>Ga0256405_10000023_pt1 | contig 416422 bp, 364 predicted proteins | sample RumenRJG_02DNA_FD_189096 | JGI IMG/M metagenome (GOLD analysis project Ga0256405, IMG submission 189096) | Bovine rumen microbial communities from Lethbridge, Alberta, Canada - RJG_02 | ecosystem: Host-associated > Mammals > Digestive system > Stomach > Rumen | place: Canada: Alberta... | reverse complement strand
ACAGTGTAAAGGATTTTAAAGAAAAATGTAATGGCTTTTTATTTCGCCAGAATTTGGCTCACTGATTCCGCCGCAAAATTGGTTCTTATTGCCGCCGTTTCAGTGGCTAAAATTTCCGCCGCTAACAGCCAGCCAAGGCAAACAACTTACTCTGACCGGGATTTGCCACTCCGTTCACAATACCAGCTGCGCCTGCAGCTGCCACCCCGCTTGTGGCAGAGGCTGATGCCCCATTTACCGCATTTACTCCGGCAACCTTTGCAGCACCCGTTGCTGCCTGTAAAGCGTCATGTCCGACTTCTATGCACGGCAATCCAACCCTGTTACACGCCGCCAAACACGCTACCGCCAGCACCACCGTCACACCAAAATACAGTGCCTGGTCCGCAAAAAATGTGCTCAGGCGACCATTCTTAAAATACTCTTTAAACAGAATCCACGCTTCGCCAATAAAATTAATAAAAAACAGCGAAATCAACGTAGCTAATATAATCCCCAGCACGCCCCAATATTTTGCCAGCAGCAGGTTCAGCACGATGTTGGCAATAATCTCTGCAATCACAATGTACCGGGCTTTCCACCAAAGGCCTGCACCTTCAAAATAGATCCAACGCAGATCCCCCATCTTCAGCACATAGAAATACAGGCAAAGCGCCACCACTTCTGGCAACCCCAACATCAAGTCCGATCCTACCCAAAGCCGTACAAAGGGCTGGTACAGGCACAGCATACAGATTACCGCCCAACCCGCCAGCAGCATATACATAAAATTAAACCGGCGCATATCCCGATAGTTTTTCTCCACGTTCTCGGTCACAATACTATTGCCTACGGAAGCCACCATCGAGGCACCGATAATCCCGAACAGCGAAGTGACGGAGGTGAGAATGAGGAAATAATTACTGTATACCGCCGTCATGGCAAGTCCCACAAACACCGTAATGCAAAGACTGTCGATCATATGACGGCTGGCGCCGCGAAACTTGCTGAGCGCCAGTCCGCCTACCAGTCTCTTCAGCTCTCAGAACTGAGCCGCATCAATCCGCCCACGACAAACATACTGGGGATAATATCGTTCTACCAGACGGGAAACCAGAAAATTGCGAAGCACCGTAAAACACAGCGAAGTCAGCAGATAGAAATAAAAATTATCTGTCAGCAGCAAAAAGATAATCTGAACGGTGGATTTACCAATCAAAACTACCGTATCCACCCTGCTCACCAAATCATTGCGCTGCAAAGCCGAAGGTATCGCCGTCTTATAGCCAAACAACAGGTAACTGATCACCGCATCCGCCAAAAAGATAAGATACCAGCTAAAAATATCCATACCGGCAGGCACGGTTTGCCCACGCAACAAATTTGGGAAAAAGGGCATCACCGCCAGACCTGCTGTCAAAATCACAAGTCCGATGACGCGGTATATTTGACGGTACGTGCCCAAATACGCACACACAGTTTCCGTATCCTCCTCTGCCACAGGGCGATATAAACTATATACTACCGCAGCGCCAAAGCCCAATTCCGCCAGGTTAAGCATCTGAAAAATGGATGACAGTAAGCTGTTCATTCCCAAATACAGGGCCCCAAAGCGGTAAATCACAACTGTGCGCACAATAAAAGGCAGCAACAAGGAAAAACAACGGTTAATATAACCGAAGATCATGTTCCTGCCAACGTTGCGGCTTCTTGAAAAATGATTGCCTGATTGATTTTCCAATTACATATAACCTCAAGCGAAATTGAAACCGTATTTCCTAAAACAGCAATGATAAAAAAGAGGAAAAAGAGAAACTCCTGACACACTCCTAAAATCCATTTAGCTCAAAAAACTATCATCAATCACACATTCCCTCCTCCCACTCATTCCACCCGGAACTGTCTCGACCACTGCATCTTCTTATCCGCATAAAACCCGACCGATACCGCCGTAATGTGATACGCTGCCGGTATCTCACGAACAAATACCCTGTATTTTCCACTGCGCATGGTCCGGGTAATTTCATTCTTGTCCCCTGCCCGGAAACCACGGTCGTCAAACCCGTATTTCTTTCTCGGCTCCGGCAACCGGCCCGGTTCATCCGTATAGAGACGGAACACCATTTCCGTCTTACGGTCCAGCGGGGAACCGACGAGCCAGTACAGCCGGTCATTGAACTGGTAAACATACACATCGTACTTAGGTTCCCATGCCTTCAGTACACCATTGTTCACGAGCAGGGCCAGATCCGTATCCCGGATATCCGGCCCGGGTATTTCCCCGCTCACATATTCCACCCGGTCTTTATGGATATAGGTCGCCGTTTTCACCGGCGCATAATACTTGAATTGTACCATCACTTCCCACTTTTCACCCGGGGACGCCGATACCGCCGCACGGAAATTTTCCCCGTCACGATCCGTAACGGCCTGCCGTTCCTGCCCTGTCGTCTCGCTCCTCAGGACAATCCGGTATGCCGGTGTATCCCGAAAATAGGCACGGCAAGTACCCTGCAACCAAAGGTCATTTCCGTTGCGATCCACACGGGTAACGGCAAACGAAAACTGCCGAAACAGCGTAGACAGTGCCGGCGGCGCCATATGCACCATGCGGCACCCCACTACCCCGGCCAACAGAAACAGCACCGACACCCCCAGTTTCCACCAGGGCAGGCTTTCCTTGCGGCAACAACGCACGAGCAACTTATATACACCAATCCCCAGACAAGCCCCCAGTACATTATTGAACACATCGTCCCATTCCGCTAACCCGAGGCCGTCCACATACTGAATCCCTTCAATGGCGACAGAAACAATAAGGCTGAGCCCTGCCGCCAGGAGTCCGAATCGTTTTACGGCACTGCCATCCAGCACAGCAGATAAAAAATACCCCAACGGCACAAACAAGACAATATTCAGCAAAATCTCCCGGCCATGTCCCGGTTTTCCCTGCGCCCAGGCTGCATACGACCAAAAAAGATCCGGATTGCAGGACTGTGTTAAACTGAAACTGCGGGAATATAGGGTTATATAGAATATGAACAACAGATAAAGCAGCAGAAAGAAAACGGGGAAAAATTTTTTACGTACCATATCTTTCGTGTACCTTTCATAGGTATATTATCTTTCTTAGCAATATCCATACCACAAAAGCCCGGCATCAACCGGGCTTTTACTATCTCGTTCTCTCACTTTCTCACGCAGTTCTATTCAATTCCATCCAATCTATTTTATTCCGCTGATAGCTTACGGAAACACTGATTCATTCGTCTCTTTCTCTCACCCAAAACACCGTTTAATAATCTCAATCACCACGTCCTGCTGTTCTGGCGTCATCTTGTTATCGCTGGGCAGACACAGGCCCCGGCGGAAAATATCCGCGCCCACATCCACAGCGCCGGTCTCCTTAATGTACGCATTGCTCCGTGCCCGACCGCTTCCGTTACGAGTCACAAAGGGGTTCATACGATAAATCGGCTGCATGTGCATAGGCTTCCAGATAGGTCGGCCTTCCGCGTTGAAAGCCGCAATGGCATCCAGAATCTCCGTAGGACAGCTCTTGCCCGGCTCGCTCACATACACCGCGTCCTTCTCGCCCCGCACCGTCTGGCACATGGCGTCCTCATCAATGATCAGACAGCTGAGCCAGTAATTCGGCTCGCTGTTTTCCGCATCAAAAGGATTCACCTGCACCGGCAGGCCCTTCAGCCCTTCCTTATAGCGCTCGTAAATCGCCTTCTTCTGGGCAATATGCTCTTCCAGATACGGCCACTGGCCGCGCACCACACCGGCGATAATATTGCTCATGCGGTAGTTGAAGCCCAGCTCCTCGTGCTGATACCAGGCCGCATCCTCCCGGCTCTGGGTGCTCCATTTGCGAATCTTGTTGGCATCCTCCTCGCTGTCCGTCAGCATCATGCCGCCAGAAGAACCGGTAATAATCTTGTTACCATTATAAGAGATGACACTCTCCGTTCCGAACATGCCGGTCTGCACGCCCTTGTACGTAGCGCCCAGGGATTCCGCCGCATCTTCCACGATCAGCGCGCCGTGTTTGTTGGCAATGGCCTGAATCTCATCGATCTTGCCCGGAGTGCCGTATAAGTGGGCCACCACGATCAGCTTCACATCCGGATAGATTTCAAAGGCCTTTTCCAGCGCTACCGGATCCATGTTCCAGGTATCGTACTCGGTATCGATGAACACTGCCTCGCCGCCTTCGTAGGCCACCGGGTTCACCGTCGCGTCAAATGTCATATCGGAGCAGAACACCTTGTGGCCTTCCAGCGCGCCATGCCCCACCTTCGGCTGGCCGTACAGCTTCTCGCCGCACAGTTTGATTGCCAGGTGCAGCGCAGCCGTACCGGCAGACAGGGCCACCGCATACTTACGGCCAATCTTTTCCGCAGAGATGCGCTCCACCTCATTGATGTTGGCGCCCACGGTGGAAACCCAATTGGTCGTGATGGCGTCATCCACCCACTTCTGCTCTTCCCCGTGCATAGTAGGCGAAGAGAGCCATACTTTCTTTTCAAAGGGTTTGATGCCCGCAAAACGGGGGTCATTTAAGAAATCATGTTTCATTGGTTATACCTTCCTTATCAGTGTTTATGCGAATATAAGAGAAACAATTAGCTATTACATTTTACACCATTTTGAGAAATAATAAAAGGCATTTTGTTATCTGCAGTATACGATAATGCAGTACAAATATTTACAAGCAACAACGCAGCCGAAAAGACATCCCTTCCTTACTCACTGCATTTCCTCTCTCACTGCCACCCAAGCTTCGCCGCCAGCAGCCCCAAATACTCTTTCATCGCCAAGGACGTATGGGAAAGCGCATCCGCAGACGGCGTAATCGAAAACGCATCCAACGGCAAATGTCTGCTCGTCTTATAATCTGTAGGATACGGTATCACATCCAACCCTTCCCGATTGAAAAAAGCTACTGACCTGGGCATATGAAACGCCGATGTCACTAAAATCACCTTGCCATACTGCTTCTGCTCGCAAATCTCCCTGGTAAACTTCGCATTCTCTGCCGTATTCCGGCTCCGGTCTTCCGTGATCAGATACGGTTCCTCTACCCCGCAGGCCTTTAAAAAACGGTATTCCAAACTTGCTTCCGTAGCCACATCATCTGACAGGCGACCACCGGATAACACGACAGGCAAATGCAGTACCCTGTGCAACCGCAACCCGGCGACCAAACGAACCGTGGAACTTTCACTGTTCTGCCCGATTCCGTCAAAATCCGGCACGCCGTTATAACTTCCGCCGGCAAGAACCACGATAGCCTGGGCGTCCTTTAACTCGCTGACAGACGGCTGAGTGTACCAATCTTCCAGCGGTTGGATTACCTTGTCACTGACCGCATAGATACTCAAAAGGTAAATCAGCGCAAAAAGCAACAGCAACCCCTTTGCATATCTTGCTTTACGGTAATACCCATACATGGCTGCTATTGCCAGCAGAAAGATTCCCGGCGGTAACAGCCAAGCATAGAGTAATTTCAAAATAATCAGCATACTAAAAACGACCTTTGTTCACTATATATTTTCACCCTTACTCACAACTCTTTTTTTCAAACTCTCGCATAATACGCAAAACATTACGTTCAAACCAATCCAACACCTGCCCGCCACCAACAGCAGACATGTTATCATCATAATGCTGCCCTGTATGAATGAGAATTTCCTTATGCTCTTTTCGTATTATAGGTGACAAAACCGCAGCTTTTACAAACTGAGGCCTCACACCGATGATAGTAGCAATAATCATTTTATATACCTAACCAACCCCAGCGCCATCATACTCCGATACAGCTTCTTACTGCTCCCCGGAAACTTGAATACGAGCAAAGACAGAAAGATTTGCCTTCTGAGACAATTCCAACTGTCTCTTAACTGTCTCTAATTATATCAAGGAGACAGTTAAAGAGCAAACAACTGCAACTGCAGCTATCGTCTACAAGTTTCTTACCTTAATATTCGCAATATTCCGTTTTATGCTATAATTAGATAAGAACATAGTTTCCCACATTCACCGAAAGGAACCACACCTATGAAACGCATACTTACAGTTGCTACCGTCTTGATTCTAATCTGTTCCACAGCAATCGCCTATGTTGGAAACCGAAACACCCGCAAGTTTCATCACGACTCCTGCAGTTCTGTTTATCAGATGAAACCCAGCAACAGGGTCTACATTGAAACGCGTGAAGAAGCCATTAACAGCGGCTACGTCCCTTGCAAGTGATGCAGACCATGAAACGGTTAGATGAATAGGGATTTAAGTACTTAACCTTTATGAACTCCAAACCATAGCAATTATTTTTGAGAAAAACCCGAATCCTGTGCCAGCTTCTTTTCTTCAGAAGCAACGCGTCTTTCAATCTTTTTGATATCTTCTTCTGGTGGGAGATTCTCGGGCTTAATGCCACGCTGACCCAGCATATTACGAACTGCTCTATTATTGTGAACATGCTCTGCAGTTATGGATCGTTCTCCTTGCAAGTCTTTTTCTTCTGTATTATAATTTGTCATTTCAGTTGCAAGATTTTTTGCAGCTATAGTAAGTGTTGGAAGAAAATCCGCGAGAGGACGGTTTTGCTTAATATTTAAATGAGCTTTCATAGATGCAGTAGACTTACCGAAAAGAGCAGCATCTCCAGCGGAACGGATACGGGCAAAGCCAGCATCATCTACACCCCGTTCATATATGTTTTTAGACAACCGTGTTTCAGATTGTTTTAACCGGTCTCGCACTTCTAATCTTCGTATCAAATTGATACGATCTTCAATTAACTCCTGTTTACGTGTCTGTAATGCAAAATAACTTTGTGCGAAAGCAATTTCATCTTTCCGGGGATCTCCATTTTGTGCTATAAGATAGCAGGCATAACGAGTGAGTTTAATATCAATGATACCTCTTTCGGCCGAACTACCAATGGTAACCATTTTCGTGACCTCACGAAAATGGTTATGACATTCAATCTTTGATTTCTCACATGCTGTTTCGGCACGTTCAATTGCAATCATAAAATTCTCCCATCTTTGATAACCTAATTCTTTTTGCAATTCCCGCGCATACCAGAATTCTATGCCACTTTCTTCATCTACATGGGCTATAGTATCAAAACGGCTCTTTAATGCAACGATTAAACCTTTTTCCATAATGTTTTCTCCCTCATTAATTATAGAACTTTTGTTCGTATTTATTTTATCACACTCACCCTAACATGTAAAGAAAAAAACAGAAAAACTTGCCCCTTCATATCAAAAAGCCCGGCATCAGTCCGCCGGGCTTTGAAACTATGATATGCAGTATACAATTAACACTATCAATACAGATTTATCGCAACCTAATTCCCTCTCAGCACCTCTTCCCTCACCATTTCCTCCGCCAGCTGCATGTCACGGTACATCTTTACCGCATTCTTTACATAATTAAGACGCCGGCAAAAAACCGGCGTCTCCTTCTACCACTCTTGTTGCGGAGCTTCGCCGTTTTGTTGACACATGCAATTTACACCTGTCTTCCCGGTTCAGCCTCGCAACATACCCGCCTTTACTTTTTCGGCGTTTCGCCCCGCAGGGCGGCGATGTTGCAGCTCAGCTCCCCGATGACTTCCGTCAGGCTGGCCAGCTTGTTTTCCATGCGCACCAGCAGGAACCAGCTCAGCACCATAGGGAACCCGAAATCCTTAATAAAGCCAAATACTTTGGAAACGTCCATCCGCAGCCTCCTATTCTGTGGCAGTCTGAGGGTTACTCAGCCACCACGTCCCGGGTGACAGTGCGAAGACAGCCTTCCACGGCTTCCACCAGATCGCCGCCGGTGGAATTGAATACATTGTTTTCCACTACCGTCTGCATAGCGGCGTCGATTTCCGCCTTGGTCACGCCTTTCTTCGGTTCCTCAATGTTCAGGGTCACCTTCTTGCCAATCGCATTCTTAAACACTAAATCCAGATCCGTATCGCTTTTCATAGTGTGATTCCTCCTTTTACCTTTGTGATTACGCCGGGGTTGTCCCGCCTCCCACGACTCGGTACGCCGCGCTTTACTTCGTGCAGCGTGGCTTCCCTCATCGACTGGGACCCTCCCGGGACAACTCCCGGCGCATTACTAATCTACAACAATTAGTCTTCAGACAATGTTGCACGCTCAACGACCGTTAAACCGGTAATTTCGTTGTCGAAGAGACCGCCCAGGGCTTTGCCGGTAGCCAGCAATTTGTCCGGTTCGGCATCCGGTTTCACGTTGGAATAGGTGTAGCTCTTGCTTACCGGGTTCCCGTCTGCATCCTGGCCACGGGAAATAGATACGCTCAGGCTGCGTTTTACTACATTCATGACTGCTGCCATGTAATCACGTCCTTTCTTTTTCCTTTGCGCCGGTGATGTCCGCTTCCACGACCCGGTGCGCCGCGCTTTACTCCGTGCAGCGTGGCCTCTTTCATCGACTGGGCCTTTCCGGAACAACCCCCGGCGCACTAAATCACTGCATACAACAAATAATCAGGCTTCTTCCGCAGTATCCAGATAATACTGCGCCTTGGCCCGCAGCAGCAGGCCGCCGGGGTACAGCGCGCCGCCCAGGGTGTTGGGCTCCGGCAGAAACCACAGATTCCAGCGCATGTCCGGGTCGCCGTCGCCGGGGCCGTAGCCGTCCACAAAAGCGATCTCGCAGTGGGTCATCACCGTGTCTTCCGCAAGGGGCAGGCACAGTTCTTGGCACAACAGCGCCACGATTTTTGCCATGACTTCAATCTGCTTCCGGGTGGGCGGTTCCTCACCGTAATCGATGACAGCGCAGTCCGTCCGGGCCAGGTGGTCGTTTTCATAGGCCACGTCCAGCAGGCTGGCATCCTTCCCGGCCGGGGCCCAGCAGTGGGCGTCGTACCCGCACAGCAGTGCGATGCCGATGGCGCCGGTGTTGTGCATCCAAGTGTGTGCCTTAAAGCTTAAAAAGCTTTTGCAGTTCAGGTACACCGTGCCATCCCGGTCAATACAGATATGGTACGCCTCTTCATTATGACCGTAGTGCCCGCCGGTCCAGTGGAGAAAGATGCGGCGAATGCCGCTGCGCGCTTCCCGGGCCATATCGCGGATCATGTCTTCCGTTACAGGGTTAGCGTTGAGCATGAATAACACCTCCTTTCCGTTTGCATTTCGCAGGACTCAATTTTTGGTCCCACTTATATATTCCGGAAGGGGTACCCAAATCCGAGATGGGAAATGGGAAAATTTTTATTTTTTTGCGATCGTAAATTTTTTTGCGATTTTTATTTTTTTGAAAAACTGCAAGCGCAACGTAATCACCCGTTAAGCAAACTGGCAAAAATGGGCAAAAAAAATCACCGGACATCAGCCCGGTGGCAAATTCCAATCAGTTCTATTTACAGTTGTTGAGCCGACATATTGTACTACACAAAAATATCGGGTGCTTTATACCATTAAATATGGCATAATTCAGCCGATGATGAAATCCTGTATTTTGCGCTTACGAAAAAAACCGCAGCTTTCACAAACTGAGGCCTCACACCGATGATAGTGGCAATAATCATTATATATCCCTTATCAAACCTAATGCCATCTCCGGCGACATCACATCCCCGTGCCCGGGATACACACAGGAAATCCGATTCCCCAACAGCAACTTCTCCAGCAACGGCTCCGTCATACTCCGATATAACTTCTTACTGCTGCCGGGAAACTTGACCATCAGGTTATTCTCCAAAACCGTGTCGCCAACAAAAAGCATGTCATCCACCACAATGCAGCAACTTCCGGCAGAATGGCCGGGAGTCGAAAACATTTCCACCGCATGCCCCATCCAGCGGAACGCATACTGATTCTCAAATGTTATATCCGCTGCTTTGCAGGCAAATGGCGACCAGTGCTCCGGAATCTGCTTGCCGCCCAACTCTGCCAACACATCCGCTTAGGCAGACAAATTCGCCTTGGTGTCCTGCATCCGCTCCGAACAGGTTTCACTAGCGATTACAACAAAAGAAGACGCACAAACATCCCTTATCTGGTTCAGCCCACTGATATGATCAAAATGCTCATGGGACAGCAGCACCGTAACGGACGTAGCATCCCTGCACCTTTCCAGAACAGCAGCATGATCAGCCAGATCAATGACAAGCAGATGCCCATCCTCTTCCATAATAAATGTATTTGTGTCTAAGAATCCGGAATGATATTTTTTAACTTTCTTTTTCTTTATTGGCCCGAAACCAATGCACAGTTTTACTTGCTCAACTTGTTCAGAACAAGCGCATGTATCTAACTCAATGTCTGGAACATAAAGACGCACGTTTCATCATACCGAGGTTTTAATCTTTTATGCAGTTCATACTCAGATGCGCTATCCAAACGGCTAAAACCATATTTTCTGTAATGGTCAATAAGCCCTTTAAAAGGAAGGGCAAAAATATAAACAATTTTTACACCAACACTTTTAGCAATATCCTGTATTATAGGAATAATGAAATCGTTAAAAATAATGAGACCAACACCTTCCAATTCAGAATGCTTTTCTAAATACCCATAATTCACAGCGAAGTTTGCAATTTCAATGCCTGGGATCGTGTCAAATGTTACTCCATTTTCCGTCGTTGTTTCATTGATGGAAATCAGACCTGCTTTTAGTGAAAAATAACCGGCCAATTCAGATGAATGGAAATCTCGTACTGTATAGGTACGCATCATCCCTTCAACCTCATCCTGCCATGCAAACTTCTGTAAATAATTTACAAGTCCGTACCCATTTTGAGTACGGACAGTAAATTCAGATATATCTTGCAACTCATTCTGTGAACCGTCTATATGACCACAGTAAAACAATTTATTTTGCAGTATTCCCTTGTGCAATCTCTTTTGCCCTCACTTTGATATTTTTCCTGACAAGTTTTCTGCATTCCTTGCGCATTTTTTCTCGATCGGGAACAGATGATTTAAGAATCTGCTTAAAAATGGGCACGCCAAGATCCGGCGGCAGGTTAGTCAAATTCGGTTTATTGTATCTTACGCTTTCAGCCATGCAGAACACCTCCTTTAATAAGTATTAATTAACCTATCATAAAAATCACTAAAAACAGTAAAACTATTATAATAATAGAATCTGGCTCTATTCTATTATCATTTATTATGTGATGAACTTTTGTTCGTATTTATTTTACCACACTCTTCTCAAAATGTAAAGCAGAAATTGAAGAAATTAAGCCCCTATATTACAACAGCCCGGCGTCAGCCGGGCATGTTCCATTACATTAAATATTCTTCCCTCAGCTCATCAATCAGTTCAAAAGGAAAGCACTCCGCACCTTCGTCAGGAATGTCCTCCAATATGGAAACAAACTGCTCTACCAGCGCAACCGCCTCCCGACTGTGCTTCGCTTCCTTGGGCATCCGCCGGAGAGACCAAATCTGATCATAAATCTCTATCTGCGAAACCAGCCGTTCCACATCCAGACTGAAATAACTTTCATTCCACTCACTGGCTTCGCCATACTGGCAAACCAGCCAGCGCAACCGCCGGAGAATCGCGCCCGCATTGATATCCAGCGGCACATACAAGCGGATATTATCGTCAACCGCCTCCGGCAGCATAAGTTCCTCCTCCGTCATGCCAATATGCGCATCCAAAAGCGAACCGTCAATCAACCAGGGCTCATTGATGAAACGCGGTTTTTTGTTTTTTGGGATTGGGTAAACATCTATGTCATGATGTTCCATTATAATTATGCCTCCATAAAAATCATTATTGAGAGAAACACTATTCTCAGCAACCCTTATTAAAAGCTGCCCATAAACCACGCACGGTAGTTTCTATTATACTTACTTAAGCTGTTAACTCGTTTTGCAAAGTTTTCATACGTGCAATATAAATCAATCCAATTATCTCTACCCATTAATAAGTTTGAAATCAAAACCATATAGCGGCGCAGATTTTCCGGCGCCGCCGATATCATAAACTCATATTCCCCTATTTCCCCTCTCCCTTAAACTCCTCCATGGTCGCAGAAGATTCGAAACTGATCCCTTCCCGCTTCAACACGATCCGCACCGTAGCTCAGAAAATATCCCAGTCCGTTTTAAAGGAAACATTCCTTGTATATCACACATCCATCTTAAACTTATCCTCCCAGGTCACCGCGTCTCTGCCGTGGGCCTGGGCATAACCCATCAGCCCGGGATGCACATCGTGCCGGTGGCGCTGCTCCTCGTTATAACGGGGCAGATACTGCACAAGTAAAGGACGCGGGCCGATGATGCTCATATCCCCCTTCAGGATATTATACAGCTCCGGCAGCTCATCCAAGGAAGTAGAACGCAAAAACTTGCCGTACCCGTTGAGGTGCACCTCGTCCGGCAGCAGGTTCCCGTCCTTATCCTTCTCGTTGGTCATGGTACGGAACTTCACCAGCTTTAAAATCTTCTCATGCCAGCCCGGTCTTTCCTGAATGAAAAAAGGATTGCCCTTAGATAAGTTTGCAGAATGGTATACTTCAAATACGATAGGGCGAAAATGGTCACTCTTTCTTTTCCTGTAACGACTTCACATCCTCTTCCAGTTCCTGCAGATCTTGTTCATCCGCCTGAATGGCTTCGTATTCCTTGCGCCGCTTTTCGAAAGCATCATATTCTTTGAACACAATTTCTTTCATGGCTACATTGGAATACCGGCCACGGCCATGGAGCAGGGGGACATCATGATCCAGCAGGATTTTATCGGCAGTATTGCGCCAGTAATCCAGTGTTAGCGTCTTGTGGAGCTTCACGCGGAGTTCTGCACTTTCAAGAAAAATGGATACCAGGCGATTCAGGGAATCAATCTCATCATTCGTCAAATAATTCTTGGCAATGAAAATATCCGATTTACGGACACGGGCGCCTTGCCATGCTGTAAGCGCCATATTGGGCTTCGTGGAATTGGCCCACTTGCGGAACTGGGTGCCGCGGGGTGAGCGGACGCGAAAGCCGACCGCAAGGATGACGTCAAGATTGTAATAGGTTACAAGGTACTGTTTACCGTCTGCGGCAGTTGTTCGGAATTTCCGAACAACTGCTTCCGGATTAATTTCGCCTTCGTCAAAAATATGTAAGATATGTTCACTAATAGAAGATTTGCTGATTGAAAAAAGTTCGCCCATCTGTGCCTGGGAGAGCCAGACGGTATTGTTTTTAGCATACAGTTTTACGCTGACCTTACCGTCTTCAGTGTTATAAAGAATGATATTTTCCATTTACTACCTTCCCGCCGCTCTTCGAAAATTCATTTATGAACTTTTGTTCGTTTTTATTTTATCACACTCACCCTAACATGTAAAGAAGAAAATAGAAAACTTGCCCCTTCCTATTAAAAAGCCCGGCTTCAGTCCGCCGGGCTTCGAAACTATTATATGCAGTATTCAATTAACACGATCAATATAGATTTAACGCAATCTAATTCCCCCTCAGCACCTCTTCCCGCACCGCTTCCTCCGCCAGCTGCATGTCACGGTACAGTTTCACCGCATTCTTTACATGGGTAGGCCGCTGCGAAAGCATCAGCCAGAAAATGGTATCCGTTCTTTCTTCCCGTTCCCACTCCGCTTTCGGCATGGGCAACCGGTCAATATCCTGGGCCAGATGCCGGAAGGCTGCCGTAACGGCGTAACAGATATCCCGGGTGCGTTTCCCCTTCCAGCTGTACTGGTCCCGATACATCCAGCTCTTGAACCGGGGCAAATACACCCACCGTTTTCCGAAAATCGCCTGTAACCGCAGGGCGTTGCCAAAATCCGTCAACGGCAGATCCATCAGTTCTTTCAACAGTTTGTTCGTCATGTTAATCCTCCCATACTTGTACGGCACAGTGCGTACAGCTTTTTATATATTTAACGGCAGCCGCAAAGGCTTCACGTATCTTGCAAAGTTAAAAATAGATCATTCTGTTGAATATATTTGAGTAAGACGCCGGCAAAAAACCGGCGTCTCCTTTTACCACTCTTGTTGCGGAACTTCGCCGTTTTGTTGACACATGCAATTTACACCTGTCTTCCCGGTTCAGCCTCGCAACGTACCCGCCTTTACTTCTTCGGCGTTTCGCCCCGCAGGGCGGCGATGTTGCAGCTCAGCTCCCCGATGACTTCCGTCAGGCCGGCCAGTTTGTTCTCCATGCGCACCAGCAGGAACCAGCTCAGCACCATAGGGAACCCGAAATCCTTAATAAAACCAAATACTTCGGAAACGTCCATCCGCAGCCTCCTATTCTGTTGCAGGCTGAGGGTTACTCAGCCACCACGTCCCGGGTGACAGTGCGAAGACAGCCTTCCACGGCTTCCACCAGATCGCCGCCGGTAGAATTGAACACATTGTTTTCCACCACCGTCTGCATGGCGGCATCGATTTCCGCCTTGGTCACGCCTTTTTTCGGTTCCTCAATGTTCAGGGTCACTTTCTTGCCAATTGCATTTTTAAACACTAAATCCAGATCCGTATCGCTTTTCATGGTATGATTCCTCCTTTTATTCTTGTTACTGCGCCGGGGTTATCCCGCCTCCCACGACTCGGTGTGCCGCGCTTTCCTCCGTGCAGCGCGGCTTCCCTCATCGACTGGGACCCTTCCGGGATACGCCCCGGCGCATAATTAATCTACAACAATTAGTCCTCAGACAATGTGGCCCGCTCAATAACGGTCAGTCCGGTAATCTCGTTGTCGAAGAGACCGCCCAGGGCTTTGCCGGTAGCCAGCAACTTGTCCGGTTCGGCATCCGGCTTCACGTTGGAATAAGTGTAGCTCTTGCTTACCGGATTCCCGTCTGCATCCTGACCACGGGAAATAGATACGCTCAGGCTGCGTTTTACTACATTCATGACTGCTGCCATGTAATCACGTCCTTTCTTTTTCCTTTACGCCGATGGTGTCCGCCTCCCACGACCCGGTGCGCCGCGCTTTACTCGTGCAGCGTGGCTTCCCTCATCGATTGGGATCCTCACGGAACCACCCCCGGCGCACTAAATCACTGCATACAACAAATAATTATTCTTCTTCCGCAGTATCCAGATAATACTGCGCCTTGGCCCGCAGCAGCAGGCCGCCGGGGTACAGGGCGCCGCCCAGGGTGTCGGGCTCCGGCAGAAACCACAGGTCCCAGCGCATGTCCGGGTCGCCGTCGCCGGGGCCGTAGCCGTCCACAAAGGCGATTTCGCAGTGGGTCATCACCGTGTTTTCCGCAAGGGGCAGGCACAGTTCGCGGCAGAGCAGCGCCACGATTTTGGCCATCACGTCAATCTGCTTCCGGGTGGGCGGTTCCTCGCCGTAATCGATGACGGCGCAGTCCGTCCGGGCCATATGGTCGTTTTCATAGGCCACGTCCAGCAGGCTGGCATCCTTCCCGACCGGGGCCCAGCAGTGGGCGTCGTACCCGCACAGCAGCGCGATACCGATGGCGCCGGTGTTGTGCATCCAGGTGTGTGCCTTAAAGCTTAAAAAGCTTTTGCAGTTCAGGTACACCGTGCCATCCCGGTCAATGCAGATATGGTACGCCTCTTCATTATGACCGTAGTGCCCGCCGGTCCAGTGAAGAAAGATGCGGCGAATGCCGCTGCGCGCTTCCCGGGCCATATCGCGGATCATGTCTTCCGTTACAGGGTTTGCATTGAGCATGAGTAACACCTCCTTCCGTTTTATATTTTGCAGGGCTCAATTTTTGGTCCCACTTATATATTCCGGAAGGGGTACCCAAATCCGAGATGGAAAACGGAAAAATTTTTATTTTTTTTGAAAACTGCAAGCGCAACGTAATCACCCATTAAGCAACTTGGCAAAAATGGGCAAAAAAAACACCGGACATCAGCTCGGTGGCAAGTTCCAATCTGTTCTATTTGCAGTTGTTGAGTCGACATGTTGTACCACACAAAAATATCGGCTGCTTTATACCATTAAATATGGCACAATTCAGCCGATGATGAAATCCGATATTTTACGCTTACGAAAAAAAACGCAGCTTTCACAAACTGAGGCCTCACACCGATGATAGTGGCAATAATCATTATATATCCCTGATCAATCGCAATGCCATCTCCGGCGACATCACATCCCCGTGCCCGGGATACACACAGGAAAACCGATTCCCCAGCAGCCACTTCTCCAGCAACGGCGCCGTCACACTCCGATACAGCTTCTTACTGCTGCCGGGAAACTTGACCATCAGATTATTCTCCAACACCGTGTCGCCAACAAACAGCAGATCATCCACCACAATGCAGCAGCTACCGGCAGAATGGCCGGGGGTAGAGAACATTTCCACTGCATGTCCCATCCAGCGGAACGCATACCAATCCTCAAATGTAATATCCGCTGCTTTGCAGACAAAAGGTGACCAGTGCTCCGGAATCTGCTTGCCGCCCAACTCCGCCAGCACATCCGCATAGGCAGACAGATTTCCCTTTTCGTCCTGTATCCGTTCCGAACAGGTTGCACCGGCGATGACACGACAAGAGGACGCATACAAATCCCGTATACGATTCAACCCGCTGATATGATCAAAGTGCTCATGGGTCAACAGTACCGTAACGGACGCAGCATTTCTGCAAATTTCCTGCACATCAGCATAATCAGTCGGATCAATGATAAGCAAATGCCCATCCTCTTCTAAGAGATATGTATTTGTGTCTAAGAACCCGGAAACAAATCTTACAACGTTCATTTTTTATAATTCCAAAAGTTGGTACCTTAAAATAATAATTCAAAGCTTTTGCTCAGAGTCATGAAAAATACGCAAAACATTACGTTCAAACCAATCTAAATCCTGCCCGCCGCCAACAGCAGCCATGTTATCATCATAAAGCTGCCCTGTGTGAATGAGAATTTCCTTATGCTCTTTTCGTATTATGGGTGACAAAACCGCAGCTTTCACAAACTGAGGCCTCACACCAATGATAGTGGCAATAATCATTTTTTTATAGTTCAAAAACTTGGTATCTTACCAATACCAGCCACTCAAATTCTGTAAATGTAATTAGTTGGTCTTAAATATGATATTATTTTACGCTTTTTCCAAAATAGAGAAAAATCCGGCCAACACTATAGTTTACGCCGGAGCTGAAGGTCTGCGTAAAGCGGCAAATATTGCAAGCATGCCTTACACGCCTTCAAAAGCACAGTATAAAATCTCAGAATCTAAAATATATCCCGTACTGCTTCATGATTGCATTTGCTGTAAAACGGGACTTAATCTTTGTTCAGTTCCAACAATTCCGGAATCGCATACCTTACGCGCTCAATCAATGCATCAAACGATCCAGACTCCAAAACCAAGCCAGGAATGTCCGGACTGGTATCCACCCAAACGGATGCCTCATTATCCCACAGTAACTGAATTTTATATTCCATAATACCTTTATCACATTTACGTTTCTTGTTATACTATATCAGATATATGAAAGCATCAGTAGTAACCTACTTTAGAATGTTTCTTCTTTTTGCCAAAGCCCACGGGTACAGTGCATAATGATGTGATTCAAAAACATATATCTCTTTCACATGGATTTTTAGCTGTTCTACTGAATCAAGGGTTTTATTGGATATTAATAGAGATTAATAATCTTGAGTATAAGCAAATACTACGTTCTCCGATATTCATTTTCCTGACACGCTTTTCTCATTTTACTTTGCAATCTCTGTTCCCTTATATACTCGACTTTACGAGGCGGTGTTCCAAACTTTGCATTTTCGTAATTTATTCTATCATCATCTAATATTGTTGCATATTTATTAAGATACTTATTTCTTAAATCATCAAAGATGGATACATCATATGGTTCCCACAATTTACGCTCACATGTAGCATACCGGATATCTGCTTTAATAATGCTTCTTCGATCTTCTGGTAATTTTTCAAAAACACTTGGCCTTATGAACCAAAGTTCATTTGCTATCATCCAGCTTTCTATCAAGCCTATGATGTTCAACATGTTCTGAGTTCTAGCAAACCAGGCCTCCACAAATCTTAATTGTCCATTGGTAGAATTAATAAAAATTAAGTCAGTTGTATTTTCGTTTGGCAATACAATATGGAATACATTTCCAATTTCAAGACTCACCATTGAGTTTAAAACTACCGGTATAACATCCGGAGCCTTACAGCACATTATTTCAATACCATCAAAAGAAGTATATTTCTGTAGTGATTCATCCTTAATATTCTTAAGAGCCGCTTCAAACTTTTTCTTAATTATATACAACAGAAAAACGTCATTTCTCTTTTTTAACTGTTTGCTTTGTTCACAATAGTCCGTTTTTAATCCCATTTTAGCAGTCAAAATTCGCCTTGTTTCATCTTTATTATCCTGATCTTCCCCAAATAATGCCGAGGTTAGTTCAATAGAATAAAGCCAAGAACAAACAGTTCTATAACATTGCAAAAGAAGGCTTCTTTGTGAGGTAATGCCTTTCTTATCTATTTCATTAAATAAATCGTCATGTAATTTACAAAAGCCTTTAAAAACCGAAGCAACATTAATACCGATTTTGTCCCAAAACAAATCACGCCCAGATTCAACTTGTTTCGCCTTAAAAAGACCTATTTGATTATCTTCGGCAATTCTTTTCAGATAGTATTGTTTTGATACCGCATGAGATTTAATTGATAAGTTCTTGCAATCTTGAAACATGCAGCAATGAGGATTGTTATTGTTTATATATTTTTTCAAGAGATCATTAGAATATTTTCTTCTCTCCGATTCACTTAATTTACTCAAATCCATTTCTCTTTTGATACCTTATCAAAATCATTCATATTTCTCTATCAATTTTATCATCCTTGCGGTATCATGCAACTTTTCCCAAAGCAAAGTATCAATCTCGCTTTCATCGGTAGCTTCAGACATCACACTTTGAATCAACTCAGCGATAACATCCAGCTTAAGGTTCCCGTTTTTGATATAAAGTTTTGTTTTACCAGACAACGACTTATCTAAAACACCTAACCACGCAAGATTCATTTGATTAGAAGTGATGGCCCATCTAATTTTATCCATCATAGCATCTCTTATACAAACTTTCTATACTTAACAATAATCAATCTTTAATAAGCGGTGCAAACATTCTATTAGCAACCGAATTATAAGCAGATTTAAAATTTGCTAAAAACCGTTCAACCTCATCTTTATTATCACGTACCCAGTATTCGCCTAAATGCGTCTGGTTGAACAATTGCACATGGTCCAAGAACCATGCCTTGTATTTGTCACGCTCTTTAGTTTTATTATTCCCCAACCTCTTATAACTCGGTGAATCCGGGCCGTTATCTTTAAAAAACTGCCATGTTAAGCTATAAGGAGCCGCCTCTGCCCAGAATTCATGTTCAGGTTTAAGGCTTAAAATATAATTGTAAAGTACCTCTTCCGGCCTTTTCTTACCCGGCAAAAGCATTATATTCCCAAATTTTTCCCTTAAAGCTTTAGGAACAGTACTAAGAGTCTTATTCGATACATCTCCATCCAGAACAATTAAGGTCTGTGTAAAATATTGCATGTCGCTCATATACATCGTCATCAATGACTGACATCCAACTTTTACTTTCAACAATTCTACATAAGACTCATAAGTACCAATTATCTTTCCTAAAAGCCATCTTGCTTCAGCATCCTCGGTATATACTTTAACAACAGGATGATTTTGCACTGCCGATTGAATCATCAGATCATTTTCCATCGCATAATATGGAGGATTACGAACTAAGTCTAATCGTCTGTTTGCATTCGTAAAATAATATACTTCAATGTTTTGATTAGGTGCTTTCGTATTATGTTCTATTTTGATACCGGCATAGCGTAGCAAACTTAAACTATGGGTTGTGAATACCACCTGAAACCCCGTTGCTTTTGCTTCCTTTACTAAAAGTTCCAGTAACCGATTTTGTGCGACCGGATGCAAAGTGGCGTCAATTTCATCAATCAATAACAAACCGCCTTTCCACTCATTGTCCAGCTTTTCCCGGATGCGTTTGAAAGACAGGATGCTAAGTAAAATCTGACCAAGATTATCTTGACCTGAAGAGTTTGTTAAATAATCGTAGTTATCCGTTGTTATTCCAACGCCTATTTTCTTATCGGTCTCACCAATGGAATAGTTCGTTACTGCTTTAAGAGTTTCGTTAATTGACAATATTTTAAGATAGTTTTCGTTAAACCAACTTTCGTGTTGCGGATTATCAAATTTTAGTTTTGGTTGCTTGACGCCAACCTTCTGCGCCTCACCAACAGGAAACAGACGTGACAAGCCCAAATAAATTACAGGCCTTTCCAATTTTGCTTCAGTAGTGGTTTGATCCAGAGGTTTCTTCCATTTTGGAATTACCCTGAAACGTTCCGCAGTTTTATCATCACTATCGTATTTTTGCCAAGTAGTGCGAAATTCACAAGTTATTGTTGTCCCGTCCGGTTCATCAACAATAATTTGAAAAATCCCCGAATCTGTTTTATCAAATTGTTTGCTGCCTTTGATGATTTCACTAAATTCAGCTCGAAACCTTCCATTAGTGTATGTACCAGCAACACTCTTTTTAATTTCCGCACAATTTGCCAATAAGCCAAGAATCGTTGATTTTCCGGTTGAATTTCTCCCTGCCAACACTGTGGCATATTTACCCAGAAATAATTCCCGGTCTTGAAATTGACGAAAGTCCCTGATTTTAATTGACCGAAACATAGGAACATATACCTCTTATCTTTCCCTTATATTCGTAATAAGATATTCAACCCCAGTTTTACGCTTACTCCCCGCACTGTAGCCTAAAGAAATCTCATTTATAGAATAATTCTTATATAAAGATTTAATCAAATCATCAATATCATACGTAACTACCCACGTCTGTTTAAGCCTCTTAATAGCATTACTTAAATCAATGTGATCTTTCGCTGTAAACGAATTTTGGTATAATTCAGGTCCTTTATTCACATAAGGTGGATCTATGTTTATGAAAGTATTATCAACAGGAAGAGTTGAACATTTCTTGTTCAAAAAATCCTTCCCATCCATACAATAAACAGAAATATCAGCACGCCTTCCGCCAATTGCCCGGATTTTTCTAATAAGATCCGGCTTATTAAACCGTGCGTCAATCTTATATTTTCCTGTTTGATCTTTACCGCCTATAGGGCCGCCTTTAATAATACCAGAACGATTACACCGGTTCAGGTAAAATAATGCAAAGGCTCTTTCCAAATCTGAATGACGTAAAGAATCTGACAATAAGATTTTCTGTCTTTCCCATTCTTTAATTGAAATCTCAGCATTGTTAACTAATGCACATAAGTTTTCGGTCTGTTCTAAACAAGCTTTCCAAAACAAAAAAACATTTCTATCAATATCATTTAAAATGATGGATTTAACATCGCCGCAAAATAATAATTTTAAAGCAAGGCCGGCACCACCAGCAAAAGGTTCAACATATATTGCGTTCTTTCCGCCCACATGTTTTAGGAGGGGCTGTATATCAGCATAAAGCTTTGTTTTTCCGCCAGGATACCTAAGCGGTGTATATGTTGTTGGCACAACACCACCTCCTCCTTTAAGAATATAAAAAAAGTAAAATATTCATATAATCTTGACGTTTGTATTGTATTATTATATCACATTTCTTCTATAACCCAAAACACAAACATAAAAATATGTCTTGCAATACTAAACCACCAGCGGCGCCGCTAATATCATAAAACCATATTCACCTATTTCCCCTCACCCATAAACTCCTCCATGGTCGCGGAAGATTCGGAACTGATTCCTTCCCGCTTCAACACGATCCGCACCGCAGCCCAAAAAATATCCCAATCCGTTTTAAACAATACATTACGGATATACCACACACATCCATCTTAAACCTATCTTCCCAAGTCACCGCGTTTCTGCCGTGGGCCTGAGCATAACCCGTCAGCCCAGGACGCACATCGTGCCGGTGACGCTGCTCCTCGTTATATCTTTCATTATCTATCATTCAAACTCATATCCCAAAATTACATCATTAGTGCTTATATCCCATATCATCTGCACCATGATGCCAACAAAAGCCAGAGACAGGTAATCATAGTTCGTGCTAATACCGTGTGCGATGCTGTTTCTAAGATTCAGCAGTTTCTTGCCGAACATATAATCAAGAATCTGAAGATACTCCGCCTTTATCCTTGTCCGTGCATAAGTCGATTTTAAAATAGTGCCAAGCGTAATAAAGTTTCCACCCCTACCGCAGAGGATTTCTTTCATGGAGCAATCTTCTGGAAAAACACTGTACTTGATTCCCATGTCCCATATCCGTTCCATGGTGGTTTTCCTGTCCCCAGTCATAATACCGTGTCCGATCTTCTTCATATCAAGAAATTTCTGATATAATGCCGCCTCATCTGTATTCAGCCGCTTACCCGACATACCATTTATCCATTGCGAAATTACTGTATTTTCAAGATAGAGAAGCAGATAATGCTCAATCAATGATGGCAGGATAAATGTCGCGGCACAAGCATGCACCTGACGCTGAACACGTCCAGTTGGGATACTCAATTCCATGCCCCGGCACTCCACTGTAAAATGCTCGGCTACTGTAATATCCTTCCGTCGTATTTGAACAGGATGCGGAATGCGCAACAACACCCTTACATATTCCGCCAACGCTATGTCAACCAACTCGTTATAATCAATCACAAACGGCGACGCATCCACTGTTGGCATCTGCCTTTCCTTCGCCAGCTCGCAATGATAATTTACAAAGATATCACCCAGATAAAGCTGGAAATCTTCATAGAGCAATTTCTGTTTTATAAGCTGTTCTTTCGCTTCTTGAGATGCAAAGGTCCCAAACGGCTCCGGGAAGATAGCGTTGTTAAGATCATAATCGTATATTGTCTTAAAATCACTAAAGATCTGGCACTTCACATCTCTCTGGGCAGCGTGGTCATCCTTCGTTTTTAAGAGTTTATCTATCTTTTCTTTAACATACGCTATAGCGGGTTCAGGATTTTTCAGAAAGGCACCCCCGTAAGGAGACATTGCGAATTCTTTTTTGTATAACATAGAAACTGCCCACTTTGTAATAATATTTTTTATAGGCATATTTTATCAAAATCATTCTTAAAACAACTGCCCAAACAGTTGGTTCAGTATCTGCTGACTTTCTTCAATGGTATAACCAGAACGCTTCAGAATGCTAAAATAAACAATAAGCTGTAAGTGTCCATATATCTCATAGCCCTCGTTCCATGAAAAACCAGCATGGGCAGCAAGGTTACGGATTTTGATAAACTTCCGTATTAGCTTTTTAAAATCTTCGTCCGTATACGATTTGGTAATACCAAGTTTCGCACGAAAAGCCGGTTCGGTTATAAATTTCATTGGCTCTGCAAATTCATCATACAACGAGAATATTTTTTCACGTAATGAAAGCTTCATTTCCGGCAAATTCCCATTAATGATACCTTTAGCTTTATCCTTTACAGAAACATCATATTGGGACGCATCAATTATTTTATTTAATTCAACGGCCAATGCCTTGGCCTCTTCTCTAATCGTTTTGAGTAAATTTGCCTTTGCAAAATCACTCTCCATCTCCAATGCAACACATATATCTGTAACATTTGTGTAAAAAATGGAATTGGCTTCATTATTTCTTTTAGGCAAGAACAATAAGCTTGGCTGCGTCTCCTCTTCATTCAGAAGTTTAAAAAGCCGCGGGAACTTATCTCCCAGAAAATCAAAACGGATTACCTGCGAAAAGTATAATACGTCATTTGCGTAATCGTCATACCCATCTTTAACTCTGGTTACAATGGTATGAGTACGATCCTTCACTTTTTTATATAATCGAACTTCAAAACCAACATTTAAGCGACGGGTACAAAACTGAAAGAGTTGCAAGGCATACCTGTAATATGTTTTAAATTTCCTTATAGGTTGCTCCTGAGAAAAATGGAACTGTAGCGCTGAATGAATATTCTTCCTCAAATCTGGAACCATACCCGTTTCCGTGGAATAATCACTTAAGCTTACTGTATAGGTAACATCAAAACTCTCCCCATTCACATATACGGGAAAAGTAGTTGTAAAAGTTTCTTTATCACGGAATTCTATGCGTTTTTCTCTAAAATATTTCTCATCCACTGCTTTACCGGGTAACTGCAGCAAATCCATAATGCCGCCCCTAAACTCAATGACATCAAACGTGCTAAGATCTACAATATCAGGTGTCGTAGACTGCAAAATTACAGGTGTTTTGAAGCTTGCTTTGCCAAGATCTACAGGAGCAGATATATGAACTTGAAGACCGGCAGGTTTGTAAAAAGCAACACTGTATCCACTTTCTGTAAGCCCGAAAAGCCATTTATCCTCTTCATTTCCTGCTTTAGCAGACATTGAAGAATCATAAATTGCCTTTCGACATTCAATTGAACCGGGAAGCAACAAAACTAAATCGTCATGTACGCGAAAGTGAGCATCATGCAGAATCCCCTGCTGTTCAAACTTTAAAATACCACCAAAATCTTTGCTAATTTGTTTGTTCATTATAATTTTATTCCTTTAGTAACACACTTGTTTAAACAGCAACTGCGTCTGAATAACGTTAGCCTTTAGAATCGACTACATTAACAATTGCTTCGAATGAATCTACTTCTTAATTCTCCACAGCCTGCCATTAATATTTTTTCCATCATAAGATAAAACACTGATCCACTCACTATATTACGAGGCCAGACGAGTTACAAGATTATGTATCTCTTTTTCTGCATTAATAATCCATATTAAACGTAAATTCCGTTCTATTATATGTTACGTTTCTACTCTTTAATCACGTTAATAGCAGGTTTTTCCATAAAGTGCTTGTAATCGATGATATTCTCTTCTCCAAAAACAACGCTTAAATATTTTCTAAATAAAGCGCCAACCGGCACTGTTATAAAAATAGCCAGATTCTTCTTCGCTCTTGAGCAACATACATAAAATAAATTTCTATTTCTTATGTACATATCATAATCTTTTCCATTTAACTCTTCCGGCTTTCGATATAATACTTCGTCGAACTTATAATTATTCCAGCCTCTTCCCATCACAAAAAGGATACTATCATATTCTTCGCCTTTGACACCATGATCTGTAGAAAACTCAGCATCCGGTTTCTGAAACTCTATGGCATTCAAAACTTCAGAGTAATGGATATCATAAAACTCTTTTATTGGTTTATTGCAGAACAGTGTTCCTTCATCATTATTTTTATATGTCCTAAGCCAAAAGTTTACTTTATCAGGAATTCCAACCAATTCACTTTTTTCAATCACTCTCAACACATCAATAATTCGGTTTTCCCTTGCTATCGCAAGCTCTTCCTTCAATTGTTTCCACATTTTTTTCTGTGCTTTTGACTGAACCGGCTTCCGTTCAATCCCCAGCGCCTCAAATAACAACTTTGGGTTATTATCAGCAAGCGCCTTGTAAATTGGCTCAATCTTATTCATGAAGAACAGAAAATGCTCATCATCGCCATCACGGAGATGATCGCCAAGAATACTAAGCAGCTGATTGTAATGTTGTTCCTTCGCCAATAATTTATGTGTTAGCATCAGACTCTTATGACTGCCTGCCCAGCCAAGCTCATTCAATTTCTTTCGAACATTGTCAATCATCCAGTATAAGTCTTCATCTGGCAACTCACCTTTGTAATACCCTTTCTGATGCCTCAGGCCTATATAATTATTAGTAGTTATAATATAAATCCTTCCATCGTTTTCATCTATAGCTGTCATCTGAGGAAGTTCAGGCCTTATATTGTTTAGTGCGTTTACTATTACTTCCTGAGACCTGAAATTGGCCTCCTTTTTAATTATGGTTATATGTTCAGACCTAACTTCTCCACAAGCCCCCATGGAAGAATAAATTGTCTGCCAGGCATCACCAAACAGACCAAACTGAGGTTTCAATTCAGGATTGATAAAATATTGCAAGAACTGATTCATAATTGAGCGAAACGAATCCTGATATTCATCTATCAAAATAATTGGATACTGTTTAGCCAGAATAGACCGAAATTTCACTTTATCAAGCATACTAACAAACAATTTAATTACATCATCATGATATAAAAAAAGTTCTCCATTTCTGGCATACCTGACACCAAGCTCATAAGAAACCTTTGTGATTTCTTCTATCTGCACTTTCCCTGTACCATCTTGCTTGTCCGGAAGAAGACCCAATTCATCCACATCTCTAATCAGTGATGACTGAAATCGTTTCATCAACCCCCATGCAAAATTATGAATCGTGCATGGTTGAATAAAATTATCACTCTTAAGCCTGCTTTTAATAACATCTACCGCAGCGTTTGTATATGTTATACATGCAACATGCTGACCAACTTTGGCAAACTCATTTTTTTTCTTTGACTCGAGCCAGTCTATCACCTTCATCAATGAAAATGTTTTCCCCGCACCCGCGCCAGCCTCCACACGGAAGCTTTTGCCTGACTGCAGCGTCTCAATAATAAAACGGTCTATTTCGTCGGCTCTTTGTTCGGCACTCTCACGTTTACCCATATCACAGTTCTCCCCTGCGAGACTGGTTGTTAAGCCATACAAGTCCATCTTTGATATATGATGGGATCTGATATTCTTTGTACTCCTCATCCAATAGCAACATAAGCGCAAAATCAGTTTTCTTGTATTTCATTTTTTCAAAATCCGGTTCTTTTCCTTCAGAAATACCGAAAATACCCCTATTACAATTCAAAATAGAATCTTCCAAACTTCTTGGATGAAAGCCATTTTCTTCCTTTTCGAACTCAATATGCCTGTAACCTTCTGTATGCTGATTCGCTGTTAGTCCAATAATTTGTTCAATGGTAACCGGTGCTTTTTCTTCTAACCCCAACACCTTTTTGCACCATCGATTGATGGCGCCATTGGAAGACTTTTCTGCCTCGGCACGACTACATGCAGAGTTATGTGCTCCTTTTACAAAATCAATATCTGTCAAAATCAAAGTCGGAATCTCAAGATAATCCACAAAATCGTAGAAATGATGAGAATAGGCTCCACCTACCTCAATAATTGTAAAGTACTGTGATGAAAGCGGAATATCTGTGTTAGCAAAATCCCCAGCTTCCTTGCATTTTCTTATCATGGCGGGTAACAAAAGTCTTTCCGAAGCGCCCTCAACCAGAATGGCCTTATCGCAAAAGTATAAATCGCAATAACTGAGTTTCATATATTTTTGAAGGAAATCCAAGTGTTCCGCTTTCTCAATATCTGTACCTGTTTTTGGAAAATCCGCCATCGGCTTGCATTCTACATGATTTGCGCAACGTCTGATATAACGAACTTTGTTAAACTCCACGGTGTTAGCCACATGCGCCGAGTGGGTTGTCATCACGATCTGGACAATATTCTCGCCAACCGCCCTTGTCAGAAAACCATCAATGTAAGAGACGAAAGTTGTCTGCAGCTGAGGATGCATATGCGCTTCCGGTTCTTCAAGAAACAAAAGCGGCAGTTTTGTTCTGTCTTTCTGAAGCATTCTTGCATACTCATTCAATTCAAGCGAAATCTTAATCAGATTTTTATACCCAAGTCCGTTATGCGTGCTGGGTAAAGTTTCTGTGGCGTCTTTTGAAACATAGGTAAGTACGGTTTCATCCTTAATCCTGCGTTCCAAATCTATATTTGTATTTGCATGAAGCTGCATATCATCCGCAGCAGGATAGCCAAACGGAAGCATATTTTGCACAATAGTTGCCATATGTTCATTAATCCGGCCTTGCAGATTATAGTTGGCCTCTATAACAAGATTTTGTATCTCAAGCATAGATTGCTGGACATCGGCCTGCATTTCTTCAAGTTCTGTACTGAATAACGATCTCATTATCGTGCCAAGAGGATTAGAATTGGTATCATCAGACTCATCCATGTTCCGTTCAGCACGAACAACCTTTAAACAAAAAAGATTTTGAAGATCTGATTTTTTCTTCTCAAGTATGTCCTCAGCATTTGTCGGATTCACAGCAACAATATTCATTGTAAAGAATTCTGAAAAAAACTTCCTTACGATTGATTTGAGATATTTATCCCGCACTTCAGCTTTTGGTTCATTTTTGGTAAGGTCATCAAGCTGTTTTTTACAAGCTTCAAGAATTGTTTCAATTCTCGGTGAAATATCAAAGGATACTTGGATAACCGCATGATTCACATTTTCATCAAGATCAATCACGAAGGAAGAAACATTCCCCATATTATCATCGGAATAGTCAACCGTCATAGTAACTTTGGTAATCGGTACACTCTGCTTAAAATCAGTTATGGGATTTTCTGATTCGCTCTGCCAATACCTTTCTATGGCAGAATACAGCGTCTGCCTACATTCAAGCGGATAATCATCAAATGCCAGTTGCGTTGAATTTGAAAGAAGAAACTCAATTACATGCATAATTGATGTCTTACCAGTATTATTTTTTCCAACAAATAATGTAAGGCTTGAGTCAAAAGAGATGGTTACATCCTTAAGCAGTCTATAATTTTCGACCTTTATCGATTTTAAATACATGGATGCTGCCCTCCAACAATTCTTCTTTATATGCAAATGTTCATCCCACCCGGCCAGCCAGCAGGGCCGTAATCTCTGGTCAGGCAGGGGGACAGATGTTGTGCCGGAGAGTATTTCCTCAACGGCCTACGTACTGTATCGTTTGTATGGCATGACCATATCCGGCAGCTCATGGTGGATCCGGTTGCAATGGTTGCAATAAAGCCTGCGGATAATCAGCCATATTTTACTGCCATCCGGTTGGATCAGGAACCGTTTCCGGCTTCCCACAACGACCAGACGGCCATCGCAGCAGGGACAGTGCGCAGTTTCCCTACTCCTCACATAAAAGTTTTCTCAGTACCGGGCTTGCATTCAAGCTCGTAGGATTGTATAATAACCATGACGTTACGGTCAGGAGCATTCCCGGTACTGTGTTGGCGCACGATACCATGAAAGGGAATGCTCTTTTTTTCCTTTCATTGAATATCATGGACATTATACACCGGTAGTTCCCGGACAGGCAACGTCGGTAGCAATCGGACAAGAAATTGGAGCTATAACAGCCAGCAGCTGCTTGGTATCCTTGGGTAAACAATAACCGCCGTAGCCAAAGGACGGATTGTTATAATGGCTGCCGATCCGGGGATCCATGCACACGCCGTCGATGATCATCTGGGTATCCAGCCCCTTGCTCTGAGCATAGGTGTCCAGTTCATTGAAATAAGAAACACGCACTGCCAGGTAGGTATTGGCAAACAAGGACAAAAATTTGGAGCTATAACACCTTGAGTTCTCTTTTCTTCATATGAATTCCCCCGCAAAATAGACTTCGCACTAATGTAAAAAAACAGTAACACAAAATATATCCAATCACCCAAGGTCATACCTATTCAACTTTCGTTGTTCATCCGGCAGGTTTTTATATTTATTTACCACTTCTAGTATTTCGTCCAACATCTTTTGCTTATTGCTGAAACTAACGTCGTCCAATTCAGCGAATCTTATATTAGCAAGCATCATCATAAAGCCGATATCCCAATCAAGATTCTTTAAATAATTAATAAACACCTTATTGCATACTTGTATATCTACTTCAGAGAAAATTTTATACTTATTTATAACTTGATTAACCAAGTGCTGATTTTCCTTATCAAATGAAGACAGCAATTTTTCTTTTTCTTCTTCAGTTTTTGCAAGTTTTTCAAGACGATTACGCTCTTCAATCGAAAAGAATCTATAGCTACTTAAGTAATTTAGAACACTGTAGTAAAGTTCCTTATTTTCTTCTTCTGTAATTTCTATCCTTTCGCCGTATTTTTCAATTTTGAACAAGTAAAATGAAATAGAAAGCATCGTAATATAATTCACGCTGCTTATTCTCTTGTTTAAAACGTTATCAATATACTCTTGACTAAAATTAAGTTTAATAAACGAAAACTTCATTCTATTGTTAATGATGAAGGCATACCATTTATTATAATCATACTTTTCAATATTCTTAATATCTTTACTCAACCCTTCATTGGAGTTAATCCTTCTACAAAGTTCCACAGAAGAAAGATTTAACTTTTCCATTCTACCAACAATATCATCTATCATTTCCGATGGAACAGGAATTCGACGACTAACAGTATCATAATTATTCCACCACATTTGCGTAGCAATTTCATCGTCAGAAAACTGTACTTTAATAGTGCTATACAATTTATTCAAGATTGAGTTCATAGACTCCTGTCCGTTCTCTATTTCTTTATAAATAAACTGAAAAATAGCCGTCAATTCTCTTTCTTCTATTGTCTTTATTTCAGCTTTTTCTAATTTAGAAATATAAGATTGGCTCTTACCAATAAAATCTGCAAGAATTTTTGCGCTAACATTATTCTGCACCCTAACAGCTTTAATAGTACTGGCCAATTCTTGTGTGACTTCAAATTTTGCCATTCTACATCCCTCCATTTAATTTATAGTACCACAGCGGAAGAAAAAAATCAACTCATTTCCATCATTTATTATATTTTCATTTTTTTGATTATAAGTTTGGAAATTATCATTGACTTCATGCAATAATGGTGGTAAAATATTCCTGCCAATAAAAAGGAGCGGCAAAACGCCGCTCCAGCAAGACGAAGCCCAGGTTGACCTAGACCTCATCGGACCAACATGAATCTTCGTTACCTAGGATGTCTTGCAAAAGCATTTTGGCTCTTTGCAAATTTTCCAGGAAAGGAGGAATAAAAGTGGCTTTCTCTATTGATACCATTAAACGCGCGTGGTTACGTGCTGGCGGAAGATGTGAATGCAAACGTGTTACTTGTGGTCATAGTTCCCGCTGCAATAAGCAACTGGTTTGGAACAATCGTGGCAATGACTATGCCCGTGGCGGTTGGGAAGCACACCATCGTACTGCCGTATCGTCTGGCGGTGATGATAGCTTATCAAACTGCGAAATCCTATGCACTGAATGCCATAAGAATACCCACACCTATGGACATCACTAACGCACAAGCATTTTTTGCATAAAATCCGAAAGGATTTATCGGCATTCAGATTATTCTGGATGCCGTTTTTTTGGGTGCTTTAGCTCCAATCACCAGCGCTTGCAATGGAAATTGCAGGCGCTTTGCTTTTCCTTGTCTATTTACTCACCAGGGTTATTTTTACATAGCCTTCTCCTTCATCGCCCCAGCCACCAACTCTTCCAACTTCCCAGCAATATCCTCGCACACACCCTCACTGCTTAACCGCCGCGAGTCATAACAAACCACATACTCCGATAGTTTTTCACCACTACCCGTTAAAACCTCCTCAAACGGGTTCTTCCCCTTGCCGGTCCGGTCGCCAACTATATTCCTAATCTTGTGAACATAAATGCCAACAATCCCTTTATTCAGTTCACAGGCTTTTTCAATCTCGTACAAAACCCATTTACGATATGCCGTAGTAGTGCCAATAAGCACCACAACACAGTCACACTGCGCAATCCGTTCATCAATCCATTCCTTAATAGCGGCAGCCGATTTGACCCTTACCTCTTCCCAGTCACGATCCGTTGTCACAACGTCATAACTGCCCAGGCAGATATTACGAATCTGGGCCGCACGCCATGCATCCTTGTTGTACTCAAAACTGAAAAACACCTGCCGTTTTCCCATTGCCTGCACCGCTTTAACGATTTACGTGCGGTACGCCTTGCGAGTTATCATCGGTTATTGCAACATACTGCATAATAATTTTATCACATTACCGCCAAAGCGAAAATCATAAACTTACTCTTTTACGAATTCCCCACACTACTCCGCCACCTGATTCGAAGCAAGCCAGGTCTTTTCCGGCAACACCACTTCGTTGCGGATAACGGCGCCCATAAGGACATGGCAGCCGTCTCCCAGCACGCAATCATGGTCGATCAGCCCGCCAACATTCACAATACAGGCTTCATCCAGCCTGGCGTAACGGCTCACCACCGCCTTAGCCCGCACAATACACCCGGGAGACAACACCGCATCCGGACTCACATAGGCCGTAGGGTGAATAAGAACCGGAACAGAAAAACCGGCAGCTTTTAATCTGTTATGATACTTCATCCTCGTTTCATTATTTCCCAGCGCAACGATTGCCTCCGGATAGCTTTCCGTCATATTAAATATATCATCCATACGGCCAAGCCAGCCATTTTTATTGATATGCCCTAAAAGAATATGATTGTTCCTTTTCGTGCAGCCCCGCAGCACGGAACAGATTACACAGCGTCATACAGGCCGCTTCCTTTTTAGCCTTCGTCTTGCTTGCGCCATGGCCCACACCGGCAAAACGCATAGTGATCTTTAAACGTTATATCTGACGCATGACAAGTAAATCACAGCATCACTGCTTCTCCACACGAAAATAACTTGACCACAAAAATTCTTTCTCTTTGTATTTATAAAGGCCCGTCCTTACAGCTGTAACATTATATTCTTCCGGAATCTTTCTTACAAACACCCTGTACTTGCCGCAGCGCATAGTCTTTGTAAGCTCATTTTTTCCCCCTCCCATAAACCACCGGTTATCAAAACCGAATTTTATTCTTTCCTCCGGTAACCGTTCCGGTTCATTCGTAAACAAAAGAAAAACAACTGAAACACTTTTATCTAAAGGCGATCCTATCAGCCAATACAGCCTTTTCCGGTACTGGTAAACATAAACTTCATAGTGAGGATCATAGGCTTTCAGAATGCCCCCGTTCACAATCTCTTCCAGGTCAGTACCTGCAGCTTCCGGCGTCACAACCCTGCCGCTTACATACTCCACCCGGTCTTTATTTATATAAGTAAACGTATGCAGGTTTATAAACCTGTCAAACAGAATATTAACTTTATACTTCTCTGAACCGTCAGCCGGCACAACAGCATGAAACGTGTCTCCGGAAACAGAGGTGTTCCCTTTATACTTCTTTCCGGTTTCCTCGCTCTGAAGATAAACCCGGTATCCGGGCGTATCGCGTCCAAACACTTTGCAAATACCCTGCATATCGTAATTTTTACCGTCATAATTCAGTTTTGTGACAGTGAAATCATAATGCATGATTTCTTCATGAGCAGAAGACTTAGCAGGTCCGGAACTCATCAGACAACCGGCAATACCTGCCAGCATTAAAAGGATATCCAAAGCATTTTTGCAACTCCACAGTCCGCCTCTCGTAAAAACGACCTGGCTTCCTTTATACAGGCAAACACCCAAAAAAGTCCCCAGCAAATTGTTAAACAAATCGTCCGTTTCGCATAAGCCCAAACCGTAATAATACTGCGCCGCCTCAATGCTGATACTGGTTATCAAACCGATTCCCAGAGGCAGCAGCCAAAAATTTTTGTTGCCTGCCTCATCCCCAACTAATTCATCAGGAGCAACCAGCGCCTGGGAAAGGAAATATCCGTAGGGAACAAACAACGCGATGTTCAAAATTATCTCTTTACCAAGGTCGCTGTTTCCTTCCAGCCACAATAAATATGACCAAAACAAATCAACCCGGCATGTCTGCAAAAGACTGCCATGCCGGGAAAACAATGTGATATACAGGATTATCAACAAATAAACAAAGCTTAGAAGAATATAAATTTTGCTTTTGCCTGTAAATTTTATCACAATTTTTCTTCCTTTATATTCTCTGTTGTATCAAGGAACAATGATTATTTTATTTATCATTTGCAATAATGGTTTCATCTGTTCATTCAAATCAAAACGATCTGCCAGACTGTAAGAAGCTTCTTTATATTCTGACAAATGCGCACTCGCCTTTTTAATAGCATCATACAGGCTGTCACTGTTTTCCGCTTCATATTGCACCCCGACACCGGCGTCTTGCACATACTCTTTGATTTCCCCTTGCAATGAATTTACAACCGCTAGTCCTGCCGCCGTATAATCATAGAACTTATCCGGCATATCTACCGTTGAAAAGGACGCATAGGTACAAAGTCCGATATCACACTTTTTGTATATTGCAGGCAGCCAGCTGGCATCAACCGAACCAAGAAAAGTAATCTTTGGGTTGTTTTTACTTGCTTCTTCAACCAACGTACACTGCGGACCTGCACCTGCAACAAAAAACCGAATATTATCACCAGTCTTTCTTGCCCGCTCTGCACAAGCAAGTAATGATGCAATATCATAGGAAGGACCCAGTGAACCAGCATATATACACCAAACCTCTCCTTCTGTTTTCTCCGGCAGATCTGCCTGGCAGGTTAATTCCATCCTTTTTCGAAACGCTGTAACATCAATACCGTTATAAATAAGACAGGCCGGTATATCCGCTCTTCCAATCCGTTTCTTTGCAAACATAAGCTGGTTACGCCCAAGCCCACATACTGCGCTTACGTATTTATAAAAACCTTTCGATCGCCATTCTATACTTTTGGTTAATAAGCTTGCAAACGGCATCAGCTTTTTATGGCGCAGTTTCATATAATTTGAAAACGGGTGTATGTCCATAATATCGTAAATGACCGGAATGTTTTTCTTCTTAACATAAGGCCAAACCGGATAAAATGCCGTTAAAAAGCCGGTTCCAGCCGTAATAATCAAATCCGGCTTATCCAGGTTATAAAACTTTTTGGCAAGATTACGCGAATAATTGATTTCAAACAGCGCACGCCTTACAGATATATTCTTTTTATACGAACTTGACGGCACTAATTCAATATCAAAATTATGGCAAACATTAACGGTTTTCCAGCCATTACTTCTGAATGTTTTTGCACCATGAGAAAAATTCGACGTCCAGAAAACCACCCTATAACCGTTTTCTGCCAACATTTTTCCAAACCGGATGTGTCGCGCCTCAAGATACCGTTCGCCAACAATAGCTCCGTACGGATAAACAATCCATATTGTTTTCAAAAGTGTAACCTTTCATTCCACGGTCTTACACTCATACACCGTCCGGAAATAGTTCTTCTAAATCCATTTATCATTTTTATAATAGCCGCTAACAATGAACGTGGATGGATACTCTTCAGATAGTGTACCACAGCACCAACATCGAATAAAGCAGAAAAAGAACAAAAACAGCTTTTGGCTTTGCGGAAGCTGTTCTTATCTTCGCTACTGCGAAATTCAAGTTAGCACTCACTTCTGTCTCTTTCTTTCCAAAACACTTACAAAATGCATCTGATACTTGACAATCTCCAAAGCCCCTTTATCCTTCCAGAATTTTTCCCACAAGAATTCTTCTGCTTCCTTGGATACCGCTTCACCACCGATTCCTTTTACCGCTTCATCCAAAGCTCTCTTTTCCAGATATTCGTCAAAAGTTTTAATCACTTTGGCAGGCACACCGGCAACTACAGAATTGTCCGGTATGTCTTTATTAATCAGGCTGTTAGCCCCAATAATCACATTCGAACCTATCCGAACATTATAAAGAATCCTTGTCCCCGAACCAATGAAAACATTATCACCGACAGCAATGCATCCAACCTTTTCAGGATACTTAGTACCCCCCATTGCGTCAAAGTGACATCGCCTCTGCAACTATTTAGCATAGAATGGGTTATTATATCATGCGTTGTAAAATGAACATCTGAAGCAATTCGAACATTGTTACCTAAACTAATCAGTTTCGCATACAACGGAACCTTACGATCCATTATCAGGCAGTTATTCCCCATGGAATGAAAGATGTTATGAGTTTTGTAATAACGTGTTCTTTTTACAGCACTTAAAATTAAAAACAACCGCAGTGTATGCCACATTCTCTGACCGCGCATTTTATTTTTACCTAACCTTAATTTAAATTCCTGACAATCTCGTCCAACTCCGCAAACTTTACCTTCCCGTATTCATTCCTTGGAATCTCATCAATCACGTACACTTTAAACGCGGAGTTATGAATATTCGTTTTTCCACTAATAAACGGAATCAACAGATCTTTCAATTCTGCCGCTGTTGTAAAAATGTTCATACGCTTATCGTCTCCAGTGCAGACAAAATCTACGTTCGGGTACTGTGTCTTCAGTATACGCTCTGTTTCATCCAGGCTGACGCGAAGACCAAACAATTTAAGGAAACGCCCTTTCCGGCCAATAATGTAATAATATCCTTCCGCATCCCGTTTCGCAATATCGCCAGTGTGGTACTCTCCACAGAATTCATCGTCCTTCAGCAAATCCTCTTTGCAGATGGCATAGCCCATGGTTACATTGGGACCACGGTAACCAAGTTCGCCGGTAGCAGAACCGTCTTCGTTTTTTACTTCATCCAGCAAAAACATTTCCCCATTGGGGATAGGCTTACCGATGCTGCCAATCTTTTCCAAAGCAAGGGACGGATCCAAAAATGCCAGACGGGCGCTGGTCTCGCTGGTACCAAAGGTGGCACAGAAACGCTTGCCGTTGTTTTTTGCATAAGTTGCCATCCACTTGAACATTTTGTCCGTCAGCTTACCGCCGCCTTCGGCTAACGTATAGAGTTTCGGCAGATCCATCTTATCAAAACCGACGCGCCGCATCACTTCATAGCTGAAAGGCACGCCGCAAAAACTGGTTCCTTCATTATCTTTTATAAACTTCCAGAAATCCGGATCCATCAGGTTGGCTTTAATCATTAAAACGGTTGCCCCTATCACCAAATGGCTGTTAATCACATTTAAGCCCATAGTGTAATGCATGGGCAGGTCGCAGATGCCAACTTCATCCACACTCCAGGAAAACACCTTAGCTACATTGGCTGCGTTGGCTTCCAGGTTCCCATATTTGTGACGCACAAGCTTAGGACTTCCGGTAGAACCGGAAGTGGTCAATAATAATGAAAGCTTATCGTTAAGTGGATAGGGTTCATTTTCGGTTTTCAACAGCACATAACCATATGCGGTAAAAATCTTCTCCCCACTTATCTCTGCAGCTTTGTTTTCCGGAACCCAATAGTAACTTGGCAAATATTCCTTTTCTAAATTGGTACGCAATCCTTTATCCAGAGAAGCGCTTAACAGCAACGGCGCCTGCCCATTCTCTTCAAATGCCATGTACCCAACCAGAGAAGCCGCACAGTTTTCACAAAGGCAAAACACAACGCAACGGGGCAGTTTTAACTCCGCAAACTGCTTTATGGTGTTGCAAACTTCTGCATAAGTTAAAGTGTAACCGGAATCATCTTTAATAGCCACTTTCGTCTGGTCATGCTTGTCCAAATTCAAAAACATCTTTCCTGCTCCTTCTGCAAATCCCATTTTAGACTTTGCTAATAACACATACTATACCTTTCGGCTTATCTTTCGTTCCGCATCAATCAAGATTATCACTGTTCTATAAAAACAATTATGATTTTACATTATCGTACAGCCGTCCACCGCCAGCACCTGTCCGGAAATATAAGTAGATAAATCCGATACCATAAACAGGCAGGCTTTCGCGATGTCTTCCGGTTCTGCCAGACGGCCCATGCAGATATTGTTGATTCGGCTCTGCAACTTTTCCGGATCAGCCTGTTTCATCATATCTGTATTGGTCAGGCCAGGCGCAATGGCATTCACACGAATCCTCTTTTCCGCCAGTTCCTTTGCTGCAGATTTCGTCAGAGACACAACAGCTCCCTTGGTTGCTGAATATACCATTTGACCCCGGTTACCTCTCAGTGCTGTCAGCGAAACAATGTTCACAATGCTGCCTCCGTTTGGCTGGCGTCCCATCACACGGCTGACCGTCTGCAACATGTTAATGGTACCATACACGTTGACAGAAAACATTTTTTCCATGTTAGTATAGCTGATCATACCAATCAGTTCGTTGAACTCTACGCCGGCATTATTAACCAACCCGTCAATGTGTCCACATTCTTTTTTTATCTGCATAACGGCATCCCTTGCCGCCCTTTCATCCGCTACATCAAAATATAAGGCGCGAACTTCGCCATGTACAGTTTTATTAAATTCATCAGCCCACGCTTCTACAGAGCCTGAGTTTGTTGCTGTTGCATAAACTATGGCGCCTTGTTGGACAAAACATTGGACTATTGCTTTGCCAATGCCTCGGCTACCACCGGTAACGATACAGATTTTATTGGTTAACATATGTGCCTCCATTACTAATTTTTATGACAGTCACGCTGTTTAGAGATTGTTAATAAAAACAATTATTCTCCACTAACCTAAATCATCCAACTAATGTTTTTATTTTGCCGCGAACTCTTACAAAACTCTTTCCAAATTATCACATCTATAGTATATTAATAATGTATCATACAATGAATGATTTTGCAATTCTCTTTTTCATTATTAGCGACAGCGTTTATCGGCTAAAAATCTCTAGCGTTCATACTAAAATTATATTTCGCTTGTAAAAGGGAGGAAAGTAAGCCAAAGTTTTAGATACTCAACGGCTTATCCAATAATTTATGAAAAAAGTATACAAAATATTTGCAATAATTTTATCTATTATTTTACTAAAAAATCTATATTTTTCAAATATAGTTAGAGGTTTTAACTTGCCAAAAAAAGATTCTCCTATAACTATATACGAACAAAAAGTTGAAGGCCTAACTAATTCCCAATTGGATAAATTATGGCCGTCAAATAATCCCAGAACTTGGATTTCTACAGGAATTATGGATGGAGAAATAATAAAAAAATACAAAACCTGGCACAATAGATACACAAGCCAGGTCAAAGGAACCGCTGATGAAAGAGGACTTGAAGACAATACTGATCTAACTATACACATTAAAAATTTAAATATTAACTCTTCGGATTATCAGGATTTACGGTTAGTATTAGATTACCTTTCAAATAACAGCAATAACAGCTTGACGCATACATACAGTATGGAGTTATATGCAATTGACACTAACCTTAACAAATATGGACCTTTTAACGTAGCAGAATTTGAACTTACAGGGTTTTACATGCGAAAGGCAGGATTACAAAATGTGTATGAAAGAAACTTCAACATAATTTCAGAAAACATTAATCTTCCTAAAAATATCATAATTAAGGAATTGGAACTTAAACCCTATGCTAATTATCCACAAATCAGAAACGCGGGAAAAACAGTCAAAGGTAACTGGCGAGGTGCAGACGGAACGCTTTTTTCTATTGCCGGAATAAAAGTTTTAGGTTATAAAAGTACTTTTTATCAAAGACCTGAATATATAAAATATAAAAAAATTGATGTAAATAAAACACGTGAAAAAATTGTTAAAAGAATGTATGATTTAGCTACCGTTAAATGGAGTCCTGCAATAGAATTCCACGATACATGTGTAGTCGGCGAAGATCCAAAATCAATAAAATCTACTTACAGTCCCGGGAAAGTATATTATGGTATGCCCTACACTCAACGAAACCGGGTTACATTAGAATGCTTTGCGAACCAAACACATGACAAAGTGTTAGCAAAACCCGTTGACATTTTAAAGATTTGGGGCGCTGATTGTGCAAGCTCAGTAACTTATGCCATTTCAAAATACATACCAATGCATGTAATTTATAATACAACCGATTTTTTATGGGATCGCAATAAAACAACAGTTTTAGGAAAGATTAAACTTTGCGGAAAATCTGCCAGTTCTGACAGTGTTAAAAAAAACTATACCCAGCAACAAATATATGCTGCATATGCAGAATTACAAAAAGGCGATGTTGTTTCTACGCATCACAAATTTAACACTCATGTAAGGCTCATCTCCGGGAATACCCACGTTAATAAGAATAATGACGGCAGTATCAATCCAGATAAGAGTTATTTTATTTATACAGATATCCGTATAAGTCAGGCAAATACAAAAAAAGGCAGTAACGATTTTGGCGGCTTAATAACAAAAGGAAAAGATGATACTGTTCCATTTGAACCTAAAATTCAGTTCACGGATATTATAAGCTTTGCTGAGTTGGAAGGAAAAAATCTGAACTTTAATATAAACAAAAAATCTTCTTTTAAAGATGCGTATAATGGCAATTATATTCCTATTACCTTGAACTCTTATTTAACCTCAACCATAGAAGAGCCTTATGCAAGAATCATAAATCCTAACAATTCAGTTAGTATTAAAAGTGGACTTAAAGGAACTATCTACTCTAATTACACAATTACAAGTGTAATATTTACCATAAAAAATAAAAAAAACGGTAAAGAAAAAATCTTTACTGTTTTTCCCAATCACAATACCGGCTCATTAGAAGGAATGTACGGTAATACATATTCATTGTATCACAATACGCCAGATTATATTAAAAATTATATAAAAGAAACTGTTCAAAAGACAAATAGCTTTTCAATTCAAATAAGCATTTCTGTTGGCGAAAATAATAATATAAAAGTCATACGATTTAATAGACAATAGGGGATGCGGAGACATACCCTACCATATCGGTTTTTGTCGGTGAAAAAAAACTAAAATTGCTTACAATAAATATTTAACCATATTACATGGCAACAATGTCTCAACCGGTTTTAATTACTTCTCTTTTTGATCCTGTTAGCAAATTCAATTATTTTTTTCTGATTTTTGTTTGCAACGACAATTATAAGCATTAATAAAACAATAATCAACGAATATCGAAATACTGTATCCTCATAAATAAAAGGAACACCTACAGTAAAAACTGCAGTCAGTAAAATAATACTTAAAACGCCTTTGAAGTTTATTACATCCGCATATCCAACATTTTTAACAAGAAAGTAGTTAATAAAAAATAAAATTCCAAAAACAACAATATTTACATACGCTAATACAATCAGTTCATGATTCTGAAGAAGCATTATTTTCGCAGCAACACAAATTACCGATAAAATACCCGTATAAACAGCAGTTTTAATCACGCTTTTATCATAAGTCAGTATAATGATAAAAACCGCTGTAACCGATTGTACAAAAGCAGCAAACAAAAAAGCGGGCAAGAGACCCAAGGATGCTGCATATTTTTCACCACCAAAAAAATATATGATCTCCGGTCCAAACAAAATTGAAAAAATCACTATAAATGCAAGTATTCCAACATAATAAAGCGTACCGCTTCGAATTACAGTTACTTTTTTCAGCTCCAAATTATCCATTAGCCAAGTGGTCAGTGCGCCGGATACAGACAAAGAAAAAACAGTGAAAATATGTGTCGTACTGGTAGCAATACTTACAATTGCCGCTGCACCAGATCCCATTATGCCCTTAGTAATCATAATATTCGTTGAATTTAGCAAGTAGGCTGCCAAAGAATGAAATAACAAAGGAATAGATAAAGAAACTGCATATCTGCAATACCGTAACCTAAAAACTGTACCTTTCTTAAACAACTTTAATGCGCAATACATGCCAATCAACGAATAAGGAATATAAAATCCATATAACCGGGCTGAAAGATGATTTGTATTCGGTAGTAAATATACTAGCAATATGGAAATGAGGGTAGGAAAAAAGAGTCCGACAAATGTTATTTCCGCAACTCTTTTATATCTATACAACGTACGTTCACGGGCATTAAAAACATTTTGACAAAATGTGAACGTTACAAATACAAACAAAAGATGAACATACTGCCCAGGAATAGAAACAAGTTTAAAAATCGTTCCAGGAAATAACAAAAAGAAAACATAGACCAACATGGTAATACCACAACCAAATATAGTAATAGTTGAAATATAGTTATCATATTCAGTTTTAAAATCATAGTAAGCTTTGCTCAACGTTTGAGGTAATTCTAACCCAGTAAAAATAAGGATTGTTACAGCCCACTGAGCGAAATTCGTAAATTCACCATATTCGGACACTGTCATCAATCTAGCAAATATAGGTGTTGTAATAAGGGTAATCGCCTTTCCCAAAAAGCTGCTCATTGTATACCAAAACCCTGCTTTAAAGGCTAAGACTGAATCGCCGCGCTGTATTATTTTATCATCAGTAATCATTATGTTTTCCTTAAAGCTGTTTTGATTGTCTTTTCCCGTATCTAACATAATTACATCACATGAAAAACGTTTAATCTCAAAACTTTAATTTAAAACGCAAGTTAAAAAGAAACCACTTAACAAAATATAATTCCACAACAAGTTTTATTAACCCCAACGCGATAAAGTCGTGATAGCAATTGTAAAAATATAAAAAGAATGTATATGAAACATAAGAATATAATAATAATCTAAAATCAATTAATTCCTTTCCCTGTTTAACACGAACTTTACAATAAAAATATGTAAAAAATAATCCCATAATAAACATAACTACTATCATACCCATAAAACCAAAATCATGATAGGGCGCCCTTAACGCTGTATAAACATTACCTAACCAAGTTCCATTCGGTGATTGCCGAAACTCTTTATAAAAAATATATCTTTCTCCACCTTTAGTTCTTACCGCTATATTTTGATTCAAAGCATAGAAAGTTTCTTTGCCCCATATTTCCGAAGGAATCCAAGGTTCCTGCAAATAAACATCAAAAGACGCAACCGGAGTACCGGCATAAAAAGTAATATGCTCTAAAACACTGTCATCGTCATAACGTCCTACAGCACCTCGCAATAAACCAAAAAGCATAACCATGGTAATAAGCGAAAGCCCCATTTTTTTAATCATTTTTTTAGTTTCTTCAGTGCTTTTCCAACCGACAGAACGCTTTTTAAGTATATAAGTTACAACTATAAGCGCTATAAAAAGACGAATCACACCCGATCTGTATGCTTGCATAAGACTTAGTAGTGAACTTAATAATAACGGCATCCAGTCCAATCTCATTTGTCTGATTTTTGCAGCAAAATTATTACCAACAACGTAGGCATAAATCAAACCTATAGCAAAATTAAATTGAAGGCATATACTGAGCAATCCAGAAAGTCTCATTGTAAACAAATCTGGTCTTACGGTTCCCTCTTGTAATCGCCAAATTATAATAGTTTCATACCAAGTGGAACCACCAGTAAGATTCCGCAATTCTGTATAAAGAAGCACAATTGTAAAAAGTTGGAATAATATTACAATAACTGTTTTAAAAGTTTTGATATTAATAGGAAATATATTAGAAACTATATGGGAAAAACCAATTCTATGAAGCCTGTATCTATTAGCTAATAAAACTGCAAATACGCCACCAATAATAAATGCACTTACACCCGCTACTATTGTCCATACACCTGTGCTTGAAAAATTAAGCCCCCATTGCGTTTCGTTATAAAAAGCGCATACCGAACTAAATAGCAGTCCTAGTGACACTACTGCTGGTGGGGCTAAAACATCTCTATCAAAAAGAGCATACGCTATTAAAGATAATATCGTCAATAAGCCAATCAATAACAAAAGCACGTTTATAATCTCCAAATAACGGACAAGCAAACATATTCTGAAAAATAAACAATTATATATTTAATTCAAATCTATGCCCATTCTTTGCAAAATCTTCTTCCCATTCTCATAAGATTCATAATGTAAAATATCTTCTGATTCAAACATAATATCAAATGTGTCTTCCAACGCTGTAATTAGCGATAAATGCGCCACTGAATCCCATCGAGGTATTGATTTAAAAGTAAAGGAATCATTTAATTCTTCTTCTTTAGCGCCCAAAATATTCATAAAAACTTGATTGTATTTTTGTAAATTTGTCATAATATACTAACCTCTAAAAATGTTTTTGTTACATAATTGATCAAAATTAGAAAAGAAGAACGACATATTTTCTATATCAATAGTAAGCAAAATTGAATTCTCTTCTTAAATTGTAAGAAGAGAATTCTTTTCTACTTTAGCTATTATACATGCTTTTACGCTTTTAACATCAAGTGAAGAATATCGCTAACAGTTTTAAAACTCTTTATTGTGTCACCCGACAGTTTAACTCCAAATTCATCATCCATCAACACAATCAGCGATAATTTTGCCATGGAATCATACTCCTCAACATCGGCAAGTACTGTATTTACAGCCAAAGTTCCTTCATCCATTTCCCATGCTTCTTCTAACATTGCAAGTTTTTCCTGATCAGACATTGTAATCCTCCTAAACTAATAAATAATAATATATTATATCTGGTCATCCAGATTATAACCGTCTTCAAAATAATCGTCTGTATGAACCAAAGGCAGAATATCTGCTTTACTAATTTTAAACGCTACGGTTGACCATGACAGCCCTACGCCAAATCCGCAACATAAAGCACGAATAACATCATCTTCACTATTCTCCCCATACTTATCAACTAATGAAATGGGAATCGAAGCAGAAGATGTATTTCCAAAACGATCCATAGAAATCAGCATTTTTTCTTCCGGGAATACTGTTTTTTTCGCTACCCGTTTCATGATCATAAGGTTTGCCTGATGCAACACCAGACAATCGTAATCATCCGGCGTTGTATTGGTCAGAGCCATATAATCATTCAACTGTTTTGGAGCTTCGCTGGTTGCAAAATTAAACACTGCAATATCATCCATCACCGAATAATGCGTCCGCCCATCCGGGGAATCCGGATTCCGCCAGGCTCCATAGGGTGAGATAATTGCTTTAAACCCGTTGCCGTCTGTATTAGAAAGAAATTTTAAACGGTTTCCTTCTGCTTTCTCTACTAACGTAGCAGTTCCGGAATCACCAAATAAAAGTGTTCCTGAATGACCTTCTTTTTGCTTTCTCCTGGTACTGAATTCCCTGGCAGAAGTATCACCGGCTAACAGCAAACCATATTTCGCAGTAGTATTCCCCAAAATGCTTGCAATAATATTCAAACCATACACAAACCCAGAACAACCCAGATTCACATCAAACGCAATGCATTCGTTCGTTAAACCCAATCTGCTCTGCAGCACACAGGCGGTAGCAGGTAACCGATAATCGCCGGTTTGTGTAACAAAAACCAAGATTCCAATATCTTTTTTGTCAATTTTCTTTTCTGCAATAAGTTTTTCTGCCGCAACATAGCAGAAATCAGAAGTGGTTTGCTTTGGCGATGCAGAATACCGTCCGGAGACACCGGCTTTTTTAATAAATCGCTTTAATGTAGCTTCATCATCGCTGGCCAGCTCGCTGATAGCATCCCATTTTGAGGAAACCGCTGCAGACATGCCTATTACTTTTACATTATCAATTTCTGTTAACATACCTGTCTCCTAACATGTTGAAAGTCCGCCGTCCACCGGCATTGTAATTCCTGTAATAAACCGTGCCGCCGGGCTGATAAGAAAAACAATAGCGTTTGCAATATCCTGCGGCTGTGCTATCCCTAAATACTGCCGATTAAGCAGTTCATTATTCGTTGCGCTGTCCTCACCATATTTTTCAATATAGTGATTATACAATTCCGTTGCCGTCATAGACGGCGCAACTGTATTAATACAAATCCCTTTATCAGCCAGTTCTTTTGCCATACACCGTACCGCAGAATCCATAGCAGCTTTTGATGAGGAATAGATGGCTTTTGATTTGTCGCCACGCAGCGAAGCACAGGAAGAAACGCCTACAATCCGCATGCCCGGATTAAACCTGCCTTTTCTTGTTACCTGCCGGATTACTTCAAAGAAGCCAAAAAAATTCACATTAAACGTATTTTGGACCTTATCCGGTTTTGACTGCATCAATGGCAACGCCGTGCCAACGCCTGCAGAGTAAACTAGTCCATCTAAAGGACTGTCTTTTTCAACGATCTGTTTAATCAATGACTCAACAGAACCAACCTCACTCACATCCGCTGCAAAATAATCGTGCCCTTCTCCTTCAAGAACAGCAACCGTTTCTTTTAACTTATCTTCATTGCGTGCTACAAGTGTTACCTTAGCGCCTACTGTACTTAACGTTATGGCCGTTTGTTTCCCGATTCCGGAAGAAGCGCCAATAACAAGAATCCGCTTACCCGTCAGATCTATCAGATTATTCATTGTCACACTCCCTGTATAGCATCATCCGGATACCCGTCATCATAACGATCTTTTCCATAGGTTAACGGAAGAATATCTTTCGTATTTATCATTACTTCCATAACGCCCCAAGAAAGCCCTACCCCGTATCCGCTTGTCAACAGTTTAATGTCTTTTTCCTCTTCATCCTTGCCATATTTATCAACAATTGTCAGAGGCACTGAAGCACCGCTTGTATTTCCAAAGCGATCCAGTGAAACAGGCACTTTTTCCATGGGCATTCCTACACGCTTTGCAATATTTTTTATAATCATCATATTGGCCTGATGGAGAACCAGTGAATCATATGTGACTACATCAGTTCCAATTTTCTCGGTAAATTCTTTTAAAAGTGCCGGAACTTCATTAATAGTAAAGTTAAACACTGCAATATCATCCCCAGGAATACTTTCCGGTCCTACCGGATGTTTCCATGCGTTATAGGGGGTAGACAATGCCTTATGTCCGGTACCATCACTCATCAATGCCGACTTGATACTTTGACCGGCATCTCTTTCAAGTAATACAGCAGCGCTGGCATCACCGAATAAAAGTGTCGTATTGGAACTTCGCTGGTCAATACTCAGACCTTTTCTTCCTCTACCCAGTGTATCTCCAATAAATACTAAAGCTTTTTCTGCATTAGACGTAATTAAAAGACTGGCAGCAAGAGATACGCCATATACGAAACCGGAACAGCCTAAGTTTACATCAAAAGCAAGACAGTCTTTACGCAGGCCCAAACGTTTGTGAAGCACCAGAGCAGTAGACGGTGTCCGATAATCCGGATTCTGCGTAACATTAATTAAAACGCCGATTTCTTCCGGCTTAAATTTCCCTGCTGCTTCAATCTGTTTTGCTGCAGTGTAAGAAAAATCAGCCGCGGTCTGGTCCATTCCACATTTATGTTTGGCTGCTATACCAGTTTTTTTAATAAAAGATTTTACGAATTTTGGATCTTCATGAGGATCATTTGCCATCGCTGCAATATCCACTTTATTTTCAGGAACCGAAGCAGCTATACATGAAATTTTTATACCATCGTATTCGCTATAAATCATTGATATATTCTCCCTTAAAATCAACAAGAAGTATAACCGCCGTCAACGGGTAACTCAACACCGGTAATCATTTTGGATGCTGGCGATAAAAGAAACACTATTGCATTCGCTACATCTATCGGCTCATTCATACCTAAATAATTACGGGGAGCCACTATTTTTACTGCTTCAATGTCTTTAACTCCAGATCGCAAAGCTAAATAGTCACGGTACATTTCCGTATTTGTTGGGCCGGGAAGAACAGTGTTTACGCGTATTCCTTTCGGAGCCAGTTCAACCGCCATCGCCCGCATCGAGCCATTAATCGCTGCTTTTGAAGCACTGTAAGCAGTTTGAGACATAACCCCGCATTCCGCAGCTGTAGAAGAAACCGCAACAATACTTAATCCTGCATTAAACCGTCCTTTTCTGCTGACAACGCGTACAGTTTCAAAAAAAGAATAAAAATTTGTCAGCATCAATTCATGAATTTTTTCATATTTTACGCTGTTCAGCGGCAAATCTTTGTTTGTTCCTGCACATTGAACATAACCGTCAAGTGGCCCGTTTTTTCCAACAGCTTCTTTAATAATCGTTTCAATAGATTTTGTATCAGCTAAATCAAAGCAAAGGGGAAGATGCCCCTGCCCAGTCATCATGGAAAGCGTTTCCTGTAACTTCTCCTCACGTCTTCCAATAAAACTGACCCGTGCTCCTAATTCACTTAATAAAATGGCTGTAGCACGGCCTATACCGCTGGTAGCACCAGTAACCAGTACATGCTTATGCGCCATATTAAGATAATCAAACATCAATCATCACCCCTGACTCATACCACCATCGATCAAAATCGATGTTCCTGTTATTGTCTTAGCTGCATCACTTAGCAAAAAAGCTATAGTATTAGCAACCTCTTCAGGTTCTGTGACACCCATATATTGCTTCTCTTTAATTTCCTGAACCTCAAACGTATCAGGATAACGATTTAAATAGCCTCTATAGAGACTCGTATTTACCCAGCATGGCATTACAGAGTTAACACGAATTTTCCTCTTTTTAAGATCACAAATCAAACAACGAATAGAAGCATCAAGGGCTGCTTTTGATGAACTATAACAAACTTTTGACTGTTTACCCTGTATACTTGCCGTTGATGAAACTGCAACAATGCTTCCTTCATCTAAAAAGCAACCCTTTTTGGTAATACATCTGACTATTTCTATAAAAGAGAAAAAATTAGCATTCATCATTTCTACAATATTACTTTTTTTTGTCATTTTTAAAGGTCGCATTTGTGCAACACCGGCACAATGTGCATAACCGCTAAAAACTCCCCGTTCATCTATTATTGCTTTAATTATGCTTTCAATAGCATCTATATTATCCAAATCCAAAATAAACTTGGAATGTCCATTTCCTTCAAGCATATTAAAGGTTTCTAAAAGCCGTTCTTCATTACGTCCAGTAATTACAACTTTTGCACCTAATTTACTGAGCTGAACTGCCGTTTCACGCCCTATTCCACCGGTAGCGCCAGTAACCAAAACTTGTTTGCCTGTTAAATCCATAGGATTTATCATCTGTTTTCTCTCCTTATCAGTTTTTAAATCATCTCCGGAGTTATCTTACCTTCTCTATAATAATCACTTGTCAATTGTACAGGAAATATATTGTCTGTATTAATCTCAAGACTGGTTACGCCCCAGGAAAGACCTATACCAAAACCGCACATTAAAACTTTCATGACTTTGTTTTTATTGCTGCTATTATTTCCAAAGGTATCGCAAATTGTCAATGGGATGGAAATCCCCCCTGTATTTCCATAGCGGTCCAATGAAATGGGAACCAGGTTATTATTTAATTTTAGTTTACGAACAATCTGTTTAATAATAAATTCATTGGCCTGATGCATTACAAAATAGTCGTAATCTGCAGTCGACGTATGGGTATATTCCAAATAATCCACCAGAGCCTTAGGTACATCTGTAATAGAGAACGAAAACACAGAGGTTCCGTCCATAAAAATATCATATAATGAACGTTCTATACCGTCACTGCACATAAATTTATCGTGCGGAGGATTCATATCCCGGAAGCCTCCTGCCGGAAGTATGATGGATTTAAACCTAGAACCGTCGCTGCGCAATAGTGTAGTTGTGCCGTTTTCTTTTCCAGTTTTCTTCAAAAGAACAGCGGCCCCCGCATCACCATACATCATCACAATTGCTTTATCACGAGGATCTACTAATTTCGATGCGGTTTCACCCAAAAGAAGAAGTGCATATTCTGCATCCGAAGATTTAAATAAACTCATGGCTGTTTGTATACCATAAATAAATCCTGAACAGCCAAGATTTATTTCCATACAGGAACAGTCCACAGATAAATTTAACCGTTTTTGCACGACACTTGCGCTGGAAGGCCTGCGATAATCAGGAGACTGGGTAACCAGTACCATCAAGCCAATTTTATCTCTGCCAACGCAGGTTTTCCCAATTAGGTTTTCTGCTGCTGCATAGGCAAGATCACTGGCGGTCTGTTCAGGAAGAGCTTTATACATTCCTTTAATGCCGGTTCCTGCACTGAACTTTTTAGGTATTTCTTCCCCAAATACAGTTTTAAAACTGTCCACGGTAACATAATTATCTGGAACAGAACAGGCCATCCCGGCAATCTCAATTCCATTACTGTGAAAGAATGCCACAGCCTTTTCCCCCTTTACTTTGTATAAACAAATTCTTTAAAATGTCCCGGATAAACTTTGATACTGTCAGGCAGTAAAGCCAATCGCGGAGCTCCAATTTTTTTCCACTTCGCCCTGCTGCCACCGGGAAAACGCAATTCGATTTCTTTCCCTTCCATTAAACTGTCACCTGAAAAAAAGTATTGCCCGTCAAGAAGAATCCCAATGCTTCCTAACGAATGGCCCGGCAATTCAAATAAATGGAAATCATGTCCCTGCCATGCAAAATCTATCTCATCTTCAAAAGTTTCATCAGCCTGACATGTATAATTTTCATCAGCTTCCGGAATTTTATCTACAATCATCCATGTTTGTAGTTCACAAAACACTTCAAATAACCGTGCCATATTTTTTTTGGAGCTTTGAATGTTCTCTCCACAGGTTTTACTACATAAAACCGGAGCATTTGTTAAACGCTTCCAATCATTCACACCAGATATATGATCGTAATGCTCGTGAGTCAGAATGATTTTATCCACGATTACATCTTCAGCAGGTTTAAGATTTTGATATGGATCAATTACAATTGCATGACCATTTTCCATAATTACATACATATTGGACGCAAGCAACGGTGATTCAACTCTTTGTATTTTCATTGCAATTCCAGTTCTTTCATTCTGCGGGCTGGATTTCCCAATACAGTCGCACCTGTTTTGACATTGGTAAATACGACACTGCCTGCAGCAATACGCGCTTTATCGCCAATTTTTTTCCCGGGAACTACAAAAGCGTGTCCACCTATGTTAACTTCTTCTCCAATGACGCAATTACCACTAATTGATGTGCCAGGCATAATTGCAGTGTAATCGCCAACAACCACATCATGACCAAGCTTTACACTGTCATTTAGCAAAACGCCGGCACCCACCATACAGTTTACAGAAACACCCACATTCCAATACAAAACACAACCGGGACCAATTTCACTAAAACGTGCTACGCCTGCAGTTGTTGCCATAATTGTTTCAAAGCGCACATCTTTTGCAGTCAGTTCTCGCTGTATACGTGCCTTCGTTGCAGCATTTCCAATGGTACAGGTACAAACCACATCATCTTTATGATTCAAAATCCAGTTTGATGGTCCCAGCCAAGGATATCCATTAATCAAAGTAGCTTTTGTAAATATCGGCCCATCATCCAAAAATCCTATTAAATCATATTTATACTCTTTTCGATTTATTCCTTCAATCATTTGGGCCACTTCACGCCCAAACCCACCGGCGCCAATTAAAACAATTTTCTTAGGCATCTCTTTACCCCTTCAAAAGATTTGTTTAACAAAATATAACAAAAAACATTTTACGTTAATTCGACTCCACAATACTAAATTTTGCATCTTACCAAAGTAAACGCTTCAGCATATAAAACACCCACCGTTGAGCCTCTTAACTGTGCTAAAGCATCTATCGCATTTATAGAACGTGGATGAGGAAAATCTTTAACCTGCTCCTTAAAGCATAGCATAGCTTGCTTTTTTAGTTCGATTGTATCAGAAATGTCAGACCATGTATTAGGAATAAAGGCATTAGTAACATTGGGTATATTCCACTCTGTTTCCGATAATGTTTCATATGCGTAAATTGCCTGTAATTGCGGATTGCTGATAGGACGCAACGCCACCATTGCCGCCATAGCCGTTTCCGCATGATCAACATGTATATCGCCTGTGTGGGGGATAAAAGCTATTTCCGGTTTAATCCGTTCTACCACATCACAGAACTTTTTATTTTTTATATGTGTATCGGTTTCTTTTAAATGCACAACCGGAAGATTTAAAAAAATAGATTCTTTTACTCCCAAAATATCATGGGCTTCCCGCGCCTGTTGTTGAAGGCGGTTTGCAGACTCCATATTTTGAAGCCATGCCGTTACTTCACAAATATAAACTTCATGCCCTTGTTTCGCATACTTGGCAATTGTACCGCCCACGCCAAGAACTTCATCATCGTTGTGCGGAGCGAAGACTAAGATTCTCATTGCTAATTCTCCAAACTGTCAAAATGTTTAATAACTCCTACCTCTGCAGCACTTCTTGTCTCATCCAAATTTGTTCCATCAAATGGGACTCTTGTGGCATTCGCCCTAACCTCGCTTGCTTTTAACACTGCTTTAAAAATAGCAAATACCATCTGCACATCAACAATAAAACTTATATTCTCAATGTACCAAATATCATTTTCAAATTGATCACGCCACGTCCAAGTATCACTACCCGTATCAATAATGCGTTGTAATGCTAGCCCCGGTCTTACAGCATGCCGCATAGCATGCCTGGGACTATAATATTGTAAATACTCTACTAATAGTGGCCGCGGGCCAACAATGCTCATATCGCCTTTTAAAATATTGACTAATCCAGCCAACTCATCAATAGATGTTTTACGAATAAAGTACCCAAATTTTGTTAAACGTTGGGCATCCGGAAGCAAGTATCCATCCGCACCACGTTCATTGGTCATACTACGGAATTTATACATGTTAAAAAGCTTTCCGTCTTTGCCGGGCCGCTTGGTACTATAAACAACAGGCCTTCCGTGATAAATAAGTTCTAGTAAGCAAACTACCAATAACAATGGTGATAGCAATAACATAGCAATCCCACTCAGTAATATATCCAGGCACCTTTTTAGTACAACAGAGTAAAAGGTTTTCTTTACCTTGGGCAAATCGTTATCCATTTCATTGTCCTTATAACACTTCATATATCAGAAAATATCAGAATCCGCCATTGTAATGTAGGAATTACTTAAGTCAAATTCTTGCATCCAGCAAGTCATGGGAAAAGGATGTTCCCCATATGTAAATCCGCATTCTTCCAAAACATCATTATATTGAGCAGAAGTAAGCCATAGCTTAATAAATCTACAGTTCCATTCAACAGCCAAATTAATGGCATACCGCAACAATTCTTTTAATACTGCTTTTGTATCAGCAATCAAATCCACAACTTGAAGCTGGATAACACTATTTTCTTCATACGTATCAACTACAATATAACCTTGCCGCTGGCCATCGTTTATATATTCAAAACATTTATAAATATTACCGGGTTTTTGAAAGAAACGCCAGTTAAGATATTCTTTTTTCCGTGTTTTAATAAAAACATGCTCTTTTGCTAATGCACGGCTAATCTTCTCGTACTCGTTCGAGAAAGAATCAAACTGCATGATTTTATTACTTACGTTTTTCTTTTTCGCTCTTGCCGTCCAGAATGCCACATCGCCTACATGGCGATGTTTAAGATATTTAACACAAATATTAAACGAGTTGCGGTTAGGAAAACCATAAATTAAATTCACATCATTGTTTTTATTTTTACATTCAGAAAATAGTTGGAATGATGCTCCTGGATAGTCTGCATCAGCCATGGTTGTTCCACTTACAGCAGCTATTATTTCTTTTCCACTATAGAAAGCAGCTCCCGGGGTTAACGCAGTATAAGCAACTAAAAATTCGTTATCCCATAAAGACAACGCCCTTTCTTTTAAACAGGGATTATTTTCCATTTGCCAAATCAATCCCTGTATAGAAAGCATGCGTCCACCAAACGCCTTTGTAAACAATGCTTGCACTTTATCTAAATTTTGTTTGGGGTAACCATCAACCCTATATACTGGAAACTCTATGTTTTCTACATTAACCACGCTTACCACCTTATCACTATTATCAATATACTATATTCATTCCATATAATTCAATACATCTTGAACGGTTACAAACTTATTAATCTCTTTCACCGTAATATATTTATCAAACTCAGTTTTCATGAGTGCCATTAAAGCAAGTTTGGCCATTGAGTCATATTCTTCTATCGTTCCAAGTTGCATATCTACAGTAAGACTCCCCTCTTCCATGTCTAACATATCTTCTAACATACTCAATTTTTTATTTTCATCCATCGTATTAAGCCTCCCTTAACGCTTTTGTAGAATTTGGAACACCTATTAATATCAATGTATCGTCCAGCCACCGTCAATCACAATGTTCTGTCCGGTAATCATTTTACCGGCATCACTCAGCAAAAACGCAATGGCGTTGGCCACGTCTACAGGTTCACAAGCTCCCAGAAAGCAGGGCGTCAAAATTTCATCCATGCGTTCCTGCCCCAACTCCTCAATAAACTTGTTGTACATATCCGTTTTGATCCAACCGGGGTTAACCGTGTTTACACGGAACTTTCTGCTTTCTCCCAGTTCAATGGCCATGGGTCTTACCGCCCTGTCCAGAGCACCCTTGGTTGCTATATAGGCAACCTGCCCTTTATCCGAACTAATGGTAGAAGCAGATGAAACGGCAACAATGCTTGTGCCTTCTTCCGAAAGCTTTTTCTTGCTCAGGCAACGCACAAATTCCACAAAAGAATAAACATGCAACGTCATGATTTCATCCAAAAAATCTTTTTTGGTCATGCTCAAAGGCAAACGCGGAAAAACTCCTGCTGCATGAACAAAGCCGTTTATCTTTCCGTTGACATCCACAACCTGTTTAGCCAACGCTTCAATGTCGCCTGTCTGAGTAACATCAAAAGGAAAAATTTTATGTTCCGTCCCTTCCATCAGGGTAAGGGTTTCTTGTAATTTTTCCTCATTCCTGGCCAGCAAACTAACCCTGGCACCCAGTTGGCTTACGGTAACACAGGTTTGCCTGCCCAGACCGGAAGAAGCACCCGTCACCACAATATGTCTGCCGATCAGATCCATGGGATTCATCATTTTACAAATTCCCCCGTCCTTATCACCGTAGTACCCCAAGATAAACCCACGCCAAAACCACTTAACAAAATAGTCTGGTTTGGTTTCGCCACACCGTCTTCCATAGCCCGTTTCAAAGCAATGGGGATAGAAGCACACACAGTATTCCCCGTATCTGAGAATTTCATGTAAAACTTTTCCTTATCTATTTTCATTAAAGTTACTAACAAATCCAACATAAACTGATTCGCCTGATGGAACACATATAAATCAATGTTCTCTTTCTTCAGGCCTTCCTTCTTCATCAGTCGTTTTACGCTGGATGGCACTTCCCGGATGGTGAATTCAAAAATGTCACCACCACTCATAAACAGATTATCTTCGGAACGGACATTGCCGTCTTTTTCCTGCTCAACCGCCGTCTCTGGTGTACGTGCTTTTCTTGCCCCACCGGTAGGGATGATGAGAAAATCCTTCCCGCTGCCATCAGTACCCAAGTCGAAGCTGCCAATCTCCATGCCACCCTGACCAATCAAGGTAGTAGCCGCTCCGTCACCAAAAATAGTGCGGGTGCTTTTATCCAGGGGGTTAATGTGTTTGGAATAAGTTTCCGCCGTAATCAGCAAAACATTGTGGGCAATGCCGGTTTCCACCAAACTTTTGGCAACCGCCAGCCCATAGATGTAACCGGAACAACCTAAATTAATATCAAAAGCGCCAGCCTTTTGCGACAAGCCCAACCGATCCTGAATAATGCAGGCGGTGGTAGGCAACTGATAATCCGGACTCTGGGTCACACAAAGCAAAAAGTCAATTTCCTCTTTGGGCACAATATTCTTGGCCAACAGTTTTTCCGCGGCAGACACGCCCAAATCGGCAGCGGTTTCACCTGCCGTAGTCACATGCCTAGTTTGAATCCCGGTCTTTTTATAAATTTTTTCCGCAGACCAGTTAGCATACAAGGTTGCCAGCTCATCGTTGGTTAAAATTCTTTCTGGTAACGTGTATTCAATAGCTAAAATGCCAGACATAATTCCCTTTGTTTTTTACACTAATGTTGAAATAACAAAAAATCTATTCTTAACCATATACTAATAATGCAATCTTAGAATATATTCTTATTTAAAACACCTGTGAATAATTTCTATAATCACATCTTGCTCTTCCATCGTCATCTTGTTATCGCTGGGCAGACACAGACCGCGGTTAAAAATATCTGCGCCAATATCAACAGCGCCACTTTCTTTAATATACGCATTGCTCCGCGCCCGACCGTTTCCGGTTCTGGTTACAAAGGGGTTCATTCGGTAAATAGGCTGCATATGCATCGGTTTCCAGATCGGTCTGCCTTCTGCGTTGAAGGCAGCAATGGCTTCCAAAATTTCCGTGGGGCAGCTTTTGCCCGGTTCGCTTATATACAATACATCTTTTTCACCACGCACGGTCTGGCACATAGCGTCTTCATCAATAATCAGGCAGCTCAGCCAGTAGTTAGGCTCGGAATTTTCAAAGTCGATGGGGTTCATCTGTACCGGCAAATCTTTTAAGCCTTCTTTATAACGTTCATAAACGGCTTTTTTCTGGGCAATGTGTTCTTCCAGATAAGGGAACTGCCCCCGTACTACCCCGGCAATAATATTGCTCATGCGGTAGTTAAAACCCATTTCTTCGTGCTGGTACCAGGCGGCGTCTTCCCGGCTCTGGGTACTCCATTTACGGATTTTGTTGGCATCTTCTTCACGGTCCGTCAGGTACATGCCGCCGGAACTGCCGGTGATGATTTTGTTCCCGTTAAAGGAAATCACACTTTCTGTACCGAACATGCCGGTCTGCACGCCTTTGTAAGTGGCGCCAAAGGATTCCGCCGCGTCCTCTACAATTAATGCTCCATGTTTGTCGCAAACGGCTTTGATTTCATCAATCTTACCCGGCGTACCGTAAAGATGGGCTACCACAACTAGTTTTACTTCCGGATAGATGGCAAATGCTTTTTCCAGCGCTGCGGGATCCATGTTCCAGGTATCGTATTCCGTATCAATAAACACCGCTTCCCCGCCTTCATAGGCGACCGGGTTTACGGTAGCGTCAAAGGTCATATCGGAACAGAACACTTTGTGACCTTCCAGTGAACCGTGTCCCACTTTGGGCTGACCGTACAGTTTTTCCCCGCACAGTTTAATGGCAAGATGCAGCGCCGCCGTGCCGCAGGAAAGGGCTACCGCATATTTACGGCCGATTTTCTCCGCCGCCATACGTTCTACTTCGTTAATATTCGCCCCAACCGTGCTGACCCAGTTGGTCGCAATGGCATCGTCCACCCAGTGTTGTTCGTCCCCATGCATGGTAGGGGACGAAAGCCAGATTTTTTTTGCAAAGGGTTTAATCCCGGCAAAGCGGGGGGCATTGCTGAAATCGTGTATCATAATGTAAGTCCCCTTCCTTTGTGATCGTTTCGTTACTCACTTTTCTTCCGAAACTTTCTCTTCTTCCTTTCCCCCATAGTAGTATCCATATCCATATCCATATCCATATCCATATCCATATCCGCCATACCCATATTTATGACTGCCATAACCGTAACGTCCGCCGCCTACCCTAACTTTATTCAGAATGCAACCCAAAATGTTAGCCCCGGCTTGCAGCAACCGGTTTTTAGCGCCGACTGCCACCTCAGGTTTGTCTTCCCCACTGGCAATGACTAACATTACACCATCCACTTTACTGCTCAGTACCGCCGCATCAGTAACAAGGATGATAGGCGGCGTATCAATGAGCACATAGTCATAATCTCTCCGTACCTGGTCCAGCAACGTCTGCATTTTGTTGCTCATCAGCATTTCGCTGGGGTTAGGGGCAACGGGACCGCTGACTAGTATATCCAGGCTTTCCGAATCGACTCGCTGGATAAAAATACTATAGTCATCCCCATTTGCCATAAAGTTTGTAAGACCTTTATTATGGAGACCAAACAGTTTATGCTGGGTAGGGTTACGGAAATCACAGTCCATCAGCAACACGTGTTTGCCCGTCTGAGCCATCACTACCGCCAGACTGGCAATAACCGTACTCTTTCCTTCGTTAGGAACTGCGCTGGTGATTTCAATCAATTTCATTTCCTTATCTACCCCGCTGAACTGCAGGTTGGTACGAATCGTACGGTAGGCTTCCGACACCGGACTTTTAGGGTCCTTGAAAGCGGTAAGATCTATTTTTTTTGTTTCTCTTTTGTGATGATGTTGCCTTTCCGGTGCAACGTCCTGTTTTACTTCTTCCATATGTAGTCCCTCACTTTGCTCATGAAGCCGGGCTGTCTGTCTTCTCTCTCTTTTTGTTTTTCCATAGCACGCTGCATACTGGTTTCATCTGGAATCGCTCCTATAACCGGAAGTTCTAAGTAATTCTGTACATCTTCTTCTGTATGTATCGTACGATGCATCAGTTCCATGGTTACAATGTAACCACAGCTTAAAAGAATACCCAACAGCGCCGCCAAAACTAATATCCTACCTTTGCGAGGGCTGACCGGTTTTTCCGGCAGTGTAGGTACATCTACAACCTGCACGTTGTTTGGCTGCATAACCTCTGCAACCTTCGCTTCTTCCAAACGCTTGGCCAGCATAACATAAATTTCATTGGCTACCTGCGCGTCCCGGGCTGCTTTAATATAACCTTTTTCAACTTCCGGCAGCTTTTCCAGATCCGCATTATTTTTGTTAATAATCTGCTGTAAAGCTTCCGCTTTCCGACGGGCTACAATAACCTCACTCTCGCTTTGGAACTTTCCTGCTACTAAGCCCTGATGTACCGCATTATCACTGGGAGCTTGCAGAGCTGCTACTTTGTCAATTTCCTGCCGGATCTTGCGTTTCAGGTTAGCAATCTGGTCATTTATTTCTTTCATTCTCGGATGCTTATCTGTATATTTATCCAGATAACCTATCCGTGTAGATTCCAGTTTGGCCAGTTCCTGGTTATATTGCTGTATGGTACGGTTATCTGCAGTAGCCGCCCCGCTGTTTCCTAACTGCCCGTTAATAGCATTCAGACGGGCCTGCGCGGCTTCCAATACAACCTGATTGGCCGCCGCCTGCTTTTCAATATCCGCAATACGGTCTGTAAAGATTCTGGCACTGTCTGTTGGTGATGTAATTTTATTTTCTGATTTATAGTTTTGCAAAACAGTTTCTGCTTTTTCCAAATCAGCCTTGGCGCTTTTTACCCGGTCATCCAGGAAAAATTTAGTTGCCGTCTGTTCCGTTCGGCTCAAATCGGTAATTCTTTTCAGAAAACTGTCCACCAGCAACTGATTGGCACGCTGTGCCTTTTCAGGAGTATCTCCCTTCACCTTAACTTGTAGAATTTCCGTATTCTTGAATGGTGAAGTAGTAATCTTTTTCTCAACATAGTTTTCATATTCCGGATACTTTCCTTCCTTATCCGCTTCTTCCGTAGCTTCAATCACTGGAACAACAACGCCACGGCTTTTTAAAATTTCTTCAAAGGTGCTCATCTGCTGCTGGCTCATCTGTACATTGCCGCCGGTAAAAGTATCCAGCAACGACTTGCCCAGGCCCTGATCCTGTTTAATCCGAAGCAACGCTTCAGACTCATACACGGGCGGCGCTATAAGCAAATACAAAATGGCCAATAAAACGAAAACGCCTGTAATTTTGGCGATAGGCTTTCGGTTATCTGCCAATATATCTGCAATCTCTAACAAGTCAATTGTATATTCCTGGTCTTCCAAGGGATTACCCTCCTGTTCATTCATATGTTATTACCGATCTATATGTTTATAGTGCTTTGCTTCTCTCCAATTATCATAAGCGCTGGATACTCCGACGATAAACGGCATGATATCTTTCAGGAAGTTCAGCTTATGGTTGCCCGTCAGGTACAGGCAATCGCCTTCTCGCAGTACAATGTTTTGTTTAGTATCGCCTTTGTACAAAAAATCGTTCAGCTTGATTTTCTGCATAGTTTCTTCTTTTCCATCCCGGATTAGGAAGATATTTTTCTTAGCGGCTTTTTCTGTGAAGCTGCCTGCAGCCCCCAGGGCATCCAGCACCCGATGGCCCTTGGTAAGTTCGTGAAGGCCGGGATTCCTCACCTCGCCCAAGACAAATACACGGGTGGTACCTAACCTAGAAACGTTTACAGTTACGTCAGGCTTCACAATATATTCGCTGAGTCGTTCCGTTAATTCTCTTGTAAACTGTTCCACTGTTTTATCCGTGGTATCTATGGTGCCTATCAGCGGGAATTCAACCTTTCCATCCGGCCGCACCAGGTAACTGCTGTCGCTGTTGGCCCGGGTACTGCTGATGTCCGGGTGATTCAGAATATAAATTTGCAGATGATCTCCTGGGGTCATAATATACTCTTCCGCCGCCGCTGCGCCGCAAAAAGTAAGGGCCAGCCCCAGCACCGCTGCCAGTAAATATTTTTTCATAAAATAGATTCTCCCTTCTGCAAAGGTGTATATTATATTATAACACAGGTTTCTGTATATTCCTATCTTTTTATTGAGCGTTCGCGTTTTATATATTATGATTCGGCTTATAGGTAGGAATCATTTGTTTCATCTGTTCTATGATCGCGTCCCCGTCCTGCAGGGCAATCAGTTTGTCATACTGCTGTTTCAGTACATGGGGATCTTCGTCGCTGAGGATGGCTTTGCGGATCTTGGCGTGTGTGGTCACCTCGGTGCCTTCTTCCGCCGTCATCAGTTCTTCATACAGCTTCTCCCCGGGCCGCAGGCCGGTGAATTCGATTTTGATATCCTTCCCCGGCACATGACCGGACAGCTTAATCATGTTTTTGGCCAGGTCTGTGATCTTTACCGGCTTGCCCATTTCCAGTACAAAGACTTCCCCGCCCTCGCCCAGGGAACCGGCTTCAATCACCAGCTGGCTGGCTTCCGGGATGGTCATAAAGTACCGGGTGATGTCCGGATGGGTTACGGTGATGGGGCCGCCGGCCTCAATCTGTTTTTTGAACAGGGGCACCACGCTGCCCCGGCTGCCTAATACGTTGCCAAAGCGCACGGCCATGTATTTGGTGTGGGGGTATTTTTTATTCAGGGCCTGACCCAGTTTTTCCGTGAGCCGTTTGGTGGCCCCCATCACGCTGGTGGGGTTCACGGCCTTATCCGTGCTGATGAGCACGAACCGTTCCACCCCGTATTGTCCCGCAGGCTCTGCGGTGTTGACGAAGCCCACTACGTTGTTCAGCACCGCTTCTTCCGGCTGGTATTCCATTAAGGGCACGTGTTTGTGGGCCGCCGCGTGGAACACCACCTGGGGACGGAACTTGCGGAAAGCTTCTTCCATGCCTTCCCGGTTGGCGATGTTCATGATATAAGGAACCACCTGGTCTTTGGTTTCGGCCTGTTCCTGGAGTTCCCGGTTGATCTCGTAGATGCTGCCTTCCCCCCGACCTAAGAGGATCAGCTGTTTGGGTTTGCGGCGCAGCACCTGCCGGCAGATCTCGCTGCCGATGCTGCCGCCGGCCCCGGTCACCAGTACGGTTTTGCCTTCCAGGTATTTGCCGAAGGTGACCATGTCCAGCTTCACCGGATCCCGGTTCAGCAGGTCTTCGATCTGCAGGGGCCGCAGGTTCTGGTAGTTGATGCTGGCCTCGTCCATAGTGGTGAAGAAGCTGGGCAGGACCTTGACGGTGACGTTTGGCCCTGCGTTGCTGCAGAGTTCCGCCAGCTCGTTCAGGTCTTCGATTTCCATGGAGGGGATGGCGATGATGATTTCCTGTACGCCTTTGTCATAGGCGATGTGTTCAATATCGTGACGGGTGCCCAGCACGGGTACGCCGTTCATAATCTGTTTCTGTTTGACCGGGTCGTCGTCGATGAAGCCCACTACTTTCCGGTGGTCCCGCTGCCGCAGGTCCCGCAGGATGATGTTGCCTGCGTCCCCGGCGCCTACAATGAGGACCCGTTTGAATTCCGTATCGTTTTCCTTATCTGCTTTTTCTACCTGATACGAAGCCCAGCGCACAAAGAGTCGGATGGCGGCGATAAAAAAGATGTTGAAGAAGCAGATCAGGAGCATGAGCAGCCTGGACAGCACCATAGGGGTGCCGCCTGCGGCGACGAGCAGCGAGCGCACCCCCAGATGCAGCAGCATGCCGCAGATATTGGCGCCTACGATGGACAGCATCTCTTTGATGCCGGCGTATTTCCAGATGCGGTTATAGAGCTTGAACAGGTAAAAACAGACCAGGTGACAGGCGATGTACAGGGGAATCATAAGGAGCGCGTTGGAGATATAGCCCTGGTAACCGGTACCGCTGCCCGCAAAGCGCAGTACCACGGCCAGCCATACGGATATACAGAGCGTAACGGTATCCGTAAGGAATAAAATAATGGGAAACATGTAGCGACGCATAAAACAGTCTCCTTAATATTGATAGTGTGGATTTACGGTGTGGATGGAGGAACGGGCCGGTATGGGCCTGGTTTGATCCGGTTCGGGTTCTGACCGGTTGGGGCCGGTTCACAACATCCGGGGATCATTCTGTCATAGAGAATGATGAGGGAATAATGTAGAAATGGATAAAACGCAAAGACCCACAAAAAGTAGATGGGGCTTTGCCACTTATCCGCAGAGTTTGGCAAAAAAGCTTTTTTTCTTCGGCTTTTCTCCGCCTTCGTCTGCAAAGATCCGGGGCAGCCGGTCTGCGTACAGCTCCGGCGGCAGGGCTTTGTTCTGCAGTATGTGCAGGGGCCGCGTTTCCAGTAATTCGGTTGCGGCTTCCGCGCCCCAGTGCTGTTCCAGTTTTTCCCTGGCGCCTTTCAGGTCGGTGTTCCGGTGCCGCAGGTTGTGGGCATCGCTGCCCATAAAGGCGATCATGTTGCGCTTCAGCAGCCGGTGTACGTTGTTGTGCACCTTAGGGCCGAACACCCCCGTCAGGCTGCCGCCGTTGCTCTGGGCCATGCAGCCCCGGTGCAACAGGTCCAGCAGTTTCTGCGGCTGTTCCATCAGCTGCATCTGCCGTTCCGGATGGGCCAGCACCGGCACAATGTCCAGTAGCTGCAGCTCGTAAATCATCTCTTCCAGATGGGGCGGCAGCATCAGGCTGGGCATTTCCATGAGGCAGTAGCGGCTGCCTGCCAGGCAGAAAGCGCTGTGGTCTTTCTGCATCAGCTCCAGCAGATCCCAGTTCAGTTCCGTTTCCGCACCGGGATGTATTTTTATGGGAATCCCCCGGTCATCCGCTTCCTTCTGCAACGCCTCTACGTAACGGCGGATCGCGTCCCAGGTAAGCGTGGTGCTTACATCAATGACGTGGGGCGTGGCAATGATATCCGTCGTACCATTCTCCGCCGCCATCCGCAGCAGCCCCAGACTGGTTTCCAGATCCGGACTGCCGTCGTCCACGCCGGGAATGATATGCGAATGTATGTCAATTTGCATAAACTATGCTACTCCTGTAAAAAACTTGATTAGAATCAACGGGTGTTTTTAATAATAAACTGTTTTCAAGGATATGTCAAGAACTGAGAAAATGTATACAACAACAACAACAACAGAATTTGATGCAATTTTATATGTTATTATTGAAGCTCCGGCGGGGGCTTCTGAATAAGCGGAGCGTGCCCCCGCAGGGCGCGAGGCAACAATGAATTATAATGTTGAAGCTGTCCGGAAAAGACAGGAGCAAACCATAGGAAACGATTGCGTCATTCCATGAGATGAAATGAGCTGTCCGTGGCGAGACTGTTTGAGGGACGCAGTCCCGAGTTTCGAAGCCACAGGCGAATGAGTCCATGGAATAGCAATCGTTTCCGTGTTTGCGATGTCTTTTCCGGACCACTGACTGCTATGAAGAAACCACCGCCGGGGCTTACTCTAACTTTAACTCTTATGCTAAAACATTCTCCGTGCTTTCAGCCGGCGCCGCTAACTGCATTCCTTCCGGACACTTCTCCTTCGCCACGCTCAGCATCAGCTTCAGGCGATTCAGCTGATTCACTTCAGACGCCCCCGCATCGCAATCCATGGCCACCAGATTGGCATCTTCATACGTGCGCCGGATTTCCCGGAACACACCTTTGCCCAGAATATGATTAGGCAGACACGCCCAGGGCTGCAGGCATACCACATTCCGCACGCCCTCTTCCATCAGCTTCGTCATCTCGCCCGGCAGCAGCCAGCCTTCCCCGGCCATATTGCCCAGGGACACATGCTGCGCCGCCAGCTCCGCCACTTTGTAAATGGAAACCGGCGCGGTAAAATGCTTCGACTTCGCCAGGGCCTTCCGCATGGGGCTCATAAAGAAATCCGCTACCTTGATAAACATCTGGGCGCCCACCTTGTTCAGCCAGCTGCCGTCCAGAATATCGTGCCGCGTAATGCCGTCAAAGGCCATATATAATAGGAAGTTTGCCAGCTCCGGCATCACCACTTCCGCACCCTCCCGGGCCAGCACCTCTTCCAGGTGATTGTTGGCCACCGGGTGGTACTCTACCAAAATTTCCCCTACCACGCCCACTTTGGGCTTCCACAGGTTGGGAATCAGGGGAATGGCGTCAAACTCCTGCACCAGCTCCTGAATGGTCTGCCGGTACTTCAGGAAATTGCCGTGATCCAGCTCCTCTTTCACCTTGGCCATCCACTTGGTAAACAGCTTGTCCGTGGAACCGGGGATCAGCTCGTAAGGCCGCATCCGATTGGTGACGTTCTGCAGCAGATCCCCGTACACCACCGCCTTGGCTACATCTTTGAAGCCCGAAGCGTTGAGACGGAAGGCATCCTGCTCCAGCCCCCAGCAGGCAAAGGCCGGCACCTGGGGGAAGCCCGCGTTCCGCAGGGCGCGCCGCATCAGGTTCAGGTAGTTGGTGGCCCGGCAGGCGCCACAGGTCTGGAACAGCACGATGCTGGTGTTGTCCGGGTCGTACTTTCCGCTTTTCAGGGCCTGCAGCATCTGGCCGATGACTACAATGGCCGGGTAACACATGTCGTTCTGCACATACTGCAGCCCCAGGTTGATAGAATCTTCCTTGGGGGTTTCCGGAATCACCACCTGGTAGCCGTACCGGTTCAGCACGTGGCTGATAAGGTTGAAATGGATCGGCGCCATCTGGGGCGCTAAAATCGTATGGGTCCCCTTGCACTCGTGGGTAAAGTGCGGGCGCTCCGGCGTGATGATGGGCTGGTAGCCGGGCACGTGTCTCCGGCTGAGCACCGCCAATAAGGAACGCAGCCTTATGCGTGCCGCGCCTAAGTTGCTGACTTCATCTAACTTAATCATGGTGTACAGGCGCTGATGCCCTTCCATGATCTCACGCACCTGGTTGGTGGTGATAGCGTCCAGCCCGCAGCCGAAGGAGCTGAGCTGGATCAGGTTGATTTCCGGGTGGGCCGCCGCAAAGCTGGCTGCATGGTACAGCCGGGCGTGGTAGCTCCACTGGTTCACAATGCTGAGCTCGTCTTTGGGCGTGTCCATGTGGTACACGGAATCCTCCGACACGATGGCCAGGTTGTAGGACTGGATCATCTCCGGAATGCCGTGGTTGATCTCCGGGTCGATGTGGTAAGGCCGGCCTACCAGCAGGATCACGGGGAGATTTTTCTCTTTGGCAGTCTGCAGGATTTCTTTGCCTTTGTTGCGCACGTCTTCCCGGTACTGCTCCAATTCTTTGTAGCCTGCGTCCATGGCCGCTTTTAATTCTTTGGAGGTGACGTTGTCTGTTTTAAAGAATTCCACTTCCGTGAGACGTTGCAGCATCTTTTTCGGATTGTTGATGGGCAGGAAGGGTTCGATGAACTCGATGTTCTCGTTCCGCAGCACATCCATGTTGTTGCGGATGTTTTCCGCGTAGGAAGCTACCACCGGGCAGTTGTAGTGGTTGCCGGTGTGGTTCACGTCGTCTTCCATATTGTAAGGCATGCAGGGGTAGAAGATACGCTTTACGCCTTTTTCCACCAGGTCCATCACATGGCCGTGCACCAGCTTGGCCGGGTAGCACAGGGAGTCCGAGGGAATGGTGGACATGCCTTTGTAGTAGATCATGGGGTTGGATTTGCCGCTGAGTACGATGTCGTAGCCCAGTTTGCCAAAGAAGGTTGCCCAGAAGGGGAAGTCTTCGTACATGTTGAGGACACGGGGGATGCCGATGACGCCCCGGGGGGCGTTGGGACGTCGTGCCCCGTTGCCGGCGGCGGTACGTTTGCTGTTTGCCGCATTGGTTTGGGCTGCCGTGTGTTTGCTATTGGACGAACCGGTTTGCGCGTCAGCGCAGGAGGCAGCCGGGTCCGTTACGTTAGGATAATTGAACAGGCGCTGGTATTTGTATTCGTAGATATTAGGCGCCTTGTTGGTATTTTTCGGTTTGCCTTCGCCCCGTTCGCAGCGGTTGCCGGTAAAGTAACGGCCCCCGTCGGGGAAGGTCTGCATGGTCACCAGGCAGTGGTTACCGCAGCCGTTGCAGCGGTAGGATTTGGTGGTGACAGTAAAGTTGGCCAGCTGTTCCGGACCGAGAAGGGTGGAATGTCTGCGGGTCCCTGCCGGTGTTGCTGTAGCAGATGCGGAAGCCTGAGCCGCTTTCGTGTTGGTTGCGTCCGCGGCTTCGCTTTCCGTTTTCTCCAGGGAAAGGATAGCCGCCCCGTAGGCGCCCATGAGGCCGGCGATATCCGGACGGATGACATCCTTCCCTAACAGTTTTTCCATGTTCCGGAGCACTGCGTTGTTGTAGAACGTGCCGCCCTGAACTACGATGTGGTCCCCCAGTTCGCTGACATCTTTCAGCTGCATGACTTTGAAGAGGGCATTTTTAATGACCGAGAGGCCGATGCCGGCGGAAATATCCGCCAGAGGCGCTCCTTCTTTCTGGGCCTGCTTCACCCGGGAATTCATGAACACGGTGCAGCGGGTGCCCAGATCCACGGGGGTTTTGCTGTCCATGGCCTTGTCCGCGAACTCCGCGGCGCTCATACCCAGGCCCTGGGCAAAGTTTTCAATAAACGAACCGCAGCCCGCCGAGCAGGCTTCGTTCAGGGTAATTTTGCCGATGTTTCCGTTGCTGATCTGGAAGCATTTCATGTCCTGCCCGCCGATGTCCAGCACGCAGGTGACTTCGGGGCAGAACTCGTAGGCGGCCCGGTAGTGGGCAAAGGTTTCCACTTCCCCTTCGTCTGCGTGAAGGGCTGCCTTGACGATGTTTTCCCCGTAGCCCGTGGTGAGGCAGCCTGCGATCCAGGCTGTTTCGGGCATGGCTTTATACAGGCCTGTCAGCTCTTTGATGACGATCTTCAGAGGGGAGCCCTGGTTGCTGCCGTAATCGGTGTATAATATTTCTTTTTCACTGCCAATGGCCACGATTTTGGTAGTGGTGGAACCGGCGTCGATGCCTACGTAAACCGGGCCTGCGTAGGTGGCCAGGTCCCCGCGTTTTACTTTGTCCTTGTTGTGACGTGCAATAAAGGCGTCGTATTCCTCGCTGCTGCGGAACAGGGCCAGCCGCTCGTCCCGGGCGATGCCGTGACCGGCTTCCGCCTTGTCCAGGTTAGCGGTGAGGTCTTTGAACTCCAGCTCTTTGGTTTCTTCGGAAAGGGCTGCGCCCACGGCCACGAAGTAGGCTCCGTCTTCCACGTTCACCACGTGTTCCGGATCCATCTTCAGGGTCTCGATAAAACGCTTTTTCAGCTCCGGCAGGAAATAGAGCGGACCGCCTAAAAAGGCCACATTGCCGGTGATCTCCCGGCCCTGGGCCAGGTTGCCGATGGTCTGGTTCACCACAGCCTGGAAAATGGATTTGGCAATGTCTTCTTTGGAGGCCCCGTCGTTCATAAGGGCCTGGATATCCGTTTTGGCAAATACGCCGCAGCGGGAGGCTATGGTGTAGATGCGACGGGCGTTGGCGGCCAGGTCGTTGAGGCCTTTGGCGTCGGTGTTCAGAAGGGCCGCCATGTGGTCGATGAAAGCGCCGGTACCGCCTGCGCAGACACCGTTCATGCGTTCTTCCGGCGCACTGCCGAAGTACATGATCTTGGCGTCTTCGCCCCCCAGTTCCACCATGGTGTCAGTCTGGGGGATGAGCTTTTTCACCGCCGTGGCCGCCGCGATAACTTCCTGCACAAAGGGCAGCTGCAACCGCTGGGCGATGCCCATGCCCGCCGAGCCGGTAAGGGCGAAGCGGAAACGGGAGGGTCCCACCACGTCTTGCAGCGCGGTGAGGTTGGTTACTAACGCGGTAGGGATATCGGAGAAGTGGCGGGCGTAATGTTTGTAAACAATATGTTCCTCCGCATCTAATACCACAACTTTGATGGTCGTGGAGCCGATATCGATCCCCACTTTGTAGGACGCAGAACCCTCCGCCGGCACAGCGCTGCGTTTCCGCCCGGCTGCGTCGGCCGTGATCTGCGATTTGTAATTGTTCGTCATAGAGCACCTCGATATAATATATATAAAAGGAAAGGCTGACGGCGTTTTACCTGCAGCGTACATGGTAAAATCTGCAGCGGGTTATCACACTACAGCCGATGCAACGCTGACGGAAATGCATCAGAGTTTCCGCAGACGGACAACTCACGGACTCATGATTTCCGCGTTGTCCCATTCCGAAACCCTGCCTGAAGTCCCCTGATGAAAGTTTCTTCCGCACGTTTCAGAATCCAGTAAGTGGTGTGCGAAATGCGTTCGCACAGACAGTTTGCACAGGCGGTTTGCACTGACTGTATGCAAAGAACTGTGCATAAGGAAACGCCGTACATATACGTTTCCCGGAGAGCAGCCTAATGAGAGCGTTTCTCCTTTTCGGTGAACAGAGTCGGCGAATGGAACCAACACCTATTCAACTTTATATTATATACTATTTTCCCAGAAAAGCCATACTCTTTTCCTATTAATTAAGAAATTTTTTCCGGGATTTTAGGAAACGCTGATTAATTCGTCTGTACACTGACCGGTGCTTTTTGTGACTGACTGTGTCAATGTCCCTCAACGCAGCTACGGCTGCGCCTTCGGGCCATTTCCTTGTCAGTCGCAAAAAGCCCTCGGTCATCGCACAAACTCATTTAATCAGCGTCTCCTTAAGGAATTTGCATGGATGGTTATAAAAAACGCAGAAAAAAACATGGTGTTATGCGATGATTAAAATACAAGGAATAAATTTTTTAAAAAAAATTAGCACTCAACTCTTGACAGTGCTAACAAAACGTGGTATAGTATGTGTAGAAACAAGGAAAGGACTATTGAGGACGAGGTCGCAAGGCTTCTTCCCACGATTTTTAACCGGAAACGATTGGCCGCGAGGCCTTTTATTTAAGAGTCAAAAGTCAAAAAGTCAGTAGTTGGATCTGTTGTTTCCAAACCTTATCAAAAATTTAAATTATGATATTGCGGTTGCGGCGCGAAGCCACATCCGCAGCGAATGGAGGAATGAGTTATGATGTTACCGAGCATTTTTGGCGAAAATTTATTTGATGAGTGGATGAATGACAGTGGTCTGATGAACCCCAATTTCTTTGGCAAGGGTCATTCCCCGTTGTATGGCAAGCATGCGTCCAACATTATGAAGACGGATATCCGGGAGAACAAGGACAGCTATGATGTGATCGTGGATCTGCCGGGCTTCAAGAAGGAAGGGATCCAGGTACAGCTGGAGGATGGGTATATGACCATCACCGCCTCCAAGTCCCTGGACAAGGATGAAAAGGATGAGGAAGGCAAGTACATCCGTCAGGAACGGTACAGCGGCGCCTGCTCCCGCAGCTTCTATGTAGGGCCGGCCGTTACGGTGGAGGACATCAAGGCGAAGTTTGAGGACGGCACCCTGCGGCTGAACATCCCCAAGAAGGATCCGAAGGCTGTGGAGGGCAAGAAGTACATTGCGATTGAAGGGTAAAAGTATGTAGAGCTAAGAAAGCCCCGTTCCGTCATGGAGCGGGGTTTTTCGTATTTTATGATGCAGCAGCCGGGGTGGTAACGTTTTGTTTGACAAACACTCTCACTGATGCTAAAATACAAATAGAAGAGGCGCCACCGATGAACGGTTGGCTCTAGTAAACTACTTAAAAGTAGCCGCTACCTTTGCCACGGGGCGGTTACTTTTTTTGTTGCTTTGTTAAAATATTATTGCGGCTGCCTGCCTAAAAGTGCTAAACCTACAGGCCGGTATTTTTTTGCCAGTTTGTGAATTACCATACCTGCCAACAGCGAAGTCACTAATACTAAAATGTAAAATACCAACACCGGTATCTGCGCAATGGAAAAGCCCAACAACCTGAACCACTCAAGCCAATAGTATAGGAACAGGGGATGGATCAGGTAAATAATCATAGAGTATTCGGAGAGCACATCCAAAAACGAACGTCTGCTCTCTGATTTTTTTTCTGCCAAATCGGTCTCTTCTTCATCAACACGATCTTCCAGCTTCTCCAGCACAGCGCTGAAGAATAGCAACCAGCACACGGTATAGAGCAGACCTTCCGGAGTAAGCTGTGTCATGTATTTGGCGGGGATGTCTTCCAACGGGATGCCTGCCAGCACATACTGTTTAAATTTCCAAACCAGCACGGCACAGGAAAGCAGAAAAACGCCCAGGCTGGAGGTAAAATGACATTGCAGCCAGCTGCGGAGTTTCTTTTCGTGGATGGCGCAGACACCGCCCAGCACGAAAATGAAACCGTAAAACAGGGGCAGGTAGTTCATGCGTTCATTTAAAAGACGAATGATCATGGCGTGGCCCCGGGTCCAGGGCGGATAATTCCAATAAGTGGCGCTCCATTGGTACAGCAAAATCTGCAGAGCTGCCAAAACAGAAAGTGAAGCAGCAATCCCTGCAGCGGATTTTTCACTGATCCACCTGACCAGCCAGCGCCAGAACGGCATGGAAAAATAAAAATACAGCAAGATCACCATAAAGTAAATATGGTAGCAGCCTTCGCCCAGCAAAAATTTCACGATGAGTACGGAAACGGAAAAGCTCCGGTCCGGGCGATACATGTCTTCCCACTGCCACATGGCAATGTAAAAGAACGACCAGACAAAGTAAGGCAGGCCTACCGTGATCAGATGTTTCTTTATAAAATTGAAATAATGAAACGGCCTGTGCAGTGCGTCATTACAAAACAGCCCATACCCCGAAATGAAAAAGAAACTGGGGACGGCAAAGCGGGTGAAGACCTGAAACAGGAGAAACAGGTCCAGGCGCGGCGTGGAGGAGGCAAACACAAAAGGCCCGATGTGGATGCCGAGTACTCCCAGCATGGCCAGTGCCCGCAGGCGGTCTACAACAATGTTGCGGTTTGACATAGAAAACCTCTGAAGCAAAATTTACATATAAAAAGTCTATTGAAAATTATTACGAACAAATGTACAATACATATCAGGGTGTCACCATAAACGGTGGACGGTTGGCCTTCTCCGGAGGGTCTGTACCCTCCGATTACGCAGAATCCTAAAAAGATTTTTGCAGAAAGGGGGGACAACTTATGAGTGATTTTGAACTCTTGAGCATTGTATTGATGGTTCTTGCAATCATCATACCATTGCTGTTGGAAGTAATCAAGACACAAAAAAAGTAACCGCCCCGCGGCAAAGGTAGCGGTTACTTTTAAAAGAAGTTCCAAAACTGGCGCCAACCGTTCATCGGTGGCACCTCTTCTATTTGTATTTTAGCATCCGCAAAAATAGTTGTCAATAAAAAAGTAACCGCCCTCAGCCAAAGGTAGCGGTTACTCTGTAAAAAGATAACTATAAACCTGGGCCAACCGTTCATCGGTGGCACCTCTTCTATTTGTATTTTAGCATCAGTGAGAGTGTTTGTCAAACAAAAAGCGCCCCATAGAATAGAGTTTAAAATCTTCCTTCTGTCAGCAGCCGGGGTGGGGACGACTGAATAAGCGAAGCGTGCACCCGCAGGGCGCGAGGCAACTGTAAAAGAAAAAACCTTTCTAACAGTCAGACTTAGCTAACGAAAACCGCAGTCAACGACATCAGTGCAGGCGCCTCGCGTTAGCGAAGCGCTATGAAGGCGTCACCGCCCCGGCTGCTGCATCATAAAATACGAAAAACCCCGCTCCCTAACGGAACGGGGTTTTGCACTTCCAAAATCTTACGCTTCTTTAGCTTCCAGGGGCTCAACGCTGATAATGCGTTCGGTACGGCCATGACGACCAAAACGAACCACACCTGCAATCTTGGCATAGATGGTGTAATCACGGCCCATGCCAACATTCTTGCCCACATGGAAACGGGTACCATGCTGGCGCACGATGATGCTGCCGGCGGTTACAACCTTACCGTCGTGTGCTTTGGTTCCCAGACGCTGGGAGTTGGAGTCACGACCGTTGTGGGAAGAACCGGTACCTTTTTTATGTGCATGTAACTGCAGAATAAGTTTAAACATTCATTTCACCTCCATGTTCGCGAATTCGAACATCTTGCGGACACTGCTCAGCCAGCTGATACAGTACGATTTCCATACTGCCCAGCAAAGACTGGCTTTTTATGTCAGGCGTACGTTGCAGCGTTACCTGCAGCACGCCTTTTTTCTGATCCACCTGATAGTCCACGGGATACTTCAGTTGCTGTTCCAAACCTACAAGAGCCATCTGCGTTGCCGCGGAGACCCAGGCGCATAGGATGCTTTCTCCGGCCGGGGCGTCACCCGCGTGGCCCTGAGACCGGAAACCTGTGATTTCTCCTTTATGGTTCCTGTATAAATCGATGGTAATCATACATTAAGCCTGAATGCCGCTGATTTTTACAGCAGTGAACGGCTGACGATGACCAGCGCGTTTGCGATAGTTAACTTTGGCTCTGTATTTGAAAACCAAAATCTTTTCGCCTTTGCCCTGCTCTTCTACGGTAGCGGTAACTTTAGCGCCGTCGATGAACGGTTTGCCTACGGTTACTTCGCCATCGTTTACGATAGCCAGAACTTCATCAAATACGACTTCAGCACCTTTTTCCGCGTCCAGCTTTTCTACGTTCAGAACGTCGCCTTCTGCTACTTTGTACTGTTTGCCGCCGGTTTTGATAATTGCGTACATGCATTGCACCTCCCTCTTCATGGACTCGCCAATTACGGTACGCCACACTTTTTCTGCGATACTGCGTGTCTGCTGCGCTGCGTTTGGCTGCGCGGCTGTGCGTTTCGCATCGCGCCGTGACGGTTTACGGGACCTTCTTGCGCGGTTGGGGCCGGACAGAATCGTCCAGACTGAGATATAATATCATAAAGCAACGGGGATGTCAACACCTTTATGTACCGGCTGAAATCATCTGAATACGCGGATCGCTATGAAGATACTCCCGGCCGGTTAATTAAATATAGTAATTTCCCTGAACCTCTGCTATAATGGTACATAACAATATAAATTGAACCAACCCAACGCGCAGGAGGCTCTCATGAAAAATATTGAACCAAAAATTAAAAAGCTTACCACAGATATATTGAAGGACTACGGTCAGGGGCGTACCATCGATAAGATGAATGCTTTCACCAGCCCCGACATGGACGTGGTGGTTGATATTCTGGACAAGCTGCAGAAGATTTTGTTTCCCGGATACTACCGCAATAAGAATTATCATTTTTATACAGCGGAGAACAATTTGCAGACCCTCATCGAGGATGTGCTGTTCAACCTGACCAAGCAGATTTCCATGTATCTGCGTTACCTGCCGGAATTCAGCGGCGCCGATTACCACACCAGCATGGAACGGGCTCAGGAAATCGCCATGGAGTTTCTGTCCCGCATACCCAAAATTCGGGACCTGGTGGAAACTTCTGTGCAGGCAGAGTTCGACGGGGACCCGGCTGCTTTCAATAAGGATGAAATTATTTTCTGCTACCCGGGCATGTACGCCATTATGGTATTCCGGCTGGCACACGAGTTCTACGATTTAAGGGTGCCCATGCTGCCCCGCATCATGTCGGAATACGCCCACAGCAAGACCGGCATCGACATCCATCCCGGCGCCACGATCGGCCGGTACTTCTTTATTGACCACGGCACCGGCATCGTTGTGGGCGAGACCACCATCATCGGCGACAACGTGAAGATTTACCAGGGCGTTACCATCGGCGCGCTGTCAACCCGTGGCGGGCAGAACCTGCGCAGCAAAAAGCGCCACCCCACCATCGAGGACAACGTTACGATTTACTCCGGTGCTTCTATTCTGGGCGGTGAGACCGTGATCGGTCATGACTCTGTCATCGGCGGCAACACTTTTATTACCATGTCCGTGCCTCCCGGATCCAATGTGAGCATCAAGAGCCAGGAGCTGCACATCAGCAGCAAGGGCAGACCCGACGCGGAAGCCAAGGATCTGGATCAGAGCACAACCTGGTTTTACACGATTTAGTTTGTAAAATGTGATGTAAATATAAAAAAGCAGGCCACCAGCCTGCTTTTTTTATGTTAATTATATGGCGGAGAGGGTGGGATTCGAACCCACGGAGGCTTGCACCTCGCTGGTTTTCAAGACCAGAGCCTTAAACCACTCGACCACCTCTCCGAAAGTACAATATGGATTATAATAAAAAAATTAGTTTCTGTCAACCGCCGGACCGGGGACGATTGAATAAGCGGAGCGTGCACCCCGCAGGGGCGCGAGGAAAGTGTCATTTAATAATGTTGAGCGATGGGGGCATCCCGGAAGGGTTCCCAGTTTGACGAGCGAGCAACGCGAGGCTTGCCGAGCGGGCGCAGTGAGGAAGTGGGAGGCGGGATGCCCCCAGAGCGACTGCGTTAGCGCAGCGCTATGAAGGCGTCACCGGTCTGGCTATTAAAGTACATCATAGTCTTTCGTCTACTTCTTTCAGCACCTTTGCCTGCAGCGCCTCTCCTTCAGAAAGATGATCCGCAAGCATTCGTTCCGCTTCGTCACGCACAGCCGCATCCTTCACCCCTCCCAGGTTGATGCGCACATTATAAGCCGCCACCTGCTGACAGGCCCGGGCCAGCAACGCTGAAGCCGAACCGTCCGTCACCATCATCTGGTTCCCTTCCGTCACGGTAATATAAGCCAGCTTCATGATCCGGACGCAGGCGCCCGTCACTTTCAGGGACGCCACAACCGCCGTCTTGCTGGCTTCCTCAATGGCCTTTGCCCGCTGCGCCGCTTCTTCTTCCGTATCCTTAGGCAATTTATAAGCCTGCAACACCAGGGAATACATATCCGCGTCTTCCTGGGCCATGGCCAGCATTTCTTCCTGCAACAGTTTGGTGGCAGTAATAATTTGCTGCATCTTGTCTTCCACGGCAGCGTATTTTTTCTTGCCTGCCGTCATGTGGGCCGACATCCCGGCCAGCGCTGCCGCCATAGACCCGCAGATGGCCGCGGCGCTGCCGCCTCCCGGCATGGGTTTGGTTGAGTTAAGGTCCTGTACAAAGGCTTCTATCTGTTGTTTCGCAAAATCCGTTTCCATTCATTCTCCTTCTGCCATTACCGTCCAATCTGTTACACCCGTTTTTCGGTAACGGTCAGTTCCTTTCCTGTACCAGTCTCTTCCTGCTGCAGGAAACGCCGTACCTGTACCACGGCAGCGTAACCGTCCAGCGGCTCCGGCGGTGTCTGCAGTCCCAGCGGGATCAGCCTGCGCCAGCCCTGGGGCGGAAACAGCTCCCAGTACAGTGCCCTGGCTTCTTCCGTAGAGTATTTTTCATCTACCACATGGAGAGGAAACCACGGCAGGAGTTTTTTCAGCCAGCTTATATGTTCTTCGCTGCCGGTTCCGTCCCCGATTACAATGGCTTTCAGTTTTTTGCGGAGACCCCAGGCATTGGATACCTGCAGCTGATCATATAAAAACTTCAGAACACTGTCAGAAAAGGTGCGGGTTCGTACAATCTGCACAGCAAAAACCGTTCCGGCTTTGTCAACCAGTGCCACCCCGGTCTTATCCCGGCCCGGGTCGATCCCCAGGTAATACCTTTCTGCTGTTTCATGTTGCATCGCTTGTATCTGTTTCAATTCGTCTAACCTTACAGATGACACCGGAATACAGGCGCCTCATTGACGTTCCAGCTTCAGACGAAGCTGTACCGGTCCCGCTGTGGTGATCTCCCCGTCTGCATAAGCGGTAAGCAGGAGCTTCCCACCCATACGCTGCATTTTGTTGACGGTCTCCACCATGGTAACCGCACTCATATTCCCTACTTTTCCGGTCAGGGGATCGGGCAGCACCCCGGCTTTTACCGAACGTTCGTTAACTTCCTTAAGGAATTCGACAAAGAGCTGATCCGGATTCTTGTCTTTTTCATCCAAATTAAGCTGTTTCTGATGGATCTTTTCGCCGTTTTTAAAGATGAGGCGGTTGGGTATCGCTTCGATAGCGCAGAGGACGGGCTGGCCTACCACGGTGTTGGCCAGGGAGCGCATGCGCACCAGCACGTTGCCTTTCGCCTTGTTCAGGATCTGCAGCAGACGAACGGATTCTTCTTCCGGTACCCAGACGAGATTGGCTTTGGAACCGGGATCCAGGTTAATACGGTTCATAGCGGCGGTGTTGGCGCTGTCCAGGAGCCATTTCACCTGTTTCAGGTTTTCTTCTTCCGAACGGCCAGCCTGAAGGACTCCGGTAAAGACGACCTCCCCGCTGCCGTACATCATCTGTCCGCCCCGCATCACGGCCAGGCCTCGCTCCAGTTCTTTCGTTTCCTGCTTCAGGTTTTTAATGTCTTCATTCAGCTTGTTACGCGCTTCTGTCAACGAATGCACCTCATGTTGGGCATTGACCAGGGCGCCCTGGGTAGCCTGATACTGCCCGCGGACTTCTGCCAGATGGCTGTTGGCATTCTTCAGGCTTTCTTCCGCAGCAGACTTGGCATGATTGGCTTCCTGGATCTTTTTATCCAAATCGGCAATGGCTTCATTCTTTTCTTTTAACGCGTTCATTGCCTTATCATACTCTTTTTCTGCCGTGGTTTTTTCTGCCGTAAGCCGGGACAGTTCTTTCTGCAGTTTTTCCATGCCGAATAACGCTGTGCGGGCGCTTTCCGAAGAAATGGCCAAAATGCCCACGGAGAGCAGGGAAATCAGCACGCCGGAAAGGACCGTCAGCAACACCGAAGTGTCATGGGGCCGAAGGCCAAACACACTGAGTTTCTTTTTCCCGATTTTGCTGCCCATCTTATCGGCAATAAAGGCAATGATACCGCCCATTACTGCCAGCAGAAACATTAAACGAATACCAAACATAAGACAATTCCTTCTTTAACATGTATTTCTCACAAGCTCTCTTTACGCAAATTTCCTTTGCATAAAGAAGGAAAATTAGTTTATAGCAACCGTAACGTGCGATTGGTTTCCGGGAACCCTGTATCAATAGTCCGCCCTTCGCAGCAGAAAGATGCCGGCGACCAGACATATGATATTAGGCAGCATAGCCGCCAGAAGCGGAGGGATGACCCCGCCCTTTCCCAGACCGGTAGTAAATGCCATGATTCCGTAGTACACAAAGATGACGATTACGCTGATGCCCATGCCGATAGAAGAACCGCTGCGCTGCCGCTGGGTCCCCAGAGGCGCTCCCAGCAGCGCGAACACAAGGCTGGCAAGCGGGATGGCAAAACGCATAAAGATTTCCGTCCATAAATCAGAGGTGGGCAGATTCTGCCGTTCCAGCACTTTGACATAGCCCCGCAGTTCTCCCAGGGTCATCTCGTTTATACTCTTCTGTTCCCAGTTGATTTCCCTGGGTGTTATATTCAGGGGGATCACCTGTTTGCTGAAAGCAGCCTTGCTGGTAACCCCTTCCTTCTCATCCACAGTATAAACGGTTCCATCTTCCAGAACCCAGGAGTCTTCTTTCCAGGTGGCCTTTTTCGCGGTCTGGACACGGGCCAGCTTTTCGTTCTGGAATTCTTCAATGGTAACATTACTCATGATTCCCGTGCTTTCGTCAAAGGTCCGGGCATAGGTGATGCGCTGTGCGTCCCCGCTGAGGGTCTTGACGACCACATGGTCCTGCGTTTTGGGTTTTATATTACCGCGGATTTCCACAGCCAGGATCTGTCTGGCTATATGTTTGGAAGGCGGTACCACTTTTTCTGCCCAGATGACAGAGAAAATACTGACTACAAAGCCAACTGCAATGACCGGGGCTACGATCCGGTAATAACTGACGCCGCCGGATTTCATGGCCACGATCTCGCTGTTGCCGGAGAGTTTGCCGAACGCCATCAGCGTGGCCAGCAACACCGCCATGGGAAATGTATAATTGACAATTTCCGGAAGACTGTAAATAAACAGCCGGGCCACTGTCGGAATCGGCGCCCCATATGTGGTGATGTACTGTACGATTTTAAACAGCAGGCTGCTGGCAATAAAGATACTGGAAAAAGATGCTACACCAAAGATAAAAGGATACAGCAATTCTTTCAGCACATATTTATCCAATAATCGTAAATGCATTGCTATCCCCCTACATCTTAAAGTTCTCGCCCAGGTAATATTTCTTTGCTATCGGATCGTTGGCAATGCTTTCACTGTCGCCATGAAGCAGCACTTCGCCGCTTGCCAGGATATAGGCTTTGTCCACAATGCTGAGTGTTTCCCGGACATTATGGTCGGTGATCAATATCCCGATGCCCCGCTTTGCCAGATGGGCGATCATTTCCTGAATGTCTGCCACTGCGATGGGATCAATTCCGGCAAAGGGTTCGTCCAGCAGTATAAAAGCCGGATCTGTGGCCAGGGAACGGGCAATCTCCACACGCCTCCGCTCGCCGCCGGAGAGCGCGGTTCCTACGCTGTTCCTTACATGGCCAATGGCGAACTCTTCCAGAAGGTCCTCCATTTTTTCCAGTTGCTTTTCGTGGGGTAAAGAGGTCGTTTCCAGAATTGACAGGAGATTCTCTTCTACTGTCATTTTCCGGAAGATAGAGGCTTCCTGCGGAAGATAGCCAATACCCCGCCGGGCCCGCTGGTACATGGAAAGCTGGCTGATATCCTCTCCGTCCAGCGTCACCGTACCGGAGTCTGGTTTTGCAATTCCTACCACCATATAAAAGGTTGTTGTCTTGCCGGCCCCATTAGGACCCAGCAGCCCGACAATGGTCCCCTGCTCTACCTGCAGGCTTACATTGTTCACGACTTTCCGCTGTCCGTAAATCTTTACCAGATTCTTTGTCTCAATAATCAAACTGTTTTATCCTCCGTAGCAAAATCGGTTTTCTTTACGCGATCCAACATGTTGGGTTCCGGATTAAAGTTAGTCTCTCCATTTGCCATCAGGACGGCGCCTTCTCCAAATGCAGGATTGTTCACATTCTCGTTCTCTTCTTTCGGATAATATACAAGCGTTACATTACCCTGCGCATGCGTTTTGCTGTCCGGACCGGACACATTGGTAATACGGAGTTTGTCCCCGGTTACGGTGTTGCCGTCCTGGGTCGCCCTGGCATTGCCGATCAGCTCTATATAACCGGTCTCATGGGAGTTATAAACAGCTCTGTCCCCGGAACCGGTCATCCTCTGGGGCTTGTTTTCCATGGTAACGCCGCCGGTCGCATTCGCCACGCCGGATTTCATGTCATACACGATCTTTCCGGCGGAAAGCCAGCTTCCGTCAACCGAAGAAAGGTGGGCAAAGCCGCCCATCGTCTCCGCAAATTGTGTATCGTCATGATAATCCACGCGGTGTGCTTTCAGCGTTTTGTCTCCTTTTACCAAAATCGCATTGCCCACGGCGGAAACAAACTTATCCGTGTACATGATCAGTTCTTCGCTCTTCAGGTGGTTGTCTTCTTTATCTGCCACCACGCCGCCGTACAGACGGCCGGTCCGGCTCTTGCTGTTAAAGGTAGAGCCGCCCTGGGCAACCGCTACGCCGCCATCATGTTTGATGGTGGTTTTACCGGTGGTCGTACCGTCTCCGCTTTTCATGTCGTATTCTATTTCGGCAGCGTCTACACTGTACTTTGCATCTTTGGCAGGCGCTGCGAAAGCTGCAATACAATGCAGCATAACTATCGTCATACAGCCGATCAGAACTGTCAGCAACACTTTACTTTTCTTCATATGTACCGCCTCTTTCCACATGCGCTTTGTCTTTCAGTTTAAAATGCTCCAATTTACTGGACGTGATGACTTTTTCAGCCGTGGCCATCATATCTTCTTTGATGACTTTGACTGCGCCGGTCGCTGTTAAAATATCTTTATTCCGGTTCCATTCCACTTTATCCGCTTTCAAAAAGCCGCCCTGTTTTAACCGCGCGGTAACACCATTGGTTAAGGAAAACTCATTCGTTTTGATTTTAACCTCAGCGGCATCGGCTGTTACATACATTTCATCCCCGTTGTCGAGATAAACGGTACCTTCCAGTTGTTTTGCCCGAACCAGATTATCGTTCAGCTGTATGGCTTCGCCTACTTTCAGCTCCCAAAGACGTTTTCCGCCTTCATCCCGATGCAGTACGGTATTGTACACAGTCGCTTTCGTTGTCTCTGTTTCTGTTTTTTTTGTTTTGTCTGTGGGCTCCGGAACCGTACTTCCCCAGAACAGCCAGGCAAATATCAGGAACAGGGCAATGAGCCCGGCTGCAGCCATCAGTATTGCGTTTTTATTTTTCACTGCCATCCTGCTCCTTTTCTTTCACTTCTTCATAGGGTGTATTCCAGCGGTGCTGGAACCACAGCCAGTTATCCGGATACGCTTTGATGATCCGTTCTACGGACTGTGTCATCTTCAGGGTCAGATTGTAATCGTCTGCCTTCCTGTCACCGGTATCTTCGTAGTAAAACGGTTCTTCTACGATTACCTGATGCCCATACCCGTCCGGTTTACGCACGATATAAATCGGAATGCAGGGGGCCTTGAACTTACGGGCAAAGTAGGCAGGGCCGGACGGCGTGGCAGCCATCTTCCCCAGAAAGGGAACAAATACGCCCTCATACCCGCCATCCTGATCGGCAATGAGGCCTAACATGCGGCCTTTTTTCATGGCCCGGGCACAGCCCAAAATTTCACTGCTGCCCCGTGCAAAGATTTCCTGCCCTACCCCTCTTCGCAATTCGTTCATAAAATCGGAATACACTCTGTTTGGCTGCGGTTTTTCCACGGCGCTGAGGGGAAATCCGTTCAGCGCCAGCGCTGCCCCCAGCCATTCCCAGTTGTCTATATGGCAGGCCAGCATGACGACACCTTTTTTCTGTTTCAGGGCCTCCCATAAAATTTCCGGATGGTCAAAGGTGACCAGTCCCCGTATATTATCTTTGTTCAGTGCAGGCATGTATAACATTTCCATGACGGAGATGCCCAGATTGACAAATAACCGCCTGATTGTCTCTTTGGCTTGCAGCCTGCTGTATCCCAGCCGCTCCCGAATCGTCTCTTCCGCGCGGATGCGCTGCTTTTTCGCAATATGCCAATACAGGTGACCCAGGCCTTTTCCTATCTTCACCAACACCTTGTATGGCGTATGGGAAGCCAGCCAGCTCAGTGTCTTCAGAACTGCATATAACATTATTGTCGGTCCTCTTTTCCTTCTTCTGTATATTCTTCCACAATGGCATCCCAGATGCCCCGGGCTTTCAGGATCAGCTCCAGCAGATCCCGCACGGCGCCCTGTCCGCCCTTATGAGGCGTGATGTATTCCACTCTCTGCTTCACGTCCTCTGCCGCGTCTGCCGGCGCCGCAGACAGGCCTGCAATCGTTAAGGCCGGCAGGTCGTTCAGGTCGTCGCCCATAAAAGCGATTTCCGCTAATGAAACGCTATATTTTTCCGCCAACGCCTGCAGCGCTTTCTTTTTTGCTGAAATCCCGGTCATTACGTCTTCCGCAATGCCCAGTTCTTCCGCCCTGCGCTGCACGATAGCTCCTTTGCGCCCGGTAATAACAGCGACACGCAGACCGTGCCGCCTGGCAGCAGTAATACCCAGCCCGTCCTTGGCATTGAACCGTTTGAACAGCTCGCCCTCCACACCGATATTAATGCTCCCATCCGTGAGGGTACCGTCCATATCCAGGGCCACGAGTTTTATCTTTTTCGCTTTTTGTTGCAATGCTTCCGGTGAAAGCTTCTGTGATACCATGTCGTATTACTCCGAAATGTATTATGCTGCGGCGGCTGTCACCGCTAAACTACACCCTGCCTTACCAAATCCGTCATATGCAGCAGCCCGATCACATGCCGTTCTTCATCAAGTACCGGCAGCACCGTAATGGGTTTGGGCTTATGACTTTCCATAATGTGCAACGCCTGCGCCGCCAGTTTTTCCTGTGTAATAAACTTGGGTTCCTTTGTCATCAGCTCTGTAACAGGCCGTTTCAGGAAATCCACCCCTTTGGACAGGCCCCGGCGGATATCCCCGTCGGTAAGCAGGCCGATCATGATATCATTCTCGTCCACTACGGAAACCGCACCCAGTCCCTTGTCGGTTATGATGAACAAAGCTTCCGTTACGGTAGCGGTTCCTCTGACCACCGGGTTTCCGCTGCCACCGTGCATGATGTCCCCTACCGTAAGCAACAGCTGCCGGCCCAGGCTGCCGCCGGGATGGAACACCGCAAACTGTTTGGAAGTAAAATTATGTTTCCCCATGAGCGCCATGGCCAGCGCATCGCCGAAAGCCAGGGCCGCGGTGGTGCTGGAAGTGGGAGCCAGCCCCAGGGGGCAGGCTTCTCTTTTTACGCCAACATTCAGGACCACGTCTGCATTTTTCGCCAGGGTAGAATCGGTATTGCCTACCATGGCGATGAGTTTCGCCCCGATCCGCCGCAGGGAAGGCAGTATGTTCAGCACTTCCCCCGTCTCGCCGCTGTTAGACATAGCAATGATTACGTCATCTGCCGTAACCATGCCCAGATCCCCATGGATCCCTTCTGCCGGGTGCAGATAAAAGGAAGGGGTGCCGGTGCTGGCCAGGGTCGCGGAAATCTTATGGGCGATGATGCCGGATTTTCCCATACCGGTCATGATGACACGGCCTTCGCAGGACAGGATCATATCCACTGCCGCGTCAAAATGCTCGTCAACGCGGGGAATCAGATCCAGAATGGCTTCGGCTTCCATCTGCAGCACTTTCTGGGCATCCGTCTCCAGTTCGTTCATGGTTCTTCGTATCCTTTCCATCTTTATTTGCGGATAATCTTATCTATAGCCAACACATCTTTCAGCAGCGCTTCCAGACGGTCCAGACGCACCATGTTGGGTCCGTCGCTTAAGGCCTTGGAAGGATCGTCGTGTACTTCCAGGAACAGCGCGTCAATGCCGATCGCCGCCGCTGCTCTGGCCATGTGAGGCACATACTGGCTCTGGCCGCCGCTGCTGGTTCCCTGCCCTCCGGGAATCTGCACGCTGTGGGTAGCGTCCATCACCACCGGGTAACCCAGCTCACGCATGATGGCCAGGCCCCGCATATCGGTCACCAGTGTATTGTATCCGAAGCTGGAACCCCGTTCCGTCAGGAGGATATTCTGATTCCCTGCCGCTTCTATTTTCGCGATGACATTTTTCATGTCCCAGGGCGCCAGGAACTGGCCTTTTTTTACATTGACACAGCGGCCGGTCTTCGCGATGGCGCAGACCAGATCGGTCTGGCGGCATAAAAAGGCAGGAATCTGCATTACATCCAGCACTTCCGCCGCTTTTTCCACCTGGATGGTTTCGTGCACGTCGCTGATGACAGGCACGCCTAATTCTTTTTTAATGGCGGCCAGCTGTTTCAGCCCTTCTTCCAGTCCGGGTCCCCGGAAAGAAGTATGAGAAGAACGGTTGGCCTTATCATAGGACGCCTTGAATACATACGGCATACCTAATTTTTCACAGATTCGTTTTACTTCCTGCCCGATGGCCAGACTGTGTTCATAGCCTTCCAGCACGCAGGGTCCGGCGAACAGCAGCATGGGCTGTCCGGGTCCCACTTTATAGGGTCCTACATTGACGATATGCATTACTTTCCTCCCAACAGTTTGTTCACTGCATCCAGATCTTCCTGGGTATCCACGCCGATCCCCCGGAAATCGCTTTCCAATACTTTGATTTTATATCCGTTTTCCAGTACCCGCAGCTGTTCCAGGCTTTCCACCTGTTCCAGGGGCGTGGAGGCCATGGCGGCGTACTGCATGAGGAAGGTTCTCGTATAGGCGTAGATGCCTACGTGTTTGTACACTTTAAACAGCTCCGTTTTGTTCCGGGGATAGGGAATCAGGCTGCGGGAAAAATACAGGGCGTAGCCGTTTTTATCCGTTATCACCTTCACCGCAGAGGGATCGCTGTACTCGCTTTCCTGCATCAGGGTCTTCATGGTGGCCATCTGCAGTCCGGGTTCCGCCTGAAACGCTTCTGCCAGCCGGTCTATGATCTCCGGCGGGATCATGGGCTCGTCTCCCTGCACATTCACAATAACGTCTGCGTCAGGATATTTTTCCGCCACTTCCGCCAGCCGGCTGGTGCCGTTGGGATGGTCTTCCCGGGTCATGCAGGCGCTGCCCCCAAAGGCAAGCACGGCATCATACACCCGTTTGTCATCCGTTGCCACTATGACCTCTGCCGGCCTCTTTGCCTTTTTTGCCTGCTCATACACTCGCTGGATCATGGGTTTGCCCGCAATCAGCTTCAATGGCTTGCCGGGCAGCCGGGTGGAGGCATACCGGGCCGGGATCACACAGATTACTTTCATGAAAGCATCTCCTTTGCTGCTGCTATGGATTCATAAAACATGCTGATTTATATTGCATTTACTTACGTGTTTAAGGCTTCTTTTATCTCAGGCACTTTACTTTTCCTTTTTGTTTTCTTCAGCACGGTTTCCACTGTATCTTTCAATTGTCTGTCAAAGGTCTCTTCATTCCGGGTGATCATGATATCCATGTTCATAACATACAGGGGAATTTCCCGGTTGAAATAAATGAATTCCGTAGGAATCTTTACTGCGTCCTTACCGGTAGTGATCAGGGCGTCCGCTTTCAGTTCGGCTGCCCGTTCTGCGATATACTGCATTTCCAGCATACCGTAATCATGATGGTCCGGGTAGCGGATGGCTTCCACAATATCCAGGCCGCAGCCGGAAACATTCTGCTCAAAAGATGAAGGATTACCAATGGCCGAGAAGACCATGACTTTCTTGCCTTTTAATTCTTCCAGGGGAATGAGATTCTGCTGGAGACCTTTGTACCAGTCTGCTATTTCTACAAATTCTTTGGCGTGATGGATACTTTCTACAACAGGCGCCTTCGTATTATACTGCCGGATATTTTCCACCAGACTGCTCCGGGTCAGCTGGGAACTCTGATCCGATTTGGTAAACAGGAACATATCCGCCCGATCCAGGTGGCTCAGGGGTTCACGCAGAATACCCCGGGGCAGCAGATTCCCGTTGCCGAACAGGTTCAGCGTATCCACCAGCACGATGTCCAGATCCCGGTCCAGCTGCCAGTGCTGGTAACCGTCGTCCATGATGATAACTTCGGCATTCAGTTTTTCTACCGCATAACTGCCGGTCACGTCACGGTTCTTACCAATGACTATGGGCACGTCGGGCATCATTTTTGCCATCAGGTAGGCTTCGTCACCGGCCTCGTAGCTGGTCATGAAAATTTTCTTTCCGTCTGATACCACACCCAAAGGCTTATCCCAGTGGGAACGGTACCCGCGGTTCAGGATCACTACGCGGTACCCCATATCTTTGATCATCATGGCTACACGCTGGGCGGTCGGCGTCTTGCCCGTGCCGCCTACGGTAATGTTGCCGATGGAAATAACGCAGCAGTCCAGCTTTCGCCTCGACAGGATGCCTGCTTCATACAGCCACAGGTTCACCCGGGCGCCAAAACCGTAAATATAGGACAGACCGCGTAAAAATCCTAACAGGATAAAAGCATACCAGGGACGTTCCGGGGCGTGGGCCATGTGGAAAATGTACTGGACGATGGCTGCGCCGTGTTTCAGACCGCCGCCGCCTGCATCGTTAAAGTTACGGGTATTGACAGGATATTCCTTCGTATAGGCACGGGGAACAGAAGCTTTCTCCAGCAGGTCGGTCAGGTAGTGCATGGTATGCAGGGCAGCGCCCCGGTTTTCCCGGATGACCTGCATGGAGGCATCCCCCATCTGTTTGCGCAGAAAACGGTCTCCCGCAATTTGCAGAAACTCTTTCGCTAGACCGCGGGCATCGTGCACCGTATGCAAGGCGCCTGCTTTGGTCAACAGAGAATAGGAATCCTTGAAGCTCAGCATGTCAGGACCTACCAGGATGGGTTTGGCATGGGCTGCCGGTTCCAGCACATTATGCCCGCCGTAGCCCTTTTTCAGACTGCCTCCCACGAAGACCATATCGCCTACGGCATAAATACGGCCCAGTTCACCGATGGTATCAATCAGCACCACCGGATATTCCGGACGGGAGCCATTGATTTTTTTCAACTGGGAACGCAAGCCAACCTGGTAATTGAACTTACCGCTCAACCGCCGGATCTCATCTACCCGGTCCGTCTTACGGGGAGCTATAATAAGCCGTGCTTTAGGGTACTGTTTGTGCAGTTCGGTAAAAGCGGTCAGCAAAATATTCTCTTCCGGCGCGTGGGTAGAACCTGCCACGATGACAGGGAACGCGTCTTCTCCCAATCCCAGTTCGGTTTTATAGGTTGCCAGGTCTTCCGGGGTCACTTCCGCATAGGTCTGGTCAAATTTGGTGTTGCCGGTTACAAAAATCTTTTTGGGGTCCGCGCCCAGATGGGTAATGTAATTGGCATCAATGCTGGACTGCATGCAGAAACGGCTTACGGTCCGCAGCATGTCGCGCCAGATACTGAACAGATACTTGTATGTCTTGACCGATCTTTCAGAAATACGGCCGTTGACCATCATTACGGCAATGTTCCGCTCCCGGATCGCCCGTAGAAAGTTGGGCCATAATTCCGTTTCTACCGGCAGGAAGATGCCGGGTTGAATGCGTCGCACAACAGATTCCGCCACCCAGGGCAGATCCAGCGGGAAATAGATGTATCCGTCTGCTTCCGGGATGATCTGCTTTGCCATATCGTAACCGCCGACGGTAAACGCAGATACCAGTACTTTCCGCTCCGGCATGATTTTTTTGATTTCTTTTACAATCGGGCTGGTGGCTACTATTTCGCCAATTGACGCGCCATGGATCCAGATACAGTCGGAATTCATCACATTTGCGATCTCGTCCCTGCGGATCAGCCCCATGCTCTGCCGGAACCGTACGCCGAATCCCTTTTCCGTAACCAACCGGTAAAGAAAGAACGGCAGGATTACGACGAAAAACACCAGCAGTCCTAAAACATTATAAAGAATATACATCATAGGTTGTAATCAACTCTCTTCCGTATTCGTTCGGTACTGAATCTGATACAGGTGTGCATATAACCCGTTCTTTTCCATCAGTTCTTCATGGGTACCGTCTTCCACCAGCTTCCCTTTATCCAGCACCAGGATCCGATCGGCATTTTTTATGGTAGACAGACGGTGAGCAATAATAATGGAGGTACGTCCAACCATCAGGCGGTTCAGGGCTTCCTGTACCACCCGTTCGCTCTCCGTGTCCAAAGCGGAGGTAGCCTCATCCAGAATCAGGATACGGGGGTCTTTCAGAATGGCCCTGGCTATGGCAATACGCTGCCGCTGCCCGCCGGAAATGTTCACGCCCCGGTCGCCCAGCATCGTATTGTAACCATCCGGCAGCTCCATGATGAAATCGTGGGCATTGGCCGCTTTGGCAGCCTCCTCGATTTCTTCTTTGGTAGCATCCAGCCTGCCATATAAAATATTATCGTACACCGAACCGTTGAACAGGATGGTCTCCTGAGGTACGATGCCTACCTGATTCCGCAGGGAGTCCAGTGTGACATGCTTTATATCCGTTCCGTCAATGCGGATCGTGCCTGCATCACAGTCATAAAACCGGGGCAGCAGACTGGCAATCGTCGACTTGCCGGCGCCGGACGGCCCAACCAGGCCTACAGCCTGGCCCGGCTCCGCCTCAAAGGAAAGGTCGTGAAGAATCTCATCCCCTTCGTTATACGAAAACGTTACATGTTCAAAGCGGACACTGCCGGTCACCGCTGGAAGCGCTTTTGCGTCAGGAAGATCTTTTACTTCTTCCGGCAGATCCATCACATCAAAAACACGCTGGGCCGCTGCCAGAGCTTTCTGGATATTTCCGGTGGTACGGGTAATGCGCTTGATGGGATTGGAAATATTGACTGCATAAGCCAGAAAGGCGACCAGCGAACCGGCGGTGGTTTCGCCGCCAATCACGTTATTACCGCCGAACCAGAGGATCATGGTCACCCCCAAGGCCGCCACAAATTCGATGGTAGGAGTAAGGGTTGCCATGTATCTGGCATTTTTTAGATTGGCATTAAGGTTAGCCTCATTCTCCCTTTCGAACCTGTCTATTTCATACTGTTCCCGTACAAAAGACTTGACCACCCTGGCAGAAGAAACCGATTCCTGCAGCACAGAAGTGATATCAGCCGTAGCTTCCTGGATCATCCCGCCGGAGCTGCGGATTTTTTTTCCAAAGAAATTCATAAAATACAGAACGACCGGGAAGGTCAGAATGGTAAACAGGGTCAGCTTCCAGTCCAGATAGATCATCGCGCAGACAGAGCCCACCAGAATGATGCTTTCCGTAACCAGCTCAATCGTATTGTCAACCATGGCGCCCTGGAGCGCATTGACGTCATTCGTCACATAGCTCATGATGGTGCCGGTCTTGTTCTTGTCATAAAAAGACATGGACAGCCGCTGCAGTTTTTGGAACACTTCACTGCGGATATCAATGATCACATGCTGTCCCACATAGCTCATGAGGTAATTTTGTCCATACAGAAAGATTCCGCGGAGAAAAAAGATTATAACGATACTGACCGAAATCATGTTCAGCATATATGCATCTTTGGCAGAAAGCACCTTGTCGATCATATCCCTGAAAATCCAGGGAAGATACAGGTTGCCCGCTGCTGCCAGCATGGTACATACAAGCGCGGCAAAGAGCACATGCAGATATGGTTTGATATAACTTAAAATCCGTTTGTATAAATTCATCTGATCTCCTCACAGATTATGTTTCGGTTTTACCGGACAGGAGATGCTCCCTGCGGTTTTCTCCGGCCATGCGCAGCACCAGCTCTGCGACCCGCTTAACCGCGCCGGGTTCTCCCAGTTTTTGCTTCACTTCCTGCAGGTCGTGCTGCAATTGGGCAAAACGTTCCGGTTCCAGCAGTTCCAGTGCCACACCCGCAATTTTTTCCGGTGTGCAGTCATCCTGCAGCAGTTCCGGTTCGATCAGTCTGCCTGCCACAATGTTGGGCAACCCGATGTGGGGAATCTCCACCACCTGTTTCGCAATCCAGAAGCTGACAGGAGAAGCTTTGTACAGTATTTCACAGCCCAGTCCGCACAATGCGGCTTCCAGCGTGACCGTACCGCTGGTGGCAATGGCAAAATCCGCTGCGCTCATGATATCGTAAGTATTCCCTTCAGTCAGTTTTATATCCAGGCCGGCCTGCTTGATTGGCCGTTCCAGCATATCCCTGGCTATGGTCACAGCCCGCGGCATGGCAAAATCGATATCCGGTCGTTTCTGCTTCAGAATCTTTGCCGCTGCCAGCATGTCCGGCAACAGCCGCTGTATCTCCATGGCCCGACTGCCGGGCATCAGCAGGATAAGAGGATGTCCGTTCCGTTTTCCCGCCAAACGTTCTGCTTCTTTGCGGGGCAGGGACAGCCTGACCGTATCCACCAGCGGATGGCCTACGAATTCGATGTCCGCCCCATAGGATTTATATAAATCATATTCAAACGGAAAAATGGATGCTATTTTGTCCACTACTTTTACCACGCCGGCAGCCCGGCTGGGACGCCAGGCCCAGGCCGAAGGGGCGATAAAGGAGACCACTTTGATCCCCCGTTCTTTCGCCAGCTTTGCCAGCCGCATATTAAACCCGGGATAGTCTATGGTCAGGAGCACATCCGGTTTTCGCCTGTCCATGAGTTCGATAAACGCATTGCGCAGCTTCCAGATATCCGGAAGCCGTTTCAGCACTTCCACAAAGCCCATGACGCTGTGGTCTTTGATATCGAACAGCACCTCGCCGCCCGCTTCGCGCAGGCAATCGCCGCCCATACCAAAGACTTCCGCCGTGGGCTCCAGTTGTTTAATGGCACGGGAGACAGCTCCGGCATGCAAATCACCGGAAGCTTCCCCCGCAGAAATCAATACTTTGACCATGATACCCCTATGTAACACTGGCAGCACGGGGAATACAGGATACGCTGTTCATCCCACTGTCAGAGATTATTCCCGAAGCAGCCAATACTTACCCATTTTTATACATATTAAATCATCTTATTATAACATAAAAAAGCAGCTGAATAAACCTTTCAGCTGCTAATTCCTTAAATATTTCATTTTTATTATCCGTTTTGGTTTCTATTGTATCCATGATACTTATGGAGACGCTGATTAAACCAATTCCGATTCGCTCATAGATACAATGGTGATTCCTTTTTCTTCTGCCATAGCCAGCGTACGTTTACGGTCCACCAGCAAGGTCCTGCCCGCTTCAATGACGATACCGGTAGCACCAGCATGGATCATCGAGGTCAGTGTGGTAGTTCCCACGCTGGGCATATCAAAACGGTTGTCCTGCGCAGGCTTGGCTGTTTTGGCAACCACGACGCCGCCTTTGCCGAGAAACCCTCCCCGTAAAATACAGGCATCCGTTCCTTCAATGGCTTCCAACGCCATGACCGCCCGGTTCTTCACCACGACCGTCTGCCCGATATCCAGACGCCCCAGCTCCTTGGCCATCCGGAACCCGAACCGCATATCCTCCCATTCCTGTTCTGTGGGTTTCCGTTTCGTCAACACGCCCGGTTCCGGCAGAAGAGGCTGGATCAGCACCGTCTGGTCCATCACATGCATGCCCTTATCCTCAATCAGCTTCACAATGGCATTCATGATGGTATCATCCTTCCGGTCCGGAAGGGATGCCAGCACCCGGATGGTAGTCAGATCCGGAATCATGACGCCGTTTTTATACAGCACTTCTTTCGTAACCTTGCCGATCATGGTTACGTTTTTTACATCATGCTGTTTCAGCGTCTGCAAAATCTTTCCCACTTTGCCGACATTAATCGTATAGAATACATCTGCATTTTCCGGCAGTTCCGGATCCGTATCCGCAACCACCGCAATCGCCACGACCTTATAGCCCAGCTTTTTTGCAGACTGCGCCACATCTACCGGCAGGTGACCGATGCCAGCCAGTAAGCCCAAGGTTTCCATATATGTACCGTCCGTTCATAAGTGAAAGGCAGCGAAACGAACCGCTGCCTTCTTTTATTATACCATAAATTGTCTTGCTGCTATTAAATTATTTCCGGGTATGGATGATACCCCGTTCCGCATTGCGCAGGAAACGCATCAGATGTTCAACCGGCTCGCTGCTGTCCAGCTCCTGTTCCATGGTGGCTACGGCTTCTTCCAGCGAAAGGCCGCTGCGATACAGGATGCGGAACGCTTTTTTCAGCTGGGTACGTATTTCCAGCGGTACCCCAGCCCTGGCCATGCCCACGCTGTTGAGACCTGCCACAAAAGCAGGGTCCCCGGCTACCAGCATAAACGGCGGGATATCCTGGGATATGCGGCTCATACCGCCGGCCATGGCGTTCCGTCCGATACGGCAGAACTGATGGACGGCAGCCAGACCGCCGATGACCGCCCGGTCTTCTACTACTACGTGACCTGCCAGCGTCGCCACGTTGGACATGATCACATTGTTGCCCACGATACAGTTATGGGCAATATGGGTATACGCCATCATCAGAATATCATTGCCGATGCGGGTCTCATTACCTTCCCCGCAGGCACGGCTTACGGTGACGCACTCACGGAAAACGCCGCGGTCGCCAATGACCGTATGGCTGCGTTCTCCCTTAAATTTCAGATCCTGCGGCACGCTTCCGATGGAAGCGCCCGGGAAAAACTTACAGTCTTTACCAATGGTAGTGTATGGATGAATCACTACATGCGGACCTACAATGCAGCCATCCCCCAGTACCACGTCATGTTTAATTACTGCATACGGACCAATTACTACATTTTTACCAATCTCCGCGCCTTTTTCAATGATCGCGGTTTCATGTATCTTGTGTAATGGTGTCACTACCGATGCCATTCTCTCACTCCCCCGCAGCCAGATTTGTATCCGGTTTCGCCCTTTCTGACTGCAAAAACCTTTTTATGCCACATTTATACAGGATGTGATTTAACTACCCAGTACAGTTACAGTAGCACTTTACAAAATATATTCCCAAAACAGCTGTATTTTTCACTTCCGAAAAATGCAATTATTCGGTTCTATTCTCTTGTTATGGTAAAATATACTAAGTTTAAAGAAAGGTCTTACTCTTTTTCTTCGTTTTTCTCTGTTTTTCATACAAACTTTAATATTTATTAAGTTTTGTATGATAAAACAATCCTGCTTTCTCCTTTAAACTATTCAGCTTTATCCTGCAGTGAGAAGAAGCAGTCGCATTCACAGGCCGGTTCGTCATTAACCTTTCCTTCGCAGTGGATCACACCCATATTGCCGTGGATTTTTACCACTTCCGCACGGGTCACCACCTGATCGCCGGGAATTACCTTTCTGTGGAACCGAACTTTGTCAATCTTGGCAAATACGGCAATCTTGCCCCGGTTTTCCGGCGGATACAACATGGCTACCCCACCTACCTGCGCCATGGCTTCGATCAGTAATACGCCGGGCATGATGGGATCATTGGGGAAATGCCCCAGAAACTGTATTTCACCTACCGTAATATTTTTTACGCCCACTGCCCATTTCATAGGCTCCAGATCCAGGATCCGGTCTACCAGCAGCATGGGAAAACGGTGCGGCAGAATCTTTTTAATTTCAGTAATATCCAGTGTAATAGCCATTATTTACCCTCCCTGTACGCGATAATCTGTTTTGCTAACTGCGAATTGTAGGAATGTCCTGATTTAACTGCGATGATATGCCCTTTCCACGGGCCGATAAGGGACATATCTCCTAACACATCCAAAATTTTATGCCGTACCAGTTCATCCGGGAAACGGGGTACGGAAAGACATTTGGTATCGTCATACACCAGCGCGTTTTCCAGATTGCCCCCCAGTCCCAGGCCCATCTTCCGCATCTGCTCCACTTCATGCATGAAGCCGATGGTACGGGCCGGCGCTATTTCTTTTAAAAAAGTTTCTTCGTCCAACAGTACATCATAATACTGGGTCCCAAGCAACGGATGGGAATTAACGGAAGTAAAGGAAACGCGTGTCCCGTCATAGGGCAGCATAAGTAAAAATTTATCTCCGTCATACACAGAGAAAGACTTATCCACCACATATATCTTTTTCTCTGCGTCCTGTTCTTTACGGCCCGCTTTTTGCACCAGCTGTGCAAACACAAGACCGCTTCCGTCTGTGACCGGCGGTTCCGGCGCATCCATCCTGATCCGGCAGTTATCGACCCCCATCGCAAAGAGGGCTCCCAGCAAATGCTCCACCGTAAAGACCTGGGCTCCGTTTTCACTCAGGGTAGTGGCTTTCAGTGTGGAAGTCACCAGTTCCGCCCGTGCATGGATCTCCGGCTGCCCCGGCAGGTCCGTGCGGACAAATACGATACCGGTTCCCGGTTTTCCGGGCTGCAACGTCATGGTCACATCTTTCCCGGAATGCAATCCTATACCGGAATACGTCACCTCAGTTGCCAATGTTACCTGTTTTTCCATATACGTTTCCTCAGCATTCTATTTTTTTGAAGCAAAGCGTGCCTCGCCATCTTTCCACCGGTCATGAACCCAGAACCACATAGGCGGATTACTGCGGATTTCCTGTTCCAGAATTGCTATCAGCTTTTCCGTAACCTGATAGAGATCCCTGTCTTTATCCTTTGTTTTTTCCGCATATATAGGAGGATAGATTTTAGCCCGGCAGCTGCCGTCCGGATCATAATGCATAAAAATCGGCAGAATCGGGCAGCCAAAGGTACGGCTGAATACCGCAGGGCCAGACGGCGTGATCACTTCTTTGCCGAATAAATTAATCGTTACACCGGTATCATTGGTATCCTGGTCAAAAAGGATGCCCAGCAAGTGTTTTTCCTTCAGGTACCGGCCCATGGCCAGCACCCCTTCCCTGCCTTCGTTATAGGCAACCTTCTGCCCGACAAGTTCCCGGTATTCGTTAATAAAACGATCCATGGCACTGTTATTCTGTTTTCTGGCTATACTCAGCATAGGATAGCCGTGCAAAGCAACGTCAGCTCCCAACAGTTCCCAGTTTCCAAAATGGCCGGTGCACATCAGGGCTCCTTTGCCTTTGGCATACGCTTCTTCCAGATATTCCAGACCGTCTGTTTTTACAACATTTTGAATTGTTTCACTGGTAAGCAGGGGGAAACGCAGTACCTCTATGACCATGCGGCCAAACTTGACCACGCTCTGAACCGCGATTTTTCGGGCTTCTTCCTGTGACACCTGGAGACATTCCTGTACATTGGCCGCCGCCATCTGCATACGCCATTCCGGCACAAAAAACAGGGCTATCCTTCCCAGAACATCGCCAAAAGCCCGTCCCACGCTCCAGGGAAGCAGACAAAAAACTTTGCTGACCAGTTTCATTACATAGTAAACAAGCATATGTTCTCCGGATTACTTTTCCTTTTTCATGTCCCCAATTTCCTTTTGCAGCGCTTTTACGGTTTTCATCAGCTCGCCGATCTTGCGCAGCTTCGACTGCTGTCGCAGCCATTCCACGTGGGACATCTGCGGAAAGCCTGCCAGGATCTGATTGTCCCCCACATTACCGATAACACCGCAACGGGCCGCAATCGTATTATTATTACCAACCGTAATGTGACCCACTGTTGCAGACTGGCCGCCAAAGGTATTATTGTTACCGATTGTTACGCTGCCGGGAATCCCCACCATCGCTACGAACAGATTGTTTTCCCCGACCACATCGTTATGCCCCAGATGTACCAGATTATCCAGTTTGGTCCCGTTGCCTACAATCGTACTGCCAACCGTCGCTCTGTCGATACAGGAATTGCAGCCGATTTCCACATCGTCGCCCAGTACCACATTACCGGTCTGCTGCACTTTATTATGCTTTCCGTTATTGGTAACAAAACCGAAACCGTCACCGCCGATGACGCAGCCGGACTGCAGGATATTCCGGTTGCCGACGATGCAGTTTTCCCGCACGGTAACGTTGGGATAAACCACACAGTCACTGCCGACTTTTACATGACGGCCTATGTACGCATGGGCATAAATCACCGTATTATCCCCGATTTCCGCACCGGCTTCCACTACCGCAAAAGGCTGTATTGCAACATTTTTCCCAATGCGGGCATCTTCCGCCACATAAGCCAGCGGGCTGATCACACGGGCTACCTCTTCCCGGGGGCGGAACAGTTCCAGCAGTTCGGCAAAAGCCTGCTTGGGATTGCTTACCCTGATGACAGGCCGATCCAGTTTCCGGTCTTCCGGAGCCAGTATCATGGCACCGGCCCGGCTTTTATGGCAGAACTCCACGTACGGCGGTATAGCAAATGAAATCTCTGTAGGCCCCGCTTCCACCAGCCCGTTTACACCGGTGATACGCAGCGCAGGATCTTCATTCTCCAGCGTACCGTGTAAGAAATCCGCCAGTTCCTGCAGCGTTTTTTCCATACTCATTACACCCCCTTGCATTTATTATATAGAACATGCAGTTATGATACGTTTGAAATGAAAAAAACGGACGGACGAAACTCCGCCCGCTATGGGTGATGCAAAAATAAGGTTTTCTAAATGATTACATACGAGCTTTCGATTTACGAAGACCCGCATTATTTCATCTTTTTAATCACTTCATCCGTCACGTCCACACCGCCGGAGGGAACGGCATCTTTGATCAGGACAGCGCTGAGGTTCTTCTCTTTGGAAATTTCTGCCAGCGCGGTTTCCAGGCTGGCCTTTAATTTAGACTGCGCCTCCGAAGAAGCCACCTGCATCTGCGCGGATTTATCCTGTACGATCTTTTCCGCCTCTTCCCGGCTCTTGCCTGCAGTCTCTTTCTGCATCTGGTCCTGCAGTTCTTTCGCTTTCTTCTGTAAATCTTCTTTAATGGTCTTTACTGCCGGCGCCTCGGCTTCCACTTTTTTAATATCTACCACGCCAAACGCTGCGTTGCGTCCGCTGCAGCCAAATGCCAGTAATGCGCAGACAACCATCAGACAAGCCAATACCTTTTTCATGTTTATCAGTCATCCTTCCCATAATCTTTGTTATAATAAATTCTATTTGCTTTTTTCTCCTGCCGAACCACCAGCAACGCGCTTATTTAACGCTTCCGCTGCTTTCGTCCGGTATTCCAGTTTCTTTAACCCGGCAATCACGTCTCCGGTTATATCGTCTGCGGAAACATTCATATGGTATTTATGGAAAACAACGGAATAGCCTCTTTCTTTGGCAAGTTTGGCAACCACGCTTTCCATATCCTTTTTTATCGCTGTTTCCAGCGTTTCGATAGCCTGCTGCTGTTTATCCAGCTCCTGATCGACGGTTCCCAGCAGTTCTTTCAGCGCAGACGGAACTTTTTGCAGAACAGCATCGTCTTTGCCCGAACCCTTTTTCATTTCCGTTCTCATCTGGATCTGCAACTGGCGGGCATAGGCGTCCAGACGCTGCTGCATGGCTTTTACATGCGGTTCCATCCGCTGATTGACCAGCCCGAACTTATGTCGCATCAGCAACATCCGGTCACGGTCTCTTTCCGCCTGTACAGCTTTCAGTTCCGCTTCCACCTTTTTGCGTTCTTCCGGAACCATACGGACGGTATCCAGCTTCAGCCGCAGATTAAACAATCGAAGCCGGTAATGTTCATTCAGCTTCTTTTCTTCTTCTGCCAGTTCCCTGTCTATCTCATCCGCAATCTGATTGCTCAGCTGCTTCAGCTTTTCCTGTTCCGCCGTTTGCTTTTCCATCATGCGGGTCATGAAATCAGCAGACAGAAAATTCTGTTTGCTGTTCTGTTTCAGCTGGTAAAGCTTCACCAGATTGCTCATCCGGGTCTTTCCGATAATTTCATGTTCTCTGCGCTTATCCAGAAGCAGGCTGTACTCTTCCTTCAGCTTTTGCAAACGGCCATGCTGCGGATGTTCCTGCAGCGCCTTATCCCAGTTTACAACTGCAACCCTTTCTCCGCTTCCGATTTTGCCGCAGGCCGAAAGCATCAGCGCCAGAGCTGTAACAACAATTAAAAGCCAGCGCATCATGTTTCCTCCTTCAGCAATGGAAAATGAGGCTCCTGCAGAGCCTCATCTCATGCGCGATCATTTTTTCGGATTCTGCAATGCTTTGGCTACTTCATCCGTAATATCTGTCCCGCCATATACTACGGTAGCTTTATCAACAACAACCTTCAGGCCTTTTTTATCCGCAATCTTTTTAATGGTATCGTTGATATCCTTCAGCAGCGGATCCATCAGGTCTTTTTCCTTATTGGCCAGACGTTCCTGAAGCTGTTTGTAATACCGTTCTTTTTCTTCCTCATTCATGTTCTGGCTGTTGCTGTCAAATTCTTTACGGGTATCTGCAATCGCCTTCTGCATGTCGCTCCGAATCTGTTCCAGCCGGGGAGACTGGGAAACCAGAACCTGATAATTGACCACGCCGATAGCCGATTCACTGGATGCGGCAGAAGCCACGGCGCTGCCAAACCCGCCGGCGCTCATCGCCAGTGTGAAACAGCCGATAACAAAAATAGCCGCAACAATCAGCGATATAGTTTTGACATTTTTCGGATTACGCAATTTTTCCATCATAATAACAATTACCTGCTTTCTTAAAAATTTTTTACTTATTAATTATACCAGTCTGCACCGGTACTTTCAACAATAAACCAAAGATTTCACAGATTTCCAACAATTCGGAAATACGACTTATTGGTAGAATAGACATATTCACCGCTCAGGAATTCGTGGATCCGGTACCGGACTGCATACTCGTTTTCCTTGGTATTCCCGAAGTGCTCATAACGGAAACGCCATTTAGGTGTAAAATCATACTCAAAACGGTATATATTGGCATCCGCCGGAATACGGCGCATATAAGAAAGGGTCGCCTTCCCCCAGTGATAGGCATAACCGGCATTGAAATCCCATTTCACATGTTTCAGGTCCACGCCTGCTTCACCGAAGATCTCATCCCTGCGGGAAATAAACTTACCGATATGGGCACGGCCCGACAGGTTATGGTCTTTACGCCCTATATCCCCATATCCTTCAAACCAGATTTTATATTCATCGGATTCCAATAATAATTCCACCTGGGTTTCCGGCCCGGGATGTATGATTACCTGCGGTTTCAGATGATGGCGTCTGACCTGCGGTTCTTCCGACAGTTCCTGCAACAGTCGTTCGGCCAGTATTTCTTGATTTGTTTTCAGGCAGGAGACCGGCAAACCCTGCAGGGATTTTGCCTTATCCGCATATTTATACTTCAGCTGCATCAGCAGGATATTCGGAATAGATCTGGAAATCATACTGTACTCTACAGAACGCACCAGTTCCCCTACAGGATAGATGACGACCTGCACCAGCGCACTTCCGTCCTTTGTAGTCAGATCCACGGCCGCCTTGAAATCAGGCAGAGCCTTTTCCACGCAGCTTTTCACCTGGCCCCGGAGGATCCCTCCTGCCCAGTCGGCCGCGTCCAAAGAAGCGCCCTGCAGCGTTTCCTGAAGCTGTTTTTTCAGAGCCGGGATTTTTGCCTGCAGGACCGCGGAAGCAAAGGGGCTGACACCGGAAAACTGTATGTCCACATCGACCTGCTGCACCGTCTGCGCCCAGGGCGCAACAGAAAACGCAAGATCGACTGCCGTTCCTTCCGGCTCATGTACCACGGAAAGAAGGACACGGTTTGTCTGATATCCGGTAATGACACGGTCGGCTATTTCCGACAGCAGATGCTCATACCCGGATCTGTCGGCCATGATAAACTCCGAGTCCCTGCTGTTGAACAGCTGGGAAGCCACCACCTGCATGCTGTCTTCCATCTTGTGAAGCAGGACGGGACTGGTTTTTCCCGCCTCGTCACGAATGGTTACATTCACTTTTGTTACCGGCGCGGCCAGGATACATTCCGTCCACAGCAGGCACACCAGAAACAAAATTGCGTTTCTCAACATGATGATCAGAACTGTCCGCCAAAGCTAAAGTGGAAGCGGCTGCGCTGCTTTCCTTTACCCCAGTCCAGCTTGATCGGTCCTAACGGGGAATTAATCCGCAGGCCAATACCATAACCGGATTCCATCAGACCCAGATCAAATTTTTTCTGGTCCCGTTTATCCCAAGCGTAACCGATATCGTAGAAAATGACGCCCTGTACTTTTTTCCGGATTGGGAAACGATATTCTGCAGTACCCCTAAGCATACTGTTACCCCGGAACTGTTCGTCCTTGTAGCCGCGCAGGCTGTCGCCGCCACCGACGGCAAAGCGCTGGGACAGGGGCATGTCTCCCCAGGCGTAACCGGCTGCCAAATCAAAGGCAAGCACCCGGTCCCGTGGCATCGGTAAATAATAACGATAGTTTACCGTAATCTTTTCAAACTTGAAATCGCCGCCCAGACCGGCCCATTCAAACGTATAGGAATTCCGCTTACCGGCATGGGGATCGTAGATGTTGTCACGGGAGTCATACACGCGGGAGTACGTGATACTGTTGGTCGTACCAAAGTTTTCGTCACGGCGTTGCTGCGCAGTAGCCGGCCACTTGTCCTTATATTTATAATACTTGCCGCCCGGCTCTAATTCCTTGTCAAAAGACTTCTCGTAATATTGCATGTTATATCCGCCAACCCGTTCCACATATTTGTCATTACGATGCTTAAGCGTGATTGAATGCCGCACAAACTCACCCTGGGGACGGCCGAGGGTAATTTCCTGCCCTACGCGCTTCTTGTCATACCGGGCAAGCTCATCGCCCTCACGGTCATAGTCGGCCGTTTCATTGGTGACATCATACAGCGCGATGCCTAATGAAGTTTCCTTTTTGTCCAGCCATGGCTTCCGGTACACCAATTCGTAGTTCTTATTGTCCGCGCCTCCGAATTCCCAGCGAAGCATAATGCTGTCGCCGGTACCCCGCAGGTTCTTGTCGCCGACGGAAATCATACCTACAAAACCGTCCGCGTCACTGTAACCGGCGCCAATACCAAACGTACCGGTATTCATCTCCACTACATCGATTTCCATTTCCACCGCGTTGGGCTGACGTCCGGGATTCAGTTTCATATTGACATCTTCAAAAAATCCCAGATTCTGGATACGGTTCAGGGAACGACGGGCCAGGGTCGAATTAAATGGTTCTCCTTTTTTCAGGCGGATCTCCCGTAAAATAACCTTATCTTTTGTTTTTTTATTTCCTTTAACCTTAAAGTCCTCTACGATCCCTTCATTGATCGTAATGGCCAGGACACCGTCAGGCAGGAAACGGACATCTGTAATACGGGCAAGGATATAACCGTCTCTCTTATATTGTTCTTCCACAAAACTCAGCTTCCGGTTGGAGTCCCGGATGTTGACGATCTTTCCTTTCGGAAGATTCACGATCTGACGAATTTTATCGGTAGATACCTTGGTATTTCCTGTGACTTCCAGGTGATCGAATTTCGGATTTTCCTGTACATGATAGGTAATCTGAACCCCTTCCGGTACCGTCTGGAACGAAGGCTGGATCTCATAAAACCATCCCATGCCATAGATGGCCTGCATATCCTTTGAAATATCCTCTTCCGTCAGCGGCAGGCCCGGTTTACTGTAAACCGCTCTCAGAATGTCTTCAGAGGGAACCTCTGCATTTCCTTCCACACTGATTTTCGTAACCGTTTTATTAAGATACGGAGCCAGCTCACCTTCTGCTTCGCCCCGCACACCGATACCCTGGCCGGGAACCGGACTTTCCCTGGGAGGGAGATTTAACCGGTTTGGTCTGGCTGCCGTCCCTGCCGCACCACTGCCCTGTGCCGGAGGCACATCTTCCTTCTTACTGGTTGTGGAGACAGTTCTCTTTTTCAGTCCGATGGGTTCCGACACCGTCGTTGTTGTTTCCGCAAACACCGGACTGGCTACCAGCATGGTTGCCAGCAAACCGACAGTTATCTGCTTTTCAAAAGCATGTTTCATAATATCAATAAACCTCCCTGTAATGCTAGAAATCTGAAATTATTTATAACTTAACTAATATATTATACACCTTACGGTGGTGAAAACCAAATCTTTTTATTCAAATTACCGTATATTTCCCAATTCCTGCCTGCCGGAACGGATCAACTGACGCATTTGTCCGGCCGAAAGACGGACTCCCGCATCCCTGTTCCCGGCTTGCGGCGCCGTTGAAACCGCAGCCTGCGCCGGCACAACCGGTTTTTCTTTCATCGCCGGTTTTGGTTCAGGCACAGCAGCCGGAGTTACATTATTTTGTTGGGAAACAGATGGTTTCTTATCTGCGCCTGCCGCACTTTCTTTTTTATCTGCAATTGTCGGTCCCTGTAATCCGGCGGCGTTCGTAGTGTTTCCTCCATACGCAGAAGCCCACCACCAGCCCAGACATCCGGAGGCTAGCACCAGGACAGCAAAACAGGCCGCCAGCGTATGACGGGTCCAGGAAATCCCCGGACGTTTCTGCCGCAGATTATCCAGTTCTGCTTCTGCCAGCATCAGATCCAGTTCGCCCCGAACCTCCTGGTTACTGCGAAAACTGCGCTCCGCATTATCCAGACTGGCCCGTGCATTCCGGATACGGCTGCAGACAGACCGGCTCTGAGTCATAGGATTACACCTCCAAACTTACATATGATTATATATAATCTGAATGAACTTGGCAAATTAACTTGTAAAAAAATACCAAATTTTAATCATTTTCATTATTTTTCTGTCATTATCTCTGTCTTTTACCCGGATAAGACTTCTTTTCTTTTTATTTTGTCAACAACATCAAAACACAACATATGCTCTGTGCTGCTACTTTTTAAAATCCCGCATAAACCGGGACAACATCCCCCGTATTCTGCGTACCCCCTGTTTTTCAAGGCGATAGATATGACCCGGCGTTACCTTAATGTCCGCAGCCAGAACCGAAGGTGTCTTATTATCCAGAAAAATACCCTGTAAAACCTGCTTTTCCTTTTGCGGCAGCCGGTCAATCGCCTGGGAAACACGACTGGATACGGCATGGCGTTCCGCCAACTCTTCCGGAAGCAGCTGAAGCCCGGGGATAAATTCTGCCAGACTCCAGCCTTCTGCCGTTTCTCTGTCCAGGGAGAGTTCATCACGGGAAAATTCCCGGTTCATAAAGTCGCACATCCGGCCCCGGATACGATGAACCGCGTACAGGCTGAATGCGACGCCTTTTGTATAGTCATAACTCTCCGCAGCTTCCAGAAGACCGACAGTCCCCTCCTGAATCAGCTCCAGGGTAATCTCTTCCGGCATATGGAACTGAACCGCCGTTTTAAATACCAACGGCTGATAAGAACCAATCAGTTTCTGATGGGCCGCCTCGTCGCCTTCTTCTTCCCGGATCCAGAGTTCTCTTTCTTCCTCTGGGGAAAGCATCTTTATTTTTTTCAGTTCTGTAAGATATTTCTGTAACATAATAGCCCCTCTCCGGTCAGAATGTAATACGATATTCCACGCTGTACCTTCTGTCATGATTTTCGTCCTGGGAAAGTGTAACATTCATATGCTCGGACAGCCGGTACTGGGTGTAAATATTATCATGCTTCCCGTCAAAACTTCTTGTATACCCGATTTTCCAGCGTTCCGTCAGGTTTTTCGCAATCAGGAAATTATACTGTTCCTTTTCATCTTCCGTCAGTTCACGGTTAATCCCACTGTACAAATCCACACCGTTTTCAACCTTACCGACATAGACGCGGAATTCATCGATGCCCAATGCCTTCCGGATTGTCTGCTCTACATCGCCTAACAGTCCGGTTTCCAGCCCTGCAATCAAAAGGTTATGCATATCCTCATTGGTAATATCATCACTGCCGGCAGAAGTACGCTGCAATGTCAGCATACGGACGATCGCATTCTTCGACAGATACGGGTTCGAATGCAGTTTCATGTCCAGGTTGTCTTTGTTAAGCGAACCGTCCACCTGAAGTGTAATCCGGTAGCGACTGAATTTGGTATTCGCATTCAGCTTCACATTAGGCAGGAAGGTACCCGGCTGCGACCATCGCAAAGAACCTTTGTCGATTTTAAAACGGGTCCTGAGATAGGTCACGGTTCCTTTATCTGTATCAATACCGCCGCTGATCCTCGGGAAAACTGTACTGCCTTCCGCCTTTACCGCGCCCTTCAGCCACAGGTCATACAAATATTTGTTATACAGATGTACTTTGGGCCCCAGGTTTACAGCCACGTCCAGGCCAAGATTAGAGTTCCCTTCTCCCAGAGACGGAATGGTAGGCATATTAACCGTTACATCGTCCAACGTGATATCTGCTGCAATTTTAGGACGCCAGCCTTCCTGCATGCCTGATGGGGCCGGTGCATTTTTGCCGGAAGGTTCCGGAGGATTGGTCTGTTTTTGCAAAAGACGCAGGGGAACCCGGTAATGTTCCGGAGATACGGTAAAAGATCCGTTGATACGGCCTTTAAAGATTGCCGAATCGATTTCTGCATTTTTCGCCACGACGTTGAACAAATAGGAATGTTCATCGGCAGCCCTGAAATCATAACTGCCACTGCCCTCCAGCGTACCTTTGCCCAGTACGGCGGAAATCTGTTCCACCTGGACCCGGCTTCCGCTGAATATCATTTTCAGATTGACTTTGTCTATCAGTGTATAAATATCTTTCAGCTTCAGACAACCATCCGCAACTGCCAGCGTGCCGAACAACTGCGGTTCGTCCAACGTACCGGCTATGGTAACGATCCCTTTTGCGTCTCCGACGCCCCAGTCTATTCTGGGATGCGCTCCAAAAACCGCCAGGCTCGCCTTATTAAAATCTACCTTGACATCCATTTGGGCATTGGGATTTTTTCGGTTTTTCTTTGCGCGGAATACATCCATCGGAATCCGTCCGGCGGCTGTCAGCTTATATACATCCTGTTCTGCGGAGACCTGAGACAGTGTAATGATGTCATTATTCAGAACAAAATCGACGGACGCCTTGTCAAACGCAACTTCCTCCATACTTCCCTGAACAATTTCTGCTGAACCGTTTCCTTTTAGTTTATCCCAGGGGCCTTCCATCTGTGCTGTCATATTTAACGAGCCGGTAAGGCTCACCGGTTTCTGCATAAATGCTGTCAGGATAGCCGGATTTGCATCCACCGCATGGGCCTGCATATTCATTGTCTTCTTGCGGAGATCCATCGTGCCGCGAAGGGCAATCGTCCCTTCCCGGAAAAAAGCCCTGTCTTCCTGCAGCCTGATATTCTCAAGGGTCAGAAGTCCTTTGTTAAGCCTGGCTTTTAAAGCCATCTGATCATACTTTACCCCGTTGATATCCAGGTTATATCCCCAGAAATCTGCCACGGTATCCGCATTGGGACCATTAAACTCCAGCGTACCGGCCACAAGTCCTTTAACAGGAAAATCGACCCTGGCCATTTTCAGGATATTCTGCAGATCACCGTACATGATTCCCATTTTTCCCCGCAAATCCCGCTGTGGAACATTCAGGCTCAGGTCTATCATATAGGCAGACGTCAGTCCATCCGTATTGGTCTGTTCACATTCCCCTTTTAATGAATTGATATCATTTCCATTGCTGACCAGAACCCCTTTCAGATTCTGCACCGGTACTGTATTGATAAAAAATTCTTTGCTGGTAACATCCCCGGCAAACAACGGTTTTTTCACCGTTCCGGATAAATGTCCTTTAGCAGAAGCGTACCCTGCCAGAGCCACGTCATCTTCCCGTATCGGAAGTCGGCTCAAATCCACATTGGCAGCCTCTGCCTGAAAATCCAGATGCTGATCTGCATCCATGATGCCATGCAGCTTCAAGGTTGCAGATAACGCTTTTACGACAATATTATCCAGCCTAAGGGCTCCCTGGTGATAATAATACCGACCGGTTACAGAATCTATCAGATAGCCTTTCACACTGCCGTCGGACATATCTACATCCCCCTGTACACCGGGGTCAGACAAGGTACCCGTTATATGCATGCGGTTCGTCAGATTTCCGGTTACAGCTACAGTTTCTTTCAGACCTGCTGCCGCCAGCAGCGGTTCAATACGAACTTTTTCCGTATCAACAAGCAAATCCAGCCGCGGTTCTTCCCCCCGCAGATCGACGGTACCGTTTGCTATATGGCTGCCCTGATCCATGGTCAGTTCATAATCCTGTAATTCCACCACATTATCATGCACGGTAACATAACCGGATCCTTTTTCCAAAAACAGCTCCCGAACCGAAGTCTGCTGAAGCTGTACGGGACCTTCAAAATTCAACCGGCTTCCCTGTCCGTACAAATGATAGGAAGAAGAAACAAGTCCCCTTCCCTCCTGTCCGGCCACAGCCAGCACCGGAGCCAGCGGCATGGAAGTCATCCGCCCCTGCAAATCATACACGCCGTCAAAGGATACATTTCCGGTGGCCTGCAACGCCCCGCTTTCCGCAAAAGCAGAAAACGTACGAATGTCCACGCCTTCGTTGGTCACATCCGCATCAAAGTCCATGACATTGAGCACGGTGTCCCGCCATTGCAGGTTCATCGTGTTGGCTGCCACATTCACATTCAGTTTTCCGTCTTCCTGTTTATAGGTACCGCTGCCGGCCAGCACAGCATTCAGCAGGAACTTTTCCCCATTGACTTTCTCCCCGTCAAGCGTCACCTTGCGGATATCTGCAGTTCCTGTCAGCTTTCCGGATGCCAGCTCATATACGCCCTGACCGCTGATCCTGCCGCCCCTGTACGCAGCGCTGAAATAATTGATTGCAGCCTTATTCCCGGCCATTACGGCTTCCGCTTCAATATTTGTGAGGGTTTCGCCCTCATACGAAACCTTCTCTGACCGTAACGAAAGATGTCCCTCCGGATTATCCAGGTCATGGATATCCACGGTACCGGAAAGAACAGCGGTCTGCCCGTTGATGCTTACCTGCAGCTGATCGGTCGAAATTACATGGTCTGCCGAAGACACCGCGCCCGTGATTCGGAACGGCACATCCTGATCCTTCATCTGATAGCTGCCCCGTATATCCCGCAGGTTCATTTTACCTTTCAGTACGGTATTTTTTCCATCGTTGCTCCATTCTCCGTCAATATCGGTAACCAGACCGGCGGCACCTTTAACCTGTCCATAACGTAACGCAAGCGGATGATAAGGAGCCAGATCCACCCCGTCCGACTTCATGACGATTTTTCCGATTCCCTTATTGTCGATACTGCCTAAGACCGTTGCGGGCTCCATCCCCGGAGCGCTTACCTTAAAATTCAGATCAAACGCCGGATTATAACTGCCATCTACACTGCCGTCGATCTGATATTGCCAGGTTCCCTCCGGCAGCTGCACCACGGCAGTCCCCTGTTTTATGTTAATTTTCCCGTAAAACGGGGTCGTCTCAGACTGGGACGGTTTCAAAAGCTTTTCATAGTTCCAGCTTTCATCTTTGCTTTGAATAATATAAACAGTCGGCTTTTCCAGCTCTATCAAAGAAACTGCTTTTTCCAGCCCGGAAAATGCTTTGAACGGATTGACCGACACGCGGATTTCCGGTACGGTTGCAACATTCTGTTGCTTCTTGTCTCTGACCGTCACATCCCTGATCAAAAGCGTATTGCTGCCGGGCCAGGTAATGGGACCAATCTGTACCGAGCCATTCACATAATCCGCCGCCAGCTTTTCCGCGTAAGGACCGGCCTGCTGCAGCAGATCTGGCAGCACAATCTGTGTTGTACCTAAAAACAAGGCGCAAAAAAGTACTGCAATGCCTGCAATCCATTTTGCCAGACGATTCATCGTGTATTCGCGCCTCCGTTAAATTACATGGTTTTATGGATAGAATATTAAGCATATTACTCGAAAACAATCCCGTACATTTCAGGATCGTTTCGATGCATAATTATATAAAACGAGTGATATAAAAACACTATTATCCCATATTAAAATAATTATAGCAGAAAACCCGCGGAATTACAGTATTTTTTTGTTTCGCTTCTGTGAATTTTTCCAGCAGAACAACAGGGTTACAAACATTTTTGCAAAAAAAACTGTTGGCCGGTGATCATCCGAAAATGAAATCGCAGCCAACAGTCCGTGTATCCAACATCTTTCAAATCAGTCTGATACGGTTATTCAGTTTTTCTTTTTTGCTGCCGACGCAGCTTTTCGCCGTTCTGCCCGGGCTTTTTCCAGCGTCTTCACCGTTTCTTTAATCGTTTTGTCGGAATCCGTAGCTTCTACCGCTGCATTATACACGGCTTTGGTCGCTTTATAACGTTCGCCGTAGGGCAGGTATTGGTAATCGGAAGGACGGGCTTCAATGCCCATGGCGGTATCCAGCGCCACTTTGGCAAGGTTATAGTCGTACAAGGATGTGTTGAAATTATTCCGGGCCTGATGGAGTGCTACCTGCGCGTCCAATACGTCCGTGTTAGTACCTACGCCCGCCTCATAACGGACCTGGGCGATATGGTAATCTTCCTCTGCCTTGGATACGGCAACCTGGGTGGTAGAAATCCGCTTTTCCGCTTCCCGCAATGTGTTGTAGCAGTTCCGCACATCCAGTTCTACGTTATCCGTATCCTGCCGATAGGATTCCTTGGCGGTCATAAGATTCGCCTTGGCAGCAGCTACTTTGGATTTTGTCACACCGCTGTCAAACACATTCATTTCAAGACCTACGCCTACACCCCAGTTGCTGCCCTCAGTACCGGGCCATCTATTGTCCGACCAGCTGTTGGAAAGGGAACCGGAAACAGAAGGCATCCATCCGGCTTTAGCCGCGTTCAACGCCGCCTCTGCCGCTTTCACCTGCAGACGGCTTTGCTGCAGGTCCAGCCGATGGAGCATCGCATGGTTGATACAGTTGGGGAGCACTTCTTTATACTCCTTATATCCCAATTCTTCCACCGGATTCAGTTTGGTATCCTGGTCAATGCCTATCATATTGTTCAGTCGGGCTTCCGCAATGCTGTGGCGGTTTTCCGCTTTGATCAGGTCCTGCTGGGCCGAGGTCAGTTCCACCTCACTGCGGAGCAGGTCCACCTTGGCCACTACGCCTACATCATACTGGGCCTGCACATTTTTCAGATGGTCTTGTAAAGCGATTACGGACTGCTCACAGACCTGTTGGGCATCTATCGCTGCCAGCAACGTATAGTACGCATTGGAAACTGTCTGTTTCATCGTAATAAACGCCAGTTCCTCTCCCAGCACGCTGCTCTGGTATCTGGCCTTTGCCTGTTTTTCCGCAGCATTCAGACCGGGGTTAAAAATGGGTACGGAAAGATTGAAACCGTTAGTGTGTGATGTTCCGAGATTTTTAGAGTAAACCCCGCCGCCTATATACTGTTCCTCCCAGTAACCGCCCCGGGTCGTCTTATGGGAAAACGTCACTTTTGGCCCGAAGGTTTCCCGGGCCGCATTATAATTTGCCCGATCCGCATCCAGTGAGTATTCAGCTTTCTTTATATCCGCATGGGTTTTAAACGCCTTGTCGATGGCTGTCTGCAGATCAATCGACAGACTTTTTTCCGCAAACGCTCCCGGCGCCAGCAATACGGTAAACAACGCACTTAACAGAGCGGTACGTGCCGTTTTTTTCATTTCCATGTCCATACCTCCATTTTTCTGACTACTAAGTCAGCCAAATAATTATATATGGTTTTTGACAAAAAAGTCAAATTTATAACAGTAAAAATATTTCTACCAGCCTGTCCGGTGAAAACGCTTTCTGTAATCCATTCTCAGAAATAGGCCCTCACGCCCACATACACATCCCGTTTGGAGCCATGAAGCAGGTCCAGACCCTCTCCTACCAGGAATAATTTATCCTTGAGCATATATTCCCCTCCCAGCCGCAGTTTGCTGTGGCTGAAATCATACAACTGGGAATAGATTCGGAATCTGTCATTAATATTATAGCCAAGTCCTACGCCAAATTTTCCCTGCATGGCGCCGGTGCTCACATCCAGGTTATGGAACCGCTTGCCAAAATACAGATCCAGCTTGGTATCGTCCCCGATGCTGGAAGCGCCCAGATAGCCATAGGTTCCTTTCTTTTCCTTGTCAAACTGCATACCGAAATTGCTGCGCCAGGTTCCGCCTTTGACGTTATGGAACACGTCCACATGGGTTTTCACTTTCATCCCGTCGCCCATGCCCAACATCTTATTGGCCCGCTCCGTCACACCCCGGGCATTATGAATGGTCGCCTTCAAATCCTCCTTTGTCTGGGGATCCCGTGCCACGTCAGCCAGGGTCTGGGTAATATCTTCCAGATTTTTACTGGTCACAGCCAGATTTTTAGCCATGACCGCTACGTTCCTGCCGGTCTGCCCATTGGCATCCACGCCTTCCATCAGACTTTCCAGATGTCCCATGGCCTGATTCATTTTTACGCTCATCTGATTGAACTGGGCAACCATATTCTTAATTTCCGCCTGGTTTTCCTTGGCAGATTCAGCCATCACCTTGGTAAATTTGTTCAGATTATTACTGATTTCCCTGGCATTGATGAAACCGTCCCGCATGGATTTCTGGACTTCTTTATCACCAAACACGTTGTTCAGGGCATCTGCAATGCCTTCCACTTTTTCCAGCACCTTGCCGGAATTGGCCATAAACTCGTTGATATCTCCGCTGGACTGGCCGGTCAGACTGCTGCCCGGTTTCACATATACCCCGCTGTACTTTTTAGGCGGGCGCACATCCACAAACTTCTCCCCCATCACGCCATCCGAACCGATGGAAAATTCCGCTTCCTGGGGTATTTTCACATCGCCGTTGACACGCACGGTAATGACGACCTGATCCGGTTCCACCCTGGCCGATTTCACGGATCCGATAGGAACCCCCGCATACCGTACCGCGCTGCCGACCTGAAGACCGTTCACCGAAGGATAAGATACATGCAGGTCATAGCCGCCGTCAAAAAGTTTAAAGGCCCCCAGAAAGCTGATCATCCCTGCCAGAATCACAGCTCCGCCCAGTGTCAGGGCACCGACCTTTGTTTCACTTGTTTTCATCGAAATGCCTCCGTCGCTCCTGCTATCTCTTCTCCGGTAATAAATCCCCGGATCAGGGGATTCTCCGAATATCTGAATTCTTCCGGTGTTCCTACTGCCACAATCTTTCCGTTGTTAATCAGCGCCACCCTGTCGGCCGCCTCGTATACCGAATCCATATCATGTGTCACCAGAATCGAGGTCACCTTATGTTTACGCTGCGTCTTTCGAATCAGACGGCTGATGTTCATCATACGTATGGGATCCAGCCCGGCCGTCGGTTCGTCATACAGCACGATACGCGGGCCAAACGCCAGGGCCCTGGCCAGACTTACCCGCTTTTTCATGCCGCCGGACAGTTCTACCGGATACATGTCTTTGGCATCCAGCATCCCCACATCCTGCAACAGTTCATCCACTTTCTGCCGGATCTCTTCTTCCTGCAGCCGGAAATGTTGCCGCAGACCAAACGCAACGTTTTCCCCCACATCCAGAAAGTCAAACAGCGCGGAGTACTGGAACACCATCCCTATATGCTTACGGATCTCGTTCCATTCCTCCTCCGTCAGGTGGGATACATCCTGTCCTTCAATGCAGACTTTTCCGCCTGTAGGTTCCAACAGCCCGATCAGCACTTTCAGGATCGTGCTCTTACCGGTACCCGACGGCCCGATGACCGCCATGGTCTCCCCTTTTTTTACTTCCAGGTCAACCCCCTGCAGCACTTTCTTTTCGCCAAAGGCCAACTCCAGGCCCTGCAGGGATATTACAGATTCTGCCATTATGCCTCACTTATTTATCTACATACAACAGTACGGTCAGAAAGTAATCAAAGATAAAAATTAATATAATGGAAAGGACTACCGATGCCGTAGTCGCCAGACCGACCCCTTCGGCGCCCTGTTTTGCATTGAGACCCTTAAAACAACCGACGATGCTGATGATGGCGCCGAACACAACGCCCTTGATCATCCCGCCAACCACATCAAACATTACACAAAGCTGCCTGATAGAATTCAGATACGTCATGGAACCGATATCCGCATAGTAATGGGCTACAAAATAGCCGCCCGCATTGCCGATAAAATTACCGAATACCACCAGCACCGGCATCATCATCGCGATAGCCAGAAACCGCGGCACTACCAGATACTGTACAGGACTTGTGGCCATGACACGCAACGCATCGATCTGCTCCGTCACTTTCATGGTCCCCAGTTCCGCCGCAATCGCTGCGCCGATACGGCCTGCAACCACAACCCCTGTCAGGACGGGTACCAGTTCCCGCCCCATGGCAATGGCTACGATTCCGCCTACGGTTCCGGAAGCCCCCAGGGCTACAAACTCTTTAGCCGTCTGTACAGAGAACACCATACCGGTACACAGCATGGTCAGGAGGACGATTGGCAGAGAATCCGCACCTAAAAGCGCCATCTGACGCAGCATCTCCTTAATGCTGACTTCTCTGACTTTTGACAGCGTATCCAAAAAAAGCAGCATCATTTGCCCGGTGACCCGGCAAAAGTTCAGGACTACGGCACCGACAAAAGTGCATATATCTTGAAGCATATGCTGCTCTCCTTTCCATAGTAATACAGGTCTCCGGTACTATGCCTTTCCAATCAGAACGCATAAAACCATAACCCCAGATACAGAATACGAAAAACTTATGACAAATTTAAGGCAGTTTGACAGTGACCTTCTGCTCTCCGTCAACAATATAGTCAATGGCTACCGACTGTTTATTGCGCCCGCCTGACAACAGGGAGGCCAGCGAAGCTTCTTCCTCTTCTCCCTCCCGGACAGCGTTTCGTTTTGTGTCCGGTGCGTATTCGATAATAATATCATTGTTGCGGTCTGCTTTGTTAACTTCCCGCACATAATCCGAAAGTTTTATATCCTTTTTCCGGTCTTCCTTTTTGGCCTTGGACTCGCCGCTTTCCTTCTGTTTCCGCAGCAACTCCTGAATCCAGGCCAGAGAGGCTCCGCCTCTCACATTTAAGCGGATGGTGCCGGAAGCATCGCCGGGCAGCTTATAAGCAACTTTCCGGACGAACTCCTGTCCCCGGTAGGGTTTCAGCGTAACCTTCAGGTGGATGGTATCCCCGGCTTTGGGTTCCTTTTCTTCCACTTCCGCCTTTTTTATCTCTGCCACCAGACTTTCCGTACTGGCGTCCACATTCACATCAATATTGGTGATCCGTACCCTTTCCAGTTTATTCTGCAGCAGGACCTGTACGGTTTCCTGCAGTTCAGTTGGCAACTGTTTTACAATCGCCGCCTTGTCAAAATACATGTTTTCCCGGGAAATATGCAGCAATTCCCCTTTACTGTCCTGTGCCGTTATATCGAACAGAATACGGGCGCTGCCCCCTGTCCCGTGATCAGCAATTTTGGCAGCCTGGCTGGTCAGCACAGAAGCCGCAAGCGTTGGAGCCAGATACTCGTCATTGATGATTTTTACCCTGGCGCTTCCGTTCCGGGATCGGGTAGAGTCAGACACGGAAACATATAACGGTATATAGGCAGGCAGACGTCCGATCTGTCCTGCAATCCCCGCATTGCGATCCTGATTGAAGGAACCGACAGCCGCTCCGATAGTACCGATCTTATAGGCCGCCTGTAAATTGGGAATGGAAGCCAGCACCCATGTCCTGGTCAGGAAAAAATCAGCATTCCCCCGTTTCATAAAGGGATGGCCAAAGGCAAGGATCCTGCCCCGTTCATCTGTCCATGTCACGGTCCCCAGCGCCCCCAGCGTCAGGTCGCCCTGTATCAGGGCCGCCCCTACCGAACTTCCCGGTTCCAGGTCCTTATCAGAGGAGACGCCGCCGGAAGCCCCGGCATCGGTCACTGTCACGCCCATAGGCTCCAGAGTTTCCTGTAATACGGCAATACCTGCCGGTGCGAAGCCGCCTGCCAGCAAAGGCGTGCCCTTCGGCAGCAAAGAAGCCTTTGCATCCGGCCGGTGCGGTTCCGGTTTATCCAAGAGATCCAGCATGTCCTGGATCGGTGTCAACAGACAATAATGCGGATCGCTGAAAGCCGTGCCATACGCAATAGCCCCCGCCAGTTTCCCATCAATATACACCGGGCTGCCGCTCATTCCCTGAGCGATACCGCCGCTGCGTTCCAATACATCACCGTCGGCCCGAATCAGGATCTGGTAGCCCATGGACTCACTGCCCGTGACTCCAAGTACCTCCACCGGGAATGTCTCTATCGTATCACCGGAAATTACGGTTTTTGCATAACCCCGCATCCCTGCTTTCAAATTATCTACCGGCATCAGGGGTGTCCGCGCGAGAACCTGAACTTCAACAGATAGTAACAAGCAGAGCAGTAGGAATAATCGTTTCATAGTTTTGTCCCTTACAATTAATGAATAATTCACCTATTATAATATTTAATTATACAACGAATACCACAATTTGGCAAAGCGATTTACAACCGAATCACGGTTGCTGAATTTTACCGGACACAGCAAATCGCTATTTACGCATTTTTCTGCCTTTTACCTGCTCTTTCCGGAATATGCCCAACCCAATACTGACCGGCCGCTCCGAACCGTCGGAAGGACGATTCATGATTTTTCCGTCCAACACCATTTCAGAAGAACCGCCACCATCCAGATTCACAGCGGATACTGCGCCGAACCGTTTCAGATACGTGGCAAATTCTTTCAGGGACATCCCGGCGGAATACTGACTCCGGCCGTCCACTACCATCAGCAATACCGTTCCGTCAGCCTTGACGCCGACTCCTGTCCTGGGCGCGCGCCCGTACGCAATGTCCGAAGCCATGGATTCTTCCCGGGACCGGACATTGACTACTCCCTTTTCCACAAGCAGGGGACCGCCTCCGACAACCAGCCGGGCCTCGTCCGCCAGACGGCTTCCCAGCGTCTGGGCTATGGCAACCCGGTCACCGCGCCTTATATGTGCCAGCGCATCCGCATTTGCACCGTGGCCGGACAGCACCAGGGAATCGCGATCCAGCCGCATATTCCCTTTGGCTGACACTTCCGTGGCGCGTCCCTTGCTGACCCGTACTTCCCGCCCATGCTCGTTGGTACGGGTACTGCCGGCATAATTCCGGTTAAACAGTACCAGATCATCCGTAATCCGCTGCCGGTTCAGCCCTTTTATCGTAAGGGTCCGGCCATCCGGCAGGGAAACCGTTCCCAGATACGACAGATCTTTCTGTATCGATGCCTTCCCCTCTTTATCTACTATAAATGCGCTGCGGGGCGTATCATCCACGCCAAAAAAGCTGCCATCCCATTTACAGTTGCCGATGACCCAGCCGTCTGTATCAAAATAGCAGGCATTCACAGCGGCCCTAGCGCCGTTAGCGGCTACCGCTTTCGCCAGTCTGCCCCGACCGTTGACAGCACCGGCGCCGGAAAACGGCCGCAGTTCATATCGGCTGTCAGGAGCCAGGGTCAGGGCATATATGCGCACCGGCAGCCCGGACATATCATCCTGCCAGAATGTATAGGCCAAGCCATTTCCCAGATCTTTGGTAACTTTGACGATCTGGATACGATACACATCGATGACAAGACGGTTGGGTTTCTTCAATACAATGACTTTATGCTGCGCCGGTTTCTTCAGTCCAACCACCAGCTGCGATTTCTTTTTTCCTTTCTTAATCAAAGAAATATCCGCAACGGAGGCATCATTGATCTTACGCTGCATTTTATCTGCAGCCGTATCGATGTCTAGGACAACCCCGTTCTGCGTACTGTTGTCTTTAAATTTTGCCGGTGCGTCCATATCCAGCACAATGCGGATCCGCGTGGCGCCGCTTCCTACCCGCATACCTGTAATCTGTGCCTGTACAGTTGCCTGCAGGCACAGCAAAAGAACCGTTACTAATGGGATAATCCTGGCGGTTCCTGCAAAAATCCTGTTCAAAATAGTTTTCATACCCTGTATCCCTGTAAAATCAGCAGGACGGCATGGAGGCAGAACTATACAAAGCTTCCATAGCCGTCCCTGAACTTTTTAATTTAAAACATTGCATTGCTGTATACTGTACCGGGGCGCAGTTTGTCCAGATTGTCCAACGCCTTTCCGGTACCAAAAGCCACACAATCCAGTGGATTGTCTGCCACAAATACACGGATCCCCGTTTCCTCTTCCAGTACTTTGGCAAACCCGCCCAGCAAGGCTCCGCCACCGGTAAGATAGATCCCGTTATCCACAATATCGGCAGATAATTCCGGCGGACATTTTTCCAACAGGGAGCGAATCTTTCCGAGCAGTGTTTCCAGCGGTTCTTCCAAGGCCTTCCGAACATCCTCGGAGGTAACCTTCACAGTGGCCGGCAAGCCGTTAATCCCGTCTCTCCCGCGGACTTCCATCGTTTTAATCTCTGCACCCGGATATACATTTCCGATTGTTTTTTTGATTGTTTCCCCTGTGGTATCGCCAATCAAAATATTATATTCTTTCTTCACATAACGAACTATGCTTTCATCAAACTTATCGCCGCCAATACGGACGGAATCACTGTCAACCACGCCTCCCAGGCTTAAAATGCCGATATCCGTAGTACCGCCGCCAATGTCGACTACCATCTTTCCGGAAGGCACCATAATATCCAGCCCGGCACCCAATGCAGCGGCCAGGGGTTCTTCAATCAGATAGGTCTTGGATACGCCGGCCTGAATGGTCGCTTCCAGCACAGCTCTCTTTTCCACAGAGGTGATATGCACCGGAATGCAGGTCATCACCCGTGGTTTAAAAAAGAAACTTTTCCCTGCCACCTTATTTATGATATATTCCAGCATCTTCTGGGTTATTGTATAGTTGGCAATTACACCTTCTTTTAACGGACGCACCGCTATGATTCCCTGCGGTGTACGCCCCAGCATATCACGGGCTTCCGTTCCTACTGCCAGTATCCTATTGCCGGCTTTTTCCACTGCCACAACGGAAGGCTCGTTCAGTACGATCCCCTTGCCTTTTACATAAACCAGAATATTGGCTGTCCCTAAATCAATGCCAATATCCGTACTTCCACCAAACATAGTATTTCTCCTAGCAAACCCTAATACAAATCAGCCCCGTCCTGCATATTCCCTGCGATTATGATGGAATGCAGACTATTTTTCCTGACGCGCTCAGTCCTTTACGCAGACAACACACTCAGTCTTTTACGCTGATGCGCTGAATATCGGCACCCAACGCTTTCAACTTTCCGACAATGTCTTCATACCCGCGGTCGATATGGTGCAGGTTGCCGACAGTAGTCGTACCTTCCGCAACCAGTCCGGCCAGGATCATAGCCGCACCAGCCCGCAGATCCGTAGCACTCACCTCGCAGCCTGTCAGCTTGGCAGGCCCTTCAATGATAGCACCCCGGGCTCCTGTAGTCGCAATACTTGCACCCATGCGGTTCAACTCGACCACATGCATAAAACGGTTTTCAAACACTGTCTCCATAACGGTACTGCGGCCCTGGCAGATGGTCATCATGGCCATGATCTGTGCCTGCATATCCGTGGGGAAACCGGGATAGGGCAAAGTCTTCACATTTACGCCTTTCAATTCTCCCGGACAGGCCACATGGATCCGGTCAATGTCCTCTTCAATCAGCACACCGGCTTCACGCAGTTTGGCCAGCAGCGGTTTCTGATGTTCCGCCAGCACATTCTCGATAATTACATCGCCATGGGTCATGGCAGCTGCAATCATATAGGTACCGGCCTCAATACGGTCGGGAATCGCCGTATGCTCCGCGCCATGCATGTGTTTTACACCTTCGATGCGGATCACATCCGTGCCTGCGCCCCGGATACGGGCTCCCATCTGATTCAGGTAGTTGGCCAGATCGACGATTTCCGGTTCCTCCGCCGGATTCTCCAGCGTGGTGGTCCCTTCCGCCAGACAGGCTGCCATCATGATATTTTCCGTGGCGCCTACGCTGGGAAAGTCCAGATAGATGTCCGCGCCTTTCAGCCCATTGGGAGCATAAGCTTCCACAAAGCCATGATCCTGGGAAATCTTTGCACCTAACGCTTCAAAGCCTTTTAAATGCAGATCGATGGGACGGCTTCCGATTGCACAGCCGCCCGGCTGGGAAATACGGGCATGACCCATACGGGCCAGCAGCGGCCCTAACACCACAAACGAAGCCCGCATGGTACGGACCAGTTCATAGGGGGCTTCATAAGCGGTGATCCGGGACGTATCCAGGACCAGCTCATGTTCCTTACTGTCATCGATCTTAACTCCCAGATATTTTAAAACGCCGCAAATCGTGCGTACATCTTCCAATTTCGGAATCTCGTCCAGGTGACTGGGCGTCTCACCCAAAATAGATGCTGCAATAATCGGCAGCACCGCATTTTTCGCCCCGCTCGTCTTTACTGTGCCAACCAGGCGGTTGCCGCCTCTGACGATCAACTTATCCACAAGCTTACCCCCTACCGTTGATTTTATAAAATTCGTTTGACGTCATATTTAATAAACACCGACTCCATGAGTTTGTGAGACGAATGAATCCGTGTTTTTCTTACAATTAACTCTATCATTATAAGCGTCATTTAGCAAGAGGAAACGAAAAAAAATTCCACTGCGCCCCGCGCGCAAAAAGAAAACGCCACGCCTGTAAGCGCAGCGCCCGTTTTGAAATATATCCTACTACTTGTCCAGGTTGCTGAGATTCTTTGCAACGGTTTCCTGCAACTTTTTTTCTTTCAGCTTTAAAAGTTCGGCATGCTGTCTTTCCTGTTCCGCACGCTCTTCCTCCAGTTCCTTCATGCGCTTCGCCTTGGCAGCCTTGCGTTCCTGGCGAAGCTTTTCCAGTTCTTCCTCGCTGATCTGGTTCTTTTCGAGCTCATGTTTGCGCTCTATCTCCATCTCGGCGCGTTCCGCTGCAATGCGCCGCTTTTCTTCCTCGCGCTTGTGATCAATCTCCAGCTGCGCTTTTTGCTCAAAGGAAAGATCCACGGTGCGGGCCGCGCGCTGCCGGTAGAACAGATAGGCAACAACGACGGGCCAGAAAATAAAGGTTGCCGCTACCCAGAAGTTCTTGTTGGGGACCTCATGTTTTATAGCATCCTTGTAAACATAATACGCCACTACGCAGCGTATTGCAATCTGTGCCAAACGTATTAATAACTGCTCGTCCATGATGCTTAAAACCCTGCCCTTCGACGGTCAGCAAGTATATTGTAGTAGGTTTCTTTTTCTCTGATAAGCTTTTTCAGCTCAGCGATCTTATCCGGTTCAAACTCTTTCCTGAGCTGGGCCTTAAGGTCCGCAATCTCACTCTTGAGCTGCCCCATACGGTTGCCGGCTAAACTGCTTAAAGCATCTTTTGCCATTTCTCCTTAGCCTCCTAAAAAACAGTGCGGCCTGGCCGCTGAATCTTCTCTTAAAGCCTCTCCCCTGTTACCTTTCGGGCGCATTGGGATCGGGAAGCGGCACCAGTTCCGCTGCCTGGCGTTTGCAGTCGTTGATAGCCATGGAGTTCAAAACGCACATATTGCCGCGCTTAAGAACCAGGTCCAGGCGCGTCAGCAGGCGCATGGTCCTCTGAAGCATAACCGCAAATTGATAATCCTGCTTATCCGCAAGAATGAATTCATTGTAATCCGGGGTTCTCTGCACCAACAGACCGATGCCCTCTATCTTGCTCCTCCATACGTCCCGCAGGCGTTCTACATCACTCCTGATGCTCTCCACGGTGTCGCCCAGACGGTTTATCCGGCCTACCGCGTCGGCAAGTTTCAGGCTGCGCCAGTCAATCTGATCCTTCAGAGCGAAAGCTTCATCCTTGGTGAGTTCGGTTATCGGTTTATCGCAAAGTTCGGCATACAAGGCATCCGTATCCACAACGACAGGCACGCCCAGTATTCCATTCAGAACCGCACCTTCTTCTATCATACCATTGTCGCTATGGTGGGGGGCCGGAACGGTTCCCATCGTGTCAAGCACGCTGTCGCCTTCTTCGGTATCCGGGAACCCTTCGATGTGCAGTACCTGGTCTTTTTCCACTTTCTGCGTCATCGTCTTTCCATAAATGGCAAGACTCGTCAACATACCTGTGCCAACCACATCCCACTGCTGTTCATGAAGCGCCTTTAAAGCGGCTGTCATATTGCGGATATCATCCATCTGCGGACGTCCGGCATGCACACTTTCCATGCCCTTATAACTAATGAGTCCGGGCGGGTTAGTCATACGGCTGTAAAGCTGGGCCAAAGCACCAAACTCATCCCATAGCTCCAACTTGAACTTACCGTAATCAACAACCTTCTCGAGAACCTGCTTATTAACAGTATAGTAACGGATTTTCTCGTCATTGTAACGTTCCAAACTGCTTCTGACAATCTGTGCGGAATTACTCAAAGCCGTATACAACCTAAAACCCGCAACGGCAAGTCCCGCAACGGCTATCACAGCCCCCGGATGCACTGCCACACTTACACCTCCAGTAAGTTTCCAGACCTTCCGCCTGCAGTCATGAAAACACTCTTAAGGAAATACTGATCAAGGAAAATTCAGCAAACAATATTACAAATAGTTTGATAAAAAAGAGGTTCGTCCGAATGTAATTCCGGACGAATCCCTCCGTAAACCTTACTGACGCAGACCAACCTGTGGTCTGCCCGGAGATCTGGTCAGCGGGATTCCGCCGCCAGCCTTACGGTCTTCAGACGCGCTTCCGAACGGCGCAGGCTACCCATAACGCGGTCCATATCAACCTCGTCATCCGGATTCGCCAGGCGCTCACGGGCACGCAACGCCGAAGCTTCGGCGCGGTCAACGTCAATTTCATCGGCAGTCTCGGCTGCCTCCGTCATAACCACAACCTTGTTGTCCTTAACCTCCATAAAGCCACCCTGTATGCACAGGAAATGAGCAATGCCCTCGGCATCGCGGTACTTCAGCGGAGCTTCCTTAAGGGCGGCAATCAACGGGGCATGGCGCGGCAAAATGCCGACACCTCCCCACAGGGTAACCGCTTCCACATAAGAAATAGCATCCGACTTCAGTACATACTTGTCCGGAGCCAGGACCTCAAAACGCATTAAACTGGACATAGAATCACTCCACTTCCATGCTCTTGGCCTTCGCGATAGCATCATCAATCGTGCCGACCATGTAGAACGCACCTTCCGGCAGATCGTCATGCTTGCCTTCCAGGATTTCCTTGAAGCCGCGGATTGTTTCCTTCAGCGGAACATACTGACCGGGCTGGCCGGTAAACTGTTCAGCTACGAAGAAGCTCTGGGACAGGAAACGCTGAATCTTACGGGCACGGGCAACGGTAATCTTGTCATCTTCGCCCAACTCTTCCATACCCAGAATCGCGATGATGTCCTGCAATTCTTTATAACGCTGCAGAATGGCCTGTACGCCACGGGCTACCTTGTAATGCTCCTCGCCCAGAACCTGCGGGCTCAGGATACGGCTGGTGGAATCCAGGGGATCCACAGCCGGATAAATACCAAGTTCCGCAATCTGACGGGAAAGTACGGTGGTAGCATCCAGATGGGCAAACGTTCCGGCAGGCGCAGGGTCAGTCAAGTCATCGGCAGGAACATATACAGCCTGTACCGATGTGATGGAACCGTGCTTGGTAGAAGTGATACGCTCCTGCAGGGCGCCGATGTCATTAGCCAGCGTAGGCTGATAACCTACGGCGGAAGGCATACGGCCCAGCAATGCGGATACTTCGGAACCAGCCTGAATAAAACGGAAAATGTTATCGATGAAGAGCAGTACATCCTGACCGCCTACATCACGGAAATATTCTGCCATGGTCAGGCCGGACAGGCCTACGCGCATACGCGCTCCCGGCGGCTCGTTCATCTGACCGTAAACCAGTACGGTCTTGTCGATAACGCCGGACTCCTTCATTTCGCCCCAGAGGTCGTTGCCCTCACGGGTACGCTCGCCTACACCGGCGAATACGGAATAACCGCCGTGGGCCGTAGCGACGTTATGAATGAGTTCCATGATCAATACTGTCTTTCCTACGCCGGCGCCGCCGAACAGACCTACCTTACCACCCAGGGCATACGGTGCGATCAGGTCAACGACCTTGATGCCTGTTTCCAGAATCTGCTCGGAAGTGGCCTGGTTTTCCAGGGCCGGGGCAGGACGGTGAATCGGCCAGTAGTCGGCCGCTTCTACTTTTGTGTCATCATGATCCACGGTTTCGCCCAGTACGTTGAAAATACGGCCCAGGCAGCCGGGACCTACGGGAACCTTAATAGGTGCGCCCGTGTCAATTGCATCCATACCGCGTACGAGGCCGTCCGTAGAGCTCATGGCTACGCAACGGACAACATCGTTGCCGATATGCTGCATAACTTCGGCAGTCAGGTGGATTTTGATGTTTTCACCTACCGTGCCGTCAATATGAATAGCATTGTAGATCGCAGGGAGCTGTTTCGGCGGAAACTGAATGTCGATAACAGGACCCAGGACCGTTACAATTTTGCCAGTCGTCATCAATGCTTTCCTCCCTTAACTGTTCAGCGCTTCCGCACCGCCGACGATTTCGTTGATTTCGTTCGTGATGCCAGCCTGGCGGGCCTTATTGTAAGACAGCTCCAGGTTGCGGATGAGGTCCGACGCGTTATCAGTAGCACTGCTCATCGCAGTCATACGAGCACCCAGCTCGCTGGCAGCGCACTGCATAAGCGCGGCATAGATCTCCGTTTTTACATAATATGGCAGCAACTGTTTGATCACGTCCACCGGGTTCGGCTCGAAAATAATTTCGTTAGCCGAGGCCTGAGCCCCTGACGCACTACTGTCCTTCTCTTCCACCGCAGCCGGCGGAACGATGGGAAGTACATGCTTCGTCACCGGGGTAGACGACAGTGCCGATTTAAACTCAGTATAGATCAGCACGACCTCGTCCACGGAGCCGTTCAGGAAAATCTTGATGGCCGCGCGGGCGATATCGTTCGCGTTTTCATAACTGGGCTTATCGGAAAATCCAAACAACGCCTCGGAAATATCATACCCGCGGCGGCTGAAAAATTCCTTGGCCTTACGCCCAACCGTAATCAAAGTGTAATCGTCGCTGTCCATCAACTCCATCTGCGCGTGTTTCAGCACATTGGAATTGTACGGGCCAGCCAAGCCCTTATCGGAGCTTACTACAATGTAGCCGGTACGCTTAACAGGTCTCTGCTCCAGCAGCGGCATGCTTTTGGGATCGATATGCCCCAGAACGCTGCGGTCGCTTACCGCGTCCTGCAGAAGCTGTTTAATCTTTTCGGCAAACGGCTTGGTGGTAATAGCGCGTTCCTGCGCCTTACGCAACCTCGCGGACGCTACCATCTTCATGGCTTTGGTTATCTGCCTGATATTGGTAACGGATCGCATATGCCGATGTATTTCGCGTGGGTTTGGCATAAATCAATCACCTCGCTTCACTGGAAGCAAAGGTCTGCTTAAAGTTCTTAATAGCGGTCTTGAGAACCTCTTCATTTTCAGAGGTAATCTTTTTCTCCTTTTTAATGGATTCTGCAACCTCTGGGTTGTTGGAAGCCATGTACTGCAGGAGTTCCGCTTCAAAACGGCTTACGTCGGAAACCGGGATATCATCCACATATCCGTTGGTGGCCGCATACAGTGAAATAACCTGTTTTTCGACAGGCATAGGCTCATACTGTCCCTGCTTCAGGATCTCTGTCATGCGCTGACCGCGATCCAGCTGCGCCTTGGTGGCCTTATCCAGATCGGAACCGAACTGTGCGAAAGCCGCCAGTTCGCGGAACTGGGCAAGGTCCAGACGAAGGGTGCCGGCTACAGATTTCATAGCCTTGATCTGGGCGCTGCCGCCTACACGGGATACGGACAGACCTACGTTGATAGCAGGACGTACGCCGGAGTAGAACAGCTCGGATTCCAGATAGATCTGGCCGTCGGTAATGGAAATTACGTTCGTGGGGATGTAACCGCCCACGTCGCCGGCCTGGGTCTCAATAATAGGCAAAGCCGTGATGGAACCGCCGCCGGCCGCTTCGTTACGGCGCGCAGCGCGCTCCAGCAGACGGGAGTGCAAATAGAATACGTCGCCGGGATACGCTTCACGTCCGGGCGGACGGCGCAGAAGCAGCGACATGGCGCGGTATGCTACCGCGTGCTTGGACAGGTCGTCGTAAATGATAAGGACGTCCTTCTTCTGGTCCATGAAATACTCGGCGATCGTTACGCCGGTATAAGGAGCCAAGAACTGCATAGGAGCGGGATCGGCTGCCGTAGCGGCAACAATGATCGTATAGGCGTTGGCGCCGCGCTCTTCAAAGGTTTTAGCCAGACGGGCAACACGGCTCGCTTTCTGGCCAATTGCTACATAAATGCAGATTACGCCGGTTTCCTTCTGGTTCAGGATGGTATCAATGGCAATCGCAGACTTACCGGTACCGCGGTCGCCGATGATCAGCTCGCGCTGTCCGCGTCCGATAGGTACCAGAGCGTCAATCGCTTTAATACCGGTCTGCAGCGGAACGTCTACCGATTTACGATCCGCAATACCGTAGGCCGGGGATTCAACGGTGCGGGTCTCGCTGGTACGAATTTCACCCTTGCCGTCTATGGGCTGGCCCAGTGCGTTGACGATGCGGCCCAGCATGGCCTCGCCTACCGGGCACTCCATGATGCGGCCGGTACGGCGCACTACGTCGCCCTGCTTGATCATATGGTCATTACCCATCAATACGATACCGACTTCATTCGGGCGAAGGTTCTGTACCATGCCGGTTACGCCGTGAGGTAATTCTACCAGTTCGGAAGCCATAGCGCCGCGCATGCCCGTTACCGTAGCGATGCCGTCGCCTACCTTCTCAACAATACCGAATTCTTCCAGGTCAACATCGGCTTTGTAGGCCTGAACCTTGGCAGCCAGGGCTTCAGCGATACCCTTGGGAGCGGAAAGGCTCTGCCCCGCCATATCTACCTTGCCTAACTCACCCTTTACGCGCTCCAGCTGACGTTTGGTGCTGGCGTCATAAATCTGGTCGCCGATCTGCAGAATAACGCCTCCGATAATGGACGGCTCCACTACAGTTTCCAGGGCAACCTTCTCAGCGCCGAGACGGGCGCCGATCAACTTAGCTACGGCAGCCGTTTCTTCCTCGTTCAGGGGGGCGGCCACCGTAGCTTTAACTACTGCGGCGCCATCCTTAACGCAACGGTTAACGACTTCCGGATTCACCTGCAGACCCTGCAGGCTTTTTTCTATGAAAGAAAGCTTTTCATCCTTCATATTGTTATCCATCACCTCCATATCTCCCGCTTTCAGGCGGCGAGATTGCTTGCGGCGGAAAACCGCAAGGCTTCAGCCGGCTGCTAAGCCGGAAATACAGTCTCTAAAAAGAAACTACTAGATTACTTGTTCAAAACCTTGTCCGCCGTGCTGGCGATCAGGGCCTGGTCCCCGGCACCGGTAAGTTTTTCGGAAACGACCTTGCCGGCGATTTCCGTGGCGAGGGAAATAACCTCGGTACGGACATCGAGCATAGCCTGCTGCTTCTCCTGCTCAATATGCTCACGGGCGGTAGCCATGAGCTGTTCCTTCTCGGCCTGAGCCTGCGACATATAGTCGTCATGAAGTTTCTGGCCAATCTTGTTGGCCTTGTCAACAATCGCAGTCGCTTCCGCACGGGCGTCAGCCAGCTGCTGCGCATACTGCTTCTTCAGTTCCTCGGCTTCCAGGCGGGTCTGCTCCGCAGAGTCAAGATTATTGATGATACGGTTACGGCGATCATCCATGACCTTCAGTAACGGCTTATAGCAGAACTTAGCTAAAATAGCTAACAGGATTATGAAGTTTAGGACCTGCGCAATAATGGTTGCATCAATATTTACCAACTTCCCACACTTCCTTTTCTATAAAATGCTTCTCTATTCAGGTGTATCGGGATGTCCGGCTATTAGCCTACAAACGGGTTGGCGAATACCAGAACGATCGCGATTACGATGGCGATAATAGGCATGGATTCGATAAGACCTACAGAGATGAACATGGTAACCTGAAAGTTGGACGCCTGCTCGGGCTGACGGGCCATGCATTCAATCGTCGTGCTGGTAACACGGCTGTTGCCCAGCGCTGCGCCCAAGGCCGCACCGGCACCAATCAAACCTGCAGCAAGTACAGAAGCTACTACCATAAGAGCATTTTCCATTTGTAAAATCTTCCTTTCTCTTTAAAAAAATAATAAATTTTTAAACGGTCCACAACTGTTACTATCAGCCGTGAACAGCTTTAAATACGGGGGCTAAAGCCACAATGGTCAGCATCGTGAAAATAAAGGCCTGTAAGAAACCGATAACCAGACTGAATCCAATCCAGATATCAGGAACCAGCCACGGGGTCAGTCTGTTCAGGACGACCAGCAGAATTTCACCGGCCAGGATATTACCGAAAAGACGGGCTGCCATGGTAATAGGACGGGCAAAATCTTCCAAAAGATTAAGCGGGAGCATGACCGGCGTCGGCGAGATAAGATGCTTGAAGTATCCCAGACCGTGACGGGCCACACCGATTATGTATACCAGAACGGCAACCATAATCGACAACCCAAGCGCTACGTTAATGTCGTTGGTGGGTGAAGTGAAATGAACGCCAACGGCAGGCAGCATACCCAGTTCATTGCCTACGAAGATGTAGAGGAACAAGGTGATGATGAACGGGGTCATCATGCGGCGTCCCTCGACGCCCATGTTCTTCTCCATCAGGTCTCCCAGCCAGTCGATGAACATCTCCACCACATTCTGCACCCCCGAGGGAATCAGCTTACGCTGGCTCGTGGCCGCTGCTACAATGAGGATAACGATTACCATCGTAAGCCAGGACATATACAGTGTCTGCATATGAACGGTGGTACCTAAGAAATCAATCTTCTGAGGTAAATAGTGAATAATCTCTGGACCCATATTATTCTCCTTTCCTCACGGCCCTCAGCTTACCTTCTTCTGCTCTTTCCGGCCCGTGAAAATTAACAAATTTACTACCAGCGCAAGATGCATCAGCGTAAATACGACGAGCATCCAAACGATACCGGCATTATACCTGTGGACCAGGTACAGCATAACAAGCGCCAGAGCAAGGCGTTTCACAAAATTCATGAACACCCGGAACTTAAGTTCCTTCTCTGACATCCTGTTGAAGCCCTTCAGTATACTTATCACAAGCAGCAGGCTGTCCAGCAGGCTCCAGACGATACCGGCCCCAACCCCTGGCAGTGCAGATTTCATCAGCAGGGTGACACTCACAATCACCGCCGCCGCTATATAAACCTGGCGCCTGTACAGTCCGGCCAGCGCCACGACGATTTCGCGTTTGTCCATTCCCTGAAAGCTGAACATGTTGCTCCTTGTGCGCGGGAGCATGCCCCAACGGCGATTTTATACCTATCAAATACAATCGCGTCTCCAGGGCATACCTCTACCCAAATACAACCTATAAATCAACTGTATTTTACAATAAAAACGGCAATTTGCCAATACCTTTTTGAAAAATATGTAAATTTTTTACCCTGACCGGAAAAACTTGCGCAGCGATTTTCACAACCGCTTTCCGCCTTCCTTTTGACAGGTCATCAAAAGGCGGCGGGCGCCGTATCACGTATCAGGTCAACACCCTTTAAACTCCTCGGGAGAATCTACCGGAAATCCTTTTGCCGACAGAACCGCACGCACGATCCGTTCACAGGCCCGGCCATCCCCGTAGGGATTCACCGCTTCCGCCATGGACCGGTAATAGGCCGCATCATCTAACAGCCGGCAGGTCTCTTCCTTCACCACTTCGTACCCGGTGCCGGTCAGACGGACCGTACCCGCCACTACCGCTTCCGGACGCTCCGTGGTATCCCGCAGCACCAGCACAGGTTTGCCTAACGCCGGCGCCTCTTCCTGGATGCCGCCGCTGTCCGTCAGGACGATATCCGCATGATTCATCAGATTGGCAAAGGGTTCGTAGTCCATGGGTTCCGTCAGGTACACCCTGTCGGTACCCGCCAGTTCCGCCTGCACCACTTCCCGCACTTTGGGATTCTTATGTACAGGGAAAACAGCCGCCGCTTCCGGATGTTGTTCCAGGGTTGTCTTCAGCGCCCGGTACACCTGCCGCATGGGTTCCCCCAGATTCTCCCGCCGGTGGGTGGTCATGAGGATCAGCCGTTTCCCACTGTCCAGGGCTTTGTTGATCACCGGATCCGCAAACACAAAATCCTTTTTTACCGTGGTGTTCAGCGCATCAATTACGGTATTTCCCGTTACATAGATGGCTTTTTCCGGCACATTTTCCTTCAATAAATTATTGCGGCTCACGGTGGTAGGCGCAAAATGAAAATCCGCCAGGGAACCGGTCAGTTTCCGGTTCATCTCTTCCGGATAGGGAGAAAACTTGTTTCCGGTACGCAGGCCTGCTTCCACATGCCCCAGTTGGATCTGGGCATAATAGGCCGCCAGGGACCCTGCAAAGGTCGTAGTGGTATCGCCGTGGACCAAAATCAGGTCCGGCTGCGCTTTGGCAATCACGTCTTTCAGGCCCAGCAGCGCTTTTACCGTGATATCGTACAAGGTCTGCCCGCTGGTCATGATATTCAGGTCATAGTCCGGTTTAATGGCAAACAGTTCCAAAACCTGGTCCAGCATTTCCCGATGCTGGGCCGTTACCGCCACCACCGGTTCGATAAAGTCCGTATATTTCCGCATTTCCAGCACCAGCGGACACATTTTGATGGCTTCCGGCCGGGTGCCGAATACTGTCATGATTCTCAGTTTTTTCAAAACAAGACCTCCTCACTCACGGGTTCCGCAAAATCCCGATCTTCTTCGCGCCAACGGCTACGGCGATCACAATCAACACGATCACGGCGCAGGCGATATAAATATTAGCCATCGCCAGCACGAAGGCTCCCAGACTCAGGATGATACTGATGGCATACATCAGCAGCACGGCCTGCTTCTGGCTCAGTCCCAACGCCAGCAGCCGGTGATGCAGATGTCCTTTGTCCGGCTGGAAGATGGGCTTTCCGTTGCTGTAGCGGCGCAAAATGGCAAAGGCCGTGTCCATGATCGGCAGTCCCAGGGCCACCGCCGGCACGATCAGCGCAATGGTCGCCGCGCTTTTGACAGCGCCGAAGATCGCAATCGACGCCAGCATGTACCCGATGAACATGCTGCCCGTGTCCCCCATAAAAATGGTAGCCGGATTAAAATTATAATGGATGAACCCGAAAATACCGCCGGCCAGCGCCGCCGTCATAGTCGCCACGGGATAGTATCCCTGATGCACCGCCACCAGGATGATGGTGATGGAAGCGATGCCGGACACACCGGCCGCCAGCCCGTCCAGGCCGTCGATCAGATTGACTACATTAATAAAGCTGATGACCCAGAAGATCGTAAAGGGAATCGACAGATATTCCAGATAGAAGTAACCGCCCAGGGGATTGTTCAGCCACTCGATCTTAATATCGAAGGCCACCAGGATACAGGCAGCCAGAATCTGTCCCAGCAGCTTCACCTTGGCCGGCAGGGAATACTTGTCATCCAGTATGCCCACGATCACGATCCAGGCGCCCCCCAGCAGGATCCCCATCAGATCCCGTGTAATGGGCAGACTGCAGACTACCGCGAGGACACAGCCCAGAAAAATGGCCAGCCCTCCCAGTCTGGGCATAATGTGAGTATGCACTTTTCGTTTATCCGGTTTATCCACTGCCCCGATGGCAAAAGCCAGTTTCTTAATGTACGGTGTCAGCAGAAAACTGGCTAACAGGGCAATCACAAAAGCTAAAATATACAACCAACAGACCTCGGTCTTTCTGCGAATAGAATCAGAATCATTCTGCCTGTTTTTTCCTCAGGCAGCTTACAACAGCGGATCAAAGGCGCCGCGTTACGGGCCGGCCGCTGTTTTCTTACGGCGTTTCCGCATCCAGCACTTCCACCCGGATTCCGGAACCCGCCAGCATATCTTCCGCCAGCTTATCGGGATACGGATCTTTATATACGATCCGTTCGATGCCTGCATTGATCAGGATCTTTGTACAAACCACGCAGGGCTGGTTCGTGCAGTACAGGGTACCGCCTTCCACGGACACGCCATGTACCGCGGCCTGCACTACCGCGTTCTGCTCCGCATGGATCCCCCGGCACAGTTCGTGATTTTTTCCCGACGGCACATGCAGCTGCTCCCGCAGGCACCCGACTTCCCCACAGTGAGGCATGCCCTTGGGCGTTCCGTTATAACCCGTAGCCAGAATCTGCTTGTTTTTCACAATGACCGCGCCAACACTGCGGCGCAGACAGGTAGAACGCTTGCTGACCACCTGGGCGATCTCCATAAAATAATGGTCCCAGTCCGGTCTGATTTCAGTACTGCTCATAACAATCCCTTCATTCCGCCGTCCTGCATCCACACAGACAGCGCAATCCGTAACCTGCTATTTATAAAATTCCTGCTTACTTTCCGTTTTTGCACCAGGTGAATCCTTCGGCCCGCTCCCTCTTACAGCGTACCGAAAACCCGGTCGCCAGCATCGCCCAGTCCGGGCAGGATATATGCCTTATCATTCAGCTCCCGGTCGATGGCCGCCGTGTAGATCTCCACGTCCGGATGCTCTTTATTGATCACTTTGATTCCTTCCGGCGCCGCTACCAGCACCATCAGACAGATATTATGCAGGCCCTTTTCCTTCAGCATAGTAATGGCCGCCGCCGCGGAACCGCCTGTCGCCAGCATAGGATCCACTACGATGCATTTCGCGTCCAGCTGTTTGGGCAGGCCGCAGTAATACTCTACGGGTTTGTGGGTCTGCGGATCCCGGTACAGCCCGATATGGCCCACATGGGCATGGGGGATCATATTGATCACACCGTTCAGAAGCCCCAACCCGGCACGCAGGATCGGGATGATGGTCACTTCGCCTTTCAACCGGGTACCTGTCATCTTTTCCAGCGGCGTTTCAATCTCCACCGGTTCGGTTTCCCAGTCTTTCGTGACATCATAGGTCATCAGGGAAGCAATTTCTCCCAACAGCTCACGAAAGTTTTTACTGTTGCAGTTCTTGTCCCGCATCATGGTCAGCTTATGGGCAATCAGCGGATGCTCTACTACGTGTACGTTCATGGGTAAGGCTCCTTTCAGATTAAAATTGCTCAACATATATTAAAAATATTTTGCTCTCTCTCCCCCGATGAGAGGCGGACGGGTACGGGCCGCCGTCAGCACCGCTTCTCCGATGTGCCGCACAGAAAGGCGTACCGGCACTGCCACCCGTTTCAAGTGCATGCCGATCAGCGTCTGCCCGATATCCAGGCCCAGGTCCGCGGTTACGGACTCCACCACCACCGGACGGTCAAACAGTTCATAGGCGCGGCTGGCCGCGCTGCCGCCGGCTTCCGGTACAGGATGCACCGTCACTTCCGTCAGGCCGAACCGTTCCAGCGCGTCCTCTTCCACCACCAGCGCCCGGTTCAGGTGTTCACAGCACTGTACGGCCAGGAACAGTCCGTGGCTTCGGGTGGCAGCCAGCACCGCACTGATGATCGTTTCCGCGGTTTCCGGCGAACGGGCCGTACCGATTGCAGACCCCAGCACCTCGCTGGTACTGCAGCCCAGTACAAAGATACGCCCTTCTTTCGGCCTGGCCACAGCAATCAGCTCTTCGGCCGCCGCCGTAACCTCCGCAGCAATTTGGGACAGATCCATTTTATCGTTTCCCCTTTATTCCTCAATCGCCATGATCTTGTTTACCCGGCGTTCGTGGCGCCCGCCGGCAAATTCCGTATCCAGCCAGGCATCCAGGATGCAGGCCGCAAGTCCCGCGCCCAGCACGCGTTCGCCTAAACAGATCACGTTGGCATTATTATGCTCCCGGCTCATGGCGGCAGAAAACACATCCCCGCACAGGGCCGCGCGGATCCCCTTAACCTTGTTGGCCGCCATGGACATGCCGATACCGGTGCCGCAGACCAGGATCCCCCGCTCCGCCTTCCCTGCCGTAATTTCCCGGCAGACCTTCAGCGCAATATCCGGATAGTCGCAGGACTCCTCCGTATAGGTCCCTGCGTCAGAGACTTCCAAGCCCCGTTCCGCCAGATGCTGTTTCAATACTTCTTTCAGATGAATCCCGCCGTGATCACTGCCGATTACAATTTTCATAGAGCGCCTCCTGCCGGTCCGGAATCAGAATCCGGTCTTTTATCGATTGAAACAACCACATGCCTATTCAATATATTTTATCATAAAATGCCCTGCAGTACCACATGTAGTTTTTCAGGGAAAAAACATCCCGGAAAAACGGATGCTGCAGACCCATTCCGCAGATTTTTACCGAAAAAACAATTTTCGAATTGTCATTCATAGCGCGTGCCTTGCGTGAACGTTCTTTTACAGAACGCTCACTCTTTCACCGTCAGCAACAAATCCGGAAAGCCGCTGCCACTCTTGATAACAACTTTATTGTCCTCCGCCTGCAGGATCTGATAGCCTGCCGCTTTCCGCAGCCGGTTCATCACCGCCAGCCCCAGTCCTTTTTCGTCTACGCCCATGCCGATGATAAAGTCCGGAGACACCCTGTCAAAATCACGCAGCAGTTCATAGAGATGCTCGGCCAGATCCGGTTTGCCCTGCCCCCAGGAAAAAATTTCCGCCCTGTGGCCCCGGCGCAGACTTTCCTCCAGCCTGGTTTTCACCGCGTCATCACAGAGGACCCCCACATGCAGGCCCAGTTTTTGGGAGCGCTGCACCGCCTCTGTCAGACGCAGCGCGGCCTGTTCCCCTTCATACACATACAAAGGCGCTTTGGGTGCATAGTGACGGTACTTCATGCCCGGCGCCCTGGGACGCAGGGCCGGATCGCCGTTGAGAGCCGGATCGATCTCCACAGCCCCCAGCCGATCCTCCAGCATTTCCCGGGTAATCCCCCCGGGCCGCAAAATGGTGGGCACCGGGGACGTGGTATCCACCACCGTCGATTCCACACCGATCCCGCAGCTGCCGCCGTCCAGGATGGCCGCTACCTTCCCGGTCATATCCTCAGCCACATCTTTGGCGTTGGTGGGACTGGGCTTGCCGGACACATTGGCGCTGGGCGCGGCGATGGGACAGCCTGCCGCCCGGATCAGGGCCGCCGCCACCGGATGGGAAGGCATACGGACCGCTACCGTATCCAGCCCGGCCGTCACGATATCCGGCACAACGGAAGAACGGGGTACCACAATAGTCAGCGGTCCCGGCCAGAACGTTTCCATCAGCGCCCGGGCATTGGCGTTCAGCCCGGTGGTCAGCGCATGGATCTGTTCCGGATCCGCAATATGCAGGATCAGCGGATTATCCGCCGGACGGCCCTTGGCCGCAAAAATCTTTGCTACCGCCTCCGCCTGGAGACCGTCTGCACCCAGACCGTAAACTGTTTCCGTAGGAAAGGCAACCACCTCGCCCGCCGCAATCAGGCCGGCCGCTTCCGCAATCGCCCCTTCCGGATCCTTTTTTAATTCCAAAAACTTCGTTTCCATGACTCAATTCCCCTGCGCAATCCAATTCATCATAACAGCTTTTTCACCCATTCCGCTTTGGAACTGTCCGGCCTTGCGGCAAACACCATCCGGTCAATGCCCGCATAATCATTTACCACAGCCGTTACCGTAAAGCCCTGCGCCCGACACAGCCCGGCCACCGGTTCCCCCTGGCCGATCCCCACTTCAAAGGCCGCCAGTCCGTCCGGTTTCACATGCTGCGGCAGATCTGCCGCAATTTTTCGGTAGGCATCCAGTCCGTCAGCGCCGCCGTCCAATGCCAGACGGGGTTCCTTCTGCACATCCCGGGCCAGCGTCCCGATGACCTGCGCCGGAATGTAAGGCGGGTTGGATACCACAATATCAAACTGGGCGGTCTGCGGGATCCCGGTCCAAAAATCAGACTGCCGGAACCAGACCCGCTCACTTACGCCCAACAAGCCGGCATTTTCCTTCGCCACAGCCAGAGCCTCCGGGGAAATATCCACGGCAAGCCCCCGGCTTTCCGGCAGTAATTTTAATAAGGAAAGCAGAATGGCGCCGCTGCCGGTGCCGATATCCAGAATATCGGGACCCCGATGGCCCGTGGGTTCCTTTTCTCTGTCTTCCTCCTGCAACAGGCCGGCCCGCTCCGCCGTCTGCGAAGCCACCGCCTCCCGGTCCGCCACTTCCTGCTGCCACACAGCCGCCTGCTCCGGATCCGTCTCTTCCCGAAGCTTTTCTTCGGAAACCATCCTTGCCTTTTCTGCCGCCGTTCTGGCCTCTTCCGCCTTTTTACGCCAGAAGGCTTCCTTTTCCAGCAGGGCCAGACTCTTTCCCGTGCAGTACTGCACCAGCTTCTCTACCAGCAGCTCCGTTTCCGGCCGGGGGATCAGCACCGCAGGCGTAACATGGAAATCCCACTGCAAAAATGTTTTTCTTCCGATAATATAGGCCAACGGTTCCCAGGCAGCCCGCCGCAGAACGAACTCCCGGTATTTTTTCAGTTCTTCCGGGAGCAGTTCCTGCTGCAGCCGCATAAACAGATCGATCCGCCGGCAGTCCAACACGTCACAAAGCAGTACCTCCGCATCCAGGCGTGGATTTTCCAGGCCCTTTCCGGAAAAGTACTGCTGTGTCCATTGCAATATTTTATTTACAGTCCAAACGGTCGGTTCCGTCATTTTTATTTCACCTGCTGTAATTTTTCCGCCTGGCTCGCTGTCACCAGTGCATCCAGCAGCTCCGACAGGTCCCCGTTCACGATGGCGTCCAGTTTGTGCAGCGTCAGGCCGATCCGGTGATCGGTGACCCGCCCCTGGGGATAATTATAGGTACGGATCCGCTCGCTGCGATCCCCGGTGCCCACCTGACTCTTCCGTTCCGCCGCTTCCGACTGCTGCTGTTCCTGCTGCTTCATCTCCAGAATACGGGAGCGCAGCACCCGCAGGCATTTTTCCCGGTTCTTCAGCTGGGACTTTTCGTCCTGGCACTGGGCCACGATCCCCGTAGGGATATGTGTCATGCGCACCGCGGACTCCGTCTTATTGACGTACTGCCCGCCGGCGCCTCCGGCCCGGTAGGTATCGATCCGTATATCCTCCATGCGGATATCCACGTCCACCTCTTCCGCCACCGGCAGCACCGCCACCGTACAGGTAGAGGTATGGATCCGCCCCTGGGACTCCGTTTCCGGCACCCGCTGCACCCGGTGCACGCCGCTTTCAAACTTCATACGGCCATAGACTCCGGCGCCGGAAATCTGGGCTACCACTTCCTTAAAACCGCCCAGCTCCGTAGGGTTGGAATCCATCAGTTCCACAGACCAGCCCATGGTGTCCGCATACCGGGTGTACATGCGGAACAAAACCTCCGCAAACAAGGCCGCCTCTTCCCCGCCGGCCCCGGCCCGGATCTCCAGAATGATATCCTTGTCGTCGTTGGGGTCCCCGGGCAAAAGCAGCAGGGTCAGTTTCTTTTCATAGTCCTCCAGCACCGGCTTTAACGATTCCGCTTCTTCCCGGGCCATCTCCGCCAGTTCTGGATCGCTGTTCTCTTCCGCCACAGCCATGTCGTCATCGTACAGGGCTTTCTGCTCTTTATACTCCCGGTAGACCGTTACGATCTCCTGCAGTTTGGCATGAGCCTTTGCGTATTTTAAATACTGTTCCGGGTCGGAAACCACATCCGGGTCGGACAGCTTCGCTTCCAGATCCAGATATTTTTCTTCTACCCCGTGTAATTTTTCTAACATGTCTTTTCCTCACAGGAGACCGGCACGGACACCGTCTCCGCCATTGCCGGCGCCTGCAACGCGATAGCGTCCGGCACCTGCATCTCCACTTTCTGCAATTCCTCTTCCGGCAGCACCGCCTTCACGGAAGCAATGGCCACCTCGATCATCTCGTCATCCGGTTCCCGGGTGGTGAGCTTCTGCAGCAGCAGCCCCGGCAGGATCATCCGGTGCACCCAGGGTTTGTCATTATTCTTTCCGGCAAAGCGGATCAGCTCATAACTGATGCCCGCCACCACCGGCATTAACACGATCCGGGACAGGATCCGTTCCACCAGGTTGGGCCAGCCCAGAAAGGCAAAAATAAAGATGCTGATCAGCATGACGATCATCAGGAAGTTGGTGCCGCAGCGGGGGTGCAGCCGGGGAAAGGTCCGCACGTTTTCCACCGTCAGCGGCATGCCCGCTTCGTAGGTGAAAATCGTCTTGTGCTCCGCCCCGTGGTACTTGAACACCCGCTGGATATCTTCCATAGAAGATATGGCGGCAATATAGACAAGAAAAATGCCCATGCGTAAAAAGCCTTCCGCCAGATTCAGGGTCAGGCTGCTTTGGGTCCACTGCTGCAGATAGCGCATGGACCAGGTGGGAATGGCAATAAAAAGACCGACAGCCAGGGCCACGGACACCACCATGGTCAGGGCCATCTCCGTGTCGTCCATCTGCTCGTCTTCGTTGCCGGAGACCTGGGCGGAATAGCTGAGGGCTTTCATGCCCATCACCAGGGATTCCACCAGGGCCACCACACCCCGGAGCAGCGGCTTTTTTAAAATCGGGTACCGGTCGGAGATACTGTTGACCGGTTTTACATCTACGTCGATGGTGCCGTCCGCTTTGCGAACCGCTACCGCCACGTCTTTGGGACCGCGCATCATCACGCCTTCGATGACCGCCTGCCCGCCAATACTCAGTTTAGCCATAATTGATTTATACGTTTATCCGACAAGACCGGGAAGCGCTTGCCGGAACAAGTTCCCCATATACAACTACAGCAGAGCCTAAGCTCTGCTGTGTGAGTTGCTTTTATTTGCTTTCTACATTGTAACGCTTGTTGAATTTTTCGATACGGCCGCGGGCTGCTACGTTGCGCTGCTGACCGGTATAGAAGGGATGGCATTTGCTGCATACGTCCACGCGCAGTTCCGGTTTGGTGGAGCCGGTGATGAAGGTGTTGCCGCAGCCACAGGTTACTTTGCAGTCAGTATAAAATTTCGGATGGATTTTTTCTTTCATTTCTATGCACCTCTTTTTTTATTTGCATTAATATTACCCGACATTAATGCTTCACTATAATATCACACTCTCTTCCGGAGTGCAAGTAGTAGTTTTAGATTTTTTTTTGGTGTTGAACTGCTGCATCACCTTGCTGAGATCTCCGTCTTCCTTCAGCCACAGTTCCAGAGCGTCCGCCATTTTTTTCACGGCTTCTTCGATGAGCTGTTTATCGTCGCCGGCAAAGGGCTGCAGCACGTGGCTGATCACTGCCTGCTGTTCGTGAACGGGATGTCCGATGCCCAGCCGGAACCGGGGAAAGGCGTCCGTCCCCAGGTTGCTGATAATGGATTTGATGCCGTTATGGCCGCCGCTGGACCCGTTCTTCCGGATCCGGATGGTTCCCAGGGGCAGGTCCATATCGTCATGAACCACCGCCACATCCTCCGGGGCGATATTATAGAAGTGAGCCCAGGGGCCCACGGCGTTGCCGCTTAAATTCATATAGGTCGTCGGCTTCAGCAGAAATACTTTTTCCGGTGCCCGGTATTCCACAAACAGGGCGTTCCGGTCCGTCCGCCAGCTTCCTTCCAGATTCCAGCGCCGGGCCAGCTCGTCCGCCACCATAAAACCGATATTATGCCGGGTCTTATCGTATTCTTTTCCGATGTTCCCCAGTCCTGCTATGATTTTCATCTGCTTATCCCTCAAACTTTATATCTTATCCCGCGCTGTAATTCCGCGTTACTGTCCGGGCCGCTTCTCCGCCTGAACATATTCTTCCAACGATACCAAATGATACCCTTTTTCCCGCAGGCTGTCAATGAGGGGAGCCACTGCGTCCACCGTGGCCTGCCGGGATGCTTTGTAACCGGGGCTGTCCCCGTCGTGCAGCAGCACGATGGCGCCGTCTTCCGCTTTGTCCATCACCCGGCGAAAAATTTCCTGACTGTCAATTCCCGTCCAGTCCCGGGGAATTACGGACCAGTTGATCACCGTCAGGTTCTGCGCCGCCGCGGTTTCCATCACCGAAAAATCCCGGAACCCGTGGGGCGGCCTCCAGTACACCGGATTTTTTCCGGTAATGTCACGCAGCAGGTTTTTCCCCTGCTCCAGATCCTTCCGTTTTTCTTCTTCCGTCAGCTTCAGGAAGTCCCGGTGCCGGAAGGCATGCAGTCCCACCGTATGTCCTTCCGCCGTCATGCGCCGCACCAGTTCCGGATACTGTTGGGCCTGTTCCGCCACCAGAAAGAAGGTGGCATGGACCCTTTTTGCTTTTAACACATCCAGCAGATGGTCGGTATAGGGCGGATAGGGGCCGTCGTCAAAGGTCAGGGCAATCCATTTGTCGTGTACTGTTCCGGAAGAAATAACACTGACATTCTCCCGATTGTCCTTCGGTCCGGGCAATTCTCCGGATGCTGCAGCGGCAGGAATCGCCATACCGCTCTCCGGAACAGACTTTTGCGCCGCGCCGTCCGGTAACGGTGCCGTAGTCCTTGCACTGCCCGGAGACGGTACAACAACCGCCCCATTGCCGGACAAATCCGTCAGCAGGTTCACCGTTTTTCCATAACTGTTGCCAACCGGATACACTGCCGCCGCCAGCGCGCCGGAACCTGCCAGCAGGCAGACCGCGGAAACTACCGCCGCCACTTTCCGGGAAATTTTACCCCGGCGCCCAGTCCAAAGCAAAACCAGGGCCGCCAGATAACATACTCCCATGATACATAACACACGCATAAAAATTACCTTTAAAAGAGGAAAGGCTCCGCATACCATGACACGGAGCCTGAGAAAACCAAATCCTACGAAAACACCGGTCCGTAAACCGGACCCATAGGTACCTTACATTTAGAAACTTCCTGTCCTTACACTTCTTCAAACAGCTGGCTTACAGACCAGTCGTTGTAGATGCGCAGCATGGTCTCTGCCAGAATCGGGGCAATGGACAGCACCTTGATCTTGGGATGTTTCTTCTCCGGCGTCAGCGGGATCGTATTGGTCACCACCAGTTCCGTAATTTCCGAAGCGGCGATACGGCTTATAGCCGGAGCGGTCAGGATGGGATGGGTGCAGCAGGCATAAACTTCTCTGGCCCCAAACTTCTTCAGCGCCTTGGCGCCCTCGGTCAGGGAACCGGCCGTATCCACCATGTCGTCCACCATGATGGCCGTCTTGCCTTCCACGCTGCCGATCAGGTTCATAACTTCCGCCACCCCCGGTTCGGGACGGCGTTTATCAATAATGGCCAGACCGCAGTTCAGACGTTCCGCAAACACACGGGCACGGCTTACGCCGCCCAGGTCCGGGGAAACTACAATCATGTCCTTCAGGTCTTTCTGTTTAATGTAATCGGCCAGAACCGGCGCAGCCGGCATATGATCCAGCGGGATGTTGAAGAATCCCTGGATCTGGGCCGCATGCAGGTCGATGGTCAACACCCGGGTGATGCCCGCGCACTGCAGAATATCCGCCATCAGCTTGGCCGTAATGGGTTCCCGGCCCCGGGCCTTGCGGTCCTGACGGGCATATCCGTAAAAGGGGATCACCGCAATGATATGATTGGCGGACGCGCGCTTAAACGCATCAGCCATAATCAGCAGTTCCATGACATTGTCATTGACAACGGGTCCGCAGGTAGGCTGGACAATAAATACATCTTTGCCGCGAACGCTCTCATTGATCATGGCCTGCACTTCGCCGTTGTTGAACCGGTTGATGACCGCATCGCCTAACGTAGTTCCCAGATAGGCCGCGATCTCCCGTGCCAGGTCCGGATTTGCGTTGCCTGTAAAAATCCTGAATTTGTCTTCATTTGCCAACATTTGGACTTCCTCCCCTGTTTTTCATGGATTCCTGAAATGACTTGCCGCAAACTACTATTTTAAAATTCCCTATTCAGTATATACCAAACAACCCGTTTTTCACAAGTATTTTTATTGAAGAAAAAACGGAGTAACCCGATTTTAACTTTTTATAAATAATTTTGTTCTTCTTTATTTGTTTATCTCACAGTCATGGACATGGGTAAATTCCACGCGGCAGCCGTCGGCCACCTTCACGTTTTCCAGGCGCACGTTGGGACCGATTTCGCAGTCTTCCCCGATTACCGTCGCCCCCTGCAGCCAGGTGTTGGGATAGATCACGGTATCCGGCGCGATTTTTACACTCTTTTCAATAAAAGTGGAAGCCGGATCCATAATGGTCACGCCGTCATCCATGTGCCGTTCCGCAATCCGGCGGCGCATGACGCTTTCCGCCTCGGCCAGCTGGCGGCGGCTGTTGACACCCATGATCATCTCACTGTCCGCAGTGATCACACCGCCCACCTTTTTACCCATGGCCCGCAGCTTGGCCAGCACATCCGTCAGGTAATACTCGCCCTGGGCGTTATCGTTGCCCAGGGTCCGCAGCACTTCAAACAGCAGCGGCGCTTCCACACAATAGTTCCCGGTATTGATCTCTTTGATCTGCTTCTGCTCTTCGGAAGCATCTTTCTGTTCCACAATGCCGGCCACGTCCCCGTTAGCATCCCGCAGAATCCGTCCGTAACCGAAAGGGTCATCCATCAGGGCGGACATAACCGTAGCCGCCGCGCCGGAGTTAACATGCTCCGCATAGAACTTTTCCAGTTCTTCCGCCTCCAGCAGCGGCGTATCCCCGCACAGGATCATCACCGTGCCGGTAAAATCTTTCAGGGTATCCGCAGCCTGCAGCACCGCATGACCGGTCCCCAGCTGTTCCGCCTGCAGGGCGATCCGGGCCCGGTCTCCCACCAGTTCCCGCACCAGTTCCGCGCCGTGGCCGATCACCACCACGTTATCACGGCAACCGGCCGCTTCCGCCGCGTCCATCACATGCTCCAACATGGGGTGCCCGCCCACTTTGTGCAGCACTTTCGGTAATTTGGATTTCATGCGCGTGCCCTTGCCTGCCGCCAGAATTACAGCTGTTAAGTTTGCCATTCTTTCTCTCTCCTCTTTATTGCAAATCGAATTTCGGTTGTACATTTTTACAATTTTTTTCGGTTTCTTGTATTTTATGAAATTTTTGTACTGGCTACATTATATAACTATGCTTCTGTAATTACAAATACTTTTCCGCCACCGGCCACTCTTCCGCCTTATCCAGGTCCGTACCGATGCAGGCATACTCCGTGATCACCGCCCGGCCCCGGTAACCGAACAAGGCGGAGACCTTAGCCTCCACATCCGCCAGGGACAACTGCCGGAACAACAGCCTCACAATAAAAGAAACTCCCAGCCAGGCCGCCAGCTTCAGCGGATTTTTGCGCAGGGCGAACACCTCCTGCATTTTTTCGATACAGCCGGGAAACAGGGAAACGGAAACCAGCGAAACGTTGCCGCCGGTAAAGTCCCCTTCTTTTAAATGAAAGAACGTGCGCCGCAGCGCAGGATACTCCCGCAGACAGGCCTCTTTACGGACAATGGCATAGGCCCCGTCCGCCTCCGCCGCTTCCGCCCGGGCAATAAAATCATCCAGCGCCTCACCGGTGAGAAACGGCAGGTCGTCGCAGACAGTCACCACCCTGGTTATATTCTCATGACCCGGCTGCTCCCGCAATTTTTGGATGGCCGCCGCCGCGCATTCCGCCATGCTGCCGTCACAGACACAAAGCAGCAGGTCCGGGGCCGCCTGCCGAAATGCTTTTACGTGTGCGCTGTGGGTCACCAGGACCACAGAGGCCACCCGCCTGCTCTGCCGGACAGCTTCCCGTATATACTCCAGCAGGCGCCGGCCCTTCAACTCCGCCAGCGCCCTGGCCCGCTGTCCCTGTCCCGGCAGGGATACCGTCCCCGCGCCGCCGGCCAGGATCACCAGGTCATATGTAAAGAGACGCTGATCAGCCAGCGTCTCCGTTTCGTTCCGCATTTCCGTATTCATTCTCTTCCGTCACTTTTTGGCCCCCAGGGAATTCCGCAGCTCCTCGCCGCCCTTCCGCTCCGACATGGCAATCATCAGCGTCCGCTCCGCATTTTCCAGATGGATGCGGGCCGCTTCCTGACTCTTCTCCACGTTCCGGGCCGCAATGCTTTCCACCAGGCGGCGGTGTTCCTCCTGAGTATCTTTCAGCCGGCCGGGATAGCGCATGGATACGCCCCGGATCACGGTAATCTGCTCCCGCAGGTTGTTGATGATGTTGCGCAGCCGCTCGTTCCGGCTGGCCTTATACAGCACGTCATGGAATTCGATGTCCGCTTCCACCACTTTGGCCATATCATTTTCCTCGATGGCATTGCCGACCTTAACCAGCAGGCGCTGCAGTTCCTCCAGCTCCTCATCGCTGATCCGCTCGGCCGCCAGTCCCGCCGCCAGGGTATCCAGACTGATGCGGATCTCATACACGTCGTTGATATCCCGGATCGACATATTGGACACATAGGTCCCCCGCCGGGGGATCATCACCACAAAGCCTTCCATCTCCAGCTTGCGGATCGCTTCCCGCACCGGTGTGCGGCTAACGCCCATCTCATCCGCCATCTGTATCTCCATCAGCCGTTCGCCCGGCGCAAATACGCCGTTGATGATCGCCTCGCGGATGTGTTCGCACACCAGCTCCCGCAACGGTTTATAACTGTCCAGACGAATCTGTTCCAGATGTCCGCTCATACACTTTTCCTCCCAACCAGTTCCGCCACCGCTGCTTTCAGACACAGCGACTGCAGTATCCCGGCAATTCGTTCGCCGGTTTCTCTGTTCTTTACAAATCCAAACACGGTAGGACCGCTGCCGCTCATCATGACCGGCTCCGCCCCGTACGCCAGCATGTCCTCCCGGATCTCTCCGATTTCCGGGTGCGCCCCTGCCGTCACCGGTTCCAGCACATTGCCCAACCGCCGCAGCACGCCCGGCACATCGCCGGCCCGTACGGCCTGTACCATACCGTCGATATCCGGATGGATCACATTTTTCTGCTTATCAAATTCCCGGTACGCCCAGGGTGTGGAAATCTCCAGCTGCGGTTTTGCCAGCACCAGCTGCAGCGGCGGCAAGTCCGGCAGCGGCGTCAGAATCTCACCCCGGCCGGTGGCCAGCGCCGTTCCGCCCGCTACACAGAAGGGTACGTCAGACCCCAGCTTGGCGCCCAGCCGTTCCAGTTTTTCCACAGGCAGACCCAGCTCCCAGTACCGGTTCAGGCCCCGCAGGACCGCAGCGGCATCCGTGCTGCCCCCTGCCAGTCCCGCAGTCAGAAAAATCCGTTTTTCAATATGGATATGCACCCGCGGCTCCCGCCGGGCAAACTCCCCCATCAGCACAGCCGCTTTGTACGCCAGGTTGGAAGGACCTCCCTCCAGTTCCGGCTGGTCTGTGGTCACTTCCAGTTCCGGACCCTCTGTAATGGTTACGGTATCCGACAGACTGACCGTCTGCATCACCATCGCGACCTCGTGATACTTATCCGGCCGCAGCCCCAGTACATCCAGTCCCAGATTAATCTTGGCATACCCTGTTTCCGTCAGTTTCATAAAAGGTTCCCTGTCATTGCGGCAAACAGCGTCGGTCTTATCCAAATCCGTACCACTGCGTTCCGCAAACATAAAAATAATACTGTATACAAAATACCACATGTATTTTAGCATATTTTATGTTTTTTTTAAATATTTGCCGCGGAAAAAAAAGAAACGCGGATCAATTCGTCTGTACACAGCCAGCACACCAGCCCATGGAAGCTGTGTTTTCCCGAAAGAATTAATCCGCTTCCCCCTGAAAAAACAAATTCAAGAAAATTCCTCTTGCATTTTTCTGCCATAGTGGTATGCTAGGTAAGTATTTTCCGTTTGCCTGCCGGTTCCGTTTTACCTGTTACACCGGCGGCTTACAATTTTCCAACCGCGCGTCTGCAACAGACCGCAACGTTTTACCCAACGGAAAACCGTTTCACTGACAGACAATCACTGCAAGGAGTATTATATAATGAATAAACAGTTAAAACGTTACATGACCATTACCCTGGGGACCTGCATCTCCGGTGTAGCGCTGAATGCGTTCTTCCTGCCCCACCACCTATTAAGCGGCGGCATCACCGGCCTGGGCATGATCCTGTACTACCTGTTCGGCTGGCAGGTCAGCCTGACCAACATTCTCTTCAACATTCCCCTGTTCATCCTGGCCTATAAACTCATGAGCCGCAACTATTTCATCAGCGGCATCTACGGCACCCTGGTCCTGTCCTTCTTCCTGCATCTGTTCGCGCCGCTGCAGCAATTAACCCAGGTCCACGACCCCATGCTGAGCTGTATCGCCGGCGGCGTGCTCCACGGCATCGGGCTGGGCACCCTGTACCGGGTGGGCGGTAGTACCGGCGGCAGCGACATCATCGGCGCCATCGTCCAAAAATTCTACAGCATCAGCATCGGCACCACCGGTTTCCTGATCAACATCGTACTGCTGACGGCAGGCGCCTTTTTCTTCGGACTGGAACCGGCCCTGTACACTCTCACCGCCTACTTCATCGTGTTTAAAGTCTCCAACGCCTTCACCGATGGCTTTGACTTCAAGAAAAATATTATCATCATCAGCGACCGCAACGAAGAAATCGCGGAAGCCATCATCAAAATCGTAGGCCGCGGCGTCACCTACATCGAAGGGGAAGGCGCCTACACCCATCAGCACCGGAAACTGCTGTTCTGCGTGGTCAAACTGACCCAGGTGGCCAAAATCAAACAACTGGTGAAAAAGCTGGACCCCTTTGCCTTCATGATCGTGCAGGACGCCAGCGACGTATTCGGCCGGGGCTTCACCCAGCGGACCGACCACACCGTACAGCGCCCGCCGGAACTGCGCACCGGCTGGAGCGAAATGGGCGAAGCGGAAAAAATCTAAAACAGTTATTAATAAAGCGGAGATGATATCCCTTACTCCCCTTTCTCGTTTCACACGTCAAAGGGGTTTTCTTCAGAGATATCGTCTCCGCTTTTTTTATCTTTCTTTAATAATTTGTTTGTCAAATTTCTTTTTTCTTTCAAATAAAAACTCCCCGAATATCAGGAAGTTTTTATTTTTATAATTTATAATTTTACCAAATCGGCAACCACAAACTATTCTTTTTTCTCTTCGTCAGCCGAGCGGAACTCCGCATCGGTGAGACCGCTGTTTTCCTCAACAGTGCGGGCTTCCCGTTCTGCTTCCTCCGGATCCGCTTCCGCCTTACGGATGGCTTCCCGCATTTCCGCGTCCACTTCCGCAACAGTTTTTTCCCGCTCCGGGGGATTCTCCGGAGAAGCAGCTTCCGCCGCCCCGTCCGTTGCTTCCGTTCCCAACGCGCCGCTTGCCATACCGGCCGCAGCTGAAGCCGCCGTCCACTGGGCCTGCTTGGCAGCCAGTTCTTCCGCTTCCCGGCGGGCCTTTTCCTCATCCTTCACCCGCTGTTCCGCATTGCGGGACTCCGCTTCTTCCGCTGCTTTCCGCACCGCTTCCACCGGGTCCTCGTTATTCAGCACCGCCATGAATTCCACACCGGTGATGGTTTCTTTTTCCAGCAGGTACGCCGCCAGCCGGTCCAGCTCCTCCCGGTGCTCCCGCAGAATCGCCAGAGCCTTCTGGTGCGCTTCCTTAATAATCTCCATGACCTTCACGTCCACCTTCGCCAGGGTGGTCTCGCTGCAGGTCAGGGTAGCGTCGCCGCCCAGATACGCATTATGGATGGTCTCCATCCCCATCATGCCGAATTCTTCCGTCATGCCGAAACGGGTCACCATGGCCCGGGCCAAACGGGTGGCCTGCTCAATATCGTTGGAAGCGCCGGCGGTCATATGGTTAAACACCACCTCTTCCGCAGCCCGGCCGCCGGTAAAGGTCACAATCTTGGTAAACAGGTCTTCCTTGGTATAATTCAGCTTTTCCTGTTCGTCCACCTGCATGGTGTAACCCAGGGAACCGTTGGTATGGGGAATGATCGTAATCTTTTCCACCGGGGCGCTGTGAGTCTGGCTGGCCGCTACCAGCGCGTGCCCGATTTCATGATACGCGGTATTCTTCTTTTCCTCTTCGGAAATCACCATGTTCTTGCGCTGATACCCGGCGATGATGATATCTACCGCCTGTTCCAGATCGGCGTTGGTCACTTTGTCCCGGTTGTTGCGCACGGCACACAGGGCCGCTTCGTTGATGATGTTGGCCAGTTCCGCGCCGCTGGCGCCGGGGGTAGAACGGGCAATCTTTTTCAGGTCCACGTCGTCCTGCATCTTCACGTCTTTGGCATGAACTTTCAGGATCGATTCACGGCCGTTCACGTCCGGCAGTTCCACCGGAATCCGGCGATCAAACCGGCCCGGACGCAACAGAGCCGCATCCAGGGATTCCGGACGGTTGGTAGCCGCCAGGATGATAACGCCCTTGCTTCCGTCAAAGCCGTCCATTTCGGACAGCAGCTGGTTCAGGGTCTGCTCCCGTTCATCGTTGCTGCCGAAGGCGCCGCTGTCACGCTTTTTGCCGATGGCATCGATTTCGTCGATAAACACAATACAGGGAGCCTTTTTCTGGGCTTCCTTAAACAAGTCACGGACACGGGCCGCGCCCATGCCCACGAACATTTCAATAAATTCGGAACCGGAGATGCTGAAGAACGGCACCCGGGCTTCCCCGGCGATGGCCTTGGCCAGCAGCGTCTTACCGGTGCCGGGAGGACCAACCAGCAGCGCGCCCTTCGGCATGGTAGCGCCGATGGAGGAATACTTGCCGGGATTGTGCAGGAAGTCCACCAGTTCCACCAGCGCTTCCTTGGCTTCGTCCTGACCGGCCACGTCTGCAAAGGTGACGCCGGTCTGGGCCTGCATGTACACCTTGGCATTGCTCTTGCCGAAGTTCCCCATGCCGCCGAAGCCCTTGCCGCCCATGTAGCGCATGATCAGCTGGCCAATGATAAAGAAGAACAGGATTGGCAGGATCCAGTTATAGAATATGCTTTCCAGCGGTCCGCTTTCCTTGGGGATGACCTGGGAAAAGGTCACCTTGCTTTTCATCAGCTTTTCCACCAGCTGATTGTCGTCTACCCGGCCGGTGACATAAATCTTTTTATCTTCCGGGTCCTTGGCCGTAGCAGCGATCCGCTTGTCGCTGATCTCCACCTTGCCTAACTTGCCCTCGTCCACCATCTGGATAAAGGCATCATAGGACAGATCGGACACCTTGGTCTTGAACATGGCGGGGAACACCCAGGTGTTCAGAGCCATGAGCACCACCATGGCCAGGATGTAGTAATAGTAAAGAGGCCGTCTGCCGTTGTTATTGTTGTTGTTATTGTTCATAAATCTATTTCACCTCGCAGCTGCAGTACAGTTTTTCATAGCAGTTTTTTCATAGTAACATGATAGTATATTCTATCGCGAAAGCAAAGCCTTGGCAATATGCTCCGGGTGAAATAATTGAAAAAACTATTCGGCTCCGAAAAAGACATCACAAAACCGTGTACGGTTGCTATTCCATGGACTCATGTGCCTGCGGCTTCGAAACTCAGGGCTTCGCCCTTCAGACAGTCTCGCCGCGACGGCACATTTCATCTCACGGAATTACGCAACCGTACACGATGTTTTGTTCACGTCTTCTCCGGATTCGAATCGTTTACCAACTTAAAAATATATTGCCCGGCCTGATACCATCTGAATAAGCGGCGCGCTCCCGAAGGGCGCGAGGAAGAGAAGTACACGCAGTATTCTCAGCCACGCAAAACAAACTGAACCGCAGGCTTCTAAGCCTCGTGCCAGCGGCACGCAGCGAAGCCAGGCACCGAAGCGTTTGCGCCGCGCTATGAAGATGGCATTAGCCGGGCAACTATTCCATTAATTTTAATTCTTCGAATCAATTTCCAGCAGGCAATCCCCGCTCTCAATGCGGCTGCCGGCCTGCACATGGATCTGGCCGATGATGCCGCCGATAGGCGCCGCGATGGTAGTTTCCATCTTCATGGCCTCCGTGACCAGCAGCGGCGTTCCCTTGGTTACGCTCTGGCCCTTTTCCACCAGCAGCTTCACCACGGAACCGGACAGGGTAGCCCCCACTTCACCCGGATTGCTCTTGTCCGCTTTCTTGCGGGCCACGTTTTCCGTCTTCACATTCTTGTCGAAGATCTCCAGCTCACGGGGCATGCCGTTGAATTCAAAGGACACGGTGCGCTTGCCGTTTTCGTTGGGCTCGCTGATGTGGATCAGCTTGATGATGACCACTTTGCCCTTTTCGATTTCCACGTCCACTTCCTCGCCGACAGTCATGCCGAAGAAGAAGGTCGGTGTATCCAGCACGCTTACATCACCGTATTCCTCGCAGCGGGTCACCCACTGTTTGAACACATCGGGATAGAGGCAGTAGGAGGAAACCGCTTCGTCCGTAGTGGGCGCGTTCATGGCTTCCAGTTTTTTCCGCACCTCTTCAAAATCAACGGGAGGCAGCACGGCGCCCGGCCGCTGGGTAATAGGTTCTTTCCCTTTCAGCACGATCTTCTGCAGCCGTTTCGGGAACCCGCCGTAAGGTGTGCCGATACGGCCTTCAAAGAACTCGATGACGGATTTCGGGAAGTCCATGGTATCCCCTTTGGCATACACATCCTCTTCCGTGATCTCGTTCTGCACCATGTACAGAGTCATGTCGCCGACAACCTTGGAGGACGGCGTAACCTTGATCACATCGCCGAACATCATGCTGACGCGGTGATACATGTCCTTGATATCTTCCCAGCGGTCCAACAGACCCAGGGCAGCAGCCTGCTGCTTCAGGTTGGTGTACTGCCCGCCGGGCATCTCATGCACATAAACTTCCGGGTTGGGGAAGTTTTCGGTCTTGTCCGCCGCTTTGTAATAGGGACGGATGGTCTCCCAGTACCGGGAAAATTCGTTCAGGGCGTCCACGCTCAGCTTGGGCTGACGGGGATGTCCTTCCATGGCATAATACAGGCTGGAGGCCGAAGGCTGGGCGGTTCCGTTGCTCATGGCGCTCATGGCCACGTCCACGATATCCACCCCGGCGTCGATGGCCCGGGCATAGGTGTAGATGGTGTTGCCGCTGCCTTCGTGGCTGTGCAGGTGGATAGGCACCGTCACCGCGTCCTTCATGGCGCTGATCAGTTCATAGGCAGCCTGGGGTTTCAAAAGGCCGGCCATATCCTTGATGGCGATGATGTTGGCCCCGGCCCGTTCCAGTTCCTTGGCCATATCCACAAAATACTTCAGATTATATTTATCCCGTTCCGGATCCAGAATGTCCCCGGTGTAGCACAGGGCCGGTTCCGCCACTTTGTTGCACTCCCGCACCGCTTCAATGGACAGGCGCATGTTGTCCAAACTGTTCAGGGAGTCGAAAATACGGAACACGTCCACCCCGTTTTTGGCGGACAGGCGGATAAACTCTTTTACCACGTTATCCGGATAGCTGGTGTAACCGACGGCGTTGGCGCCCCGCAGCAGCATCTGGAACAGTACGTTGGGAGCCGCTTCCTTAAATTCCTGCAACCGCCGCCAGGGGCTTTCGTCCAGGAACCGGTAGGCCACGTCGAAAGTGGCACCGCCCCAGCACTCAAAGGAGAACAGCTCCGGCAGTTTGCCGGCAGTGTCTTTGATGACCCGCAGCATGTCCGCCGTGCGCAGACGGGTGGCGAACAGGGACTGGTGGGCGTCACGGAAAGTGGTATCCGTCAGCAGCACTTCCTTCTGCTCCTGTACCCACTTAGCCAGTCCTTCCGGCCCTCTGGAGTCCAGGATCTGTTTCGTGCCGGCGGGCAGTTCACCCGTAAACGGCTTGGGCATATTCATGGGCGCGAATTCCGGTTTGGGCACCACGCCCACATTGGCATAGCCGTTTACCGTAATATCCCCAATATAATGCAGCAGTTTGGTACCACGGTCCCGGCCTTCCGGGAAATGGAACAGCTCCGGCGTCTCATCCAGGAAATTAGTGGTATAGGTGCCGTTGATAAAATGCGGATGCTGCAGCAGATTCTCCAGGAACGCGATGTTGGTCTTCACGCCGCGGATACGGAATTCCTTCAGGCAGCGCAGCATCTTGGTCACCGCGATGGTATGGTTCAGGCCCCAGGTAGTCGCCTTAACCAGCAACGAATCATAGTACGGAGTGATGACGGAACCGGTGAAGGCATTGCCCGCGTCCAGACGGATGCCCATGCCGCCGCCGCTGCGGTAGGCGATGAGCTTGCCCGTATCCGGCATGAAATTGTTCAGCGGGTCTTCCGTAGTGATACGGCACTGGATAGCTTCGCCCCGGATGCCGATCTTGTCCTGTTCCGGAATGCCCACTTCCGGACTGTGGATACCGTAGCCCTCCGCAATGCGGATCTGGCTCTGGACGATATCGATCCCCGTAATGGCTTCCGTAACGGTATGTTCCACCTGAATACGGGGGTTTACTTCAATAAAATAGAACTCGTCGTCAGCGGTAACCAAAAATTCCACGGTGCCGGCGCTGATGTAATCCACATTTTTCATCAGCTTCACCGCCGCGTCGCAGATCCGCTGCCGCAGTTCTGGCTTCACGAAAGTGGCCGGAGCCATCTCCACCACCTTCTGGTGACGGCGCTGCACGGAGCAGTCGCGCTCGAACAGGTGCACGATCTCGCCCTGTTCGTCACCTAAAATCTGTACTTCAATATGTTTCGGGTCTTTCAGATATTTTTCCAGATAAATCTCATCGTTGCCAAAAGCTTTCAGCGCTTCGGACTTGGCCATGGCATAGGCTGTATCCACTTCCTCCGGGGAATTGACCGCGCGCATGCCGCGACCGCCGCCGCCGTTGACCGCCTTGATCAGCAGCGGATACCCGTACTTTTCACCGAAAGCCCGCACGTCTTCCACGGAAGAAATGGGACCGTCGCTGCCGGGAATCATGGGAATGTCCGCCAGTTTCGCCTGGGCGCGGGCGTTGACCTTGTCCCCGAACATGATCAGGTGTTCCACCCGGGGACCGATAAAGAGGAATCCTTCTTCGGCGCAGCGCTTGGCCAGCTCAGCATTTTCCGAAAGGAACCCGTAGCCGGGATGGATGGCGTCCACATCATGCTCATGGGCGATCCGCATGATATCCTCAATATCCAGATAGGCTTCCACCGGGCCCTTGCCCCTGCCTACCAGATAGGCTTCATCGGCTTTATTGCGATGCAGGGATAAGGTATCCTCTTTGGAAAAAATCGCAATGGTGTGGATCCCCAGCTCGTTACAGGCGCGGAACACGCGGATGGCGATCTCGCCCCGGTTCGCAACTAAAACCGTCTTAATCTTTCTCATCTTGTCTCCTCCTTGGAATGTGCAGGCATTTTGTCGGGAAACGCGGCCCTGCTGCTGAAAACGGCAGAGTGAACCGGCGTTCCCTCCCATATGTGGCTCTATTGTATTATAAGAGATTTACAAATTCAACCATTTCAAGCCATGTATACATTATTCTTGTAAATTCTGTGAAATCTTAAAACGACTCTTGCATGAAAACAAATTGTGATATAATATGCTGTAATGTAAAATATATCTATAATAATAGCAGGATCGTCCGGAAAGAAACATCCGGACCCTTTGGGAATATGCATCCGAATCACCCGGCATCGCCCCATTACCAATTGTACCTGTATCCTGCTTTTCTCTGAACAAAATACGATGCAACTGAGGTTACAAAATGTCTTCCAATAAAGAAATTACCAATACAACTACAGATTACCAAAGCCTCTACCTGTATGTGGTGGAACACATAGACAGCAAGGGGAACTACGACGCCTCCCCCCTGCCGGACAATCTGATGCGGGAATATACCTACGGCACCGAGGACGCCGCCATGTTCCGGTCCAAAACCGAAGACGGCGACATGGAACAAGCCAAAGATATCTACCTGCTGCTGAAGGCCTGGCTGAAAAATCCCACCCAGAAAACCAAAAACAATCTGTATGAGAAAGTCTACACCACGCCCATCATCACGGTATTTTTTGCACTGGCCGGCCAGCTTCGCGGCGAAAAGCTCAGCTACGACCTGCTGCATCTGGCCCAGGAATGGTTCTACACCGCCAAGGACCGGGAAGCGGTCAAGTTCGCCTACCTGATCTGCGGGCTCATCGGCCTGGACCAGGTACGCAAGTCCTTTTCCGAGCATCTGTACAACGACCTGTTCACCATGGCCCGCTGCGAGGAGTTTACCATTTTCCTGTGCATGGCCTGTCAGTTAAGCGAAATCCGCCCGCAGAAAGAACTGTGGTTCCTGGCCCGGCATACAAAGGGCTGGGGCAGGGCCATCACCCTGCTGTTGCTGCAATACAGAACCCCGGCCCAGCGCATCTGGCTGCTGAAAAATGGGCTGGAACTGCGGGTCTTCTGGCCGCCCCTGTCTCCGGTCATCATCAGGGAAAGCCAACTGCCGCAGCTGCTGCAGCAGGAAGAAATTCCGGAAGATATCTATCTGGCCGCCGCCAACGTCATCATCACCTATCTGATTTTCCTGCTCCCCGACCGGGACCCGGCGGAGGATAACATCGAGAATTCGATGATACCGGCGCTGCATATTCCGCTGGAGTCGTTGCTGCAGGATTTCCTGCGGCATGCGGAGACCTACGCCAAAACGCCGCGGAACCTGCTGACCATCTTTGCCGTCAAGGACCGGCTGGAAGTACTGGCCGCCGAAAAAAAAGGAGCCGTCCTCACCGCCAACGCAGCTCAGCTGCTGATCGGCAAGTGCGACAGCCTGATTTTTTACAAAGACTGGGAACCGGAGATCCGGGCTTCCCTGTTCGACCGCAACGGCCGGCTGAATGCGGAGATCGTGGACTTTGCCGCCGATCTGGATATTGACATCTGGCCGGATGTAATCAAGTTCTACAATGAGCATCCGAAGGATCAGACCGCCCTCCGCTACCTGATGTTTGCGGAAGCCGGCGGAGACGAGAAGCGGATCGATACCCGGCGCCATCTGTTCCTGGACTGCGCCGAGGCCCATCTGCGACAGTACATGGAAGATGAAAACCTGCTGGTCAATTTTGCCAATTACCTGCGGGATTACCCCGGGGAAGGGGAACCGCTGCTGCAGGCCTGCCTGACTTCCATTTACGAGCACGCCATCGGCATGGCGGCCCTGTCGGTATCCGCCTGGCCCCGGGACAAGGTGCCCGTGGAATTAAAGAAGGCCGTGATCCAGGCGATGCAGCTGAACCAGAATCCGTTTATCGGGATGGTGCTGCAGTCGATTATTGATGAACGGGCGCCGGAGCCGGTAGAGTTTGAGCAGGGAGATATATAAGAAAAACTGAATATAAAGTTACAATAAAAAGACTTCGCAAAACCGGGAACGCTTGCTATTTCATGGGTTCATTTGCCTGTGGCTTCGAAACTCAGGGCTTCGCCCTTCAAACAGTCTCGCCACAACGGCAAATTTCACCTCATGAAATCACGCAAGCGTTCCCGATGTTTTGCTTAAGTCTTTTTTATTGCAACTTTTTTGTTTCAGTTGGTTATAATTGGTAACCAACTCATTAACGATTAGCGTGCAGGGATTGAACAAACCATTGTGCACGTTTGTGTAATTGCGTTGAACGTTGAAAAGGCAACCCGGAAGGGTCCCAGTCGACGAGGGAAGCCACGCTGAGCGAAGCGATGCGCGGCGTACAGAGGAGTGGGAGGCGGGTTGCCCTTTCAACGCGATTCCGAGTTTCGAAGCCACAGGCGCATAAATCCATGGAATCACAAACATGCACAGGTTTGCGAAACCCTGCACGCTTTTATTTTTATCTGTCTATTTTTAAAACTATTTTGTTGTTGGTTCGTTCCCATCCCGAAGGATACGGTTATGGGGTCCCGCCAGGTTGTAATCTTCCAGCTCAGCCACCGGAACCCAGCGCCAGTCGTTCGGAAGTGTTGCCGCATCCGGATTGGCTGCAATACGATCTGCCGGATCCGTTTTGCGGGATTGCTTCGCAGCAGTTGCCTGCGCACATTCACCTGTTCCCGTCGCTGCCTCTGCTGTATAAACCGCCATCTGCCAGATTTTATGAGAAAAGACATGCCGGATCTTCCGGGCCCTTCGGGATATGTTTCCGACAGCGACTCCCATTCCCGACAGCAAAGCAGTCAGCGCTTCCCTTCCCTGCTCACCTTCTCCCGCACAGTTGGGGAATTCCCACATGCCTGCCAGCAACCCTTTGGACGGACGCTGATGAAGAAGGTAAAATGTTGCAGCTTCTGTTGGAATGTCTGCCTGATCTTTGCGACTATTGCAGCACGATTGTATCGGTTTATCCTGCGCCGCTTCTTCCTTCCTCAGTTTCACCACAAACACCGTAATGGGTTCCACCGGAACTTCCTTCTTCGTGATCCGCAGGGGAATCTCATTTTCCTTCCCTGCCTTTTTCGCCTGGCACACCCCAACCAGCGGGCACACTTCACAGCGGGGCTGCCCCGGAATACAAACAGTAGCGCCCAAGTCCATCAACGCCTCATTGAAATCACCGGGACGTGCGGCATCCTGCCGTGTTTTTACCAGCTCCGTAATTTCTTTTTTCATCTTGGCGGAAAGAATATTTTCTTCAATATTATAAATGCGGGCAAAGACGCGCAGCACATTTCCGTCCACCGCCGTCTCCCGTTTACCGTAAGCCATGCTGAGGATGGCCCCCGCCGTGTACTCGCCGATTCCTTTTAACTTACTGATCTCTTCCCGTGTTTCCGGCACATGACCGCCATAGGTTTCCATAACCTCCTGCACCGCCGTGTGCAGATTCCGGGCCCGGGAATAGTAACCCAGCCCCTGCCACTGCCGCACCACTTCGTCTTCTTCCGCGGCAGCCAGGGACGGAATATCCGGAAAACGCTCCATCCAGTTTGTATAATAGGATTTTACCGCCTCTACCCTCGTCTGCTGCAGCATGATCTCCGACACCCACACCTTGTACGGGTCCCGGGGCGATTCCGTCCGCCAGGGAAGCGTCCGTTTGTATTTGTCGTACCACTGCATTAACAGCGGCGTCCAGTCTGAATTCAACAATGTTTTCACCACATTCTCTTTACCGTTACGCTGCACGACCAGTCTTTGTCGTGACTTCCCCGCTGGAAGGTTGCGTCGCCGCCTACCGTCCAGCCTTTGGCTACTTCGGCTTCCCCGCCGATGGACAGCACAAAGTGGGTTTTATCCTGCACGTTCCGCATGTCATAGGTGTTGGCCTGATTACCCATGTAACTGTACCGCAGTTTTGGCTCCGCTCCCGCAAAGGCGTGCTTCACGCCCGCCCGGATGGCATAGCTGCCCCCCGCCAGATAGCGTTTAAACTCTACCCCGGCGCCCATGCCGAAGTAATTGTTTTGCTTACTGTCTACCACCTGTCCGAACACGCCGGCCCCGTCTTCACGGTAGCTGTTCTGCCATAACCTTGATAACTGCGCGTTCACATAGGGACGCACATGCCAGGGCACGTTTTTCTCCGCCTGCAAATCGTACAGGTACTCGCCGCCTAACTCCAGAATGCGGCTGTGGTAATCTGCCCCCGCCGTCAGGCCCAGATTGGTAATGCCACGGCGCAGTTTGTTCCGCAGCCAGCCGTAGTCCAGATACACCAGTCCTTCACTCCTGCCTTTGCTGTATCCGCCATAGAGACCGAACCGTACATCCCGCAGTTCATTGCTGGCGGTGTTGTCGGAAAAACTGGTTTTACTGTATCCGGCAAACACCCCGGCCCGCCAGTTTTTGCCATAAGCCTTGTCCCAGCCTAACAGGGTCGCGGTGCTGTGGTAATCCGTGTTGTTCCGCATGTCCCCCCAGTTCTTTCCGAACTTCAGCCAGATGTCGTTGTCCGCCGGTTCCAGGGTCCGCAGGGTAACCGGTACGCCCTCATCGCTGCTGTCGTCCAGATGCTGCACGGGAATATTGGCTTTCGTCTCCTTCGCCGTAAACGCATCCTTTAGCCGGGAAGACAGCAGATGCTGGATCACCGTGCTGCGCTGGGCCAGCGCCATACTTTTAGCCGAGGCGTTGGACCCAATGGAAGACAGGGTTTTCTTTGTTTCTTCCGGTGTCAGGGTGAACAGAGGCCGCATCTCATTCCGACGGGCATCGCCTTTGGCCGTCAGGTTATCAAACATCTCCATCATGGCTTCGTAGGTTTCTCCCTGCACCGCATCAACGGCTCCCAGGTTGTTTGCCTCTTCACCGATCACTACTGCCGTGTTTCCTTCTATTACGCCAATCTCATCCAGCATGCCAAACTTATAGGGCGCGTTTTGGGTATTCTTCACGGAACCATAGACCCCATCTGCCTGTACCACCGCAAATTTTTCATTCGGCAGCAAATTTTTCGCAACGATCTGGGCATTATCCAGCATCGCCAGCCCGCTTACCTGAATGGTGCCGGCGCTGCCGCCGGCTACGCCCAGCAGTGTGCCGTCCGAGAGCAGATTGCCGTTAATGGTCATGGAAGAGTCACTGGTAAGCGCCCCTGCCGTGCCGCAGTTGATGAAAAATCCTTTGTCGCTTTCATCCAGCCTGGAAGCAAAGTCCGACGCCACCCTACTGCTCATATCATGAACCGTGTAACTTGCCGCCCAAAAGCGTGGCGCCTTCCGCCACATGCACGCCTACCACATCGGCCTTGCCGCCGTAGACCAGCGTGCCGCTCTTCACATTCAGTTTCATGTTGTCCGGGCCGGTGATGTTCCCGTCGTACGTCATGTTCGCCGCAAAATTCAGGTTCGTCACCAGGTCGGGAATGTAGGCGTCATAGGCGTAGCCTTTATCCCCCGTCTTTCCATTGAACTGGATAAGCAACGGCCCTTTCTGAGTTGTAACCGTTTTTATACTGGCCTTAACTTCCGAATCCGCCTCATAATCTTCCGCATATTGTAAATATTTATCTATTAAGGCAGGATTATTTTCCAGTTCTTCATCTCTGGGTTTTGGATTCTCCCCCGGATGATTTTTCGCCATCCACGCTTCAAAGGAAATCCCGGGCTCTTTTTCCGTTTTTTCCACGCCATCATAACTGCCGTCGGTATTGAAATGTTTCCAGTCGCTGATGATGTTTCCGCGAATGGATGCCCCATTCTTTATGTTAATGTTTTTTACAAATGCGTTTTTACTGATATAGATCGCATTCTCCGCACCGGACAGGGAACCGCTCAGATTGTATTCCTTTACCTGCGGTCCGTTCAGTTCATCTTTACCCGCATTATATACATTCTCATCCATGTCCGTCAGTTTCAGATTATCAGGATCGTCAATCGCGCCGGTTCCCTCTTTCACACTCCGTTTGTAACGGATATAGGAACCCCGGTATTCGTCATCTGCGCCGTTGCTGCTGGAACCGAAATCAAAACGGATACCGGTACCGCCCTTCCCGTTAGCGGTCACCGTACCGGCCTGGTTCACCACCTGGTCGCGGCCGTAGGCGATCAGAATGCCGTTACCCCGGAGACCGTCCGCGTGAATGCTCGTAGCCGCAGGAACGATCACCGTGTTCTGCATACCGTCCACCCGGATACCGGTGGCGCCCGTACCGTTCGTTAAAATATCCGCCGCCTGGGTCACCGTATTGCGGGACCCGTAGATATGCAGGCCGATGCCCAGTGGCACAGTGCTGGGTCTGCCTTTTATATACGCGGTTCCGGCTTCATTCCGGGCAGAATAGCCCTGGGTATTGGTAAAGGTCTTCCCGTCCCCGTAAACGGAATGGCCGAAATAAGCCTCCCGGTCGATGTCATAGCCCAAATCCTGCATCACGGCCAGTTCAACTTCCATAAAGGATGTGTAGTTGCTGTAATCCCGATGGCTCATCATACCGGTCGTCTGCAGATGGGAACCTTCAAACTTATTGTGTTCCCATCCATTGACGGGAACGCCGTTAACGCCGAAGAACGTAGCCCCCGCCAAGGCATCCGTCACATTCGTGCCTATAAAAAAGGCCTTCCCGTTTTTTCCGGAAGCATCCTCCTTTTTAAATCGATTGTTTACAATAAAGAAATCGCTTTTCTTTACGTCGGGGTTCGCTTTCTTCTTTTCTGCAAAGCCACCCGCCGACAGGATTTCCATCCCGGGTTTCGCCTGGTTCAGGTTCTGGTCTACCAGATGCAGGTTCCAGGACTTCTTATCGGTCACTTCGGGACTGAAGCTAAATATAACCTCTCCGGTCTCTTCAGATCGTCCGTTAACCTTCACGGCCTTGCTGATACCCAGTGCATGGCCCAGTTCATGGCGGAAAGTACCCACAAAATCCGCCGCCTGTTCGTTGGTCGGCAGCACCGTATCCGTATCCACCCACCAGCCATCCACCGCTCCCTTGCGGGCTGCACCCATATACTGGCCTATGGAGATTTCGCTGAGCCCATAATCCCCCGAAGGCGGATTATCCATTTCGGCAATCTTATCCGTCATCCGGAGCAGTTTTTTCCCGTCCTGCAGCTGCTGCGCCACAAAATTAACCTCGGTTCCCTTTGCCTTTCTGTTTTTCACGATTACTGACGTAGTAGACGCATAGGCGTTCTGCTCATTTTTCTGCGTGGTCACAAACACCTGCCAGGGCTGAACGTTTTTCGCTTTCGGGCCGACCATCCCCGTCCAGTAGGCAGTACTGGATTTTACCGACTGAATCAGGGACGGACTCAGCGTATACCCGGCTTTGTCCACCAGCTTTTCAATTCCTTCGCCTTTGGTCAGGAACTGCATTTCCACCATCGGCTTCCCGTTGTAATACACGTATTCCGGCGGATTTACAAACGCATAGCCGCAGGCGGGCATGGCCAGCAATGTAGCCATAATGGTTGCTGTCATCTGTTTTTTTTGTTTTCTGTGAGTGTTCATACGAAAGGATCTCCTTAGAATTGTTTGTTGCAACGATTTACAATTATTAGCAATTATTTGCAATGATTTACAATTTTTTGTTTTATCAGATTATTATAGCTTGCTGCGCAGGAATAAGTCAATAAAATCAGAAAGTAATAAAAAAGACTTCGCAAAACCGAAAACGCTTGCTATTTCATGGGTTCATTTGCCTGTGGCTTCGAAACTCAGAGTCGCATTGCAGGGCAACCCGCCGCCCACTCCTCTGTACGCCGCGCATCGCTTCGCTCAGCGTGGCTTCCCCCGTCGACTAGGACCCTTCCGGGTTGCCCTGACAACGCTCAATGGAAAATTGAAAGCACTCCCGATGTTTTGCTTAAGTTTTTTAATTGCATCTTTTTTCAAGTTACCGAATATGATTTTGAAAAATAAAAAAACACCCTCGTCTGTTCACCGAAGGTGTTTTTAGTTTCAGCTTTGTTCTTTATTCCATCCACTCTGTATGGAAGGTGCCTTCTTTGTCCACGCGCTGGTAGGTGTGGGCGCCAAAGTAGTCCCGCTGGGCCTGGAGCACGTTGGCGTTTCCGCTGGCGGTGCGGTAGGCATCGAAGTAGGACAGTGCGCTGCTCAGCGCCACTACGGACACACCCCGTTCCGCGGCCAGCGCTACTACACGACCCCAGCCGGCCCGGGCTTTTTTCAGTGCTTCCGCAAAGAAGTCGCTGAACAGCAGGTTCTTCATACCGGCCTGCTTCGCAAAGCTTTCGCTGACGTCATCCAGGAACCGGGCCCGGATGATGCAGCCGTTTCGCCAGATTTTGGAAATCTTATCCATCTGCAGGTTCCAGCCGTAAGTCTCGCTGGCGGTCCCCAGCAGGTTGAATCCCTGGGCGTAAGCGCAGATTTTTGCCGCGTATAATGTATTGCGCAAATCTTCCAGCAGCTGCGCTTTTTCTTCTGCCGTAAAGGTTTCTTTCCGGCAGAAGGCAGCGGTTTCCAACGTCTCCGGCAATTCCGCGTACACCTCTTCCAACGCAGTCCGTTCCTCTTTATAGGTGCTCATGTTCCGGGCAAACACCGCTTCCGTAATGGTCGGCGTAGCCACCCCCAGTTCCAGGGCGCTCATGCTGGTCCAGCGACCGGTGCCTTTCTGTTTCGCCACGTCCAGGATCACATCCACCATGGCCTTGCCGGTCTCCCCATCTTTTTTCTTTAAAATGTTGGCGGTGATCTCAACTAAATAGGAAGAAAGTTCCCCTTTGTTCCATTCGTCCCAGACCTTCGCCATCTCTTCCGGCTCCATGCCCAGCACCTGCCGCATGATGGTGTACACGTCGGCAATGAGCTGCATGTCCGCGTACTCGATGCCGTTGTGGACCATCTTCACATAATGGCCGGCGCCGTCGGTCCCGATATAGGTGACGCAGGGTTCCTTGCCGCTCTCCCCCGCCTTGGCGGAAATCGCCTGCAGCATGGGTTCCAGCTGCACATAGGCTTTTTCAGTGCAGCCCGGCATCAGGCTGGGTCCGTGAAGAGCCCCTTCTTCGCCGCCGCTGACACCCATGCCTACAAATTCCATCCCCAGTTCCGCCAGCTTCGCGCTGCGCCGCCGGGTATCCTCAAAATAGGAATTGCCGCCGTCAATGACAATGTCGCCCTTCTCCAGCAGCGGCGTCAGCGTATCCAGCATGGCATCCACCGGCGCCCCCGCCTGGATCATCAGAATGATCTTCCGGGGCCGTTCCAGATTCTGCACCAGTTCTTCCAGACTGTACGCCGCCTGCAGACAGGGATCGCTGCCAAATTTTTTCATAAACTCGTCTGTTTTGGCTGCCGTTCTGTTAAAAACAAGAACCGGAACATTTTTACTTGCCAGGTTTCTCGCAAGGTTAGCCCCCATAACAGCCAAACCGATCAAGCCGATTTTTGCGTTTTGCATTCGTTTGCTCCTTTACATGAACAAGTGGAGAAAAGCGCCGGGCTTACCCCGGAAGGGCTTGCCCCATCGAAGCGTGTCGCGACGAACCGCAATTCGGATTGCGCGTGAGTCGGCGATGCGATTCGGGGGAGGGAGGGGTAAGCCCGACGCTTTATAATTTTTCAAAAAAGGCGCACGCAACACGCATGCGCCTTTTAGGTTGCAATGATTATTTCTTAACAGCCTTGTTCCATGCTTCCAGCAGGCGGGCACGGTTGTCGCCGGACCACTGGAAATCATATTTCAGCAGCTTGGCGTCCTTGAATGCCAGCGCTTCTTTCGGAGGATTGGCTTCCGGATTGGTCAGGAACTGATAGGAATTGTTCTTCTGGCCGATTTCCTGGGCTTTCTTCGTTAAGCACCAGTCGATGAACTTCTTGGCAGCTTCCTTCTGGGGCGCATTCTTGATCATGGCTACGGCGCCCAGTTCGTAAGCAGTGCCTTCTTCCGGCAGGGACAGGCCTACGTTCTTGTTGCCTTCCTTCATCAGGCGGATGCCATTATGCAGGTAGGTGATACCGATGGCGCATTCGCCCAGGGCCGCGGAACGGGCCGGAGCCGCGCCGGCTTTGGTGTACTGTTTCACCTGTTTGTCTAGTTTGGCCAGGTATTCCATGCCTTTTTCTTCACCCAGGCGCTGTACGGTTGCAGAAACCAGCACATAACCGGTAGAAGCGGAACCCGGGTTGCCCATTACGATCTGGCCCTTGAATTCCGGTTTCAGCAGGTCATCCCAGGATTTGGGAGGCTGCGCTTTATGCTCTTCAAACCAGCGGGCGTCCAGAATGAAGCCCAGATAGCCCTGGTAAATGCCGGTCCAGAAGCCTTCCGGATCCTTGAATTCGGCTTTGATCTTTTCCGCATTGGGGGATTTGTAAGCTTCCAGCAGGCCTTCTTTTTTCGCCATGATGAAGCTGTCGGCGCTGCCGCCGTACCACAGGCTGGCCTGAGGATTGTTCTTTTCCGCGCGGATACGGCTCAGGGTCTCGCCGCCGGACATACGAACGAATTTCACTTTGATGCCGGTATCTTTTTCAAACTCGGAAGCCACCACCTTGGCTGCCTGTTCTACGATACCCATGTACATAACCAGTTCTTTGTCGTTGCCTTTCGCTGCTTTCTTGTCGTCAGCCTTTTTGTCTCCGCCGCCGCAGCCGGCAAACGAAACGGTCAGTGCTGCCATGGCTGCAAACGCAGCTGCTTTTTTCCAGGTAAACTTCATTTTCCTTTTCCTCCCTTTCGGAATTAAAATTATAGTTATAACTTCAAGAGTCCGCACCGGAAGCGTTTTCATACCGCTCAGCAAACGCATCGGGGTCGCGACGGAGGCATCCCGCCTCCCACTTCCTCACTGCGCACGCTCACTCTGTTCGCGTTGCTCGGTATCGTCAGACTGGGAACCCTTCCGGGATGCCGTCGTCGCTCAACGTAATGAACAATTCCTCGCGCCCTTCGGGAGTGCTTCGCTTATTCAAACGCTCCCGGTGCTACCCTCACAATCCATACCTTACTCTATTTCTTTATGGCATGTAAGCTTTCCCGCTGAATGCGCAGATACACCGTATCGCCGGGATTGTATACTTTCTTGCTGCTGGGGTTATAGGTCTGGGTCACCAGTTCCTGGTCTTCCACCTGAACCACATAATCCTGCATCTGGCCCATGTAGGTGGAGCTTGTAACTTCCGCCTTTACATCACCGTCATCCGCCAGTTCAATGGCCTCCGGACGAATCACCACTTCCACCGTATCGCCGACAGCCAGCTCGCCCTGAATGCACTTGGCGGTGAATTCCTGGCCGAACATTTCCACTACCGCGGTACCGATTTCCATGCCGGGGCCCGCCTTGCTTTCCAGCCGGGTGCCCTGGCTGCTGACGCTCTTCACCCTGGCCGGCACAAAGTTGGCGCTGCCGATGAAGTCCGCCACAAAGTGGCTGGCCGGATACTGATAAATTTCCGTGGGGCTGCCAACCTGCTCGATCTTGCCGCCGTTCATGATGATGACCTTGTCGGACAGGGCCATGGCCTCGCTCTGGTCGTGGGTTACATATACGCTGGTGATGCCGATGCGCTGCTGGATCTTGCGGATCTCCGTGCGCATGTACACCCGCAGCTTGGCGTCCAGGTTGGACAGGGGTTCGTCAAAGAGCAGCACCGCCGGTTCCATGACCAGGGCCCGGGCTAATGCCACACGCTGCTGCTGGCCGCCGGACAGCTGGTTGGGCATCCGGTGTTCCATGCCCTTCAGGCCGACCAGGTCCAGCATCTTCATCACTTTTTCTTCGATGGTCTTCTTGTCCATTTTCTTATTTACCAGACCGTAGCCTACGTTATCATACACATCGTAATGAGGGAACAGCGCGTAGCTCTGGAACACCATGCTGGAGTCCCGCTTGTCCGGGGTCAGCTCGTTGATGCGCACGCCGTCCAGGAGGATCTCCCCGTCGCTGATGCCTTCAAAGCCCGCGATCATGCGCAGGGTCGTGGTCTTGCCGCAGCCGGAAGGCCCCAGCAGGGTCACAAACTGGCCGCTGGCGATATCCACGTTGATGTGGTCCACCGCCAAAAAGGTGCCGGTGCCTTCATGGGTCACATATTCCTTGGTCAGATTTTTTAACTGGATGCTAGCCTGTTTTGCCATTTTCAAATTCTCCTTCTCGCTTGTCTGAATTACCCTGTGCTGCGTTGTCGTCAATGGCTGCAGCCCCGCTGCGCCTGTTTCCTCCGCCTTGCACAGGAACGTGTATCCTTCGCAACTTGATTCACTGAAATAATTTATGCCTGACTTTTCTGCGGGTTGCTGCCCAACCGGTTCAGCATCAGCTTAATGACTACAATTGCTACATATACGATAAGAATCAGGATGGTGGAGAAGGCCGAAGCCACACCGAACTGGTTGTCTTCCACCTGGTCCAGAATCAGGACCGTCAGCAGACTGTAGTTGGCGGACACCAGGAAGATGACCGCGCTGATACTGGTCATGCTGCGGATGAAGGAGTAGATCAGGCCGCCGAAGAAGGCGCTCTTGATCAGGGGCAGGGTCACCGTGGTGAACACCCGGCTGGCATTGGAGCCCAGGTCCGCCGCCGCTTCTTCGATGCTGGGGTCAATCTGCTGCAGGCTGCTTTCCCCGGCCCGGATGCCGATGGGCAGGGCCCGGATCACAAACGCCGCGATGAGGATGGCCGCCGTACCGGTAAGCTGTACGGGAGGCTCGTTAAAGGTCAGGATGTAGCCGATACCGATTACGGTGCCCGGTACCGCGATACTCAGCAGGGACGAGAAGTTGATGAAGCCCCGGCCGATGAATTTCTTCCGTACCACCAGGTAAGCGATGATCATGCCCAGGATACCGGCGATGGGCGTGGCGATGATGCTCAGCAGGGTGGTGTCCTTGATGGCGTCCATGCCAACTTCCAGCGCGTATTTGTAATGGGCCGTGGTGAAACTGTAGTCAACGCCCCACATCTTAATGAAGGACGCGATAGGAATCAGGATGTAGATGGCCAGCACGATGGCGGTCACCAGGAAGCAGAAGCCGCCCACCAGACCCACAATCTGAGGATCGTCGATCATGGTGCGTTCCCGGGAAGCCTTGCCGGTTACGGTGATGTAGGTCTTCTTTTCAATCCAGTACTTAGACAGGATGAACAGGATGATGGCGATGTCCAGCAGCACTACCGCTACCGCCGCGCCGCCCTGCACGTCGTAACTGCCGATGGCCTGCAGGTACACCTGGGTGGCCAGGGTGGAGAAGTTGCCGCCGATGGCCATGGGGTTGGCGAAGTCGGCTACCGATTTGATGAACACCAGCAGGAAGGCGTTGGCGATGCCGGGCCGTACCAGGGGGATCGTCACCGAACTGAAGGTGCGCCACTTGGAGGAACCTAAGTCCCGGGCCGCGTCTTCAATACTGGGGTCGATGGACTGCAGCATGCCAGCCAGCAGCAGGAACGCGATGGGGAAATAAGAAATCGTCTGTACGAAGATCAGGCCTTTCAGCCCGTAGATGTTGGTGTTGCTCCAGCCCAGGAGGCTGTAGGTCACCAGGCCCCGGCTGCCGAACAGCATGATAATGGACAAGGCCACCGAGAAAGGAGGCGATACCATGGGGAGCAGCGCCATAAGGTTGAAGAGCTTTTTGCCTTTGATGGCCAGATGGGACGAGCAGTAGGCGAAGAGGAATCCCACCGAAGTGGCCAGCACCCCCACGATGATCGCCAGCATCAGGGTGTTCACCAGCGCCTGATAGGTCTCGCTCATGGTGACGATGTTGACGTAGGCCTGCAGGCTGAAGTTGCCGTCCAGGTCCGTGAAGCTCTGCTTCACCACCATCAGCAGCGGCCACACCACAAAGACAAAAAGGGCCAGGATCATACCCACCGAGACCGTCGCAATAATCGGATCCCGGAACGTGTTCCTGGTCGTTTTAATCTGATTCGATATGTAAGTTCCCAGCTTTCCCATTTAGGAGCCCTCCCTGTTCATATTGAATAGTTTATTTCTTTTTTATTTTCCGTTTTGACTAATTTCTTTCTTTTTCTTCATTCTAACGGGGAAAGACTATTCTGTCAAGCTGAAAACAGGGAGGTTTTTACACTTATAACACAATTTGTAAAATTTTGAGATAATTTCTTCGGAACTGTTTTATTGTCACAGTTTACGTGTAATTCAAAAAATTTTCTTCCTATTATATTAGGACGCTGACAGCCATAAACCATTTTCACATCTTCTGCTCGGCGATGGCTTTCCGCACCTGCTTCATATTATCAATATACTCGTCCATGCAGCGCTGCATCACACCGGTATACAGGCAGTCAATAATCGCCAGATGCACCAGACGGGAGGCCATGGCCTCGCTTCGGTAACTGGTCTCCCGGGCCAGCCCCGTCAGCACCACGTCCGCCAGCTTCGTGGCCGGAGATTTCAGATAGCTGGTGATCAGAATGATCTTACTGCCCCGGGACCGCACCATCTCCAGCACTTTCAACAGATCAATGCTGGCCCCCGTGTGGGAAATGGCGATCACCACATCCTCCGGTTTCAAGAGGGACGCCGACGCGATCTGCAGATGGGGATCGCTGTAGGCATGGACGTCCAGCCCGAACCGCATAAACCGGTGGGCAATGTCCTGGGCGATGTTTCCGCTGCCGCCGTAGCCGTAGGCATCGATCCGCTCCGTCTTCGCCACCAGGTCAATGGCCTGCTCCAGCGCCTTGTAGTCCAGCATCTTCTGGGTCTCCTGCAGGGCGTCGATCATATCCTGAAAGACTTTGCGGGTAATATCCCGGGGGGTATCGTCCGCATTCACTTCCTGGGACAGGGACTCCGCCGGGGAAAAGAGATCCCCCGCCAACGCCTGCTTCAGGCCCTGAAAACCGCTGAACCCCAGCTTATGGCAGAAACGGAACACCGTAGCGTCCGCGCTGGACGTAGCATCCGCCAGCTCGCTCATGGTCATGTGCATCACATCCGCCGGGTTCTTCAATATATAATCCGCCAGCTTCTGTTCCGATTTGGTCAGGCCGTTATAGCTGCTGCGCAGCAACGGCAGGCAGGTAGTCTGCTGAAAGTTTTCCATATATGTCCCCTCCACTTATAATGAAAAAACTAATTCAAACTAATACATGTCTTTGAAAATATTATATCACAAACAAAAAAGCAGCCGCAACCGTCAACCGGAGCGACTGCTCTCGCACTAAATATAATTATTTTACCCGTTGATCCGCTTCTTCAAATCTTCCACGATTTTCTTTTCAATGACTTCCGCCGCCGCTTTATCCGGCGCGCTGACGGTAATGTACGTCTTCAGCTTCGGTTCGGTACCGGAGGGACGCACTACAACAGAACCGTGGCCTTCCAGCAAGAACTTCAGCACATTTTCTTTCGGCAGCCCGTCGATGCCGGTGTTGTAGTCCAGCAGGGTTTCCACTTTACGGCCACCAAATTCCGTAATGCCGGCGGTCTGGAAATCTTTCATGATTTCCTTCATCTTCGCAAAGCCCGCCGCGCCCTCAAACTGATAGGAATACAGGGTGTTCAGGCAGTAGCCGTGGCGCTGGTACAGTTCCTCCAGTTTGTCCAGCAGGCTGATGCCTCTCGTCTTGTAATAGCAGAACATTTCGCAGATCAGGAAGGCGGCGTCCACCGCATCCTTGTCCCGCACATAGGAACCGCTCAGGTAGCCGTAGCTTTCTTCAAAACCGAAAATGTAGGAATCGGCTTTTCCCTGCTTCTCCAATAAGCCAATCTGCTCGCCGATGTATTTGAAACCGGTGAGCACATTCACAGTGCGCACGCCGTAATGGCTGGCAATCTGTTCCACCATGTCCGTGGTCACAATGGTCTTGATCACCACCGGGTCGTTGGGCATGGTCCCGTTCTCCCTACGGCGGGCGCAGACGAAATCCGTCAGCAGCATCCCCGTCTGGTTACCGGTGAGGAGCTGGTAGTTTCCTTCCTTATCTTTCACTGCGATGCCCACGCGGTCCGAGTCCGGATCCGTGGCCAGCAGCAGGTCCGCATTGTACTTGGCCGCGTACTCCATGCCCAAAGCCATGGCTTCATGAATCTCCGGATTGGGATAGGGACAGGTGGGGAAGTTGCCGTCGGGCTGTTCCTGTTCTTTAACCACGGTAATGTTGGTGTAGCCGGTTTCCTTCAAGGTCCGCAGCACCGGTTTCAGGCCCGCCCCGTTCAGCGGCGAGTACACGATGGCCACGTCCTTGTTGATTTCCGCATCGCCCACCACAGACTGCTTCTTCACTTCTTCCACGAAGGCGGTGTACACCTCGTCCGGGATCCAGGCAATGCTGCCGGCTTTCAACCCCTCTTCAAAGGCGATCCGCTTGCTGTCTGCAAACAAATCCAACTTTTCAATTTCCCCCAGCACTTCGTTGGCTGCCGCCGTGGTCATCTGGCAGCCGTCGGCCCCGTATACTTTGTATCCGTTATATTTGGAGGGATTGTGGGACGCGGTCACCATGATACCCGCCGCGCAATGCAAGGTCCGGGTAGCATAGGAAACGCAGGGTACCGGCATCAGTTCTTTAAAAATGTAGGCCTTGATCCCGTTGGCCGCAAATACCTCCGCTGCAATCTTCGCGAATACATCGCTCTTGATGCGGCTGTCGTAGCTGATGGCGATGCTGCGCTTTTCCGCCGGGAAATGATTGATCACATAATTGCTCAGGCCCTGGGACGCCCGGGCCACGATATACACATTCATGCGGTTGGTGCCGGCCCCGATGACGCCCCGGAGGCCCGCCGTGCCAAACTCCAGATCCTTATAGAACGCGTCCTCAATTTTTGCTTCGTCACCGGCCATAGCCTCCAGTTCCGGTTTCAGATCCGGATCCGCCACCGCCTTCTCCATCCAGATTTCATACTTTGCTTTTAATGTACTCTCCATGTCAAACCTCTCCTTAGTTTATGACACAAAATTAATAATTGATAAACAAACATATTCCTACATTATATATTATAACAGATTACCCCACGTAATAAAAGAATGAACCCGGATAAATCTTCCGGATTCCCAAAAAAGTAACCCGCCAGGCAAATGCCTGACGGGTTTGGTAATTCTTTTCTGATTCAGTTATTGACTCCCGCTATGTCAGCGCACGTCTGCGCACCGCAACACAGCTCCGCTTTCTCAATATCCAGCCAGCAGCTCTTCCGTGTGTTTGTAAACTTCTGCCGGATCCTTTTTCACCCGGGCCACGCCGGTTTCAATGGCCGCTTTGGCAACCGCTGCCGCAACCGCCGGGGCAACCCGTTTGTCAAAGGCGTCGGCTACAACGTAATCTTCCCGCAAATCCTTGTCGTCGATCAGGTTGGCAATCGCATAGGTCGCCGCCACCTTCATCTGCTCATTGATCTCTCTGGCACGTACGTCGATGGCCCCGCGGAATACACCCGGGAATACGTTTACGTTGTTAACCTGGTTGGGGGCATCGCTGCGGCCCGTACCGGCTACCCGTGCGCCCGCCGCTTTGGCAAAGTCGTACATGGCTTCCGGAACCGGATTGGCCAATGAGAATACGATGGAATCCGGCGCCATGGATTTGATAATTTCTTCCGTAAATACGCCGGGGGAGGAAGCGCCGATGAGCACGTCCGCGCCGACAGCTACGTCTTTCAGCTTGCCGCTGATTTTATTCTTATTGGTGGTCTTGCACAGCATTTCCTGAATGCGGTCCAGGGGTTTGCCCCAATGGCAGCCTTCGTACAGGGTATCGTTGCGGCCCGCCATGATCAGGTTTTCCGCACCCATTTCCACCAGCAGACGACCGATAGCCGTGCCTGCCGCGCCGCAGCCGTTCATAACGATCTTGGCGGTCTTCAGGTCTTTCTTAACAAAACGCAGGGCGCCCAGTACCGCGCTGACCGCCGCAATAGCCGTGCCATGCTGGTCATCGTGGAATACGGGGATATCCATGATCTCTTTCAGTTTATCTTCAATGTCGTAGCATTTCGGGGAAGAAATGTCTTCCAGGTTGATAGCCGCAAAGGAAGTCTCCAGCGCTTTTACGATGGCAACAAACTTGTCGGGATCTTTTTCGTTGATGCAGACCGGAATCGCGTCCACACCGCCGAACCGTTTGAACAGGACAGCCTTGCCTTCCATAACCGGCATGGCAGCAGCAGCGCCGATGTCGCCCAGGCCCAGCACGCGGGTACCGTCGGTGCAGATACCGGCCATGTTGCCGCGGCAGGTGTACTCAAAGGCCATGTCCGGGGCTTTTTTGATTTCCTTGCAGGGTTCCGCCACACCGGGGGTATAGGCAACCGCCAGGTCGTGCCGGTCATTCAGAGGCGCTTTGCAGCGGATCTCCATCTTACCGTGATTCTCCAGATGCATTTTCAAGGACTCTTGCTGTAAATCCATGTACCATCCCTCCTAAATTAAAATTTAACTTTTGCACGCTTCTATACTTTATAATACAGAACAGTATACACTAATTTCCATATTATGTTATATTACTATCATACTATATTTAAGGAGAATAAGCAACATTCCGACAAATGATTTATGCAAAATATTTACGGGCCGGGGGCGCGTTTACAGATACGCGTTTCTGCCTGTTTATATAAAAATGATTTTCAAAAGTACCTTTGAACTCCCTTTTTACAAATAATCTATCCCCGCACCGCTTTGCGTTTCATCACATAGTTCCAGAACATGACGATGAAAGTGGCCCCGATTTTCGCCAGCATGTAATGCAGGCCAAACTTTTCCACAAACAGCCACATGCAGACCTGGTTGATCCCCAGCCCTACAATGCTGGAGCCGATGAACAGCGCCGCCTGCCGGCCGGTCTGTTTGCCGGCGCCGGTAAATACAAACCGCAAGCAGAGCCAGTAGTTGACAATGACCGAAACCGTAAAGGAGATGGCCGCGGAGTACAGGTAGTGGATGCCAAGCCATTCCGTACACAGGTACAGCAGGCCGTAATCCACCAGGAAGGATGCGCCGCCTACGATGGCGAAGCGCAGGATTTCAAAAAGCTGATCTCGTTTCATATTGGTTCACCATAGTTGTTACGCTGCGTTTATATTTTCAGTATAACAGATTAAGAGGGAGAACATAACGATGCCTCGTATAATTTTCTTTCCAGCCCGGGTTTGCGAAAGACTACCGGCACAATCGTTTGAATCTGTTCTCTTTCACTGCGCCCCCAGCTTCACTGCCAGTATCCCCAAATACTCTTTCATGGCAATGGCAGAAGTCCGTACCGCTTCCGCAGACGGTGTAAAAGAAAACGCATCGATTACAAAATCTCTATTCGTCTTATAATCCGTCGGATACGGGATCACAGGCACGCCCTCCCGTTCAAAAATCAATACGGACCTTGGCAGATGATAGCCGGAAGTTACTAAGATTACCTTATCCATCCCCATCTTTTCACAAAGCTGCTTTGTATACCGGGCATTTTCCACTGTATTACGGCTTCGATCCTCTTTCAGTATAAACGCCTCGCTGATTCCAACACTCTTCAACAACCGGTATTCAATGTCCGCTTCCGTCCCGGTATATGAAAACACTTGTCCGCCAGATACCAGGATCGGCAAATTAAGAGCCCTGTGCAACCGGATTCCCATCAAAAGACGATTGGCCGGATCCGCGGCGGCCTGCCCCTCCCCGTCAAAATCTTTGACTCCGCCAACGCTGCCACCCCCAAGCACAACAATCGCGTCCGCATTCCGCAAGGCAGACAGTTCCGGCTGCGCATAATAGTTTTCCAGCGGCTGCAGGAGACGGTCAGACACCAGGGTAATACTCAGCAAATACATCACCGCAAGGGCCATGAAATAATACCGCGTCCTCCGGGTTTTTACAAACAGCGTATGGGCAAGCAGCAGCAACAGTATAAACAAACCCGGCGGCAACAGCCAGGCATACAGCAATTTTACGACATACAGCATGGTATCTCCGTTGTTTAATTAGTGTCCTTAATACAAAAAACAGCATATAGCGGAACAGACTTTACGTTATTCTCAAATCCGAAATTCTTCTCAGAAACACGAATGGAATACGCAGGAGCATAGCGTTTTACATATTCACGTAAACTGGTCGCACCCACATGGCTGCCGCTCTTTACCTCAACAGGAATCAGCCTGCCCTGTAAGGGGACAATGAAATCAACCTCCTGCGTGCCCTTCTCGTTTCTCCAGAAATATGGTCTGAACCCGGAGCGGATCAACTGGATCCCAACATAATTTTCCGTCATCCCACCCTTAAAATCCGTCAGTTCTTCTTCCATAAACAGAATATCTTCCGCCCGGATATCTTTCTGGGCACAAAGGAGTCCCATATCCGACAAATAGATTTTAAAATCATCAATATCTTTATAGTTTTCCAGCGGTTTCAAAACCTGCCCTGCCCGCCAGATCCGGAAAATCAGATTGGCGGAGGCCAGCCATTCAATGGCGTTCTCATATTCTGCGGCCCGCGCGCCTGTTTTGATAATTTTGTACTGGAAGCGGGTATTCTTTTTGGAAAGCTGTACCGCCACGGTTCCATACGTAAGACGGGTCTTCTTAATCTCGTTTGAACTTTCCTGGTACTTGCTCATATCATCCAGGTAATCCATCTGAACGGTTTCCAGCACATGCCTGACCTGGGTAAAATCCTCTGTATCCAAAAACCGTGCCACTGCTTCCGGCATGCCTCCGATTGCCAGATACCGACGATACAATTTCAGGGCAGCCTCGTGCAGCGCGGCAGGCATCGGCGCATTTTTCCGGTAACAGTCATAAATCTGTTTCACCAGGTCCTCTTCTCCCATGGCCAGCAGAAACTCTTCCATATCCATGGGGTACATTGTATAGCGGTCTACCTTGCCGACCGGAAATGCAAACTTCTCACGGTTAACAGCAACGCCGAGAAGGCTCCCGGCAGCAATCACATGATACTCCGGAGCTTCCTCACAAAAGTATTTCAACGAGGTAACGGCCCGTTCGCAAAGCTGGATCTCATCAAACACGATCAGTGTTTTTCCTTTGGTAATCGTCAGGCCGCTGATATGGGACAAAAGCGGCAAAAGATACGAGGGGCTGATGTTTTCTTCAAAGGTAGCGGCTAATGTAGTACTGGTCTGAAAATTGAAATACGCCACATTATCGTAATTCATTTTTCCAAATTCCAACACAGCATACGTCTTGCCAACCTGACGCGCCCCCTGAATGATCAGGGGTTTTCTGTATTTGTCTGCCTTCCAGTGCTCCAAATAGGCTGAAACCTTTCGGTACAGATACATAATGCGCCTCCAAATTTGGAATTTAATGTAATTTTATAATAACATACCACAGGAAATAATGCAAATAAATCATAAAACAAACATCAATTTCCCATTTAGTCAAACCAGCTACAGCAAAAATTCAGAGAAAAATAAAGTTTTTGCACCAAAATGCAAAAACTTTATAGATTTATCCTTATTCTACATCTAACTTCAACCCTACCCCCACCTCAGTGAGCGGAAGCGTGTTCATCATCTCGTGTTTCGCCGCGAACGATACGCAGTGGCAGGGGTACAGCATCCCCTTCGTATAGTGTTCCAGAAAGCGAATCGTTTCCGTAAGCTGCTGATTCTTTTTCAGCAGATGGAATCCGCCGATGATGCCGGAAACCGTTTTATGCCCGCTCATTCGCAATGCCTGCAGCACAATATTGCAGATTCCGCTGTGAGAACAGCCGGTAACGATGAAGACGCCTTCCTTCCCCTCATAGGCAAGGGCAGAATCATCCATCACAAAATCAGCTTGCCCTGTATCCGTACATTCACCAATCGGTTCCCGGGATTCAAAGGAAGTGACTCTTGGAATTTCACCGAGAAAAGTCAGCCGTTCCGTAATCTTCACCGGCTTACTGCCATCAATCACCTGCAGACCGCGGTCAATACAATCCTGCTTTGAAAAAGGCGCGCCTACATCCACACCCATGTACCTCTTCGGCACAAAAACGCCTGGATGAGCCACCAGCTTAACATTCTTCAAGTCATATTTGTCCCATAAAAACGTAAGGCCACGGCTGTGGTCATTATGCCCGTGGGAAAGAACAATATACGTCAATGCGTTCATATCAATCCGCATCTGTTCCGCATTGCGAAGAAACGAGTCGGAGTACCCGGTGTCAAACAGAATTTTCTCTGCCCCGTCCTCAATATATACACTGAAAGCGGGCTCACCAAGATAATACTGATCGATATACGTGTTGTTATCCATAAGAATTGTAAGTTTCATAGTTTAGTTAGTGTGCTTGATATCAAGTTAACGTGAGCGTTTTTGAGAAAACTTCAAAATCGCTCAGTCGCAGTTAAAAAAATTAGAACATCTTTTATTATCACACAATCCCACTAAAAATTATGATTAAACCCAATCGAAATACCAAACGAATGGTGTCCCGGATTTTTCGTTTTCATGCCGTTGGAACTGTGGCTGAACATATATCCCAGGCTGAAAGAATTATTCTTCGTATATTTCCAGGTCAGACGGGGACCGAGACGCCACATGAATATTATAATTATCAATACTTCACTTTTCCCTCAGCAACCGCTTTCAAATGAACCCCATATGGACTCTTTCCATAGGCTTTGGCCGATTTCAGCAAGGTTTTCTGATCGATCCAGCCATTAATGAACGCGATTTCTTCCGGTGCGGAAATGGTAATGCCCTGACGGGATTCAATAGTTTCCACAAAATTAGCAGCCGAAAGCAGGGATTCCATCGTACCAGTATCCAGCCAGGCAAAACCACGACCTAACAGCTGCACGTCCAGCAGGCCGTCCTCCAGATACATTTCATTCAATGTAGTAATCTCCAATTCACCGCGAGCTGAAGGCTGTACCTGATTTGCCCTTTTGCACACGTCGCCGGGATAGAAGTACAACCCGGTAACCGCATAATTGGATTGCGGTTTTTTCGGTTTTTCTTCGATGCTGGTTGCCTTCCCGTTTTCATCGAAGGCAACCACGCCAAACCGTTCCGGGTCCGTTACGTAATACCCGAACACGGTAGCCCGTCCGGCAAACTCAGCATTTCTTGCGGCAGCACGCAATAACCGGCGGAACCCGTTGCCGTAGAAAATGTTATCTCCCAGCACCATAGCACCGGCTTCCCCGGCAAGGAACTCTTCGCCCAAAATAAACGCCTGGGCCAGCCCGTCCGGAGAAGGCTGTACCTTATAGGAAAGGGAAATGCCAAACTGCCCGCCGTCGCCCAGCAGCGCCTCAAAGCGGGGCGTGTCTTCCGGGGTGCTGATAATCAAAATATCTCGAATGCCCGCCAGCATCAGGGTGCTCAGCGGATAATAAATCATAGGTTTATCATAAACCGGCAACAACTGTTTTGAAGTAACTTTTGTTAACGGATACAGCCGTGTTCCTGCCCCGCCGGCTAAAATGATACCTTTCATAGTAACGTTCACTTCCTTCTAAAACTATTTTATGAAATTACCCGGCAATTACCGGGCAACGTAAATTCAAAAGCTATTTTAAATGATTTTAAAACTTGAACGTATCCTTAATCCCCAGCCATTTCTGATCTTTATCCGATAGATTCAACGGTACCCCGTCCACCGTGTACCCCTCTGCAGAAGCCGAGCCTTTATATTCTCCAGCCACTCCGGGCCAGACGATTCCAATTTCCGGATCATTCCAGGCCAGGCCGCCTTCGTCATTGGGATGGTAGAAATCATCACATTTATAGCAGAACTCTGCAACCTCAGACAACACCAAAAAGCCATGGGCAAAGCCCCGGGGAATTAAAAACTGCTTCTTATTGTCTTCCGTAAGAATCTCCCCATGCCATTTTCCAAAGGTCAATGAGTCAGATCGCAAATCCACCACAACGTCAAACACACTGCCCCGGATCACCCGCACCAGTTTTGTCTGCGGGTACTGCTTCTGAAAATGCAGGCCACGCAACACTCCTTTTGCCGAAGCGGACTGATTGTCCTGCACAAAATTGTAATACAACCCCGCTTCTTCCATATCCCGTTGGGAATAGGTTTCCATAAAATATCCGCGGCTATCTCCATGCACAGCAGGGGTGATCACGCACAACCCTTCGATGCCGCCAACGTTTTTTTCTACTTTAATTTGACCCATAACAGAACCTCTCTTGTCTGCTCCTATTCGGTTTTTATTAAAACGCTGCACTTCTATAAAAACCAACTGTGCCAATCTTCGTATATTTTTACAACATAGGTTTACAGTTTAGCCTCTTCCAAATACCGCCTTACCGCATCTTTCCAGTCCGGCAACGGTTTAAATCCCGCTTCTGCCAATTTGCTTTTATCCAGCCGGGAATTAAACGGCCGGGCCGCCTTGCTTAACCCATACTCTGCTGTAGTTACAGGAATCACTTTTGTCTTCAAACCATACTGCTTATAAATTTCCACGCAGAAATCATACCAGCTAATGTAACCGCCCGGTTCTGTTTCCGCATTGGTAGCATGGTAATAGCCGTACTTATCGGTTTCCACCATATCTACTAACAAACGGGCCAGATCAAACGTATAAGACGGCGTACCGATCTGGTCGTTCACCACGCGAACCGTATCATGGGTTTTCCCCACATTGATCATGGTCTTGATAAAATTCTTTCCGTTCAGTCCAAACACCCATGCAATGCGCACAATGAAATACTTTTCCAATGTTCTGGCAACTGCCAGTTCCCCTTCCAGCTTGGTCTGCCCGTACACATTTAACGGGCTGTAATTCTTATCATCCGGCTTCCAGGGCGTATTCCCCTGCCCGTCAAACACATAATCCGTAGAAAGGTACAACAACCTGGCATCCACCGCTTTGGCCGCCACCGCCATGTTCTGTGTACCGCCGGCATTCACCGCACGCACCAGGGAAACCTTGTCGTCATCCTCCGCCATATCCACCGCCGTCCAGGCAGCGCAGTGAATAACAGCATCCGGTTTCACTTCGGCAACCACCTTTGCCACTTTTTCTTTAGCCGTAATATCCAGACTTACATAGGGCATCGTTGTCACGGCAGACCCATCCGCCACGCCTTTATATGCCGGCGCAAGATCCGAACCCACGCCCTCATGGCCGCGTTTTGCCAGTTCATTCATCACGTCATGGCCCAGCTGCCCGTTGACGCCCGTAACAAATATTTTCATATTATATAGCCCTTTCCCGTTGCCGGTGTTTTTTCCTTACACAGGGAACCGTTCCGCCGCTTCCCAGTTCGAACACAGGCGCCGCTTCTCATATCATTTTCTGACACACAAGCAAACCATCACCTGTTTTTATACATCTTTTCGTAATAGTTCTGGTACTCTCCGGAAATAATCTCTTCCCACCAGTCGCGGTGTTCCAGATACCACTTTATGGTTTTCTTAATGCCGTCCGCAAACTTCGTCTCCGGCAGCCAGCCCAATTCGTTATGAATCTTGGTGGGGTCGATGGCATAGCGCATATCATGCCCCTTGCGGTCTGTCACATGGGTGATCAGCGACTCCGGTTTGCCCAGTTCTTTACAGATCAGCTTCACAATGTCAATGTTGCGCATTTCATTGTGTCCGCCCACATTATACACTTCCCCCACCCGGCCCTTGTGGATGATCAGATCAATGGCGCGGCAGTGGTCTTCCACATACAGCCAGTCCCGAACATTTAAGCCTTCTCCATAAACAGGCAAGGATTTGTCGTTCAGGCAGTTGGCAATCATCAACGGAATTAACTTTTCCGGGAAATGGTAAGGCCCATAGTTGTTGGAACAACGGCTGATGGTCACCGGCAGCCCAAAGGTGCAATGATAGGCCATCACCAACAAATCCGCCCCCGCCTTGGAAGAGCTGTAAGGGGAAGATGTGTGAAGTGGAGTAGTTTCCGTAAAGAACAAGTCCGGTCTATCCAGCGGCAAATCCCCATACACCTCATCGGTAGAAACCTGATGATACCGGGTAATCCCATACTTCCGGCAGGCATCCATCAGCACCGATGTGCCGATGATATTCGTCTGGAGGAAGATGGACGGGTCTTCAATAGAACGGTCCACATGACTTTCCGCTGCAAAATTTACCACGATGTCAGGATGCTCTTCTTCAAACAGTTTATACACACCGTCCCGGTCACAGATATCCAGCTTCACAAACCGGAAATTGGGGTTATCCATAACGGATTTCAGTGTCGATAAGTTTCCTGCATATGTTAACTTATCCAGACAGATGATGCGATCATCCGGATGCTCACGCAGCATATGAAAAATAAAATTGCTTCCAATAAACCCGGCGCCGCCGGTCACGATGATGGTCATGTTAAAAATCCCTTCTTTATTTAGATAACACTGCCTGCTTCATAATCAGTGTAATGTACTACTATCACATATTATAGCAAATTAAAAAACATAATAAAAGAAGAATACGGACAAATGACAAAAAGCCCGGCGTCAGTCCGCCGGGCTTCGAAAATATTATAGCAGTATCCAATTAACACTATCCATACGAATGTAACGCAACCTAATTTCCCCTCAGCACTTCGTCCCGCATCGTTGCCTCCGCCAGCGGCCCCGATACATGGGTCAACAGTACCGTAACGGACGCAGCATTTCTGCACTTTTCCAGCACATCAGCATAAAGCCAGCATATTTTATAATGCTATGATACTTCATTCTTGCTTCATTATTGCCTAACGGCACGTAAACCTACTACATACTATTATTTTGCTACCATTAGTGGTGTTCTTTCCAAATATTAGTTAATTCGGCCCTATGCGAACGTTCCCCCATGCAGGCAAGTATTTGTTCTAACTCTTTTTTTGTTATTGGCAGTGCATCTTTTTCTGCTACTTGCATAACCAAATCGACCGCATTATAAATATGAAGCGTAAAATCGCCCAACGATAATCGTTTCTTAGCAATTACTCTTAACAACTCAATATCAGAATCCTCAGTAAGAATAATTGGCAAACGTAAAAACGCAGCCATAAGAATCATATGCACATCTGCCATACTGCTGCCTTGTCTGTGAATGCTATATATTGTTTCCCCAGAAGGTATATTAAGTTTTTCTATTTGCTTTGCACCACCAGCGGCTGCAAGATTTTTACGCAATGCATCATGTATGTCATGAAAATAACTTTCATACAAAAATCTGTTTGCGTCATCCTTTATAAAATCATCATACTCAATCTTTTGAATAAAACCCGTATTGACCAACTTCATCAAATAAGATTTTAGCTTGATTTCATGCTCTACAACGTACGGATGCGCCACCGGCTGAAAGTCCAAACATTCAAAAATTTTACTAACATTGCCAACATGCTTTTCTTCAGGAGCCAGTTTTTGAAGAAAACAAGTATCAACAATAACCTTTGTTTTCTCCATTCACATATCTCCATCTGAAATATTCACAGTATCTTTAAATGCATTGATACTGCTTAAATCAAAATCTGTTTTAATTTTACTAATTGTATATGCATCCAGCAACTTATCCTTTTCTATTTTTTCCATAAGTGCCCTTAGTCCGGGAATAGCTTTCTTTTTCGTTGGCCGGTCAATAAAAATATTCAAATCATTTGAAACAGCTTTAACAATTGTGCTAACTCTTTCTTCATTTTCTTCTAACGTTTTACCGGCGCTTTCTGAAAGAAGCTTCGTTTCTAACAGCCTACGCCTTACAGATTCATAGGGAACCATATAATCACGCATCAACAATACCATAACCCTGATTAAGTCTTCAATTCTAATCACTTTTGTATTTAAACCCAAAAGCATAATATTCTCCATAAAGGAGCCTTTGAACCTCTGTGGCGGCATCAGCAATTCTGCTGCAAAGCGGTCAATGATATCCTCCTCTTCTTTTGCGGTAAGGTTCTTACTCTCTGGCGCAATTTCAGCTAACTTAGAATTAACATCCCATACATGTCCTAACTCATGAGCAGCAATAAATACCTGTTCAGCCAAAGTCCTGGCGGTATTAATAAAAACGAAATCTTCCAGTTTTCCATTCACAAATCGTTTTGTTCGAAAACCCCAGTTAGATTCATCCTCCAACGGATAATAGATGATAATACAGTATTTGTTTAAAAGCCTAAAGATATCATCTTTTATGATCGTATATAATTCAATTTCATTTTCTTCCCTAAATTGTTCCACCACTGACGGCAGTTCTTCTAAAACTTTTTCAAAAGACATATTTAACCTCCAAAAAAAAGACTGTACTATATTTTTTAAGTACAGTCGAGTTTATATGCTTATTACGTTTATATTATACTTCTGTCGAGTCAACGGCTTCTCTGCATTCCACATATTCATCCATTAAATCAATAATCATATCCAGATTATCAGGATTACTGAACTTTTTCATAAATCGTAAATCAGGAAGTACATACTCTGGAGCCACATTAATAAAATGCTCCTTTGTTGTACCCAGATATTCTGCAATTCGATCAAGTTCGGTCGGGGATACTATCACTTTGCCTTCAATCAAATTTTGAACATCTTTTGCAGAGTATCTCATTTTTTCGGCAAAGGCTTCTAGCGTAATATTCTTTTGTTTCAGGCATTCAAGGATATTGAAACCTATCGTTCTTCGCAAAACAGCCATGAAATACTCCTTTTATAAACCTTACAAATCATTAAAATATGCTGAATAATGCAAAACAGCGTAATCTAAATTTTCTGCCCATGTATTATAACATATTATCTTAACAAGTTAAAGCACATTTTTTCAAATCATCTTACACTATAATAATTACGTTAATAACGTTCTCAAAACACCTATACCTCTTTCGGCCGAACTACCAATAGTAACCATTCTCGTGACCTCACGAAAATGGTATCTGTTCTAATTTTTATATATTTAACTTCAGCCTCAAAGGCTTCACGTATCTTGCAAAGTTAAAAATAGATCATCCTGTTGATTCTATTATTGATAAGACGCCGGCAAAAAACCGGCGTCTCCTTTTACCACTCGTGTTGCGAAGCTTCGCCGTTTTGTTGACACGTGCAACTTACACCTGTCTTCCCGGTTCAGCCTCGCAACGTTCCCACCTTTACTTTTTCGGTGTTTCGCCCCGCAGGGCGGCGATGTTGCAGCTCAGCTCCCCAATCACTTCCGTCAGGCCAGCCAGCTTGCTTTCCATGCGAACCAGCAGGAACCAGCTCAGCACCATGGGGAACCCGAAATCCTTAATAAAGCCGAATACTTCTGAGACTTCCATCTTCAGCCTCCTATTCTGCGGCAGGCTGAGGGTTACTCAGCCACCACGTCCCGGGTGACGGTGCGAAGACAGCCTTCCACGGCTTCCACCAGGTCGCCGCCGGTAGAATTGAACACGTTGTTTTCCACTACCGTCTGCATGGCAGCATCAATTTCCGCCTTGGTCACGCCTTTCTTCGGTTCCTCAATGTTCAGGGTCACCTTCTTGCCAATCGCATTCTTAAACACTAAATCCAGATCCGTATCGCTTTTCATAGTATGATTCCTCTTTTTTTCCTTAAAGCATTAGTTAAGTCCCGAATGATACCACCTGAACGCTGCAACCCTTGCCCCGCAGGGCGCGAGGAATTGTGCATTAAGGAAGGTCTTGCAAACTACGCAACAATCCTATACGCATCACAACGCGACGCGGGACACGCCCGAAGCTTTAGGGTTGCAAGCGAAGGCGGTATCAGAGGGACGCGCCTTATTCTTCACTCAATGTTGCCCTCTCAATGACGGTCAGTCCGGTAATCTCGTTGTCGAAGAGACCGCCCAGGGCTTTGCCGGTAGCCAGAAGCTTATCCGGATCAGCATCCGGTTTCACGTTGGAATAGGTGTAGCTCTTGCTTACCGGGTTCCCGTCTGCATCCTGACCACGGGAAATGGATACGCTCAGGCTGCGTTTTACTACATTCATGACTGCTGCCATAAGATCACGTCCTTTCTTTTTTCTTTACGCCGGTGGCGTCCCGCCTCCCACTTTCTCACTGCGTCCGCTCAGCAAGCTTCGCGTTGCTCGTTCGTCAAACTGGGACCCTCACGGGACACCGGCGCACAAAAATCACTGCATACAACAAATAATTATGCTTCTTCCGCAGTATCCAGATAATACTGCGCCTTGGCCCGCAGCAGCAGGCCGCCGGGGTACAGTGCGCCGCCCAGGGTGTTGGGCTCCGGCAGAAACCATAAGTCCCAGCGCATGTCCGGGTCGCTGCCGCCGGGACCGTAACCGTCCACAAAGGCCATCTCGCAGTGGGTCATCACCGTGTCTTCCGCCAGGGGCAGGCACAGTTCGTGGCAGAGCAGCGCCACGATTTTGGCCATGGCTTCAATCTGCTTCCGGGTAGGCGGTTCTTCGCCGTAGTCGATGACGGCACAGTCCGTCCGGGCCAGGTGGTCGTTTTCATAGGCCACGTCCAGCAGGCTGGCATCCTTCCCGGCCGGGGTCCAGCAGTGGCCGTCGTACCCGCACAAGAGCGCGATGCCGATGGCGCCGGTATTATGGTTCAGCGTATGGGCCTTAAAGCTTAAAAAGCTTTTGCAGTTCACGTACACCGTGCCGTCCCAGTCGATGCAGATGTGGTACGCGTCTTCATTATGACCGTAGCGCCCGCCGGTCCAGTGAAGAAAGATGCGACGTATGCCGTTCCGGGCTTCCCGGGCCATGTCGCGGATCATGTCTTCCGTTGCAGGATTAGAATTGAGCATGAATAGCACCTCCTTTCCTTTTTATAGTGCGCGGGGCTGTCCCGCCTCCCACTCTTCGGTGCGCCGCGCACGCTTCGCTTTGCGTGGCTTCCCTCGTCGACTGGGGCCCTTCCGGGACAGTCTCCGCGCCTTAAAGGCCAATCGCATATTTCGGCTTCTGCCGGGGCCCTCACGGGACAGCACCCGGAGCTGCAGAAGCCGAATGCTTTATTTTGGCCCCCACTTATATACTCCGGCAAGGGTCCAAAATATGAGGATAAATTTTTAATTTTTTTCTGCAAAACGAACAGCGTCCTGTCAAAATTGTTGACAAGACGCTGTTCCGCTATGTTTTATTCAGTTTTAGTCCATTTTCAATGGTTATTATTGCGTGTCAGTTTTTTGCGCAGTATGTTGAACAAGCCCTGAATGTAATCTTCCACGATTTTCCGGCAGGCCGGACACAAGGGCAGAATCTTCAGAAAGGCCAGTTGCAAACCTTCGTCAGATCTTTTTTGTAACTCCGGCAATGCCTGAATAATTTTCCAGTGGGCCTCACTGGGCTCGAACTTCTCCGTTTCCCAGTCGGAAACTGCATTCTTTGAAGTGCCAACCACAAAACCAAATTCACTTTGGTTAAGGCCTGTCTGTTCCCGAATCAGTCTGCATCTCTGCCCTTTCGATAATCCTTCCACGTTTTGTTTACTGTTCTCCACCACGATCATTCAGATCCCTTCTCTCGTACTTGTAAATTTTCAGCCATAGCCGCCGTAACCGGGGAATTATCATGGCGGAACCATAACAGTGATCCCAATTCGGCAGCTGACTGCAACAGGAAAACATGGCTATTGTAAATCTTTAAATTTTCGCTGTCAACCGGAAAATCCGCTATTTTTTGCCACCTCAACTCTTCCGATTTGTTTTTCAAACTAATAGTTCTACCGTTCCAAGCAAATTCCAAGTTTATCAAAGTTGATTCCAAGTCCTTTTTTGTATATACAAAAAGATAATCAAAGTAAATTCCAAGTTTTCAAAGTTTGCTTATGATAAGGTCCTATTGACAAAAGCTTTGGAAACATTTATTCTAAAAAAGTCGCCAAATTGATTGTTTTCTTTCGCGATATTAAGTATATTCATTTTTTAACAAAGTAAGACGGAGGTAATTAGCATGGACAAAACAATAAGCAAAAATGTATCCGGATTCACAAACAACAGCGAGGCTTCTGACCAGCCGGCTTTTGTCAGCAACCGATGGCAACCCGACAGGCCCGATTACACGATTGCCATAGACTGGCCCCAAACTCCCCCTGATCTGCTATCCATTCCTGCAAACCAGCTGAAACAGCTGATGCTGCAGGCCCGAGCCTATGACCCCAGGGCCATTGAAATCTTCACCACACTGGCCATGCCCATCGCCAAATACTACAGCAGCCTGCCCAACGTTGTATCTGTACTGGGGAAAGACGAAGCGTACAGCATCGCCAACCATACCATGATGGACTTTCTGATGCACGAACGGTTACGGAAAGAAAAGCAGGATATTCCCACCATGCTGAAACGGGCCATCCGCTGCGACCTGATGAACCAGATCGACCGGATCAAAAACCGCAGGCATTTCGAAACATACAGTAAGCCTGGAAACAGCAGTCAATCCGAGGATGACGACGACAATACTGATGTCATCGCGAATTTACCGGCGGACACACGGTTAGAGCCGGAACATCAGACACTGCTGGCCGAGCAGAAACATCAGGTGCGGGAATGTCTGAAATATCTGAGTCCGAAAGAAAAGAAAGTGATTATCGGATTTTTCTACCGTCAGCTGAGTGTGGCGGAAATTGCCGGGGAACTGCATTGTTCCAAATTATGCGTAAGCACGGCCAAATATTGTGCCCTGAAGAAGCTGCGCCGCATTTTTGAGGAGCAGCATGTTGTATAGTTTTTAGCTCCGGGTGTGTCCCGTCTCCCACTCCTCGGTGTGCCGCGCCATATTTTCACAAGTTGTATAAGTGCCGGGGGTGTCCCGCCTCCCACTTCCTCACTGCGCACGCTCACTACGTTCGCGCTGCTCGGTATCGTCAGACTGGGACCCTCACGGGACAGCCCCCAGCACTAACTTATAAAAACTGGAGGTAAAACTTTGAACTTAGAAATAGACATCAGAGAAAAAGACAACGTCGTTAAATTGAAAATCACTTCTCCGGACAAACCGGTGGTAATTGAATTAAAAACAAATGATTTGGGGACACCTGTAACAGTAGCTTCCGAACAAAACGAAAGCGCCTCCCCCGTCACAGAAGTTGCGACGGCAGACGAGACGTTAAAGGCAGAGACCAATGCTCTTTCTGCCAAACTGGCTGCTATGACCCGGGAATATGAACGGGTGAAAAAAGCAGCGTACCGGGCGGGCATAAGGCTGAAAGAAAACCTGAAAGCGTTGAGGCAGAGCGCAGTTATGTCAGCAGCCGGTAGCCCAGGTCTTGCACTGGCAGGTGTCCCCTGCTCTGTCCCCCGTGTCCCGGAAGCCTGTCCCCAGACTGTCCTCAATGTCCCCAACCCTGTCCCCGGGGACACCTGGGGACAGGGACAGGCAGTAACTTCTTATAATAGTACTACTAATACTATTACTTATAACCATGTCTTAGACAATGATACTGACAATGTCATTGATCCTACCATGTCTGACCCTGTTATGTCCCACAAAGAAGCAGAAACAACAAGCACCCTGTCCCCGGAACTGATTGGCAACTGCCTGCCCTTTGTTCCGGAAGAAGCCTCTCGCAAATTCATTCCCCTGGCCAATCTGCCGGAGATGTACCGGAACATCGTAACGGCCTGGAACGACCTGCCCCTTCCGGAAAAACTGAAAGGCCTGTATCCGGACGTAGCGCAAAAGTTGCACCACCTGCTGAAAGAATTCGGGGAAGCTACCCTGCACAAAGCCATCCGCATGGTTGCGGACAGCCCTTTCCTGCTGGGGAAAAGCTCTAACAGCAGTGGCTGGGTCATTTACTTTGGCTGGCTGCTGAAGCCGGGCAACCTGAAAAAGGTTTTGGAAAACAAGTACCGGGACAGGAGCCGGGAGTGGAAGCAGGGTAACGAGTGCGTTACCTACCCGGAGTACATTCCATGGAGCACGGTTAAAGACACGGTGAACCGTACCACCGTAACAGCAAACGCTTATACTGAAAACACGGTGAACCGTACCACCGTACCGGCAAACGGTTACGAAAGCCTGAATGCCACAGCGGGTTACGGTGATTCATGGCTGGAAGAATACAGCGCAGACAAGGCTGCGCAGACCTATTTTCTTGACCCGGAGTACATGCTGAAAGGTCTGGATCCCCTCACCGACCAGGCCCGCAACAGTTTAGCCCGGGCAGCCTCCCTGCTTGGCCTTACCAAACCTCAGGCAGCCTGACAAAAAATCAGCGCCGGATGACAGTCTGAAACGTTTTCACCCCAACGCTGATGCAAGTCCAAAACATATTGATTGCATTATTTACTTTTCGCCAAAAAAAGGCTTGCTATATCATCCAAAAAACAGGAGGAATTATGAGCGAAACAAAACCGACCGAACAAACCGAAGCCGAAACCGACACCGAGGCCCTGATCCGGTACGAATACCGCCGCAAGGCCTTCTGCGGGCTGGACACTATGTGCCACTGGGACTTTGCCCACGACAACGGGGAGAACCCGTTCATCACCAATATGGGCCTTCAGTACGTATACAACTACCAGGAAATGAAAGAAGAGGGCATGGGCATCATGTACTTTGGCGGCGCCGGCGCCGGCAAAAGCTATGCCGCGGCCCAAATCGTCAATGCCCTGACGGACGCAGGCTACGACTGCCTCTTCACCAGCTTTCGCAACATCCTGACCGAGCTGGGCACCCTCAGCAACGAAGGAAAACGGAACTACCTGAACCAGCTCTTCCGCAAGGACCTGCTGGCCTTCGATGAATACGGCTGCGAAGGAGAAGGAAACTACAACAACCAGATGGTGCTGTACATCATCAGCAACTGCTACCAGCGCCATATCCCCATGCTGATTACCACCCCCTACCACAGGGAAAGCCTGGTAAAAAGCAACAACGCCCTGCGCCTGCAGACCTTAAGCCGCCTGTGGCAGCGCTGCTGCTGTGTCCAGGTGGTCGCGCCCCCCAGCCGCCGTCACCAGACCCGGGAGCAGATGAACAAAACGGAAGCCCTGCTGAAAGGCCCCGGCCCCTGGTACGAAGAACCGGACAATTATAAAGAGCCGTGCCAGGAAGAAAAGGAAAAGGTACAGCGGAAGGAAGAACTGGCCAAAGCCAAAGCGAAAGCAAAGGCAACCCAGTTGAAGCTGATTAAAGAAGGAAACGGAAAGGACTGATACTCCCATGCAAGAACGTGTACCCGCCCAAAACATTGAAGCGGAACAGGCCGTGCTCGGCGCTATCCTCATCGACAACAGCGTCATGAACAAGGTGTCGGAAATCCTGAAGACGCCGGACTTTTACCGTATTGTGCATCAGATCATTTACCAAACCATGGTGGATATGCACGCCAAACACCAGCCCATCGATATGATCACCCTCATTGAAGAGCTGAAAAACCGCAACAAACTGGACGACGTAGGCGGCGTCAGCTACATTACCCTATTGGCCAATATCGTCCCTACGTCCGCTAACGCCCTGTACCATGCCCGCATCGTGGTGAACAATGCCCTCTTGCGGCAGCTGGGCGAAAGCGGCGCCGCCATCACCGCCCTGAGCTTTGAAAAAGAGGAAGATATCCAAAGCCTCATCGACCGGGCGGAACAGACCCTGCACTCGGTTTCCCTGCGGAAACACGGCAAGGCCTTTGTGCCCATCCACGACATCCTGACCCACACCATGGACCGGATGACCGATCTGCAGACCAAGGGTACCACGGTTACCGGCCTTTCCACCGGCTTTGCAGACCTGGACCGACTCACCACCGGCCTCCACCCTTCGGATTTCATAATTCTGGCCGCCCGGCCTTCCATGGGGAAAACCGCCCTGGCCTTAAACATTGCCCAGAACGTAGCCCTGCGAGGCGCAAAAGAAAAAGAGGCCCCCAAACGGGTAGCCTTCTTCAGTCTGGAAATGAGCAGCGACCAGCTGGTCCAGCGGATGCTCTGTACCGAAGCAGACACAGACATTAAAACGTTGGCTGTAGGGTCCGACACCGAAGCTACCGCCGCCGGCCCCCAAAGGGACAACGGGGGACATCCCATTAACCAGGGTTCGCGCGACAGCAACTCACCTGACAATTCCCTTGCCCAATGGAACCGGTTGTGGGAAGCTGCCGCCAAATTGGACGAAGCCCACATCTATATTGACGACACCCCGGGCCTTTCCATCCTGGACCTGCGGAGCCGGGCCCGGCGACTGCAGGCAGAAGGCGGATTGGATTTCATCGTCATCGACTACCTGCAGCTGATGCAGGGCAGCCGCAGCCGCAAAGCCAACGACAACCGGCAGCAGGAAGTAACGGAAATCAGCCGGGGCTTAAAAGCCCTGGCCCGGGAACTGCAGGTACCCGTGCTGGCCCTGAGCCAGTTAAGCCGCAGCGTGGAACTGCGCCAGAGCAAGCAGCCCATGCTCAGCGACCTGCGGGAATCCGGCTCTTTGGAACAGGACGCGGACATCGTCATGTTCCTTTACCGGGAAGACTACTACAAAGGAGCCGACGACACCCCCAGCCACATTACGGAACTGATCGTGGCCAAGCACCGCAACGGCCCTACCGGACGAGTGACGCTGTTCTTTAAGGAAGATTGTACGAAGTTTATCAGCTTAAGCAGGAGGAAAAAAGGAGTTTGATTAAAACATAAAGCAAGGACTTTACATCTTGCTTTTCCTATTTCTCATTGACTAAGTAAGATGAAAACGCTATAATAAAATTACCTTTTAGGTAATTTTATTATAGGAGTAAGCATGGAACTTATTTACGCAACAGAGAAATTACATAAACTCTGTCAGAGTACAAGCACTGCTACAAAGTTTTTTGGTGGGAAAAAAATCCTTGCAATTAGCCTGGCAGCCAGAATCAATGCACTGCAAAATGCTGTGAGTCTTAAAGATATTATCGTTCAAAACCAATTTTGCTTCATCAACTGAAAAATAAAAACGGCAAAAATCTGGATGGCTACTTTGCTATTGATGTGAAATCACGCACCGATCCGTGGAGAATTATCCTACGTCCGTTGGACAATAATAAAAGACCATTTGTTCCATGTCATATTGATGCAATCGCCGAATATGTAGAAATAGTAGAAATAAGGGAGGTAAGCAAGCACTATGAGTAACTATATCGAATATAACGATAAAATTGCATTTCATCCCGGGTACTATATCAGCGAGGTCATTGAAGAAAGCGGGCTTACCCAGTATGATTTTGCCAAAAGGCTGGATACGACACCAAAAAATATCAGCTGCCTGATAAACGGCGAGCAAAGCCTCTCTGTTGATATTGCTATGAAATTATCCAGAATGCTGGATACCAGTGTAGAATACTGGTTAAACCTGCAAACCGCTTACGATACCGTCACCGCTGAAATAAAATCTGATAAAGCACTACAGGAAGAAAGAAAGATTTTTAATTATCTGGATTATAAATATTTTCAAAGTAATTTTGCTCTTCCGTCGCTTCCAAGAAAAAAAGACCTGCAAATTGAGCAGGTACGTAAATTTCTTAATGTATCTACCCTGTCTGTTTTTAAGGATAGAAACATGACCGTAAATTTTAGAAGCAGCACAGCGGAATTAACCGAATCAAATATTGTCAAAGCGAATATTATGGTCCAAATTGCAACCAATCAGGCATTAAAAAATCCTGCCCCCAAATTTGACAGGAATAAACTTAATGCTGCTGTAAAGTATGCACTGACGTTAACTGGCGAGCATCAAAAATTTTACCCTTTGATTTACAAGGCATTCTTTGACGCAGGCGTAAATTTTATAATTTTACCAAATCTAGCCGGATCAAAAATTAACGGTGCAACCAAAAAAATTAAAAATAATATCATGCTTCTGGTAAATGATCGGAGATTAAATGCCGATACTTTCTGGTTCACATTGTTCCATGAAATCGGACATATCGTTCATGGAGATTTGGGAATCACTTTCGACGGAAAACACTGTCACGCCGAGGATGCCGCAGATATTTTTGCGGAAAATATGCTAATTCCTCCTGACGCCTATCAAAAGTTTTTAAACGAACATGGGCATGCCATCACCGTGCAAAGCATTGCACATTTTGCAAATCAGATTAACCGCGATCCCAGTATTGTTCTTGGTCGACTGTTAAATGATGGTCGAATTGATTACCGCGACGGACGTTTTAAAACACTGCAAAAAAAATATAAGATATGCACCAAGGTTAACTGACCGGTAACAAACCGGTCTTTTTATTTGTTCAGTTCAAATAATTCCGGAATCGCATACCTTACGCGCTCAATCAACACATCAAAGGATTCCGACTCCAACACCAAGCCTGGAACATCCGTACTGGTACTTTAGCCTTTAACGATCTTCCATTATGAGACCAACGTAAATAAATTTTTCTGGTCAAATTATCTGGTAATTATTAAACATCCTATCCCTGAGAACTATTAAAAGCGCAGCCTACCAAAATCTGTAAAATATTAAACATATAAGTAACAATATAAAAATTATTCAAAACTCCATCCTTCAAACCCCTATTCCAATCTTATTGTTCTTCTACTAAATCTTCCTTCTTCTCCCATTTACAACCATACAAAACAAACACTCACTCCCACAAAACATCAAACGTCAGAAGGTTTCTTATTCCATTGCATCATCTTTAGAAAAAAGCATTACTTTACGTATTCTTCCTCTGCGCTCACAACAAGCGCCTTAATCGTATCCAACAAAGTCATAAACCCTGTAAAATCTATTTTTCTATAATTCTTGCATACATATTTTGAAAAAATCTGTTTTCCGTAATGTTTTTCCTTATCAAACCCGCTACTTCTGCAAAAGGTTTTTCCTTTAATCACTGTAGCTAAAACTTCATCAGAAAACAAATCTTCAATTTCGCACTCCGTTTTTCCTTTAACCAAAGGATTTGTAACTAAATAGAGCTTGCTTTTGGGGATCAAATGTAACTGTAAATTTTTTTTTAAAACTTCTTTATCTGCATTCGAAACATTAATAGCATTTACAAACTTTCTGAGCGGCTTTTTTGCATCCGTACTGCCAATTTCATTGTCCAGCAAAAATATAACAGCGTGTTTTTGCTCTTTATTGCTTAAATCAGTAAAATACTTCAAATAGTTCGTAAACATCTTAAACCTATCAGTAAAATAGAAAAATAAATTAGTCAACGAATCCGCCCCATCCTGATTTACCCCAAGCAGACGTTCATGCTTTTTCTTTCTATTAAAAAATGCAACTTTATATAAAAACTTATTATTTCTCTTCTTTTCGATGAGTTCCGGATAGGAAGCATACAGATTCTTTAACGCTGCCTTTAAATAGACTATATCTGTTTTCCCTTCCGTTATAATAAGAGGCTTATCGTTTGCAAAAAAATATTTGTAAAATAAAAACTTCTGATACTCTCTTTCCCTTTTGTTTAGAGGCACAACCTCTTGCCTGCCTTTTGTTACCGATACCGCAGCCTGCCCGCGGTTATAAACATCCAACTGGTCAATAAAGGAAAACCTGCCCTCAAGTTGTTTAAGGTTTCCGAATCTTCCGTTAAGCATAAAGTTGCCCGTTGTATAAAGCTGGTGTGCCATAGCTCTCGTATTCTTAACAAACTCATGCTTGACACCTATCTTTTTATTCACAACAAGTCCGGTTACTTCCTGTCTTGCGTCATTATACAACAGTCTGGTTTTTTTATTGTTAACCGTAAAACCTGCCTTTTCTATTTCCGCTGTTATTTCCTTTAAAAACAAATCCTTCAAATTTAAAAAATCTTTATGATTTGTTGAAAAAGAAAGGTCGTCTGCATATCTTGTAAAGTCCAGTTTATATTTTTTTGCTATCTTCAAAAGGCGATAATCCATAATCTGGCAGATCAAGTTCGTAATAACAGGAGATGTTGGCGCCCCTTGAGGCAATCGATTGTTGTAACATACCAGCTGTGCTAATGCTACGGCAATTTCGTGTGGAAGTTTAAAATCTCTATTCTTTTCAAAGTAACCCACAATCCTGCCAAAATGAAAGCTGTCAAAGAAGTTTTCCAAATCCAGGTTAAGAACAAACTTCTTATTTCGATGCACCCTGGCATTGGTAATAATACTTTTATTTTTTTCAAACGCATGAGAAATATTGGTACGTATTATGTTATGGAAAAATCTATCAGCCTTTATTTTATTCCATAAACGTTTTGCCAGTTTCTTCTGTAAACTTTTTAATATTCCCGTTGGCGCACAAATTTGCCTCATAGAACCTGATTTCTTGGGAATTTCAAAAGTCCGATAAAAAGACTCGGGCTTTTTTATAAAAAGTATAAATGAAAGCTGATAACCAGGAACTCCCAAAAAATCTGCAAGCTCACTCCTGCTTTTTATTTCAGAAATATTTTTCACAGCGTACTCCCAAACAATAAAGCGTGTGGCAACTCATTACGCAAACCGCAGGCAGAACCGTACATTATAAGCTGTTCGCAAAGCGGTTAACAGCGGATAGACGGAGACATACCGTTTTTGTCAAAGCTTGCGAAACACAAGCCCAAAATCTTACCACACGCTTATTTAACTCAATTATAGGCTATCTATTCTTGTTTGACAATAGATAGTGTTTGGTCAACAACTCACTTTTTTCAAAAATTAATCAACATGAATGCCTAAATCATCAAACTTTTGAGGACTTCACTTTTTCATTTTCGAATTCCTCAACTGCAAGCTTGAATGTTCCAAATATATTAGTTACCAACACGGACATTGCAATAGTAGAAAGAGAAGTATCTTCCCTTTTTCTTGCAATACGTCCCATGCCATTCCGGCGTTTTGCGGTGCTAAAATACCGTTCTATTTCAATTCGGTCAGTATTGTCCTTAGCAGCCGTCTTGCGGTTTTTCCTGAGAGTTTTCTCATCTTTGAAAGGTCTGCCAAGCTCTGGCCCGCTTATCCGGATTCCATTTTCATTGCAGAACCGGATGTTGTCTTTGGTACGATATATTTTATCCACAAGAACTCTCTTGGGATAAAATCCATTGCGGTACCGGTAGGCGTTCAGAGCGTCTATCAGCATAGGGCCTTCATTAAATGCATTGAATGAGAGGTACTCAATCCGGCCAAAGCCGGTTTCATCAATACTGAGATGAAGCTTTGCGCCAAATTCTGTCGGGGCTTTTGCCTTGCCGCGGACAACCGGACGGACATAGGGCTGGCTTATGCTTACAATCCGGTTATCCACCGAATGCGTCTTGTTGTCATACATGGACTTCTGCTGTTCATACAGCAGGTGGATAGTAATAATTTGGTCACTGAACTTCGCCGCCGGGGCATAGCCTAGCTGCATAAATCTGTCAATGTATTCCAGATCACGCCGCACATAGCCAAGTTGTGCACAGACAGCAGCACGGACTTTATCAGAAGATGGTTTCTTTGCACGCGCAAAAGCCAGATACTCTTTATGGGCAATCCGGCAATATGTGCGTGGTTTTTCAAGATCATACGTGTTACAGAAAAAGTCTATTATCTTTTCCAGTTTGCTTCTTGCTTCATTAAGCAAAGAAGTATCCTGAGGATATCGAATGTATTGAGGGGCTACCGTGGCATCGCAAATCTGTGTAGCAAGCAATGTGCCGTATCGTGTAGCAGCGCCCTGTTTCTTGCGGAAACAAAAGGTCTTTGGCGCCGCGTCACACAACAGATTATTTGCGTGCAGGACAAACTGCAAGTCGATACGTTTTCTCCATTCAACTAGTAGTGTCCGTGTGAACGGAGCCGTGTGCTGAAAGGAAAGCAGACCGATGAAATACTGGTAATACGGATTCTGACGCAACTGGTCAACAAGCTCCCGATCCGTAAAGCCCAACCGCATCTGTAGTATCAGGGAACCGAGAACCATCCTGCATGGTTTTGCGACATTTCCTGTATTTGACGGGAAGATGGCAACATACAGTGCTTCCCAGGCTTTCCATGGCAACTGTTGCGCGATGCGGACCCATTCGTTGTTCATGTCCAATTGCATTCCGCAAGCCATGTTGAAATTGATAAAACTCAGTTGCTCATGCTCGTAATCTGTTGATTTGTACATGGTTTTTCGCCTCAAAGTGCAAGCTGTCAAGCCCATGGATTCGTTAAAACGACGAATTTGGCTTGCACTTTATTGTACAAAATTTAGGCGAAAATGCCCATGCTATCTACGTTTGCGGAGCTGTTGACCAAATACTACCTACAACTTAATTAAAACTAAAAAAAACCTATAACCACATTACAAATATTTTTTAGAAAAATAGCAAACAAATCCTTTTTTTCCGGAAAGACAACAAAGAAAAGTGTAACTGCAGCAATAAGAAACGTTGCAACATTGAGCCACCAGTTCATTTCATTGTTTTTATAATCCGCAAGATGCTGGAGAATCTTACCTTTATCTGAAAAATCAAGTCGTAAAACACTTATAGCATCATCTATTTTTTCGGTACCAGCCATTGCACTACTCGAAAAGCTCTTGTATGTTATACAATAATGTCTTTTACTTTTCTTCAACAAATTATCGTTAGCGCCATAAATATCATGCTGTAAAATATTGATACTATCTGTCCAAGCACTATCCCTTGTATATCGTACATATGAATCAATTTTACGTTCAAACTCATATCGGAGTTTTAATAAAGTATTTAATTTATTCTTTTTAAGCTTTATTTTATCAAGTTGCTTTTTATAATGAACTATTTCTTTCCCAGCAGTACGTGCTAATATTTTTAAAAAGAGGAAACGAAAATATCCTCTAGCATAGTCCTCAATATGATAATGCACCTTATCCTTAACAGACTTCATATGCCCAGCCATAATTCCGTCATCTTTAATTATATATACCAGCCTAGAGCTCGTTTCATCGTCAGCATATCTACCAGACAGGCTCGTTTCAAAAAACATCTTCTGTCTCTCATCAATAAACTGCCCGTTATACGCCTCTATGCCAACAGACGACCAAAAACAACTGTTATCAACATAATAATCAATATCAGTATAAAAAATTTCTATTCTCGGCGGCATAATATCTTGTCTATGAAGAATAAAAGGAAAGTAATACTTCAGTTTTTCATAGAATTCCCATTCAATACAACTGATCCACTCATATATTTTATCTGATTTAAGAGCAGCATCACCATAATGTGCAATAGCATACACATTATGTGCACCGCCCTCTTTACGAGATGCAAGTGCCTTATTGATATAGCCACGTGCATTATGATAATCAACTGCAAGGAATTGATCCAGTTCCTTTCTCTTTTTCTCAGTAATAAAAATCTGAAATTCTAAACTTAAATATGAAGAATTAATATTCCTAATATTTAAAGTAAAGTAATCAATTATATCGGCAAGCTTTTCTTTTTGAAAATCAAAAACACCACAATTGATACGGTCGCGCCAACGCAATAATGTAGAATCCATTTTTTCTATATTCGAGCAAACTTCTTCCAAACCACTTGTAGGTAGACCTATAAAACGATGTCCAGCCCTGTATTTTTGTAAAAGTAGACGAATCCCCTTTTGTAACTTCTCTATATCTTCTTTATAAATCAAATCAGAAGTCACTATACAGTCTAACTTCAGAAAATGATTCTTCGGTATAGAATTATGGAACTTATCGAAAAGATATTTATTTTCATAGATAAAAGCATAGTTAGCACGATAATAATCTCTATTTTTCCCCGGTAAAATACTTCTAATTTTAGATAAGCCTTTAGCATAAGTGTACAAGATGTTTTCTTTTATTATTTTATTTTTAATTCCGTAATAGCGCAACTTTCCAGAACCCCATCTTTTGATAATTCGTTGTCTCGTAATATTCAATTAACAGAAAAGCTTATCCCTTGTAGGATCACAATTTGAAATGAACTATCATAGCACAAACCAGAGTAGAATCAATACAATATTACACGGCAGCACATCTTTTTTAGTTTAAACCATTTACTTTAAATACTGAACAGCCAACGCAATCAGTGACAAACACCGATTGAAAAAGTAGTCATAGTATCTAACATCCGTAATATTAATCTTATCGGTTTCATGGTGACGGATTCTGTATTTATTGCCCGCGTCTCTCAGCCACTTAAACTCTTCATTGAATAACCGATAAAAATCATCAGAACCCCCTGCCATATCAGTCACTATTTTTTCAGACGAGCGTTTTTTATCTAAATCTGTATAATATGTCTTCATCCTCTCAAACGCGTCCCACAATTTTTCAACTGAATCCCTGGCAGCATTTTGAGCATGGCTACGATGTAGAATTAAGGCCTCCTGCAAAAGGCTCCGGGTATCCTCTTCCTTAATAGATAAAACCGTATTGACGATATCGGGTGTTGCAACATCATTGGGAATGACTCTTACAACTTCACCGTTTGCATTCAGGTGGTATAAAAGTCCAGTTTTTGAAAAGTAAGAATTGATATCGGTTAGAAATTTTATCATAACTTTTCTCGAAGGCATTGTAAGTAAATGATAATGATTATAAAATTTATGAAAACCACTATTGTTTATGTCATGTACATTATTATACATAAATTCAATAAAATCCAATAAAGCATATTGATTGTATTTTTCAGCATTTTGCCCAGCACCATATGTATTATTTGCTACCCCTGGGGCCTCAATCAGTCCGTAACTACTGATATACAAATCCGGAATCTCATATCTCATTTCAGCTGCAAGACGATACTTGTCAAGCCCACAACAGCCCAATTCATCGTCACACTCTTTCGGATACAGCCAGGCAATGTTATCGTAATATTTTTCGCAACATCCCAAAAGAACGCAATATTTACTGGGATCAATATCATATGTTTGTTCTATTGGTTTTCTCATTCCGTTTCTTTCTGTGAAATAGTTCAAGCGAATGGCCTCCTATTTTTATGGCACAGTGAATTACGATTACGGAGTTCTTCCCACGAAACACTATTATCCAATTCAATCATTTCATCCGTAATCAGGGATATCTGGAAAATGTTCTTCTTTTCTTCCAATGCTTCTACCACACGGGCATTAATACCTTATCCCCAGTAAAATATTTTCTTGTAATTTTTATTAACTTGTCACTAAACTGATTAAATTTATCAGAATCGTAAGGAATTCGTCCTTCCATTCTAATACTTTCTTTTTCGGGCATATTTTCCTCATATAGTCACATAAGATATAAAAACATTACATTATCTATTATTCAATTAATAATAAGATTTGTTCAACCATAGTTTAAATTTGTGTTTTTGTAACTAATCGATTATCAGTTGTCCCTTTTCCCTCTTTCCAAATCCTATATACAATCGAACACTTCTCCAGCATTTCAGCATTATTTTCTGTCAGTTTTTCGTACTCAATCTCGCCTTTTCCAATCGTTAAGCCTTCATATTGGGAAACAATTTGCCGTTCCGTTACCAGCAGGCAGGCACACTGATCTACGGCATTTTTCCATTTGTTGTAATTTTTGTTGTATAGCAGCGGGTCGTATAAAAGTGTGCAAAGCTTGCGAATACGGTTGTTAGATATTTCTTTTAATAGTTTTGTCGCAATTACTTTGCTATTCCTACTGATATAACGGGCAATAAAGATGCTTTGCCGTAGAGTTGATTCGTTATAATAAGCTTTTTCTTTGTTATTATCTTTGTCATAAATTAGTTTCCAAAAATGCAACAGCACTTCATATTCTTGTTCTGCTGTCAGATATTTAGCTTTCTGTAATCTGTCAATTATCCGACAAACGTCTTCAGGGTTAAGCATATTGATTGGCGCCAGCTGCTGTTTAAGGCAGTTGACGTCGCTTTTTATATGTTTTGAAACCGTGTCAGTATAAACAGTTGCAATTTCGTCAAGTAGTATTTGTGCTCGGTTCGCCACGATTTGGCCACGCTTGCATATCATTTGTAGTCTCGTAAACATAAACAGCAGCGCAAGGCATGCTTCTTCAGCTTTCATTACCTGGGCAAGGATGGCGCATCTATTCTTTACAGTAGTAATTAACAAGTCCGCATCGTTAGCAGGTTGTTTTCCCTGAATCAGCGCTGTCAGAAAATCTTCATCAAACCGCAAAACTTTTGCAGCAAAAACAGCTCGTAAGTATGGCGTATGGGAATTTACCAATGTAGTAAAATTTCTTGCCTCTTCATCCGGTACGGCGTTGCTTCTTATAATGCATTTAAGCATTGTGTAAACCATACATGCAATAGAAGTGGGCATTGCTACATTATTTATGTCTTTGGCTTTCTCTTTTTTTCGCTCTTCAATTAATTCCTCTAAAAGATGTACAAACTTTTCCGCTGAAAGTTTCCATAAAATGCTTACAGCATAGTAGCAGGCACCGGGCACTGCCCTTTTGTTATTAAAAGACCAATCAATAGCGACTGACGCGCTGTCAATCAGTGCGTAAAATGGATGGCATATTTCACCCACAGCACCGGGCAAATGCGTTAAGCCATCTGCTTCTGCCAGTATATTTTGCGTTAGTATATCATGACCTGTGTTTAGTCTGGGTGCCGAAAGGGTTTTAATTTCTTCTTTTAAGAAAGTCTCTAATTTATTGTACTCTTCTTCTACATTAAGCGACATAATGTAGCTAATGCAGTCGTTTTTTTCTTTACTGTACATGAAGGACAGACCGGCTAATGCTTTTTCCGTGGCATTGTTGCTGTAATCGCGATAAAAATCTTCCGGTGTATAATACTCATCATCTTCGCTGTTACTCTCTTTATCCGGTACAATATCTTTGTCAACAGTGAGTACAGGTGTTGGATCAGTCGTGTCAAACAGTGTATCTATTTCACCGTCATCTTCTGCCTGTTTTACCAGTTCAGCATAATTTTTAACAATTTCTTTTGCTATGTCAGGATTTACAGCTGTTAACGTGGACGAATGTTTTTTGGCCATGGCATCCAGCGAGTTAGAAAGGATGTACACTTCTGCGGTTTCTGGGCCTGCAATAATCAAGACGCGGTCATGGAGCAAGCCGTCTTTGTTCGTGACGGTACGGACCCTAAGCCTGCAAGGATAACAAAGATAACAGAGGGAGGCCGGTAAATTCCGAATTTCTTCAATTTGCTTTGTCCGTTCCTTTTCTCCGGTAGGATTAGAATCTGTAACTATTTCGTATTGAACGGCAGAATTGCTTATGCTGCGTATATATTTATCAATTGCAGTACTGTTAATATAAGGATCAAAAAGTATTACCTGCGCTGTATCAGGCAGGTTTTTAAGCCGTTTTTTTAACCAATCTATGAACAAAAGAATACGATCAATACCTTTGGGGAAAAATGCATCTTTACTGTGAGATGAATATATTCGTTCCTGCAATTCGCGGAAATCGTCTTGCACAATGTGTTCTTCCGTAATCCAGGGTTCCTGCCAGGGATTTACCAAGGGCTTCATGTTTACATCGGTACAAAAGCTAACACTTGTACTGACAGTTTTATTTTGTTTCTTCATGGCCCTGGTCCAGCTGTCTTCTAGTTTGAAACTGTGTCCTGCTATAGTAAGCGAGGATCTTATCTCGCGAATATATGTAGTGCAGGAATCAAACAACAGGCGTTGAACGCTTGTATTTGCGGATCCAACGCTCCATAATTTCAACTCAACACAAAAATAGCTTTCACTTAATGAAATTTGGAGAGGATTATCCACATCGTTTTGGGGATCAATGATATAAGCATTGTCAAATATGGCATTATTACTGTTGGAAATTTTAACATGCAATATATGTTTACCTGTTAACTTTTTGCTGACTGTTACTTCCACACCTGCAGGTACGTCATCCTCGCACCACAATTCACAAGTAACAAGCTTTTCAGTAAATCTATGAGGTTTCGTTAAAATTTCAAAATTACTCAGCCTGGCCATTTCGTTTATACTGCCGTGCAAGGGCAGTTCGGCCGACAAATATTCCCACAATAATTGGGCCTTTTGTTGGTTTGGCTGTTTAGCATCATAATCAAAGTAATATTGCTGTTTATTAATACCGTAAAGGCATTCACAGATTGCTGCTTCTTCTGAAAAAAACGATGCCATAGGCCTGCAATCTTTCCGAAAACAAATCAATACACTGTCTGGTGGCAAATAAAACGGCGGACGGTATACAAACTGGCCGTTGGCGATCCGTGAATTAAGTATAGCCTTGACGGCATCTGCGTTTACGTTTTCTTTGTGTATGTTAACGCCTAACAGTTCGCTTATTTCTTGCAAAGTGCAGCAGTGCATGGCGGCATCAAGCAGCTTGCGCAAATCCTTAGCATATAATGTGCCATCCAGTTTATAAAACTCTTTAAACTTTTCCTTGCCACGTGACAGGTACCAAGTGTACATGTCAGCCTCCCCAAAATTGTAAGGGGTAGCATAGCCGTACAAGTATGTAACGTTTAAATGTTCCTCTGTCTTTTCGGCTTCCTGGTTTACGGTACATTCGGACAGCTTTGTAGCGGTTTCATCTGCAACCTTACTGTTCTGCAAATGGTAATACAAATAAATTTTAAAAGTTTGTTCTTTTCCGTCGGCGCTGGTTTTTCCCAAACAGGCCCATCGTTCCAATGGCTCATTTATCGGCGTAATTTCTACAACTTTGTTTATACCACATTGAAGCAAATCACAAATGCGTCCTACTGTTTCCATAGAAACAGCTTTGCCAGCATTCATTTTTGCCATAGTAGCGGAACTCAGCTGCAAATCATTCTGTAACTGGATTCGCGTCATACCCTTTTCTTTGAGTGTTATGGTAAGAGGTTCGTAATTGTAAATCATAGTAATCTCCATGTAATACGTTTTTATCCAAAAACGCATTAAATCTTTATATTAAAAACAAAACCTTTGCAAACTTAAAGTTTTTGTCATTATAACACAGATTAAACTTGTTTGCAAGGGTTTGGAAAGGTTATTGAGTTTTTGAGATTCATACTGTGGTAAATTTTTGATACGGCAAAATATCTTAAAAATATTAATAAATAGCATTTGTGCCAAAATTTATAATATCATCCGTATTTCTTTCAATCTGTACAGACACATCCTTGCCTCTAATAGAAGAAATACCAGCAACCAATTTTTGTAATTCCGACTGCAAAGCAGAAACAGATGTAGCCGGAATAGCAAAAGGCGCATCAGTTTCCAACAATATCTTATCTGCCGGGATTGCTTTTATAGTTTCTTTTCCAGAAATGGTTTTTAACATTTTGGGATTAATGGAAAAATAAGCTCCATCCTGTATGGCACGTTTCCTCTCTATAACATTTCCAGTAAACCAATGAAAAATGCAGGCACAAGTTTGGAAAGCACAGGTTGCTTCCAACACATCCAAAACTACTGAAGCAGCCTTAACACTATGAATTGACAGAACCTTATTACCTTCCTTCGCACAAGCGTTAGTAATTCTTACGAAACAGTCAACCTGCTCGCTTCTGGTAATTTGAAAAGCAGATTTAAAATCAAGACCTATCTCTCCAACAAAACGTGTTTTTCTTAAAAGGTTTAAAAATAGAGCTATGTCACTTTCCCTTGTACCAACCAATTGAGGATGCAGACCAAGCGCTGCATGAATATTCTTCATGCCTTCCGTAAATTTAATTTCTTTTTCATATGCCCTAGGAGTAGTGCCAACACCTATCACACCGCAGTCAACATAGGAAAAGTTCCGTATCAATTCATTCATATTGGGCAGCAAATCAAGATGGAAGTGCGTATCAATCATCATGTTCTTGCTCCAGGCTGTCCTGTATCCATCGGTCAACTTCCAGAAGCCCACGTTCATAAACGTTGGCCAGTTCAACTAAGTAGTCTGTGTCGTTTGTTAACGGCCCCGGTTTATGAATCAAAGCGTTTTTACTAAATATATTATTTTTCAACCTGTTTATAGCATACTGAAAGGATCTTAGCTGTTCCCCTACAGCACCCCTGTTCTTTACTAATTTTACAACACTTCCATACATATATGAAGTCGGATCCTGATTCGGAAACGCCTTATGCAACGCAGCTCTTCGGATAATACAGGGAAGGCAATGCCCACAATGCTGCGCAACCCTGCTACGAATACACGCATTATTGACAGAGGAACAGGAGTATGAATGCACAACAGCGTTTTTTAACAACGCCTTGTTAATACATTCTGCTGCCATCTCACCTTTTGTCTTATTCCAATATGGGTTAGAAATAACAACACCAAATAAATTACCCGCAATCTCATTCCATAGCGTAAGATAATATGGGTGCGTTGTTCTCGTACTGTGGGAACCAATCCTTAACGAATCAAGCGGCACATTTAAGGCAATCAGTCCATTTTCCGGCATGAACAATTTTTTGCAATTCTTCATTCCACTCATGGCTAAAAGCGCTATAGTAATAAACAAAAATGAACGGCTTCGTTGACTTTTTTCATTTTCAGTCTCCGGCAGCTTTATAGAACTAAGTCTCGTCCATAAATACGCATTGTCATGAGGGACGTCTTCATAGTATTTATCAAGCAAAGACAGCAAGCCCGTTTGCCAGTTACGTACGCGTGTCTCGGCGGCATGACTGACTAACAACGTCGGTTGCTTCTTTTCCATTAAATTTATAGCCCCAATAAGACTGTCCATGCCTCCAGAAAACAAAGAAGCAGCTTCATATTTATCATTTTTTTCATCAAATTTATCTTTTTGGGCCAACTCAATTTCTCTTTGTATAAATGAAATGTGCCAAATATCGCCAGTCAGGAACTTAAGCATCCTTTCCAACGTTAACCGTGAGTTAAACCAACGTTCATCCATTACCGGTACCGTAAGCACAATCTCTCTTGACCAAGAGTCCTGTGATTGTTTAACTCTGGAAATTTTAACATCCGCAATATATACAAGCAACCCAATCACAATAGCGTCTATCCCACATTCAGAAGGATAAATATTGTGTCTGGATAGCTTATTCAAAGCAGTTCTTACACCATAGCGAAACATACCTTTATTATCCAACATTGGTATAGTTGCAATAACAGTGCTTGTTACTGTATCTATTTCAGACTTAACTTCATGCAAAGCAGTATCAAAAGAAGCAATTAAATGATATCTATACACTTTCAGGCACCTGCTCTTTCCAATGTAGCATAGGTTCTACGGTAAACTGTATCCGTAATATCCTTTGTCTTAGCATCCGTTATACTACCATATTGCTGTTTTACCTGGGCAAAACTATCCGCAACGTTTTGTTCTATCAATTGTTCTATTTGTTCTTCTAATCTAGTAACTTCATCAATATTCTCAGGAATTCGTATAATTTTGTTGGCCACATCATTCAGCAATTTTTGCATAATCACTTTTGTAATATACTTTTGCAATATAATTTCAATTTCTTCAGTGTTCAAATTCTCTATCTTTTTATCCATAATCTCAGGATTATCCGCAATTACATCAAAATATGCTGATCTCGCAATTCCTTCATTATTAGTTCCGCCATCAGGGCATATCGAATCTGCTATCTTTATGAAAAACTCTGAAGCCTGAAGTCCTTCTAGTTTGTCTATGGAAAAATGTAATGCTACTGCACGAACACCGCCATCACCAGATAAAACAGATAGCACGTCATAAAACGCAGCAGTACTGTTACTTGCTGCACCTAAACGTTTTGTTGCATTAGCATTGCCACCAAGAGCTTTTTTGACATACCTGGACAAACCGCGTTTTAAAACACCGGAATCACGGCCACCATCAGTTATATATCGAGTAATTGATCGCTTTACACCGCTAAAACGTAAGCTATCAGCATTTGGTGGTATAGGCGTAATAAATGATTGCGGCTGGATAGTCGACTCTAACGGTGCTTCTTGTTCCACATTATTTACTGGTATTGCTGTTGTCGGTTCTCCCTCTTCTGGCAACCATGTTGGTATTAACGGGCTATGACCTGTTTGCCCGCCGTTTCTTGTAGATGTACCCATATATTACTCCTGTGCCTTACGGGCAGCTTCTTTAATGAAAGGGTTGGTTGTCTCTCTTTCAATTTTCTTATAAAAATCTTTTAATTTAGGTATCTCAATAGAAGTATTAGGTATGCATTCTTCCCAACCACCAAGAGCCCATATCCCCAACTCGCCAGCGGGCAGCCTTAATATAAAGTTAATGAGTTCCTTTTGTAAATCCGGTCGATATTTTACATACACTCTTAGCCCTTCAATAAACTTGGGCGCTTTAATTTCTGTAAGACTGTTCTTACGTGCATAAACTGAGTCAGAAGCAATTTTAAACAATTTTATTGCATCTTCCTGGCACAAACCTACAAACGCATCTTTCTTGGTTGTAGCGCTTAGCCTTCCTCCTCGTATGGCAGCAACTAGTTCCCGCAGTCTTTCCTCCGGACTTACGAAAAAGAAATCTTCCTTTTCCGTACATGCAAAAAAATATGGCCGCAAATCCACATTCTCTAAAGAAGGTTCAATTGCAATCCATTTTTTCACCCAACCATCTTGCAACAGTGGATTTTTCTTTTCGTTATGCCCATCGACTTCAGCCTCTTGCCCATCTTGCTTCTTTGCATCTTGTTTCACTTGCATTTCGGTACCATTGCCAGCTATAGTATCCGTTACTTCTGAAGTAACCTTCACTTTAGTAAAACCCGGCCATTTGCCTTCGTCATCCAATTCTCCGGCAATTTCTTTATAAAAATCATAATTGTATTGTTCAGCCAGCATCATCTTTGCCAGCACCGCCATTTGCAAATCCTTTTTAGGAAAACCACGTTTATAAGCAAGTTCAGTCCGTAACAACAGCATATTAACAAAACGTTTAATATTTCTTGGATTGCCATTTGTATGCTCAGACAAGATACTGTCAATATTCATGGCAATCATAATTTTATCCGTAACCGTAGAATATTTTTCCCCTAACGCTTTCTGTATTTCTTCCGTAGTAAGTTGCTCTAAAGCCCAAGGTTTATTAAGCTTAAGGTTGACCAATTGGGCTAGCTTTTTCAGTTCATCAGTCTCACCAATTTCAGATTCAATCAGTAATAACATAATATAAAGACGTGCTTCCGCAATTCCCAGGCGCGGTATATGCAAAGGTATCTGAATTAGTTTTTCCAAATATTTATCAGAGAAACGTCTATAATCAAATCGGATAGGTTCAGGCTTATCGCCGTCTTGTTCCGGCATTCTTGGGAAATACTCTTGTACAGCGTAACGAATCATTAATTCATCCGCCGCAATGACAAATGCTGTGTTTTGCAACAATAAGAACATTCGTACTGCTTCCAACGTTTCTATCGCAACCCTAGGTAGGCAGCGGTCAAGATCATCTATTAATACAATGAGCTTTTTTATATGAGCTTCACAAAACAGCTCCTGAAAATTCTTGCGGAACTCTTCTATCTCTTTAAAGCCACGTGTTTCTGTTCCATTTCCTTGGAGCAAAGAACCTATTGTTTCTATTACATCTGTAGCTTTATCCGGATTATCTGCTATATATTTAAAAGTACCGGCAACAGAACCAGTAATTATTAGTGGCCATGCACCAGATATCGCTGCTATACCCAATTTCCCAACACTTTTGACAAGGCCAAGCTTATCAAGATTATCCCATGTCCTTTTGGCTATATTTTTCAGTTTCTTAAGACCGCCTTTAATTCTGTTCTTTTTGTAATACGCTTTGGCTTTTTTTTCTAAACCAGAAACTATGGCACTCATAAGGGCAATCTTTGCATCTTCAAATCCAAGATATTGCCAACTGTTAAAACGTACTGTCAAATAAGTTTCCTCAGTATTAGCCTCGCCTTCAGTACCTTCCCAATTTACTTCATCTTTTTCATCCCATTCTGCAACATCTTCAACGCAAGTCGCGTCTGGATTCAACTCCGTTTCCACCATAGCCAACACACTGGACTTGCCGGCACCCCAATCGCCATGTACACCAATAGAAACAGATTCACTGCTATTTTTAATAATGTCTGCGATAGTCACGGCTATAGCACGGTTATTCAATCTGTCAATTGTTGTTTCGTTATCAGATAAAATCATAGCTAAAAGCCTTTCTCTTTACAACTAAATTCTTATAACATATTTTAGCATATTACCGATAAATACAAAACCATTTTCTAACCATTTTCTCAAATCCAGATAACCCTCTTCAGACGCAATAATACAATAATGAAAGTTTTAACTCCCTTCTCTGCAAATGGTCATCCCGCCCGGCCAGCAGGGCCGTAATTTCTGGCCAGGCAGGGCCATAATCTCCGGCCAGTTACTGGCCGGATAGAAACTTGAATAAAAAATAACGCTGTGGTATCATAAAACTGCTTTTAAACATGTCAGAGGATAGGGCAATGCTGAGGAGCAACCTGAGCGCTGGCATGGTGGTTAGCGGAAAGGGTGGTGCCAGGGCGCATCACTCTTTTTTGTTTTCTGCTCACTGCCCTCAACATCACCCTTTTACGGAAACCGTAAAGCGTTAAACCTTGGGGGTCCGGGGGCAAAGTCCCCGGCAGTAAGAAACAAACCAAGCAAACAGAGGCATGGTCTCAAAGTTTTTCAATGTGTACGGTATAACCGGTGGTGAGTCGTCTGCGAATCCCATCCAGTTTTCCGTAACACCCTTCTTCATCGCTTAATTGCTTGCCCCATTCCGAAGGCGCATATTGGCAGGTGAACATAGTTGAGGTGCCAAGATCCGTACGGGTCTTAATCAGATGGTACAGAATTTTAATTCCTTCCTCTGAGTACCTGCTAATCGCAAAGTCATCCAGGAATAAAATTTGGATTCTGGAATAATACTTCAGCTTTTTTCTGTATTTATCCAGATTTTCATATCTGCTAAGAACCAGCAGCTCGTCTAACAAATCGCAGTAGTCCACATACTTGCAGCGGTAGTTTTTTTCGGCAGGCTTCTTTGCAAAAGGCTGCCATGAAGTAGGATTTACCGGCATCAGTTATCCCATATACACCTACATTCATACGGTTTTGGGCAAACCGGAATGTAAGAAGCTGGCGTACCACTTCATCGTTATAACGACGTACACTTCCACTCACCAAATTGGAAACCAAAGCGCTCTTGTCGATGAGAGAACTTAACCGCAGATTGGTTTCATATCGATTGTTCATGGATTCAATATATTGAGGCTCAAGTACTTCCCGTAAAAGCTGCTGGGCGGAAAGGTTCTCCAACTCAGGCCCGCGCAGGATTTCTTTCCACCGTATGGCTTCCAACGGAAGCTTGAGATCATCCAGCATCGTAGCAATATCAACCCCGAAGGCGTTCATTACAGATCATCCTGTCGTTTCAGGAGGTTCTACAGGGAATACTTTTCGTCATCGTCTTTATAGACACCGGCAACCATCTCATTCCTGTTTACAGGTTTAAGCCGGTTGCTGAGCCTGTCAACCTTTTGCGGTTTTGCCGGTTCAGCAAACATGGAAATGGTGTTGGCGATATAAGTGTAATTGCACCTGCCACGAAGTAATGCATCCTGGCAACAGTCTTCCGGTCACATTGTACTTCTTCCAGAGGTGCTTGAGGGTTTCTCCCTTGCGGGTCAGTGCCCTGTGCACATCCTCAATGTTGAAATCCCTGTAAAGGTCAGCGGAAGGATTCCCTGCTTTTTTGTACAGCAGGGCTGCGATGGTCTCATTGGTAACATCTTCCGGCAAGGGATAATAGAGTTCCTTGCTTTCCCTGAAGCGTTTCAGGAATTCATTAATTGTGCTCTTGCTGACGCCGGTTACCTCGGCGATGCTTCTGCCGCTTAAACCCTGCGTAAAATGCAGGAGCAGCACTTTCTTATAGTCCATATGCGGACCTCCTTCATATAATAGATTCCTTTTCTTTCTGAAAAGGTACTTCTATTATATTGGGAAGTCCCAATAACTGGCCTGGAATATTGACATTCTTTGGCCGTCGATTATGTCTTAATCTGGCCGGAAATTATGGCCCTGTTGGCCGTTTCCGATGGCAATCTGCAAACCGGTTGGAAAACCAACCGGCTATTGACATGCCTTGAATGATACGCTATATGTAAGATAGCTGAAATACACATAAAAAAGCGGTTTTAGATATTTGAAATTATCGTAGAAGACCTAATTTGCAGAAATAGTTTCACACTCTCACAAAATTTAAATTCTCGATTCTATGCTTGATGCAGGTACTTCCACTGCTCTTCGCTCAGCTTGTCAATATCAAAGCCCATGGCCCAAAAAATATCCCAGTCCGTTTTAAACGATACATTCCGGGTATGGCAGAAGGTGGACTGGACTTTATCGTCATCGACTACCTGCAGCTGATGCAGGGAAGCCGCAGCCGTAAAGCCAACGACAACCGGCAACAGGAAGTAACGGAAATCAGCCGGGGATTAAAAGCCCTGGCCCGGGAACTGCAGGTACCGGTGCTGGCCCTCTCCCAGTTAAGCCGCAGCGTGGAACTGCGCCAAAGCAAGCAGCCCATGCTCAGCGACCTGCGGGAATCCGGTTCCCTGGAACAGGACGCGGACATCGTGATGTTCCTGTACCGGGAAGACTATTACAAAGGAGCCGACGACACCCCCAGCCACATTACGGAACTGATCGTGGCCAAACACCGCAACGGTCCTACCGGACGGGTGACGCTGTTCTTTAAAGAGGATTGTACGAAGTTTATCAGCTTAACAAGGAGAAAAAAGGAGTTTGATTAAAACAAAAATCAAGGACTTTATACCTTGCTTTTCCCATTTTCCAGTAAAGCAGCACAAATTCAGAGAAAAATAAAGTTTTTGCACTAAAATGCAAAAACTTTACCCACTTGCAAAAATATGCTTGTTTTGTCGTACTTAAATATGCATAAAATGTCAGTTCGTTATGAATCTTGATTCTTATGCTGATACTGTTCAGGATCACTTACATGAAGTAGAGGAAAAAATGAAAGAAGCGATCAAGTAACCATAGCGATTATTTTTGAGTAAAGCCCGAATCCTGTGCCAACTTCTTTTCTTCAGAAGCAACACGTCTTTCAATCTTTTTGATATCTTCTTCTGGCGGGAGATTCTCTGGCTTAATTCCACGCTGACCCAGCATATTACGGACTGCTCTATTATTGTGAACATGCTCTGCAGTTATGGATCGTTCTCCTTGCAAGTCTTTTTCTTCTGTATTATAATTTGTCATTTCAGTTGCAAGATTTTTGGCAGCTATAGTAAGTGTTGGAAGAAAATCTGCGAGAGGACGACTTTTCTTAATATTTAAATGAGCTTTCATAGATGCAGTAGACTTACCGAAAAGAGCAGCATCGCCAGCAGAACGGATACGGGCAAAGCCAGCATCATCTACACCCCGTTCATATATGTTTTTAGACAACCGTGTTTCAGATTGTTTTAACCGATCTCGCACTTCCAATCTTCGTATCAAATTGATACGATTTTCAATTAACTCCTGTTTACGTGTCTGTAATGCAAAATAACTTTGTGCAAAAGCAATTTCATCTTTCCGAGGATCCCCATTTTGTGCTATAAGATAGCAGGCATAACGAGTGAGTTTAATATCAATGATACCTCTTTCGGCCGAACTACCAATAGTAACCATTTTCGTGACCTCACGAAAATGGTTATGACATTCAATCTTTGAGTTCACACATGCTGTTTCGGCACGTTCAATTGCAATCATAAAATTCTCCCATCTTTGATAGCCTAATTCTTTTTGCAATTCCCGTGCATACCAGAATTCTATGCCACTTTCTTCATCTACATGAGCTAAATTATCAAAACGGCTCTTTAATGCAACGATTAAACCTTTTTCCATAATGTTCTCTTCCTTTTCAATTGTAGAACTTTTGTTCGTATATATTTTACCACCCACTTCTCAAAAAGTAAAGAGGAAAAAGAACTGTTCTCGTATTGTAAATAACGTAACCACCTATGATATTAGCGCCAGGAATTTTTAGCCAGTAAAATGCCGGCGAGAATAACCAATAATAGCCGAAATACCTTAACCAAATTTAGCCGAAATAAAAAAGCCATTACATTTTTCTTTCAAATCCTTTACACTGTATGTGCCAACAACTCAGTGAAGGAGGGTTAATGAAAGAGATTGTGATCAGTAATGGCTTGTATCCTATTATAACACAAGCCTTGGAAGAAATGAAATCTGAGCAAGGTAATTCTTTCCGGCTCGAGAAAGTAAACCTTTCAGAGTTGGAGCGACGCACCGGAATATCCAGAGCTAAGCTCCGAAGGCTCAAAAAGAATGAATTTAAAGCGGTAACCCGCAACAAAAAAGCAAGAAAATCTATTCTGGATGGCTATGTTTCAATTATTGATAACCTGTTGAAACAGGGAATCAAGAATTCGTCAGTCTGTTTTGAATGTCTGAAACGCCAGGGATATCCCGGTGGCATAACCATCGTCAAAGATTATATCTTTGCTCATAAACATCTGCTGCCGCCAAAACGGCAACAGGTCGCGCCACAGGGAAACCGAGGCAGACGTTTCAACACCGAGCCTGGCGAAGCGTACCAGATGGACTGGGGCTTTGTCAATGTTGTCACAGATTATGGGCCAACTATAAAATGTGCCTGCTTTGCCATGATCTGCCACCATTGCGGGCAATGTTACATCGAATTCTTCCCCAATGCCAAACAGGAAAACCTGTTTATTGGAATGCTCCATGCTTTCCGTTATATGGGACTCCCCAAGTATGTTTTAACTGACAACATGAAGAGTATTGTGATAAAACGTGACTATGAGGGGCATCCGGTTTGGCAGAAAGACTATGAAGATTTCATGAAAGCTGTTGGCTTTCAAACCAAGCTGTGCAAACCGCGCCATCCTTTTACAAAAGGAAAAGTGGAGCGGCTGGTACGCTTTGTGAAAGACAACTTTCTGCCCGGGCGTACGTTTTTGGATGTAACTGACTTAAACCGATCTGCTTTGGACTGGTGCTATATCCAGCCAGTCTTTTGAGAAATTCAATTTCGACAAAGGCGGTGATCTGGATGAATGAGAATCTGTTTGAGACGATTGAAAAAAGCTGTGGCGTTTTGCAGCTGCCTTTTTCTGCCAAAGAATTTGCGCAGTTAGCAGAAGAACATGTCCTGTCTGCTGAAGCAGCGCAGGCCGTTGCGCTTATCTTTGAACATATGAAGCAGAAAAAGATAGCCAACACGATTTTGGCCTTGTTGCGCTTCAGCCGGTTACCACTGAAAAATCCAAAGACGTTCCAGAACTTTGATTTTTCTGTGCTCCGGGGAAAGAATGTGGAGCAGATACGAAACCTGCAGACGCTGGCTGCTATCCATGCACATAAGAATATAGCTTTTATTGGCCCGGCCGGCACAGGGAAAACGCACCTGGCCAAAGCGTTTGGCTATGAATGTTGCCAGCAGGGATTACGGACATATTTTATTAAAATGTCCGAACTCCGGGATATGTTTACGACTGCCCGTCGTACAGGGAAGACCGCTTCTGTCCTGAACAGCCTGGTACGCCCTTCCTGCCTGATAATCGATGAAGTAGGCCATTGTGAATTCGACAAGGAAAACACAAGGCTGTTCTTCGATTTAGTAGACCGTCGGTACAACAAAGAAGGAAACTTCAATATTGTGTTTACCAGCAACAAGAATCCCTCAGAATGGCGTGGCAACTTTAATGAGGATGACGCCTTGCTATGTGCGCTGGATAGGATCTTCGACACAGCAACAGTAATAACCATAAAAGGCAACAGTTTTCGCGGCGCAAACTGTGAAACGTTTTCTGTGCAATCCACCAGAGTGAATGCACCAACGTCCACAGCAAATTCAACGCGGTAAATATAAGAATAATTGATGATAAACTGGGTTGTTGGCGATTTTTTCCCGGCTAAAATTGGTTAAGTTTGTCCGGCAAAAAATGGTCGTTGCAGCCCGGCGCTAACACGATCAATATAACAAATTAATCTGTAAACACCGCAGGGCCTATGCTCCTTTTCCCAAGTACATTACGGATAATGAGCATATGAAACCTGAACACCTTTACTATAAAGCTAATGGGTTGGATGTCTATAAATATTTCAACTATATCCTGACCTTAATGCCGGGCATGGACTGGCATAACCATCCGGGACTGTTAGAAAAACTGCTTCCCTGGAGCGATAAAGCTAAATTGTATTGTGCTGGCAAAACTCGAAACTGAAGATACGAATTACCGACCGGCTGACCGCCGGTCTTTTTTTACGCGTCAAGGCAGTATGTTATTGGGCGCTTACGATTATTTTACGCTTACCTTACACTGTATGTGCCAACAACTCAGTGAAAGAGGCAAAAAGCAATATTTCACCTTTTGCCTCTAAACCACAGAATTATTTATGCACTTGATTACACGCAAGATACTTAAAAACGGTATTTATCTTCTATGATCTTCAAATATTTCCCGCAGGGTTTCATTTTTACCGGAGCTCTGCTGGGTTCCGATATTAGCAGGACAGGTTACGTTTTTTACCACCACTGGCTCATAGCCTTTTAACCAAAGGATAATGTCATAAGTCTGGCCTGCCTGACCCGGAATTGTTACGTTACCGTTATCATCCACACGACCGAAAGAAATACCCAGACGGGCCGGTTTCAGGAACCAGCGCACATCCTGTTTTTCAATCGCTAAGGGAGACAGAGCAAAAATAGCCTGGGCCCGTTTCATCGGCGCACCGTCAGGGCCAATGAATTTGCCGGAAATTGAATTTGCAACCTTGGCCGGCGCTGTGGGAGCCGGGCCTTTGTTGTTTCCGGGCAGATTAATTTTCACACCGGGCAGATTAAAGCCCGCGTCCGCCTGCGAAACAGGCAGTACCATCATAGCTGCTGCCACCAGTAATACTCCTACGAATGTTTTTTTCATTGAAATCACCTCTTCCTGTTAACTTAAAAAAATTACAAATTATTTTCATATATTCATTTTAACACATTTATTATAGAAAAAAGTCATTTGCCAACAGGCTGCAACCGCCGCAAAACAGCTTTACAAACGGAAGCAAATTAAAAACTTGTAATAGGACAAATAATCTCACAAACCAATACTAACTCGCCCAGTTTCTCTTATTTGTAATGGTTTCTTTTCGCCTGTCAATCATCCAGTGGATATACGATATAATCTTTGACAACTCACCGGCATGCCTGGTAATATCCTTTTTCTGAAGCGACAAAATCACATTGAGCGGAGAAGTACTGTCAAACGATAATTGGCCCACCCAGTAACAATAGGCGTTCACAATTTCCCGGACTATGACATAAAGCGGAAAGTTAAGTCCGTTTGTCCCCATGGCACCCATCATCATATTCTGGATATTTTTCTTCTGACAATACTCAAACAGCTTAATCACAATGATACGCGAATCAATCCCTTCTACACTTTCAAATTTTTCCGCATCCTGACATTCCGTATCAGAATATCTCTTTTTTGAATTTACAATTAAAAGCAGGCGAATCTTTGCTTTTTTTTGCGACTCCTCTTTGTTAACCGCGGTTCCCTCTCCTTCGACAAACACATCTACAATGTCCCCAAAGTTTACAGTTTCAGTTGAACCACGCCCCTTCTTATCTTCCAGTATCTGTTTCTTTTCAGCGTCTATCTTTTTTTGCAATTCCGCAATATCAACTTTGTAATCATCATGCAGCATCTCTAATACGCTGTTCAAAATCCCTTTTTTGGTAGACTTGCTTAAATCCAGCGTCTGGTCAATCCCCATGGCAAAAGCGTACTCGTCATGTTTAAACCGGTCTTCACTCATCACATATTTCATATTCTCCTGAAACCCGCCAAGTAACGTGTAAAAATGACGGGCCGGTCTTTTTTGTACCGGAAAATCAACGCACCGCTGGTTCAGCTTATTATACTGATAAAGCGTATATGCTACAAAAACTGCAGCGGCTGCTACCAAAATGCCAATGAGATGAATCCGGTAATCCTCCGGGCTCACCAACACGCCAAACAAGCCAATGCCAAAAGATATCGAACTCCCGATTGGCGACAGTGTTTCTCTCGCCAGACGGACAGCGATAAATAAATACGCCGCATTAATATATGAATCTTTTTCCCTTTCCTGATCTTCTTCTTTGTTAAGTTCTACTTTTTCATTTCCCATGATTTGGCCCAACTCTCCATGTCCTTTTCCAACTGCGGCGTTAATTCCTTGTCATTGCCACCAGGCACCTTGCTGAAAATTACCTTTGTACCCTTTACAGCCTTGGTTTTATAAGGCATATCCGGTTCAATGACAAACAGGGAACCTGCTTCAAACGTGTACTCTTTATTTTCCCGAAAAATAAACACCTTGACCGTTCCTTCCATTACATAGTTATACTCTGTATTGAACCGGTGCAGATGCGCCTTTTCCACAGTAAATACATCGTATTGGCTGATTCCAATTTCATACGCGTCGGTCGGAATGTATTTATTTTCCGTTTCCTGCTTCAAATTACCGCATAAATACACCCGCTTGTTCTTATTTAATACATTTTGAAAACCATCACCTGTTACATATTTCATAAAATACCCCGCCATACTCACACAATACATGGAACCCTCTTTCCGTTCCATGCATTTATCAACCAGATTACAAAGGCTGCTTTATGCAATCGGTATAGAAGAAAACAGCCATTTTCTCCATTTTAATTTTCGAGAATACTCTTAGTTGCCCATTAATTTTGTATTACAACACAGTCTTGCACTGCCAGACTGTGTTGTTGCATTAATACTAAATTACAGTCACCTGATTTTTATACTGTAGCTCCAATTATATATTTAAGTCTAACAAGACAGTTATTTTTTATTTCACAAGCTTTAAAAACGCTTATACATCTTTCAAATATCCGTAAGAATTTTTAGCTACCAGAATATAACGGCTTTACACATTTATAAATCAATATAACACCTATTCAATCGGCTACAACTTTGATTAACTCATAAAAGCCTTGAACAGTTGTAAACATACATCATTTGCATTCATCTTCTCATTTTGCCCTTTTTCACGGTCATAATACAAGTAGAAAAAATCATCTCGCGCTTTCTTGATGCCAGTGACCGAAGATACATATTCCCCAAATGTAATAACGGATTCACTATCTTTACCTGGGAAAACAATTTTTATTTGGGAAAAGTCCGGTTTCAGAAAGCCCGTGTTAAACTGTGTAGCCTTAATCAGTATATAATCGCCGGAATAACCAATTTGTCCGGCATACTCAAGCAGACAGTCAACAACTTTCAGGATATTCTTTTTATTTTTACTCTGTATTTCTTTAGATCTTGAATCTAAATTTGATTCAGGTAATTCACGAAGCTCCGTTTCTATTGTTTCTGCCAGTTTTCTGTTAATCAACCAATTCTCCGTATTTTTAGAAAGGTATTCCGCAGTTACTTTCAACGCTCTTTCCAAATCATCAATGAATTTCCCTCCTGTTGATTTACTCAACATAATTGCCTTATATTCGGCTTCAGACTTCCACAAAGGATGGCGTCTTATATTACGATTAAAATATTCTTTTACTAAAGACTCTTTCAAATAATACTTCTTCATTAAGTATACAATGTCATCATCACTCAGCAAGCGAATCACTATGTTATCTTGTAATTTTAAGCCCTCAGCAGACAGCGTTTCAGATGAAAAAAGTTTACCACTATCAGTATCAAGTTGCTTGGACAGAAAATTCATTACATGCTGCAAAATGTAACTTTCGTACAAAATAACCGGGTGTGTTTGTATCCATTTTCTTTCAGAATCATGAGCATATACAACGTTTTCAATAACGCTAATAGCGCTTTTGTAATAAGCAAGCTCATAATATACCTGGTCACCGCATTCAACACTTTCTTGATCGTCATCTTCTTTTAATGGTAAAGTTATAATTGTAAGAGCCGAAAGAAGGCGAGTATAATCAATTTTAACAGTATCATATCCAGTAATATATGCATCACGGATTAGGTAATCCAACTTGTCAACATCTATAACTTTAGAATTTAACAATTGTATAAAGCAATTTCTAATACTATTTAATTTTGTTTTTAAAGAATATCTATAACCGGTTATACATCTAGCAAAGAACCCTCTTTCTTCATCGTTTCTGAAAAAGGAACTATACTCCTTTAAACCTACAACGGCACTCATAATTTCATGTGGAGCAGCAGAATCAGTCTTTAAAGAAGGTACATCTTTAGCAAAATCACAACAGTTAACCTGCTCTTTTAGAAGTGTATGAATTATTTCATATCCTTGTCTTTCATCTAAATAGAATTCTTCTCCAGTATGCGAAAAAGGCGCATGTCCAACATCATGCAGCAGACAGGCAAGACAAAATATTTTATATATTCTGTCAAGGGCTTGGTGGTCATCAAAATCCCCTTTTAACTTTTTCTTAATCTCTTCAACCAGTGTTTTTCCAGCTCTTTCCCCTAAATAATATACCCCTAAGGAGTGCACAAAACGATTATGCACCGCAGATGAATACAACGGTGCATAACTTGTTTGAGAAACTCTACGCAGTCTTTGAAACGGCGCAGAATCTATGATGTTGTATACGATATTTGATGGAATGCAGATGTAACCATAAAGCGGATCTTTCAGTTTCTTGACCATTATGCGCTTTCCTCCAACGCTTTAACTGAATCTTGATCCACAAATGCCAACAAAAGCGGCAAAGGTAAATATCCACGGAAAGCTTCAATTAAATCATCCATGGTTTTCTCTTTTTTTAAGGCTATGCCTTTACATCCGTTCTGCATGGTTTCTTCAAAATAATCCGAATAATTTCTATAAAGTTCATTAGTACTTTCACGCGATAAAATCAGTACCGCCTTTTCTCCCTTTTTATTCAATACATGCAAAACCATAGAACCATATCGTTCAATGTCTTTATACGAAATAAAAGACCTATGCACACCTTTAGTTTGCATTTGTAATAATAATATTAGTGCATTCGCAGCCAAATCTTCAATTCCAATATAATAACACATAGTTGTACCTCAGTTCTATTTTATCCCTTTCAAATTCTATTCATCGTTAAACAAAAAACTCCTCATTCTTTTTATGAATATTAATTATATCATATTCTAAAAATGAAGACAAAATATTTTATCACATAGCCTTCTAGTTAGAACGGATTAACACATCAAATAATCCATCTCGGCCAAACCTTTATAATACCGCCTACAATACTATTCTATCTCTTCCCATACATCTTTTCGTAATACTTCTGATACTCACCGGAAATAATCTCTTCCCACCATTCCCGGTTCTCCAAATACCATTTAATTGTTTTCTTAATGCCGTCCTTAAACTTAGTCTCTGGTAGCCAGCCCAGTTCATTGTGAATCTTCGTGGGATCAATGGCGTAACGCATATCGTGGCCCTTACGGTCTGTCACATGTGTAATCAGTGTTTCCGGTTTGCCCAGCTCTTTGCAAATTAGCTTCACGATATCAATATTGCGCATCTCATTGTGACCGCCAATGTTGTACACTTCACCCACGCGGCCTTTATGGACAATCAAATCAATAGCCTTGCAATGATCTTCCACATACAGCCAGTCACGTACATTTAATCCCTCCCCATATACCGGCAGGGGTTTATCGTTTAAACAGTTGGCAATCATCAGGGGAATCAACTTCTCCGGAAAATGATAGGGCCCGTAGTTGTTGCTGCAACGGGAAATAGTAACTGGCAGACCATAGGTGCGATGATAGGCCAGCACCAATAAATCCGCTCCGGCCTTGGACGAACTGTAAGGCGAAGATGTATGGATGGGCGTTTCTTCCGTAAAGAACAAGTCCGGTCTGTCCAAAGGCAAATCTCCATATACCTCGTCCGTGCTCACCTGATGATACCGGGCAATGCCATACTTACGGCAGGCATCCATCAACACACTGGTGCCAATAATATTTGTCTCCAAAAAGATTTGCGGGTTCTCAATCGAACGATCCACATGGCTTTCCGCCGCAAAGTTAACAACCATATCCGGATGTTCTTCTTCAAACAGTTTATACACGCCGTCACGATCACAGATATCCAGTTTTACAAACCGGAAGTTAGGGTTATCCATGACAGACTTTAACGTAGACAAATTTCCCGCATAGGTCAGCTTATCCAGACATATAATCCGGTAATCCGGATACTTTTCCAGCATATGAAAAATAAAATTAGAACCGATAAATCCGGCGCCGCCGGTCACAATGATCGTCATTCTGCCATTCTCCTGCTTATAAGAAAAAATCAAAAACTGTTGCGGTATCCTTACCGATAACATCACTGCATTTTCATTTCTTTCAAATACCGTTTCACCGCATCCTGCCACACCGGCAAGGGAGTAAACCCATTCTCCGCAAGATTGCTCTTATCCAGCCTGCTGTTAAACGGTCGTTTCGCTTTACTCAAACCATATTCCGCCGTCGTAACGGGCGTAACTTTTACATCATACTTGGCCTGTTTAAAAATCTCACAGGCAAACTCGTACCAGCTGATGTATCCCCCTTCGTTGGTCGCATGGTAATACCCATACTTGTCCGTTTCAATCATGTCCACCAACAGCCGGGCCAGATCCAGTGTGTAAGTAGGCGTACCAATCTGGTCATTCACCACGCGCAGTTCCGGGAACTTCTTACCCACGTTCAGCATAGTCTTGATAAAGTTATTTCCGTTCAGGCCAAACACCCAGGCAATCCGCACAATAAAATACTTGTCCAGCGTATTGGCAACGGCCTGTTCCCCTTCCAGTTTTGTCTGCCCATACACATTTAACGGAGCATAGTCTTTGCAGTCCGGCTTCCATGGCTCCGTACCCTGCCCGTTAAATACATAATCCGTGCTGATGTACATCATCTTGCAGTTGACAGCTTTGCAGGCGTCAGCTATATGTTGCGTACCATCCACATTTACCTTGCGTACCAGCGCCACTTTATCATCATCTTCCGCCATGTCCACCGCCGTCCAGGCAGCACAGTGGATCACCGCGTCCGGATAAATTTCGTCAATCACTTTATGAACGGCTTCTTTATCCGTAATATCCAAAGCAACATATGGCATAGAGGTTACCACACTGCCATCTGCAACGCCGCTGTATACAGGCTTTAAATCACTGCCAACCCCATCTATGTTACGTTTGGCCAGTTCATTCATTACATCATGACCTAACTGTCCGTTCACGCCGGTAACAAAAACTTTCATCGTAATCTCCATCCAAGTTATGGCACAATCGTACAAATCATTATGAAGTCCATTTTACAATTCCTGCTGCCAACAATTTAAAACGCAAACGTATCTTTTAACCCCACCCATTTCTGATCTTTATCGCTCAAAATCAAAGGTGTTCCGTCTGCCAAAGTATATCCGGAAGCATCCGCACTACCGGGATATTCACCAACCAACTGGGGCCAAGCTATATTAATATCCGGATCGTTCCAGGCCAGGCCGCCTTCATCCCCGGGGCGGTAAAAATCGGTTACCTTATAACAAAACTCCGCCACATCGCTTAACACTAAAAACCCATGAGCAAAACCTTCGCTGATATAAAACTGCTTTTTATTTTCCTCAGAAAGCACGTCCCCATACCATTGCCCGTACGTAGAACTGCCGGTCCGCAAATCCACCGCCACATCAAACACGCTGCCCTTAATCACACGCACCAGCTTTCCCTGGGGATATTGCTTCTGAAAATGTAATCCGCGCAGCACACCCTTTACGCTCATGCTCTGGTTGTCCTGTACAAAAACCATAGTTAACCCAAATTCCGCCATGTCTTTCTGATTATACGTCTCCATAAAATAACCCCGGGCATCGCCATGTACCGCAGGTTCTATGATATATAGCCCTTCAATGGGACACCTTGTAACTTTTATCTGCGCCATATCACTTTTACTCCGCACCACAAAACTAATTCAGTATCTTATTCTTCCTTCCGCTACGGCCTGTAAATGCTTTCCATACGGACTCTTGCCGTACCGTTCTGCACTTGCTAATAATTTAGCTTTGTCAATCCAGCCATTATGATACGCGATTTCTTCCGGAGCGGAAATCGTAATTCCCTGTCGCTCCGAAATGGTTTTAACAAAATTAGCTGCCTCCACCAAACTGTCTACCGTTCCCGTATCCAGCCAGGCAAAGCCCCGGCCCAATAGCTGCACATCCAAAATATCCTCATGCAAATACATTTCATTTAAGGTAGTGATCTCCAGCTCACCCCGGGCAGACGGCTTCACCGCATGGGCTTTGCCACTGACTCCTTTCGGATAGAAATAACACCCGGTAACCGCATAATTGGATTTTGCTTTTTCCGGTTTTTCTTCAATAGAAATAACCTTCCCGGTTTCATCAAAATCCACTACACCGAACCGTTCCGGATCGTTAACATAATATCCGAATACCGTAGCTCTTGCATTTTGTTCCGCGTTCGATGCTGCCGTTTTTAATAGTCTGCCAAACCCGTTACCATAGAAGATATTATCTCCCAATACCATGGCACAGGCATCCTCGCCAATAAACTCTTCCCCAATCAAAAAAGCCTGGGCCAGACCGTCCGGCGATGGCTGGACTTTATAAGATAAGGTGATGCCAAAATCACTGCCATCCCCCAGCAACGCTTCAAAACGGGGAGTATCGGTTGGCGTGGAAATAATCAAAATTTCTTTAATGCCTGCCAGCATTAACGTAGACAAGGGATAATAAATCATGGGTTTGTCATAAACAGGCAATAATTGTTTAGATGTCACCATGGTCAGCGGATACAGCCGTGTGCCTGCACCGCCGGCAAGAATAATACCTTTCATACTCATCTTCTCCAAAGCCATTAACAAATAATAAATTATCATCAGATTACAATGGCTGCTTTATGCAATCAGTATAGCATAAAACAGCCATTTTCTCCATTAACTATTTTTCGTAAATCCCCACCCTGCTAAAGCTCGGTGATTTTAACTTTAAGGGGATTAACTGTCACCATAGTCAAAACTCAATATCTACCCCAAATCCCCATACAGGTCTTCCTCATAAACCCCGTCTGCAATCAGTTTTCTAAAACTTGCAACCACATCCGGCTTGTCTTCCTTGTATGTAACGCCAAACCAGCGGTCATGGGAGGACAGAACAGTAAACGCCACGCCATCCTTTAACATGTCATCCGCAATAATAGGGAGCAGGTATTCCTCTTTCATAGGTTCAGACAAGTTTTCCAAAAATACGGGGAATCCTTTTTTCAGAACATCCATGAATTTCTGCGGATAGCACCAGAAATTCATAGATACCAGCGACTCTGTATCGACTTCACAGCCGTCCGCTTCAGCACCGCCGGCTGTTTTGATTATGTTTTTTGTTTCTTTAATGCCAACCAGTTTTCCGTCCTGCACAGAACATATGCCACGGGTCACGCCGCCGTTATCGGACAACGTGTTCTTTAGCACATAACCCACCAGGCCATACTGTTCCTTTTCTAAAAACTGTGCGGCTTTTACAAACCCTTCTTTTCCGTAATAATCATCGGCATTGATGACACAAAACGGGGAATCCAGCAGACCGTCGCAGGCCAGCACCGCATGCCCGGTGCCCCAGGGCTTGGTACGGCCTGTCACTTTTTCTTTGCCCGGGAAATCCGGAATGTCAGATAACTCCTGAAACGCGTATGCCACTTCCACATGATGGGCAGCGCACACGTTTTCGATCCGGTTGCCTATCACTTCACGAAAATCCTTTTCAATGTCATGACGGATAATAAAAACGATTTTAGTAAACCCTGCCGCCATCGCGTCATGGATGGAGTAATCCATAATAATGTGACCGTGGTCATCCACCGGCTCCAGCTGTTTGATACCACCACCAAAACGGGAACCAATGCCCGCTGCTAAAATTACTAATGTTTTGTTCACTACTAGTGTCTCCTCTTCTTATATTTTTACTTCCCAAAAAACTTCCTTTTCAAAAACAGCCCGCCCTTTTTAATCCAGTTCTGGGGCTCCATGAAGGAAACGTTCTGTTCCTTATACACAAGCTGATTCTTCTCCAGCCACACGTCCAGTAAGCGCTCACTCACAAAGCCAAACACACGGGAGTTATACGCGTCAAAGGAAGAAATATCCAGTCGTTTTTCCAGTTCAAACAGGATGTTAAACATCCACTGGCAATAGGCATCAAACAAATCCCGACGCATGACGAACATATTGAACATATGCGCCCAGGTCCGGTTCATCACCGTGGTAAATGCGGTACTGTATTCCGGACACGTTTCCTGAATGATCCGTTCCGTTTCGTCCAGACCGATAGAAGGATGGGCATGGTTGTAGTGACTGCGGTTCGTTTCAATGTAATAATTTCGTTTATCCGCAACCACAACCGGATAGGCAGTCAAAATTTTCTCCCAGTCTTCCCCACGCAGAATCTGGTTTTTTTTCGCTTTTATATTCCGCACTTCCTTACGGGTAAAATAGCGGCGGTAATGCACCAGTCCGACATAATCCGCCTCCAAATTTTTCCAGGCCCAGTACAGACCGGTCAATTCGCAGAAATGCGGATTTTTAATAGAAATATTATCGCCCGTATTGTCTTTTGTATAACCCAGATCCGATTTGCCTTCCGCCCCTACATGCAACGGCATGTATACGGAATCTTCCGGCATCCAGTATTTCTTATGTGCTGCCACAAGAATTTTAATGTTCATGAATCACTTCACCTTTCCTTGTTTTTAGCCGACTGACCGGCCCCGTTTTATGTACTATGGGGAACTTTAGTATATTTACTAAGCCAACACAACTAATTGTATTGCCATTTTCTTTTCATTCTTTCTTTCAAAAGATTGTTTCAGTCCCGGGCACTAACCCCCTTTTCTTACAACCAGTTCAAACGGTTTGATACCACCGCCAAAGTGACAATCAATGCCAGCCGGTAAAACTACCAATGCTTTTTCCACGCAAAACTTCTACAAAATTAACCAAAAATATGCTACATAGTTTTATATAAGCTATCGTTTATCTTCCATCCCCACTCGTTCACTAATAATATACCGTGGCCGTGCTTTCGTTTCCAAATATATTTTTCCAATATATTCTCCGATCACGCCCAAGCTGATTAATTGGATTCCACCCAAAAAACAGATAATACTTACTGTACTACTCCATCCGCTCACCGTTTTTCCAGTAAAGTTTTCAAAAACAGACCAGCAAACACCAGCAAAACTAAGAATAGCAACTATGACACCAATCCACGTAATAAAACGAATGGGTTTGATACTCAGACTTGTAATACCATCCAAAGCCAGTCCCAACATCTTTGATAATGGGTAATGGCTTTCCCCGGCAATTCTTTCATAGCGTTCATAATAAACACTTGTACTTTTAAAACCAACTAACGGGAACAAGCCACGCAGAAATAAATTTACTTCCTTAAAGTTTGCAAATTCCTGTAACACCCTGGCAGAAACCAATCGATAGTCTGCATGGTTAAATACAACCTCAGCCCCCAGAACATTCAAAAGTTTATAAAAAGATTCTGCCGTAAACCGTTTAAAAAACGTATCTGTTTTCCGTTTACTGCGTACTCCGTACACAATCTCTGCACCATGATAATATTCATCAATCATTTTGTCCATGGCATTGATGTCATCCTGACCATCGCAATCAATTGAAATAGTGATGTCACAACAATCTTTTGCTTCAAACAATCCTGCCAACACCGCATTTTGATGACCGCGATTCCGACTTTGAGAGATCCCAATAAAATGTTTGTCTCGTTTTGCCAAATCACATATAATTTTCCACGTTTTGTCTTTGCTGCCATCATTTACAAATAAAATTTTGCTTTCGCTACTAACCTTTCCGGTTTTTATCAGTTCTACCAATTTAGCTAAAAACTGTTCATTCGTAATCGGCAAAACTTCTTGTTCATTATAACATGGTATTACGATGTATAAAACTGGTTTTTCCTTCATCATTTTACGTCGGTTAGTTACCCGTCCCCCATAAATTTAATTATTATAATAATCGTTTCAGTAATCCCTTCCAATGACCATTCTGACTGTAAAGGATTGCCACATTACTCCGCTTTTATAAGCAACGAATCACAATGATTGTTTTTCATTTTATCTATAATCAACGTTGACGTCCTATTTTTGAACAAAGATGTATCTATCGTTATCTGTTGACCTTTTTCGACAACATATGTACTGGTTTCTTTTCCAGTAGTAAGCCCGACTGATATAGGATCTGCATCTTTACATGTAGCATTCGTTGATTTTAGTATTAGTTTATTTATTTTACCCAAATTCCAAATAACTGACACCGGTTGTGTACCCGGATGTGCATAAATCGCATCTTGGTTTAAATTATAGTCAAAAGCAGAATATCTTTCATCGTCCAATAAAATATCTGAACTTAATATCGATTTAAGCAATATTTTTTTTTCGTGCATACTCTTCCATTCAGGATAGTGTTTGTAAAACAAATTTAAAAATTCCTCAACTTCCTCCATCGAGCAAGCTCTATTCTTTCTGTAAATATGAGCTTCTACTTTGTTGTGTAAAGTAAATTTGTATTCTGTTTCTACATACGCCTTTCCTATGTTTCGTTTATTTAATATGCAATCACGAGGGATAGATATTACTCTTTGTGCCCAGTTAGGTAAATGAATTTGAAGTGGGTTAGTAATCACAACATATTTAGCTAACAAAAACTGTACAGGAAAACCATCTCGTAAGTCAACATCATGCGTTATAAAAACCTTTTTTGATAGCAAGCCAGTTTTTAGAAATTGCATGTCATGATTTAAAACCCCATTTGAACTCAGTATGTATATTTTTTCCTTATGACTTTCATCCAACTGTTTTAATACCTTGTCTAATCTAACATACTCTGAATAATTGTCTACATGGAGCGAATAACTTTTCGAAGGTAATATATGTTTTTTATACAGAAACGAATCCCCCCCCACGGAATACAATTCAAAGAAACATGTGTAATTTAAAAAGCAAAAAATGCTTAATAATGTTACAATAAAACCAGTGCGAAGATAAGAATAATTGGAAAGCAACCGTAATAGTTCAATAATCCCAAATGATGCTACAATATATATCCAAAGGCAAAACGGAAGCATATGTTGCATCCCTGGCGACTGAGTTTTTGTAAACATAACAAAACTGATTACAAGGTTAATCAGAGAAAACAAGACTAGAATGGAAGCAGAAGGTTTTGAGTTAATTTGAGAAAAAGCTTTAAACAATCCAAAAATAAACAGAGGCAACAACCAAAGGCCTATCGAATCAATTAATCGTAATAATGATATTAAAAATGTAGTTTGATAACCTGAATAAATAACACTATAGTCTGTATTCAAAATATTAAAAACCAATTCTTTCTGAAAAACATATAATAATAATAAAATCGTAACCGCTGTAATAGAAAAATTTATTATTAGGTTTTTTATCTGATATCTCGTGACCTGTTTTATTTCATCCAAATTTAAGCATGTGTTAAAAAAAGGAAGCGTCATGCACAAAGCTACTATCGTATACGCATACCATCTTCGTAGTAAAAAAGGCATATACAAACAAATACCCAACAACACCGCCACTTTTATATTAAGTTTTAATAAGTTTTGTTTATAGCAAACCAAAATTGATAATAGAACGAAAAGAAGCCCGCAAATATCTGGATAGCCTCTTAAAACAGGCTGGAGGAAGCAAGAGGCAGTCGCAATAAGAAAAGTCAACACCAGAAAATAAGAATACTTTTTGTAGCGAAAAAACAGTTTTGTGACGTGAGTAAATAAGATGACAAAAGGAAATAAATACAAAACTGCCACTGACAGTATGTAAGTCAGCCTACTTGTCGAAGAAAACATTTTGCCTATCAGAGACGGTATCAAAATAGATGTTGGATTGTAATCGCTGATATTCACCGCATCAATTATTTTGTGTAAATCGAAATCGTTAGAATACTTAATAAATTCTCTATAATACCCCGCAAAATCCCAGTAGTACAATAATTGTGGTTCTTTGCTAACATACGTAACAATTACAAAAATGATAAGAAAGAAAATCAGACCAAATGTCAAACCATATTGAACATTTTTATTGAAGATTATTTTATAAAGTATATCTGCATTTGTTCGACCTTTCAAGAAAGTTCATCCCCCAATATTTACTATAGCTTATATTGCAATTCCGTATACAATACCTTTGTACGCCCTACCTGCAACCATCTTTTTAAAACCCCACTACGTCTAATCAGTTTTTCTTTCTTGTCCGCCAGTTCCTTGTAGTAATTATACTCCGTAACCGTAGGGATGCTCTTTATGCCACTGCCATGCCGTTTTAATTATTTCTTCCGTGTTGCTGTGCTGCGGCTTCCATCCCAGCACTTTTTTACACTTGGCGCTGGAGGCGATCAGCACCGCAGGATCTCCTGCACGCCGGGCTTCTTCCTCAACTTTAAAATCAATGCCCGTAACCGTTTTGGCCGTCTCAATAATTTCCCGTACACTGAAACCGGCCTCGCTGCCCAGGTTGAACACATCGCTGGCGCCGCCATCAGCCAGGTATTGCATCGCCAGCACATGGGCATCCGCCAGGTCCAATACGTGGATATAGTCCCGCAGGCAGGTGCCGTCCGGTGTCGGATAATCTGTGCCGTAAATGGAAATATGGTCGCGCACGCCCTGCGCCGCCTTTAAAATCAAAGGAATCAGATGGGATTCCGGGTTATGGTCTTCCCCGATGGATCCGTCCAATGCAGCGCCGGCCGCGTTAAAATAGCGCAGTGCCACATAGTCCATACCATAGGCCATGGTAAAATCCTTCATCATAGTTTCAATCATCAGTTTGGTCCGCCCGTAAACGTTAGTGGGAACGGTGAGAAAATTCTCTTTAATAGGCGTTTTTTTTGGTTCCCCATACACCGCTGCGGTAGAAGAAAACACGATATGGTCTACTCCTGCTTCATGCATGGCGATCAGCAGATGCAACGTTCCTTCCACATTATTATAATAATACTTGGCCGGATCCGTCATGGATTCGCCTACCAGCGAAGAAGCGGCAAAATGAATCACACCGTCGATTTCATGTTCTGCCAGGATATGCTTTAAGAACGGCACATCGTGGATATCTCCGGTAATCAGTTGCACATCATCCGGTACAGAGGCCTCATGCCCGGTAGACAGATTATCGTATACGATCGGTGTAAAATCTTTGGACGCTGCCAGCGCCCGTACCGTATGGGAGCCGATGTAGCCGGCGCCGCCTGTAACCAAAATATTCATACTAAAATCTCCTCAAAATCATGATTTATAAATAAAACCGCTTACATTATACAGCAAGCGGCTCTATTTTCAAAATAAAAAGTTGCTTTTATTTTACAATGATTTCCTTCAGATATTTTAGGAAACCGTCATGCAGGTCCGGACGGCGCAGGGCATACTCCACAGTCGCTTCCAAAAAGCCCTGTTTGTCGCCTACATCATACCGGCGTCCTTCAAAATTATAAGCATAGACCGGCTGTATCTTCAGCAGGGAACGCCCGCTTTCTACGACTGGTGATAAAACCAGGATATCTTCTATCCCGCTAACCAGCGCTTTATCAACGAAGTATTGGATTTTAGGTTTGTCCACAATTGTTAGCGTCGGTCCTCATCCCCTTAGTGGCTAAAACTCCCGGCGCTAATACATGGAAAGTATTATCTTCGCGCCGCTTTCGTAGCCGACAAAAAGTAGGTGCCTAACCCTGCCGCCAAAATTACAGCTCTTGTAATGGTTTTAACTTTAATTTGCATGTTGAGACTTCATTTCTTACAAACAAAACTTATAACAATAAAAAGGTCGTTGTATTAAGAAAGTTTCTATATATGTTTTTAAATCTTGCAAATCTCAATCGGAATATTTAATGATTCAAGTTCTCCTTTATAAATACTCATCAGGTTATCTGTTACACCATAATATCTCACAGGCATATTCAAAGACCTGTATTTATCCAAACCAAGACTATGCTCTTGTATCAATTCTATCTTTATAATACTATCAACATATTTTTTCAATAATTTTTTAACTGCATTACGATTAGATTCACTATCTGTATATTTTCCAATAACGGGTATCCTAATGACCACAGCCTTTTCCCGACCATGTTTATCACGCCAATTAAACAATGATTCCAAATTATTTAAATACAAAGAAATGTCTCCATTCTCCACTTCTTTGCATTTCTCCACATCCAAAATTTTCATATCAACATAGAAAAAATCAATATAGTTTAAAGCCAAACTAATGTTAAATCTTGGTACAAACAAACAGGTTTCTACAGCAATATGAATGCCATTAGCTTTCAAACATTCAAATACCGGGACAAGTTGCTTTACCTGTAATAAGCACTCACCCCCGGAAAATGTTACCCCTCCTGATAACGTACCTATAATCTCACCCGTATGAATTGTCCAGTTCTCATCTTTTTTTTCATAAAAAGGACGATCTTTTAAAATAATTTCCAATAGTTCCTGCGGTTCATACCATTTGCCATAAATCCCTTCCACTCCGTCTTTGCAATATTTTTGAATTGAAAAAGAAATATTCTCCGGATTACTGCACCAGGGACAGTGTAATGAGCAACCTTTAAGAAATACTGTTGTCCGAATTCCTGGGCCATCGTGCAGACAAAAGCGCTGTATATTTGAAATAAGAATTCTATTCTCCATTTAAAGCCTCAACCGTATCACACTTTAATTTTACTCAGTATTTTTAAACTGTTTTCCATAAAAAAATCATCTTTGATAACAAATAGCATTCCAACATATATAAGAATACCACTCGTTCCCATGATGAATGTGTGTATGATAGACGGAGACAGGTACTGATCCATTAGTTTTAAAACAACGATCATCAGGACACCGGAAATAAGGTAGTTCCGGCAACTAAAAAATACTTTTTTGATAGAAAAGTCGTCGCGGACAAGATATAACTGCAGAAGTGCAATCACCGTTTCCGCTGCAACAGAAGCTATAGCTGCACCAAGAGCTTTATAATGTGGAATTAATACTAAGTTTAAAATAAAATTTGTTATTGCACCTACAATAACTGTAAATGTAAACATATTCTGACGGTTAGTCGGTATCAGGTATTGCATTCCGGTAACATTATTAATCCCTATAGCAAGAATGAGAAAACTTAGTACTTCAAGTAACGGAACTACTTGTAAAAATTTCATGCCAAAAAACCATGGAACAAAATTGGGGGAAACACCGACTAATAAAAGACAAAAAGGTATTCCTGCCAACCAAACGAACCGATAGCTTTTATACATAAACGAGTTAACAACTTCAGTTGCACCCTTTTTATAATGAAAACCTATCCTGGGAATCATCACTGTACCCAATGAAGTTACTATAGTCAAAACGAGTCTGGCCATTTTTATTGCCTGCTCATAATAACCATTTTCAAAAACATCTTGTGTTAAAAGCCCTATCATTGTTTTATCTAAAACTGTATAAATTTGTATAGCAATTGTAGGAATAAAGAGAGATAGAACAGTTTTTAAATCAAAAAAAGGTTTAAGTTCTTTAGTGGTGGGCTTATTCACAAAGCGTGGCAGATAAACCCAAAGAGAAAGATTGCCTGCAAACAAAAAAAAAGCTAAACCAAAAGCATATAATACGAAATCATCCGCATTCTTAATAAATGCGAAAATAAAAACTATATTTAAAATTTTAAAGAAAAAATTCCGTAATACTATTTTGCCAAATTCTTCTATCCCTTGGAAAAACCATGTAACATCAAATACAACTGCAATAATATTTAAAGCAAGCACAATATACAATGTTGAATTATTCTGGCAAAGGGAAAAAAACATATAAATAAATAAAACAATCAAGCTTGTAATAATCTCTAGAATTTTTGTATTCCAAAACACTCGTGTCCGTTTATCACGATCATCTTGCACATAGGATATTTCTCTTTGCCCATATGTGGTAATTCCCAGTACCGCAAATAACGTAAAATATGCCACTATTGACTCTGCATAGCTTACTGCTCCAATTCCTTCCGGCCCTAAAACACGGGACAAATATGGTGTAGTAATCAATGGTGTAATCATTAAGACTATTTGATAACTGACGTTATAAAAATAGTTCCGTTTAATACTCGTTTCCACAGAAAATCACCTTCAGGCAGTCTTTTCACTCTCTTCAGCCCGCTCAATCAGCAGTTTTTTATAATAATCAGGCAGATCATTAAAATAAGCGCTGAAGCCCCATACCCTCACAATCAAATCCATATGTTTTTCCGGATGTATCAAAGCATCCCTTAATTCTTCGCTATTTACAACATTCATTTGCATTTCAAAAAAGCCCAACTTAATTGCAGTCTTAATAAATAAAAGGAATTTGTACGAATTTCTTTTTAACATTTGAGGCGCTACAAAAAAGTCTAACACATTTCCGTTAGAATGATTCCCAGAATAATTTAATTTCGACGCAAATAAAACCAGCTCCGTAAAAGGTTCGCTTTTGGAGTTAGAAATATGCACACCTAAAGGTTCTCCTGCTATTCTCCCATCTAACGTAGCTTTTGTACGCTTACCTTCTTCCGCATAACTCCACGAACTCAGCCCCCACTTAACACTTCCACCAAATCGGTTCCTAAACTTTTCACCTCTGGCGTATAATGTTCCTGTAATTTTTTTAATTAACGTAACAACCTCTTCACTATCATGCCCAAAATAACTGTAAAGTGATAATTTTTTCTTCAAATCTTTTGAATCGCGATAGTTTGTTCTTTGTGCATTAATCAACTCGTGCAGCTTATAGTCTTTATTATCAAAAACGAGCTTTTTAATATTCATTAACGAGTTCACTGTATTAGAAAGACCTACAGATAAAATTCCATAATTATTATATTTGGCCCCCCCTTGAGAAATGTCAATGCCCGTTTTTCGACAATTTAAAACAAACATTGATAACAAAGGGTTCTCTTCCCATTGAATTAAAGACAGCTTATGTAATACATGTTGAAAATATTTATCTAATCTTTCACAATATAACGAAAGGACTTCGTCAAAAGACTGGCAGGAAAAAATAGCGTCATCTTGACAAGTGTCATTAAAAACTTCTGCATAATTAATATCAAAAATATTATTTACTTCTAATGACATTCCATAGGCCAATGGTTCCCAACATGCAGAAGTCACATAATTACAGGCATCGTTCTTTTCATATCCAAACTCTACCAATGAAGGAATTACAACATCATCATTCGCCAACAAAGGACATCCTATTCCGGTAGCGATACTATCAATAGCACTTTGAAGCAACTTATCAGGCATAGTTACAGAAACCCGCAATAACGTTTTAGGATCAGGCAAATGCAATTCCTTAACAGCTTCTATAAACAAATATGTAAACACGTTACAAAAATAACTTCCATCAGGTTCTACACCACCAAGCACGATAATCTGCCCGGTATCCCCCATTGCTACCGAATTACTTTTAAATGCATAATAGCGATGCATTTCAGTCAAAAAATCTTTTAATATTTCCTTAATTGCGGAAGCGCCTTTCTTTTTTAACTCCGGTAAAAACCTTTGAAGAAGTTTATCCATTCTTCCAAGACCAATCAACCGTTGTTTGCACTGCCAAAATATAGATGACCAGAATAAAATCCGCTGCAGAGCCTCTTCTATTGTTTCAGCTTCATGAGTAAGCATTCGTTGAAACAAAACATATGTATGTTGCAAATAGCTGTCTTGCGGATAGGCTTTCATGTAAACTTCAATTTCTTTACAAATACGGTTTATATACTGTTTAACTGCACAAAGAACAATCTTAAATTGAAAATTACTTTTAGAATAAATATCATTATTGTAATTTTCAATTAATGTATTGATAGAACTAGTTAATACAACACTGTAATCAGGAGATGTATTGTCTATCACTGGTTTTATATTAACAAATTCCAACCCGGTATCAATCCAAGTTTGAAAGCGATTTCCGGGTCGTATCGTAATTCTGACATTAGATAACGCATCACTAATCTGTTCGGCTTTACTTTTCTGATACAACGCTATATAATGTAACTCTTCTATTTCATCAGGTTCCAAGTGTTTATATCGCTCTTTCTGTCGCTGATGATATTGATTATAACGAAATCTTTGAAAAGTCGTTGTTTTCCATAAAGCACTTTTTACAATATTTTTTAATTTTAATCCTTTAATAAGCAAAATGACCTCCCATTAATAAATATTTCTATATGTAAAAAAGGATAAGGAATCAATTTATCAATTTCGAACAACACGCCACCTTTTCAATAACGTTTTTTAGTACATCTACACTATAAAAGAATATGTGTCGCTATTCGCTATCACAATTCCTTTTTATATTTAGTACAAAACCAAAATATAATGTAGCAGGCAAACCAATATTCTCATGACACCCTTTGTACTATATTTAACGCACTCTTAATGACGTCATCCATATCGTAATATTTGTATTCTGCCAACCGTCCGCCAAATATCACATTATCCTCTTTTTTAGCAAGTTCTGCATATTTCGCATACAACGCTTGGTTTTTTTCGTTATTCACCGGGTAATAGGCCTCGTCTCCCGGTTTCCAGTCTGCCGGGTACTCTTTTGTTACATAGGTTACTGGTTGTTTGCCAAACTCAAAATGCTTGTGTTCAATACTGCGGGTATAGGGTACTTCTCGCTCCGTATAATTCACTACCGCCACACCCTGGTGATTTTCTTCTTCCAACCGTTCTGTTTCAAAATGCAGACCACGGTATTCCAATTGTCCGAGACAGTAATCAAAATATGAATCAATTGGTCCGGTATAAACTATGGTGTCGGCAATATCTTGATACTCTTCCCTCTGTTGGTTGTAATCCACACCAAGACGTACCTCAATACCATCTAATAAAGCGTCAATCAGTTTATTATACCCGCCAATAGGAATCCCCTGATAGCGGTCATTAAAGTAATTGTTATCAAATGTGTAACGTACCGGCAGGCGTTGGATAATAAACGCAGGCAGTTCCGTACAGCTCCGGCCCCACTGTTTTTCCGTATAGCCTTTAATCAGTTTCGTATATACATCAGTGCCAATTAAAGAGATTGCCTGTTCCTCCAGATTCCTCGGTTCTCCTGTTATAGCCTTGCGCTGCTCCGCAATTTTGGCAGCCGCTTCCGCCGGAGTCACCACCCCCCACATCTTGGAGAACGTGTTCATGTTGAAAGGAAGGTTATACATTTCCCCTTTGTAATTAGCAACCGGAGAATTTACAAAGTTATTAAATTCCACAAACTGATTCACATACTCCCATACATCTTTATAATCCGTATGGAAAATATGGGCCCCGTATTTATGAATGTTAATTCCCTCATTTTCTTCACAGTAGATGTTTCCGCCGGTATGATTCCGGCGCTCAATAACCAAAATTGTTTTCCCACATTTTTTCGCTTCATGGGCAAAGACACTACCGAATAAGCCACTGCCAATAATCAAATAATTGTACATAATTTACAATCTCCTCAAGTAAATAAATTTCACAAAAATAAATATCAATGAGATAATTGTTCCATTATGGTTTTTTTTACAAAAATCTTATAAATTAGGTAAAACAAAACACATTTATAAAAAGTTTCCGTACTTAATATTTGTGACAAAAAGCAATCATCATTGGTTGCAAAAAACAAAGTAATTGGTAAAAAACCATAATATGGAATACAGTCAAATTTAAGCGAAATAAACCTGATATAATCATACAATATCGTGTAAAATATACTTATAATAGCCATAATTAGATGCATACCAACAAATCCGTAATCATTAATATATCTGGCCATCATTGTATAAACGTTTGTATCAATATCGCTAAAGCGAACGAACGGAAGAAAAACTTTTACCGTAGGTAATCCTGCACCCAATCTGTTCAAATTATTATATATTCCATTAAGGGTAGTATTTCCAATGTAAGGCGTTTCCATCGGAATTTGCTCCAAGAATGAAGAAAAAGCAGGCATAGATAAACCAACATAATGTACCAAAATTTCATAAGGGGATCTGCCCCCGGGACTTACTTTTCCACTCAAAGTACCTAGTATTAGAAAAGATACAAAAAAGATGAAACCGCAAAGCAAACAAACCGCTATAATATTTATTTTGCATTGTATAAAAAATCCATTTTGTATTTGATAGATAATTGCTCCTGTTATCAAACCAAACAATATTAAATATAACGGAAGTGTTCTGCCAGTTGCACACACAAAAAATGTCATAAAAGGTATAAACGGAGTTAAATATTTTATGTTTTTTTTAAATTGAAATCGAAAATTACGCCGAATACTTCGCATAAAGAATACAAACAAATTACAATAAATTAGGGCCTGAGCTAAAAAAGATCGATAATAGTACCAGCGTGAAAATATGAATGTTTCACGCTCAATAGATGGTCGAATCGCTTTGATCATGCTCGAAAAGTCAAGCGGTCCAGATGTATTCCCTAACATAACAGAAGAATCATAAAACTCCCGATATTGAAAATACCCTAAAATCAAAATAATGCACGACATTACGAGTATACCTGTATTGCTTATTGAATAAACACAGTCCTCCTTTATAACAGGAACGCCCCCAATATTCTTTTTTATTCTCCAATCAACCCAAAGGCCGCTAAAAATGAAACAACAAAGCGAAGTTATAATTAGTAAACTGGCATCTGCACTCATATATAAATGCCAGCGTTCAATCTTCGTAGATGCTAAAAAAACGCTAAATGTCATTAAACCAGCTACAATGCAAACAGGGTTTAAGATATCATATTCAGTTAATAAAAATACAAGCAAACACAACGGTAACAATACAACCAAAAGTGTATAAAATGAATTCTCCATAATAATTTACTTCTTTTTCCCTAATGTCAACACAAAAACAACTAAAGAAGATACGATGACACCTAAAACAAAGCCAATAATTCCATACTTGGTAAGCAAATCCTTTTTAGATAGCTTTTTATATTCCGGAGCAATAATCGTCTCATTTATAATCCGAATACTGGCATCAGGACGCACTAATTTGACAGTCTGTTCACTGTGTTTTATAAACTCTTTCATAAACTGACCAGCATTCTCCTTTAAATAAGCAACATCTTTAGGCTCGTTTTCTTTTATTTTGAAGCAAAATTCAATCACTCCTCCATGCGCAGAATAGAAGCTAAAATGACCACGGAGCCAATCTTCTTTCTTTACTCCTGACAAAGTTTTCCAATTTCCGTAAATTTTATTATAATTAAATTTTCCATTCTTTTCTGTTTTTTCCAAAAAACTGTTCATATTGGCATTTGTTACAATTACTCTTACATAGTCAAATTCAAAATTTGGATTCAGATTTTTATCTGAATCAGTTATTATCGTTAAAGTAGTTATATTAAAGTCACCTGATTCCACCATAAAATCAGAAGTTCTGCTTTTTTCAAACACCAAAGCGCCAGAACAAAAAACACCCACTAAAACTATTATCCCTATCTTTTTAAGAAACACATTTTTTAACAGATTTAAATGTTCAAACATAAAAACGCCCCCTAAACTTGTATTCAAACTCGATTTTTATCGAGACCAATATAACAAATTATATTACTGTTTTCAAAAATCCATTCTTTTACACTATGAATTGAAAATTCGTTCTTCTACTGTTTCCAGACACCGTTTTGTGAAACTGCCGCTTACAAGCTTTTTCTGTAATTTTTTAACAGCCATAACCATTTCATGATATTCATTATCAGGCAATAATTGAATTTCTTTTGAAACATCCGTTAGCGATTCCACGGCAATACCAATTTTATGGGTTGCAACAAATTCCGCAACCGCTGCCTGTTTCCATACAATGACCGGTAAACCGGCCGCAACGTACAGCGATAGCTTATGGGGATTGTTGTATTTCATGTAAGTTCCTGTAGGACCGTCACAGGTCTTGACGTCCGACCCGTCCCATAGCAGGCCAAAATTACCTTCCAGTTTAAACGGAACTTCATCTGGTGGAAAGCTGCCTTTATAACTTACATTTTTCCATTTAATTACTTCTTCTTTAAACCCGGGGCCAAACAAATTGAAATGCAGTCCCAGTGTTTCTATTTCCGCATTCCGTAAATATTTACTTTTTCCAAGATTTCCTGCAAACGCTACCGTCGTTCCTTTGGAAAATGCTTTTTGCGGTATGTCAGGCAGCAAATAATCAAACAGTTCCAGACTGAACCACGGAACTTTTAAGCCCAAGTTCTGTAAGGCATTCCCCATAATATTATTATGAACAATCACTGCCTTAGCCAGATTTAATTCATCAATTTCAGTTTTAATATCCACGTCCTGAAAACTGCGCAGCGCATTCACATCGTGAATCAGAAAAACAACCTCATTTTTACCAAGCGAATTACGCAAAGCTTTTTTTAAGATGGGGTTAAAATAAAACGGATATTGCATGATGAGCTTTTGGGAATGCATCCGTTGAATTCGAAAGATTTGTTTCAAATTGGAGGGATTCAATACATATCCGACCTTTTGTCCCAATCCGGTAAAAACTATTTCTTCCAGATTCTCATAGGGTTCACCATATTTTTCCCTTAATATAGCATCTACATCCACGCGTGCTTTATTTCCTGCATGATTGTTAGGTGCCGGTTTTTCCCCAATGTACGTTATTTTATGTACCATTACTTTATTCCTTATCGTCAGTTCAGATAAAACTGCTGGACTTTTTCAATTTCCGCAACAATGTCATATCCTGCAGCTTCTATTTCTTTCTTGGTACGCTTGCGCTCGGTCGTGCAGCTGGATAGAATCTGCTCTGCCCATGCCTGGGCATCTTGTACCCCAATAAAATGCGCCTGTTCCGTAATTCCTACTTCCCGGGGTATAGTATCTGAAAAGAAACAGGGCAGCCCGCTGGCCTGCGCTTCTATGCCAACAATACCCAACCCCTCGAAATGGGACGGCAACACAAAGCAGTCCATAGCCTGCATCAGGTCCGGCACATCCTTCCGCATACCTAAAAAAAGCACTTTATCAGTCAAGCCAAATTCATTAACCATAGCTTTACATTGTTTCCAGTAGGTATCGTCCCCCACATAATCGCCAATCAGCAGTAATCGTGAGTTGGGTTTTTGTTTCACCACTTCAGCAAAAACTTTGATTAGAAATTCGTGGTTCTTCTGATAGGAAAAACGTCCCACATGGCCAATAACAAATGCGTCTTCTAATTCCAGCTTCTGCCGGATTTTTTTTCGTTTCGCCTCATTGAAAGCAAATTGATCCGGTTCTATCGCATTATGGATTACGGTAAAATCAACGTTATCACCAAACATCCACTTGCCTGCGGCTTTGGAACAGGCAAAATAATGGGTAGCGCTACGTTTCAACAAAACGGTATTAAAACCAACAAGCAGTTTTCGCAATAAACCGATTTTATTTTCAAACCCCGCATTATGGGAATGAATGATGCGCCTGGGAATACCAAAAAGTCTGGCAGCAAATAAAGGAAATACATATTCCAGGCTGTTGGTATTTAACACAATAGCATCATACTGCGTATGAATCCTGGAAAGCAGTCTCATCCATTGATAATAATGCTTCAGCGGATTCTTGTGCCGGGAACACACGGGGTACACTTTACAACCTGCAGCAACCAGCTCTTCCTGTGCGACAATATCATATTCACCGGTAATATTCACAAAATCATAGGTTACCTTTGTTCTGTCCAGCCAACGGAACTGTTGCAATAAGTAGGTTTCCAGACCGCCATGGTTCCGCGTCATCCCGATTTGTAAAACCTTTACAGGTAAACTGTGCATGTCAGGTACCTTTCTTTACTCACCATAGCATTATCAAACTATTTTGAAGAATTGTTATTTTGCAACATCATTAAAATAATATTCATCTGAACTTCAAAATGTTTACGGTTGCTTTTGGCGTTCGTATCTAAAATCAAGCCGCAAACTAAAGACAGAAATGCGGCTAACATCATTACAACGCTAACAATTAGAGTGGGAAAACGGAGAACAAGTCCCGTCTTTAAAAACTCTGTAAACACAGGAATAAATAGAATAAGTGATATAATTGCAAGCAATAGAGCACCTGCTCCAAAAAACTTTAAAGGCTGATAATCACGGTATAAATTAAATATGGTAAGCAAAACTTTGATTCCATCGGAATACGTATTAAGTTTGCTTTCACTGCCAACAGGTCTATCACGATATTGCACAGGAATACTTTTAATCTGCAGATTATTATCTAATGCATGAATAGTCATTTCAGTTTCAATTTCAAATCCATGGGAAAGGATTGGAAAACTTTTTACGAAAATTGGACTAAATGCTCTATAACCCGTCATAACATCCAATATCGGACTCGAAGGACGCCACAAAAAATTAATGGTGCGCCTTACAAGTTCATTTCCAAAATTATGAAAAAGCCTTTTATTTTCTTCAAAATATGTCGAAGACAGCCTGTCCCCTATAACCATATCGGCTTTCCCTGTTAAAACCATATCACACATCTCTTTTGCATTTTCAGCCGGATATGTATCGTCTCCATCAATCATTAGGTAACAGTCTGCTTGAATTTCCCGAAACATCGACCGGATTACATTTCCTTTTCCCTGTCTGTATTCATAATTAACAATAGCGCCTGCATTTCTTGCTATTACATCAGTGTGATCAATAGAATTATTATCATAAACGTAAATTTTAGCGTGTGGCAAAACCCTTTTATAGTCTTTAACTACTTTTTCTATAGTTAAAGATTCATTGTAACATGGGATTAAGACGGCAATACTCGCATTTTGCATATCAATTCCTTTCTTGCAAGAACGGAAGAGCAATAACTAATGGCATACAAAGAGCAAACGCAAACGCATAACGAAATGCAAAGGCAATAGGGGCGGCCAGCAACAAGGTAAACCAACTTAGCAGAACTGGCAAAAATACTAAACACTTACTATACTGTTTTCTGAACAAGCATGTCAATAAACTTGCCACCATAATCCATGCACAGGTCCCTGCTCCTAAATAGAATACATTTTTCTGCATAAAATAGCCTACAACCTCCTTAAAGGAAACACTAACAATGGTTAACTTCGAAACATTAAACACCTCATTCACTTTTCCACCGGGCTCTTCGAGATTCAATATTTCTGGTGTAAATGCACAGGTAAAAACAGTCTGTACTTTATCCCATGTAAATAAACTCCAAAAACCATAAGTCTGTAATAAATACGCATCAACATACGTTTTAAAATTATCGAAAAACAGCCTAAAATGTGTTTTTAAAAATTTAGTTTTATGTGAATTTAAATATTCTTCATTAAAATTTTGATTCCATTTAATAAAATCCACGATTCCCGGTCTGTAAAGTTTATGCCAATATGGATATGGCAACACTTTGTTTATAATTTCTTTTTGCTCTACGGTCATAGTTCCCTGCAAAGCCACTGTCCTTGCAACTTGCTGTAAGGGAATGGCAACCGCTTCTTTAAATGGAGCACGATGATGAAATAATAAAGATTGAGAAGCGCCTATTAAAAGGCAAACACCAGCTAAGAAAAGCAGCCTTGTTTTATTTTTCTTCATTAAATAAAACATACCTATAAAGATCCCAAAAACAACAAAACTTCCATTGCTTCTGAGAAGACAAATCGCAGTTCCTAACACTACAAAATAACGGCGCCATTTTTTATCATCCAACAAAACGTAATTCTTAATTGAAAAATCGTAAAGCAATAATGATATTAATAATATACAAACAGCGAATAATTTATCCTTTGCAAAACAAAATGCATAATTTGGAAAAACAGGCAAGAAAGAAAAAAGCAAGAAGTTTATACTAATAAACCACTTGGGGGCACCTTTCTTATAAAGCCAATAGAGCAGATATGATATTGCAAATATCATAATAAAAGCTTGGATCAGAGTTACCGCCCCCAACCCTAATGTTTCGTTCCCAACGAATTTTCCCAGCTTCCACATCTCGCGTAATACGACGTCATAATAAAGTGGTTGGTTTGTTACACCCCTTGGTGAATGCATGCCAAAGACTTCATCTTGCATGCCTGTACCCGGATAAAATGTGAGAAAATAAGGAAGCCAAGCTATAAACAGTATAGAAGGACAGCAAATAAAAAAGATTCTTTCAACCTTTCCCTTCAAAACGAAATCAGATTCTATATTAAAACTTATTTCATCCCATCTTGTAATAAAAAGACTTAACTTTTTAATAAAAAAATATAAAAAGACAAAAAGAATCAGAAATATAAATATGTCATATTTTGAAAAGGTTTGAATATAGTTATCTTTAATACCGGCGCCAACTCCAATAAACGTTGTTTTATCAGTTAGAATAATTGTGCCTGTCAAATATAACAATCCTAGTATCTTACAGAACCAAATCATGGAAATCCGCCTTATTTATTTTTATCACCACGTTAAAATAATTTAAACCTGCACTGCGTTTATCCAGTACCTTTATAGTCCTTATTTTTTTACTTTTGCAAAAAGCACCGGAAGATGCTGTTTTACAAATCTCATCAAATCAACCGTTGGCTTTATCAAAAATGCCTTATTGCTTTGCAGGATACTGGTCAACAGCTTTTTCTTGCATCCCACAGAACCAAAACTATGGTTTTGATATGCCGCAAATATCGGTTCTTTTCGTACCGTTTCCAGTGCAGTTCCAGCTTCCAATGCAGAAAACGTAAATCGGGTAAACATCCAATATACTTTATCCAGCATTGCCTGCGTTTCCATTTGGTTTTGTTTGAGCAATAGCAAAAAGCTTCGTACTTTGAGCAAATGCTTTTCGTAATCGTAGTTTTTTTGCTGACTGCTCAAGCTGGTATTGTTCCGTTTGGCATAATGATACCCGCAATACGAAAAGCATCTCATTTTTCTGACAAACGGCAGATATGCTACATTAAAAGCGAAGTCTTCGTTCACGGTCAGTGTTTTGTCAAACCACAGATTATGGGCTCTAATAATACTCATCCTGTACGCGCTGTTCCAGATATAGCCAAACAACGGTATCTGTTCCATGTCGATAACCTGTTCTGTGATTTCTTTAAGTCCCTGACAGTTTTTTTGCTCCAGCATACATTTTCTGGAGTAAACCAAATCTTCTTTATCGTAGTACTCCTCATATGCACCGCTTTTTACAAAATCATACTCGTTTTCCTGCAATGCTTTATAAAACTGCTGCAAAAAATCTCTGTCAATATAATCATCTGCATCCACAAAACACAGATAGTTTCCCTTTGCTTCTTTAATTCCCCGATTCCTTGCGACAGCCGCCCCGCCGTTTCTTTTACAGTCAATTACAGTAATACGCGGATCAATTGCCGCATATTTGATACAAACTGCAAGACTGTTATCTGTAGAAGAATCATTGACTAAAATCAGTTCAAAATCGGAAAAATCCTGATTCCGAATACTATCCAGGGAATGTTCCAGATATTTTTCTGCATTATAAACCGGCATAATAATAGAAAATACCGGTACTACCGAGTTTACTTCTCTCTTCATTTTGATTTATATAATAACCATTCCGCTTTCAGCTCTGTTATATAGATAGTTCCATCCTAATAAGAAAAAGCTTCCGTATTAATACGCGCCTTTCTTATTCAGCACCACGCTAAACGTTCTCCATAACAGCACAATATCAAACCAGATACTCCAGTTCCGTACATACCAGGTATCCATCTGCACCCGTTCGTCATAATCGATATCGCTGCGTCCGCTGGTCTGCCACATGCCGGTGATGCCCGGGCGCACCATGTAATAATCATCAATGTATTTCCCGTACCGGGGTATTTCGTCCTTGATAATGGGCCGGGGACCCACGAGACTCATTTCCCCTTTCAGCACGTTAAAAATCTGGGGCAGTTCGTCCAAGCTGGTTTTACGCAGAAAGGCGCCGCTTTTTGTAATTCGCGGATCCTGTTTCAGTTTAAAGTCTTTTTCCCATTCCGCCCGGGCTTCCGGATCTTTTTCCAGCAGTTCTTTTAACTTGACATCCGCGTCCACACACATGCTGCGGAATTTATAACAGTAAAAGTCTTTCCCGTCTTTTCCGATGCGCCGATGCTTAAAGATGATGGGGCCAGGGGAATCCCGGTACACCCACAAGGCTATCAACAGTAAAAATGGAGAAATGCAAATCGTACCCACCAGAGTCAGGCACCAGTCAAACACAAATTTAAGCAGGCAATTCCAACGGCTGCGCAGATTGTTCCGCATATTGAACATCACGGCGTGACCATCGATCAGGCTTTCCACCTCCATATTGGACAGGGGCATGGTACCCAGATCCGGAACAAATGCCACACTGTTCACCAGCGGCTGGATATCATACACAATATCCTGCAAGTGTTTTTGATCCAGCCCCGGCGCCATCACCAGTACTTTTCGTACGCCGGTTTGCCGGATCACCCGTACCGCGTCAGCAAATTTTCCCAGGTGTGGCAGCTGTCTGGCCACTTCCGCATTGGGCGTATTATCTTCCAGATACCCGATAAACCGGTAGTTTAGCCCGATATCGCTCCGGATGTGCTTTACTAAAATTTCTGCAGTCAGGCCGGCACCCATCAGCAGTACCGGCTCTTCAAATAGCTGCAGCCGGTCAAAGATTCTTTTGAAAATAAACCGGAACAGAACAATAAAGAAGAAGCCAAAGAACCACAACAGCGTCATATACAGGCGTGAGGTGGTGGCTGCCGTCTGTACAGCGTACAACATAAAAATTCCGGTCAGGATGGCATACAAGTTTGCTTTGAAAATGCCGGCAATGATCCGCCAGAACTGCATCGGGCGCGTGTACAGGTCACAAAGGTGAAGGTACACAATATAAATAATCGGTGCAATGACATAAAAGTGGAATTTGGAAATGTATAAAAAACCGTGATCCTGAATGAAGAAATTTCGCAAATCAAACGAGATTGCTTCCGCGCACAACACAGCTGCGTAATCGGCCAGCACCAGAAGCAGGGGAGCAAACAGATACGCGTACTTATTTGTCTTTTTCAGTTTTCGCGCAACAACATGCTGTTGCGTATAGGAAGGCCTTTTACCAGCCACAGAAACGCCTCCGGATAAAATACAACTGATCAACAGAACAATCCTGCTTTGTAATAACGTAAATTGAGTGAAATTCCCAAAATCAGAAATAAAAGCCTGGCAGCCTCTTTATTGGTGATACCGGCATCTACAAATCCATGAATCGAGATAGCCAAGAACGACCAAAGACCCACATAAAGGATCCACTCATCGGAATGTTCCTTCACTTTACTGCAAAACAACCTGCTATAATACGCAACAAACAGCAGATACCCGACACCGCCAATAACCCCTGTAGTAGAGAAGAACCAGGCTACTATATTATGGGGCATGTCAAATGCAGATTCCTGTTTAATCGCTTCGTTTTGCCAGGCTGCGATATGATCGCCTTCTCGTTTTGCATCGGCTCTTTCTGTCACAGTAGCCCGTTGCTCTGCCGCCTTTTTTCCGTCCTGATACCGTTGCAACACTACCTGACGGATTTCGTCTTTCAGAATATATTCACCGGCATATTCCTTCTGCCAGTTTTCCAGCCCTACTCCTAGTAATTTATGATCCTTCCACATGGCATAACTGGCTTGCCACATTCGAACCCGTGCTGAATCGCCATATGCTCTATTCCCATCCTGTATGCCGACCAAAAGGACAACGGCAACAGCAGCAACACCAACCGTCAACCCGTTTCGGAACAACTTTCCCTGTTTATGAAAAAAACAGAACAGCGCAAATACAGATAGGCCGCCTGCGAACAGAGAAATCATGCCTCCCCGGGATCCGGTCTTCCAAAGGGACCACAGTCCCAGCACAGTGACTGCCATACTGATGGCTGCCACTACCGGATTTCTCCTTAGTTTTTTATCCGCATAAAAGCAGAGCAATAAAGGAAACATACAGGCAAGCAGTTGGGCATGATGCGTGGGATAGGAAAGAAATGCGCCCAACCGCCCGCCAATAACTGGACCGCCCGGGCCCACCAGCTTATGTCCTTGCAGGAACAGGTAGTGCAGGTAAGCTACATTGATTGACGATACGGCCACCGAAAGAAGCGCCCCTGACGCCGCCGCGTATCGGATATCCGCCAGTTTTCCCAGATAGGCGGCAAGCAGAAACGGAAGGGCCCAATACACATATCGGAAAGCCATATGAATGCTGCCCTTTTCCCCCAGCAGCAGGGATGCCAGCAACACGGATCCTAGAAATATAGCGATACCTATCCAATTTTCTCTGGACATTCGGAATCCGGAAAAGGATTTCTTCTGATAGCAGTCGTACAGGATATAGGCTACCGCCAGTCCCCAGGCAATGCTGATTGCGGCATTTGACACATTGGCTGAAAAGGTAAATATCATTAAAGCCACAATGAGCTGTACTGTTTTTTCTTGTTTACTGCTGGAACTCCACCAGTTTTTTAATACATCCATACCGTATAGGGTTACCCTTTCAAGTATTTTTCAGTCGGTCTCCGCATCCGGCAATACCGCCGGTTACGAATCCGGGTTATCATAGTGAATAATCTCTATTCCTCTGGTTTTTTGGAAATGACATCCAGAATCGGTTTCGCGATGACCTGATAATCCAGTTTGCTGACAGCCAGTTCACGGGCCGCTTTTCCTGTTTTTTCCCGCAGCGCCTTGTCATCCAGCAGACGGAGGATATGCGCCGCAAACCCGGCTGCGTCGTGTTTATCCGCAAGAAAGCCGGTTTTTCCGGGCAGGATTACGTCCCGGCAGCCGCCAATGTCGGAAGCCACGCAGGCCAGACCGCAGCCCATGGCTTCGATTAAGGTGGTAGGTAATGCCTCGAATTCCGAAGGGAATATATAGATATCGGACATACGGTAATAGTTGTCCGGTTTTTCCACCTCGCCGGTTACAAAAATGGTGTTGTCCGCTTCGGTACGGCTCACTTTTTTGATTTCTTTCAGCAGCGTGGTCAGTCCGCCGCCTACTACCAGCAGCTGGGCGTCCGGCCGCTGTTTGTGGATGATGCGCCAGGCGTCCAGCATGACCCGGACCCCTTTATTGGGCGCCACCCGTGCGCAGAACAGGACCACCGGATGTTCCGGGGAAAGTCCCAGCTCCTTTCGAAGGGTAACTTTTTCTTCCGGTTCCGCCGGATAAAAGCGATGGGTGGCATCAATGCCATGAGGTATCAGATGCACCCGGCTTCGGTCAATGCCGGTCTTGTTTACCAGGCCGTCTGCGATTTCCTGACTGGTCGCAATAAAATTGTCGCACTGAGCAAATACCCGGTTCCGCCAGTTTTCGTTTTTGTCAAAGATTTCCACGGAACTGGTCAGTACCAGGGTAGTGGGTTTATGCTGCCACTGTGCCGCTTTGATGATCCACACCGCAAACCGGGGGATCCCCAGAATATAAAAAGCGTCGGTATTCTTATGGGTCGTATACAGGCGCAGTATGCTTTCCAGCCACCGGAAGGGCGCATGCAGGCGCACCACATCGATGCCGTTTAAGGTTTCCCTGTCTTTCGTCAGCAAATGGCTCTTCTTGGTCATCAGATAGACGGTGTGTCCATTTTTAATAAACAGCTTTCCATGGTTCTCTGCGTGAAACTCTGCACCGCTTTTATTCGGCATGCCGCTTTTATCGAAAATTTCTCCGACTGCATAATTCTTTATGACAATACCAATTTTCATATAGAACGATCTCCCAGAATATTGTGGATCAGTTTGGCGTGGCTGTATTCTTCGTTGGCGGCATCCAGGTCTTTCCGGTATTCCTCCGCCCGGGTGGTCAGCGTTTCCACAAACTGTTCCAGCTGCCGGGCAAAGGCGTCCACCGAACTCAGGTCCACGGCCATGCCGATCTTATATTTTTCCAGCACTTCCGGATTCTGTTCCGGGGAGCTGAGGAAGGGTTTGTAAAAGCCGATGGCCGTAAACAGCATGGCGCCCCAGTGGTACCGGTAGCGTTCCGCCGCGTAGGGGATCATGATGGCGTCCACGCTTAGCAGCGCTTTCTGCCATTCCAGCCCGATGAGGTTTTTATGCCAGAATTCAATGCTTGGGTATTTGGCATAGTCCCGGGCAATCTGCTCAAACAGTTCCCCGTCTTCCGGTTTTACCGTAGCCCCCTGTACGATGAGCTGCACCGGTACGGAAAATTTCGCTTTGGTAAAGGCTTCCAGAAAGAAGCCCAGATTTTTTTCTTTCCGGAACTGCCCGAAGAAGCCCAGTTTGATGGGCGGCGTAAAGGTCAGGTCCTTGTTCACCGGCAGGTCCTGGGGTTTGTACACCGGCGGCGGGATCTGGTCCATGTTCTTCAGGTTGCTGTTGCCGAAGTCGTTCCGCAGGGTGATGACTTTTAAGTGGATCTGCGGATACTTTTCCGTCAGCCGGGCCTGTTTTTCGTAGTTTGATTTTTCCTTCGGGTTGATGCCGTGGAACACAAAATAGACCGGCACGGGGCTGTCTTTCAGTTTGCTGTCCCGCAGGGCTTTCAGGTACCGGTAGGTGGCGGTGGGTATGATGATGGCGTCGCAGAGACCGGCCTTCGCCTTTTCACAGGCGCTGGTGAACCAGGCCCGGCGGCGGATTTCCCGCACCACGCTCAGGTACAGGCGTTTGATGTGCCCGGCCCCGGCGTAGGTGACCACGTCGCCTCCGTCCAGATATTCCACGTCGCAATGATAATCCACTTTAAAGGGAAAGTGTTCCGGCACAAAAAATACCGGTTCATGTCCCTGCCGTTTCAGCTCATCCACCAGGATCCGGTCAAATTCCACTTCATGACCGGCCGGCATGAGTATGCTTTCCAAAATGGCTACACGCATAGGTTACCTCTTGTTTATCTTGACTACAGCTTTCCGTCGGACTTGTACAGGTAGTACAGCTTGACATATTTGTTCAAAGTGTAAAAATAGTGGTTTACGGAAAGGATCCAGCCAATCCGCCCGTCCAGAAACCCCAGTTCCAGAATATAGGCTTTGATAAAGGCCCACAGGGGGCGCAGCACGATGTCCAGGAAAAAGTTGCAGCGTTTGTTCTCTTTTTTGTATTTTTTCGCGGCCAGCGTCGTGTAGTTGTTCAGTTTCCCCAAATACTGTTCCCAGTTGTCATAGGTGTAATGATACATGGGGTGTTTCAGTCTTTTGTCGGGGTACGGCGCTACGATCTTCGGATGCACGTAACCCTCTACGTAGCTTCCTTTGGCCGGAAAGAGCCGGTTTACATAATCCGGATGCAGGACCCCGTGGGTCGCTTTGTTAAAGTGAAACCGGTTTTCCCGCCGGATCCAGTAGGCATTCTGCTCTCTTCTGGCCACGGTTTCTTTGATCTCTTCCGCCAGGGCCTCCGAGATCCGCTCGTCCGCGTCCACGAACAGCACCCAGGGGTGTGTGGCGCTTTGGATGGCAAAGGTCTGCTGTCCGCCCCAGTCGCCGTTCATGCTGCGCTGGATCACCCTGGCCCCCAGACCCTCCGCCAGTTCTTTCGTGCGGTCGGTGCTGAAGTCGTCGATGACCAGCACCTCGTCGCAGAATTGTACGGTTTTGATGCAGTCTTCGATATTCCGCTCTTCATTTTTCGCCAGAATTAACGCCGTAATTTTTTCCATAGCTGCCTTTCAAAAAATGCGCTGTACAAAGCCGGATGCGCCGTTTCCGGTTATCTTCCGCGGCGTGTTTGTGAGGGAAAAACTTTCCTAATTATACTGAATCATTTTATTATACCATATGAGCATGGCTTATTACAAATGGTATTTGGGTGAAATAGTACCGTAACGACAATACGAAGTATCCCCCGGGGCGGGCCGGTAGTGCGCAGTCCCATATGATACGAGACCCACCCGCACAGCGGGTGGGTCTCTTTTGTACGGGTTAAATAGTATATTCTTTTGCCTTCTCCAGCATTTTTGCTCGGTCCAGGGGTTTTACGTTGTCTACGATCCACTCGCGCATAGACGCCCCTTCCGGCGTATCCTGGGAAGCGGACAGGAATTCCAGCTCAATGCCCAGATTTTTGGCCACGCCGGCGGCTACCAGCGGCCATACTTTGCCGATATCCCCAATGACCGGGATGCTGTTTTCGTGCCGGGCAAAGGCGGACATTTCCATCCGGAACGGAATCTTGGCGGCCTTCGTCTTAGGCAGGCCTTTATCGATGGCTTCCTGTACGGTTTGGTTCAGTTCTACCGCTTTCCGCAGGTTTTCATCCAGGTCAAAGCGGATCAGGCTCTTCTTCCGCAGGTTGTAGGTGTTCTGGCCGGACCACCAGGCCCAGATGCCGTGCCCCGTATAGCATTCGAAGGGACCGTCGTGGATCTCCTGGGTTAACGCCACGGCGCTTTCGATGATGGCGTCGCAGTCCGCCAGCATGCGGGACAGCCGCATGGAGCGCTGGGATACGGGGATGGAATCGCCGATGGACATGCCTACGGCTCCGCCGCCGATGAGCTGGGGAATGGTGACCAGCACCGGCACGCCTTTTTTAGCGGCCGCCCCCAGCATGGTGTGTTCGTCACAGCCCCAGCCGGCTACCGTTTCAAAGGGCAGGCCGTACATTCTGGCAAGGCCTAATATTTCGTGGGCCAGCCGTTCGGTCCGCAGGCCCATGGGGTACGCCATGTTCCCGGCGGCTTTGATGATTTCGTTCTGTTTGGGCAGCTTGGCCCCCCGCTGTAATACGTCTTCGTCCAGCGGCATTTCCCGCCGAACCGTGTTCAGTTCTTCTTCCGTCATGCAGGTGAACTCAAAAACGTCGCCCCTCGGCATTTTTTCCATATCCATGCCCAGGGCTTTGGCATCTACCCGGAAGACCCGGTCCAGGGAGCCTGCCATTTCGTGAGAGATCACCGCCGAGCTGGTGGAAACCGCGTCCACAATGCCCACCCGGATCAGTTCGGCGATCAGGGTGGTCACGCCTTCATGGATGTTCGGGCCGCTGCCGGTTACCACCATGACTTTGCCGCCACGTTTTTTTATTTCTGTAATTCTTTCAATGGCGGAAGCCACACTGGCCTGTGACCTTGCGTCTAAGGACGCTTTAAAGTTTTCCAGTTGTGAAGTTCCAAATAATGTTGACATACAAATCCCCCTCTGAATTTAAAATATATACGCATCGCAGGGAAGCGGGAGGCTTCCGTAACGACGTATGACGGTTTACTGCTTGCATGATTACTTGAATTACTGCATTCAATATTGCTTTTAGTATAGCTTTTGCGCGACCCGTTGGCGCTGCGCCTTTGGCCCCGGTAAATCAGCCTGGCTCACACCAGTTCTTCGCAGGCTTTCAGCACCATATCCGGTGTGATGTTCCACTGGCATTTGGGCCGCGGGTTGTAAGGGCAGGCGTCCGCCGCAACGTGGCAGGGACTGCAGTCCTCGTTGGTTGTGACGGTACGGGAATTGTCCGTCATCGGCGGCCACCGTTTGGAGGGCCCGCAGCCGTACATGGCCACGATGGGCACGTCGGTGGTGGAGGCGATATGCAGCGCGCCGGTATCCACCGTGACGAATAAAAAGGCCCGCTTGAACACTTCGGCCAGATCCATGAGGCTGGTGTCGCCGCAGAAGTTCTGCACCGACGCCTTGCTGCTTTGGATCACTTCGTCGGCATAGTCCCGGTCAAACCCGGCCCCGATGATAAAAAAGTCCGCGTCGTACCGCTTCTGCAGTTTTTCCATCAGCACGCAAAAGTATTCTTTCGGCCATGTTTTTAAGGGAAAAGAACCTTTCACGCAAAGGGCAATGTGCTTTTTGCCGGGCTGCAGCCGTTGGAACAATTCTTCTGCTTTTCGGACGTTTTGCTCTGTGGGGATGCCGATCACCGGTTTGGCGTGAACGTCTTCCACATGCAGCCAGCCCCGTATGGTGGTCTGAAAGTTTTCCGCCTGGGGTGTCTGCAGGAAATCCTTAGTCATGGGTATGACATCGGTATAGAGTTTGACCACGTTACTGGGCGCATCGTCAAAGACCCGTTCCGGGACCACCCGGCAGGGGATGCCTGCCAGAAAGGTCAGCAGGGCCGGCCGCAGTTTGATGTCTAAGGAGATGCAGACATCGTAGTTCCCGCGGCGCAGCTGTTTGACCATCTCCCACGTAGCGCTCAGGGATTTTTGCTTCGATTTATAGTTAAAAATAATATAATCGTCAATGACGGGGTTGTTGGCGACAATTTCCCGGGCAAAGTGGCGGACCATCATGGTGATGTGCACCGTAGGACAAAGCTGCTTTAATAAGGCCGCTGCGCTGGTTGCCAGCACCACGTCCCCCAGATTGACCAGCGCGTGTATCAATATTCGTTTCCCGGCTAACTCTTCTGCCTTCATTACCATATAACTCCCTTATTGTGAATCGTGCCGCCGGCAGATTTGGAAGACAAACTGTATCGGTGTGCAGCCTGCCCTACAGGTAATTCCATTATTGCCTATGAACATCTTCCACGATGCTCCGTTTGCCGAACAGTGTTTTGAGCCGGTTTACATCCCCATTGTAAGCAGGGGACGACAGATCGTTTTCCGCTTCGTAGAAGGCGGCGTCACGGATATCCATAATACCAAGCATGGTACCGAAGATCAGATCATTGGTAAAATACTGCGTTCGCGCGGCCCGGAGTACCTGCACGGTTTTTTCGTTTGCTTTGACATACTCAGGTGAAAAATACATATACATTGGAATATAGGCCATTTCAAAGATAAATTTATCCGGATTGTGGCCCAGTTCCTGTTCCACCGATTCCCCATGATCGGAAAAATACAGAAGTCCCTGAAACTCCGGCCAGTGGCTTACTTTGTCTATCAGTTGCTGCATGACATAGTCATTATACAGAATGCTGTTGTCGTATTCGCTCCGTTTGCCTTCGTCTTTGAACCGGTCAAATTCCGCCGGGTAGCGGCTGTGGTAGGAAATATGGTTTCCCATTAAATGAACCACGATTAGCATTTTATCGGAGCGTTTGATATCCTGCAGACGGTTGATCAGTTCCCCGTCGTAATACTCTGTATCCAGCGTATTGCCCTGATGGGAGTTAATCCAGATTTTCTGGTCCGCTTCTTCGGCGATGACCGTAACCGGCGTCCCCCATCCGCCAAAACGCACCTGGTTGCTGAGCCAGACGGTCTGGTAACCGGCTGCTTTAGCTACGTCGATCAGCGACACCGCCTGTTCCAGCTTTACGGAATTATACTGGTTTTTCGCCGTCAGCGCGTAGGTAAGCGCCGGCACGGTCTGTACCTGGCAGGCATATGCGTGCTGAAAGAACAGCAGGTTGGGGTCGTTTTTCATGGCATCCAGCCAGGGGGTCGTTTTCAGTTTATATCCGTAGGCCGACATGCGCAAGGGGTTTTGCGATTCGCCGATGACAAGGAGATAAATGCCTTTTTTTCCGGTCTGGTTCTGCAGCAGGATGTGCGACAGATTCTGTTTGCGAATTTCCTTCTGGCGGGCGTATTCATTGTAGTTCTTCTGGTAGTCCTTCGTCTCCCGGAAAATACTGGTGACAAAGTTGTCGCCGGTCCGGAACACAAGAACCACGTTCAGCACAAGAAAAAATACAAGACCTGCAATCCGTTTCCAGGAATGTTTTGCCACCGTGAGCCGGGAGGCAAACTGTACCCACAGAAAAAGGCATACGGCAAACAGCAGCGCCAGCAGCACGGAGAAGCCTCCGGTACGATCTTTAACATATTCCATCGCTTCGGCGGAATTGGTCTGCAAGACTGCCATGATTGCGTCCACATTAAGCCAGGATAGTTCCGTTGCATAATAGCCCCAGCACAGAAGGATCGGGATCAAAAGCGTTGCGCCGGCCAGGCCGAGGAACAGTTTTTGCAAAACCGGCCGCGGTAGAACGGCGGAAATCAGTAAAACGATATTCACTAGCGCCAGAGAAAAACTGATATAAATGTCAACATCCCAAACCTTTAAGGCCGTAGGGGTGACATATCGGATCACGAAAACCGAACACAGCACGGCCATGGTCGCCGCTACGATCCGGTAATACGTTTTCGTCCCCTGCAGCAGTTTCGCGCCGGCGGTCAGCAGGATGGCGTCCGCCAGCAGGAACAGGGTATGCCGGGGACTAAAATCGTGCATGGCGATGGTTGTTACCGCAGTAAAGGCAATAAACAATCCCAAAACAGAAAGAAGCGTTTTTATCATTCATGAAGTCCTTTACGAAGATGATTTTTCTAATTACGAAGCAGGGGTTCTGCGCCGGGTTTCCCTGCCTGTTACCGGCCGATGCAGAATACTGCCGGCAACCGGGCGTTCAGCCTTTCAGCCATTGTTTGCAGCTGGCGTCAAAGGCCGCGTCGATGGAATCCAGTTTTTCAAACCGACGGCGGTGCTGGGCCCGTTTGGAAGGTTTCAGCTCGCTCATGTCTTTGCGGGCTTCTTTCACCGGCATCACATAGAAGCGTTGATCTCCTTCGCAGGGCGTGCCTTCGCATTCTTTCCAGAAGGCGCCGAAATCGGTTTTCAGCTTCCGGTCCATGCGGATATGGTTCATGGCATAGTACCCGTCGTTGGTCACCGCGTATATTTTACTCATGCCCAGGCACCGCGCCAGGTTGCGGATGCCGTAGAAAATCAGATTTTTGGGCCGGTAGCCGAAAAACGCCTTGGTCATCCGTTTAATGGCATCACTGCCGTGGGGCGTGCCCTGCAGGGCCCCGATCCAGATGGCGTCCCCAGTTTTCTCCAGGTCTGCCCCAAACCAGAACATGATCTGGTAAAAGATTTCTTCTCCCCAGGTCAGGATCAGGGACAGGCAGCCTTCCTTATACTGTCCCGCATGGAAATACAGAGACATGCGCAGAGGCTTGTCTTCGAAGGTGTCTTCCCACAAAGTCAGCTTTTGCCCGAAGTTCAGTTCCTCAACTACATTTACGTACAGCTCCGAGATCGCGTGCTCCGTAAAGTGCTTTTCCATATACAGCACGTGGTTTTTGATCAGGGCCGAACGTTCTGTATATGTTGAATCTTTGTAAAAGAAGGCCCGGGTCACCTGCTCGATAAAGGCAGGCGTCCCTTTTAAGATTCCTTTCCGTAATTCCGTTTCCGCAAAAAAGTCAAGGAAATCTTCCATGATATCTTTATGCATCCGGCACCGGGCGCGAAATACCAGGTACCGTTTCATTTCTTTCAGACGGCTGGTGATATACAGGCGGTGTCCCGCTTCCCGTAAAATACTTTCGTCCATTGTGGTCTCCTAAAATATTAGCATAGCTGTTCGTTCTGAAATCTAACAGGTTGCTTTTCCGTTTGTTATGGAAATCGCATTGTGTTGGAATGTTTTACATATTATGAAAACGTAATTCCAATGCGATTACCTATTTTATATTAACCAGTATATTATACCATTTTTAAGGCCTGAAGGAAACTATACCGCAGTTATTTTATCCGGTTCCCTTTCAGGATCCGCCAGGCCGCAATTTGCCGCAGCTGTTCTATCTGCGTCCGGTTGGCCGCGGTCATGGATCTTTTTGCCTGCTGACGGTCGGTTGCGGATATGTTTTGTACATGCATTCCGGTCGCGTCTCCCCACAGCCGGTGGTTGAACACGAAGTCCTGTTTTTGTAATAAATCCGGTACCAGGCTGCTGTAAGTGTTTCCCTTACGACCTACCAGTACGGCCAGCGTGGGCGCCACCTGCAGGGCGGAGCCAAACTGTTTTTCCGGCAGCCAGGCCGGGTCGATTCCTTTCCCGTAAAAGATGCAGGGAATGGAGGCCAGGGTTTGCAGGTCCATTTCTTTGGCAAAGCTGAACCGTTCCCCGTGGTCGCCGGTAATGACGAACAGGGAGTCCGGAACGGCTTTTTCCGTTTCTTCCACAAATTCCCCCATCACGTGGTCGCAGTACCAGATGTGCCCCAGTTCGTTCAATGTGTTGGCATCGGTGGGGATGGTGTCCGGCAGATTCTTTTGGACGCGTTCGCTGTCAAAGCCGGCTGCTTTCAGATCGATGGTGTAAGGCGGATGGTTGGTAGTGGTCAGGATCAGGTGGAAAATTTTTTCGTTTGTATGCTGCTTGATGTAGTTCGCCGCGTTGTCGAACAGCACTTTGTCCGGCACGCCCCAGGCATTGCCTCCCTTTTCACCGGTAAAGCTGCTGGCGTCACGGAACTCGTCAAAATGCTGGGCCCGGACAAAGTTTTCCACGTTCTGCCAGGCGCCAAAGCCCCCGTACCAGAAAATGGTTTTGTACCCTAACTGTTTCATAACGGAGCCGATGCCGGCGCCGTAGGTTTCTTCGTAACTTTCTTTTTCGTAATTAAGATAGATGCCCGTGTCGGGCAGACCGGAGACGAAGCCGTTCACCGCCGGCATGGTTCCGGTGCCGTGGGCCAGCATGTACTGTGTCTCCATGGCCTGGGGAGAGGCCGCGAACTTGCGTCCTTGTTCCGCCAGGTAGGTGCCGACGCTGTCAAACTGGGGCAGCAGCGGCCACTGGGCATAGGATTCTCCCAGCACCAGCACCACGTGGCGGGGCTGGGTCTTCAATTTTTCTTCGGTGATGATGTGCCGGTAGGCTTCATCAATCGTTGCCGCGTCCGGGTTTCCGCCGGTGGCGGCAATTTTTTTACGCAGTTCTTCCGCCGTAAAGGTGACTTCCGTGGTCTTTTTCATGCGTTTATGCATGCTGTGGACCCGGTACAGGGCCTGCCCGTCGTCCAGCACCGCTTCGTTCAGCAGGTTCGACCGCAGCCGCGAGGCGTTTTCCCAGTTGACGGAATGAGTGTAGCCAAAGGAGCCCCCAAACCGGACGAACACCCAGAACAGGGTGATGCCGGCCAGGATCAGCACAGACTTGCAGACTGTTTCCTTCCGGCTGTGGGTCACAAAGGCGTGGGTCGGAGTCCGCAGCCAGCGTTTCAGCAGTACGCAAAGGACGGCGGCCAGAAGCAGCGCCAGCGGAAGGCGCCACAGAAGGCCGTATTCCTGGATGGCTGTCAGGATAATGGCTTTGATGTCATCGTTCTTTCCGTTGATGAGCATCAGGTTGTAGCCGGAATTAAAAATTTTATAGTATGGGATGCGGGCAAAGAATAATATGGTAAAAACGAAATTGCACAGCGCATACCAGTAATATCGGATCGTGTCTGCCTTCCATTGGAGGAAGAACAGTTTGGGGACCGTACTCAGGACGGCGCCCAGCAGCATGATACCGCCGGCAGTCTTCAGGCTCATGCGCATGCCTAACCATAAGGCGGCTGCCGTGTCCGCCGTAAACAGCCCCTGCACCAGCTGGCTGCCAAACAGCAGGATGAAGGCGATGCGGAACAGGAAGAACAGCACGTTGAACCAGACAAAGCCTTTCAGGTCGGTTTGCATTTGTCGTAAAAAAACGGTAAAACGGGATTCGGTCATAAAATTTTCTTGCTTATTATCATTTTGCACAAGGAATTCTTCCGTAACGCTTTCCTGCGGAAGGCGGTCTTGTGAAATTTTTTCTTTCATAGCTTGGGGAACTTTTTTCACAACAAAAACATTTTTTCGTGACAAAGCCTCCCGCGGCCATGCATCGTTGCGTATGGCCGGAGAGGCTTTTGTTTGTGAAGCAAACAGCACCGGATCGCTGATTCACACAGCATCGGTATGACTCTCTCTTACGTACGGTAACCGTTGATTATGGTAACAGATTTACGTTATCCTTCCACCAGCGGTACGGTGAGGCTGCCCGTAGGCATCAGCACCACGCTGTAGTCTTTGCCCACGTATTTTTCCGCGGCGGCCAGGGCTTCTTCCACCGTGTCCACGGCCCCGTCAAAGAGCATGTCTTTCGCCATCTGACGGTCTAAGGCGGTCACTAAAATAAAGTGGGCTTTCTTGAAGAGACGGGTCACGGCATAGGCTTTGTTGGCCCCGATGACGAACCGGTCTTTGATTTCTTTTTCTATAGCTTCAATGCTGCCCAGGCGTTTGCAGGTTTCTTCCAGCACGGCGCTGCCGCTGCCTTCTTCGCATTCCGCCAGCAAAATTACCACCCCGCCGTCCCGGCAGGCCAGCACGGCGTTGTCCATGGTCTTCTGCATCTGGTACACATTGATGTCTTTCGGGTAACCGCCGCAGGAGGCGATGACCACGTCCGCCTGCTTTGGAATCTTTACGCCGTAGACCTGGTCCACAAACTTGCAGGCTTCTTTATGGGCCACAATGTAATCCCCGGCGAACATGCGCAGGAAGCGATGCTCCGCGTCCAGGATCGCATTGAACAGGAACACGCTGGTGCCCCGCTTCTTCATGGCCTCCGCCCACAGGGCCACCCCTTCCATCTGGTCGTCGTACACGGGGTTGCCTTCCATTTTGCCGATGCCCGACGCCGGATCCAGCATGAAGCTGTGATTGTGGCGCACGGTTTCCATGGCGGCGCAGCCCGGCAGCACGGCCTTACGGCCTCCGCCGTACCCGCTGAAATAGTGGTGTACGATGGTGCCGGTCAGGATGATATGGTCGCTGTGGCAGATCCGTTTGTTGATCAGCACCGGGGTGAAACGGCTGGTGGCGCCGAAATATTCAAAGTCTTCCGCAATTTTGGCGTCGCTGTTGTACATTTTCAGGCGCGAGGCCACGTCCGCCCCCACGCCTTCTACCATTTCCTCATAGCTCATGAGGCGGTGGGTGCCCAGGCTGAACACGATCTGCATGTTCTCGTCGGGAATGCCCAGCTTGTTCAGCTCGTTTACCAGCACCGGCATAAAGTCGAAGCTGTTGGCCACCCGGGTGGGGTCGTTGCAGATGAAGGTCACGGTCTGGCCCGGTTTGATGAGTTTGTCAATAGGCTCTGTGCCGATGGGATGATAAATGGCATCCAGCACCCCTTTAGGAATGTCCTCCATCACCGGGGTCTCCGGCATGCGGATCTCTTTGATTACTTTACTTTCGTCCAGGGAAAAGCGTTTGGTGCCTCGTCCGTAGTGAAATGTATATTCTTTCATATCTGCCCTCCCTTACTGCTGAATCTTGTATTACTGTTCTGTATTGTACTGCGCTAAGCGGATCGGGTCTGCACTACCTGAACATACAGAGTGCAGATCCGAAATCTAACTTAACTTAAACAAACTTAACCTAAACTAACTTAACTCGTTTCAACTTCCGAATTCCGAACTGGACTATACCGCCTGCTTGGCAGCCCGTTCTGCCTGTGCTTTCGCTTCCTGGGCGGCCATCATGTCCTTGGCCTTCATGAGGCGTACGGTACTGGCCCGTTCGTTTTCGGCCAGTTTCATGGTGATGAACTTTATGTTGGTCTGCATCTCGGGAATCATGACGTATTCCAGGGCGTTTACCCGGCGGCGGGTCTTTTCGATTTCATCCGCCAGCAGGTTACAGGTCTTTTCCACTTCTGCCAGTTCCAGCAGTTTGGGCAGCAGCGCGGACAGTTCCACCACCGCGTTGTCCAGCGAGCTGGAGGTAAAGGTGAAGGCGTAGGGAATCTCCGTGTCTTCGTCGCCCCCGGTAAATTTAATGGTGGGAACGTCGACGCTCATTACGTTATGCATGCCCACTTCGTAAACCGCCGCGCGGGCCGGATACAACAGGGCCTCGCTGATCCGCAGCGCGCCCATCTGCGCTTTTGCCATGGCAAAGCGGGTGGACACCCCCTGCAGGGCTTTCTCCACTTCCAGGCGCAGCGCGTGGTTGCGGCGGATGTGCAGCATGAACTGGCGGACCATTTCGTCCCGTTTATCCTTCAGCAGCTTGTGGCCGCGGACGGCGGTTACCAGGCGTTTTTTCAGCCTGGTAAGCTCCATTCGGGTCGGGTTAACTTGGGTTGCCATCGATTATTCCCCCTCGTTATCCTCTGTAGCAGCAGGAACATAGTATTTGTCCAGATATTCGTCGCGGATACGTTTCAGCTCGCTGCGGGGCAGGATGCCCAGCAGTTTCCAGCCCAGGTCCAGGGTCTCGATGATGCTGCGGTTGGTTTCGTAGCCCTGGGAAACGTATTCTTTTTCAAATGCGTCGGCAAACTTCGCATACAGCTTATCTACCTTGGAGAGAGCGGCCTCGCCCAGGATGGTGGCCAGTTCTTTCGCCTGCTTGCCTTGTGCGTAAGCGGCGAACAGCTGGTTCATGGTGTCGGCGTGGTCTTCCCGGGTCTTGCCCTTGCCTACGCCCTTATCTTTCAGACGGGACAGGGACGGCAGTACGTCGATAGGCGGGGTCAGGCCCTTGCGGTAGAGTTCCCGGGACAGGATGATCTGTCCTTCGGTGATGTAACCGGTCAAGTCCGGGATTGGATGGGTCTTGTCATCTTCCGGCATGGACAGGATGGGGATCTGGGTGATGGAACCCTTCTTGCCCTTGATACGGCCGGCCCGTTCGTACATGGTCGCAAGGTCGGTGTACAGGTAACCGGGGTAGCCGCGGCGGCCGGGGACTTCTTTACGGGCTGCGGAAACTTCGCGGAGGGCGTCGGCGTAGTTGGTGATATCGGTGATGATGACCAGTACGTGCATGCCCAGTTCGTAGGCTAGGTATTCGGCAGCGGTGATGGCCATACGCGGGGTGGAGATACGTTCTACCGCCGGGTCGTTGGCCAGGTTGATGAACATAACGGCACGGGCCAGGGCGCCGGTGCGGTTAAAGTCTTCCATGAAGAAGTTGGCTTCTTCGAAGGTGATACCTACCGCCGCGAATACCACGGCGAAGCCTTCGCCGGTACCCAGTACCTTGGCCTGACGGGCAATCTGCGCCGCCAGCTGGGCATGGGGCAGGCCGGAGCCGGAGAATACCGGCAGTTTCTGGCCGCGGACCAGGGTGTTCAGTCCGTCGATGGCGCTGACGCCGGTCTGAATGAATTCGGCAGGATAGTCGCGGGCGGCCGGGTTCATAGGCTCGCCGTTGATGTCCCTGTATTCGTCGGGGATGATGTCTGCGCCGCCGTCAATGGGGCGGCCCATTCCGTCGAAGACGCGGCCCAGCATGGCCGGGGACACGCCCAGACGTACGCCGTGACCCAGGAAGCGGGCCTTGGCATCGTCGATCTTCAGGCCCTGGGAACTTTCAAAGAGCTGCACCAGCGCCTTGTCGCCGTCGATCACCAGCACCTTGCCGCTGCGGATCTCGCCGTTGGCCTGCTGGATCTCCACCAGTTCGTCGTACTTGACGCCTTCTACCTGGTCAACCAGCATCAGCGGGCCGACGACCTCGCGAATTGTTTTGTAATCTTTACGCATCGAGTTCGCCTCCCTCAGTCAGCGCTGCAAAGGCAGCGTCCAAATTTTTGGCGATGGCGCCAAACTTTTCTTCCCGTTCTTTTTCGGGAATGTATTTCATACGGCCGATTTCCTCCCGGACCGGCATATCGATCAGCTTGTCCAGGTGCACGTGCTGCTCCAGGGCGGCCTCCGCCTTGTCGTACCAGGTGAGGATCAGCTTCATCATGTCATGCTGTTTTTCCAGGGAGGTGTAGGTATCCACTTCGTGGAAAGAGTTCTGGTGCAGGAAGTCTTCGCGGATGGAGCGGGCGCATTCCAGGGTGATACGGTCCTTGAAGCTCAGGGCGTCCACACCGACCAGACGCACGATTTCGTTCAGTTCCGCTTCTTCCTGGAGGATGGTCATCATCTTGGAGACCATGCCGGCCCAGTCCGGGGATACGGAGCTGTTATAGTAGTTCCGCAGGCGGTCGCTGTACAGGGAGTAGCTCTGCAGCCAGTCGATAGCCGGGAAGTGACGGGCATAGGCCAGGGCCGCGGACAGGCACCAGAATACCTTGACGATACGCAGGGTGGCCTGGGATACCGGTTCGGAAATATCGCCGCCGGGGGGTGATACGGCCCCGATGGCGGAAACCGCTCCGGTACGGTCTTCGTTGCCGATACATTTTACGATACCGGCCCGTTCGTAGAATTCTGCCAGACGGGAGCTCAGGTACGCGGGGTAGCCTTCGTCGCCGGGCATTTCTTCCAGACGGGAGCTCATTTCACGCATGGCTTCGGCCCAGCGGGAGGTGGAGTCCGCCATGATGGCGACTTTGTAACCCATGTCGCGGAAGTATTCCGCAATGGTGATGCCGGTGTAGATGGAGGCTTCACGGGCCGCAACGGGCATGTCGGAGGTGTTGGCGATGAGCACGGTACGCTTCATCAGCGGCAGTCCCGTACGGGGGTCGCTCAGTTCCGGGAATTCCATCAAAACGTCGGTCATCTCGTTGCCGCGTTCGCCACAGCCTACGTAGATGATGATGTCGGCGTCAGCCCACTTGGCCAGCTGATGCTGGATAACGGTCTTGCCGCTGCCGAAAGGACCCGGTACGGCTGCCACACCGCCTTTGGCGATGGGGAAGAGGGCGTCCACGACGCGCTGGCCGGTAACCATGGGTTCCGTCGGGGGCAGTTTTTCTTTATAGGGACGGCTCCGGCGCACAGGCCAGGTCTGGAGCATGGGATACTCCGTCACGTTGCCGTCTTTGTCTTTGATTTTGTAAACCGGATCCAGAATGGTGGCTTCGCCGCTGAACACCCACTCCACAACGCCTTCCTTGCGGGGAGGCAGCATGATCTTGTGGAGTACGGCCGGGGTCTCCTGGACCACGCCGATGATGTCACCGCCCGTTACGTGGTCGCCGACATGCACTTTCGGTTCAAATTTCCATTTTTTCTCACGGTTCAGTTTGGGCACTTCCACGCCGCGGGTGATACGGTCGCCCGCTTTGTTGTACAGCACGTCCAGCGGACGCTGGATGCCGTCGAAGATACCTTCGATCAGACCCGGCGCCAGTTCCACGGACAGCGGGGAACCGGTTGATTCCACCGGCTCGCCGGGTCCCAGGCCTGCCGTTTCTTCATATACCTGAATGGAGGCCATGTCGCCCCGCAATTCGATTACCTCGCCAATCAGATGCTTCTCGCTGACACGGACCACGTCGTAGAGTTCTACGTCGCCCATGCCGCTGGCAACGATCAGCGGGCCTGATACTTTTACTATAGTTCCACTCATCGGCTATTTACCTACCCTTCCTTAAACAGAATGTCTGCGCCAACAGCCTTCTCAACATTGCCTTTCAGCCTTTTCATGCCCAGCCCCAGGCTGCCCTTGGCGGACGGGATGGGGATAATGGCAGGAAATGTCGCAGTAGTGTAATAATCAATTGCTTCGGGTACCAGCTGGGCGGCTTCTTCGGTGATGTAGATGACCGCATACCCTTTGTCCGCCAGTTTGTGTATCCGTTTTTCTATCATGGGTCCCTGTTCCTCGTAATACACATCCAGGCCGATCGCCTTGAAGATCATTACGGAACCGGGGTCGCCAATGACCGCGATTTTTCGTTCCTTCATAGACAGCCGCCTTTCTATGCGTATAATTCGGGCAGCTCGTACTCAAAGCCGCCGCGCTTGGCTCCGAAGATCACCCGGAGGGCTTTGGCTTCCGCCTCGCGGCCCAGGAGGTATCCGATGATCGGACCCAGGGAAAACATATCCCATTTCACACTGCGCAGAACATGCATCAGCGCTGTTTCCATTTTACGTTTCAGAACAGATGCATCGCCGGTGGTAACATATTCCTCCACACTCTGGGAAATAAGCTTGCCGTTCTTGCCTCTGTTGAATTTCGCTCCCAGCTGTTCCATGGGGGTGTCCATCCCTTCCAGGAACACGTTGAAATCAATTTCCCCGCCTTCCAGGAGCATGAGACGCAGCTTGTCCACGTCCCAGTTGAGGAGCCTTGCCCTCACTACGCTGCGGGCGTTCTGGAAGTCTGCCTGCAGGGAGAAGTAGTCCCGGACGAAGCTGTGGTCGTGTTTATCATCCAACACACTCTTGATGTGACGGAACATGGCTCCGTCAATCTCGGCGCTGAGTTTCAGCGGGTCCACCCCCCGCGACACTTCTGCCTCGATCCGGTTCAGGGTATCCCGGTAGACTTTGGGCAGGGGTTCATAGTTGGATGTAGCCACGCACTCCTTCAGCTGTTCCAGGGGGAAAGATCCGCCGTCGATCAGCACGTCGGGTGCTTCGACGCCCAGTAGACGCGCTTTCAGCAGCGTCTTAAGGTTGTGTCCGTCCACTTCCAGCAGGAAAAGGCTGGTGAGTTCCGGCGCAGGGGTAACTTCCCACACGATCCGCCTGGAGATCTGCAGCTGCTCCCGGATGACGTAGTCGATTTCTTCCGTCGCAAGCTGTTCGGGACTCAGGTTTCCGCCGTACCCGGTTTCCAGCAGCAGCGCCAGCGCTTCCTGAAACGAACCTGCCTCGTAGATACGTCTCAGCTTGGCCGCGTCCAGCATCTTTGTGGAGAGCTGGCTGATACGGCCTACTGCGTATTCATAACTTGCCTGCGGCATGCTATTTCACCTCCGCGGCAAAGAGCATGTCCGCCACTTCCTTTTCGATCCGGGTGCGGACATCCCTCATAATCGTTGCAAAGGATCCGTCGAAATCACTTGTTTTGCCCTGCAGGAGGATGCCGCCGGAGAACTTCGCCGCCTCGTCGGACAGCGTCAGTTTTCCCTGCTTGCCTGCCTTGACCAGCGCTTCGTTCAGCCGGGCCAGGAAGCCTCCTTCATATTTCGCCCTGTCCGCTGCCGGCACGCAGATTTTTTCCGTTCCGGTTTCAGCGGATTTCACGACAATGGAAGTAATGAACTGCTCCCATTTGTAATCCGGCATGGCGTTGATGGTTTCTTCCGCTTTGGCAAACGCTTCCTCCAGCACCTGGCGCTTACTGTCCAGGGCGTTCTTCCTGGCTTCCAGTTCGGCGATCAGGGTCTGGCGGCGGGCTGCCTCGTCGGCATCGGCCGCAGCCTGGGCATTGATTTCATCTATTTTTACCTTTGCAGCAGCTTTTATTTTTTCAGTAGAGGCAGCGGCCTTTTTCTTGGCGGCATCAACAATTTCAGCCGCTTCCCGGGCGCCGTCTTCCTCTATCTTGAGAATAATCTTGTTTGCTGCCATCGGTCTTCCTCCCTTAGAGCTTTACACCGTTTACCATGATGAAGGAGATGAGCAGTGCCAATACTGCGTAGGTTTCAACCATGGCTGCCAGGATGATGCCCTTACCGGTTTCTTCCGGACGCTTTGCGCACAGGTAAATGCCGGACGCGGCTACTTTGCCCTGGTACAGACCGCTCATCAGGCCGCCGATAGCCATCGGCAGGGCGGCGCAGAACAGGGCGATGCCCTGGTCGGTGGTCAATTCCTTCACGTTGCCGTCAATCACGCCCAGGTTCAGGACGATGATGAATGCGATCAGCAGGCCGTAAATGCCCTGGGTACCCGGCAGAGCCTGGAGTACGAGCACGTTACCGAACTTGTCCGGATCTTCGGATACGACACCGGCCGCGGCCTGACCCGCAATACCTACGCCCATGGCGCTCCCTACGCCGGCTACACCGGCGGCAACTGCTGCGCCTGCAAAAGCAAGAGCTGTTCCTAAAGTAATCATAATTAACTGCCTCCTTTAAAATTTCGTTTATATAAAATTTTTTGTTACACGGATTTGTTACACGGTTTTCATTGCTTCATTGCAGAAATTTTTTGCGGCAAATTTTTAAGATTTTTTTGCTGCATTGTTACGTTGCATTTTTTTCTGCAATGATTTACTGAAACTTTTTTTACTTCGTCACGTTCATATATTTAGTCCGGATGGCCAGGGGCACGAACGCCTTGCCGCCGGCTTCATAGAACTTGCCGAAGAATTCGATGTACTGCAGACGGCTGCTGTGTACGAAGGCGCCCAGTACATTGATGATGATGTTGAAGAGGTGACCGCCCAGAAGTACCAGCACGGCTACGATGGTTCCCACCGGTCCCGCTTCCAGAAGCATCTGCGCGATGGTATTGATAACCATGGCGATAACGCCTGTGGCCAGACCCAGCGCAAAGATTCGGGAGTAGCTGAGCAGGTCGCTCATGTATCCGCTGATGTTGTAAAGGCTGAGGAGGCCTCCCATCAGTTTCCCCACGATGCCTTCCTTGGCGCGCCCGCCCGTCAGTACGATGATGGCGGCGCCTGCGATGGCCAGATACTTGCCGGTGGGTCCCGGTACGACGGCCATGCAGAAGAAGCCCGCGAACATGATCAGCCAGCTGATCTCGTCACAGAAGGCTCCGAAGACGTCTCCGTCCCGGATGAGCATGTAGGCTTTCAGCAGCATGCCGCAGACCAGGTGCAGGATGCCCAGCCCAAAGCAGAGGGCCAGCATCTTTAACGGTTCCTTCATGGGCACGAAGAGCAGCGGATGCAGCTCCAGGCCGAACCAGCCGCCGAAGAGGGCGCCCCAGATGACGGTGGAGATGCTGCCGAAGAGGATGACCATGCCCAGCTTACCGGCAAAGCCCTGGGGCTTGGCCAGTTTCATGGCGATCAGCAGGCCGATGGTGAGCACCAGGCCGTACCCTGCGTCCGAGAGCATCATGCCGAAGAAGATAAAGTGGAACGGCGCCATCAGGAAGTCCGGGTCAATGCTGCCCGCCTGGGGCCGTGAATACAATTCGATAACGGATTCGTAGGGCTTGACGAAGGAATTGTTCTCCATTTCCGTAGGCGGAATTTCTCCCTCCGCCGGGTCGGCGAACTCGATCTGGTACGCGTCCGTCACGCTCCGTACGGCTCTTTCTACTTCCACCGTGCGGTCCTTTCTGACCCAGCCCTGCATATAAAAGGTTTTTTCTGTCTCTACGCCGCCGTTGGCCAGACGTTCTTCCTTGGCCGTCAGCTGGTCGTAATATAACTGAAGTTCCGCTTTGCTTTCGGCAATTTTGATGGCTTCTGCCTCCAGCTCGTCGGCGCGTAAGTTCTTCACCCGGGCGGCTTCCGTAAGGTCTACGACGATCTCCGAAACCAGTCCCGTACGCTTGGGAAAGACTACATCGGCAAAGTCATGCGCTTTGAGGAAATGCTTGAGCCGGGCTGCATCTTCCTTCACGCAGAAGATGAGCATGGCGCGTCCCTCCGGTGCTTCTTTCAGCACGACAGGCTCTGCCGTCAGCTCTTTGATGTCCTCCAGGAACGCTTCCCTTTCCAGCTCCGGCAGGTAGCCCGCGAAATAGACGCTGGTGTCCGTGGGAGCCAGCTGCTCCAGCGGAATGTCCAGGTCGATCCACGGCTGCAGGGCCTCCACCTGGCTGGTCATGGTCGACGCCTCGTTGCGGAGGGACATGATCTTGCCGGAGAGTACCTCTACCTGGTCTGCCAGGTCTGAGCCTTCCTTCGATTCATGGAGGAAGGAATCATAGGAAACCGGAAGGCGGGATGCAAACATGGAATCTTTTTTCCCATGCAGGTCCACAAATTTCAGGGCGTCCTTGGTCTTGACGATCTGATCGCTCACCTTGTCCGCTCCTTCGAGCGCCTGGGTCTTTTCGCCTTCCGAAATGAGCATGATGTTGCCGTCTTTCTGCAGCGCAAGTAAAATGGCGTCGCGGTCTTCCTTCAGTGCGAAGAGCGTTGCCTTTTTCATTGCAATCAGCATACTAAACCACAACCCTTTCTAAAATATAAGCTACAGCTTCGGGGAGCTTCTCCGCAGCGGCTGCCGCCTCGGCACGGTCGGTCCTGGCCCGTTCTGCTACCAGTTCCTTCGCCTTGACCCGGGCGTGGGCTTCCGCTTTGGCAACGGTATCCTTGGCAGCGGCGCGGGCCGCCGTGATCATGGCGTCGGCTTCACGGTTGGCTGCCTCCTCCGCATCCCGCAGGAGATTGCGACTGGTCAGGGCAGCTTCTTTCTTAGCCTGTGCAGCTGCAGCTTCGGCCGCCTTGATTTCATCCAGTATGGACATTCACAACTCACCACCTTTATGATTTTTTATATTTTTATTTTTTCATTCTTCCATAAAATTCAGAAAGAATTATGAACTTGGAATTATGGGCATAGTTATCCCATAATATTGTTAATATTATAACACAATTTCAGTGCATTGAAAATACAAACGTAGGAAATGATATAAAACAAAAGACGGATTTTGATTATGGATTTTGGAACGCGGGGACATCCCGCCTCCCACATTTATAATTTAACTTGTTTGAACTCACAAGTATCTAAATTCAGCATCCGCTCGGCTAACAGTTTTCCTTTCTGTATGTCGCCGGTGAAGCAGATGGTGCTGTGGCCCGGGCCTTCTGTCTGCAGCAGGTTCCGCGCTTCCAGGTCCGCTTTGGCCTGCAGGGCTGTGGCGGCCGCCGGGTCAATGACGGTCACTCCCGGTCCGAAGGCTTCTTCCAGATAACTTTTCACAAAGGGATAATGGGTACAGCCCAAAATGACCGTGTCTACCTGTTTGGCCTGCAGCGCTTCCGCATATTCATGAATGGCCTCTTTCAGTTCGGGGCTGCCAAACCGGTTGCCTTCGATCAGCGGTACAAATTTTGTGCAGCCCACCCCGAAGACTTCTGCGGCGGGGTCCGCTGCCTGAATTTCTTTCCGGTGCGCTCCGGTGCCTACGGTAAAGTCCGTGGCCATCAGTCCGATGTGTTTGTTTTTTGTGGCCTGCAGCACCAGGTCCACGCCTTTGGACATGCCGATAACGGGAAAGGTATGGGCCCCCCGGATCACGTCGGTGCCCAGCACGGTAATCGTATTGCAGGCCGCCACCAGCTGCTTGATTCCTTTTTGCTCCAGCCAGTCCGTCATCTGCGCCACAAAGGCGGTGATGGTTTCCCGGCTGCGGGTGCCGTAAGGAGCCCGGGCCGTGTCCCCCAGATATAAAAAGGTTTCATGGGGCATAGTCTGCTGCAGCGCGCGCAATACGCTGAGGCCGCCTACGCCGGAATCAATGACGCCAATCGGCTGGTTTGTATCCATGATCATTCCTCCAACCTTCAGATTTACTTCACCCCATCGCGGTCAGTCCGCCGTCCACGGGGATCACGGCCCCGGTCATGAAGGAATTAGCCGGGGAGGCCACGCTGCAGATCACATGGGCCACTTCTTCGGCGTAGGCGATGCGCCCCAGGGGATAGCTCTCCCCCATCTCTGCTTTCGTATAACCGCCGTCCGCCGCAGCCAGCTGGGCTGTCAGCAGGGGCGTATCCACGTCCCCCGGGCAGATGCAGTTGACCCGGATGTCCGGCGCCAGGTCCAGGGCCAGCGCTTTGGTCAGGGACACCACCGCCCCTTTGGAGGCACAGTACACCGGGCAGCCGTAGTTGCCGCCGATGCCGGCATCGCTGGCGATATTGATAATGCAGCGGTCCTGTGCCGTCCGGGAACGGCTGCTGCTTTCATCTGTAGTATCCGGCGCTTCTTGGTTTTGGGTTGTGCTGTCTGTTACTTGCGCCGAGGTGTCTGTTGCGTCTGCCGCGGACCCGTTTCCGGCTTTCTGCGCCGCCCCGGTTTCCGTTTCTCCCTGAGGCAGCATATAGGACCTACAGGCCTGTATCATGAAGAGGGTTCCCTTCACGTTCACGTCCATGATCCGGTTATACTCTGCCACCGTGACCTGTTCGATCCGTTTTTCCTGGTAGATGCCGGCGCTGTTCACCAGGATGTCGATCCGGTCGGATCCGTAGTACCCTGCTATGGCAGCCGCCATCCGGCAGTCCGCCGGTTTCGTCACGTCCCCACAGATATAGCGGAGCCTTGCCAGGTCTTTCGCCGTACCCGGCACGGTACTCTTCCAGGCTGCGCATCCCTCTTTCTTCAGTCCATCGGCAGCGCTGAAGGTATGCATCGCCTCCGGTCGGCCGGGAAAGACGAGGCTTTCCGGATCCTTGCAGCCGATGATCTCCGCCAGCGCCTGCATGCCCCGGGTTCGGTTCCGGCCTACGAGAAAGACGTTTGCCCCGTCCTGCCAGAATGTCCGGGCCGCTGCCAGTCCGATGCCGCTGGTTCCGCCGGTAATGAGCACAACTTTATGTTTACATCCGTACTCCATGTATGAACTCCTGCACGATTAATCTTGCGTGTGTACCATAACTGATTCCTTCACCGGAAGTCTTCCGGCGATTTTATCACTGAGTCTTTCACCGAAAGTCCTTCCGGCGATTTTTGAGACTGACCGGGTCAGCCTTCCCTCATTACGGTTCCATTTCCGCTTTTTCCTCCGCGGTGAGTTCTTCCGGTTTCGGAAGCTCCAGCACCGCCGTGGATCCCTTGCCGTATTCGCTCTGCATACGCAGGGCGATCACATGCCGTTCCGCGATTTCTTTGGCAATGGCCAGTCCCAGGCCGCTGCCGGATTTGTTGTCTTCGCCCCGGGTCTTGTAGAACCGGTCAAAAATATGCAGCAGGTCTTCGCTTTTGATGCCGGGCCCGTGGTCGGTGATGGTCAGGCGCCGGCTGGCCAGTTTCACTTCGATGGAGCTGTTCTCCGGACTGAATTTCACGGCATTGTCCAGGAAGATCATCAGCATCTGGTTCAGGCGGCCATAGTCGCCGGTCATTTTATACACAGGCGTATCCAATTCACTGGTCACCGTGATATTTTTATCCCGCGCCAGCTGCCGGGCACTGCGGACAGCCCCCTGTATCACTTCACAGAAGTTCAGCGGTTCTTTGTCAATGGGGAAGTCCACATTCTGCAGCCGGGACAGGTCCAGCAGGTCGTTGATCAGCCGCTGGAGGAACAAGGTCTCATCGTACATGGTGTCGTAGTACCGTTCCACGTCCGCCGGTTCCGTCACCACTTTGTCCCGCAAGGCTTCCAGACTGCCCCGCACCACCGTTACCGGCGTGCGCAGTTCATGGGAAATGTTGGCGATAAATTCTTTCCGGATCTTTTCCGTCTGTTTGGTTTCCTTGTCGGCTTCTTCCAGCCGGACCGCCATGCTGTCCAGGGTGGCGGCCAGTTCGCCGATCTCGTCGTTCTGCTTTACGTAACTCCGGGCCGTGTAGTCGCCGGCCGCCAGTTTTTCCGCCGTGTCTTTCATCTTGTTCAGGGGTTTGGTGAACTTCATGGACAGGAACCAGGCAGCGCCCAGCGCCAGGATCAGCGCCGCTACCAGACACCAGCCGAAGACTTCCAGCGCCTCATAGAAGGCATGCCGCAGACCGAACACCGGCACCCGCAGCATCAGAACGCCTTCCACGCCTCCGTTTTTGTCATAGATGGGAGCCGTGGCCAGCACCATCATCTCATTGATCCGCTTGTCATACTCTTCCCGTACGGCGGATTCCCCTTTAAACCCCTTGCGGAACATGTCCCGGTACACCTGGGGGAGTTCGTTCACGGTGGTGGTGCCTTCAAAGACAGGAGGAATGCCCCGTCCCTGGGGTCCTTTGTGATGTTCCACATGGCCCCGGACATAATTGGGCGCCTCTTTCATGTCCCCTTCCTTGATGTGGGTCCGCATGGCGATATCGCCATTCTTATTGGCCACCCACACGTCGTCCGCTGTAATAATATTTACATAGGCGATCAGCCGGCGGGAACGCATCAGGCTGCCCGGATTGACTGCTTTCGCGGCAGATTCCGGCGCTGCCTTCCCCTTTGCGTCCTTGCCGGAAAGAGAGCTGTCTTGCGCATTATTCCCGGTCCGATTTGCCTCACGGACAGCCGCCTCTCTGTTTCTTTTTTCATTTGCTTCCCGTAAGCGGGAACGTTCCAGGTTGTCCCCCATAATGGCCGCCACGCTGGACGCTCTGTATTGCAGCGCCCGTTGCTGCCGTGCAATGAAGTTTTCCCGGAAAAAATGGCCGAAGGTAAAGGCCATGACAAAGGCAAATACTAAAATGGCCAGCGCAAAATAGGCCGCCAACTTCGCAGCTATTTTACTCTTAAACATAACTTTCCCCATTCTGCCGTATAAAAACGGCTTACACTGCAGGGTATCCTCCCTGCGCAATCTTCACCGGGTTTGCGTGTCTCTTACGGTTCCGTGATTTCAAAACGGTAGCCAACGCCCCAGATGGTTTTTACGTTCCAGCCGGGATGGTCGAAGGCGTCCAGTTTGGCCCGCAGCCGTTTGATATGGGAATCCACGGTTCGGCTGTCTCCAAAATAATCGTAGCCCCAGAGGCTGTCCAGCAGGTTGTCCCGGGAGAACACTTTTTTGGAGTTGGAGGCCAGTAGCCAGAGCAGTTCCTTCTCCCGTTTAGTGAGAGGCACTTCTTTGTCGTCAATGGTCACCATATAGTTATCGATATCAATGGTCAGATTGGCTATGACAAGCTTGCGGGATTTGCTTTCTTCCTGCTGGGGGATGCGCCGCAGGATTGCCCGGGCCCGGGCCATGACCTCCGCCGCGCTGAAGGGCTTGACGATATAATCGTCGGCGCCGATATCCAGCCCCATGATTTTATCCGCATCCTCGCTCCGGGCCGTAATCATGATCACCGGCACCTGAGACATGGCCCGGATGGCTTTGCACACGGCAAACCCGTCTTTTCTCGGCATCATGACATCCAGGAACACAATGGTGATCTCCCTGGAAAATTCCCGGAACAGCCGCAGCGCTTCTTCGCCGTTGTAGGCGACGTAGCAGCCCCAGCCTTCTTTGCTGGCGTAGTCCTTTAACACCTTTGTAATCTGTGTGTTATCATCGGCAATCAATACTTTATTCATATGAAGACCCCCTCTTGCAGACTTACAAAGACACTTATACAACATAATTATACATCAAAACTTCTTTCATTAAAACTGTTTTTGCAAAAATCACGGATGCAGTTTAAAATAATAAATCAGAAAAGAGTCCCATACCGAACCGAAATAGCCGAACTGAATTGGCCGCACTGATTTGGCCGAACCGGTCATAAAAAACTTTCATGGAAAAATCTGTTTTAAAAAAACATAGTTTTGTTCTGAAAATGACATGATTTTGTCATACACAGGCAGTATTATATAGTCGAACCGGAGGCACACAGGCAGGCTGCAATGCAGACAACCGGCACGGCCGGACCCCTTTCAGACGGAAGCAGACCTTCCCGTCCGCCGGTTCCGGAGACAAGACGCAGACGAAAAGACACTAAATCATAAAAAGAAGGAGAGATGAAGATGTTTAAGTACTGGAAAAAAAGCATGGTTGCCGCAGGCATATTAGCCACGTTACTGGCAGGTTCCGCATTTGCCGCTACAGAGGCGGAAGATGCTGCAACCCAGCAGAGCGGTCAGGATTACAACCAAAAAATTGAGCAGCAGGTTCCGGGCACTGAAAAAGGCCGCCCCTTCCGGTCCTATAAGGACGGTCATCATAAGCCCGGTCCGCGCCATCACAAACTCAACGGGCATCACGGTGGTCCCGGCAAGCATCATGTCGGAAGGCATCAAGCCCGCCACAGAGACGATCTGGGCCGGCCCGGCAGGCTGAGCAGGGAACAGCGCCAGCAGTTAGCCAAAGAACGGGAACAGTTCTTTGCCAACTGGGGCAGCATGTCCGACCGGGAACGGCGGGAAGCCACCGAAAAGTTCATCAGCCGCGTCAACGAAGAGCGCACGAAGAACATGACCGATGCAGAGAAGGCTCACTTTGAAAAACGCCAGGCCGCCAAGAAGGCCGAGCGGGAAAAAATTGCCAAAATGACGGAAGATGAACGGCATGATTACTTCAAAAAGAAACACGACGAGATGGTGAACGCACGCATCAAGAATATGACCCCGGAAGAAAAGAAACGTTTCCTGGAGCGGGATAAACGCCAGCAGGAACGGATGGAAGCGTTCTGGAAGAAATGGAAACAGATGACTCCGGAAGAAAAAGAGCAGTGGAAGAAAGCCCGTCACCGTTTCGGCCCCGGCCCCGGTCAGGGAGCACCCGGCGGCCCCAGAGGAGCACATCGGCCTCATAACGGCCAGGGTCCGAAAGCGGCAGCTCCTGCGCAAGCTTAACAATGTTTGTAAGCTGAGCTGCATCGCCGGCCCAAACAATTTCCCCTTTTATAAGTCGGCACCTTTAATACGGTGAGCGCCAACCCCCGCACTGTGGGCTTCGCCACTACCCGGGATGTTCCCCCTTACCTAAGTCGGCGCCGCAAACAAGATAAAATCTAAGTTCCCCCCCTTTTATGCAAAATCCCCTGCCGCCCTGGCAGGGGATTTTCACGTTTTACGTGGCAGGATAATTTTCATTTGGTATTATGAAAACGCTGATTATTCGGACACGCAAACTCATTTAATCAGCGTCTCCTTAAAGTTTTGGTTTTGCCATGCATTTGTCAAAAATTAATTTTATATTTATAATAAATAGTAAGCTGAGTATTCTTTAGGCAAAGCGTTAGTAAATCCAGGTGTCAGGAGATGACAGAGTACGCTGATCCTTTCATCTCCTTAAAAACTGCAAAAATACAGAGGGGAGGTCCCTTATCATGAAAAAATGGAAAGCCATGGCCGCAGGGCTTGTCACACTGTCCGTTCTCACCGCAGGCCTGACCGCTTCGTCCGCTGTCAGCGCCGCCGAAATCCGGAAAGCGGATTCTTCCGTGCAAACCTATAAAGACGGCGCCGTCGTGCCTGCTTCAAAAGCCCCTGCCGTCCGTAAGGCCGCCCGGGAAAAAGCGCAGTCCGATTATTACATTACCGAGGGCAAAAAGCTGGACCAGGCAGTTGCCAGACTGTTGTACATCAACCCGGAAGAAACCGGGCTGGATCCCCAGATAGACTACAGCTACCGCATGGACAAAACCCTCACAGGCGATTACTTTTATCATGTCAGGGCGTTCCTTCCCAATAGCACCAAAGCAGCCGGCGATTTCCTGCTGGCCAAGGACGACAGCTGCGTGTTCCGCCGCTTCCCCGGGGAGGCCCGTACGGAACTGCTGGACGGCACCACCGAAAAGCTGCTGGCAAAGGTTGAGATTTATCCCGCATACAAAAAAATACCCCAGGACGGGGTCGGTAAAGTACTGATCCGGGTCCCGGGCAACATTCCCTACAAACTGACGCTGACCAGCCTCAACGAAAACACCCTCACCATCAAAACAGACGAGCAGGGCCAGCAGTGGGTGTACGGTGTCACCCGGGGCAAAGGCGACGTGCTGGCAGAAGTGGAGATTGGCGGTTACATAACCAGCAAGACCCTCAACTTCACGGTAATGGATGAAAAAGATGTGGCCCGGGAAGAAAACCGGACTTCCGGAGGCTGGCCGATTGGGATCGGCATCGGCTTCGGCTGGGGCCACGGACGCCACCATCATGGACACGGCGGCGGAATTATAATCGGGATGTAAAAAAATTTATACGTTCCGCACCACCGCGTCCATCATCATCACGTTGCTGACCACGCCCACGCCGCCGGGCACCGGGGTAAAGGCCGAAGCTTTTTCCGTCGCTTCCGGCGCCACATCGCCTACGATCCCGGTTTCCGTCACGTTAATTCCCACGTCCACAATCACCGCACCGGGTTTCACCATATCCGGGGTAACAAAACCGGCTTTGCCGATGGCCGCCACCACGATATCCGCCTGCCGGACTAATTCCGGCAGGTTTTTTGTATGGGAATGGCAGACTGTAACAGTACAGTTTTCCTGCAGCAACAGCAATGCCACCGGTTTGCCCACCACGTTGCTGCGGCCCAGCACGACCGCATGCTTTCCGTCCAGCGGAATCTTATAAAATTTCAGCATCGCCATACAAGCCCGGGGCGTGCAGGCGGCCCAGCGGCCTTTCCCCATCAGCAGGGCGCCGCCGTTGGCCGGGTTCAGGCAGTCCATGTCCTTTTCCGGAGCCAGAGCCGCGCCGACCGCGTCCCCGTCCACCTGCTTCGGCATGGGCATCATGGGCAGGATGCCGGTGACGTCCGGATCTTCGTTCAGTTTCCGGATTGCCGCAACGGTTTCTTCCGTAGTAGCTGTTTCCGGCAGTTCCACACAACGGCTGCCAATGCCCAGGCTTTCTGTTATTTTCAGCAGCCGCTTCCGGTACACAAAGGATGCGGGGTCCTGGCCCACGGTCAGGATGGCCAGCGTGACTTTCTTTCCGGATTTTTGCGCCGCTTCCACTTTTTCTTTGATTTGTTCTTTATACGCATCCGCCACAGGACGGCCGCTCATTACCAATGTTTCCATATGCATTTCCTTTTCGATAGCAAGAGACCGACAGGAACATCTGTCGGTCTCGATTTAATTTAATTACTAAGGATTCCCTGATTAGGGGGAACGTCTGTCAATGGGTTTGTGCACACAGCAGAAGAAGCAATCAGAACAGTCCGCTGATCTTGCCTTCATCCGTTACGTCAATACTTTCCGCAGCCGGTTTCTTGGGCAGGCCCGGCATGGTCATGATGTCGCCGGTGTAAATGACGATGAAGCCGGCGCCGGCGCTGATCTTGGCGTTCTTTACATTTACGGTGAAGCCGGAAGGAGCGCCTAACAGGGCCGGGTCATCCGACAGGGAGTACTGGGTCTTGGCCATGCAAACCGGCAGGTTGCCGTAGCCTTCTTTTTCATACTGGTCCAGGGCCTGAGCTGCTTTGGTCTGGAATTCCACCCGGTCGCCGCCGTACACTTCCTTCACAATGGTAGCAACCTTTTCCCGCAGAGACATGTTCTCCGGATAAATGGGTTTGAAGCGGGCCATGCCGCTCTCCGCCAGGGCAACCACTTCTTTGGCCAGTTCCACGCCGCCTTCGCCGCCTTTGGCGAATACGTCGCTGAGGGCTACGTTGACGCCCATGCCGGCGCAGAAATCGTAGACGGCCTGCAGCTCTTCTTTGGTATCCTGGGCGAAGATGTTGATGGCAACCACCACAGGTACGCCGAACTTAAAGATGTTTTCAATATGTTTGCCCAGGTTCGGGAGGCCTTTCTTCACCGCTTCCACGTTGGGTTCTTTCAGATCTGCTTTGGCTACTCCGCCGTGCATCTTCAGGGCGCGGACCGTGGCTACCAGCACGCAGGCGTCCGGAGCCAGCCCCGCCTGACGGCATTTGATGTCGAAGAATTTCTCCGCGCCCAGGTCAGCGCCGAATCCGGCTTCCGTAATGGTGAAGTCCGCCAGACGCAGGGCCGTACGGGTGGCCATGACGCTGTTGCAGCCGTGGGCGATGTTGGCAAAGGGGCCGCCGTGGATGATGGCCGGCACATGTTCCAGTGTCTGGACCAGGTTCGGTTTCACCGCATCTTTCAGCAGGGCCGCCATGGCGCCGGCCGCATGCAGGTCTTCCGCCGTAACCGGTTTGCCATCATAGTTGTAAGCCACAACAATTCGTTTCAGCCGTTCTTTCAAATCATGTAAGTTGGAAGCCAGGCAGAGGATCGCCATGACTTCACTGGCCACGGTAATGTCAAAGCCGTCTTCCCGGGGTACGCCGTGGGCTTTGCCGCCCAGGCCGATGACAATGTTCCGCAGGGCCCGGTCGTTCATATCCACGACCCGTTTCCAGATGATCCGGCGGGGATCGATGTTCAGCGGGTTCCCCTGCTGGATGGAGTTATCCAGCATGGCGGACAGCAGCATATGGGCGGAGGTAATGGCGTGGAAATCGCCGGTAAAGTGCAGGTTGATGTCTTCCATGGGCACCACCTGGGAATAGCCGCCGCCGGCCGCGCCGCCTTTTATACCGAAACAGGGTCCCAGCGAGGGCTCGCGCAGGGCAACGATAACTTTTTTCCCGATTTTCTGCAGCCCCTGGGCCAGACCTACCGTCGTGGTAGATTTTCCTTCCCCGGCCGGAGTCGGGGTAATGGCTGTCACCAGCACCAGCTTTCCCGGTTTCCGGTCTTCCACTTTGCGAATCAGATCATAGGAAAGTTTGGCTTTATATTTTCCGTACAACTCCAAATCTTCCTGATCAATCCCCAATTTTTCCGCAATCTCCGTAACAGGCAGCATTTTTACCTGCTGGGCAATCTCGATATCAGACAACATGGCAGCTCCTCCTTTTCTTTTCCTCTCCCTGTAACTTCTTAATAACTTAACCAAATTTTTATGTTCGCTTTTCGATACTGCTATCGTTTGCGTTTACGCTTTCTATTATACCCTAAAATCTCATTTACCGAAACCAAATTTCTATTTTTGTTCCGGGCTGCACTTCCGTACCGCCGGAAGGTTTCTGTTTATAGGCTTTTCCGGAACCGTAAGGCTCCAGTACCAGATTTCCTTTTTGCAGTTCTCCGGTAATCGCTCGGGCATCGAAACCAGAAAAGTCCGGCACGATCCAGTTATTTCCTTTTTGTTTCAAGGCAGGCAGCGACTTGGGCGTTTCCACTCGCTGTCCCGGTTTTACGTGGGCTTCAAAGCTGGGCAGGCCTTCGCTGTTGCTGGGCTGTATGCCCTTGGCCACCAGGATCTGCTGCAGGGTGTCGCGGAAAATAGGCGCGGATACCTGGGAGCCGTAGAATGCGCCCCGGGGTGTATCCAGCATGACCAGCATGGCATACTGGGGATTGTCCGCCGGTACAAAGCCTACAAAGGAAGCGATGTATTTCCCCGGTGCATACCCGCCCTGTTCGGCGATCTTCTGGGCCGTACCTGTTTTACCCGCAATCCGGTAGCCTTTAATCCGGGCGGTTTTGCCGCCTCCCTCGCTGACCACTTTTTCCATCATGGTACGCATCTGGGCCGCCACTTCCGGCTTAATCACGTTCCGCACCACCTGCTTTTTGCCTTTGCGGATCACTTCGCCGTTAGGGGCCACGATGCGGTCGATGATGTAGGGCCGCAGCAGTTCCCCGCCGTTGGCGATGGCGCAGATGGCCCGCAGTTCCTGCAGGGGCGTTACCGCAATGCCCTGCCCGATAGCCAGGGTGGCAATATCCGGCTCATACATATTTTTCGGATCGTACAGGATCCCGTCTTCCTCGCTGGGCAGCTCGATGCCGGTGGCAGTGCCGAAGCCGTACCGTTTGGCCCACTCGATTTCCCGCTGGGCGCCAAGTTTCATGCCCAGCTGCACCATGCCGGTGTTGATGGAGTACTTGATGATATCTTCAAATTTGCACATCCCCATGCCCGAGCCGTCCCAGTTGCTGATGACCCGGTCCGCAATGCGGATGGAGCCGGTATCGTTGATGGGCGTATCCGGCGTTACAATGCCTTCCGACAGACCCATAGTGCCAACGATGGGTTTAAAGACGGAACCCGGTTCGTAAATAATGGAGATGGCTCGGTTCAGCCAGTTGACGGCCGGGTACTTCCCAAAATGATTGGGGTCGAACGTGGGCCGGCTGCCCATGGCCAGGATCGCCCCGGTATGGGGATCCATGATGAGCACCGCGGCGGCTGCCGCATGAGTCCGTTTCATGGCGTCATCCAGCGCGTCTTCGATGACAAACTGCATCTTGCTGTCGATGGTCAGATACACGGTGGCCACCTGGATTTTTTCCCGGTTTTCTTCCAGGTCCGTGTCCTGGTCGGCAATGGTGCGGCCCATGGCGTCCACCATTTTTGTCTGGCGCATCTCCGCGCCTTTCAGAATGCTGTCCAGCGCCAGTTCCAGTCCGGAAAGCCCGCTGTCGTCCGTTCCTACAAAGCCCAGCACCTGGGCTGCCATGGATTTTTTCGTATAATAGCGTTTGCTTTCGGCAACAAAATGCAGGCCCGGCAGCTTGTTTTCCTTAATAATCTTTACGACCTGCTCGTAGTCTTTCGGCTCCAGCATACGCTTGACCCAGACAAACTGTCCTTTCAGTGTAAAGTCTTCATACAAAGCCTTTTCGCTGATGTTCAGAACCGGCGCCAGTTTCTGGGCCGCAATCCGGGGGATATCCCGGTATTCAGTCTTCTCTTTGCCGGGTTTGGCGCTCTTGTTCATCTCATCGGGATTCACATACAGGGAATGCACCATGATGCTGACCGCCAGTTCTTCCCCGTTCCGGTCCACGATCCGCCCCCGGGGCGTATGCCGTTTGATTTTGTCTGTAACCTGTATGGTAGCCCGTTTCCCCAGCTCCGTGCCGCTGACGATCTGAATCCACAGCAGCTTGATGGCCACGGCAATGAACATGAACAGAATCAGACCGCCCAGAAACAACAGACGGTTCCGGCTGTCCTGTAACGTAAACTTGATTCGTTTCATTCGAAGGGCCTCCTGTTCCTGTTCGAGGAGACCACCCGCAGCCTGTTTTCCTCCGTAGGGGGAAGGCCGGCCGCAATGCGTTCTTCCATAGTCTCCCGGGCGCTTTCATTCCGGTATACCGCTACGACAAGCCCCAGGGTAAACATATTGGCAATCAGGGATGTACCACCGTAACTGATAAACATCAGCGGCACACCGATGACCGGGAACAGACCGGTGACCATGGCCATGTTGGCCGCAGCCTGTCCGATCAGGAACAGGGTAGATCCGGCGACCAGCATGTATCCTCTCCGGTCTTTTGCGTTCATGGCGATGGTAACCATGGCCCAGGCCATGATCACAAAGCAGGCAATTAAAAACAGGGCGCCTATGTAGCCCCATTCCTGGCAGAAAATGGCAAAGGCAAAGTCCGTATGGGCTTCCGGCAGGAAAAAGAATTTACTGGAACCCTGTCCCCAGGGAAGTCCCGTCAGCCCACCGCTGCCTATGGCCATCAGAGACTGGGTCATCTGGTACCCGCCGCCCTGGGGGTCTTGCCACGGATCCCACCAGAGAAAGATACGGGCCCGGCGGTAGGGCGCCAGCATGGCAAGTCCACAAATCACTATGCCCAGCCCTCCCAGCGACGCAATCTGCATTTTGGATATGCCCGCCAGTACATACATACCCAGCATCAGCGCAAACACAATGGTAGCGGTTCCCATATCCGGCTGCAGGAAAATCAGGGCCGCAAAAACCAGGGAAATAATCAGCGCCTGATTCGACGGATACCCCAAAAGGCTGACCCGCAGACCCCGTTGCAGCCGATCCCCCAAAAAGGAAGCCGCCATCAGGATGACCGAAACCTTGGCCAGTTCCGATGCCTGCAGGGAAAAACCACCGATATAGATCCAGCGCCGGGAACCGTTCACCACGGTTCCGATTCCCAGTGTCGCCGCCAGCAAAACTATGGTAATACCGGCAACGACCATATAAAACCGCGGGCTCATCAGCCGTTTATAGTTCACATGAAAGGCAGTGATCCAGAACACCAGTCCGCCGACCGCCGCATATCCCAGATACCGGACCAGGAAGTGGTAGGGATTTCCGGTCATAGCCTCCGCCCTGACGAAGCTGGCGCTGAACACATTCACGCAGCCGATGACCATCAGCAGGATCATCAGCGTAATAATGGCGTCTTTGGGATTTTCCCATAACATGAATCGTTCTCGCATAATGTGTGTTAGTATCCTCGTATTATGACGGGCTTTCTTCCGGACGGATATTCCGGGGGGAACGGGTAACCACTTTGCCCGAGTTTTCCGTAAAAACGGCTTCGCAATAGTTTATGGGTGTTCCCATCCCGCTGAATTTTTTCTCGTATTCCGTCTGGACTTCATTCCGATAGCTGCTGTGATGCAGATCATAGGAAAGCCCGTGGATCTCCAGTCCGAATTCTTTAAATTCTTCCACGGAAAAATCAAACAGCTTCCGGTTATCCGTTTTAAAGAACAACCGTCCGCCGACACCCAGCAGCTTCAGGTACAGGCCCAGAAAGTTCCGGTGGGTCAGGCGGCGTTTCGCCTGCTTGGCCTTGGGCCAGGGGTCGCTGAAATTCAGGTAGAGTGTTTTGATTTCTCCCGGTGCAAACCAGTCTTCCATATACGCTGCGTCCCCATTGAGGATCACCATGTTGTCCATCCCCGCTTCCATCGCTTTGCGGGCTGGATAATAGGAAATGTCAAACTGGGTCTCGATGCCGATAAAGGCTTTTTCCGGGTGCAGCGCAGCCATTCCCGTAATAAAGCCGCCTTTTCCGCAGCCGATCTCCAGACAGATCTCTTTGCCCGGGAACCGTTCCTGCCAGCGGCCTTTAAACCGTTCTATATGCTCCCTGTACAAAAAGCCCGCCTCGATCACTTCCGGCATTGCTTTTTCGATCCAGGGTTTCTTACGTAAGCGCATGTGTCAGAGTTCCTTTAGTTTTTCTTTTCTGCCGAACCCGGTCCCAGTTCATATTTCTTCAGATACCGGTACAGGGTTACGCGGCTGACGTCCAGCATGGAGGCCAGTTTGGAAATATTGCCGCCGGCGGATTTCCATACGGAGATAAAGGCATCTTTATCATATTTCCAGGATTTTTCCATGGTTTTGTCTACCGGCATCTTGATATCTTCCGCTTCAATAAGGCTGCCGGGCACATGGAAGAAAGCCCGTTCGATCACGCCCTGCAGCTGTTTGATGTTGCCTGGCCAGCTGCAGCCGGTCAGCATCTTCAGCGCTTCCGGGCTCAGATGTTTCTGGGGCATGTTGTACTGGGCGCTCATTTCCGCCAGGATATGGTTGGCCAACACGGAAATGTCCTTCACCCGTTCCCGCAGCGGCGGGATGCGCATGACCGTATCCAGGACCATTTCAAACAGTTGGCGGCTGAACAGCCCTTTGTCCGCCAGACGTTTCAGGTTGCTGTCGCAGGCTGCGATTACACGGATATTCAGCTTTTTCCGTTCCCGGGATCCCGGTATGGGCAACCCGTTCCGCAAAACGTCCGCCAGCCGGTCCCCTAAGCTGACCGGCAGTTTTTCCACTTCATCAATAAACAGGGTTCCCCCCATGGCCAGCTCCAATTTCCCTGCTGTCGGCGGATTATCACCGTCCGGCCTGCCGAAAAATTCTTCTTCCATCGCCTTGGGTGACTCGTCCGAACATTTCACAACGATGAGGGGGGCCGCCGCCCGGGCGCTGGCCTGATGGATACCGTGAGCGAGGCGCTGTTTGCCGGTACCCGGTTCGCCCTGCAGCAAAATATTGTTGTCCGCTCGGGCGATCCGCGTCGCTTTGTGCTGCAGCGCCAGAAACTCCGTCGTTTCGCCTACCATACTGTACAGGCTGTACCGGCTGCTGTAACCGGTAGCGTGGGCTATGGTGGTCTTTAAATCCTCAATGGACATGGAAAGAAGCACGGCCCCTTCCACATTTTGGCCCAGCCGGACAGGCAAAGCCGTTGTTATATCCTCATAGGTGCGGTCTGCAGTGATCCAGGGTATTTCACGGCGGTACGCCGGTTTTCCTGCCAGAGCCTGCCGTACCGGAATATGTTCATAGTTCAGGAACACATCCGAAAGAGAACTCTTCCCGTCTAACCGTTTCTTCCCGTTTTCGTTGCAATACTGTATCTTTTCATCCCGGTTCAGCCAGTACACGCTGACCGGAAGCTCGTTCAGGATCATCTTCTGCACGTTCCAATAGATCAGCATCTCCAGATACTTCTCCACGGAATATTTCATGGTCATCAGCAGCGACAGCAGAAGGTCGTAGGGAAGTTCACTCTGGTCTACCGAGCAGAATGACAGGATATAACGGATTTTTCCCTGCACGCAGATCGGCGCGCTGCAGGCATCCCCGTTATGGCTTTCCCGGATCCACATTTCCGGTCCGAACATCAGGAACGGTACGTTATGTTCCCGGGCAACACTGATGCTGGACGTTCCGATATCGCTTTCCAGTACGCGCATTCCCTGGATATCGTCCATGACGCGCTGGAAAAAGGGCATAGCATAATTTTTGATTATGTAACCCTCGCTGTCGATCAGCAGCATACTGAGGTTATGGGAGTTAAAATGCTGTTTATTCTGTTCATACAGTCCGTCCACATATTCCATCACATGTGCGTGGGTTTTCTGATGTTCCAGGATCTGTTCCCGGGTCAGACGGTTGACCCTGGGCATGGTTTCATGGGGCAGACGGAGATTCCGGCAGCGCTGCCAGGATTCCGCCACCCAGGGATGCACGTTGGGGTCCACGACGCCGTCATCCATGAATTTATTATAATATGCCGTTAGTTTTTCTTTATTTCTTTTTTCTCGAATCATTGCAGATTCCCTCTCTCTCCCCATTCATCTGTTTCAGCGGCTGCGGTCGTTACCGGTCAGGATCCGACGGGCCGTATAGTATCGCGGTCCCCAGTAGCTGTCAGTTAAATTGCTGAGCATGATGCCTCTGGAACTGGTTGCGTTCCAGAACAGGTTATTGCCGGCATAGATCCCTACATGGGACGCGCCGGGTTCGTATGTGGTAAAGAATACAAGGTCTCCCGGTTTCAGATTCTTCCTGGAAACAAACTTGCCTTCCCGCGCCTGGGTATCCGCCGTACGCGTCAGGCGTATCCCGTGTTTGGCAAACACATACTGTACATATCCGGAGCAGTCAAAGCCTCGCGGTGTGGTTCCGCCAAACACGTACGGCACGCCTTTGTACTGGGCCGCCGTTTTCAGGATTTTGGTGCTGGCCACATTGCCGCCGTATTCCTTGGCTTCCGCCTGCCATTTCAGTTCTTCATAGGTCGCGTTATCCAGGTTTCCGGTTTCTTTCAGTTTATATTTTTTCTGGAACTTGCGCAGGGCTTTGCGTGTCGCTTTGGTAAACTGCCCGCTTGTTTCGCCGGGATCAAAGCCAAGTTTCTGCAGGTATTGCTGCGCCTGTTTGACTTTCCATCCCTTGTCCCCGACCTTATAAACCGCTTTTACCTGTTCCGGCTTTGCCGGTTTCTTCGCTTTCGTTGTCTTTGCCGGGGCAGTCGGTTTCACCGAATCAGGCTTCTTCGTTTCCAGGCCTGGCGGTTTTGTCGGCAATTTGTCTGTTGCCGGTTTTACCGTTGGTTTTGGGGTCGCCGGCTTTGGTGCGGCCGGCTTTGGTGTTTCCGCTTTGGGTGCTGCCTGGGCAGGCGGCGCGGCCGGCTTTGGAGTGACCGGTTTCGGAGCCTCCGTTTTGGGTGCTGCCTGGGTAGGCGGCGTCGCCGGCTTCGGTGCGGCCGGTTTCGGAGCTTCCGCTTTGGGCGCTGCCTGGGTAGGCGGCGTCGCCGGCTTCGGGGTGGCCGGTTTTTGTGTTTCCACTTTGGGTGCTGCCTGGGTAGGCGGCGTCGCCGGCTTCGGTGCGGCCGGTTTCGGAGCTTCCGCTTTGGGTGCTGCCTGGGTAGGCGGCGTCGCCGGCTTCGGTGTGGCCGGTTTTGCCGTTTCCGCTTTGGGCGCTGCCTGGGTAGGCGGCGTCGCCGGCTTCGGTGTGGCCGGTTTCGGTGTTTCCGCTTTGGGTGCTGCCTGGGTAGGCGGCGTCGCCGGCTTCGGGGTTACCGGTTTCAGTGTTTCCCCTTTGGGCGCTGCCTGGGTAGGCGGCGTCGCCGGCTTCGGAGTGGCCGGTTTTGTCTTCACCGCCACATCCCGGGGCATCTCTTTGGGTACGGGCTGGCTGCCCGTAATACGCGTGCCATCCGCCCGGTGTGGCATATTGGTAATCACCGGAGCCGCCACCAGCTGCGACCCCCACCCCAGATACAGAGATGCAATCAGTCCGGCAGCCACCGTTTTGGCAATCCTTCTTCGTAATCCTTTATACTGCATACAATTCACGTACGATACACATGGCTGGCAGGTGTATCTTCCTCACTCTATCAGTCTTAGTATAATTCTCATCAATACCTGTCGTCGTTATACACATCCCAGGTTTTCAACTTGTCCAGTTCTTCTGCCGCCATCTGCACTTCCACCAGCAGACGTTCTTTATCTTTCGGCAGGTTGCCCGCGAAATTGGCATAATTGGAAACGTGATTGCTCCGGAATATCGTATGGCAATGCTCCGGCAGCTCCACATGTTCCAGAATCCGGTGCAGCTCGTGCATCAGACCGCCCGGGGAAAGAGGATGAAATTCCCCCCGCTCAAACTGTTCTTTCAGTTCGCTGCCCCGATACAGCATCAGGCACAGGGCGCTCAGCATGGTAGGCTGTATCCGGCTGATCGCTTTTGCCGTTTCCAGTGCGTGGCGCTCGCTGCCTTCCACGCCTGCGATTCCCAGGATGATCATGATGGAAAGCTTCATGCCGGCTTCAACCACACGCCTGCCTGCCTCAATGGACTGGGGCCCGTCCACGCCTTTGTTCACTGCCTTCAAGGTGACGGAGTCGCCGCTTTCCATGCCATAGTACAATAACTTCAGCCCTGCTTCCCGCAGCTGTACCAGTTCTTCCGGCGTTTTCCGCAGAATATCCTTGGGCGCCGCATAGGAAGAGACCCGCTGCAAATGGGGGAAATACTGCTTCAGCGCATGCAGGATACGCAGCAGGCGTTCCGTGCTCAAAACCAGCGCATCGCCGTCAGCCAGAAAGACCCGGCGCACACCGTCCCGGTTGTAGGAATAAGCCAGCGCCATTTGCCGGGCGATTTCTTCATCGGTCAGCACCTGGAAGGGTACGCCCCGGTACATATTACAGTATGTGCATTTATTATGGGCACAGCCCCGGGTCACCCGCAGGATAAAACTGTTCGCCTCACTGGGAGGACGGAACACAGGGGTATCGTAATTATCAAAAAACATCAGCGTTTCCTTTTCTGTGAGAAAATATTTACATTTTTCAAAAAATCGTTCTGTATCTTATAACATTTAAAACACTTTTCTATGGTATTATATAACATTTTACACTTCATTGTAAACTTCTTTACATTCATTTTTATGAAGAATTTGCAAACTTCCCCCGTTCACAAAAAAGACGTTTTTTTATGATACTATGTGACAAGAACGGGAAAATGTAATACAATCTTAAGGAATCACAGATTCCTTTTACCGGAGACACACCATGAAAAAAGTATGTATGCTGTTGCTGCTGTTTTGTTTACTCTTTACCGCAGCCTGCAGCAAACCGCAGACAACCGAAAAAAACATTCGCCTGAAAGGCAAGACGGAAGCCGTCCTGTATACAGTCAAAGCGCCGGTGGACGGAGAGGTCCGCGGCCTGATCCTGGAACCGGGGGAACGCATCCGAAAAGGGCAGCCCCTCTTCGGCCTGGGAACGCAGGACGAGAATCCGGAAGTGGGAAAAGCCGCTGCCGAACTGGCCAAAGCCCAGGCCCGTCTGAACAATGCCACCAAGGGTAACAACGAAGCCGGCCGCGCTTCTGCCGCTGCCGCTCTGCAAAGCGCCCGGGCCGAAGTGCAAAATGCCGAACAGAATTATTCAAAGATGGAACGCCTGTACAAAGTGGGAGGCATCAGCCGTATCCGGCTGCAGCAGGCAGAGCTGAACCTGCAAAGCGCCCGGGCCACCCTTGCCGCTGCACAGGCCCGCTACGAACAGGCCAGCCGCTCGTACACCCCGGAAGAGCTGGCTGAACTGGAGCAGCAGGTACAAAAGAACCGGACGGCCTACGACGCTGCTGTCCTGACCGTGGAAGGCAGTGAAATCGTCAGCCCCGCCACGGGTACTGTCCGGCAGATCTGGGCCAAAAACGGGGAAGCGGTAAAAAAAGAACAGCCTGTCATGCAGATCCTGTCTGCCACAGACTGTACGATAAAAATCACATCCGGGATCACAGACTCCCGGCTTGCTGAAGGAATGGAAGCCAGCGTGACCGCCACCGGAAGCAAAAAAGATTTTCCTGCCGTCATCCGCAAAATCGAACAGAACACCGTCACGCTCTTCTCCGGCAAAAAACCGGAAGAGCTTCCGGAAAACGCCACCGTCGAAGTCACCATTACGTTGAAAAACGGGAAACAGTAGTCCCTGACAAAACAAAAACTCCTGCCGCTCTGACAGGAGTTATTTTTTTATTGGAGCGGGCAATGGGAATCGAACCCACCTCTAAAGCTTGGGAAGCTTTCATTCTACCAATGAACTATGCCCGCAGGAAGAAACTGTTTCTATTAGTTACTGTAAGATTTTAGCACGTTTTTTTCATTTTGGCAACACCGGAGCAACAACATTTAATCAGCGTCTCCTTAAAACGCGCCTGCCATTTGGAATAATAAAATCCAGCCAAATAACGTAATACCGGAAAAGGCGGAAGAAAGAACCACACTGTTTCCGGCCAGTACCGCATTGCTTCCCAGTTGCTGCGCCATGGCAAAGCTGGCCACTGCGCAGGGCGTCGCAAAAATACAGATCAGGGTCACAAAATCAACGCCCCGGAATCCCATGATGTACGCTGTGCCCAGCACCACTGCCGGTATTACCACCAGACGGCCCAGAACTACGATGACCAGGTTGCGCTTTTCTTTACTGATTTCCCCGAAACGGAACGAAGCCCCCAGAATCAGCAGCGCCACCGGAGAAGTACAGGATGAAATCTGGCGGATCGGTTTTAAAACAGGCTCCGGCACCATAATTCCCAAAAGCATAAACGCCGCGCCCAGAATGCCTCCGATGATCATGGGGTTTTTCAGCACGACCCGGAGAGTCTCCGGCAGGAAAAATTTTCCGTTGCCCCGGAAATGTTCCAGAAAGAAGATACTCACCGTATTATAAATCGGGGAAATGAATGCGATCATCATCGTGGGTACCGCAAGGGCTTCCGAGCCAAAAATGTTTTCCACCAGAGGGATGCCCAGCAGCACAAAATTGCTGCGGAACAGCGCCTGCAGCATGGCGCCTCTGGATTGGTTGTCTTTCTCCACCGTGCATACGACCACCGCGGAAATCAACAGCATGACGAACAAAGAGATCACCGTAAATATGATCAGCCGCGGACGCAAAGCCGTGGCAAGCGTCGTCGTATACATGTTATAAAACATCATGCAGAAAAAGAAGATCCGGAAGATCATCGAATTCACATGCTGCAATTCGGTGTCTGTCAGCATCTTCTGCCATCGGATATAAATCCCCACGCCAATTAGAAGAAACAGGGGAATGATCGCCTTAATCGCAACAATCAGATGTTGCTCCATGATTCCACGCCCTCAAAAAACATAACAAAAAAGCCTATTTAAGACACTATGACCGGTTGGCAACAAAAGCCTGAATCAGAGTCTGTTTCCACTGGTTCAGGCTTTTGAAGTATTTGCGTATTATTTTATCCCAGCAGCAGTTTGTCGCTGGCCATTCCGTCGCCGCTGGCCTTTTCGAACATGGCCAGCAGGTCGGCGATCTTCAGATTTTTCTTTTCTTCGCCGTCCACATCGATCAGCACCCGGCCTTCATGCATCATGATCAGGCGGTTGCCGAAACGCAGGGCATCCCGCATGTTATGGGTGATCATCAGGGTCGTCAGCTGATCCCGTTTTACGATCGTGTCCGTCAGCTCCAGAACTTTTTCCGCCGTTTTCGGATCCAGCGCCGCCGTATGCTCATCCAGCAATAATAATTTCGGTTTTTTTATGGTCGCCATCAGCAGCGTCAGCGCCTGCCGCTGGCCGCCGGACAGCAGGCCCACGTGGGCGGTCATCCGGTCCTCCAGACCCAGGTTCAGTTCTTTCAGCATTTCATAAAACCGGTCATGCTGCTCGCTGGTGCTGCTCCAGCCCAGACCCGGGAACTGCCCCCGACGGGATGCGATGGCCAGGTTTTCTTCAATCATCATGCCGGCCGCCGTCCCCAGCATGGGATCCTGGAACACCCGGCCGATATACCGGGCCCGTTTATGCTCCGGTTCTTTCGTAATATCCACGCCGTCGATGACGATGCGGCCCTTGTCAATGGGCCAGACACCGGCAATGGCATTCAGCATGGTGGACTTGCCGGCCCCGTTGCTGCCGATCACCGTGGTAAAGTCTCCCGGTTTCAGGTGCAGGGTGGTGTCCACAAGAGCCTTTTTTTCATTAATGGTTCCGGGGAAAAATGTTTTATAAATATGTTCTACCTGTAACATCAGCGCGCCACCTTTCTGCCTTTGAACTTCGCCTTGATCAGCGGCATGGACAGCGCGACAGCCACCAGCACGGAAGTAAAGAGCTTCAGATCGTTGGGCGGCATGCCCATCTGCAGTACCACGGCAATGACGATACGGTACACAACGGAACCCAGCACTACGGAGATCATGCAGTTTTTAAAACTGCGGGTACCGAACAGCACTTCGCCGATGATGACTGACGCCAGACCGATTACGATGGTGCCGACGCCCATGCCTACATCCGCAAAGCCGTTGTTCTGTCCGACCAGCGCGCCGGAAATGGCAATCAGGGCATTGCTGATGATCAGTCCCAGAATGATGGTCATATCCGTATTCACGCCCTGGGCCCGGATCATCTGCTGGTTGAAGCCGGTCGCGCGGATCGCCGCGCCGATTTCCGTCCCAAAGAACCAGTACATGCCGATGCCGATTACCAGTGTTGCCGTCAGCCCTACCGCAAAGGTGGTCTGGGCATTATTCAGGCCCATCGCCTTCTGGGTAAACGTAAACACCGTATCCACGCCTAATAAGGATAAATTGGCTTTGCCCATGATGCGCAGATTGACGGAATACAGCGCAATCATGGTAAGGATTCCCGCCAGCAGTGCAGGGATTTTCATTTTTGTCGTCAGGAAGCCAGTTACCGCGCCGGCCAGCATACCCGCCACCGCTGCCGCCAGAATCGCAGTGCTGACGCTGTGGCCGGTTGCCATCAGCGTAGCCGCCGTAGCCGCTCCCAGCGGAAAGCTGCCTTCACAGGTCAGATCCGCCAGATCCAGCACACGAAATGTCACATACACGCCAAGGGCCATAACAGCCCACAACAAACCTTGTGCCACAGTGGACACAGCCAGGTTACTCATAAAACATTGACCTCGAATTCTTTGTAAAATTAAACTGCTAAATTAAAACTGTTACATACAAAAAGGAACGGATCCGTTTGTTACGACGGATCCGGCCCTGCCTGTCACCATCAGATTGGAGGAACTGCTTACCCGCAACACAATATGTTTGCCGGTTCAAACTGTATGCAATATAGTTTTTCAGTTCCCGATACACGCAAACAGATTACTTAATTACTTCCGCGCCTTTCAGCAGCTCTTCCGGAATCTTGATACCCAGCTGGTTCGCTTTCTTCTGGTTCACAACAGCCTTGAACTGCTTCTGGGAACGGATGGCCATATCCTGGGGTTTTGCTTTGCCGCTCAGGATTTCCGCCGCCATGGCGCCGGTCTCTTCGCCCAGCATGTAATAATCAATGCCCAGCGTAATCAGGCCGCCGGCCTTTACTTCACCGGGTTCCGCGCAGATAACGGCCAGCTTGGCTTCATCGGTCACCTTGCACAGGGTAGGCATGGCGGAAGCCATAATATTATCAGTAGGAATATACAGGGCGTCAACCTTGCCGATCAGGCTGTGGGCAGCCTGCTGGATATCGTTAACGGTGGAAACGGTAGCTTCCTTGATGGTCAGGCCTTTTGCCGCCGCTTCTTTTTTCAGGATTTCAACCTGAATCTGGCTGTTTACTTCACTGGAGCAGTAAATAACGCCTACATTCTTGGCCGCGGGAACCACTTTCTGAAGCAGTTCGACCTGTTCTTTGATGGGGTTCATGTCCGTGGTGCCGGTAACGTTCGTGCCCGGTTTTGCCGGATCTTTCACCAGTTTTGCGGATTTATAATCGGTAATGGCCGTGCCCACGATGGGAATCTCTTTCGTTGCGTTGGCCACAGACTGCGCGGAAGGCGTAGCAATGGCGCAGATCAGATCCACTTTATTGTTGACAAACCGGTTGGCAATGTTCTGCAGGTTAGACTGGTCTGCCTGGGCATTCTGCCGGTCAAACGTAATATTTTTTCCTTCGGTAAAGCCCTTTTTGGCTAATCCGTCCACAAAACCTTTATTGGCAGCATCCAGCGCAGCATGCTCTACCAGCTGTACGATACCTACATTAAATTTCTTTTCCGCTTTCGGCGCCGGCTTTTTATCTCCGCCGCCGCAGCCGGCCATCCCTACAGCCAGCGTCAGCATCAGGGCTGCCGTCAATGCTTTCATTTTAGAACCGGATAATTTAAACATTTTCCCTCATTTCCTTCCCTCATTTTTTGTACAGTTGAAAGCAAAAAAAGTAATGCACTTCCATGTATGTGTTTTACTTATAACTATACATCCTATATTGTAAGCGCAAAAGCCAATAAAGTAAATAGTTTTTAAATAATTCTGTCCCCATATCTGCCATAAATCATCATTTTATATATAAAAGCTGTAAAAAAAGTAACGGTTACGACCCGATTCATCCGAAAGAGCGCTTGCAAAACCTGTGTATTCATACTATATTTATTACAGGTGTAAATTGCGCCTGCCATAAATGCAATTTTTTAATGAAAAAGATATTGCAATAGAATTCCTGTAAAACCGGCGCAAGACCAGCAGCGGATAAGCCGCTTACACTCTTTTTGATTAAAACTTTTAATGAAGGAAATACTGATTAGGAAAGGATGGTACCTATGCTGAAACGGATTTTACTCTGCTTCGTCGTCTTACTGCTGTTCGCCTCCCAGGCCTTTGCGGAAAACTGGACCTATCTGGGCCGTTACGCAGTTAAGAACAACCCGGTCTATGTAAATACGACGGACGCGCTGATCCTGAATCACCTGTTCCCCTGTACATCCCAGCCTGCGAATAACTATCAGCAATACGATGTCTATTACTTCCATGACCACAAGGACGATGTCCGGACCGTAAACGATTTCGTCAACCTGATTTCGGTTCCCATCAAGGCCAAGATCGTTCCCCTGAACATCTACGGGAAGCCCATGCTCAGCGACGGCGTGTTCTGCGGCCAGATCTATTCCGACGTCAAGATTACCAATGCAGGCGTCTTCGAGGTCCGTCCCATTGCTTTTTCCATCAGGGATTCCGTAAGCGGGAAGACCATTTTCCGGGCTGAAGGCGAAATGCAGGGACAAATTCTTGTGGCCGACTCTGCAGCGCAGAAAATCGTTGCCATTACCGGTCCCCACAAAGACTGGAAAGAAACCATCGGCGGCATGCCTCTGTCTATGTTCATGCAGCAGCAGTGAGACAGGGACCGGAATCGCTGTAAGAGAAATAACTCCCGAGGTTCGCTTTCTCTGAACTGCATTGAAAATTGCTGCTTAAGCCCTGACAGTTTTTCTGGTTAATTATCAGTTATATAATTACAATTTTCTAAAGAATCGAGTTCTCAATTATGAATATGGAAATCATTAAACAGCTGGCTATCCTGATCGTCGGTTTTGCCCTGTTGGTAAAAGGGGCCGACCTGTTTGTGGACGGTGCCTCCGGCATCGCCAAAAAGTTTGGCATTTCGGAACTGATCATCGGGCTTACCATTGTCGCCATGGGCACCAGCGCGCCGGAAGCAGCGGTGTCTATTGCAGCGGCAGCCAAAGGAAGCGCCGGCATCTCCATCGGTAATGTCATCGGCAGCAACATTATGAACATCTTTATCATTCTGGGTGTTGTGGCTGCCATCACCCCGTTAAAGATAGAACGTTCTACCATACGTTACGAGATGCCTTTTACTATCATTGTCACCGTACTCTTTGTACTCATGGGCAGAGACGGCCTCATCACCAGAGTGGACGGCGCGATCTTATGGGCTGGCCTGCTGCTTTACATCGCCTATCTGCTGCGCCAGGCCAAACAAAAACCGGCAGAGGTTCCCGCACAGGCTGAAACAGCGGTCCAAAAAACAGAAGGGGCCGGTTCGCCTGAAGCGGTTGCGGAAACCGCGGCGGATGTTCCGACTGCCGCTACTGAAGCAGGCGTCAAACCTGCCGCAGATACAGAAACCGGGGAAGCAGTTCCCGTAGAATCCCCTTCCATCTGGAAGCTTATCGCCCTTACCATCGTGGGCCTTGCCGTAATCCTGGTCAGCAGCGACTACGCCGTGGACGCCGCTGTTGCCCTGGCCAAGATTTTCAACATCAGCGACCGGGTCATCGGCCTTACCATCGTAGCGCTGGGCACCTCCCTGCCGGAACTGGTGACTTCGGTCACAGCCGCGCTCCGGGGCAATGCGGATCTGGCGGTAGGCAACGTGGTGGGCAGCTGTATTTTTAACCTGCTGTTTGTATTAGGCACTTCCGCCCTGATCCTTCCCATCCCCTGCGCCCCCAATTTCCTCAGCGACGCCTATGTAGCCGTGGGCGCTACGGTGTTACTGCTGCTCTTCGGTTTCACCCAGATGAAGATTGTCCGTTGGGAGGGCGTGCTGCTGGTAGCCTGTTATGTGGCTTATGCCTATGTGGCGTTGGTTTGAGAATTCATTTCATTAAAAAAGCCGGACTGAAGCAATTCCATTTATAAAACTTCAGTCCAGCTTTTTAATTTTTTAGGAGACGCTGATTAAAAAGAGTAAAAAAAATGGTGATCCATCCGCGACTCGAACGCGGGACACCCTGATTAAAAGTCAGGTGCTCTGCCAACTGAGCTAATGGACCACATGGCGTTACTTTCGTAACGTGAGTATTATAAAGTTTTATATAACGTTTGTCAAGAAGTTTTTGCAAAAACTGTTTGCCTGCTGTTTGCTGTCCTGCAAATTTCCCAAAAAACGTATTTACAACAGCCCCGGTACGCGCTTACCAAACATCTCATATAAGCTTACACATAGATTGAGAAGGCAGCTTCTCTTTACGCTCATTACAGCAGCGCGAGCAAGGCCTTTTTGTCTGTCTTCCCGCGGCTGTTCAGCGGAATTATCTTTACCAGGATAATTTTTTTCGGCATTTCCTGCTGCATCAGGGTATCCCGCAGGCGCAGCCGCAGGTCCTGTTTCGTCCGGTTTTCATTTTCACAGACCACAAAAGCAGCAGCCTCCTGTCCCCGCCCCGCGTCATCATACGGCAGCACGACAGCCTGGATCACTTCCGGTAACGCACATAATGCGTTTTCAATTTTAGTGCAGCTGATCTTAAAGCCGCCTTTGTTGAGAATATCCCCTTCGCGCCCGTTAAAGATCAGATACCCTTCCCGATTAAAATAACCTGTGTCGTGAAGGGTGCAGGGCTGCTGCATCCCTTCTACGTGATACGGCGTATCAATATAGATCAGGCCGTTTTCCACCCACACCTTTACACCGGGCACCGGTTTGCCCACGCTGTCCGGGAAACGCAGCACCTCGTCATAGCCCAGCCAGGTAATATAATCCAGCTCGCTGGCCCCGTAGTACAACAGAATATCACTGTTCGGGAAGGAGCGTTTCAGCCGTTCCGCCGTCTTCGCCCCCAACAGCTGTGAACCCGCCAGCACCATCTGCATGGAAGGGTATTCCTGTTTCAGGTATTTTGTCAGCACCTTCAGTTTCGCCGGAACCAGATATAACACGCTTACCCGCAGGTCCCGGATCATCTCCAGCCACTGACGGCAATTGAACACATCGCTGACTGCCAGCGTACAGCCTTCATAAATAACGGAAGCCCATATGCTGAGATTGCCGGTAAAGCTGAAACTCCCTTCCAGGAAGACCACCGCGGCACCGTCTATACAGAAGCGGCGGTTCTGCTCCGGAATAAAACCGGCCCAGCTTTCATAGGTGCGGTACATCACTTTCGGAACATCCGTGGAACCGCTGCTCAGCACGCCCATGCAGGCGTTCTGGTACGGAACCGGCGCCGGGACAAAACCAGAAACTGTTTCTGCCGCTTTTTGCATTTTTTCAGGACGAGGCGCTGTTTCATTCGTATCTATCTCATCCGTATCCGCCTCACCTGCTTTGGTTCCGGCAACTCTTTCCTTCGGGGAATAACCCTGCCGAAGTGTCCACCCGTTTTCTTTTTCTTCCAACACAAAACCGATCCGGTTCTGTGTTACCAGTTTCTCCTCTGCCGCTTCCGGAAGATCATAATGTCCGATGACAGGCACCTGTCCCTCATCCATCACCGCCAGAAACGCCAGCAACTGGTGATACAGGTTTTGCGTCCGGATCAGCACGCCGGTTTTATAACCAGCCGGAAGCTGCTTTTTCCAGTCCGGCGTAATAAATCCGCGGACATCTTCATACGCCTGGCCATAGGTGATCTTCCTGTCCCGCAGTATGAGGTAAGGCGTGTTCTCTTTTTCTATTGCATGCTTTTGTAACAGCGTAACGTAATCCATAGGTTCTCCACACAACGTAATTGAAATTTGTTATGCATTAGGGGCAGGGAAAAGACCGAAGCAAAACATCGGGAACGATTGCAAAATTTCATGAGACGAAATGAGCCGACCGTGGCTGAGACTATCTGAGGAGCGTAGCTCCGAGTTTCGAAGCCACAGGCGAATGAGTCCATGAAATAGCAATCGTGGACGGTTTTGTGAAGTCTTTTTCCTGCCACGTTATGTATGAACAATATATTTAAAACATATTATAGCCTACTATTTTTCACCAGCAACGCCGTGCCCAATCCTCCGGCGCCGGCAATACTCAACAGGCCAAGCTTTCCTTCCGTCTGTTTCAGTTCCTGCCACAGATGCAGCAGTAAAATTGCGCCCGACGCGCCATAGGGATGACCGTACGCCAGTGCGCCGCCCCAGGGACAGTACCGCGCAGTCAGTTCCGGATATTTCCTGGCAAACAGCGCGCTGATCACCGCAAAGGCTTCATTATATTCAAACACGTCAATCTGTTGCGGCTGTAAATCGCAGCGTTGCAGCAAATACGCGCCGGTTTCTATCGCACCTTCCGGACTGTAGCGCGGGTCCACGCCCCACTCAAAACCGGCCAGCAGTTCTGCCTCCGGCCGCAGGTCGTATTGTTCCACCGCCTGCCGGGAAGCCAGAACCACAAACGCCGCCCCGTCATTCATCAGGCAGGCATTGGCAGCCGTCAGCAGGGGCGTCACGGCGACTTTATGCTCCTGCAATACGTTTTGTCTGTCAACGTTTTCTTTTATGGGCAGCGAAGCCCTGTCTCCTGCCAGCAAAGTCTTCACCTCTTCTTCCGTGAACAGTTTCGGCATTCTGGCAGCCAGTTTCGGACTCATGCGGTCACGGATTCCTTCATCGCCTTCACTTCCAAACACAGAAGCCACAATTTCATTCAGCCGGTTTTCCTCTCTGGCTTTTTTTGCCAGCTGGTGACTGCGCACTGCAAATGCATCCAGTTCCTCCCGTGTAAAGCCGTGCTTCTGACAGGTTCGCTCTGCTCCTTCCAGCATTGCTTTTGCGCTGATCGTATCCGGGGAAAACTGGGCTACGGTAAAGCCTTCTTCCCGATAACGGGGATCTGCTTTTGCATAAACACGGACAGGCTGCATAGACGTGGACTCAAATCCGCCGGCAATCAGAATGTCCGCCATGCCGCTGCCGATTTTTGTCATGGCCAGTTCAATGGAAGCCGCCGCAGAAGCGCACTGCATATCGATCGTCAGCGCCGGAATCGTGGCAGGCAAACCGGCCTTCAACGCAGCCAGCCGCGTAATATTTCCTCCCGTTCCCACCGCGTTGCCGCAGAGCAGACCGTCCGCCTGCAACACGAAGGGATACTTTGCCATGATTTTTTGTAAAACCGCTGCAGCCAGTTCCTCGGCAGGCACCGTCTTAAACATGCCTCCCGTCAGCCCAATGTGGCTGCGCAGCCCCCCGATCAGATAAACCTTCTCCATACCCGTCACCATTTCCCCACATCAGATATGTACATCAAACATGTAAAAAATGCTTTAAAAATTAATTTAGAAACTATAAACTGTGATTCACCGGGCTTCACCCCGGTTTCTTTATAATCCTGCCGTAACCAACGTTACCAGACGCTGAGAAAAATCATATTCAAAAAATTCCCGGCCTGATTCCAGACCGGGAGCTTTATGGAAGTGTCACTGTCAACTGTTAAGGAAACACTGATTAATTTTTCAAAAACATATTGATCCGCGTTGCCAGGAACGCACCGGCCAGCACCTTCACCACATCGCCGAAGATGAAAGGAAATACCGCTGCCACCAGTGTAGCCCATACATCCATGTGGGCCACCAGATACATGGAGACGCAGCCGCCCACGTAAATGATCGGCATACCAACCGCAATTCCCAGAAATACCATCCTCTTAAAGCTGTTGGAACCGTTCAGCAGCTTGCTCATGAGCCAGGCTGCTATGGCGAAACATACATAAAACCCGCCGGTGGGTCCCAGCAGGCGTCCCAGTCCGGCAGAACCGCCGGGAAGCACCGGTACACCGATGGCGCCGATCAGCAGCCAGGCCAATACTACCAAAAACGCGTCATTCGGTTTTAAAATGAATGCTGTCATATTTACAATAATCGTTGTCCCTATAACCATAGCCGGCGTAAAGGGCAGCGGGAACGCCAGATACGAAGAAATTGCCAGAAACGCGACACACAACGCCATCTTCGTCAGGTTGCGAGTCTTATCTGCCGCCGTTTCACGGTGCATCGGTGTTACAGAAGTCTGTTCCATGTTAATCATCTCCGGAATTAGTATTGCGCAATGTATTCATCAGCAACTGACGAATCGCACATTGTTATCTTTTTTATAATAAGGGTTAACCACTTTTCTAATTATAAATACTTACGGGTGTCTTGTCAACCTGTTTTTTCGTTTCAGTTAACCAATTTGTTTGTTCCCTCTTGGTTTCCTTTTGTTTCCTTTTGGTTTTGTCCTTTTTGCTTTGTTTTACCTGCCAGAATTTTTCACTTTCGTCACATTATTGTTATATTCTGTAACATCCTTAACATATAATCTTCTTGCATTTTCTGATAATTCCTGCTATTATATAAGTGAACAAAGGAAGTACCGAAAGTCCCCTCACAAGGGAAATCTTGGAAAAGGAAATGAGGATACTTCGCGAGTGAAATTGAGAAAGGAGTGGTTCCCCCGAAATAGTTAAAGCAGTATATGGAAAAATTTTAAAGGAGTGATTCCAATGCAGAGGTTGAGTCGATTCAATAGTTAAACGCCCGTGACGTTGTGGAAACAATGCACGGGCGTTTAAATTTTTTATTTTTTTTGCTTCATGGAACTTTTTTGGTGTTCACGATCTCTGTTTCAGCAAAATCGGCGTAAACTCCGGTGTAATGAATTCCGGCCCGCAGCCGCAGAAGCGAAAGAACATAACTTTATTCTTCAAATACATTCTTTATTACTTATGCATACTCTTCCCCTGCTGTTTCATATACACATGTTCTGCTGCAATTTCCTGCAGCAGGTGACGTCCGCTCCAATGTTGGTTAAACTTGGTAAGCGCGGCTTTCAGCTCAATTTCTTTTAACTTGCCCCGTTTCACCGCGGCAAGAAATTTATTAAGCATATTTATGTCAAAGCCGCACAGAAAAACCATTTCCTTTTGCGAAGCTTCCATCATTAACTGTATGGCTGCTTTTTTCACAACGTCCGGGTCTGCCCCTGCTTTCTTTGCCGCTTCCTCCAGCGTTTCAGCAAGCTTGTCTTCCTGGTTCTCCGGCGGATTCACTGCCTTTTGCGGACAGTCTTTCACACCGGCCACAAAGCCTACGGCGTCATCAAACTGTTCCAGCGGCACGGCTTTGCAGTTTACTTTTAAGATCATGCAGACCTGCCGCAACTGCTGCAGCCGTTCCGGTTTAAAATTATAGGCTAATACAATTTTGTTCATTTTCAAATCAATTCCTTCAGTACAATGGTCTGCTCCCGGTTAGGGCCTACGGACACGATGCCCAGTTCCACGCCGGCCACTTCCGACAGGCGGCGCAGGTATTTCTTCGCCCCTTCCGGCAGGTCTTCAAACTTACGGCATTTCGTGGTATCGCACATCCAGCCGTTGAATTCTTCGTAGACCGGTTCCACCTTACCCAGGGTTTTCAGGCTGGCGGGAATCTGTTTGATCTCCACGCCGTCAATCTTGTAGCCCACGCACATTTTGATTTTCTTCATCTGGTCCAGCACGTCCAGGCGGGTCACCGCAATAGCGTCCAGACTGTTCAGGCGCACGGAATACCGGAGCATGAAAGCATCCAGCCAGCCGCAGCGGCGGGGCCGTCCCGTCACGGTTCCGTATTCGTGGCCGGTCTCCCGGATCTGGTGGCCGGGGCCGTCCGTATCCAACAGTTCCGTTACAAAAGGACCGGCGCCGACCCGGGTGGTATAGGCTTTCACTACGCCTACCACATGGTCGATGAACCGGGGACCGATGCCGCTGCCTACGCAGGCGTTGCCCGCCGTGGGATTGGAACTGGTCACGTAGGGATACGTACCGTGGTCAATGTCCAGGAAGGTTGCCTGGGCCCCTTCAAACAAAACTTTTTTATCCTGGGCAAAGAGTTCGTCCAGAATCACGCCGGTGTCCGTTACATAAGGACGCAGTTCCTCCGCGTATTCCAGATATTCCTTCAGCACCGTTTCGTAATCAAAAGGCTCTGCCCCATAAATTTTCGTAATGACCTCATTTTTCGCAGCCAGGTTAACTTTCAGTTTTTCCGCGAACACTTCCGGGTCCATCAGGTCGCAGACGCGGATGCCCACCCGGGCTACCTTGTCCATGTAGCAGGGTCCGATGCCACCCCGGGTCGTGCCGATTTTATTCTCGCCCAGAGCTTCTTCCTGCAGTACATCCAGCTTCTGGTGATAGGGCAGCACCACGTGAGCCCTGTCGCTGATGGCGATGCGGCTGATGTCCACACCCTTGTCGTGCATCTCTTTGATTTCCTGCAGCACCACGCCGGGGTTGATTACCACGCCGTTGCCCAGCACGCATATCTTCCCGTGATATAAAATCCCGGAAGGCAGCAGCCGCAGTTTATAGGGCACGTCGTTAACCACTACGGTGTGTCCCGCATTGGAACCACCGCTGTAGCGCACTACCGCGTCCGCTTTCTGTGCCAGGTAATCAACGATTTTACCTTTTCCTTCATCGCCCCACTGGGCGCCGATTACAACCACTGATGACATACTGTTTACATCTCCCCTCAAAGATTAAAACATATTTCGAATTTATCTGTCGCAGGTTTCCCAGCTCCGCACCCTCGGCACAACAGGCAGTTACGCACTGCTGAACCCGGTTTACGAATCAGTTGACACTGCCGGCAATACTGACTTACAGCCCGAACCTGGCAAAAATTCTGTCTACATGCACCAGCATGGGCTTATAATCAAAGCATTCCTTAATCTCTTCCGGCGTCAGGTACTTGCGTACATCCTCATCCTTGCAGAGGTTCTCATAGAAATCTTCCCCTTCCAGCCAGCGTTTCATGGCGTTGCGCTGTACCCAGCGGTAGGCCGTGTCCCGGAAGGCGCCCTTGGCTACCAGGGCCAGCAGCACCCGGGGGCTGTAGATCAGGCCGCCGGTCATGTTCAGGTCTTCCAGCATCTTCTCCGGATACACCAACAGCCGGTCGATCAGGTTGATGGTTTCATTCAGAATATAATCCAGCGCCGTAGTCGCGTCCGGCAGCATCACCCGTTCTACAGAGGAGTGGGAGATGTCCCGCTCGTGCCACAGGGGAATATTTTCAAAAGCCGGCAGCACATAGCCCTGTACCAGCCGGGCCATGCCGCAGATACGTTCGCTGCGCACCGGGTTCCGTTTGTGGGGCATGGCGGAGGATCCTTTCTGTTTCGGGCTGAAATATTCTTCCGCTTCCCGCACTTCCGTGCGCTGCAGGTGACGCACTTCCAGCGCCATCTGGGACAACGTTCCAGCAATGACGCCTAACGTGGAGATATATTCCGCATGATGGTCCCGCTGCACTACCTGGGTTGCAACGGATTCCACTTTCAGCCCCAGTTTTTTGCAGACATATTCTTCCACATAAGGGTCAATGTCCGCATAGGTGCCGACGGCGCCGGACAGCTTGCCCACGCACATATTTTCCGCGGCCCGTTTCATCCGCTCAATGTTCCGCAGGGTCTCGCTGTACCAGAGCAGCAGCTTCAGGCCGAAGGTGGTCGGCTCCGCATGCACGCCGTGGGTACGGCCGATGGTAGGCACATATTTGAATTCCACGGCACGGCGTTTCAGCACTTCCGCCAGCTTCTCCAGATCTTTCAGGATTACGTCCGAAGCCTGCTTCACCTGTACGTTCAGGCCCGTATCCTTCACGTCCGTAGAAGTGAGGCCCATGTGGATGTATTTGGCTTCGTCGCCCACGTATTCCGCCACGGCAGACAGAAACGCGATGATGTCGTGGTTGATTTCCTTATCGATCTCATGAATACGGTCTACATCAAAATTCGCTTTGGCTTTAATGACCTCCACCGCTTCTTTGGGAATGCGCCCCAGCTCTGCATTGGCTTCGCAGGCAGCGATCTCCACATCCAGCATGGTCTGCCATTCATTCCGTTCGTTCCAGATCTTCTCCATTTCCGGACGCGTGTATCTCGGAATCATCTTGTTGTCCCCCTTTTGCATCTGCAATTAAAAACTGTTTATATTGCCTTGCTCAATCGCCGTTCGGTCTGCCGGTCTGCTGCGTTTGATTTGCACAGCAACTCCGGCAATTTTTTTCATAAACGCAAGAATCCTTGCTGCAGTATCCGTCTATCTTCAGCCGTCGTCCCTCTTTGACAGACTGATGAACTTCGTGCACTCATTCCGGAAGAACAGATTGACCCGTCCCACCGGACCGTTGCGGTGCTTGGCCACGATCAGTTCTGTAATATGAGTCGGTTCCTCGTCCGCGCCTTTATAGTAATCATCCCGGTACAGGAACATAACGATATCCGCATCCTGTTCCAGAGAACCGGACTCACGCAGGTCGGACAGCATGGGTTTTTTTACCTGTCTGGCTTCCACACTCCGGCTCAGCTGGGAAAGAGCCAGTACCGGCACGTTCAGTTCACGGGCCAGCGCTTTCAGGCCCCGGGAAATTTCCGAAACCTCCTGCTGCCGGTTATCGGAATTGTTGCGACCCACCGACCCCTGCATCAGTTGCAGGTAATCGATAACGATCAGGTCCAGGCCGCCCTCCGCCTGCAGGCGCCGCGCCTTGGAACGCATTTCCATGATAGAAAGCCCCGGCGTATCGTCAATAAAGATCTGCGCACCGGCCAGGCGGTCCGCCGCAATCCACAGATTGTTCCATATATCCGCGTTATCATTATCCTTATCTCTGTCGTATCCGCCTGCCCGCAGCCGCTGGGCGTTAACATCCGCTTCCGAGCAGAGCATACGCTGCACCAGCTGTTCCCGGCTCATTTCCAGACTGAAGAAAGCGACCCGTTTCTTCGGTTCCCCTTCCCGGGAACCCCGAATCGCTACATTCTGGGTAATATTCAGGGCCAGGGCGGTTTTACCCATAGACGGACGCGCGGCTAAAATGATAAAGTCGGACGGATGCAGACCTGCCGTCAGATTATCCAGGTCTACGAATCCGGTGGCTACGCCGGTAATGGCCTGTTTGCTGTCCAACACAATCTGGATGTGGTTGATGGTTTCCGTCAGCACATCGGAGATTGCCGCAAAATCCGTTCCCCCTTTCCGATTGGAAATCTGGAGGATGGTTTTTTCTGCCTGGTCCATGATGTCCCGCACGTCTTCCGAACCGTCATAGCCCATGGCTGCAATCGCTGTACCGCCTTCCACCAGCTGCCGAAGCACAGATTTTTCTTCCACGATCTGGGCGTGAAACTTGGCATTGGCAGCCGTCGGCACAATATTGGCCAGCAGGGTCACATAGGAAACGCCGCCTACGTCATCCAGCTTGTTCATTTTTTTCAGTTCATCAATCAGCGTGATCATATCGATTGGCTCATTCTTGGAATGAAGCGTCAGCATCGCGCTGTAAATGACCTGATGAGCCTGCCGGTAAAAGTCTTCCGGCATCAGCTTTTCGGTTACCACGCTCACCGCGTTTTTGTCAATGAGCATAGCCCCGATTACGGATTGTTCCGCTTCTATATTCTGCGGAGGCACTCTGTCCTGCATAGTTAACACCTGTTAAAGAAACACCGGGTATATACTGTCAAAATTTTAATTTTCATCAGTTTCCACAATCACATTGAACTTTGCGGAAATTTCCGGATGCAGTTTGGCTACTGCCGTATAGGAACCCGGCAGCTTCACCGTGTCGTTCAGTTCAATCTTGCGGCGGTCCACTTCCAGTCCCGTCTGCTTGATCAGGGCTTCCGCCACATCCTTGGAGGTCACAGCGCCAAACAACTTGCCGTTAGCGCCTACTTTCAATTTCAGTTTTACAGTAACCTTTTCCACCTGTGCTGCCAGCATCACGGCTTCATCCTTACGCTGGGCAGCCCGGTGTTCCGCCACCTTTTTATCCTGCAGTGCCTGGTTCATGTTCATGGTGTTGGCTTCTTTTGCCAGTTTACGGGGAATCAGGTAATTACGGCCATATCCTTCTGCCGTCTCCACAATATCGCCTTTTTTACCTAAATTTTTCACATCACTCAATAAGATTACTTTCATTCTTCTCTTTCTCCTCTGCTTCGTCTAATTGTTTTTTCGTTAATTCGATGATCTGCTGTTTCACTTCATCCGCATCGGCATTCTGAAGCTGCACGCCGGCCACCGTCTGATGACCGCCGCCCCCCAGTTCTTCCATGATGACCTGAACATTGACACTGCCATCACTGCGGGCGCTCACATTCACATTTCCGTCTGTGCATGAGGAAATCACCACGCCGACGGAAATACCGGTTACGTTGATCAGGGCATCTGCCGCCTGGGCTGCCAGGATAGACGTGTCACTGGAATTTTCTACATCACGGTTGATGGAAATAGCCAGATGAGGTAATGGCGTCTCCGCTTCAGCAATAATACGGTACCGGTCCCGGAAGGATTCCAGATCGTCCTTAAACAGCTGCCGCACCAGGATGGGATCCGCCCCGGATGTACGGAGCAGCGCCGCCGCTTCAAAGGTACGGGCGCCGGTCTGCACGTTGAAATTCTTGGTGTCTACCACCAGTCCGCTGTACAGTGCTGTGGCTTCCCCTTTGGTGAATTCCAGCTTGTCGTTAAAGTAGCCTGTCAGTTCCGTCACCAGCTCACTGGCGGACGAGGAAGACGGTTCCATGTATTTCAGGATCGTATTCTGGATAATATCCTCGGCCCTCCGGTGATGGTCGATGATAATCCGTTTCTGGGGGATGGCTTCCAGCACTTTCTGACTGGCGCTTAATACGGCCCGGTGATGGTCTACCAGCATCAGCAGACTGTTGGGTGAAATTTCCTCGAGTACATCTTCTTCGTGTACAAAAAGACCTTCGTACAGTTTATCTTCTTCCGAAATGTTTAATTCGCCGTTAAACACAACCTTCTTCAGTTTCTGCAGCGAAGTGCTCCGGTTGCTGATTACGATAAAGGTCGGTTTCTGCAGGGACAGGGACAGCTTGGCAATGCCGACGGCGCTGCCGATGGAATCATAATCTTCATTGGCGTGGCCCATGACAAATACCTTGTCAGCAAGCTCCATCTGCTCCCGGATGGTATGCGCCACAATCCGGGCGCGCACCCGGGTACTTTTGGCGCTGACCGCATTGGTACCGCCAAAATACTGCATCTGCTTGTCACACTCCACCACCACCTGGTCGCCGCCGCGCCCCAACGCCAGGTCCAGCGCTTTAGATGCGTGCAGGCTGATTTCCTGCAGGGTTTCTCCGTCTTTGGAAATACCGATGCTGATGGTAGGAGCCAGTTTGTTCTCCTGCCGGACTTCCCGCACTTTATCCAAAACGGAAAATTTGTCTTCTATAGCTTTTTGCAGATTCTTATAGTTGATGCCCACAACCAGGTTTTCTTTATTGGAACGCACCACAAACCCCTGGAGGGATTCCACCCACTTATTCAGAATCTCGCCGATTTCCCCGTTCAGATTGGCCCGGGCGCTTTCGCTGAGGCCTTTCATCACATCTTCATAGTTGTCAAAACGGACACAGGCCAGGCACATGCGTTCTTCCGCAAAGCGCTGCTTCAGTTTTTCCCACTCGGTAATATCCGTCAGATAGACCATCAGCGTGCTGGCTGCGTCATCTTTTCTTTCCGTGTTTTTTGCCGGGTTCTGTACGCTGAAGTACTGCATCTGGTAATACCGGCCCCGCATCTGGATGACCTTACAGTCATCTTTCACGCACATCGTCTCAAAGGCATTCTCCGGTACGGGCAGCACTTCTTCCGGTTTTTTCCTTTCCAGAGACTTTAATCCGGTCCACTCCTGGAATTTTTCATTTTTCCACTGGAGCTTCCCGTCACTGGAGAATACTGCGATACCTACATCCAGATTCTTGGTGGAATAGTGTACGGAACGCTCAATATTGCGAATCACGTCATCCAGATAATCAGACAGCATCTGTTTCTTTTGGGTGTAAGCCCGGCGGGCAAACCAGACTACTATAATAAGCAGCAACACTCCAGCCGGAATGAACAGCGGCTGCAGGAAACAGATTCCGACTACCAGCAGGGCAATGAGCAGCACGTAAATACAAATTTCTTTCCAGTTGGAAAACTGGCTCCTGCTTCCAAACATTTCAATCACCTCATATTGCTTCGTAACTGGTACGACAATCCTGCTGCGGAACCCTTACTTCTTTTTCTGTTCCCGTTCCGCCGCATTCTTCTTTGCCCGGAGCTTCCGGGCGTCAAACAAAATATCGTAACCGCCGATATACGTCACGATCAGTCCGAACAGGGAAATAAACATGGAAACGGGGATAATGATCCGCATCCACCACAGCGGTTTGTTATGGGTTTTAAGGTACCAGTAGATGAACACCAGCCCCTGCACCATCAGCAGCATGCTGCAGATGGCCCACACATTGGCGCAGACCGTGTAACCGATATGGGTCCGGTCATTGATAAAATACTGGATCCCAAAAAGGGCCGCCACATAAATAAGCGCCACAACCGGCGGGAAAGACCATTCGTCCACCGGGGGAAATTCCGGAAAGGTTTCCCCGGTCCTTGCCAGAATCTTACGGGCCGCCCAGTAATTGATCATCACCAGGATCGGCGCCATCAACAGCATGGCTCCCGGCAGAATAATTTTAATCATGGAGACCATTTCCGTCATCTGGGCGGTAAAGGCTGCCGACTGTTCCGGTGTCATGCTCCCCGTGTTAAACGATGCCGCCATTTGCGGGATGGCGTTGTCCAGCGACTGGAACATCATATCCACAGGATGGATACCCATTACATACAGGGCCAGCAGCATGTTGATCCCGATGCTGGCCAGCGCCCCGATAGATGCATACAGCAACAGCTTCTGTGCCGGCAGGTGACGGTGCATGCATTCGCCCAGCACAATCCCCATGACGCCGTACACACCGATATAAAACAGCGCATGGATCGGATTCACTGTCATGGCTACCAGGACCGTGGACACTACCGCGGCCATAATGCTCCAGCGCATCCCGTTCCGCATGCCGCAGACCACCAGAGGCAACGGCATGATTAAATTCAAAATAATTCCCATAAAGGGAACGTAAGCAAACAATAAATTAAAAACGATGGCAATGGCGGCACAGATTGCGCCTTCCACCATTGCGGACGTTCTCCTGCGATACGTTAACGCCACAAATTCCTCCTGCCGGAAACACAGCTTTTTTTCCCGGCTTGTCAGTTAAACAGAATCAAAGACCGGGAACCGTCATCCGGTTCCTGCTTTCTTAAAATACAAACACTTATACAGCATACCATTATATTTTACACCAAAAGCAAGATTTTGGCAAAAATGTACGGCTGCCGGAAACCCCAAACAGAAAATGCTGAAGCCGGATCTTCGACAGAACGGCTTCAGCAGAGTATCTTCTTATTAAGTTAAACATATATGGCAGTGTCTGCTTATGCGCTCCGGTTCTGTCATCGTTTCTTTCTGCGCGGATGCCGCTTACAGCTTAACGCTGGCCTTTACCTTGAGCCCTTCTTCCATCACGCTGAGGTTTGTCAGGTGCAGCACGTCCAGCACGGATTTTTTCAGGAAGCGGGTCTTGCCGATTTTGCTTTCCTGCAGCGTTTTGGTGAAATCCAGGCCGATTACGCCGTTCTCATAGGTAACTTCCACATCTTTGTTCTCAATGGTCACCTTATCAAAAACCAGGTCGATGATGGCGACGATCAGTTTGTCACCGACCGTATTCACCACCAGGGACGCAAAGTCATTATTGAAAATGTCGAAGCCGTCCACTTTGATATGGGCAACCGCTTCATTCTGGTCCACGAAAAAGTCCAGGATGGAAAGTTTCAGCTCCAGCGTGCCGTATGTATTATGCTGCAGATTCATCCGCAGATAATCCGGCGCCAGATAGCCGATGTCCAGCAGGGCAAAATCGCTGCCGGCCAGTGCTTTTGTCATGTAAGATTTAATCTCACTGTACGGAATCACCAGCTCGCCCCGGGACAGCTGCTGCCAGTTCTGGGCGGAAATCCAGCGGTCGCTTTTGCTCTTCAGCGGATTTACGATGCGTTCATTGAAATCTTTTATCTTCTGGGAAATGGTAGATTCGGCCTTGTCCGCCGTGGTCTTTACACCGGCAAACAGGTCTTCCCCTTTCACATTCTTCATTTTTTCTTTCAGGGCGTTCAGGTCAAATTTTTTGCTTTCGTCACCCAGGGGCTCGTCCTTGCAGTCCATGTTGCTGAAAGCTTCCGCATTTTCAGCCCCTTCCTTCCGGGCTTTTTCAAATACTTCCCGGAAACTGGCCACGTCTTCCGGACGTCCCGCCTTCAGCCAGGCATTGGCAGCCTTGCCTACGCCGTAGGTGATGGACACAGCCAGCGGAATCTGAATTGCCGCGATCGGAAGCAGCGTGAAAACAGACTGTCCGATAAAGGTGGCGCCCAGCGAACCTAACAGTCCCAAAGCCGTCCCTTCGGACATCTTCACGCCCCGCAGGTCGGCCAGCCGGGTGATCATGTATACTTCATTGGCAATCAGCGCCATGGTACCCAGGACCGGAGCCACTACCAGCACGCTGGCACGGGCCGCGCCCCAGCGGCACAGCTTTTCCGCTTCCCATTCCGTGTCAATATCCTCCAGCGGCTCAAGCTCCGCTTTTTCTTCTTTTGTATCGCCGGCAGCCTCTTCGTTCGCTTCGCCGGCATTTCCTTCTGCAGAATCACCGGCAGCCTCTTCCGCGGTCTCCTTCACAGCGTCCTCAGCCTGTACGGTCTCCTCCGCTGCGGTCTTACTTTCCTCAGAAGCCTGTTCATTTGCCCCGTTTGCCTGTTTTACTTCATCTTCTGCCATAATTTCACGTACAATCCGATCCGCAGCGCAGCGTATCGGATTTATCCTTTCTCCCAGATTGGCTGGGTAATTCACCGTTTCATATAAACTGCAATAAAAGTTTAAACCTCATTACAGGATGTTTTATTCTTGTATTTTATATTATATCCTTTATGCTATAATAAAAGTTGAAATCTTTATGAACAATTAACGGATACACCGTACAACCGTCATCTGAATCGCAAAGAAAAGAATTATAATTTAATTGAGGAACACTGCCATGAATAAAAAACCTGTTTCGAAGCAGAAAGTTGTGGGACGTTTTGCCCCGTCTCCCAGCGGGCGTATGCACCTGGGAAATGTATATACCGCGCTGGCAGCCTGGCTATGTGCCAAAAGCGCAGGGGGAAAATTTCTGCTGCGCATTGAAGATCTGGATCCTGTTCGCTGCCCCCGTGTCAATGCGGATCAGATCATCTCCGATCTGGAATGGCTGGGTATCACATGGGACAACAGCGATATTCCCTACCAGAGCGAACGCACTTCCATTTATGAATCTTTTTTTCAAAAACTGCGTGACCTGCAGCTTGTGTATCCCTGCTTCTGCAGCCGGGCGCAGCTGCATGTGGCTGACGCGCCCCATGCTACGGACGGCCGCGTAGTATACGCCGGCACCTGCCGCCGCCTCACCCCGGAAGAAGTGCAGGAAAAAAGAAGAACTCGCCAGCCGGCCGCACGGCTGATTTTACCGGATGAAAACATAACCTTTTGCGACGGACAGTATGGTTTGCAGCAGTTCAACTTATCCCATGACTTGGGCGACATCATCATCCGCCGCAGCGACGGGGTTTTTGCCTACCAGCTGGCCGTCACTGCAGACGACGGACTGATGGGGGTGACCCAGGTCGTCCGGGGCAGCGATTTGCTGAGCTCTTCCGCGCCGCAGATTTATCTGTTCCGGATACTGGGCTTCCAAGTTCCGGAATACCTGCACCTTCCTATGCTGATCACGGAAGACGGCGTCCGCCTGGCCAAACGGGACAAGGCGGCGGATATGGGCTTCCTCCGCCAGCAGCTTACCGGTCCGGAACCGCTGATCGGATATATCGCCTGGCTCCTGGGACAGATCCGCAAGCCGGAGCCATTGAAAGCAACAGACCTGCTTCCTCTGTTCGACCATAAAAAAATCCCCGGTCACGACCTTGTCGTGCCGGGAGATTATTGGGAATATTTAAAATAACGGTATTTACAGCACATAGCCAGCATTCTTAGAAGAATTTTCGCAAAACCGGTTCTCGCCTTCAGCGTATCTTCTACTTTGCCGCCAGTTGTGCGCCGCCGGCGTTCCGTTCATTCTGTTCGGCAATGACATCCGCCACGGTTCTGCGTACCGGAATCACCAGCCGCTGTCCCACGGAAAGGTCACTGCCCGTCAGCTTGTTCTCTTTCTGGATCCGGAGGATCACTTCACGGATATCTTCCTCTTTGCCGCTCCAGTCCGCCGCAATATCCCACAGGGTATCTCCGGTATGGACCGTAACGACCTGCTTCTCGTAAATTTCAGGGGAAGCAGAAACCGTCATATATGTAAAACCACCGCTCAGCATAGCACCTAATACAAAAGCCAGTAAAAATTTCTTCATGTTTGTTCACCTCTTTAAAACGTTCGTTTGTTATAATTATAATATAACTAAACAGTTCGTTTGTCAAGAGATTTATTGCGAACATTTTATTAAAATTTTTATTTTAAACATATTTTGTGTTCGTTTTATAAAACATCTGATTTTTACGTTGGAAAAGACTTTACACAAGCCGTTGCATTATATATAATGCTTTTAAAACATTTTTGGACCGGAAACCGATACGGGTTCATCCGTTGTCCGGGGTTGTAAACGACTTCAGATTTGGAAGAAGGAGGTAATACCATGTTTACGTTCCGTTTACCCGCAAAACAGTTTATTGCAGCCTTTGATATCGACGCACAGAAAACCTTTACCCCTGTCTGCCCCGACGAACTGCCGGTAGCTGAGGGAGACAAGATTGTACCGGAATTGAATGCCCAGGCAGAATTCGCTGTACTCCGGGTTGCCTCCCGGGACGCCCATTCCCCTTACGCAACGTGGATTGCCACGCCGGAGCATCCGTGTCTTTCTCCTATTAAGGGATATCCCGATCTGGATCTGTACTGGACGAAGCATGCCATCGTGGGTTCAACCGGGTTCGATTTCATCGACGGACTTGACCCGGAAGCGTATGCTTTTCAGAGTTTAAAAGGCATTGAGCCGGACAAACATCCCTACGGCGCCTGCTACCACGACCTTGCCAACAAACGCAGCACCGGCGTCATCGAATTTTTGCGGCAGCACGGTATCACCACCGTCATCTGCGGCGGCCTGGCCACAGACTATTGTGTGCTGAACACGGTCCTGCAGTTAAAGGATGCCGGCTTCACCGTCATTTTAAATAAAGCCGCCTGCCGCGGTATCGCCCCCGACACCACCAAAGCCGCATTGGAAAAAATGAAAGCTGCCGGCGTCATCCTGGTGGAAAACGCGGCAGCGTTGCAAACGTTACGTTAAGGTAAGTAAAGGAAACACTGATTACGCAGCGTATCCTAAAGTCGTTTTATTCTTCATAGCCATACTGGTTATTCAGCATCGCAATGCCGCTCCCGGTTTTAAACACACGGGAGCGCATTTTTTTTATTGCTTCTTCCGGCATATTTTTTTCAAAGGAGTTCACCAGAAAATCAGCTTCCAGCAAAATCTGCCAGTCCGGCCCGTCCACCCCTTCATAGGTATGATGATGGGCAATCAGGAAGCACACCCTGTCAATCAGTTCCGGCGCATACCCGCCGACCTCTTCCAGCAATGCCCGCGCGTAAGCAGGTCCTTCCTGTTCCTGCAGCTTTCCATTGCTGAAACCGGATTTTTTCTCCGCCGGATGAATGCCGATGTCATGGAGAATAGCAGCGATTTCCAAAATCTCCTGCTGTTCCGGGGGCAGGTTTTCCATTGTCCCGATCATGGCGGAAAACATATACACTTTCAGAAAATGCTGGATACGGCGTGCATCGCCTTTGTCAAACAAAATCATCCTGCGTACTACTTCAGCATGTTCCATCTGCTTCCGTCTCCTCATCACATTCCTTTTAATGTTTCGATCATATACAGAGCCTTGGGCAGATATTCATACTGCTTGCTTTCCGGGAACACGATGGCAGTGCGGTAGGTTTTGCCTGCCCGTTGTCCCGCGCTGTCCACGATCAGGCAATGCTCTCCGCCAATATAGCGGCGGATATACTGTATTTTTACATCATCCCCCTGAATATTTTTCCTTGTTTCCGTAAACACAGGCACGGCTTTTCCGTAACCCGGGAACGTATCCTGATTTTTATAGTAATAGGTATCTGCCGGATCGTCTGCCGTTACCGCCATAAATTCTTTTTGTGAGATATTTCGGAGCAGCATAGGGCCAAACGCAGGAAGTTTCTGCAACGGATCATAGGGCATGGAAGCAGGCAGCGCTACCACATAATGCCCTCTGCTGTTGGTGAACCAGCGGAAATCTCCCGCAGCCAGCGGACGGAACGGCGAGGGTGCAGGCACAGGCACCTGTACCGTAATTGTCTTATATTTCGCTCTGGCAGACGCCGTGCCGCTGTGTACCGGATAACTGCCTTCCCCGGCATTCCCGCTCCCCTGACTCTGCAACTGCTGCTGCGCTTCCGCCCCGTAGGATGAAAGCCCGTTTAACTGATCTTCCGGAGCACGCGTACCAAAGGTCCCGTCAGGATTTTCCAAAAAAGTTTCTGACACGTCCTGCATTGTATCCGGCGGGAAAAATAATTTTGGAATCTTAACGTCCATGGTTCCCGGGCGGTATCCGGATCCCACAAACGCGCCGGATACCAGGCGGAAATCCGGCCGGATCTGGGTATGCTGCCGAATCATCCGTTCCCGAAGTTCAGCTTCTGTATACCCCATAGTATTGGAAGGCCTTATTGTCGTTCCGGCGCTCCTGCCAGGCTGTACCTTTCTTCCGGGCGCCGGTTTCATCGATGTTTGTCCCCGGGATATCCTTTCCCCGGTATCGCCGGCCTGTCTCCCTCTGCCGGTCTGCGGCCGGACCACCCGGATTTTAACTGTTTCGTGTCTGCTTCCGATCGGAGCATTCCCTACAATAGTGGAATCTGATTGCGGATGGGTCGGCAGCGCCGCCTCGCCCTGCAACGGATATACGGCAATGCCGGCAAGCCAAAGACTTGCCGCAAGTACCCGTATCATCCTGTTTTGATTAACATTCCTTTTCATGAGAAACTATTCCTTTTGTTGTTCTTTTACATTTCTTTTGTTGCCGGTTTTCCGGAGTTGCCAGATCTGCGTTTCCAAATAAACCGCAACAACAGAAAAATACCTGAATAAAAACTATCCTTGCTTTCTTACCGTATCGTACCGCCGCCGACCACCACGTCATCCTGGTAGAACACCACTGCCTGACCCGGTGTCAGCGCCCGCTGGGGTTCATCAAATGTCACTTTGATGTTTCCGTCGTCCAACGGTTCAATCACAGCCGGCACATCTTTGGCCCGGTAACGGGGCTTGGCCGTGACACGCACCGGTCCTTTCAGTTCCGGAACGGAAATCAGATTGCAGCGCTCCGCAATCAATGTGTCAGAGAACAGCGCCTCCTGCGGTCCCAGGTACACAATGTTCTTTTCCACATCTTTCCGGACCACATAGAGCGGATACTGATAGGCAATCCCCAGTCCTTTCCGCTGCCCGATGGTGTAATGCAGCTGCCCTTTGTGGGCGCCCAGCACCGTACCGTCCAGATGGATAAACTTTCCCGGTTGCGGCTTACGCCTTGTCATATTCTCAATCACCCGGGCGTAATCCCCGTCCGGCACAAAGCAGATATCCTGGCTGTCCGGCTTTCGGGCATTGGCCAGTCCTTCCGTTTCCGCTTTTTCCCGGATGACCGTCTTCTGCAGATGCCCCAGCGGAAACAGGATATGGGCCAGCTGTGCTTGCGTCAGGGTGTACAGCATATAGCTCTGGTCCTTTTGCCTGTCATCTCCCCGCAGCAGCAGCCAGCGTCCGGTTTCTTCATTAAATTTTACATTGGCGTAGTGGCCCGTGGCAATGTAGTCGCATCCCAGTTCTTCCGCTTTCGGAAACAGCTGCCCCAGCTTCACATTCTTGTTGCAGTCCACACAGGGATTGGGCGTCCGCCCGCTTTCATACTCCGCAATGAAATGGTCTATGACAAACTGACGGAAGTACGGACAGAAGTCAAACACGTAATGGGGAAACCCCATCTTTTCCGCAACCTGCTTCGCGTCCCGCACGTTAGCAAAACTGCTGTCTGTTTCCCCTGTCAGCCCAATGGCTTTGTTTTCAAACATCTTCAGGGTGACGCCAATTACATCATAGCCCGCTTCCTGCAGCAGCAGTGCCGCCGTACTGCTGTCCACGCCGCCGCTCATGGCCATTAAAACTTTTTGCTTCATTTTAGGCTCTTTCAAAAATATTTAAGTGTGAAAAGATATAAGCAAAACATTGTGAACGTTTGCGTTATTCCATGAGATGAAATGCGCCGCAGTGGCGAGACTGTCTGAGGGCGCAGCCCGAGTTTCGAAGCCACAGGCGCATAAGTCCATGGAATAGCAAACGTGAACAGTTTTGCGTTATCTTTTTACACTAATTATTTTTCAAATGCAGCGCACTCTGCATTAATCTTTGCTTCATCTACGCGCATGGCTTCAATGGTTTTTGTAATCAAGTCTTCCAACGTCCAGCCCAGCATGTCCGCGCCCTGCTGGATGACTTCCCGGTGGCAGCCTGCCGCAAATCTGTGATCTTTGAATTTTTTCTTCACGGATTTCATTTCCATGTCCTGCACGCTTTTGGACGGGCGCACCAAAGCGCAGGCGCCGATGAGTCCCGTCAGTTCGTCACAGGCAAACAGAACTTTTTCCATCTCATGTTCCGGTTTGATGTCTACCGTAATCCCGTAACCGTGGCTGGCCGTTGCATGGATCAGCCGTTCATCCAGCCCCCGTTCCCGCATGATCTCCTGGGATTTTTTGCAATGCTGGTCCGGGTACTGTTCAAAATCCAAATCGTGGAGCAAACCCACCAGGCCCCAGAAGTCTTCTTCTTCCGTATATCCCAATGTGCGGGCAAAATGCCGCATGGCCCCTTCCACCGTCAGGGCATGGCGCAGGTGGAACGGGTCTTTATTAAACTCAGTTAATAATTTCCAGGCTTCTTCTCTTGTAAGCATAAGGCATCCTTCTTTCATTACTAATCAAAATATTTCAATAACGTTTTCCTGATTATCGCAAACACTTGATAATTACAACGGTTTCCTCAAATCACATAATCGGCGCCGGCTTTTTCATGATACCGTTTCACCAAATCCGCAAGAGTGATGTGGTCTACCACCTGATTCACTGCCTCTTCAATTTGCTGCCAGACCTCCAGGGTCACACAGGTCCGTTCCATTTCGCAGACGCCGCTTCCGGTTTCCAGACAGGATACCGGCGCCAGACTGCCTTCCGTAGTCCGAAGAATATCCCCCACGGTATATTCTTCCGGGGGTTTCGTCAGCTGGTACCCGCCCTGGGCGCCCCGGGCACTGCGTACCAAGCCCGCCCGGCTCAGCTGGGTAATGATCTGTTCCAGATATTTGTCGGAAATATTCTGCCGCTGGGACACTGCCTTCAGCGGAATATATCCGCATTCGTAATGTACTGCCAGGTCCAGCATCAGCCGCGTGGCATACCGCCCTTTTGTCGAAATCCGCATACTGCAATCACCTCTTTCGGAAAACTTCAGGAACACCGATGCCGCAGTGTCTCCTTAAAACTGCAACGGTTCCATAGGGAAAGGGAAAGTTAAACCTTTCACGCAATATCATTGTATTCTTACTGTAATATATGCCTATATTCTACTATGAATTAAGTGATATCGCAAGTTGTTTTTCTGAAAACAAAAATTCCTTTTCCGCCTGCAATCCGCAACGGCAAACCGAAAAGGAATATAGATTCATGGTATTTATTTTTTCTGTACGTTCTTCTCTTTATCATAGGAAACGTGACGACACGTAAACGATTCCGGGAACGAAACCGAAACGGACCTACTCCGCCGTATAGGTCTCTTTGTCTACCTGCTTCTCACTGCAGGCCAGCATCATCGTAGAAGCGACGTCCGAGGTTACATTGCCCACGGTGCGGAACATTCCCGCCGGGCTGTCTATGGGAAGAAAGAGGGCGACAGCCGCCGTCGGTATCCCCACCGCCTCAAACACCGTGCTCAGTCCGATGATAGCGCTGCCGGGGCAGCCGGCCATGGTCACCGAGACCAGGAACGTGGATACGGTCAGCGTCACGAGGGTATTCAGATTCAGTCCCACGCCTAACGAACGCGCCATCAGAACCGCTATCATCGCAGTATAAAAGCTGCTGCCGTTCATATTAAACTGCAGTCCCACCGGTATGGAGAACATGGCCAGCCGGGAGTCGACGCCCAGTTTTTCCGCGCAAAGCTTCAGGGTCATCGGGATACAGGCGTTGGAACTGTTCAGGGAAAACGGAATCGGCGCAAAGGTCAAAGCCTTTTTCAGGAACGGAACCGGTGAAATTTTTCCCGCCAGGGTTACAAACAGCCCGGACGCGAGGACAATCAGCGCCATCCCGAACGCATTCGCCGCCAGCACAATACCCAGGGACAGCAGCGCGTCCGTTCCCGTGGTCAGCATGAGCTGCACCATGGAGCAAAACACCACGAGGGGGATAAATTTCACCACTACGTTCATGACGTCCATGAAGAAGAAGTTAAAGAATTCAATCAGCTCTTTCACTACGTTGGCCCGTTCCCCCGCCCGGTTGACAATGATACCGAAAAAGCAGGCCAAAAACAGCATCTGAAGCACATTCCCGGTAGCAAACGGCTGAATCAGGTTGGCAGGAATGATGCCCGTAATCATATCCAACAGGGATAAGCCCGGCTTGATATCCATATCCTGTTGAGGAACGGCTGCCGCCAGCCCGGACAGGCCATCAGAAAAGAAAAGCAGGCCAAACACAACCCCCAGCACCGTACAGACAAACAGCTTCACCAGGGACAACATAATCAGTTTCCCGCCTATGCGTCCTACATCGGTGGCGTTGGACATGTGGGTGATACCGGCGATGACCGAGATGAAAATCATAGGACCGATGGTCATGGAAAGCGCATTCATAAACATCCGCAGCGCAGATCCGGCCAGCGTGACATTGATCTGTTCCAGCGCATCCGCGCTTACGGTTTCTTTTAACAGAAGTCCGCAGACAATCCCCAGTACAATCCCGATAACCGTATTGCGGAAATCCTTGGATGCGGATTTGTGGATCCGTATGGAAACAAGATTCTTTCCGTTCTTCCTGGAATAACCCACCTCTTCCCGGTGCGCTTTCAGTATGGCAAGGCCGTAAGCATCTTCCTTCCCTTCGTTTACCTCGGTCATTTCCACCAGGGGATTATACTGCTCCCCAAGGGATTCCAGACGCATACTGATATCGCCAAAACGGCGGTGCAACGTAACCGTTACCGAAAAATCCGCCGGATCCCCGGCCCCTTTGGACAGACGGAGGAATGTTTCTTCCAGCAATAGTTGAGCCGTAAGGATTTCCTTTTGGGAAATTTTGGCTCTGGACAATTCCTGTTCCAGCCATCCCATGGTTTCTGTAAAGTTGCTGTTGCTCAATACCACAATGTTTAAGCCTCCTGTTATCACGCCGCTTTTGTCGTTAAACAGCAAGACGTACCGTGACCTTACCATTATGTCCCGTTATTCATCCGGGAAATTACTTACGGCTTTTCTTCTCCGCCTTTCTGGCTTCTTTGGCATCCTTTGCCTGTTTTTCCTTCACCTTGGCCCACAGGTCGATGACTGTCTTCATCCATTCAATCATGGCCAGTTTGCCGAACTGGTGCCAGGTTTCACACTCCGTATTCTTCGCAATAAACGCATTCCATTTTTCCTGATTTACTTTTTCGATTTCCAGCGGGTTCGTCAGGCCGAAGTCACTTTTGAACAGCATATCATCCATGGAAGTGAATTTGCTGTTCTCTTTCATAAATTTTTCATTAAACAGTTCCTGAAAGGTCATCTGCTGCATCAGACGGCCCAGTTCCGGATCCGCTTTGTACATGTCCATATATTTTTTAAATTCAAACTCTATTTTTTTTGCGTCAACCATGTTGTCCTCCTATATTTTAAAACGTCTGCATTATTGTAACACATTTTTTTCTGTTTTTCTATAATCGTGTTTCTTGCAAGTCCGTTTTGGCAAAAAGTTATTCTTTTTACAGGAAATGCTATTATTGTTTCTCATACTTAAGGAAACGCTGATTAAAAAAACACAAAAAAAACTTATTTAAGTCACGGTTTTGCCGCACCCTGCTGTTATGATACAGCTAACAAAAATATCCGGCTGGAGCTGCCGGATACAAACACATGAAGAGCTGATGCCGGTGGACAAAGAGCAGACAAGCCTGACATCAGTTCATTCCGGAAATAAGTACGGCAAAAGCCGAATCGGAGGATTATCATGATGATGCACAAAAAATTACAAAAAATATTGGCAATCGCACTGATGACAAGTTTCTTCAGCACCTCTTTCCTGATGGGAGTTTCCGAAGCGGCGCCGGCCCGTCATGCCGGCGGACAGCGTCCCCCGCAGACACAGCAGGTCCGGCCGGTACATAAAAGCAGTTCCGGCCATCAGGCAAGACCGGCCATGCATCGAAGCAATCCCGGACACCACGGCCCGGCGGTTCGTAAGAACATTCCCAAACAGCAGGGTTCTGGCATGCACAGGAGCACACAGCATCACAAAGCACAGCCCATGATGCACAAGAGCGGCCCCGCCCATCATGGTCCGTCCGTACATAAAGCACCCCATCACAAGGCACAGCCCATGATGCACAGAGGCGGTACCATCCATCACCGCGGCCCGGCCCTACATAAAGCACCCCATCATAAAGGCAGGCCCATGATGCACAGAGGCGGTACCATCCACCACCGCGGTCCTGTTGTAGTGCAGCGGCATCATCCGGCGCCGCCGCCTCCGCACCACCATCACCATAACGACCATCGCAGCATGCACACCGGCGACTGGATCGGTGCATTAGTTGTAGGCGGAATCATCGGCGCCATCATCGCCAACAACAGCCATCATAAGGCAGACAACACAGAATATGTGTACGCAGATTGAAATAAGGAGGCGCTGATAAACAGCACACGTCGCCTATAAATTATGCTACGGAAACCAGAACTAACGAGTAGCGTACAGATTCACCAGATAACTTTACAGACACCTCCCTGCGTAAATACATGACACCTCTCTCTAAAAAAGGGACTGGCAACAGGATCAATTCCTGTCCAGTCCCTTTTGCTTTGGATTGATTGTCTTTGTCAGAAGGCGCGGATTAAGGAGACGCTGATTAAATGAGTTTGTACACAGACGAATTAACCAGTGTTTCCTTAAACAAACAGCGTGTCAAATCCCGGAATCATACGGCGTGTCAATCCCCTGGATGAACTGCGCGCTCACATAGCCCACCGTGCCGTCGTCCAGTCTTACCTTGGCCCATTTAAACACAAGATATTTTTCTCCGGTTTCCTTTACGAACCCCAAAACCGTCAGCGGATAGCCGTTATCTTTTTCGCCCAGGATTCCGCAGTTGGTGTTGGGCTGTTCACGGATCCGCACGCCATCCCCTTTGATGGAAGCCCGGCCCATTTCCTTAAAGAAGCGGATCCTTCCGTCATCACTCACACTCGCATGGCCCAACCGCATCACATCGTTGTCTTCCGGCTGCAGGATTGCCATGTTATTCGTAGTAATCGCATTGGGTCCTTCGCCGCTATAGAAATCCGTCATACGGATATACGTATCGGGATTTTCCAGCATCTCCGGAGCGTTCAGGGTAATGTGGCGATGTAAGTACAATGCGTTGGTGCTGGTCATAGCCGTTCCGGTGAAATTGCTCCAGGTAATTCCAACCCAGGAAGGCTCTGCGTTGTAATCCTTCTTCACAAACAGGAAATAATAATTATGCTGATGGTTTTCCATCACAATGTGCAGATTTTTATCCGCTGTTACGGTCCACATGTCCTGCCGGTCCGGATTGCTCACGTTCAGCACATAGTAGTCTCCGTGCCAGGGTTTCGCATCCTCTTCATCGCTCAGGGTATAAGTATTAGGCGAGGTATTACGATTGTAAAATGCATTTGCGTTTAACGTTTTTTCATATGCGTACAGCAGTGCGGATACCGGATAATATTCCGTTGCATCAGCTTTTTTCACGTACTTTCCGTTCAACGCATCGCTGCAATTGTACGCATTGGCCTCCCCTTCATTGACAAAACCGAATCCCACCTGCTGTTCAAAAGACGTACTGAAAACTTCAGGGGTAAATTTGCTGTTCTTCTTCAACGCATTCTGCATGGTTTCACCCCGCAGACGCAGACCTGTTTCCCCCGCGCCGGCCGTGTCCGTTTTCCAAATATAACAGGTTGCCAGTTCTTCGGTCACGTTACCGCCTCCGTCCAGCGCCTGCAGCGCGATAATGGGCGCTCCGGCGGAAGTTTTCATAGACCTTCCTTCCTGGGTTTCCGAAGCCTTGCCGTCCAGCGTGATGATAAACATCCTGGCGGTCACGTTGCCGCTTTCGTCTTTCTTTTCGTAGATACCGTCTTCGGGCAACATGGCCCAGGCAGAAACCGAAATCAGCAAAAGCAACAATGTCATCATCATCGTATAAAACATGTGTCTCCGTTTCATTCTCGCGCCTCCTTTAGCAAACACTTCTTGTCCAAAAAAATACGCTGGGTACATACTGTATTTTAATCAAAAAACTTTACGGTTCATTTTATATTTTTGCATTGCAGCGTTTTTTCAACGAATCATTTTTGCTTTCTTTTATTGTAGCATAGGTTGTAAAAATTTTTAATAACAATTTTTATTTACCCACACCGGTGAAACAAGATGGCTTATTTTTTCGCAGACCTTATTCCCTTTGCGCAAGCTTTACAGATATAGTATAATATATAGGATAAGAAGAAATTAATTTTTTGCAGGACCGGTTTTAAGGAGACGCGTCCTGCCAGTGTAAATAAAAAGGAAGTGTTACCATGCCTGTTGCAATTCCCGACGCAGTGTTCCAAGTCGACAAAGCTATTTTGCTTTTTATACAAAACAACCTGCGCTATCCCGCGCTGACCCCTTTTTTTAAAGCAGTCGCCGATTACGGCGTCATCATCCTTGGGGTCTACGTAGTCCTCATGCTGTTGTGGGAAAAACGGAGGATTTTCCCCATCGCCTCGGCCTGTGTGGTCAGCGGCCTGTTGGGGGATTTTATAAAAGGTTACCTGAAAAAAGCAGTGATGCGCCCCCGTCCCTTTTTGGAAATACCGGCTCTGGAGCCTCTCATCAAGCGTCCAAAAGGATTTTCTTTCCCATCGGGGCACACCACCTTGGCTTTTGCCGTAGCCTTTATCATCAGCCGCATTTTGCCGAAGCGTTACAGCATCCCCGCATTTTTAATGGCTGCGCTGGTTGCGTTTTCCCGCCTGTACCTGGGCGTGCATTATCCCACCGACATTTTGGGCGGCATCTGCATAGGCTATGTAGCGGGTCTGATTACGGACTTTTTGTATAAGAGATAAGTAAACCTAAAAAGAGGAGGAAGAAAAAGTGAAAAAACTGTTTATGGTCCTGCTGCTCTGTGTCAGCATGTTTGGTTTCTGCGAACAGGAAGCCCGCGCCCAGGATGACGTCAAACTGTCCAACGATGCTTCGGACTTTGTACTTTTAACGGATGTAGTACCGGACGCCATTCTGGAAATCCGTTACTTCTCTACGTATAATTTTGTAGGAGACCGCATCGACGGATACCATCAGCCCACCGCTCTGTTGACAAAAGAAGCGGCGCGGGCTTTGAAAGCAGTCAGTGATGACGTAATGAAAAAAGGCTACCGTTTAAAAATATACGACGCCTACCGTCCCCAGATGGCGGTTTCCCATTTCGTCCGCTGGGCCAAAGATGTGAAAGATACCCGCATGAAACCCTATTTTTATCCGGAACTGACAAAAGACGTGCTGTTCCCCCAGGGTTACATAGCGGAACACTCCGGCCACAGCCGGGGCAGCACGGTAGACCTGACCCTGTTCGACATGACCACGGAAAAAGAAGTGGACATGGGCGGCACCTTCGATTATTTCGGGCAGCTTTCCCATCCGGACTACAAGAAGATTACGAAAAAACAGTATCAGAACCGTATGATCCTGCGAGAAGCGATGCTGGCCCACGGATTTAAACCGCTGGTAGAAGAATGGTGGCATTTCACCCTGAAAGACGAGCCCTATCCGGACACCTATTTCACCTTCCCGGTCAGCGAAGCTTCCGTAAAACGGGAAACGAAAGCAGCACAGGAACTGAAACCGGCTGCGTAGGAGTAACCATTATGCCTGTAACTTTTATTCGCGGCGACATCACCAAACTGAAAGTAGACGCTATCGTCAACGCAGCCAATAACCAACTGCGGGGCGGCGGCGGTGTAGACGGCGCCATTCATGCAGCGGCAGGGGCGGAGCAGCTCCACGCCTTCTGCAAAACCCTGGGCGGCTGCCCTACCGGCGAGGCAAAACTTTCTCCCGGTTTCAACCTGCCTGCAAAATTTATCATTCACACAGTAGGCCCGGTTTGGCAGGGCGGCGCATTTCATGAAAAAACGCTGCTGACCTCCTGCTATCTGCGTTCATTGGAACTGGCGCAACAGAATCATTGCAAGACCGTAGCCTTTCCCCTGATCTCTGCCGGCGCTTACGGTTATCCCTATGACGACGCGCTGCAGATTGCCTACGACACCTGCCAGCGTTTTATCAACGAAACAAAAGCTGACATGGAAATTTATATCGTGCTGTACCTGCGCGGGCGCAATTACAACGCACACGTCCGGCGGCACACGGATTATTCCCGCTTCCCTGGTACGGATATGTTCCGACAGATAGCAGAATACATCCGGGATAACTACCATTTCGACGCAGAAGAGGCAAAACAGGATACACAGGCAGAAGAGATTTCTGTCGTAGAGAGTCTCACTCTTCATGATGTAAACGCCTGTATGTCATGTGATAGTGACTTATTGGATTTTGAAGATAGCGAACCGCCTGTAACGCGAAAACCCGCTGCAAAGAAAGTAAAAAAGTCCGCGTCGGAAGATGCTGTAAAAAAGAAAATCAGTTTTTCGAAAGCTATATCGGAAGAAAGAACGGCCCCGGAGCCTGACGAAGCAAAAGAAGCTGCAATGGGACGCGCTTCCGCAATGGAATCCGCTCCGTCGGCTGCCGGCGGAAAACGTAGCGCTTCTTCCATGCTGCGCCACTGGCTGGAGGAAGATTACCGGCCTGCGGCAAAACTTCCGAAACCGGGAGACTTTCCGGTTGAAGAAACCTTTACGCAGCGTCTGCTACGTTTTATGAAAGAAAAGAATATGGATTCACCGGAAGTTTATACCGAAGCCTGCATAGACCGAAAACATTTTTCAAAAATTCTGAGCAACATTCATTACCAGCCTAATAAAAATACTGCGGTCCGGCTGGCTCTGGCGTTAAAACTTTCTCCGGAAGAGACAGACGCCTTCCTGAACGCGGCCGGGTTCGCCCTGTCCCGCAGCAAGATTACCGATCTGGTTATCTCTTACTGCATTTCCCATAACCAGAGGACCGTGTGGCAGGTCAACGGCATATTGGAAGATTACGGTCTTGCTTCCATTTGAGAAAATTCCTGTTTCAATTTCCGCAGATTTACTATATAATATATTTAATAAAACATAAGTTGACCTATAAGGAGGTTCAGAATCAGTATTTCACTTTTCCAAGGAGGCCCTTATTATGAAAAATCCTGTTATTCTTCACCTTATGAGCAGGGACTATACATTCAGTGATCTGGAATATAATACGTCCGATATCGCTTATTACTATATTCTGCCTGCCCGTGAATTAAAAGAAAAAGAAATTGAGTTTAAAGAGTCTGTCGACGACGATGAACTGATCCTGATTCTTTTCTTTAAAGATTCTTCATATAAATGCTTTTCTCTGGCAAGATTTTCCATAGACTTTTTGTATTGATGACGCAACTGTAAAAAGCACTTCCGGCCAACACCGGAAGTGCTTTTTTTGCGGGAAACGTTCTTCAGAAACACAGAGGAATCAGCGTCTCCGTCCCTTTTTTCAGATAGTATTCCTGCCATGATTCTGATATAATGATTTTACACCCATTAAAGAAACACGAGGAGGCGAACCCCATCATGAAATTCAAACATGCCAAACCCCTGGTCCTGGCCGCCGCAGCAGTTGCCATCAGTGCCGCAGGAGGGGCAGAAGCAGCCGTCAGCCCGGAGAAACAAATCTCTTTCCTTGCGGAGCAGGCCGCCGTATGGGGCGCCGACGCTTTTTACAGAGACTGGCAGCAGGATAACGGCTGGTGCGCCGTCACCGACCTTGACGGAAACAAAAGGCTGGAACTTTTCTTTGTCCGGGCAGTACGGAATCCCGTTCCCCATATGAACGACAAAGGAAGCAATGAAGAAAAGGGACGGGCCCTGGTAGCAACCGTTCCGATCACCATGCGGGTCCGCGGGTTTGAAGTAAGCGCGGACGGCAAAAGGCTGGAAGAACTGAAATTCAATTATCCGGATAAAATCATTCCGCCCAATCTGACAGAGTTACGGGAAGGCTTTTACAATGCAGGCGATAAGACGCGGTTTTATCATACATACACATTAAACCGTGTGCGCGATCTTGGCTTTTGCCTGTACCGGCAGGTCATATCGCTGAAGAACGGTACGGTGGAAGTGCAGACCATTGGAACGGAATACGGTAATTACGGTCTTTTCAATGACGTTCCCACAGCAGAGGCCATTTTCGATTATGCGGAAGACCGGCACGGAAAGAAAATGCAGGAAAAAGAACTCAGCGACTATGTGAAAGCCTATTCTGCCGGCGCCTCTCCCGCAGATTTCAATATGAGGTGGATTTATTCAGAAAAATGGAAAAAGGCGCAGAACACGCCCGGCGGTGTGCGCAACGCCTTTGCAGAAAACTGGAAGGAATTCCGCTGGCAATTAAAAAAGGACACCAGATAACCTCTTTTCCATATAGTCATGCACTACCCGGCGGATTACCGCAAAACGCTGCCGGGTCCGCGGGTTGCGGCTGGGAAACTGCAGCACCGTTTCCAGATAGCCCTGCTCCCCCATCAGCCGCACGCTCACCGGATACACCAGTCCGAACACAAAAGAGACATGTCCCAGCATCAGGTCCGCCGGAGTCTTCATCATGTTACGGAACAGATTCTGACACTGCAGCATCGCTTCATACACTTCATCCGTAATTTCCGAATCCAGAAAAATCTCGTCCGGCACATTGTAAATCGTGCTTCTCGGCGTCTCTACATTCACACGCAAAATATCCAGCTTGTCCGCGTCGCGCAAAATGGTGGCAAAGCGAAGCTCCCGCTCTGTCAGGTCATCCGGCAGCTGAAACACATTGTGCAGCCGTATGGCCTTTTCCGTCAGCAGATAGTCATCATGCGGTGCAATACCTTCTTTCATCTTTATAAAATTTTTAATCAGACCTTCCCGGAACAAAATATCCGCACTGAGTTCTGCATGATTCACGGAAAGCGCGTCACGGAATGTATGATACCGGCGCACCTGCTCAAACCGTCCGATGTCGTGCAGCATCCCCAGCAGCCAGGCCAGGTCCTTATCGTACCCGGTCATCCCCAGACTGTCGGAAATCACATCACACAGCCCTGCCACACGAAATGTGTGCTCCACTTTTAACGCAACTTTGGCATCGTCCAAATCATAGGCCGCAGTGTAGTCGTGAAAACTTTTTTCTGCCTCTGCCCGGTTAACTGCAAATGTATTATTCATGATAAAACCAACCTGTGTCATAGTATTCTATGCATTTCATGTTATAATGTATTATAAGAAAATAACCGGAAAACTGCAAGTACATCCGCAACGGCAACACGGCAGACAGTAAAAGAAACAAGGAGTCATTTCCATACGCGATGACAGAGGACATTGCATAAACCCATGGAATCCGTGTCTCCGAATTCCATCACATGTACAGGGAGGGAAACAAATGAATCATTCGTTAGTCGGCAAAACCGCCGCCGCCAACATGTGCGAGCGCATCAACAAGCTGATCCGCAACTTTGAAAAGAGCCTGGCGCCGGACGAAGTGGCGGCCATGAGCCTGGCCTCGTTCTCCAACCGGCCTATCATCATCAAGCGCCTGGGCTACTGGAACCCGGACCTCATTGTGCTGTACGGTTTCGACCCTAACACAGGAGAAGCCCTGAAAATGATCCAGCACATCTCCCAGTTTACCCTTTGCCTGATCACATTAAAGCGTCCGCCAGACGATGAGCCGCTGCCGGAAGAAGAAGAGGATAAAAAGCAAAGCAGCCGCCGCATCGGTTTCATTATTAACGAAGAAGAACAACCATAACATTAAGGAAACGCTGATGAAATCGTCTGCACGCTGACCCGTGCTTTTTGTAACTGAAACTCCCCCATCACGGAATAAAAATATACAGCGCTTGTCCGCCGCACAGCAAAACGGCAAGCGCTGTATTTTGTTTTATGCAATCGGGCTTCCCTTCATGTGTTATCTCAATATTTCAGCATATATTTTTTATTGAAGAGTTCCGGTTCCTCGCGGAAGAGGATTGTGATGGGGAGCGGCCTGGAACCGGCATGGAAGTCCCCGCTCCGGAAATGAATCGTTACGCCCTCCGTGGTCATGATCCAGGGCAGGAATTCCATGTCAGAATCGTCTTTGATCCTGCTCAGAATCATCCGTCTCGGATTTTGTCCCAGGACTTTCCTGCCATATTTCTTTGTCAGCCTTGCCAACAGCGTATCGGCCAGTTCTTCCTTCGAAAGTTTGAACACGTCAAGACTGCTTAATTTTTTTCCTGTTTTTGCATCATAGTTCAGGCCTTCATAGCCCCACCGTTCTCCGGCAAGATCCAGGTGAAAGGACTGTTCCAGAAGGCTCAGCACCCTTGCGTCATCGCGTTCCAGCTTCACAAAAACGAGCCAGCGGCTGTTGCGGATGTCCCGGTGCCCTTTGGCGGCAAGCTCTTTGGATTCCCGCATGTCCTTATCGAAAAAGGAGCGGAGCTGGTCACTCTCTTTTTTGAGCGACGCGATCAGGTGCCCGTGGGAATCGTCTTTGGAAGAAAAGACCGGCCACTGGACCTTCAGTATAAGCCCGTCCTTATCCGTCACATCAATGACGCTGTCTTTCACCTGCAGCCATTTTGAAGCGCTTACGTTGGAACGGAATTCCGGACCGGCAGCTGCTGCCAAACTGCAAATCATCAGAAATAACACTACAAGGATACCGGTAAGCTTTTTCATTCCATACACCTCCAGTGATTTGTAAAATCTTGTTTACTCATCGTTTCGCATTATTACAAAAGCGTTTCCTTGTGATCCAGAATTGTCTTCCCTGCCGTGCACGCCGGACAGAAGCAGATTTTGGCCCCTGTCGCTTTAACTTTTCTCGCGGTTTCCGCCATGTTCGCCGCTGTCTCCGCGCCAAAAATCTCTTTGGCCGCATCGGAACAGAAAAACGCCAGCGTATCATCTATACTCTGCACATCTTCTTCCAGTTCCGCAATTAAAATTTTCCCGGCAGCCTTTTCGTCAGCGGTATCCAGCGCCGCCAGATATTTTTGCGCCGCGTCTTTTAATTCCGGGCAGCAGCTGGGCGCCGCCAGAACTTCTTTCACTTTCTCAACAATAAAATCGCGCTTCGCATTTGCCATAATGGTACCCTCCTCCGGCCAACAATAAAACATGAAATATGTGTATTATGTATAATCGCTTTACACAAAGGCAATCTCCTGTCCGTCACCAACGCAACGTTCGTTCTTTGCCACTTTACTTTACGCCTTTCTGCTCAACTCTATTATAAAAGAAAATCCTGAAAATATACAACCGTTTATCCGGAACAGGTAAACCTTTACGCCAAGGTTACGTTACACCAATTTCCCATATTGGTTTCGCGACAAGTTGCCATTTCTAACAGCAAGGCTTTTACATATAGCTTACCGTCTGTTCCATCAGTTTTCTGTTCGTATGGTTAGGCAGCGGTCCTGCGCCTTCTGCCGCATAACCCAGGTCCATCACCATCAATACTTCTTCATTTTCCGGCAGCTCAAGAGCTTCCGCCAGTTTCTCCGGATCAAAGAAATTGATCCAGCAGCTGTCCACGCCTTCATCCGCGGCAGCCAGGATCATATGCGTAGCCACGATGGTAGCGTCCTCCACCCCGGAGTCCCGTTTGCCGCCGGGATATGTGAACACGTTGTTCTTATCATAGGCAACGACCAGTACAGTAGGCGCGCCGTAACGGCACGGCGTAACCGCATCAATTTTGGCTAACATCTGTTCCACCTGCACCACGTAAACATGCTGTTCCTGCAGGTTCTTTGCCGTCGGGGCCAGTCTCCCTGCTTCCAGAATCGCGGTCAGTTTTTCGTTCTCTACCTGCCTGTCGCTGAATTTTTTACAGGAATAACGATTCTTAACAACTTCCTTGAATTCCATTTTTGTACACTCCTGTCTATCCTTGTAATATTTTACGCAGACCTTCCGATATCTCGGCCCGTCATACTCACCGTTTCCATTTTTATAATACTATTATACCAAATAAAGAGGTTGACTTTCCAACCATCTCTTTATAAATTTTTTCCCTTTCTTACGGGGAGACTGTAACCCGCTTCACGTTATCGCCATAAATCGTCTTGAAATCATCCCGCATGGAAATGACATTCCAGCCGTATTCGGCAGCAAGCTTTCTGCATTTGTCGGCCTTTTCCAAATTGCCGAGCTCCCGCTGCAAGTCGTCGCACAGCACAAAGAAAGCGGCGCTCTTGTACTTATTTCCATAGATAGCATAGTTAAGCATACTGGCATCATCACGGGAATTTCCAAAAGCCAGCACGGGCTGCTTACCGATTTCCCGGGCAATAGCTGTCACCTTATTCATCTGCAGGTTTTTGCCCCGATACTTGCCGCGTACCAGATAATCATCTTTGCGATACACATACTTCAGCCCGTCGGTATTGCCCTGATGCGCTGCCAGAATCGCATTGTCCGTGCCAATGGCGTTAGCTTTCGGAATTGCCAGCATATCGCAGACCAGTATCCTCACCAGCTGCCGTTCCGAACCGGAAACAATGTACACCTGGAACTGGTTCGCCTGCAGATATTTTATCACTTCGACCATCGGAAGATAAAATGCTTCGCCCCAGGCAAGATTCCCAAGCCCTTCAACGGGTTTAGCCATAAATTTCTTTACGTAGGCGGTGTATTCCGGATCCGTCAGCCCGGAAAAGACTGAAGCAAAATGCGGAGAACTGCTGCCCGGCTTTTTTCCTGTATTCTTGTTTTTAAGCCATGCGTCCAAAGCCTTCGCGAACTGCCTGTCCTCTGCCGGAGCCGTATAGCTTGTATCATGCAGGGTACGGTCCAGGATCAGCATCTGAGACAAATAGTAAGGCGCGGTCTCGCAAAGGATGGTACCATCCATATCAAAAACTGCTACGCGGTCTTCTACCGGGATATAGCTCTTACTGTTTTTCTTTGTGATCTCCTTGACGTATTTCGTAAGTGCCTGATAGGACGCGGCATCCTTGTTCCAGCACTTGAAATTACTTCCCCTTTTGTTCACGGTAATCTGGCCGATCTCGGCGCGAGTGGCCGCATCAACGTCACAGATTGCCCCAAAGCTTACCGCAGCAGCCAGCACAAAGGCCAGCAGTTTTTTCTTACTCAATTCCACAATTCTCACCCCGCTGTTCAAGGCAATTGTCGTTTTGGTATCTTACAGACAATCCACTATGAAAATTTCGATTATTTATAGTATTATAACATAATTACAACAAAACGGCCTTGGAAAATTGCTTTGCTCTTGCGTAGGTTCCTATAACAAATTAACTGATAAAACACCACCGGCTTCACTTATCTGTAGTAATCCCATGGCGGTTTTGATATAATTAAAAAGCAGGAAGCCCTGATTATTATGGAAACGTAAATACTATTTTACAAATTCGGTACTAACAAGGCAAAGGAGGCAGTCCGTTTATGAAAAAATTGTCAAAAATTGCAGGTGCGGTAATACTGTGCGCAGCAATGCTGTTTTCATTCGCCGCCTATGCAGGCGGCAGTGGCGGTGCAAACAATGTAGCCGGTGAGGACGCGTTCAAGACAAAGATTAGCAAAACCGTCGGGCATGGGAACAAAGTTTATTTTGCAGGCCCGATGTTTAACCAGGCCGAAAAGGAGTACAATTTAAAAATCACAAAATTACTGGAAGAGTTCGGCTATCAGGTCTTTTTACCCCAGCGCGACGGGATCGAAGCGGCGAAACTGGAGGGTAAGACAGAGGAAGAACTCATTAAGATGATTTTTGACCTGGATGCCGGACAAGTCAGAAAAGCGGATATCATCTTTATGAATATAGACGGCCGTGTCCCCGATGAAGGCGCCTGCGTGGAGCTGGGTATCGCTTACGGTATCGGCAAACGCTGCTACGGTTTCAAAACAGATTCCCATTCCGTAGAAATGGGGCTTGATATGAACCCGATGATCAGCGGCTGCATGATTAAGATCTTCAAAAACTTTGACGGCGATAAAATGATAGAAGAACTGAAACAATATTTATCCAAACATAAACTGTAAGAAACCCCATATCAGACTATATACGCCCATATTCCCGCATTACGCAAGGATATGGGCGTTATACATCGTTATATGCATTTATATGGCAATATTGTCAATACCTCTCCTTTATTTGTTCCTCACGGAAGTACGCCGATGGTCTGGGAAATCAGCACCGTCTGTTCTTTGGAAAGACCCGCCGCTTTCGCAAAGGCTGCCTTATCAACGGAGCCGCGCACACAGGTTCCCAGCCCTTCACTGGCCGCCACCAGCGCCACGCTTTGCAACATCGTACCTGCCACCAGGCAGTTATTCGCATGCTGCCGTTCCGGGTTTACCGGATGGGACGGGTCTCTGGGCGGAACCGGATTGGACACCAAGAACAGCGTCAGCGGAGCCGTGTGGACAAAGGTCTGCTTTGCATTAATCTGCGGGCGGAAATCCACCGGAGAAACCATATGCAGTGCATGGGCTTCCGGATCATATTTATAAATACCATTGGCCATCACCGCATACACATCAATATTATAAATCCCCCTGGTAGTCGGGTGCACACGTTTTCCGGACTCCGACCGGTTGATGCCGTCGGCCGCCCACAATAACGCGGACAACTGTTTCTCCTGCAACGCCGCGTCAGCAAAGCTGCGGGAACTTCTCCGGCGGTCCAGCGCTTCCATCACCGTAAGGCCGTCTTTGGTAAACGGTGCAGGCAGCGTAATGACAGCAGGCGCTTTCGTCTCCGCCGCCATCGCCTTTACCGGCAGCACCACGGCGCCGGCCAAAATGCCTAAAGCGCAAACCGCAACAGAAAGCTTTTTCAAATTATTTACGGTGAACATTTTTATCAAACACCTCACTCCAAAAAAAATAATTAAGAGCCACTGATTACTACGATATCATTGTTTTACTCTTCTTCCCGCATCTTTTTCCTCACGTACTTCAGACGCAGAAGTAAAATCAGTGCGGAGAAGAAGAGCCCGATATCCAGACTCTGCCAGTAAGAATAGGGACCATGGCCTAGCCTGTAATCCAGAAAAAGCCCCAGCGGCATGCAGATTGCCCAATAGGCGATGAGACTGGAATAAAACGGAGCATTGACGTCTTTATATCCCCGCAGGATTCCCTGGATGGGAGCAGCCACCGCATCTCCCATAATAAACAGGCAGCTGTAGGCAATAAAGCGGACACATACCCCGACCACCTCAGGTTCTGTAACATACATGCCGGCAATGGAGTATCGCAGCAGAAAGCAAAGGGACGGAAGGATCAGGGCGCAGGTCCAATTGAAAGCCAGCCCCACATTGGCGTACTGTTCAGCATTGATCCAACGCCTGGCGCCGGCCTCGATGCCGATTAGGATCGTCATGCTCATGGAAACACTCAGCGGGAGCATATAGACAAAGCCGGCAAAGTTCATAGAAGCCTGACTGGCCGCAATGGCAGCGGTACCGAAACGCGCCACCATAAATGCAACCACGCCGAAGATGCCGGTCTCCATAAAGATGGACAGACCGATGGGTATGCCGATACGCAAATATTCCAGTATAAGATCTCTGCTGAACCGGCTGCTTTGGCTGCAGCAGGCGGAACCATCCGTCCTCGTTGCCGGATTATGTACCGGACTGTTTGCAGATTCCGCTCTGTCTCCCCCTTTTCCTTTCGCTTCCGGCTCACGGGAAAGTACCGTGACTATATGAATGTCACGGTACAAAGGATGCCAGCGGATAATCAGCGCAAACATTCCGAACAGAAACCAGCAGGTGATACCGGTGCCAATCCCGGCGCCGATACCTCCCAGCGGAGGAATTCCAAGTTTTCCGAAAATCAGGATGTAGTTCAGAATGATATTCAGGGGCAGGGTCGCCAGATAGACCTGCATGGTGAGACGGGTACCGCCCATCGTATCGATAAAAGAACGCAGCACCGTCCCCATGAAAAACGGAATGATACCGATGCCAATGCCCGCCAGATAAAACCTGGCAATATAAGCCACCTGCGGCTCCAGTCCCAGCCTTCGGATAAAAGGTTCCAGAAAACAGAAACCTGCCGCAAAACAAAGAAACGAAAACAACAGGGCCAACAAAAGCCCGTGCCGGACGACGCGCCCCGTTTCCGCCTTTTTCCCCGCCCCCAGCAGATGGGCCGTAAGGGGTGTAGCGGCAATTAAAATCCCGTTTATCGTCGTAAAGACAGGCATCCACAGATTGGTTCCGATGGAAGTACCTGCCAGCTGTTCCGCTCCGGCCCGTCCGCTCATGACCGTATCAAAAAAGTTCATTCCCATAATCGCCGACTGCGTAACGAGGATCGGGATCATAATACTGAAGAAGTGGCGGAACTTGTAACGGGCATCCTTCCCGAAAAGTTTTTGTGCAAAAGATTTCATTATAACTCAGAATAATCTTCGGGGATGTTATACATTGTTATATGGCAATATGCTCAATCCATTTCCTTTAATTGCCCTTCAGCGCGGCGCCTTCCTTAAACGCCTGGCCCACCTTCTCGCCGCACACATAATACCCGTGCCGGAACGTATCATAAACCAGCGCGTTCAGCTTCGTCACGTCCACCTTGCCCTCAGCGTCCAGCACCCGCTCCTCCGCCGCCGTGTTCACAATCTGCCCTACCACACAGAAAAAGCTTCCCTTCTTCAGCACATCGGCCAGCTCGCACTCCATCACCAGCGGAAATTCTTCAATAACAGGCGCGTTGACATGACTACTCTTCACCGCGGTAAAACCCGAACGGGCAAACTTATCCGGCACCTTATGGCCGGAAACTATGCCGAAGTAATCCGCCGTAGCCATATGCGCCTGATCCGCTATCGCCACGGTAAAGGCCTTTGTCTTTAAAATGTTTTGCGCGGTCTTGTGCCCTTCATCCAAAAAGAGCGCGATCTTCTTAAAATCGCAAATCTGCCCCCAGGCCGCAGTCATCACGTTCACCGTCCCGTCCTCATTGTACGTTGCAATCATCAGCACCGGCATCGGGAACACCGCTTCCAAAACACCTAAATCTTTTTTCATCTTGTTTTCCATCCTTTCATCGCAGTAATTTATTCTTCTGTTTAATCAAAACGCAATTACTTCATAACGTTTACGGTCATCTTTCCTTTAAATCGTTACAGCAGTCACTTCACCTGCTTCGGTTTCTCCGAGAGATGATACCGGAAAACATAAAAATCATGCTTTTCCGCAACGGAGATATGGATACTTCCTTTTCCCGTCCAATAGTAATCGTGCTGCACACAACCCCCGTTAGACTCCACGTACGGTTCCTCTGCCTGAATATACGGCTTGCCATACCGTTTTTCTATATCCCGGATCATTGCATCGTAATACGGAAGGCCATCCGTAAAGAAAATTTCATATACAACAGCCTCCCTTTGGGGAGAACTGTAATTTTTCTTCACATAGGCAGTTCCTTTCACTACGTGTCCATACCAGTCACCGGAGAAATCAATACCAGTATTACCGGAAGCATCGGCTCCCGCCAGCTTTAATTCTTCCGGCCGGCGGCCAACCCATTCCAACGTTTCCCAAACATTTTTAACTTTTACCACCTGGCTTTGTTCAATCCGGGTATCCACGGCAGCCCCTCCTTTTACGTCCAGCGATGACAGAGCGGTGACGGCAGATGTTTGCGTTTCCGCTGCTGCCATATGCTGCGGCATAACCAAAACCCCGAACAAAATGCCCAACGCGCAAACAGCACTGAATAATTTTTTCCATTTTGTTTTGGTCCGGTGTCTGTACAAGTATGCGTCTTTTTCAAAATCCATAGCATGAAAAACTGCCTTCTCATTCTTATTATGCATCGGCATCAACCAGTCCTCTATATTTTGTTTGAAACAAACTATTCGGCTCAATTATATTTTACCACATACCATGTACCGGAACAACTGACCCGCGTAGCGCGGAACCTGGTTCCGGTAACAACAAAAAACAGCGCCTGCCTGAAAAAAAGCAAGCACTGTGTTTCATTTTTGCATAAATTCTAATTCCCCTACACCACCCTCGCCTCGCAGTTCATATCCGGTAATGAATCGTAACCAATTACAGTGCATTCGTACGCAATCAGGGCCTAACGATTCTTTAGCACACGCCCGTTGTGTGAATAATTGGCAAATTTCTCTGCACTTGCAACTCCGGCAGTTGCCGCCTGATACGCCCCCTGCAAGACTACCAACTATTTAATTAGCGCCTCTTAATTATGATTGAACAAAAGCTTCACGGAAACCGGCCGATTATTTTTCCACCAGTTCCGTTTTCCAGTTAGTCTCCTGGAGCAGATTGTCCAACAGGCGGATCTCTTTCGCCAGCTTGTCCACCGTCTTTTGCAGTTCAGCCGCTTTAACGACGGCCTTCACTTTAATCTCCGATCCTCTTGCCCGGTATGTGTTGTTGCCTGCAGTATAAACGAGCTCTTTATACGCAGAGTACCGGATGCTTAACGCATCTTTCCTAGCAATGATTTCGGTCAGGCTCATGCCGTTAGCCTTTGTGTTGCAGTTTGTTTCATTGATGGACGCCATCAATTTTTCCAATCTGTCCGTCGCGCTGTCCAGCTCATTCAGCAGAACCATCGGATCTTCCGCCGGTTCTTCCCCCTCCTGCACCAGCAGACAGTTTTCCAGCCGGCGCTTCAGTTCGCTGATTTTTTTATTAATGTCTGCACGTTCCTGCAATGCTTCTGCTAATTTCATGTCTTCTTCCTCCTGTTTCACATTTATGAATCCATAACCGCATCTCTTACCATTAAAAGTTCTTCCTTTTTCGTGAGCCGTGTCCCTGGCAACAACCTGCCCGGTAGGTTCACTCTTTTCATTTACAATATCTTTTGTTTTAAACTAATGTTCGGATTTATTGTAGCATACTTTTTTTAAAAAGAAAAGCGGCAACCATTGACAAAATGTTAAAAGTTGCCGCTTCAATGTAGATTTAACTATAGAATTTTACTTAAGGAAACACTGATTAATTCGTCTCCTTAAAACTTAATCACTTCCGGTTTTTCCGTAAACGAAGAGAACGTGGCCACCGCATTTTTAAAATACAGCACCTGAGTATTGTCGTCATCCGCGCTGTACATGCTTTTCAACGTGGGGAACTTCTCCAGCATGGCAACTTTCACATCACGGTTGTCATCATTCACCAGTTCACCGGCAACCCGCAGCCATTTCCCACCGTTGAACGCGCAAATCTCCACCTTCGGATTCACGGCAATCTGCTTGGAAACTTCTTTCACCTTACCAGTCTGGATATAAAGCTTTCCATCATACAGCAGCGATGTGCCAAACGGACGACACCGGGGTTGCTCCCCTTCCACCGTCGCCAGGTAATACACATGCGCTTCATCAAGGAACTGACAAACTTTTTCAATACCTTCCATTTGAAAAACCTCCTGCATTAAAAATAAGTTCCGTGTTTCTGTTTTATATAAAAAGTGCATTAAGTACAGGAAGTACATCCAAAAGTACATGCCCCCTAACACGCCCGGGCACTGGCTTTTGACATACCGGATGTACTTCATGTACTTTTTTTACTATTGAAATCATATAATAAAAAAGTCTGTATATATAACTATAACGTGCGGAAAAAAGTGCATTAAGTACATCCAATTCACACAAACCGCATTAGCACTGGGCTCAGGCCCATGTACTTTTTTCAGAAAAAGTGCATTTCCATTTCAAAAAGTGCATTTTTACTTTAAAAAGTGCATTAAATTCACTAAAGTTCACTCAAAGGAGAACAAAACAAGATTATACGACAGGCTTCCCGTGCTAATTCTTTTGCTGAAAATGTTTTGGGAAAAAACTATCAGTTGCACAGCTCAAAAATACAGCTTATGATTATTCGCTCTTTATGACAAAAACTCCTGCAAAAAAAGAAAAATAATTTATTATTATTTTATACGCCTTTCTCTTACTGCTTCTTCAAGTAAGCTATTCGTTCATGACGCCTGACGTTTGTCTTCGCAAAAATCATCGCACACAGCCGCAGCTTGTTTTGGTAAATGAAAACAGGCTGCGGCTTCCGTTTTTCACCACATATTATATACTCGCACAAACTTTTCCGGTTCCACTCCCATCTCCATGTACCGAAGCAAAATCTCTGCGCAGGCCCGGCTGTCACTATCCGCATGGTGATGGTTAAGGCAGATGCCATAGTAATCACACAGGTCATTCAGCCTGTGACTGATTCCCGGACAGAGCCTGCGGCCCATGACTACAGTGCACAATCCCCTGACCTGCGGTTTCCACGCAATGCCGTAATCATGCAGACATTTGCGAATCACGCCCATATCAAAGCTGGCGTTATGGGCAACCAGAATACCGCTGCTCATGACCGGCTCAATTACTTTCCATAGCTGCGGGAACGTGGGCGCATCCGCCACAAGCTCCGCACTTATGCCGGTCAGTTGCGTGTTGAACCAGTCAAACCGCTGCCCCGGATTCACAAAATAAAAATACTCTTTTATGATTTTTGCATCTTCCACCACACTGATGCCGATAGCGCTTATGCGGTTGTTGTACCGGTTTGGCGTTTCCACATCAAAAACAATATATCTGGTCATAGTGTAATCCTGAAATAAAATTATCAGGTTTCTCCCCTCGTAGCTGCCTTAATTTATTCCTGCTTTCGTTCAAAGCCGCAAATTGCGACTTTAAAGAAACCAAAATTTAAGTTCACTTTCAGTTTATAAGTCAGCATATTAAATACTCTCCAACTTTTCCAGCAACGCCTCTGCTGCATTTTTCATCAGCATAACGGCAAAACTTTTTTTGCCCGCATCCTTCAGCGATGCACCGATGTGGTAAACCGTCTTTCCGTCCAAAATCAGGAAACGGTCATGGAATGCATTGGAATATTTTACGTCCAGTTGCGGGTACTGTGCGTTAAATACAACTATATCCTGCGCCGTCAGCTTTGTCTTTTGGAATGTATAAATGCTTACAGACACTCCGGACTGTTTCTTTGCTAATAAGTTCAGCGTGCTCACATCAACGTATCCGTCTATCAGGATAATATCCTGCTCTGCTTTTTGAATCAATTCTATAAGCAGGCTGAACGCATCATAAATCTGTCCGTCAAAAAAGAGTTTTTGGTTTGTTTCTTTGTGACTGCCAATATATTCAAAAATTTGATCAAAACGCTCATCAGTGTGCTTTTGATATTCCAGTTGCTTCAGTTCCACTTTGCTGATCCGGTCAAACAGCGCGGCGTTGTTGGCGATGAAGTGGCGCATTTCCCGGAACGCTCGCATGATGAAAATGCTTTGCTGCTCTGCCAATTCACCTCTGAGAACAGTAGCCAGCATATAAATTCCTTGCTCAGTAAATGCATAAGGAAGAGTTCGGCTCTTAACATTTGCGGTGACATTTTGGCACCGCAAAATTTCCATCTCGTCCCGTGTCAATTGAAACATAAAATCTTTAGGAAATCTTCTTATGTTCCGTTTTACTTGCCGGTTCAGGTTTTTAACTTCATAACCGTAAAGCTCCGCCAAATCACTGTCCAACATCACCTGTTTCCCCCGGATGGTGTAAATACGATTACGTATTTCCGCAGCGTCCGGGGTCATAATTTCAGATTCATTTTCCAAAACAACCACCTCTCTCTATTTTTATTGAACAATTGTTCGTGATTATTATAGCACATTCTTCGCCAAAAGAAAAGAGGAAATTATATTTCTTTCTCGCAACCACAACCGGCTGATAGAAACCGGTTTCTTCCGGGAACTTCCAAACTACGTCACTACAACCATTAGATAACAGCAGGTTTGTCAGTTCTGCTCTGCGGACAGCCCGGTATTCGCAGGCAAACTTGCTGACCTGCAGCGTTTCCCCGTCATCAATAATATACTGCGTCAGCTGATAATTGTCATCCTTCCACACCCAGGTTTGGAAGGACACACGCTGCCCGCTCCCCGCTTATGCGGTTATTGTACCGGTTAGGCGTTTCCACATCAAAAACAATATATCTGGTCATAGTGTAATCATGAAATAAAAAAAATACCCTGACGCTATATATTCCGCTTATTAAAACTTTACTCTTGCGATCTTTCATAATTCGATCTATACTACGATCGCCAAAGCAAAAATTATGGAGGCGCCGGACATGGAATTTACAAAAATGAAAAAACAACTTTTGCAATTACAGGAAAAAGATTACCAAAATTTTGTGAAAGCACTTGTTTCCATTGAAACCAAATGTGACGACGAAGAAAAACTGAAAGACATGTATGAAGATTTTATGGAAGATGATACGATGGGATTGCTGGACATTGCACCGGAAGAAAATTTTCCCGAATTAACCATTCAGGAAGATGGTTACAAGAGCCTCTCTGAAGCAATTCGCCGCATCGAAACCAACCCATTTACTGATACGCTGGGTGATTATCAGACCTTACAATGGCTGAAAGAACTTCGAAAACTTCGTTCCATCCTGAACAGACCTGACAAAACATATAATCCGAATGTTATTGCTTTTGAAAGTCTCGAAGATGCCATCGATTCTTTTGACGGCATCCAATCCGTTTCCGAAATCCAAGTTCTCCACTGGCTGAAGCAATTAAAAAGAGCAAGGGAAGTTGCTACGAATTATAAGTACAATGGGGATGAATACATGAAATAACAACTAATGAAATATTTAAACGGATGTCTTTTTTTATGAAATACTTCTTCACTTTTTCCGTCGACGGATATTGGGAGACTGCTGTAGAAACTGATAGTTTAGAAAAAGTAAAAGATGCAACTTCTATAGAGGGGAATCTCGCTACTTCTATTCTGCAAGAAACGGCTTCACATTTTTTTCATACTGTTCATCAAGTTCTTTCATCAAAATCCAACACAAATCTGTGTCTTTATAATTCTTCTGATAGTCCTCAATAATATTAAATCCAACATTAGCATATTCTTCAGCATAATTGAATACTGATGCCTGATCTGTAATTTGATCAAGATTGTCCTTTCCTGCAACTTCTTTTACATATAGCGCAAAGAAAATAGCCTTTAATTCTGATGTGAGAGACTTACTAAGGGTCAAACCATCGGAATTAGTTAATTTTTCTCTCGTGTTAGTTTCAACCCCTAAAGCCATTGCAAACAAGAACAAATCCGACCTTGTAGTATCCTGATTACGTAATCCAAAATAATTGGTTGTATCTAATTTTTCAATTATCTTTTTGTCCTCTTTGGTAACGTAAATTCTATCAGGTTCCTTTGTAAAATAATCAGCCATTGTACTAACCTCCGGAATCAAATTATCGTTGTAATTTCATTGTAACTATTCATTTTTAAGCGGGCAGAAGTTGCTGCAATAGGCTCAAAAACTTTTTTTATGTTTTCTGAGTATTCATCCGGCGTAAACGTCATTATTAACTGCTTAGTTTCACTCACTTTCTCCAGTACAACTGCAAAATTTTTTCTATTCTGACTTGTTACTCGCGCAACAGGCGTATCTATAAACAACAATGCATTAAACCCGGATACTTCATGTAGTGCCAAAGTAAACGCTAAAGCCAACAAAGAACGTTCGGCAGCACTGCAAGACCCTACACACGAATATCCATCCTTATGAATTAAGTCCAATTGGTACTTCTCATCTAATTCAATTTGCGTGTAAACGTCTTTCTTCCAAATAAGATCAAGAAAATAGTCTTTTGTTCTCTCTTGCATCTTATTTTTAACTTCAGTCATCATTTCACTTTCAATAGCTTCTACAATATCTTTTGATTTTTTCAAGAAATCACGCTCGGTTTTTAACTGTTTAAGTTGTTTTTCTTTATCAAATTCTTTTGTTCTTTTAGCTTCTTCAGCAGCAATTTGTTTTTTCAGTTCTCCAATCTGAATTCCAAGCGCACCTTGTTTTTGTAAATTAATATCACGTATTTTTTTGTGACTATTTCTTTCAGTATGCCACTGTATGACCTTTTCTTTGTCCGAAAATTTGCTGATTTGGTCATCAATTTCCTGTAATGCCTGTTCACACTCCTGTATTCTAGCATTCAACTCGTTGTGTTCTTTTAACAACTGCTCTTTATCATGCAAATATTTTTCGGCTTTATCGACTATATGTTCTAACTCGTTTCTTATTAGCATCAACAGGTTAGATGTTTGGCTGGAAACTTGGATTTTATCCAACATATCACGTATATTTTGTGTTTCATCTTCACTTAGGCCATGCCCACATATACTGCACTTGTGTGTAATTAATATTTTTTGTAACAAGTCTTTATCAATATCAGGTGGCAACGAATTATTTTCCCGCTTTTCATCTATAATATCCAACGTTTCTTTTGCTGCCGGATAAAAAGTTAGATAAACTTTTCGGTCACGAACAAAATCAAATAGCTTTTTGGCCATACCAGATTTTTCTTGCATTAACACTTCTTGTTGTTTTTGCAAAATTTGATACTTCTTCTCTAACTCCGGAAGATTCTCCTGACCCTGTAAATGTTCAGTATTCTCCTTTATTATCCTTTCGGACTCCTTTATCTGTTCGTTAATTTGAATAAGTTTGTTCTCTGTGTCTTTTAATCTCTGCTCCAAATCGGCAATAGTTTTATTAATATTATCAATTTGTGGTTGTTTCTTACCAGCTTCAGCATTTTTTTGTGCAATAATGGTATTAAGTCGGTCTTTTACTACAGTCACAATATCAACTTGCGAGATAGCATGAATCGTCTCTTTTATCTTGCTACTATCGTCACTAATAAAATAACTGTCCAACTGCTCGCCATCAAAATAGAAATACTGTCGTATTTTTTCTGGCATATATTTATTTACATACTCTTTTGCTTCTTCTTCCCCTTTATGAACAGCATCCATCCCGTTCACAGTAACAATTACAGAAAATTCATCTTTCATTTCAAAATCATTATTAACCAAAAAGTTTTGTTTACGTTCAAATATTATTTTTTCTTCTTCATCCACTACATAAACTCTTACAATGACATTTTCTTGTTCATTGCCGCTCTCGACCGCGTTGCGTTTTGCCTCCAAATTTAAACGAGGCAAACTTACAGACGCATTGCCCAAATGCGGCTCATCACCATACAAGCACCAAGATATAGCATTTAATATATTTGTTTTGCCTACTCCATTATCAGCACAAATTACATGCAGGTCATGCGTTCCATTTTTAGGGAAATCAAGTTTTAATTCTTTGTATTGTCGGAAGTTAATTATTTCTACTGAACTAATTCTCATCTTTTTCTTCTCCTATACTTTTTTCTAAAAGTTCCTCATATTTCCCTTTGTACCAACCTTTTTTAGTCTTGGCCGTGAATTCGTATTTGAAAATCTCTAATAGGAAATTGCGTTGCATTTCGTCATCTTTAGTTTTTTCATTAAGTTTCATTAAAATGTTCTTATTCATGGCCATAATCATGTAACCTCCATATCCTTTTATCAACTTCAACTCGCACACTTGCATTATTAATCGCGTTTGCCGACATATCCTGTACTCGATACAATTCTTTTTTATAAATTTCTATCTCAAACTGTATTAATTCTTTGCTTAACATTTTGTTGAAACTCGGTTCCACAACAAAATCATAAATGTGTGCATCCTTTTTATTTGGCGCCTGCCTAATTACACGTCCGATACGCTGAATATATTCTCTTGGATTTGTACTGCTGGCCATAATGATAGCGGTGTCTGCCGTCGGAATATCTATCCCTTCATCCAGACAGGAAATCGCAACAAGCGCACCGTATTGCTTCTTTTTGAAACATTCAATCAAATATTGTCTTTCTGTCAATCCGTTATATTTAGTCTCTGGCACAGTTCCTTGCTCTTGCGTAATTCTGTGTGCCAGGACATCGTTACTACTGAGTATTTGCAACACTCCGTCTATCTGTTCTGGAGCGGTAAAAACTAATGTGTTCTCAACAGTTTCCATTTCATTTAAGATTTTTTCTAGTGCTCCATATTTCTCCAACGCATTTTTTTGTATGTTTGCTCTGGCAAAAAGTAGCATTTCATAGCGTTTTTGATATTCATCACTGTTATCACTCCTATTGGCATACTTGTACAAATTTTTGATCCTTTGTGTCAGCTTCTTATAACTTTCCAGTTCTTCTTCTGTCAGTTTGACAAACACAGGATGATAATAATACTCTACCAAAAACGGTTTGTTAGTTAAGGGATTAATGGTTGTTTGAGCTTGCAAAATAGTAAAACTAAATGGATCATCCCCAAAGTAGCTGTTTAATATAGAAGTTCCAACATCATCAAACCATCGTTGCGGTGTGGCACTCAGCCCAATTCTATATCTGTAAATTGGTAGCAACGCTCTTTTCGTTACGTTTGCACCCAGCCCATGAGCTTCATCACCAACAAAACAAACTTCGTCACCCTTTAAGTGCTTTTCAATAATTTCTACGAAATCCTTTTTACTTGCAGTAGTCTGAGTTGTATAGATGATAACGTAGCGATACAGCCCAACGCTCATCTGTGTAAGCATAATTTGAAGTTGATTTCTCCATTTATGATTGCTGCCGTCCGCAATAATTTCAGCATCAAACAATACTCCGAGATTATCAATTTCATTTTTCCATTGTTTGGTTAATGTATCTTGTGGGGTGCAAATTATTACAACCAATTTGTCCAATTTTTTCTTTAGTTTACTGATACAACCTATCGCGGTTCTAGTTTTTCCAGTGCCGGTAGCCATCTCGAACATCAATTTATAATTATTATTTTCCCATTTTTCGACTGCGTTTTTTTGGTAATAGAACAAAGGTATTTCTTCATCTGACGGCTTACCAAAATCTTTAAACTCGCTCTCTTCACGTATCAAACGCGTTGCAGTTTTCTTGTAATACTTTTTCATAAATGAGTCTTGTGAAAAATCTTTCCCGTATTCAATTAGTTTTTCCTGAACAGCCGTCGGCAGATCGTAAACCTTAACATCCGTTCTCAATCCGTCCCAAAAATCATTAAACTTTTTTAAATCACTGCTTATAAACTCTCCTTGCCCAGGTTCCCAGCTCTTGAAAACCTTAAACTCTTCTACATTGTAAAGCCAAGCAGAAACGGACTCATTAATCGACCCACTAAAAGTGACAATATTACCTTTTGCATCTTTGATAATACCAATTTTTTGATGAAAGATACCTTGCTCATCTTCATTGAAAGTTCCAGTAAGATTCTTTACTTGCACAATTTTCATTTCTAAAAAATGATTAGCTAACATCCAACCAAGAGCTCTAACATGATCTTTCTGAAAATCTTCAAATATATTGTTAACTTCGTTCAATAATTTTTTTGCAATATATTGCTCGGGTTCTATGCAGAATTTTTTAATGGTTTCAAAGTCATCCTGACTTAATCTGGGACAAGCCAATAAACGCATCCGTCCCCCGTTTTTAATCAGGTTTGCCAGGCCCCTGCTGGCGATAGAAAGACTTGTAGAAGAAAAAAAACCAGCTATGCGGTCGTAAGCAATGGCACAACTCAATACAGGAACATAAAAGTCCTCAACTAAGTTGTCGACTCCACTTTCATAGCTGGATTTCAGAACAAGATTATTTAAATACAATTCTTTCACACCAATCTATAGAATTTTTCCTTCCTCTATAGATCTTACCACAATTATTACATTTGATCTTCTCCTATTTTGAGTAGTTCTTGACAAAATTGACAAATCTCTTTCAATTTGTTTCTTATCTCGCCCGTTTAAAAAATAGTTTTGAACAATAGGAACCCTTAAGCATAGCTTTAACGCTAAATCTTTTTGTTTGTTTTTATCAAGTGTTACAAAATATTTTCCAAACTCCGATAATGCTACTTCTGCCCGAGAATCTGTTTTACTCACAACGGCCAAATCGAGTAAGGCTGCCATTTTGGCATGGTTTTCACCGTATTTTTTCATGGCAACATCAGAATGTAGTTTCGCACCTTTTTCTCCACGTTCTAAATAGAAGCCGATTTTTTCAAAATTCAGAACTTCATTCGAATTAACAAACATGCTTAATATTTCAGGAACATTGATTAGCGCATGTTCCAAATTGCTAAACTGAAAAATATTTTCTGCATTTGCCTTTTCGTAATTTATGGAATCCGCTAAAATAGAAATTATTTCTTCCAATGGTGTTTCTAACAGAGCATCTCCAATGGTTTTAGCAACTTCCGCTGTTTTAATATCGCACTCAGCATTTCGATAACGTAAACACTCCAAATCAACTTGCTTTGTAAGGTAAGCCTGAATTAATCTTCTTTTGTCTTTTACCAGTCCGAACCAACATAAACCAACTTTTTTGCAATGTGAACATAGCGGCTTGTTCGCATATCGGCGACCATAACCATACTGTGTTCTGTAAATATTAAGCGTATCAAATTTCAAATCAAAATATTTTTCTGCAATTTCAGGAAATTTATTCTCAAAATCTAACATACACTGATATGCTACACAATTAGTTGTCTGGTCTTTCTTGTATTTTTGATTAGCAATACAAAATTCCCTGAAAGACATCTTCTTTAAAAATTGTGGCTGGTTACACCATCGTGCAATTTGAACATAGAGTTCACGATACGGACTTTTCTTATATGCCTCGTAACGCATAATATATGGCAAGGAACCATATGTCATTAAAATTTTGATACGCTCAAAAACATCTGTTATATCATGCTCGTCTTGAGATTTATATCCACTTATTACATACATTTTACAAATTCTGGCAGAATATCTTCGCCATAATTGTACTTTTTCAATAATTAAATCCCTGTCTTCAATGTGATCAAAAGCAAAAATGAAATCTCCATGATAATGAGCATTTACTAATCGTTCAGCTTTATGGTCTGTCATGAGACGCAAGTCAATTCCCTGTCTGAATTGATAAGGTTTTCCGGTTGCTTCGAGTTCATCAATTATTTCTTCCCATTGACCTAAAGCCATAATATTATCATCCCAAAGATAAATGTATGGCCTTTTCTCATCCATAAACTCTTTTACCGGAGAATGACGAAACGCATGATCATATTTTTTATTCACGCAAAAGGAGCATTTACGAAAACAACCTCTACTTGTAAAACCAATGGAATACTGTAAATAGTCAGAGAAATAGCTCTCTTTCCTTCCTCTTGCTATTTCTGCTTTCACATAATCATTATATAAATCGTAATAAGGCATATGGTGTTCAACTTCGGGCGGTAACTGCGGCCCATCACCTTCCGGGAAAAAGCCTGTTCCACCATATGCTTTCATATTAGGCAAATTCTTTATTTCTTCCGGCACTTTCGTAAAACTAAACACGCAACCCATATAAAGAGCCGAATACTTCGGGTCTTTAGCAGCATCAAACGATGTATATATTAACTCAACTTCATTTCCGTTATCTTTTAAGTAACCTGCTATTTTCATTAATGCTAAATTTGGATGACGCGTACCATGATCAATCAAATCTGCGTCGATAATGCCAATCAAAGCCATTTCGGATCCCCTAAATAATTAAATTTTAAAAACTTTATGTTGTTATTGTACACCGAAATTCAACAGAAAGGAAGATCTCTTGAAAAATTTTCCCATTGGTCTTTCATTTAATCTTCCCCCTTCTCTTGCCTCCACCGCCAAAACGCGCTACAATTAACTTGCGGAAGATGTTGCCTCGAGTCGGAAAGCCGGGGTAAAATTTGAAACAAATTGATTGGAACAAATTCACCATCACCGATAACCTGTTGTTTCAGCGGGTGATGCGCGACAAAAATCTTTGCAAGTATCTGATAGAACATATCCTGAATATACGGATCAGGGACATCCAGTATCTGGAGACCGAAAAGACACTTTCCGGGCAGCTGGGCAAAAAGGGAGTCCGTCTTGACGTATATCTGGAAGATGAGCAGGGCAGCGTTTTTAATATTGAGATGCAGACATCAGACAATCACCGTATCATAAACGGTGTCCTGGAAACAGAAAAAATACCGGTTCTTCCTTTGCGGATCCGGTATTATCAGAGCCTCATCAGTACGGATATGTTGCTGAAGGGTATGCAGTACTGGCAGTTGCGCAAATCCTATGTAATTTTCATCTGCACCTTCGACCCGTTTCGGCAGGGCTTACCCATGTATCGATTCAGCTACCGGTGCAGGGAAAATCTTTCTTTGGAAATGGGCGATCTGACGGAAAATATTTTTCTGAATGCAACGGCAGCGGATAAAGCGACAGATAAAGAATTAGCCGCTTTCCTGTCGTATGTCAACGGAAAAGCGGCAGAGAGTTCTTTCACAAAAAATCTGGACAACGAGGTGAAACGCATTCGGGATAGTGAGGATTGGAGGTTTCACGCTATGTATTACGAAGCAGAGACGCAGTTTCATGAATGGCTTGGAGAAAGGCGAGGAGAAAAAAGCGCAAAGTTCAGCATTGCCAGAAATATGTTAGCAGAAAAAATACCTGTTGAGCAAATCATGAAGCTTACAGGCCTTACTGCTGAAGAAGTTTCAGCGGCAGTAAAGGAAACGGATTCTGTAGTGGCAGAAGAATAAGCTTCAGCGTTAATTGAAAATCTGTATGATACAGAGTTTTGTGTATCAAAATATCATTTTGAGTGTAGTTTTTCGTTTATAAAAAAATTGATAGACTCTCAACTCTTCCGCAGCATCTGCCTGAAACAGGGCAGATGCTTTTTTATTAGAAATAGCATTACACATTTTTTGAAAAATTAAAGACTGTTTTACACATTTTTTAAACCACATTTTTTATGAATTATAAAGAAATACTAAACTTCTTTTAATATTTTTATTTGTGTTGAGGTTTTCCCTCATTTCAATGTTGACTTTTAAAATATTTTCAGTATAATTATAATTGAGAATCATTGTAGGAAGGAGAGTCGTAAAACATGTTACTTCAATTCAATTTTAAAAACTTTAAATCATTTAAAGATGATACAACGTTAGATTTGACTTCAACAAGAATATCTGAATTCAGTAATCATGTAGTCACAATCGCCAATGAACACATCCTTCCTGTTGCAGCAATCTTTGGCGCCAACGCAAGCGGAAAGTCTAATGTACAGGAAGCCTTTCGCTATATGGTGACGTATGTTCTGCAATCATTGAATTATGGCGGAAATGATTCATTATCAGACAAGAAGAATATTGAATTATTCAAACCTACGCCGTTTCTTTTTGATTCGGAAAGTAAGAATGATGAATCTTCCTTTGAAGTGTATTTTATTGATTCAGAAGAAAATGGAGCCAAAACCTACAATTACGGCTTTACGGTAAATAATACAGGTGTATGCGAGGAATGGCTGAATTATAGATCTAAAACTTCCCGTAAAGAATTCAAACAGATTTTTTATCGGAAAGGAAACGATTATGATTTTTCCGGACTTCCAAAAAAGATTCAGGAGAATTTGAAAATTTCTTTGGAAAAGGAAACTTTAGTCGTCTCGTTAGGCGCAAAACTCAAGATTGAAAAACTGAAATTTGTACGAGATTGGTTTTTAAAGAACGAATTTGCAGATTTCGGAAAGCCAATTGAAAACTTTTTCCTTTCGCAATTGGTTCCGAAAGGTTTAGCTGATAATAAAGATGTGCAGCAGAAAGTTATAAATTATTTTGCAACGTTCGATCCTTCAATAATTGACCTCAAGGTTGATGTTTTGAAATCAGATAATGATATCGACGGTAATTTAAGAATCGCTGCAGTTCATAAAATGATTGATTCTGAGGAAACCGCTTCCATTCCATTGCAGAACGAATCTGCCGGAACACTAAAAATGTTTGCTCTTTACCCCATGCTGCAAAGCGTTTTAGATACCGGCGGGGTATTTTTCATTGATGAACTGAACGCCAGATTACATCCTTTGTTAGTAAGAGCATTTATTATCACGTTCTTAGATAAATCATTAAACGTTAATCATGCTCAATTGATTTTCACATCTCACGATTCCTGGCAATTAAATGGTAATTTGCTTAGGCGGGATGAAATTTGGTTCACCGAAAAAGATAGAAACGGCGTTTCTAACCTGTATTCCCTCGCAGATTTTGTAGATGAAGATGGGACAAAAATTCGAAAAGATGAAAATTACGAAAAAAATTATCTGCTTGGAAAATATGGAGCCATTCCGACTTTAAAACATATGGACATGTTTAAAGAGAGGGCAAAATGAAAAACTGCAATCGAACAGGAAATCGTAAAAGTCGAGAACAGTTCTATAGAAAACGTGTTCCCAACTTAGGCTATTATTTTATCGTGACTGATACAAAAGAGACCGAACAAAATTACATGTTCGGTCTCCGTGATTCTATTCCAAAAGAGTTGCAGGGAAAGCTCGTAATTAAAGTAAAAAAAACGAGCACATCAAATCTTGTTGAAGAAGCAAAAAATATGGCTTCTTTGCATCCCCAATATGGAGAAATATGGATCATCTTCGACAGAGATCAGGTTGCAAATTTTGATGAGATTATACATGAAGCAAGACGACAAGGTATTCAAGTTGGATGGACAAATCCATGTATTGAAGAATGGTTCAGCGCTTATTTTGGGGTAATGCCTTTACATAGCGACTCTGTATCCTGTTGTGATAAGTTTTCCCGGCTTTATCTGCTAAGAACTCATCAGCAATATGCTAAGTCTGACGCTAAAATATATGATAAATTGAATCGCTTTGGCGATGAGAGACAAGCAATTAAACTCGCTGATAAGAAATTACGTGAGCATATTGCTGACGGGAAAAACAAGCCTTCAGAACAAAATCCGGGAACTACGGTTCACATTTTGGTAAATGAAATAAAAGCAAAAATACAAAGGTAGATTAGAATATCAAAAATAAATTTTGTAAATCCTGTGGAGGCAAAGGAAACGGACGCCCTTGTGGCAGAAGAATAAGCTTCAGCGTTAATTGAAAATCTGTATGATACAGAGTTTTGTGTATCAAAATATCATTTTGAGTGTAGTTTTTCGTTTATAAAAAAATTGATAGACTCGCAACTCTTCCGCAGCATCTGCCTGAAACAGGGCAGATGTTTTTTTATAAGTTTATTATCTGCATATAAAATAAGTATTCTTTATGCAGAAAGCATTGCATATCTGCATAGACATCCATATAAATATATTATTGTTTTTGATCTGCCAACACTAATTGTTCCGCGCACTTCTCTGCACTTGCAAAAGCAAAATATCTTATTTGCACGCCAGTCAGCTTGCAGTACTTTACAATATTCCAATACTGCGAATGGGAAATGCAGTTATTCTGAATCCAAACCACATCCGCATGCCGTATAATTTCCGGACTGAATGATACATTCTCTGTATCCATAAAACGCACCGTGGGCAATAAGGGTTTAATTACCTTAAGGAAACTGTCGTGTCCCCCGAACACCACTGTGCGGCGACGTGTCTCATAGGGGTATGCTATGGTATCCTCATCCTTAGTTTCATCGTCCACGGAATTCTGGAGATTAAAAACCAGCTGCCGTAAATCCGCCAGTTCCCTGTGCTCTCTCCGAAGCTTTTTCAGTTCCCTTTCCGCTTCAGCCTGTTCCCGGGCCGCTTCCTGCCGGGTCTCGGCTAACGATTCCCGCAGGCTTTTTATCTGTTTGTGGGCTGCCGAAAGACTATTCCGGGCTTTTTGCAGTTCAGCTATAATATCAATTTCTTCATCCGTTTTATCCGTATTTGCCTCATGCTCCTGAGCCTTGGCAACGGTTCCCCAATACCCTCCCTGGGGGATGGGATGGTTATTAGTCTCGCCTTCCTCCTCCGGCAGTTTTTCCTCATCATAATCATCATACCTGACATGCTGGAACAGTTTTGCCTGCAATGATTGCAGAAACATAATCTCAGCCATATCCGTAAGTTTACGGGATCTGGCCTCATCCATGCCTTCCGAAACCATCTTCTGCCTTTCCGTTTCAAAGGGGTGCAGCCCCGTCGGCACAACGTGATGGCAAAGACGATAAACAATTTGCGCAAGGCTCAGCCCGTTATGCTTTTCATGGTAGTAGTCAATCTGTTCCTGCGGTTTCTCTTTTTCCATCCAGCCATGGAAATTGTAGTCCATCCCCTCAATCCACTCATCCCATTCTTCATCCGTCATTTCATCCCAGTCAATATACCAGGGAAGCATCTGATGTGCAAAAGACACAAGAGAAGAACCGGATCGCACCAGCCAGGGTGCGTCATCTCCGTTGTCAATCAGGTGAATCAACGCAAAGCATATTTCCAAGGGGTCGTCAACCGTAAAGCCCGCCAACGCTTCTGCCAGTTCCTTACTCCCGGTTTCTTTCAGGATTTCTTTTTCATCCATCTGGAGAAAGCGGTCAAAATCAAAAATATATTTCTTCATACGGGTGAGCACTTCCTGTCCTTCCCTGGCAAGCACCCGCGTCGCATAATCCTCTACAGCTCCCGGCTGTTCGAAAATGTTTTCCTCATCAAGCACCGGTTGGCCCAGAAGCAGTTTTTTCATCAGATTGGGATTGTCAAGATTCACGCTATCCAACGGAGATTTAGCCAAAGGACCGGCGGCAGGATAGTTTTCCGGTTTGGCTGCCTGGAAAGACGACAATGCTTTCCTGGCAAGTTCTGCTTGCTTCAATTGCTCCGCGATGTGCATCAGTTTCCTGTCAAACCAGGCCTGGCCTTTCATATTACGCGTAACCAGTTCCCAAACTTTGGCTTTAAAGGTCTCGTCAGCTTTTTTCACGGCCTCTTCCGGCAGCAGATTCATCAGTTTACGGTAATTGCCTTCCGGCACTTTGCCCCGGGCGTTTTCTTCTGTGATGATAACCGGCGTCTTGTAACGCTTCATAAGCACGCTGACAGTAGCTTCAATCAAACTGTTTTCATAGCAGGGATGATGAAAATCCGTGGGAACAGCCGTAATTTCAAAATCATAATATTCTGCTGTCTTCACCAGTTCAATCGCATCCTTCAGCTTTCCCGCCGCCCGCAGACGTTCCAAAATCCACAGCGCAGCGCCAACACGAATGTCATGCATTAATTCGTCAATAGTATTGTAATTGTTTATGGGAAGCAGTTCATTGTAGGTAAAATCCTGTACCGTAGAGCGAAGACCGTAAGACGAAAACTCGCGTTCCGCCCGTTCCAGATAGGCCAGAATCACTTGCTGCCTTCTTTTGCCATATGCGCCGTTCAAATAGGAATTCTCTATGGAATATTCTATCTGGCTGGCCTTACGTGCAAACTCCCGGCATGTTTTTTCTACAAACCAACGCTTTTGGTTCGGTGTATTATATTCCGGAACAATTAATATTTCATCTAAACCTTTATTCATAATAACTATTTGCAAACTCCTGTAAGTAATTTCTGTTTTTTGGGGAGAACCCTAAGGAAACGCTGATTAAATGAGTTTGTTTTTCCCACAACACTTTTTATATTTCTTGCCGCTTCCGCAGGGGCAGGGATCGTTTCTTCCAACCTTTATGACCCTGCGTTCCCTATAATCGCCCACAGTTACATAATCATCAATTCCCGCATTCGCATCCACCTGCATACCCATCCTGTTAAGATCCGGTTCCGCTTCTTTCAGCATCTTCGCCATTTGGACAGAACCTGGCACGATTCTCAACGGACCCTTTGGCGGCGGCCCAACTTTTTTTCTGAGAGACGCCGGATCCCATCCCCGATTGGTACGCAGTTTGATGCTGTTCAGATAATCCTGTATAAATTTCAGCATCCCCTGTACAGCTTCCATAGAAGGAGCGCCGCTATCAGGAAAAGCATGATCCATCGCATAGTGAACGGATTCCAGGACATCCAGTTTATCTGCAGAAACCAACGGCCACATGGCTGTAACAAAAGAAGGATCGCCGCCTAGAGATTTGACATGAACTTCCAGGGCTGTCATGGCCGGGGTACGGATATACCCCAATTCAACCAGCTCCGTAATTTCTTTTTCGGTAGGAACATAAAAATCTTTGCCTTCCTGTTGATCCAAAAGATGAATATGTTCCTCTTCGTTCAGATGGATTGCCGCGTAAGGATTCCCTTCTTTATCAGCCTGTTTCAGCATTTGCCGAAGCCGTCCCCCTTCTGCCTGCACAGGATAAAGAAAGCCTTCTGTGTTTCCAAACTTCCCGGTATCCAGCAAAACGCCTTCCATGTATTCCATCAGGATAGAAGTTGAACTTTCCACTCCTTCTTTTAACTCTTCATCTGAGATTTTGTAACCTCGTTTTCTCTCATACATTTTTTTAAGAAGCGCTGCCGGAAAAATCCCGTACAGGAATTCGCCTGCCTGGATACATGCTTCAAGCCATTTCTGATCAACCATATTATTAACCTTCTTTCTCTGAAAATAATCTGCACACTAACCGCAGCCGGTTTCGTTTCACTATTCCAAAATAATTAGGGAACTCTTCCGCAGCATCTGCCTGAAATAAGGCAGATTCATTTTTTAGAAATAGCACTACACATTTTTTGAAAAATTATAAGACCGTTTTACACATTTTTCAGGATTTTTGAGAGGGCTTTTTACACATTTTTTAAGGCGTTTCCTTAATCCCATATGTCACTCCCTGTTCACCAGCCCCGGTACAAAATCTCCGACGGAAGCAGGAACAGATACGGTGCCGTCACCACAGCCAGCCACAACGCAGAGGTTTTGCTCTGTTCGTCCGGCAGACCGGCGCGTTTCAGGATGTAACGATCAAACCGGTAAATACAATACGCCGCCAGCAGGATTGCCACAACCACAATCAAAAACGCCGCCGCATTTTCAAAGGGGTTAAGGCCAAGGCCGTGACTGATCGCCTGCAGCGAATCCGGTTTATGGGAGCTTGTAATCATAAACGCAGCGAACAAAAACAGGCTGCCGATAAAATCTGCAGCAAAACCCGCGGCGCAGATTTTCCAAACATATGTATTGCAAAACGCTTTCCGCGGGACACTGCCCGGAAAGTGTTTGCTCCGCTGCGCATCGGCCGGCAAACTTTTATACAAAACAAGATAATCAATGATAAAGTTCAGCGGAATCAGCAACAGCCAAAGGGGCGAAGGAATCCATACCAGCATCCAGATTGGGAAAAGTATGTTGTATAATGTGACGCTCTGCTTTTTTCGCATGTGACTTCCCCTTGACTAAAAATGAATTCGCCAACTTCCACGAATATTATAGCCGCTTTCCCGTCGTACGGCAACGGAAAAGCGGCTGTAAAAGTAACGAATGTGTAGTAGCAGAAGAATAAACTCTGCCATCAATTGTAAATTTATAAAAAAATTTCTACTCTATTTTTCCAGTCCGTTCAGCAAGACTTTCAGAAAGGTAACATCCTGGGAAATAAAATCCCGGGTTCCCCAGTCTGCATCACGGAATATTTCTATATGCATCCTGTTTTTGTATTCAAGACTTGCAGGATACAGTGTCAGCGCATAACTGCTCTCACATTCCACAAAAAGAGCGGCCTGTTCCGGGGAAAACTGCGGAAACAGTTCCTGTACCAGCGCCTTCAGTTTGTTAGTGGCCTGGCGCATCTCCATACGGAAACGCCGGTGCATTTCGGTAGAAGCATCTTTCAGTATAACCGTGTTCGTAATGCTGAACAGGGACAGCATCCGCTGGTGGCGCAGATTCAGCTCCGCCCAGGCAAGGCAGAATGCGTCACGGTCTGTTACCGCTCCGGAAAAAGTATTTTCCGCATCTTCTACCATACACCGTATATCCTGCAGCAGAAGGGTAAGGAAGATATCTTCCTTGCAGCGAAAGTAATTGTACAGGTTCAGGCGGGAAAAACTTAACTTCCTGCCGATTTGCGAGAAGGTCACTTTATCATAGCCCACTTCCGCGTAAAGTGAGGCCGCAGCATCTACAATCTGCTGTATCCTGATTTTTTTCTGTTCTTCTCCCCGCGCCCTGATAAAACTCATTCCATTGCCTTCCTTCAATTCTTTTTTATATTATTATATCATATCTGTTTTTTTGCTGCATTGGTTATACAGCGTTCCGAGTCTCTCCTCATGCATTCGGTTTGCCGAAGTAGGTTTTCTTCATCTGGAGATAGGAGGCCGTCTGCATGTATTCCCGCAGGCCTTCGTTCAGCTGGTCCGCCAGTTCCTTATTGCCTTTGGCGACGGCAATACCGATTCCCTTATCTTTGTCGCCCGGCAATTCTGCCATCACGGTCAGCTTGCCGTTGTAAAAATTGGTGATAAAGAAACCGGCTGTGTGATTATCCACGATGGCAAAGTCTGCTTTTTTATCCACGACCAGCTTTAACGCTTCTTCCGCATTGCTGCATGTAATCACATTCTGGGAGTATTGTTTGGCCTGGTTCGCATGGACGCTGCCAACTTCCGCTGCAATGCGTTTATCTTTCATGGCGTCCAGGTTGGTGGCTTTCGTATCAACGGAGCCAATCACAACGTTGGAACTGATCAGGTAGGGTTCTGTGAAATCAACCATCTTCCTGCGCTCATCCGTAATCGTCATGCAGGAAATCACTGCATCCACCTGCCCGTCCTGCAGGGAAGGCAACAGGTTGTTGAATTCCAGGTCTACGAAATTCACCTTGGTGTAACCCATTTTTCTGGCCACACCCTGAATGAGCTCCACGTCAAAGCCAAGAAATGTTTTGTTCACTTCCTGATAATACCCAAAGGGCGGATAGTCTGCATCGATGCCCACGCGCAGCACTTTTTCCGCCGCCTGCTTCTGTACAGGCGCCTCTGCGTTTTTCGTTCCGCCGCCGCAACCCGCAAGGGCCAACAAACAAATAACGGTTAATACCAAGCACATAATCTTTCTCATGATTTTTTACCTCCTTACCCTGATTTCAATCTGTACGTAACACCTTTTAAACGGTCACAAATCCTTTACTTGCGTAACCGGTACTGTAGTAATAAAAGTTTTGTAAATAACACGTTGTTATTTATCTTGAGTGAATGATATCACATCATCATTTAAATTACAACCTGTAATTTGTGAACTTTTTGTGACGGATTTTGAGGCGCGGAAAGAGGTCATTGAAGAATGATAAAAAACAATCCAATCTTTGTGGCGAGCTATATTAAAAATCCATGTGGTACAAAAACGGGAGCAGGTCGGCAATCCTTTAACAAAAATTTGGTCATCAAATACCAAATATCAGGCAACAAATAAATATCCACCGGCATAGCCGGTGGTTTTTCCTTTTCGGGCATAGCCCTAACGCTACCGGCAATGCACAAGTGCATCGTTTATTGGCCTGCCAGCCATGCACGGATTACTTGCTACCCGTAAACGGGTCGCGTGGATCAAACAAACTTAACTGGTCATCTTTCCTATCCCGTTCTAACTGGTTGGCAATGTACTGTTGGATTGCTTTTGTGTTTTTTCCCACCGTATCTACATAGTATCCCCTACACCAAAATTCGCGGTTTCGGTACGCAAACTTCATATTTCCAAATCGTTGGAATATCATCAGACTGCTCTTTCCTTTCAGGAAGCCCATAAATCCCGAAACGCTCATTTTGGGAGGGATACTTACCAACATGTGGATATGATCCGGGCATATTTCTCCCTCTATGATCTCTACGCCTTTCCATTGACACAATACTCGCAAAATCTCTCGTATCGCCTCTCGTTTTTCAAGATAGAACACTTTTCTCCGATATTTCGGTGCAAATACGATATGGTACTTACAATTCCATTTGGTATGTGCTAAACTATGTGTGGCATTATCTTGTTCTTTTAACATCTTAATGTCCTCCTAACGTGTTCGTCGTGACTGGCAGGTCATCGACATTCTAACACGTTAGGATTTTTTTGTTTCCTTCCACACTCACCGCTAAAGCTCCACGGAACCTCGCCACTATGGCGAGGTTTTCATAGAGACAAAAAACAGCTGCGGAACAATCCGCAGCTGTTGGGTTACTTGTATTATGTGCAGGAATTTTTTCTGCTGTTTTGCACCGCAGGCAGTGCAAATCTTTCACAGATTTTGTTCCTAATCACTTTGTTTCAAACTTTCTTTTACAAACTTCTTACCACAGTCCGACCATCTTCCACCACATCGGGCCAATGCCCAGGAAGCAGATCAGGAACAGGATAGAGCAGACGAAACCAACTTTCCACCATTCCGGCTGGGTAATATAACCGGAGCCGAAGTAAATGGGAGCCGGGCCGGTTGCGTAATGGGTTAAGCAGCCCATGATACCGGTTTCAACGCCCAGGGCGATAGCGGAAAGCATCGGCGGAGCGCCTGCGGCCACTGCCACGGCCAGGAACGCAGCATATACTGCGCTGACGTGTGCGGACAGGGACGCGAATGCGTAATGCACATACATATTGATGAGACACAGAATGAGCAGAGTGGTCATGGGGTCGATCCCCTTCAGGCTTCCGGAGATACCCGTTGCAATCCATTTTACGAAGCCCAGTTTTGCCAGGCCGGTGGCCAGACTCATCAGACCGCCCATCCATACCAGCGTATCCCACGCGCCTTTTTCGGTGATGATATCATTCCATTCCAGCGCGCCGCGCACCAGCATGAAACCGATGCAGACCAGAGCGATCATGGTAGCGTTCAGACCGGTGAAAGAAGTGGTAGCCCACATGGCAAGCGCTGCCAGGAACGCGATCAGCACGGTGGTTTCCGCGCCGCTCATGGGACCCATCTTCTGCAGTTCGTCTTTGGCCAGCTGCGGAGCTTCCGGTGTATGAGTCAGTTCCGGTGTGGCTAATTTATAAACCAGGTACGGAGTAATAATCAATGCGATAATGCCGGGAAGAATAGTGGCCAGCGCGTAAGTGCCCCAGGTGATATCCAGCCCGGTTACGTCTTTGGCCAGCTTTGCTACCAGCAGGTTCGGCGCCACGGAGGTCAGGAACAGGGACGAGGTGATGCAGTCGCATTCAAAAGTGGAGAGCATCAGGTAGTTACCGATTCTCTTGCGGGTGCCGTCATCCGGTTCCGACTGGAACGCGGTGCAGAGGGACCGTACGATAGGATACAGGATGCCGCCGCCGCGGGCCGTGTTGGACGGGGTCGCCGGCGAAACGATAAAGTCGGTGATAGCCAGAGAATAACCAAGTTTCAAAGAGCTTGTGGCAATCTGTGACATGATGACATACGCAATACGACGGCCCAGGCCGGTTTTGATGAAGCCTTTGGCAAACATGTACGCGCCAACGATCAGCCAGATCGTTGCATTACCGAAGCCGGACAACGCTTCCGCCGGTTTCAGTACTTTCAGGAACCCGGTGAGACCTACCGCAATCAGCGCTACGCCGCCGATGGGAATGGGATGCAGGATAAAGCCGATGATGGTCGCAACAAAGATTGCGAACATATGCCAGGCAGCCGGCTTCAGGCCTTCCGGTACTGGCAGGAACCAGAGTACGATACCCACCAGTATGGTTAACATACCCTTTTGAAAGTTTTTCTTCAACATGATAACTATCCCCCTTTTAATTCTTTTTACCGGAAAGGAAATGCACGGAGCGCCAATGTAAAATTTGCGCAACTTAATCCTTTGTATCTATTATAACTGTAATCACAATATTAGCAAAGACTATTTTTCATTTATTGTACGTTTTTTGTGTTTTGTAGTCACTTTTTGTATAGTTTTTACGATTTTTTGCCTGCTTTTAGAGAAACGGATTTATGCAATGCCGGATAAACACCACGCTTTGCCTGCTGAAATACTAAAAAGCTGCCGAGCGATTATCGACAGCTTTATGATTTCAAGAATTCTTCTTTCAGTTATATACGCTCACTCTTCATCCGGCGCTTCCGTTTTCAGTTCTGCAAACTTGGCGGCCATGGTAGGATTGCCACGCACCAGTTTCTTGATGGTGATGTCCTGTAGCTTATTGTCGGCAAGCTTCAGATGGCTGACAGTCAGCTGCAGTTCTTTTTTGATTTTTTCCAGATTTTTAATGGTTTTATCAATATCATTGATGGCATCTTCAAAATTTTTATCCGCCAGCCTGCAGTCGCGGTCAAATTTTTCTTTAAACCCGTTAAGCTTTTCTTCAAAATTCGTAATATCGATATTCTGATTCTGAACGACTGCCAGTTCTTTGCGATACTTCAGCGAATTCCGCGCTGCATTCCGCAACAGCGTGATGATGGGGATGAAGAACTGGGGCCGCACCACATACATCTTTTCATATTTATAAGATACGTCCACGATGCCGTTGTTATACAAATCGTTTTCCGGTTCCAGCAACGTCACCAGAACGGCATACTCGCATTTCTTCTCCCAGCGGTCCTTGTCCAGTTCTTTGAAGAAATCTTCATTTTTGTGTTTGGTGGCCGTGGTATCCATCTCGTTCTTCATTTCAAACATAATGGAAATAAATTCCACGCCCTCTTCGGTTTCCCGGAAAATGAAGTCTCCTTTGCTCCCCGATTCGCTAATTTTGTTATCCTTCTCAAAAGTTGCGTTCTGGAATCCTACCGGACGCATTTTGTCAAATTCATTTTTGCAGAACACTTCCAGGCTCTCGCCAATCATTTTGGTGGACTGCTTTGCCTTGAAATCTTTGTAGCGCTCAATCTCCTCATCTTTGAACTTGAGTTGCTGCTCATAGTTTGCTTTCAGATTGTTCTGCGCCAGTTCTGCTTCTTTTGCTTTGCTGTCAATCTGACCTTTTAACTGCTCGATTTCAATCACTTTTTGATTGAGCTCATCGGCTTTTTCGGCAACTGCTTTCTGTACTGCAAGATCCTGCTCGGTTTTATTGGTTTGAATCTGTGCTTTCAGTGTTGCAATTTCCGTTTCTTTCTGCGCAACTGCATTTTTAATTGATAGTTCCTGTTCCGCAGATTTCGTTTCAAGCTGGGCTTTCAGTGAAGTAATTACATTCTCTTTTTCCGAGACTTCTTCCTGCAATTTTAATTTATATTCACTTTCCTTGTTGCCAATCTGACCCTGAAGTCTGGAAATTTCTGTGTCTTTCTGCGCAACGACTTCATTCACGGCAGCGCTTTTTGCTTCCCTTGCTGCCTCAATTTTGGCAGCCAGTTCCGCAATTTGCTTTTCTTTCTCAGCCACCGCATTTTTAACCGCCAGTTCATTTTCTGTTGTTTTTGTAACAAGCTGCGCCTTCAACGAAGAAATTTCTGCAGTTTTCTCCGAAATTACCTGCTGTAACTCTTTCGTCACCGCCGCTTCGGCAATCTTCACCGCGTCCAGTTTGCTTTGCTCAAAAGCCTGCTCCCGTTCGTGCAATGCTGCCATAAACTCCTGGTCCCGCAGCTGCATACGGATTGATTTATATTCTTCTTCGCTGATGGTAAATGTCGCATGACATTTAGGACAGGTTATTTCCGCCACTTTTTCCTCCAAAATTCATCTTGACGCTCTTTTGTATTAACATGGTTAGTGATTATTATTTATTTACCCCTGCCAGCTGTGACTTGGTGTGTGCTTTTAATCTTTCCACGCTGGCCATGTTGCGGATAATGTCTTTTACAATGATGTCCAGTTGGGAATTCTCGCTGTAATCCGTCGGCTCAATAAAGTTCACCCGCTGATCTTTGATCAAATCTTTCACTTTATTACGCTTGCCTGCCTGATACACCGCGATAGAGTAGCCGCCGTTCACCTTTACCAGCTTCATGCATGGCACGTCTGTTAATCCGTCGCCGATGTAAATCATGTTGCGGAAAGGAACGGGCCGGTCTTCCTCCGGTTTGAACCGGTTCAGGTCGTCATCGTTGGAAAGGTTCAACACTCCCTTGTTGATGCGGAACAGAAACTGCGTCTTGGTAGTGTAATTCACCACATTTTTCGGCCAGCAGGCCACGCCGTTTTCATCGTAGAGGAACTCGCCGGCAAACACATCGTCAAACTCTTTGAAAATAGAAGAACCTTCAATGATTTCCCGCAGACCGGAGGAAATAATGTAGTGTTTAATAACTACCCCCTGCTCCTTACCGAACTGGTTGATGCGACCGAACCATCCTTCCACACCGTCGTACAGCTTCAAGTCTTTGCCCAGCGCCACAAAGTCGCTGCGGCGGATGGGCTGCCTGTGAATATGGGCTTCATCCAGCATCAGATACATATAGGCCAGGATGCGGTCCATCTTTTTATTCTCTGCCAGGTCAGACGCTTTTTTCCAAAATGCATCAGCAGACATGCCCAGGTTCGGAATGAAGGTGTAAGCCTGCATGTCCGTGGTGCACAGGGTCTTATCAAAATCGTACATTAATGCGATAATCGGTTTTTTGGCTGCCATCGTCTATTCCCTTCTACTATTATTTCTGAAATTTTCGTTCTGTTATCCTTATGCTGTTATTAATACAACACAAGCTTGCGCTTTTTATATTTAAAAAACCTTTTTTATTCCTGAACTATTCACAAATCAATTTAAGGAGACGCTGATTAATTCTTTTCCCATGTTCTTGCCAACGCAGCAAATTCTTCCAGGCTTAATGTCTCCGCTCTGCGTGTTCCGTCAATACCGGCCCGGTCCAACCAGGCTTTTACCTGTTCGCCGGTAAGGCCGCCCATATTTTTTAAACTGTTGGTCAGCATTTTGCGGCGTACGGAAAAGGCTGCCGCCACCACTTTGAAAAAGATTTTTTCATCAGGCACATCCACCGGCGGAATGGTTCTGCGTTTGCAGACCAACACCGCGCTGTCCACTTTGGGCGCCGGCAAAAAGGAACCCGCTTTCACAACGAAAGCAATCTTCGGCTCCGTATAATACTGCATAGCTACAGAGATAGCGCCGTAGTCCCGGCCCCCGGGTTTGGCAATCATCCGCTCCGCCACTTCCTTCTGCACCATCACCACCAGCCGTTCCAGCGGAAGTTTCTGCTCCAGCAGATACATGATGATGGGCGTCGTAATATAATAGGGAAGATTTGCACAGACTTTGAAAGGTGCTGTACTTTTATTATTTGCAGAACACCCTGCACTGCCCGCAGTTGTCAATGCTGCGTCATCTGCAAATTCCTGCATAGCACTTTCATTTACATCATTATGGTCACTACTCTTTGCATTTTCGCAAATCGTCCGTGTTGCCTCAATAACTTTTAAAATATCTACTTTTAAAATATCCCCCTGCACGATGCGGACATTTTCATAAGCGCCCACCGTCTCCTGCAGAACCGGAATCAGCCGTTTGTCCAGTTCCACAGACACCACTGACGCACCTGTCATGGCCAGAGCCTGGGTCAGGGTGCCGATACCGGGACCGATTTCCAGCACCGTATCCTCCGGGGTCAGCTCCGCTGCCTTGGCAATGCGGTTCACCACAGACTCTTCTACCAGAAAATTCTGTCCCAGATTCTTATCCGCTTTTAAATGAAATGCCTGCAGGATGCGCGTTGTCACTTCCCGCCGTGCGATAATAGGTTGAATGTCTTCCATGTGCGCCTCATTCTTCTTCAACTTTTTTCAGAGCAACTGCAAACTCTTCCCGCGTAATCCCATACGTATTCAACCGGCGCAAAAACGCTTTGGCCGTACCGTACCCGATGCCCAGTTCCGCACCCAGCAAATCCCGTTTGTGACTGGCATCCGCACTGCCGGACAGTCCGTTGTCACGCAAGTCTGCCACGCTGAATACCGGTTCCGGATTATATTCATGATGGTGCACTTTGCTCAGCGCCAGCAAAATAGCCTCCGGTTTCGCCTGCTCGATGCCCACATCATCGGGCACCCGCGCGTCTTTTTTGGGCACAAAGGCCTGCCCTGCATCGGGAAACCGCGCTGTCAGAAACTTGCGAATCCGTTCTCCGGACCCGTCCGGGTCTGTGAGGATAATGATGCCCCGCTTTTTGTACGCTGCTTCAATCTTCTTTAATGTATGGGAGTTAAGGGCAAAACCGCCGGTTTCAATGGTGTCGCATTCCAGCGCCCGCTTCACCGCCACCGTATCCATTTTTCCTTCTACGATAATGACTTCTTTTAGCAATATGAGTTCCTCATGAAATCTTTATAATTCATAAGGAGACGCTGATTAAATGAGTTTGTGCGATGACCGAGGACTTTTTGCGACTGACAAGGAAATGGCCCGAAGGCGCAGCCGTAGCTGCGTTGAGGGACATTGACGCAATCAGTCACAAAAAGCACCGGTCAGCGTGCAGACGAATTAATCAGCGTTTCCTTAAGTCAGGAAAAGACACCAGCAAAACATTGTGTACGGTTTTGCGAATTCTTTTCCTGACTGCATAATTAATAAAAAGAAAAAAAGTGATTTATTCCAAAATATAAATTTCTACATCACGGCGCCCCCACTGATAACATTCATACAGGGAGTCCATGAACAGGTCGATGCGGTTGCCTACGATAGCACCGCCCGTGTCCCCAGCGATGGCCATGCCGTAACCGGGAATATACAACTTGGTGTAATAAGGAATCACCCGGGGATCTACCGCCACAATACCCCGTTTAGGCCACAGTCCAATGGAAGTCGTCCCGGAAGCACCGCCGCCCCAGGTGTAAGCCGTTGCTTCGCCGTAAATTACTTTTTTATATTTCACATATCCGTTAGGGGTCAGGACAGACTGCGCCACACCCTTCCGTACAATTTCATTTACAGGTTCAGCAATACGCCGACGGTCCAGCTCAATCTTCTGTTCGCGGCCGGGACGGGTAATGTTTTCGTAAATAACCAGATCTTTTCCCTTCACGCCTTCTTTTTCCACTTTTTTCGTGCCAAATTCCAGCTCAGGATCTTCAATCACCTTTGTCCCGAAGGGTACTTCCACCTCTTCCTTCGAAAGGAAAGATTTCCGTGCCAACACGTGGATGACCAGCCCGTCCGTGATTTTTGTTTCCAACGGAGGATACACCGTACGGCCATCCAGGTTGATTGCCATTTCCTGTAACACTGCACCCACCGTTGTGTTATGCGTCGTAAACTCTTTGGCTACGCCAAAACGGCTCAGGCGTACAGGTTTATGTTGCAAAACGGGCTGTGCCTGGGGAGTTGCAGTCTCTTTTTTGTTTTCTGCAGCAGTCACACCTGGTTTGGTATCAGGCTGCGTAACTTTTATCTCTGCAGTTTTCGATATTTCTGTTTTTTCCTGAACCGGTTTCTGAGGCTGCAGGGTTTCCGGTTTTGTTTCTTTACCTTCTTGTCTCACAGCCGGTACAGGTTTTTCTGGCTCAACTTTTGCTGGGAGATCCGTCGCCTTGTTACTTTCTTCCGCTTTTTTTGTTTCAGAAACAGTGTCTGTTGCCGGTGCGTTCGTTTTGTTATTCTGCTCAACAACCTTTACATCCGCAATCACCCTGTCTCCGGACACGACCTCCACGTTTTTCGTCCGCGGGCCGGATTTACCGGCTGCGTCATCTTCTAATTGTTTCTTGGCCGCTTCTACCTGGCTGGGATCCAAAAAGACCTGCTCCTGGGGCATAACATGCCCGGGCTCTTCGGCATACAACAGACCCGGCAGTATAAAAGTGCTTACAGCGAAAAGAATCCCTGTGAGACCTTTCAGCAAATTGGGAACAATTTTTTCATTTGTTTTTTTCTTCATATTATATTCCTCCGACAGTGGAATAATTTTATCACAAAATTACAACAAGCGCAAACCGACTGCAGGATATCGGTTTGCGCTACCATATATTGCGGAAGGAATTAATTTCCACTACTATTTTTTATTTTTCTTTCTCCGTATGTTAGTTGTACTGTCCACGTCAGCCGGCATACTATACCACCAGGCGCCGGCAGCAATCCAAAGCATCGTTGCCACCTCTACACGCCCATAGCTGTCCTGGGTTTCAGCGGTAATTTCCTGAACAAAAAACCATACACCGGCAACGGCCATGCCCACGATAAACACCCAAAAAAGAGCTCTGGGAAGCTGCCCGGTTCCCGTATCACTGCTGCTGACCGCACCGCACATGACCATGCTTTCTATCAGCAGCAACGTGACTGCCGCCAGACTTTTTATACTGCCATTATCAATATAAACATAGTGTAAACCAAAAATGAACATCCCCATACCAAGAATCATCGGTATCAGGGTTTTGATGGCCGATCCTGTCTTTGACGTAGCTTTCGGTAACGATTCCAGCAGTCTGAAATAGCCTACACAAAACACGAATACAGATATGACAAACACGACCCAGAATTTCCACGACTCAGCCTGAGGCAGATAGTACAACAGCACATAGGAAAGAAAAAGCAGGCCGCCCGGTATAATATACTCCCAAATGTCACGTTCTTTCTTATCTATTTGTTGATCCATACAGTTCACCTGTTTTCTGTTTATAATATATTTTTAGAATAGCACGCAACACAAAAATAAGCAATACCGCAAATAGTAAAGGACCGCAACGATCTGCCGCAGTCCACTGTTTTATCAAACGATACGCAAGTTAAAAAAGTTCCCGCAGCAAAAGCCGCAGGAACTTTTTGTGATTTTTAATGATCAGAAAGCAATCTTGTCAACAAAAGTAGGTTTGCCGTCTTTTACTTCGATGATCAGCGCAGGAACAATCGGGTTGTGCTTGTCATCATAGGTCAGCTTGCCGCCGGCAACCGGCAGTTCTTTCGTCTTGGCCATGGCTTCGGCGATCTTGGTTCCGTCTTCACTGCCGGCACGCTTGTAAGCGTCAGCCAGGATCACAACGGTGTTGTAACCCATCATGGAGAAGAAGTCCGGATCCTTCTGATATTTTTCTTTGAACGCTTTGATGAACTTCTGGGTGGAAGGATCGGTATCATCCGCACTGTATGCACTGCTGTAATAGGTCTTGTTCAGCGCAGCTTTGCCTGCGATTTCGATCAGCTTCGGGCTGTCCCAGCCGTCGCCGCCCATCATGGGAACTTCCAGACCGATTTCACGGGCCTGTTTTACGATCTTGCCGACTTCTTCATAGTAACCGGGTACATAAATCGCTTCCGGATTGGTTGCTTTCAGTTTGGTCAGACCGGCTTTGAAGTCCATGTCTTTGGCCAGATAAGCTTCTTCGGCGACGATCTTGCCGCCGGCCGCTTCAAAGTTCTTCTTAAACGCTTCTGCCAAACCCTTGGAGTAATCACTGGAGTTGTCGCGGTAAATAGCAACGGTCTTCACTTTCAGTTTCTGGTTGGCAAAGGCTGCCATTACCTTGCCCTGGAACGGGTCGATAAAGCAGGCGCGGAATACAAACTGACGGGTCTTTCCGTCTTTTCCTACCGTGATGCTTTCCGCCGTAGCGGTCGGAGCTACTACCGGCAGTTTGCTGGCCGTAACAATCGGTTCCGCAGCCATAGTGCAGCCGCTGGTAGCCGGGCCGACGATGCCGATCAGTTTATTCTGGGAAATCAGTTTGGTTGCAGCGTTACCGGACTCGGAAGGTTCCGATTTATTGTCTGCTTCTACGATACGCAGTTTTTTGCCGTTGATGCCGCCGGCTTTGTTGATCTCATCAACCGCCATTTTACCGCCAGCCAGAGCTGCTTGCCCATAGCTGGCCACATTACCGGTCAATTCATAGTTGGCGCCGATCAACGCTTCCGCAGCCGCCGCTTTGTTATCCGCCGGTTTCTTTGCGCCGCCGCCACCGCCGCAGCCTGCAGTCATCGCTGCCAACAGAACCGCTGCTACTAAAACGCCAGACATTTTTTTCATGAATTTCATAGTTTTCCCCCCTCACCCTTCTATAGTTACAACAAGTTTTTGTTTTACGCCCTTATGCACATTCATAAAGGACTTCATTTCAATATTTGTAACTATTTGCTTGAAATTATATTGATAATCGGAAATAGTGTCAATGTTTTTCTGTGTTCTGTGTATACAATCAGAAGCAACTAAGAAAAAAGTAACATATTTATCATTTTTGAGGTAAAATTTACCGATTTACATATTCGCACACTTTATCAATCTGCTCTTGAAACGTGCCGTCAAACTTATTCTCAAAAAAAGCTCCGCCAATGGTAAAGGCCCAGGGGGCAATGGATTTAAGCTCCGTTAATCTTTCATAACTGTTGACGCTGCCGGCAATACAAACCGGCGCATTGACATTGGCAACGAATTCCCGGTTCAGGCGTGTTGCGTCACCCGTATATCTGTACCCTAACAGATCAATACCGTAAACTCCTTTTGCTATGTAGGTTTCTGCTTCCTGTATCATGTCTTCCACAGTGCCCTCCAAAACAGACGGGCGGCCGGTAATTATTCCCACAAAGGGCATGTACTTAATATGATTCAGCCTGCAAAATTCATTTATGGAATCCGAAAACGTGGTGCCCAGAAGAAAATCGCAGTTACATTCAACCGCTTTTTTTGCACCGTCCATGCATTCCTTTTCACTGTACGCAACCACCTCCAGAAACGTGGTCTTCCCGCAGCTCTTCATATAGCGGAACAGCTTTTTCATTTGTTCCAAAGGCAGCGGTTCTTCTTTGAACCCCCAAAATTTTGCCCTGGAGTTCCTGCATTGATCAAAAATATCATATGCATTATGAACCGTGAGATCATTATGAGTAAGCATGACAATCAATTCCGGCGCGTTTCCCATAATTACATCCTCGTCTTTCTTCAACTGCCGATTTACTGTTTATGATACATCAAACATTTGGGATCTGGGTCATACTCTGTTGTCAATTAAATCTGTCGGGGTAAATCGCTCTCTGTTGTCTGTCAAATCATTTTGAAAATTATCTGTTGTCAATCAGGTCTTTTGGAATCAGGTCGTAATCGTACATTACTTCCGAATGGTTATCTAAAATGAGTTCTTTATTTATAACATCACCTGTTGACCGTTCAATCGTCTCTCTGAAAATTTTGGAAACCCTGAAATACTTTTCCTCTTCTTTTTGAAAATGATGATCTTCCTCAACCAGGGCATACCTCCAGGGGAATTCCGTTTCGCTGCGTAACTCGGCGTGCAGTTTTTCATCATCGCACCAGACATGCAGCTGGATCATCTGATCGGTATTGTTTATAAAACGGTAATCGATGTAATTATAGCTGATAGAAGTTCCGGTACTGAACGGCACTCTTTTCCCTTCTTCCGGAGCCAGCGCATCGGAATGATGATGGAACTCCGTAACCTGTAAGGGACTGTGTAAAACCATATAATGGATCGTATTTCCCAAATTGCAAAGGCCGCCGCCCAGTCCGGGAATTAATTTATTGTGAATGATGACGCGTCCGTCTTTATAGCCTTTTTTCTTGGTCGTTTTTCCTACCGTGTGCCAAAAGGAAAACATCTCCCCCGGGCGAATCAGCAGACCGTCAATTTTATCGCAGGCTAACCGGATGTTCACGGCCTTATTTTCCTGCAGCCGTAAATCAACGCCTTTGCCCCTTTTTATTAAATTGCAGCTGTAGCCCGTAACAACATTCGGCAGCCATTTGTCGCTTTTTGTTTTGGCAAATTTTATATCACTTAAATAATCCTTGATATGCCGTTTGCAGATTTCTTTTTTTAAAGAAATTTCATAACAAATCGGGTGGATCTCACAGAAAAGCATTTTCTAACAGCCTCCGTTTTTCAAGCCAGAAAAGGCACAATCGTACTGTATTATTACTGTATTTTAAAAGAAGAAAACACTGGTTAATTCGTCAGCATGCCCGCCGGGCATGCTCTCACCTGACTGGCATTTTCTTACCGCTCCGTCTTCAGAATATCTCCCAACCGGTGTTGATAAATCCCGGTGATTCTGTAAAGCGCAAGAATGATTTTTTCCAGATTACGCCGGATTCCTATTTTAGTCTCTACTTCAGCGGTCACATATTTTACAAGTATATTGGCTATGCCGCATTTATTGGCGCCGTAAATGTCGATAAAAATCTGGTCTCCGATAAAAAGCGTTTCATTTTTTCGGATGCCCATCATCTCAACAGCTTTCAAATAACATTCCGGATTTGGCTTTTGTGCATCACAAAGGTACAGTGTATCAATATTTCTGATAAACCGTTTCACTCGTTCTTCACTGTTATTGGTTAACAAAAGAGTTTTCAGTCCTGCAGCTTGAATGGATTTAAACAGCGAATCTATTTCTGCTGTTGAATCGGCTCCGTGGGGAACCAACGTCATATCGATATCGAAGATGATTCCTTTGTAGCCTTTTTGCAATAATTTTTTGTAATCGATAGAAAACACACTGTCCACATATTCATAAGGAAACAGCAGGCTGAACATGAAAATACCTTCCTCTAAAAATAAAATCGCTTTCACTCTGCAGACTTCCCTGAGTGGCAGCGATTTTTGACGCTGTAAGAGCAATAAAAAAACGCAGCTACGGATTATTTAATAAACGTTGCCACGTCGTGCAGCGTTTTCCGCGCCCGGGCCCTGGGGGCTTCCTCTCCGTAACCAAAAGCAAGAGCTGCCACCAGCATGCCGTGTCCCGGATTTTTCTTTTCCAGCCATGCGGAAATTTCCGGATACGCAAAGAAGACATCGCAGATCCACAGGCTGCCGATTCCCAATTCCTGCGCCGCCAACAGCATATTTTCTACCGCAGCGGCAATGGATTGCACATTGCAGATTTCCGCCACCCGCTCATCCACAGACAAATTTTCTGTAAAGTCAATACCTTTGCCCCGTTCATTGGAGACCAGCACGACCACAGGAGCCTCACGCATTACATTCACGCTGGTAAAGGCGCCGTTAATAAATTTCATGCTGTCCGGCAAAAACGGCTCATGGGCTTTCACTTCCAGATTCAGCCCCCGTTCCATGACACGGGTCAGTTCTTCTTTGGCCTCTCCCCGTATCACCGTGAAGTGCCAGGGCTGCCGGTTTTTGGAAGAAGGAGCCGCTATCCCTGCCTCCAAAATTGTGTGCAGGTCCATTTCGGAAATTGGTTCTGATTTAAATTTGCGGATACTGCGTCTGTCTTTAATCGCCTTTAATGCAGATACGGAAACCTTCTTTTCGCCATCCTCCATGGTCTCATCCCTCTTTTGCTTTTTTATTTCATTTTGTTAAACAACGTGCGGGCATTCTTCGTGGTCTGCTCCGCAATATGCTCAAAACTCGTACCCCGGACCAGGGCCGCGTTTTTGGCAACATATTCTGTCAGGCTTGGGTCGTTGCGCCGTCCCCGGAACGGTTCCGGAGCCAGATAGGGACAATCCGTCTCCAGGACAAACAAATCTTCCGGACAGGCTGCCAGCACTTCCCGCACCTTCTTGTTATTTTTATAGGTAGATGTTCCGCCAAAGCCTAAATAGTAACCGCGTTTCCACAGTTCCTTCGCCATTTCCAGGGAACCGGAATAGCAATGGAACACCACCTTCAGTTCTTTGGGAACTTCATTTTGGAAAAAGTTAAGGCAATCGCCGTGGGCTTCCCGGTTATGGATCACGACCGGCAAGTCCAGGGAATATGCCAGGTCGCACTGCTGTTTCAACCGCAGCAGCTGCACTTCCTTCGGCTCGTTTTCCTTCCAATAATAATCCAGCCCGATTTCCCCGATGGCTACCACTTTTTTATGATTGCGAACCAGTTGCTCCAGTTCAGTAATATAACTTTCGTCTTTGATACCGGCCAGATCTTCCGGATGCCAGCCCACTGCGGCATACAAAAAATCATACTGCTCCGCCATATTGACGGACGCAACGGAAGATTCATACGTAGTGCCCTGGGTGATGACCGCTTCCATATCATTGGCCAGCCGTTCCATCACCGCAGCGAGGTCTGAATCAAAACGGTTGTCATCTAAATGGGCATGAGTGTCTATGATACCTAATCTTGACATCTACTTCACTTTGCTCCCGCTCTTAATATTGGGCGCGTCCGCCAGCACCAGATTGCCTTCGCCATCTGACGCCGCCAGCAGCATGCCGTACGACATAATGCCCCGCAGCTTGGTAGGCTTCAGGTTCTTGATTACGATAACATTGCGGCCTACCAATTCTTCCGGGGTGTAATACTGGGCAATACCGGACACGATGGTGCGTTCTTCTTCACCCAGCTGCACCTGGATCTTCATCAGCTTATCCGTTTTGGGCACCCGTTCCGCAGACAGGATTTTTGCTACCCGAAGATCAACCTTGGCAAAGTCGTCAATGGTAATTTCACCGTCTGCTGCCGGTGCAGATTTTGCCGCGTCACCGCCCCGCGCCGCTTCCAGGGCCGCGTTCTTCACTTCCGTTGCCGTGCGCACCGCATCGTCTGCCGCCGCGCTGACCCGTGCACGGGCCGAAGCCACCGCTGCCAACACCGCGCCGCCAACTGCTTTGGCTGCATCACCCGCCGCCGCTACTGCGTCACTGGCCGCGTCCGCTGCCGAAGTTGCTTTTTTCGCTGCCGCTTCCTTGGCCGCCAGGGCTTTGGCTTTGGCTTCTTCCGCCTTGGCCTGGGCTTCCGCTAAGGCATCGATTTTTTTAGCATCATTCTTTTTCTCTTTTTTATTATTGGCTGCCTTGACCGGTTCCGGATGATACTCTTCATGTTTTCCGGTTTCCGGATTGTACACCTTGCCTGCATATTTTTTGGTGGCGCCGATGAGGGTACGACCGTCCGGCAGCACATCAATACGCGGATACAGCGGTTCGCCCTTCACTACTTTGGTGCCGTCGGCAATACCGCCCCACGTTAAATCTTCCAGCAGGTTCTGTTCTTTGCATTCCAGTCCCAGCTGTTTTAAGATTTCCGGCGTAGTTCCCGGAATGAAAGGCTCGATCATAACAGCTACATAGCGAAGTACTTCCGCCAGGTTGTACAGCACCAGATGCAGACGGTCGGCATCGGCCGGTTCCTTGGCCAGCTTCCAGGGCGCCGTGTCATCAATATATTTGTTAGCGCTGGCCACAAGACTCCATACCGCTTTGATGGCGTCATTGATTTCCAGCTTATCCATATGTTCCTGATACGAAACCAGTGTGGCTTCTGTCAGTTTGACCAGATCCGTATCCACATCCTGGGCTACGGCCGGGCAGTTTTTCAGTTCGCCGTCGTGATATTTTTCCACCATGCTGACCGTACGGTACAGCAGGTTGCCCAGATCGTTGGCCAGGTCTGCGTTGATACGGTTGATGAGAGCGTCGCGGCTGAAGTTACCGTCACTGCCCAGATTGATTTCCCGCAGCAGGAAATAACGGATTGCGTCTGCTCCGAATTCGTCAATCAGGCCGTTTGGGTCAACCACGTTGCCGATGGACTTGCTCATCTTGGTGCCGTCCACTACCAGCCAGCCGTGACCATACACTTTTTTCGGGATTTCTTCTTCCATGGCCATCAGCATGATAGGCCAGATGATGGAATGGAAACGCACGATTTCCTTGCCCACCAGATGGATATCTGCTGGCCAGTATTTTTTAAACATTTCTTCATCCGATTTATAGCCGACGGCAGTCATGTAGTTCAACAGGGCGTCAAACCAGACATAGACTACATGCTTGGGATCGAAGGGTGCCTTGATGCCCCAGTCAAAGGAAGTGCGGGTTACGCACAGATCTTCCAACCCCTGCTTGATAAAGTTGATCATCTCGTTGCGGCGGGCCACCGGCTGGATGAAATCCGGATGCTCGTCAATGTATTGCAGCATGCGGTCCGCGTACTTGCTCATTTTGAAGAAATAGCTTTCTTCCTGCATCTTTTCTACGGGACGGCCGCAGTCAGGGCAGTTGCCGTCCACCAGCTGATGCTCGGTCCAGAAGGATTCGCAGGGCACGCAGTACCAGCCTTCATAGTTTTTCTTGTAAATGTCACCTTTATCGTAAATCTGCTGCATCACAGCCTGCACCACTTTTTCGTGGCGCTCCTGGGTGGTGCGGAGAAAATCATTGTTGGAAACTTCCAGCCGTTTCCACAGGCTCTGGAAGGTAGCCACGATTTTATCTACATATTCAATGGGCGTAATACCCAGATCTTCCGCCTTACGCTGAATCTTCTGGCCGTGCTCATCGCTGCCAGTGAGGAAAAAGACATCTTCCCCTTTGGCCCGGTGATAGCGGGCAATGGCATCCGCCACCGTGGTGCAGTAAGCATGACCGATGTGCAGTTTTTCACTGGGATAATAAATCGGCGTAGTAATAAAAAACGGTTTCTTTTCTTTGTTTTCCATGACAAACCCTTCTTCCTTTTATATAGTATGTCTGCCTTGCAGAATTGTTACCTGAATTTTGTAAAACGCTTTAATTCCTAATGCTTATCTCATCGTGCAGAAAAAAGTTCTAACATGAAAATTTATCTACATCTTATATTTTACTCTTTTTCCTGCTCCTGAATCAAGCGGTTATATAAATCCCGTTTGGGAATTTTAAACTGTTTTGCGATTTCACTTAACGCTTCTTTTTTTGGAATGCCTTTTGCGATTTTTTCTTTCACCATGTCCAGCGGGTCTGTGTCACCCACATCGTCCGGCGGTTTTTCTTCCGCCTGGGCGATTACCAGCACAAATTCGCCCCGGGGCGGGTTTTCCTTTAAATACGATATTGCCTGTGAAACACTTCCCCGCCAAAACTCTTCGTGCAGCTTGGTCAACTCCCTGCCGAAGGCCATCTGCCGGTCACCCCATACTGCCAGAATCTCTTCCAGCACTTCCACAATCCGGTGTGGTGCTTCATATAACACAACAGTCGCAGGGATTTGTTTCCATTTTTCCAGCTGCTCTTTCCGGTTCTTTTTGCTTTTTGGCAGAAACGCTCCGAAAAAGAACGGCGTGGACGGAAGTCCCGAAGCTACCAGAGCCGTGAGGCAGGCATTGGCCCCCGGCACCGGCGTGACGGTAATACCGTTTTCAATGGCCAGCTTTGCCATGGCCTCCCCCGGATCCGAAATCCCCGGAAAGCCTGCGTCTGTTACCAGCGCCACATTGTTTCCCTGCAGCAGTTCCTGCAATAATACAGGCCCCTGCTTCTCTTTATTGTTTTCGTCGTAATGGATCAGTTTTCCCTTAATGGAAAAATGGTTCAGCAGCTGCAGCGTGCGCCGGGTGTCTTCCGCTGCAATTAAATCAGCATCCGTCAGCACCTGCAGCGCCCGCGGCGTCATGTCGCCCAGATTTCCGATAGGGGTTGCGACCAAAAATAATGTACCGGGCATAAGGTCTCCAAAAACACAGCATAAAAGTTTGAAAACTCTATAGCATGATAAGATTTCGCAAAACTGTTCCCGTTTGTGATTCCATGGACTCATGCGCCTGTGGCTTCGAAACTCGGGGCTTCGCCCCTCAAACAGTCTCGCCACCGCGGCGCATTTCATCTCATGGAATTACACAAACGCTCTCAATGTTTTGCTCAATCTTATCACGCTGCTAGTGTTCTTCTAACTTCTAATCTATTTTAATCTTTCTCCATTTGTCTTTTCGCCTGCTCCGTCAGCGTGCCGTCCGCATTATACATAATCAGCGGTGGCAACACTTCTAATCCGTAGCTTCCGTTTTTTACCATTTCCAGCAAAAAGATCCAGGCCGGTTTATCTACAGAAGCATGGACCCACTGCAGTTTTTTTGGCTGCAGGTTATATCTGATAGCCAGTTCCATGGATTCCATGAAGCGTTCCGGCAGCTGCACCAGGGCAAAACGCCCCCGACTGTGCAGCGCATAACAGGCGGCCGCAAAAAAATCTTCCAGCACTGCAGTTTTTTCATGGCAGGCGCTGGTTCCTATGGTCCGCTCCCTGCCGCTGTTTCGATACGGCGGATTGGCAACAACCAGATCAAACGATTCTGTCGGGCAAAAACTTTTTATTTCTTTTATATCCCACTCCAGCGCATGAACTTTAGGCGCAAGTTCCTTGGATTCGGATACAGAGTCGTCTGTCACAGAAACAGCTCCGCGCTTTCGCACTTCTGCTTTCATCTCTGTTGCACCGGTCTCTTCCTGCCAGAAAATCCCGTTCGCCTCCGCACTGCGGTTGAACAGTTCCACCATACGGGGATTCACATCCAGCCCGGTCACTTCCGCCGCGCCCCGGGCTGCCAGATAAAAACTGATGGCCCCGGTGCCGCAGCCTAATTCCAACACTTTCGCTTTGTTGGCCAGATGGGGGAAGTGGGCCAGAAAGACGGAGTCGGTCGTAAAGGTAAACTCCGCCGGATCCTGATAAATTTTATATCCGCACCCCGGCAGGTAATCTTCTCTGATTTCGCTCATAACGTTTGCTTGCCAATCATATCATAATGTATTTTTCTGCAACAATTTGATAAAACATGCTTTCTTCCAGCTAAAAAGTTTTTCACTTTAGCGCAGAAAGCTACAGGAAAATTCCAAGTCAACGTTTCAATCCGCTTTTCTTAATCGTCATCCATAGCCTGGGATGCGTCAATCAGCTCATCCCACTCCAGCGTCACCACATTATCCGGGGAAAGCTGCACCGTAGCGGTACGTTTGGCTTTGTTTACGGTAGTAACCTTGCCTTTGCCCATACTGGTGGCCACCATGGAACCCACCTGCGGCGCTTCCGCATATTCCTTCCGGGGCCGGCCGCTTTTTCCTTTTTCTTTGGCATACATATAATCTTCATATTTAAGGCAGCACATCAGGCGTCCGCAGCTGCCGGAAATTTTCGTAGGATTCAGAGACAAATTCTGGTTCTTTGCCATGCGGATGGAAACCGGTTCAAAATCTCCCAGCCAGCTGGCACAGCACAAAGGCCGCCCGCAGCTGCCGATGCCGCCCACCATCCGGGCTTCATCCCGAACTCCGATCTGCCGCAGCTCGATACGGGTACGGAATACGGAAGCCAAATCTTTCACCAGTTCCCGGAAATCAATACGACCGTCTGCCGTAAAATAGAAAATGATTTTATTAATATCAAAGGTAAATTCCACGTCCACCAGGTTCATTTCCAGTCCGTGACGCTGGATCCGGCGCTGGCAGATATTGAAAGCCTCCCGCTCCCGCACCTGGTTCTGAATCACTGTTTCCTCATCTTCCGGTGTTGCTTTGCGGATAATCGGCTTCAGCGGAGCCTTGATCTGTTCTTCCGGGATTTCCCGGGTACCGATGGACACCGTTCCATATTCCATGCCCCGTGCCGTTTCCACAATGACATGATCCCCTGACACAAATTCGATATCCAGCGGATCGAAATAATATATTTTGCACGTTTTCTTAAAGCGGACCCCTACAACTTTTTTCACACTAACCTCCATTCCGCCGCCAGGATTCAGCGGCACAAACCTTCACGAAAGAACTCTTTCCTACCGGCCTCCTTTCTGTCAAAGGACAGACCGCCGGGAATAAAGAAATCTTTCAAATCATATTATTACAATCTTCCTTCGCAGCATGCATTAATCTTAAAGGTTACATTGTCCAACACACTTTTGGTGTTGGCCCGCCGCACTGCGGCTGCCGCTGCTTCCTGCGCCGCCTCCGAGGCCTGATGGATTCTTCTCTCATCCCATTTTTTTGCTATGGCCTGCAATTGAGGCAACGCATCTATATTAAAAATCTGATTCGATAACCCGCTCTTCACAAACAGCAAGTCCCGCAACAGCAAAACCGTCATTGTCACAAAACGCTGCAGTTGCTCATTGCCACCGGAAGAGGGGATCACATCAGAAAAATAATCTTCATTCAGCAGATAGGTCATGGGCGCCTGCATAGGAAACTCCGCTACAAACTTCAAGGCTGCATTGCGGTAGTCCATGATCCGTTCTTCCCGGAACCGGAGCGCCTGTCCTAACGACCCATCAGACAGATGCGCCAGCAGGTCCGCTTCGGCCTCGGGAATATCTTTAGTCAGTAATGCTTTTTTTGTTTCCTGCACAGACAGCGGCGTAAACCGCACCTGAATCACCCGGGATAAAATGGTGGGCAGGAGACGGCTCACCGACGAAGCCACCAGAATAAAGAACCATTTGTCCGGCGGTTCCTCCAGCAGTTTCAGCAGCGAATTGGCCGCTTCCGTGTTCATGGTGTCCGCTTCGTTGACAATACAGATTTTTTGTTTTGACAACGTGGGACCGAACGCAGACTGTTTAATTAAACTGCGGATCTGGCTCACGGAAATGATTTTTGTTTTTTTCTTTTCCTGTTCCTCATCCGTCATGGGGTCAAAGTACAGGTAATCCGGATGAGCAAAGTTGCCGGTTTCAAAGTTCAGCAGGCGGCAACTCTCACACTGATTGCAGGGCTTATCTCCCTGTGAGGAACCCAGGCACAGAAACGCTCTGGCAAACTCTTTGGCCAGCAGGCATTTGCCGATTCCCTCCGGGCCGTAGAACAACAATGCGTGAGGCCGTTCTTCCCGATTTAAGAACCGTGCCAGGAACTCTTTATTCTGTTGATGTCCTACAATTTGGTCAAACATAGTGCACCTGTAAGAAAGCTTAAAAATATTGGTTAGGAAAAGATATGAGCAAAACGTCGGGAATGATTGCGACATTCCATGAGGTGAAATTCGCCGTTATGGCGAGACTGTTTGAGGGGCGAAGCCCCGAGTTTCGAAGCCATAGGCGAATGAATCCATGGAATAGCAATCATGAACGGTTTTGCGAATACTTTTTCTAACTTAAAAATTAAGTTTATTCCTGTCCGGTTTCTAAAATCCGGCATCCCGTAATATTTTCTGAATCTCTGCCTGCACGGCTTCCGCAGGCTGCAGCGCATGAACCTTTTTAACGCGTTCCGGATCAGCATTCGCCAGCAGTAAAAAACCATCCCGCACTTTTTTCTGGAAGTCCAGACCTTCCTGTTCAAAACGGTCCTGCACGCCCCGGTCCGCCCGGCGCTGCAGCAAAGCTTCCGGCGCGGCGTCCAGCAGGATCGTCAGTTCCGGTTGCACATTGTCCGCGGCAAATGCACAAAGAGCTTTTACTTTATCAATCTCAACCCCGCGGACAAATCCCTGATACACCATCGTGGAATCCGCAAAGCGGTCACAGAGCACAATTTTACCCTCTTCCATCGCAGGCCGGATTACTTTTTCCACATGTTCCGCCCGGGCTGCCAGATATAACAGCACTTCCGTCCTCGGATTCACAGCGGCATCTGCATCCAGCACTATGTTACGGATCCGTTCCGCTAGTTTCGTGCCGCCCGGTTCCCGGGTGGTCACCACTTCGTAGCCGCGGTCCAGCAGATACCGGGCCGTCAACTGCAGCTGGGTAGTCTTACCGCTGCCGTCTACCCCCTCCATCGTAATGAAACAACCTTTTTTCATTGCTTTCACATTAAATTCAGCCATAAAACCGGATGTTCCTTTCTAAAAATACTATATCTTTAACACACTGTCATCAGTCAGTGAATTTTATAACGCTCCTACCTGTTAAAGAATTACATTCCTTTCACTCTTGTGTCAGCACCCTCACTGTCTGCAGCGAAGTGTCTGCCGGTCCGCTGACAGGCAGCCCCTGCTGTTTCATCAGACAGCACCATGCAACAATTTTATCTGTAAACCGCTCCCCGGGCAAAATCACGGGGATGCCGGGCGGGTAAAAACTGATTGGCTCAGCACAAATCAGGCCGACTGCCCCGGAAAGCGGGACCGTTTTCTTTTTTCCGTAAAATACGGTACGCATCGGCACGGCAGCTTCTGTTACCGGAATCTCCGCCTGTTGCGCCTTTTCTTTTTCCGCCGCTTCCGTTTCCAACGCTTTGACCTGTTCCACAGATCTTGCTTCCAGCGGATTCTTCACCGGTCGCAGTTTCTGCAATGTTTTACAGATCCGATTCACCGTATCCTGCCACTGCACCGGCGCCCAGTCCGCATACGTCACCAGGAACAAAACGTTCTGCAGATCTACCAGTTCCACCGCGATTTTTTCTTTGCGCAGGGCTTCTCCAACGGCGACACCGCTGATGCCCCACTCTTTCAAATTTATAGTAATCTTTGTACTGTCTAGTGCAGCAATTCCATACTTACCTGCCACGTCTTCCGGACGGATGACGTGCAGCCCCGGAATTTTCGCCAAACTATTGCGCAACATCTGCGCAGCCCGTAACGCATCCTCTAACATGACAGCACCCCGTTCCGCCAGCTGGGCGCGGGCCGCGTCCAGAGAACCCATCAGCAGATAGTTGGGACTTGTCGTAGTAAGCAGACTCATTACATCCGCCGCGTGACGCAGATCGATACGCTCACCTTTCACCTGCAATAAAGAACACTGGGTCAGCGCCCCTAAGATTTTATGGGTGCTCTGGGCTGCCATATCCGCCCCGCAATGCATGGCAGAAGGCGGAAATTGATCATGAAATCCTAAATGGGGGCCGTGCGCTTCATCCACTAACAGCACCGCGTTATGGGCGTGAGCAATCTCAGCAATCTGTTTTACTTCTGCCGCCATGCCGAAATAATTAGGAGACGTCAGCAGCACTGCTTTTAGATCTGGGCACACCGCAAACGCTTCTTTCACCTGCTCCGACGTAACCTGCCCCTGCATACCAAACTCTTTTATGTACGCAGGCTGCACATACACAGGCACTGCGTCTGCCAGAATCAGTCCGCCTGTCACACTGCGGTGAGCATTCCGGGGAACCAGAATCCTGTCGCCCGGCTGCAGCGCCGTAAGCAACATGGCATGAATGGCGCCCGTCGTTCCGTTCACCGCAAAGAAACAGGCATCGCTGCCATATAACTTTGCCGCCTCTTCCTGTGCTTCTCTGATACAGCCGCAAGGCGCGTGGATGTCGTCCAGCTCGCTCATGAGGGAAACGTCCATCCGCAACGCAGTGGAACCCAGCAAAGAACGCAGCGGTTCCGCCATGCCCCGGCCCCCTTTATGGCCCGGCGTATGTAGCGGATACACCTGCTCCTGCAGATAACGTTCCATTGCCTCCACTAACGGTTGTTTCACAACAGTTTCCTCCTTTGGCAGTACTCTTTATTTTACCATATTATAGGAAAACATCCAACATTCATTTTCTGCAGATACGGGTTCCAATACACTTTTTTATGCAAAATCTGTATCATTCCCAAATTTTTCTTAAAATCTTTTATAAACTTTATAAAATATATTGACATAAGAAAAAAAACGATACTATACTATAAGAAGTTTTAAAAAGTATTTGCAAGGAGCGTATCATGGCAGACAAAAAGAACCCTTCTCAGGTTAACGACAAAGCAAGAGAAATCATTGAAGAAAGCCGTAAGCAAAGCAATGGCAAGCAGTTTATCCTTTGGATGGCGGCGCTGGTAGTCGGCGGTGCGCTGGGCTGGATGAACAATCCCTCCCTGAACGAGCTGTTCAACTTTATCGCTACTATCTTCACCCGCATGTTCCAGTTCATCGCCGTGCCCACCATTGCGCTGGCGGTCATCACCACCCTGTCGGCATTGGGCGCCAAAAAAGATACGAAGCGAATCTTCGCCCATACGCTGGTTTATACATTACTGACTACCATCTGCTCCGCGGCCGTAGGCCTGGCTTTATATCTCTGGATCGCACCGGGTAACCTGCCTGCCGACGTGGTAGGCGCAGGCGTGGCGCAGGTACCCCAGAATTTAGGCAAACTTTCTTACTACGACCATTTTCTCTCCGTAGTTCCCAATAATATTTTATATCCCTTCCTGTCCGGCAACGTGCTGTCTGTGCTGTTCATCGCCGCCGCCGTGGGCCTGGCCCTGGCTTTTATGCCGAAAACAGAAAACCGGGACGTTTTGCTGAAAGGCATCAACGGCCTGCAGGAAGTTTTGTTCACCCTGATCCGCGCCATTCTGTATGTACTGCCGGTTGGCATTTTAGCGTTTGCCGGCCAGCTGGCCGCCCAGATTGAAGCCGGCGTCATCGTAGGCGCGCTGGGCAAATACACAGCGGTTGTCATCGGCGGCAACCTGCTCCAGTTCTTCATCGTACTGCCGCTGTTCCTACTGGCCCGGGGCCTGAACCCGGTAGATATCATGAAAAAGATGTCCCCGGCCCTGGCAGTTGCGCTGTTCACAAAAAGCTCTGCCGCCACTCTGCCGGTAACCCTTGCTTCCGCCGAACAGAATGTAAAAGTCAACCCCCGGGTATCCCGTTTCGTGCTGCCCATCTGCACCACCATCAACATGAACGGCTGTGCAGCGTTCATTCTGGTCACTTCCTTATTTGTGATGCAGAACTCCGGCATGAACCTGACCACAGGCGCCATGATCTCCTGGCTGTTTGTAGCCGTGCTGGCCGCCATCGGTAACGCCGGTGTCCCCATGGGCTGCTACTTCCTGACACTGTCCCTGATGAGTTCGGTAGGCGCATCCATCGGCATTATGGGCGTTATCCTTCCGATTTACACAATTATTGACATGATTGAAACCGCGGAAAACGTTTGGTCCGACTCCTGCGTCTGCGCCATGACCAACAAAGACCTGAAAGGCGTGCTGGAAGAAGACTGAGAAGCAAACATCAGAAAGCAGAAAGGCGGAATACAAATGAACAGAAATCACATGAAAAAACTTTTCGCGCTCCTGTTAGCAGCCGCAGCGATGCTGACATTCACCTCTGTTGCACAAACATGCGGCACAGGGAAAGCATCCCAAAAAATCGAATCTTTCGAGATCGTCACGCTCCGCCTGAGCGGTATGCGGTTTACCACCGAGTATGAAATTGTTATGAAAGGCAAAGATGCCGAAGTCGTTGAATATGCAATACGGTATAATAAAAATGAGGATAAGCGCGTGCCCGAGAGACAAACGGTGTGCAGCGCTGACAAGATCCTGAAACTGTTGAATGACTGCGAGCTTGTTTCCTGGGATGGCTTTCACGGGAAACACCCGAAAGGCGTTAAGGACGGAATCATGTTCTCTCTCCAGGCCACCGTTAACGGCGACAGGAAAATCAGGGCGGAAGGCTCGGAAAACTTTCCGAAACATTTCCGGGAACTGAGGGACGGACTGCACGCCATCCTCAGTCAAAAATAAAAATTTAATTATGTATGAAACCAAAAACGAAATTAAAATCAGCTAACACAGTCAAAGAGCCGGACAACAAAAACTGCATGTTGTCCGGCTCTGATTTTATTTGTTCTTGCTTTCCACTTTAAACAGCTTCTCAAACTGGTGCATTGTCATAGGTTTGTAAAAGAGAAAACCTTGCATCTCGGTACATCCCTGACTCTGTAGGAAACCGGCCTGTTCAACCGTCTCAACCCCCTCGGCGATCAGCGCCATCCCCAATGACCGTACCATCTGTATCATATGACTGATAATGATACGGGCCTTTTCCGCATCGCCTTTGTTCGTCAGAAAACGAAGATCCAGTTTGATGCGGTTTACCGGTACTTCTTTGAGCATATTCAGGGACGAATAGCCGCTGCCAAAATCATCCATTTCAACCTTGAATCCGCACTCCCGCAACGTTTCAGTCGTACTGATCAGCAGGTCCGGATTCTCGGCATAGGCCGTTTCGGTAATCTCGATCCGCAGCTGGTCAGGGGTCAGGCCATAGGTTCGGATCAGATTCTGGAAATGACCGGCAAGATCCCGACCCTCACGAACGTCACAGCGGGACAGGTTTACCGAAACAGACTGACGGATCCCCTGTTCATTCCAACGGCGCAGGTCCTGGCACACCCTTTCCCAGACAAAACTGTCCAAATCATAAATGAGACCGGTTTTTTCCAGTGTGCAAATAAAATCTGCAGGCTGCAGACAGCCCAGTTTGGTATGAGCCCAGCGGCAGAGAGCCTCTGCGCCGATGATTTTCCCTGTTGCATAATCAACCTGTGGCTGATACCATACTTTGAGATCTTCCGACTGGATGGCAGCAGGCAGGTAATTGATGACTTCCGCAACATGTTTCCCTTTCTCCCACTGCTCCGGGTTATAAAACGCATAGTCGACGATACGGCTGCCCCGGACTTTTTGCTCTGCCACACGGGCATAGTCCAGCATGCGGTCTACATCAATATCCCGGTAGTCCTCCGGCGTCAGCACATAAATCCCGCTGCATATTTGGGCCTGCTTTTCCCTTCCCTGACTGATGAAATAGTTCTTCACCGGATCGAGTACGTTCTTCTTATCCAGTTGCATCTTCTCTTCGCTCTCAATACGGCGGAGAACAATGAAACGATCGCTGGCAGCCCGACCTATCGCTTCTTCGTCGGAAAGATTCTCCAACGATTTTTTCGCCCAGAACTTAAGAAGCTCGTCCCCGGCCTCCCGGCCAAGGCTTTCATTGATAAACTTGAAATCCCGGATATTGTTATAAGAGAGGAAATACGGCGTATCCGGATGCGCCCGCAACAGTTCCTCAACCCGCTTCCGGAATCCGCTCATGCTGAGCAGTCCGGTCAGCGGATCGTGATCCACCAGCCTGTGCAGTCTCTCCTCCTGTTCCATGCGGAGGGCGCGTTGTTTCATCACGAAAATAACAATCAGAGCCGCCAGGAGGAGTACCGCCAAAAGAATGACAAGTCCATATTCATAAAGATAATCGAAAATGTCATACCGGTACAGCTTCCTCGATGTGTAATCCAGAATAATAGCCCGATGACGCAAATCGCTCAACGCAGCGATGCCGCTGTTCAATCGTTCAATAATCGCCCTCCCTTTCGGAGTATCCAGCGTGCCGGCCCGGAAGTCTACAGAAAACACGGCCGCAGGCTGAACTGCCAGATCAGAATAGGAAGGTTTCTGCAGCACATAACTCCAGACATAGGAATTATTCAACAGTGCGTCGATCTTCCCTTCACGCAGTGCATCCACGCTCTCGTCCATCGTCTCATACATGGTAATTCGAATGCCGGGATACAGCTGATGAATGGTTTCCCCAACGCCCCCAAGAGAACGGAGCATGCCAACCCTAAGTTTATTCAGCGGCGGCGCTTCATGCCTTTCTCTGGTAACCAGGGTAAACGGGGTCTGCATAAACGGATCCGAAACAATGCTCGGATGTCCGGAACTGCCGGTGATAGCGCTGCCGAAAGGCAGAACCAGATCGTACGATTTATTATCCAACGCATCCTTCAGGTTCTTTTCCTTTACAAACTGAAAGGTAACATGATACCCGGTCTTTGCCGCAGCGGAGCGCATCAGATCCACGCCAATACCTACAATCTCGTTCGTCTTGGAATCCTGATAAAAAATCGGGCAGCGATTCGCAGGAATCCCTACCGTTAACGTCTCGCCGTCCTCTTTACCGGAAGCGGCTGACGAGGTTGCAAAAACGCAGAACAGCGAAACAAAAACACACAAAAGAGAGGCTAACCATCGTTTTGAAATACCTGTTTCTTTCATAGCTAACACCTCTCCTGCCATCAGTTCCGATAAAAAACCAGACCATACTATAATACTATAGTAACAGTCGTTTATCTTTTTTGCATAAATATTGGACAGAAGGGCTGTCTTGATTCAAGGTGACGATAGCGGCCATAGAAGCTCCTTGTGTACACACCGTCTGTAAATTTTCTAAGCCGTGGTGTGTTTATATTGAGTTTCTTTAATTATAACACACTGAAACGACAGCTACTATAGGTACAGCACAGCCGTACTTATTATTTAGTACGAGTAATGAAAAATCGGATGCTCACATGGGCATCCGTATTTTTTTGCCATCAAAGTACTTAACGATAGCTGTTCTGTCCTATTACTCCTAAAAGCTAAATTTTCAGGAGGTGTCCTCGATGACGGACGAACAGAAACAACAGATCATTGCCCTGCGCCGGGATGGGGCGGGGTATGGCAGGATTGCGGCGCGGCTCCAGATTTCCATCAACACGGTGAAGTCGTTCTGCCGACGGCACAGTCTTGCTGCCAGTACAGCGGGGGCAGTCTGTGAGCAGTGTGGAAAGCCGATTGAACAGAATCCGGGACGGAAGCGGAAAAGGTTCTGCTGCGATGTCTGCCGGAATAAGTGGTGGAATGCACATCTGGAGCTGGTGAAGCGGAAAGCAGTCTACACCTATACCTGTCCGGCTTGCGGGAAGAAATTCACTGTCTACGGCAACAGCCATCGGAAGTTCTGCTCCCATGCCTGCTATATTGCATACCGGTTCGGAGGTGTCCGCCATGGATAAGAGGTCGTTTCAAAATGAAACAGCCTTCCAGGTGGTGATGCATCTGGCAAGGCGGATGCTGGCCGAAAAGCTCATCACCGGGAAGGAGTACCGGGACTTCGTGCAGGAGATGATCCGCCGCTATCCGCCGTTTTCCGGGGACTTATACACTTGATAATTGTATCAAACAGAGTGATATATAGTGTCGAAAGGAGCTGATTCTATGCGGACTATCCGTAAGATTGAACGACGCATACCAAATTTGAAGCAGCGAAAGAAAGTCGCAGCCTATGCCCGCGTATCCATGGAATCGGAGCGGATGCACCATTCCCTTTCGGCGCAGGTCAGTTATTACAGCAGCCTCATCCAGAAGAACCCGGACTGGGAATACGCCGGGGTCTATGCCGACTATGGCATCTCTGGGACGGGGATGAAGAAGAGGCAGGAATTCCTGCGGATGCTGGAAGATGCCGAAGCCGGGAAGATAGACATCATCCTGACCAAGTCCATCCAGCGCTTCGCACGCAACACCGTAGACCTTCTGCGTACCGTCCGGCATTTGAAAGAGCTAGGCGTCGAAGTCTGGTTTGAAAAAGAGAATATCCATACCATGAGCGGGGACGGCGAGCTGATGATGACCATCCTGGCCTCCTTCGCCCAGGAAGAGAGCCGTTCCATCAGCGAAAATGTCAGATGGAGAGTGAAGAAACGATTTGAGCAGGGGAATCCTAACGGGCGGTTCCGTGTTTACGGGTATCGTTGGGAAGGGGATACCCTGGTGATAGTCCCCAAGGAAGCGGCTGTTGTCAGACGCATCTTCCAGAATTTCCTGGATGGCAAGTCACGTCTTGAAACCGAACGGGAATTTGCTGCCGAAGGCATCACGACCCGGAATGGCCGCCGCTGGATGGATTCCAACATCAGGGTTGTCCTGACCAATGTTACCTATACCGGCAATATGCTTTTCCAGAAGGAATATGTGACGGATCCAATCCTCAAGAAGCGGAAGAAGAACCGGGGAGAACTTCCTAGGTATTATGTTGAAAATACGCATGAGCCTATCATCGACAAGGAAACCTTTGATTACGTGCAGCAGGAGATGGCGCGGCGAAAGGAACTGGGGGCGCTGGCCAATAAGTCCTTGAATACGACCTGCTTCACGGGGAAAATCAAATGCGGCATCTGCGGTCGGAGTTATATGCACAATCGCCGCACAGACCGGGGCTTTGAAGAATTCTGGGATTGTGGCTCCCATAAGCTGAAAGGCCGGAATTGCGGCGCAAAAGGAAGTATCCCGCATGCAGTCCTTGTAAAGGAGAGTACAGAAGTCCTAGGCCTGGATGATTTCGATGAGCAGGCCTTCCTTGACCAGGTCGAAAAGATAGTAGTGCCAGAATACCACGTGATGGTTTTCTGTATGAAAAACGGACAGAAGCTTATCCGGCACTGGGTATCAACGGCGAAAAAGGATTGCTGGACCGATGAGTATAAGGATCGCCAGAGGGCATGGATGAAAAACTACATGGCCAATGGCAAGGGAACACGGTTCTCCGCCTTTACGACACGTGTCCGGTGCGCCTTGTGCGGATCCTCTTTCCGGAGGTGCAAAACGAAGCATGACAGGCCTGTTTATTGGCGATGCAGCAAAGGCGGCAAATGTGAATCGGTCAGCATCCGGGAAGATGACCTGAAGCGTGTGGCCGCAGAGGCCATGGGGTTAGAGGACTTTGATGAGGATAGATTCCGGGGAAAAGTGGAATCTATCGAAGCCGGAAAGCCAGACTGCTTGACTGTCCATTTCAAGAGTGGGAGAACAGAAGAGATTTCTTATACGCCTACGCCATCCAAGCGGCGTCCCAAGGCACGGAGAAAGGAGAGCGGAGAAAAGTGGCAAAGACAGTAAGGGCCATCCCGGCCACCATCAGCCGTTATACGGCGGCTCCGATTAACAGCCGGAAGAAGCGGAGAGTAGCGGGCTATGCCAGGGTTTCCACGGACCATGATGACCAGATCAGCAGCTATGAAGCACAGGTCGATTATTATACGAACTATATCAGGGAACGGGATGACTGGGAATTTGTCGGCATCTACACCGATGAAGGCATCTCGGCTACCAACACGCGTCACCGCGATGGCTTCAAGCGGATGGTCAGGGATGCCATGGATGGGAAAATCGACCTCATCGTCACAAAATCAGTCAGCCGCTTCGCCAGAAATACCGTAGACAGCCTGACAACGGTACGCAAGCTCAAGGACAAGGGCATCGAGATATATTTCGAGAAGGAAAATATCTGGACGCTCGATGCCAAGGGCGAACTCCTCATCACCATCATGAGTTCCCTGGCGCAGGAAGAAAGCAGGAGCATCTCGGAAAACGTCACCTGGGGCCATCGGAAGCGATTCGCTGACGGGAAGGTGTGTGTGCCGTTCGGCCATTTCCTTGGCTATGACCGGGGACCGGACGGGAATCTGGTCGTCAACCGGGAACAGGCCAAGACGGTGAAACTGATTTACCGCTTGTTCCTGGACGGGTATACCTTCCACTCCATTGCCAGGGAGCTGACTTCCAGAGGGCTGGAAACTCCGGCAAGAAAGAAACGCTGGTATCCGGGGACGGTAGAGAGCATCCTGACAAATGAGAAATACAAGGGCGATGCCCTGCTGCAGAAGCGGTTCACCGTCAACTTCCTGACCAAAGAAACGAAAGCGAATGAAGGGGAAGTGCCGCAGTACTATGTGGAAAATAACCACGAAGCCATCATCAGCCCGCAGGTCTTCGACTGGGTACAGGAAGAAATCAAGCGGCGGCGTGAAGGCAGGGGACGTTACAGCGGCGTATCCATCTTCTCCAGCAAAATCAAGTGCGGCCAGTGCGGAGGCTGGTACGGGGCCAAGGTCTGGCATTCGACCGACAAGTACCGCAGAACCATCTACCGATGCAACGATAAGTTCAAGAGCCATTGCAAGACACCACATCTGACAGAGGATGATATCAAGGAAGCCTTCGTCCGGGCCGTCAATCAGCTCATCGAAAACAAAGCGGACGTACTTGACAGCATCACACTGCTGAAGGAACGGCTCACTGACACAGAAGACTTGGAAGAGGAGCGGGACAGGATAAGCACAGATTTGAACCTGCTGGCCGACAAGATACAGCAGCTCATAGCCGAGAACGCCAGGGTCGCGCAGAACCAGGATGATTATGACCGGAACTACAACGAACTGGTCAGTCGGTATGAAGCAGCGAAGACGCAGTACGACAAGACCTGTGAAGCCATCCAGTATCGCAAGGCCCGGAGCCGTCAGATGGACAGCTTCATCAAGGAGCTTAGGAATCAGGATCTCATTAAGGAGTTCGATGCCCGGCTGTGGGGCAGCCTGGTGGATTTCATCACAGTGTACAGCAAAGACGATATCCGGGTGACCTTCAAGGACGGGACGGAAATCAGAGCATAAGCAGGAAAAAAGGATTACGGCAGAGAATCCAAGAGGAAACGCAGGATTCTCTGCCGTATTTTTGATGAAGAAAATCGGAATATGATATAATAGTAAGGGTTTCAGGTGTGCGAAGTTTGAGTGAGATATAAATGTTTGGCGAAATATTTTTGCGTGATGGCCCTCTCTGCCCATCGGCAATACCGATGCTATCAAGCCCCTTTAAAATACTAAATTATCAAAAATTCGTTTTGCCGCCTCCGCAATCATAGCGTCGTCAGATTTTGCATTTTTTTCCGTGCGGCGCGACATTATCGCCATGACAATGGGTTTGCGATTGGGCGGATAAATCACGGCAATATCATTCCGCGCCCCATAATCGCCTGAACCGCTCTTGTCGATAACTTTCCAACCTTGCGGAGTTTCTGCCTTGATAAGCGTGTCGGTTATGGAATTGTCGCTCATCCAATCAATCAGCAGTTTTTTCTTGTCGTCGCTCAAAATATCGCCGAATATATAGACTTGCAAATTTTTTACCATCTGTCTCGGCGTGCTAGTATCACGATTATCTTTTGGATTGAAAAGATTAAGTTCAGGTTCATTTCGCGCAGGTTTGGTAGTTTTGTCGCCAATATTTTTAAGTGCCACCTTGAAATTTTCCACGCCGCCGATCTCCTGCAAAATTAAATTTGCCGCCGTGTTGTCACTCCACCTGAGCGATGCCGAACAAATTTCCGCCAGCGTCATGCCATCAGCAACATGGTCTTTGGTGATTGGCGCGTAGGACAAAATATCTTCCGCCGAAAACTTACGAATTTCATTCAAATCGGAGGTATTTTTTTGTCTTAGCAATTCTGCAGCCGTAAAAACTTTGTGTGTCGAGCAGTAGGAAAAACGCGTATCAGGTTTGTAGCAAATTTTTTTTCCATTCTCCATGTCAACGGCGTAAACACCAATCACGGCGTTATATTTATTTTCCAGATCAGCAAGATTTAATTTCTGCCGCGCTTGACAATCCTGAAGGCAGAAAACCATCAAGCCACAGATTATCAAAAACAAAAAACAAAATTTCTTCATAATAACCTCCTACTATCTGTTGAACGACCCGCCAAATTCAACGGGTCGTATTGGCTCAATAGAGCGTGATCATCAGCAATTAGCACTCTTATTGCCATTACTAATACATCACTTCATACAATCAAAGATGCAGTCACTTGCACCACAAACCAAACACGAGAGGTGCTACGTGATGTCTCAATTATACACCAGTCAGCCGACAGTTAACAGACTCCTGACGACTTTTTCTTCCTTGTTCCCATCTGCGACGAGACGGACGCGCCATCTGCTGGCGTGGTTACTCATTGCTCAACTGGCTCTGGAGTCGGCGCCGTCGGTGCGCTGCCTGTTCCGGCAGTTCCTATCGAAGCAGACGGACGCATCGCTCAACAGCTATTACCGCGCCCTTGGCAACGGCCTCGTCACGGATGCATCCATTCGCCAGGCCTTGGCGCTGCAGGCGCTTGCCATAGTGCCAGAGGCACTGCGGCAGGAGCCTATCCTGCTCAGCGTGGACGACACGTCCATTGCCAAGTGGGGCAAGCACTTCGACGGTGTAGGCATCCTGTACGACCACGCCAAACACGATGGCAAGTCCTATTTCAATGGGCATGCCTTCGTCAGCCTGACGATGAGCGTGCCGGTCCTCCATGAGACCGCAGGCAAGCAGCAGATCCGTTATATCGCGGTGCCGATTGGCTACGTCATGAGCAACGGCGAAGCCTCGAAGCTGACACTTGCCTGCCAGCTTCTCGATGAAGTCATGCCAATCCTTGAAAAACGCCAGGTCATCCTGCTCTTCGATAGCTGGTACGCCAAGCGCGAGTTGCTCGCACATGCTCTCAGCTATCCGAATCTCAATGTGACCTGCAATGCACGCCACGATACGGCCATGTTCGAGTTGCCGGATTCGACGGCAGGCCGTCGCGGCCGTCCACCAAAGTACGGTAAACGCTTGATGCTGGACGAGATTGCCAATGATCTCACGAATTACCTTTGCCGGATGGACAACTATTTTGTTGCTCACCGTCTGGTGAAAACGCGCATCTTTGGCGACCATACCGTCCATGCCTATGTGACGCTGAGCAAGAGTGGCTCGTACCGTCTCTTTTTCAGCACCATAGATCCGATGGCGCTGCACATGAGCATTGCTTGGCAGGAGAACAAAGGGCTCCGCAACACCAGCTCCAAGCATATGGCGATTTACCCGCTCAAGCTCTACAAGCTCCGCTGGGGCATTGAGACGAACTACTACGAGCAGAAGATGTTCTGGGAGCTCGGCAGCTACAAAGTTCGCACAAAGACTGCGATTGAGCATCTGCTGAACCTAACGAATTCCGGGCACGCTCTCATGAAGATCCTGCCGTATGAGGACGAGCGGCTGAACACCTACCGGGACAAGAGCCCGCAAGAGCTGCGGCACGCGCTAAGCCAGCAGATCCACAAGGAAGTATTTTTCGCCACTTTGGTGTCCAAAGCCCAAAGTAGCATAAATTCAAGCACATTGCTCAAGGCTTTGCAAGCATTGGCTTGGGGCGATGAGCAAGCGGCTTAAAAGCTGTAAACTGTTGTATAGTAATCAAAGTATTGAAAAACAACTACTGTATCAACAGTTATATCTTAATTATAACAAAACTTCCATGGAAATGAAAGACCGCAAACCATTATTGGCGGCAAAGCGAACATTTCACAAAACTCAGCAGTTTTGAACCGAAAAGACCTGAAAAAATACAGGTTAAAACGGCAATAAAAAAGGCGCGTTGGAGTCGCTGAAAATGCGATAACCACGCGCTTTTTTAAACTTTTACAAACCTGTAAAAATTGTGCTTTTCGATGGTGGAGATGAAGAGGTTTGAACTCTCGACCTTACGGATGCGAACCGTACGCTCTCCCAGCTGAGCTACATCCCCACTAAAAGATTACTCTACTATATTACGCCAACTTGCAAAAAAAAGCAAGAGAAAATTCCGGGTATTTGCTAAAAATTACAGCGCCGGTTTGAAGACGAGGGAAAGGATCAGTAAAATGACCGGCTGATGCAGCAAATAGACTAACAGAGAATGCTGCCCCAGCGTTTCCAGTACGGGAATGCCTTTGGTAAAAACATCTGGCAGGCCGGACAGACCTTTTGCTTCCCGCCGCCGGAGGAGATTTCCGCACAAAAAATATCCTTTTATAAACAAAAAGTACCAGGGAATAAAGGAAAAGTAGTCTGCGGAAGAAAAATTTTTATCCTGCAGGCCCAAAAAGCTTCCCAGCAATCCATGTTCATACAGAAAATCCGGCAGCCGGCAGAGAATTATCGTTTCAAAGCCCAGGTTTCCGTCATTGATGTTGCGAAAAATGAAAAGCAGGATAGTGCTGCAAAGCAGCCCTGCTTTTGCCGGAATCTTTCGGAGCAGCGGACCCAGCCAGGCAGTCAGCATGATGGAAAACCCCAGAAAGAACAGTACGCCGAAGATGATTTTTGACTCCGGCGCAAAAACCAGAGTCGCTGCCGTCACCAATAAACCGGAAGCCATGATTGTCAGGCCCCGTTTGCAGACAGAGGACAAGTTGCGTTCATCCCGTTTCAGTCCCTGGCAGAACCCGCTGACAAAAATAAACAGCCAGCAGATGCTCTGTTGCCAGAGATATCCCTGGGTTTTCATGAACCAGGGCCAGTCGAACCCGTACATGTGCACCAGATCCCAGCAGATATGGTACAAAATCATGCTCACCAGAGAAAAACCCCGCAGCGTGTCCAGTAATCGATAACGCATGAAACCGTTCCTACCCTTTACATCTTTTTGTATAATTGATTTATGTAATTATATCACAATCCGCCAAGAATTGTGTAAGTAAACGACAGAGTAACGCAATGCCGATGTAATAAGTTTGTAAAACAGAAACTGAAAACGACAGCGCCTTCCGCAGAAAACGCTGCCGTTCTGATTTACTATTTTCTATTTTGCCATCATCCGTGCAATCTGCTGAGCTAACGCAGCCGGGTCGTCCGGAATCATGCCGTCCAGCAGCAGGGCCTGGTCAAAGAGCAGGGCGCAGAAATCTTTAAAGTCCTGACTGTCCTTTCCCTGATCGTGGGCTTCCTGCAATTTGGCAAACAGCTTGTGTTTCGGGTTCAGTTCCAAAATACGCTGGGCCTTGAACATGGGGGCATTGGCCATGGCAAAAGCCTGCTCCATGGCAAAGCTGGGGCCGTATTCCCCGGCCACCAGGCAGACGGCGCTGTCCTTCAGCCGGTTGGTCAGCTTCACTTCGTTGACTTTTTCTCCCAGCACTTCCTTGAAATCTTTCAGCAGAGTCTCATTGTCTTTGGCGATATCTTCCGTTTCTTTCTTGCTGGTTTCGCTTTCCACATCGCCCAGATCCAGATCGCCACGGCTCAGGGACTGGAACTTTTTGCCGGCGTATTCCTGCAGCGCTTCCAGGCAGAACTCGTCCACCGGATCCAGCAGGAACATCACTTCAAATCCTTTGTCCTTCACCGCTTCCATCTGGGGCAGGTGTTCAATGGCATCTTTGCCTTTGCCGGTTGCATAGTAAATGGCCTTCTGACTTTCCGGCATACGGTCGGTGTATTCCTTCAGGGTGCAGAGTTTGCCTTCCTTGCTGGTCATGAACAGCAGCAGATCTGCCAGCTGATCCTTTTTGCTGTCCGGATCGTACACGCTGTTATATACGCCAGCCTTTAAGGAACGTCCATACTCGTTCCAGAATTTTTCATATTTTTCCCGTTCTTTAGCCAGCATATCCGCCAACTGTTTCAGGATATTTTTCTCCAGGTTACGGCCGATCACTTTGATGGTGTGGTTCTGCTGCAGCAGTTCCCGGGAAATATTCAGGGACAGGTCCGGGGAATCCACCAGGCCTTTGACGAAGCGCAGGTAGTCCGGCAGCAGGTCTTTGCATTTTTCCATAATAAATACGGAACGGGAGAAGAGCTGCAGGCCCGGTTCATATTCCTGGAAATACAGATTGGCAGGCGCCTTGCCCGGAATGTACAGCAGCGCTGTGTATTCCACAGTACCCTCTGCCCGGGTGTGGTAATACCACATGGGGTCTTCCCATTCGTGGAACTGGTGCTTGAAGAATTCGTTGTATTCTTCCGGCTTGATGGAACTCTTGTTCCGTTTCCACAGCGGGGTCTGGGAGTTCAGGGTCTTGTCTTCTGTTTTTTTAATAGGCGGCAGTTTGTCGTCGATATCACCCTTGTCGTTGCGGGCCGGTTCTTCTGTGGTTTCTTCCATTTTAATAGGATAGCGGATGTAATCGGAATATTTTTTCACCAAGCTTTCCAGTGTCCAGTAACTGGTCATATCCTGTTCCGCCCCTTCGCCTGCATAGGCTTCGCCCAGCTGCAGGGTGATGCTGGTGCCGTGTTTTGCCACCTCGCAGGGCTCGATGGTATAGGTTCCGTCAGCAGCAGACTCCCACTTCCAGCCTTCCTTTTCCCCGGCCTTGCGGGTAACCAGGGTCACTTTATCCGAAACCATGAACGCGGAATAAAAACCTACACCGAACTGACCGATCAGGTCTTTGGTAGTAGCGTCAGTCTTCGCTTCCTTACCGGCTTCTTCCTCTGCCTTTTTCGCAATCTTGTTAGCCTCTTCCAGCTTGGCCAGAAACTCTTTCGTACCGGACTGGGCGATAGTACCGATGTTTTTGATTACTTCTTCTTTGGTCATACCAATCCCGTTATCCGTAATGGTAAGGGTTTTTGCCTTTTCGTCCGGGGTCAGGCGGATCACAAACTCGCTGTCCCCTTCCAGCAGTTCACTGTGGGTGAGGGAAGCAAAACGCAGCTTGTCGATGGCGTCGCTGGCGTTGGAGATCAGCTCCCGCAGAAAAATCTCGTGGTTGGTGTAAATGGAATTAATCATTAAGTTCAGCAGTTGTTTGGTCTCAGCCTGAAACTCAAACTTTTCTTTTTCATTTTCCATGGTAGTTACAGCTCCTTTTATATTAAAAAATTATAAACAAAGCAGTACTGCACAACATGGCTACAAAACAAACGTGGTTCTGCAAACAGTTTGCCGCACAGATCCGTTGGCACTCTTTTATGCAGAGTGCCAACCAGCACAATTATAATACCACTCTTTTTACAGAAAGTCAAAAAGTCAATTGATATTTCACAAATATTTTTGGATTTAATGAAAAGAGGGTTTTCTAATTCTTTATCGAATGTTATACTTGTTATAACTTATATCATAATTCTTGAAGAAAGGAGGACGACAGCCTGATATGGAAAAAAAAATGCAGCTCCTTGTGATTGTTCCACCAATGACTTTATCCACAGAATTTATCGAAAAGCTTTCTAATGCATTTACCGTATTTACTATGGATAACGAAGAAGATGCCTACCGGTTCTTAATTCAGCGTACCGCAAATATTTCAGCTGTGCTGCTTGATCTTGATCTGGCGCGGCAAAGCAATTTTTCGTTTGTGGATAAAATCAGTATGGATAAACTGTTCACTTCCATTCCGGTTATCGCCCTTTCTCCCAGACTTCCGAATCAGGAAGATATTGATTGCCTGAAACACGGTTTTTCGGAACTGCTCACGCCTCCCAATGAATGGGAACTTTTGGAAAAGCGTATCAACAATGCTATACGCGCCAAAGACTCCCTCACCTTTAACGAAATTGTCAGGATGCTGCAGCAACTTCCTTCTAATATTTTCTGGAAGGACACGGAAGGCCGCTATGTATTCATGACCCATTACTGGCGCCATATCAAACAGGATGATCCCCACTGGACCCTCCGCGGCAAAACGGATATGGATATCCGTAAGGATAAGCACAATGCAAAAATCGCCATGGAGGCAGATAAAAAAATCCTGACTACCGGGCAGGGGACCGACTATGTCATTGAAGAAAATTATGATGGCGTACAGGAATTTCTGCAGCTGATCAAACGCCCTACCTATGATGAAAAAGGAAATATCAACGGCATCATCGCCCTGATCAATGACGTGACAAAACAGCACCTTCTGGAACTGGAACTGGAAAAGCGTTCCAGAACCGACGGCCTCACCGGCCTGTTGAACAAAAGCGCCACGGAAGAACTGATCCGCATGATGCTGCTCAATTATTACAAAGATAATAAAGAAAACAGTGCGTGTGCGCTGATGATGATTGACATAGATAAATTCAAGACTATCAATGACACGTTGGGTCATGCCAAAGGTGATATCGTTCTCAGCGCTATCGGCGATATAATCAAGAACACCTTCAAGGGCATGGACGTGGCCGGACGAACCGGCGGCGATGAATTCATGGTGTTCTTACGGGACATCGAAAAACCGGATAATGCACTGCATTTGGCTGAAAGCATCGAAAAAAAGACAAATCAACTGATACTCCATAAAGATATATGTGCTTACGTCTCCGTTTCCGTTGGCATCGCCATGTTCCCGGAACACGGGAAGACTTTTGATGATTTGTACCATGCGGCGGACAAAGCCTTGTATTATGTAAAAAACCACGGACGGGCGGGCTGGAAATTGTACACGCCGGAAATGGAAACGGAATAGGAAACGCAGAATCAATTACACATTTAATAATCCACTAAGTGATTGCGGTTGAATGAAACCTGCAGCTTAGTGGATTTCTGTTTTCTTACAGTATATCTATCAGTTCCCCGGCCAGCGCTTTGTTAATGCTGCGGACGGCACAGAATTTACCGCACATACTGCAGGTGTCGCTGTGGTCGTCTTCCGGCGCCCGGCTGGCACGGACGGCTTTGGCGGTTTCCGGATCGATTGCCTCTTCCCACTGAGCCTCCCAGTCCAGTTTGCGGCGGGCTTCTGCCATCCGGTCATCCTGTTCCCGGGCGTGGGGAATGCCTTTGGCAATGTCTGCCGCGTGTGCCGCGATCCGGCTGGCGATGATGCCCTGTTTCACATCTTCCACGTTAGGCAGGGCCAGGTGTTCTGCCGGCGTCACATAACACAAAAACGCCGCACCTGACATAGCTGCCACGGCCCCGCCGATGGCTGCCGTAATGTGATCGTAGCCCGGAGCGATATCCGTAACCAGGGGTCCCAACACATAAAAGGGTGCGCCTTTACAGATCGTCTGCTGTACCTTCATGTTAGCCGCAATCTGATCCAGCGGCACATGACCCGGACCTTCCACCATGACCTGCACATCCTTTTCCCAGGCCCGCTGCGTCAATTCGCCTAACCGGACCAGTTCTTCAATCTGGCATTGGTCTGTGGCGTCCGCCAGACAGCCGGGACGGCAGGCATCCCCCAGACTGATAGTCACATCATGTTCCCGGCAGATATCCAGAATTTCATCATAGTATTCATAAAACGGATTCTCCTCTCCGGTCATGCTCATCCAGGCGAAGACCAGACTGCCGCCCCGGCTCACCAGATTCATTTTACGCTTGCCGGCCCGGATCTGTTCAATGGTTTTACGGGTAATACCGCAGTGCAGGGTTACAAAGTCCACCCCATCTTCTGCGTGCAGGCGCACCACGTCAATGAAATCTTTGGCCGCCAGCGTGTTCAGGTCCCGCTGATAGTGAATCACCGCGTCATACACCGGTACGGTACCGATCATGGCCGGGCACTCCCGACATAATTTCTGCCGGAATGGCTGCGTGTTTCCATGGCTGGACAGGTCCATGATGGCTTCCGCTCCCAGGTTCACGGCGCTCATGACTTTTTTCATTTCAATATCATAATCCTTGCAGTCCCGGCTGACGCCCAGGTTCACATTGATTTTGGTTTTCAGCATGCTGCCGATTCCATTGGGGTCAAGGCTGATATGCAACGGATTGGCAGGAATGACAATCATACCATTGGCCACCCGTTCCCGGATAAATTCAACAGGGCGGTCTTCTTTCGCCGCTACATTTTTCATCTCCGGTGTGATGATATTTTTTCGGGCGGCTTCCATTTGGGTGTAATACTTTTTTTCCATTTTTACTTTTTCCCTTCAGCAAAAAATCAAATTCTGTTTTTCCTAAAACATTTCGGCAAATAGTTTCCATCCTTTTTATCAAATTATTTTTGAAACAAAAAACTATCTATATTGTGTGCTCCGAAATTACAAAAAAATATTAACCATCAATTTAAACTACGTTCCACGTGAAACAAAAAGCAGGCAATGTCTTTTTTGGACGCTGCCTGCTTTTTTTGTCTGCAACTCTTTTGCAAAATTTTCTCTGACATTCCTACGTTGGCATTATCCAAATCAGGTTCCGGGTCGAACCTTCAGACGATTGCAGATTTTATTTCGCAACCGGCAGGCTCCTCTCAGCAAATAAGCTCCCCGTGTCATGGTACTATTAAATTGTATGTTCTATCGTCAGAAGCTGCCGCCTCCGCCACCGTGTCCTCCGGTGCCTCCGCTGCTGCCGCTGTCATTATCGCGCGACTTGGCTTTGGGTACTACAGTAGTATGGGTGTACAAATACCGGTCGTTACTGCCTATCAGGTTGAAGGTATCGCGTTTCAGGTACTGTCCGGCTTCCACAGCGTTCGTCACGTTGCTCATGGAGGCTATCATACCCTTCTTCACGCCGCCGCCAATCAGGAAAGAAAGGATGGCTGCCACAGCTCCCGCGCCAAAACTGAATTCCTTGGACGGGTCGTAAGCCTCCCCGTTCTTTTCGTAATAGGTCATCAGCTCATCAACCTTGTTTCCGTAATTGGTGAAAGCTGCCGCGTATCTTCCCTTTTTCAAATCATTGATAAAGGCATCTTTTAAATCGCCCGTCACTACGTCATCAATAATCTTTGTACGCATGGTCTTGTCCGTAGTGATATGCCACTTCCGGTTGTCCATGCTGATAACCATCAGGATACTGCCCTTGGGCGCATTGGCAAAATACTGATCCTGGACGGACTGGGCGTAATCCCGGATATTCATGCCCTGAGTAGTTTTTACTGTCAAAACGGCACAACGGATGCCGTGTTTGCTTTCAATCTCCCGCAGCTTGCTCAGAAGTTTTGTTTTGTCAACCGGCTGCACCAGGGCGGCGCCGTCTACAAAACTGGGATATTGCTGCCCGGCAGCAGACGCTGTTGCCGTGAACCCGGTAGAAACAGCCACTAACAGGGAAACCAGCATGGTTACAATTGCAAAAATTTTTTTCATAATCTGCCGCCTCCCCTCATCCTAATAAGAATTTCGCAATGAAATAGACGATGGGCAACGGAATCAGGGTGGCAAGCGCCTGATATTTTGTCGCCTTACCCTTATCCCAGGGCAGGCTGCCGACAAACTTGCCGGTCTGTCCGTTCATCATAAAGGTGTAGGGCTGGTCTTTGTAACGGGTAGTCAGAATCCAGACCGGTACCAGCGCATATTTTACACTGCCTACGTCTTTCCGGATGGCACAGGATTCCACCTGGTGGCGCATATACCCCGTTACGGTTTCCTCCAGCACGCCGGCCGCGCTGTATTCCACCCGCTTATCGGCCCGGGGCACGCTGTCCTCGGCGCTTACATCATACTTATCTGCCAGGTAGCCGGTGAGGTATGCCGTGGTAAAAGGAACCATTTCGCTGTAATCGAAAGGCTCAATACTTTCCATGTAGGCATCATCCATCTTTTCACTGCCGTCCACCGGAATCCGTTCGAACTTCATGGTGCCGACACGTTCCACGTCGTAAACGCTGGTCTCGGTAATGACCGAATCCGCTGTGTCAAACACCACATCGTTTTCTGCTTTAAAGGCTGCCGAAGCGGTAACTTCGGAATCGAAGAGCCAGAAAGGCACATACATGGGCTGAATGTCTTCCACACGGTTATTGGCCGTAAATTCATTCGGCAGCAGTCTCCGTCCTTCGTAGAATTTCTTCAGGGCTTCCACCGCTTCTTCTTTTGTCTTCTTGAACGGAATGACATAGTCCGGCTTCAGCATTCCTTTGAAACGGGACGGAATCATGGTGGGATTGCCGCAATAGCAGCATTCTGTCGCCATGGTGTTTTCATCGCAGACCAGTTCCGCACCGCAGGTAGAACAGGTAAACGATTTCAGGAAGGCGGTTTCGTCTTCTGTAAATTCGCTGCCCGCATGGGCGGTATCCCATTTTGCTTCTCTGGCCTCTTCTGCCTGAGCCGCCCGTTCTTCCTGCTTGGCAAACATTTCTTCGATGGTCTTAACCTCGAATTCCGTGCCGCAGTATTCACAGGTCACTTTGTCATGGCCGGGCAGAAAGCTTAAGGGTGCGCTACAATTAGGACACTTGTAGCTTACAGATGTATCTGCCATGTTGTCACCTCAATTCTTTTATTTTTTCTTTTCCGGTACGGGAATCACGTCACAACCCATATATTTACGCAGGACTTCCGGAACAATTACGCTTCCGTCTTCCTGCTGGTAATTTTCCAGAATCGCGGCCACGGTACGGCCTACTGCCAGACCGGAACCGTTCAGTGTATGCACAAATTCCGGTTTGGACTTGGCGTCCCGGCGAAACCGGATGTTAGCCCGGCGGGCCTGGAAGTCCAGGAAGTTGGAGCAGGAAGAAATTTCCCGGTAGCAGTTCGCCTGAGGCAGCCATACTTCCAAATCGTAAGTAGTGGCACTGGAGAAGCCCAGGTCACCGGTGCACAGCCGTACCACATGGTAGGGCAGGCCCAGCAGCTGCAATGCATGCTCCGCGTTGTTTGTCAGACTTTCCAGTTCGTCCCAGCTCTGTTCCGGACGGGTAAATTTAACTAACTCTACCTTATTAAATTGGTGCTGACGAATCAGGCCCCGGGTATCCTTGCCCGCGCTGCCGGCTTCGGCACGGAAGCAGGCACTGTAGGCACAGTAACGCAGGGGAAGGTCATCACCATTCAGGATTTCATCCCGGTGCAGATTGGTAATGGGTACTTCCGCCGTTGGAATCAGGTACATATCCATTCCCTGCAGCTTGAACATATCTTCCGCAAATTTCGGCAACTGGCCGGTACCCTGCATGCTGTCGCTGTTCACAATAAAGGGCGGGAAAAATTCCGTGTACCCATGCTCAGCGGTATGCAGATCCAGATAGAAGTTGATTACGCTGCGCTCCAGACGGGAACCCAGACCTTTATACACCGTAAAGCGGGCGCCGGAAATCTTATGGCCCCGTTCAAAATCCAAAATACCAAGCTTTTCGCCAAGATCCCAGTGGGACAACGGTTCAAAATCAAACTTGCGGGGTTCGCCCCAACGGCGCACTTCCGGGTTGTCCGCGTCACTTTTGCCCACAGGAACATCCTCGGCCGGAATGTTGGGAATGGCCAGCATGATGGTTTTTAACCGCGCTTCAATATCCCGCAGGCGAACATCGTCCGCCGCAATCTTATCACCGATGGCGCGGACCTCCGCCATCTTTTCTTCTGCGTTTTCCCCGGCCTTTTTCAGTTTGCCGATTTCTTTGGACGCCGTGTTGCGTTCATTTTTCAGTGCTTCCACCTGTTGGGTGATTTCCCGGCGTTCCTTGTCCAGTGCCAGAAACTCATCCAGGTTCAGTTCGCCGTTCCTTTTACGAACAGCTTCCATTACTTTTTCGGGATTATCCCGAACAAATTTCATATCTAACATATTGACCTATCCTCCATTATGTTGCCACAGCTCGACCGATACGATAACCCGGGCTGAACAAATAAAATTTTACAATTACCTGTTATTCCTTATGCATTCAGCGCTGCAATAATATCCGGCAGCTGTTTATCCACTTCGTCGTTGTCAAGCTGGCAGGTACCGGCATTGTGGTGACCGCCGCCGCCGTATTTCAGGCACAGTTCACCAATGTCCACATTAGAAGCTTTGTTCACAATGGACTTGCCGATCATAACGGCTGTATTCTGTTTGCGGAAGCCCCAGGCCACATGTACGGAAATCTGGGTTTCCGGATACAGAGCGTAAATCATGAAACGGTTGCCCGCATGGATAACTTCCTCGTTGCGCAGATCCAGAACCACCACTTTATCATACACTTTGGCAATGCGTTTCAGCTGTGCCACAAACTGTTCTGACTGTTCAAAATACAAATCCACGCGTTCCTTTACATCCGGCAGCTCCAGAATCTCATCAATTGTATGATCCATGCAATACTGGATCAGTTCCATCATCAGATCATAATTGGAAATGCGGAATTGATGGAACCGTCCCAGACCGGTACGGGCATCCATCAGATAATGGAGCAGCACCCAGCCTTTCGGGTTGAGGATCTCATCGATGGTAAAGTCGGCGCTGTCGCCTTTGTCTACAGCTGCCATCAGCTCATCGCTGATTTTCTTAAATGTTTTTTTGCCGCCGTAATAATCGTATACCACCCGGGCCGCGCTGCGGGCTTTGGGATCAATGATCAGCTTGCCGCCGGTCTCAATCGCCTTCAGTCGGTCCATTTCCGATTCGTGATGGTCAAAGGCCAGCCCGACCCGCGGATCGTAGGGCAGGTTGGTAGTTATATCACTTTTCGTCAGTTCAATCTTCCCGTCCTGTACATCCTTGGGATGTACAAACTTGATTTCGTCGACCAGATCCAAATCGCGTAACATCATTGCACAGGCCAGCCCGTCAAAATCGCTGCGGGTTACCAGTCTTCTTTTTGCCTCCATAATGTTTCTGCCTCCTGTTAACCGGTTTTTTCTTATCCGGCATACAAATGAGCCGCTTAAAAAACGGCATAGCTATACAGAGTAATTATAACAAATTGACTATAGAGCGGTCAAGAAAAAATAGGCCTTTCCTTGCCGAAACGCAACGCCCGACTTTTTCCAAAACGGTATACAAAACAACCTACCTATTTATTTTTTAACGCAAATTAAAAAATCCATGCAAAACGCTGCTTCCGCTTTGCATGGATCCGATTTATATTTACCTCACAACATTCAGCACGACAATAGCTACCGCCACAGATCCGGTAACCGGATTCTCCGCAATGCGACGGAGAAACGAGTGTACCGTTGCGTCCCCCACTTTTCCTTTTGTGATGGCCCGGTTTCCTTCCAGAGCACAACGCTTTATTTCACCCATAAAGTACGTATCCGGCTGATCGGCAAGCTTGATATTATAAATCCGCTTGTTTTTCACGTCAACTCCCGCCGTTTTTTCAAGGAATTCCCGATAGGAACGGTTGCAGCGTAACAGCTTTACTTCGTCTCCCTGCAGTTCCAGAATCGCGGTAGGCAGGGTATTGAAATATTGCCGGAGACTTTCACTGTCTTCCTTCGCAATATATGAAGGATCATACAAGTTAATGCGCCCGATTGCATCATAATAATCCGACTCCTGCGGATTTTCAAAGCCGATCTGCCTTCCTTTTTCATAACGCCGCAGTATTTTCTCAAAGGGCAGCGGGCAACAGTAGAAGAATCCCTGCAATTTTGTACAGCCGATTTCCCGCAGGAAATCTACCTGTTCGATGGTCTCCACCCCTTCCGTCACCGTTTCGATGCCCAGGCCGGTGGCCATCTTCATCAGCTCCGTCAAGATGATCCGGCTTCGGTCCGTATTGTCGAACTGTTTCATAAAGCGCATGTCGAATTTGATTACGTCAAAATGGATTTGCTGCAGCACATCCAGCGAGGAATACCCGCTGCCAAAGTCGTCCATCCACACCTGGAAGCCCAACTCTCGGAACCGCTCCACCTGTCCCTTCATGTATTCAAAATCACTGCCGATGATGCTTTCCGTGATCTCTATCGTTATCATTTCTCTGCCGATACCGGCCCCGTCCACCCGGCGGCAGATTTCTTCCACAATATTGCAGGCATAAAAATCCGCCCGGGACAGGTTTATGGAAATAGGCACAACATACAGGCCCGCTTCAGCCTGTTTTTTCATTTTCGCCAGCGCTTGTTCCACCACATACAAGTCCAGCTTGTAAATCAGCATGGTTTCTTCCAGCACCGGAATAAAATCCGCCGGAGAAATTACGCCCCTCTCCGGATCAACCCACCGCGCCAGCGCTTCTTCATCACACACACAGCCGTTGGCCGTACGCACGATAGGCTGATAGTAAACGGTAACCCATTTTTCCGCCAGGGCCCTGTCCAGATTTTCCACAAAATAACGTTGGGCCTGTATGGTTTTCAGCATATCTTCGCTGAAATATTCATAGACGGAAATGAACTTGTTCCGGTTGGTATCACAGGCAATCTTCGCCCGGTCGCAAGCCCGGTCGATATCAATGCCTTCGATGTTGTCAAGATAAATGCCTGCTCTGACCGGCAGGGTCGCTTCGTCGTTCAGGCTCCTGCATTCATCAAAAATTTTCTTGATCCTGTCTTCCAGATTGGCCGCGTCAGTATAAACGGTAAAATGATCCGCACTGATACGGCAGCAGTTTTCATTATGGAAATAACGGGCCAGCAATTTGGCAAAAGCACGCAGCAGTTCATCCCCACCGGAAAAACCGAACCTCCGGTTAAACGATTTCATATCGCAAAGATCAAAATACAGGATAGCCGTCTGTTTCCCCTCAGCTGCCAGCGTTTTCCGCCCGGCCTCTGCCAGCTCAAAAAAGTATGCCATGTTCGGCAAGCCTGTCAGAGCATCATAATGGGCGTGGTGAATCAGGCTTCCTTCCCGCAGCATCCGGTTATAAGAATCCGTTAAAGCATTGCTGTCCGTCCCGTAACCTGTCGGGGAATAGATCCCTTCGTTGGTATACCATACGATCGCCAGCCGGGCGCCGTTTTGCGTATAAACGTGCTCGCCCTGGGCATGGATCACCAGATAATCGCCATAGCTTCGGGTCTTTGTGCGATACACCACTTCGTAACTTCCGCCTTCCGTAGCAAAGCGGAAGGCCGCGTCGGCAATCCGCGCCTTGTCGTCCGGATGCGTCGCGCGGTACATATCATTATCCATCACGTAGTAGGCGTCTTCTTTTTTGTCAAACTCAAACAACTTGCGGAAGCCTGCCGAAAGAACAAGGGTAACCACCCGTTTATCAATGAACTGGTAAACGGCAAACGGAATATGGGAATCTTCCATGGTTTGCATTAACGTTTGATCAAACTGATACTTTTCCATATTCCCTCCTGCGGACCTGCCTGCTGATGCGACCGGTTCCGGTAATAGTATGATGGGCCTCTGTTTCTGTTCTATGATTTATGTTAGCATATTTTAACATATTCTCATTTAAAATACTATAGGAGAAAATGAAATATCTTACTAAAACTGAAAATAATGAAGAGAACGTTTTCACAAAGCCCTCCGGTTATACTTCAGCCCGCTCCCCACGCTACATTATCTATACAAGCTTTGCCCATGATTTCACGCAGCGTTTTCTATATAGCTTTGCCCATGATTTCCCGGTACAGTGTTTCTTCCATCAAAAAATCCCCGCCGCAATTGCGACGGGGATTCTGATTGTACAGATCTTATACTGATCAGTCAGCGGTAAACGGCATTAACGCAACGTTACGTGCGCGTTTGATCGCAGTGGTCAGTTCGCGCTGATGTTTAGCGCAGCAACCGGAAATACGGCGGGGTAAAATCTTGCCGCGTTCGGTTACGAATTTGTGCAGCTTGGCAACGTCTTTATAATCGATGCTCTCCGCTTTATCTACGCAGAAGCTGCAAACTTTCCTTCTCGGTCTTCTGCCTCTTTGCATTTTCATTAGCTTAATCCTCCCTGTTGTTTAGAACGGAACTTCTTCGTCAAAGGGAACATCGCTGCCTAAACCGCCCATAGGCGATTTAGCCGCGGGAGCCGCAGCTTCCGCCGCACCGGCATCCGGTCCGGGATACTGCTGGCTAAAGTTCTGGTTGCGGTTGGCGCTTTCGCTCTTGCGTTCAATAAATTCAACGTTATTGGCGATGATTTCCGTCACCCAGTGCTTGGTGCCGTCCTTGGCATCAAAGTTGCGGATCTGGAGACGCCCTTCCACTAACAGACGATGTCCTTTTGCGAGACTGTTTCCACATAATTCAGCAGCCTTACCCCATACCACTACGGGGATAAAATCTGCTTCGCGCTGGCCCTGTTGATTTAAAAAAGGTCTGTCAACTGCCAGTGTGAAAGAGCACACCACCTTCTGGGAAGGGGTATAGCGCACTTCCGGATCTTTTGTCAGTCGACCTAAAATAACTATTTTGTTCATTCAGTTACCTCCACAGACTGATAATTCCGATCAGTCTTCCTTTTTAATGATCATATGGCGCAGCACTTCGTCGGTAATTTTCATTACACGGTCAAGTTCTTTGACAGCGGCAGGTTCAGCCTTGAAATTAACGAGTACATAGTAACCTTCGGACAAATCCTGGATCAGATAAGCCAGGTGTTTTTTGCCCCAACGATCTGTCTTTTCTACTGTAGCACCATTATCGGTCAGCAGTTTTTCGAATTTGGCAATCACGCCATCGATAACCTCATCCTCAACCGGTTTAATGATGTACATGACTTCGTATGCTCTCACGAAATCACCTCCTCCTCTGGACTTTCGGCTCCCCTTGTCTGGAGAGCAGAAGAAGTAAAATATGCTCTATCACAAGCTTAATTATATTATCACCTGCTGAGAGAGTTGTCAAGTAAAAATCAACAGGTTGCAGAAATATTTCCAGACAAAGACAAACATTCTGCACAAAAACGAACCGGAGCAACAGTATTGCACCGCTCCGGTTCTGCAGAAAAACTTTTCAATTCACAGTTACAGTACGATCTGACTGAACACCTTACCGATACTGTCGTGGATGACCAGGTTGGCTCCCCGGTCTGCCGAGGTTTCGGATTTGTTCACCAGCACCAGTTTGTCTCCCCGGTAGTAGCGGATCAGCCCCGCCGCCGGGTACACCACTAACGAGGTGCCGCCGATAATCAGCATGTCCGCCTGGGAAATGTAGTTCACCGAAGCTTCCATGATGTCCATGTTCAGATTCTCTTCATATAATACTACATCCGGTTTCACCCGGCCTCCGCACTTGTCGCAGACTGGAACACCTTTGGAACTTTTCACATAGTTCACATCAAAAAACTTGTTGCAGTCCTCACAGTAGTTTCGCAGCACACTGCCGTGCAGTTCCATTACGGTCTTGCTGCCGGCCGCCTGGTGCAGTCCGTCAATGTTCTGGGTGATGACCGCCGTCAGCTTGCCGGCCCTCTCCAGTTCCGCCAGTTTTAAATGGGCGGCGTTAGGTTTGGCATCCAGAAACAACATGCGGTTTTTGTAGAAATCAAAAAACTCTTCCGGGCAATCCTCATAGAAAGTGTGGCTGACGATCATCTCCGGCGGGTACTGATAGGTCTGGTTGTACAGACCGTCGGTACTGCGGAAATCCGGAATGCCGCTTTCCGTGGAAACCCCGGCGCCGCCGAAGAACACAATACGTTTTGATTCCCGTATCATTTCGTTTAATCTGGCGATCTTTTCGTCCATGCGAACACCTCCCTGCAATGATTATCGTTTATAATTACAGCTTGCGAATAAATCCGTTCACCAAGGTTGCCAGATTTGCTTCGTACAACCCAATTTCTTTTTCCACCGCTTCCCTGACCGGAAGTTTTTCTTTCCCTTCTTCGCATCCTAATATTTTATCGTAAGCGGCAGCAAAAGCACGACCGGCTTCCTTCTCAAAAGTCAGTTCTTCTGCTTCCGGAACTTGCAGCCCGGCTTTCTCTGCAATCTGTTTCAGCAGAGTACCGTCCGTCTTTGCGATTGTCTGCAATGCAGCCAGCCAAAGTACATGAGTCAGTTTAAAATTCACACGCTGATGGAAACTTTTTGCCACCGCTGCCAGATCGTCAAAGGCCAGGGCCGTGTCTTCGAAACTCATGCGGTAGTCAAAGGCTTTGGCAATACCCGCATGGTAAGCCAGATTTTCTTCCATTTCTTTTTTAAATGTATTGGCATTGACGCACAGTGTGTCAAATTTCACCGCAGCCCGTTTCAGCTCGTTTGCCAGGAAATAATGCTCCTGGGGGGTCAGGGCTTTATCGCAGCGGGACAGATCCACTTCAAAATCCAGATCCCAGGGTGTGTCGTCCAAATAATCCTTGTACATGTTCTGCAGGAACATGATGGCCTGGCCGAACTCCAGTACCATCCGGTGTAAAGCCTTTTCTTCAAATTTGATTTTTACATCGCCCACCTGGAATTCCGCATCCAGATAGGATTTATCAATGGCTTCCTTAAAATCTTTGTCCAGCTCCCCAAAACGTTTTTCCGATTCTTCCACGCTCAGTTCTTCCACGGCACAATCGATCTTATCGCTGCAGTCCACGCCGATACCGCTGTAACCGTACAACAGCGCCTTGACGATTTCTTCTTCCGTCTTCAGTCCGGCCGCATTGGCCGCCCAGCCCCCTTTATACCCGGAAGACAGCACGCTCCAGGTCGCAGTGTCCATCGCTTCCAGAAAATTCCGCTGCAACAGGTTGCTGTATTCCGGCGTATAATCCACCAGTACCGGTTTGATTTGTTTATGTACAAATAAATTGGGCTGCTGGCTGTTCACCACACCCAACCAGTCGCTGAAAGCCACACTGATTCCGTTTACCCCGCAGGACGAAGGAGCTGCCCAGCCTATCAGTCGCCGTACCAGGGCCGCATTGTTGGGATTTAAGGGAAACATACCGATTTTTATCTTTTTATGCTCATCCGCAGTTTCAAATTCTGCGCCCTTCCATGCCTTGTTCCATTCGGATTTTTCACCGCAGACCACTGCCAGGTGACGGCCGCTGCTGTTTTCTACCAGGCCCAGATACCCGTCCGGAATTACGCTGAAAGAAGAACCGATCAGATTTCCTTTCCCGCACATGAGTTTTTCCGCAATATCACGTTTGATTGCCATAAAATTAATCCTCGTCTTTCTGTTCTACAAAGCCCTGCTTGCCATTTACAGATTTAAGGAAACACTGATTAATCATAGTCTCCTTAAGAGTTGTAGGTTATAAGGGCTTTGGCTGTTAAAATTCATACCGTTATATTTTACCATATAAATACAAAAGCGCAAACTGCAGATTTGTTAAACAGGTTTGAAAAAGAATTCTGTCCACTGAGGAAAACATACCACATAATCGGTTTACGATTTTTATGTTTTTCACAGATTTATGCACACTATGCACAGAGTTATCCACAGAAAACAGGTGTTTTTCCTTTAAAAACCGTGAAAAACAGCAATTCTTTCCGGTAAAATCCTTTTTTCCACCATTGTTATACACAGCCTGTGGATAAGTCATGTGTATAACTTTCATTTTATTCACACCACAATATGTAGTAAATCTTTGACGAAAAGCACCGAACATCTATGTAAATGAGCATTTTTACTGTTTTGTCAAGTACAATTTTTGTAAACCGGACAAAATAAATTTTTAAAAGTTGTTGACTTTTTTTACGCACCACAGAGGTATGATAAAATCAGCAGTTTTATTTTCACGGAATTGTCAGATTTTAATTTTGCTCTCATAATTAACGATTGCAAAAATATTACTACAACAGGTTTGTTCGCTTTGCATTTTTCTTTTATCGTTTTGGTGGACAAAAACGATTTACATGTTCATCGCCTGTATTGCTTCACAAACGCCGCCAGTCTGTTGGCCAATGCTTCGGTCAGACACCCTTTTTCCATTTTCCACATCCAGTTACCGGAAGGAGTTCCCGGTGTGTTCATGCGGCATGAGGAAGGCAGGCCTAACATATCCTGCGCAGGCACAACGACCGTTTCTGCCCGGCGGCTGTACAGATATTCCGTGAGCGCCCAGGTATCCGGTTCTTTACCGCAAAGACTACGTAGCTGGTTACGAAGTTCCGGCGAGACTTCTTCTTCCAGCCAGCCCTGCAAGGTATTGTTGTCGTGGGTTCCCGTATAGGCCACACAGTTCGGTTCCGTGGCAAAATCGCAAAGGCCGTCAGCCCGGTTCTGCAAATGGAATTGCAGAATCCGCATGCCCGGCAGTCCCAGTTCATCCTTCAGCCGGTATACATCCTCTGTAATCTGTCCCAGGTCTTCTGCCACCAGCTGTAATCCCGGCAGTTCCTTCCGTAAAGCCAGAAACATCTCCCTGCCTTTAGCCGGTTTCCAGCTGCCGGTGGTGGCATCCTTTTCTCCCCGGGGAACGCCCCAGGCCGCCACAAAGCCCCGGAAGTGATCTACCCGGACCCTGTCGGTGAACTGTGTGATGGCACGGAACCGTTCTTTCCACCAGCGGAATCCGTCTTTTTCCATAACATCCCAGCGATACAGGGGGTTGCCCCAGATCTGCCCGGTGGCGCTGAAATAATCCGGCGGCACTCCGGCTGCTTCTTCCGGATATCCCCCTCCGTCCAGGTAAAAGTATTCCGGATGAGCCCAGCAGTCTGCGCTGTCCGCCGCCACAAAAATGGGCATGTCCCCTAAAATTTCAATTTCGTTTGCATTGGCATAGGCTTTGATATCCTGCCAGGCACAGAAAAATTCAAATTGCTTCCTTTTATATATCTCTGTTTGTTTTTCCAGCAGCTTTTCATATTTTTTTACCGCCGCCGATTGCCGCGTCCGTATCTCTTCAGGCCACTCCTGCCAGGGTTTATGGAAATAGTCCTGCAGCGACCGGAACAGGGCATAGTCCGGCAGCCAGTAACTGTTTTTCTGACAAAAGGCAAGATACTTTTGTTGTTCTTCCGCTTTTATATTTTTGTTTGCGCTGCTTACCGTTTCCTTCGTTGTGTCACAGGTTTTTTCGTCTGTCCCCGCAAACAAGGTTTCATGTCCGGCAAACGCGGATACGGAAAGATAGGGAGAATCACCCAGACCTGGCGGGTTCAGAGGAAGGATCTGCCAGATTTTCTGCCCGGCGGCTGCTAAAAAGTCGATCCACTCTTTGGCAGCTTCTTTTTTTTCTTTCCCGTTTTCACCCCATAACGAAGTAGGATGCAGTAAAATTCCTGCCTTCCGTAAATCAAGCCGGCTGTTTTTATTTTCTGCCGTCACATGGTCAGGCTGTCCTTCTACAGGTTCGTAGTAGGTATGCTTTTCTGTACATTGGTAAATCTGCTGACTCAGGGGCAGCAGCGTAACCGTAAAAACCCCGTTGACGACAGAAACCGGTTCCGCCGGCACCGGCCCCACCGGCAGTAATTCCCCAAAGGCAAGTTCCCCGGTATAGACGCGCACCGTGTGTGCTGTATCCCCCCGGTTCAGCGCCACAAAAAACAGTCCGTCCTCTGCCGGCCTGCCGAAAACATCTTTTCCGCCTTCAATGGAACGGGCATAAATATACACATCCCCTTCTGCATAAACGGGAATCATCCGCCCCGTGCGCAGAGCGTCATGCTTTTTCCGCAACTGAACAAAGGCGCGGCAGTATGCCTGTAATTGTTTGTTTTCCCTGCCCCAGGGATAAGGGCGCCGGTTATCCGGGTCTTTTCCGCCCTTCAGTCCTGCCTCGTCCCCGTAATAGATGCAGGGCATTCCCGGCAGCGTCATCTGCCAGGCCCAAAGCAATAGCAGGCGCTGCTCGCCTGTACCAAGATTAGATAGCGCCGTTGTTTTTTCCGGCTGAACCGTTTCAGCTGATGCTTCTTTTTTCAGATTGTTCTCCATATTATTATTGCTAACCGGCACATCCAACACCGACAGAACCCTTTCCACATCATGGCTGCCGGCCAGGTTCAGCATGGCGTACAGGTTTTCTTTCGGATAGTTTTCCATCTGCTGCAGATACAGGGTATTGGTCTGGCCCGCGTCAGCCCTGCCCACCAAAAAGTCAAGCATCAGCCGGCGCAGCACATAGTTCATCACGCTGTCCAACTTGCCGCCGCACAGATATGCACGCTGTTTACTGTAACTGATTTTATTGGAGGCATCCTCCCAGACCTCTCCTATCAGGGCAGCGTCCGGGTCACTCTTTTTTAACTCGCTGTAAAACACCTTCAAAAATTCGTCCGGCAACTCGTCCGCCACATCGAGGCGCCAGCCGCTGATCCCTGCTTTCAGCCAGTGCTTCAGCACGCTGTTTTCATCCCGTATGATAAAGTCCTGGTAGCTGCTGTCTGTTTCATCCACTTCCGGCAGGCTCTTATCGCCCCACCAGCAGCTGTATTCTTCCGGAAACTTCTTAAACTGATACCAGGAATAATATGGCGACGTTTTCGACTGGTACGCCCCGGTTCCCGGATAATTTCCCCGCCGGTTAAAGTAAATGCTGTCGTCCCCTGTGTGGCTGAAGACCCCGTCCAGAATGACGCGGATGCCGTGTTCCTTCGCTTCTTTACACAGACTTGCAAAATCTTCTTCCGTACCCAGGAAAGAATCTATCTTTTTATAGTTGCCGGTATCGTAGTGATGGTTGCTGCGGCTTTCAAAAACAGGATTCAGGTACAGGCAGGTGATGCCCATGTCCGCCAGGTAATCCAGTTTTTCACGGATGCCTTTCAGGGTGCCGCCGAAGAAATCAAAATACAGAATGCCGCCCCCCGCTGGGTCTTTGATGTAGCGGGGCAGGTCGTTCCAGCTTCCGTGGAGCAGCGCATTGGGTTTGCCGCTGAATTGGGACAGCGGAACATCCCCCCGGTTGAAGCGGTCCGGAAAAATCTGGTACACCACAGCCTGTTTCATCCAGTCCGGCGTGACCGCGCCCCGGTCGTACACCGTAATCTGGTAAGACGGCGGTTCCTGCTCGTACTGCTGCCCCCAGCCTCCCAGCCGGGCGGCGTTATTACCGTAGTAAAATGTTTTGTCCCCTGTTTTTACAATAAAATAATACCAGAGCAGGCAGCCGCTTTCCGGCGTGGTAATACGGCAGACGTAACGGCGCTGTTTTCGCGCTTCTTTACGGGTCAAGGAATCGGAAGCCTTCTTCGTTTTTGTTTCTTCTTGCAGAGACAGCTCTTTTGTGTTTTCAGCCTCCGCAATGATTTCATCAGGCCGATTTTCTTCTTTTTCTGCCCCCTGCTTCCGTTTCCAGGTTTCGGACTGCATGGCGACCAACGTTTCCCCGGCGCCCTCCTGCCATAACCGCAGGGTCACCCGTTCTTTTCCGTCCCCTTCCACATCACAGCGCAATGTAACAACGGAACCGGCTTCCACAGCACCAAAAGGACAGCGATAGGTTGTATTTCTTGAATCGTGAACGATTACGGGCTGCATAGTTTGAGTTTCAGGCTGCATAGTTTGCGCTACGTCCAACAGCAAGATCATTGAAGGACTTCCTTTCCCCCGGAAACATCCGGGTATTTATCTTTTTCCCGCTTACAGAAAAAGCGAAAGTGTTCCCGCTTTTCAGAAATCACTTTCGCCTGGTAAGTAAACACTGATTAAACAGGTTTTAATGCCTGCCGCCTGGTTTTGCGACAGGCAGGAAAATGTCTCTGCTTTCCCTATACGTTGTTACTCAGCGTCTTTCTTTGTAGTTTTTGTTCCGGGTTTCCGCCCCCGTTTTTTCGGTGCGGCAGCTTCAACAGCTTCCGTTGTTACCTCTGCGGTTGTATCGGCTTTCTTTTTGGCCGTTGTTTTTCTTGCAGAAGTCTTTTTTGCTGCCGTTCCTTCTTCTGTGGCAGCGGCACTCTTTTTCGAAGTCGTCTTTTTCGCAGTGGTCTTTTTTACTGTCGTTCCTTCTTCTGTAGCAGCGGCACTCTTTTTCGAAGTCGTCTTTTTCGCAGTGGTCTTTTTCGCTGCCGTTTTTTTAGTTTCTGTAGCTTTGTCTGCTGCTTTCTTTGTCGTTCTTTTTGCCGTGGTTTTCTTCTTTGCAGGTTCAGCTGCCGCTTCGGCCTCTTCCGGTTTTTCGGGCGCTTTATCTTCTTCTGCTTTTGTTTCTGCTGCCGGAGCCTGTTCAGCTGCCGGTGCAGCTTCTGCAATAACCTCTTCATCAGCGGTTTGAGCCGCTTTTTCCGCTTCCGAAGTATCTGCCGCTACAACGGCATTAACCGGCTCTTCTGCCGTTTCTTCGCCTTTTACAGCTGCCAAAATTTCTTCCGTTGCTTCCTCTACCTGTTCTTCGGAAACAGATTCAACCGTTGCTGTATTATCCTCCACAACTTTCGCGTACAGGTCAGCATAAGCCTGTGCGGACCGGTTCCAGCTGTTGTCGCTGTGCATCGCATTATACACGATTTTTTCCCACAGAGGTTTTTCCGCGAAGCAGGTCAGACCCCGTTTAATGGTAAACAACAGCTCATGGGCGTTAAAATTGGCAAAGCTGAAACCATTTCCTTCCGGTGTATTGTATTTATCGAAATTAATTACAGAATCTTTCAGGCCTCCGGTTTCCCGCACTACAGGAACAGTGCCGTAGCGCATGGCAATCATCTGGCTGAGACCGCAGGCTTCATACCGGGAGGGCATGATAAACATATCTGCCCCTGCGTACACACGGCGGGCCAGTCCTTCATTAAACAGAATGTTGACGGAAACACTGCCCGGATGCCGCCACGCCAGTTCACGCAGCGCGTTGGCATATTCTTCGTCGCCGGTACCTACCACGACCAGCTGTACCTGTTCTTCCATCAATTCATCCATGATATGCATCACCAGGTCCAGCCCTTTGGCTTCCACCAGACGGGTGATCATGCCCACGACCGGGATCTCCCGGTTTACCGTCAGCCCCAGTTCACGCTGCAGGGCTTCCTTGGCCAGAGGCTTTTTCACCAGCACATTAGACGCGTCAAAGCGGACAGGGATATGCGGATCCGTTTCCGGATTATATTCCTGTTCATCCAGACCGTTTAAAATACCGCTGATCTTTCCCGCACACAGCGCCACATAATCTTCCAGCCCTTCACCGAAATACGGATAAGTAATTTCTTCCGCGTAAGAAGGGCTCACCGTAGTAATAAAGTCAGCATAACACATGCCGGCTTTCATGAAATTCACATCACCGTCGTTTTCAATGTTGCCGTTATACAACAGGTGCAGGGGCAGCCCCAGCACATCTTCCACAATATTCCGGCCGAATACCCCCTGATATTTCAGATTGTGGATCGTGTAAACGTTTTTCATCCCCTGAAAGTAGGGATCCTGCATGAAATCTTCTTTCAGGTAAGCGCCCAACAGGCCGGTATGCCAGTCGTTGGTATGAATCACATCCGGTTTGAAATCGATGTAATGCAGCATGGTCAGCGCCGCTTTGGAAAAATAGGCAAACCGTTCCGCGTCATCGTCGTAACCGTACAGTTTATCTCTTTTAAAATAATACTCATTGTCAATGAAATACACGGGGATGCCGTCCTGTACCAGTTTTTTCACACCCAGATACTGGTTGCGCCAGGACAGGTCCACCGATCCTTCAAACACGGTTTCCATTGCGTTTTTATATTCTTCGCCGACCCCTTCATAGTTGGGGATCACCAGAGCCGGTTCTACCCCCAGGGCCTGCAGTGCTTTGGGCAGGGCTCCCATCACGTCGGCCAGTCCGCCAGTCTTGATAAACGGAGCTGCCTCCGATGCAACAAATAATACTTTCATTTTTTAATTCCGCCTTTCTGTGAAAGAATCGGAAGGGATTGTACTTTTTCTGTTTTGCTTTCACCCTTCTTCTTCTTTGTAATTTTTTTCTTTTTGAAATTTATATACAGCACTGCCAACGGCGGCAGTGTCAGGGTAATCGATTGTTCTTTTCCATGACAGGGAGTCGCTTCGCTCTCGATCAGGCCCGGATTACTTACCCCGGAACCGCCGAATTCCGGACTGTCACTGTTGAAAATTTCCCTATACGTTCCTGCGTCTTCCACGCCGATCCGGTAATTCCGGCGTACTTCCGGCGTAAAATTACAAACTACGATAGTCTGGTCCTTCTGTTCCTTACCCTTCCGGTAAAAGCTGATAACGCTGTTGTCGTTATCGTCACAGCTAATCCAGTTAAAACCCTGCCAGTTATAATCAATTTGCCAGAATTCCGGGTGTTGGTTGTAAAACAGATTCAGGGCTTTCATGTACCGCTGCATCTCCTGATGGGACGGGTAATCCAGCAGATGCCAGTCCAGGCTGTCATCAAATTTCCATTCAATAAACTGGCCGAACTCACCTCCCATGAACAGCAGCTTTTTCCCGGGATGGCTCATCCAATATCCGTAAAATGCCCGCAGGCCGGCAAATTTTTTCCAGTAATCCCCCGGCATCTTGTCCAGCAGGGAATGTTTGCCGTGCACTACTTCATCGTGGCTTAAGGGCAGGATGAAATTCTCCGCAAAGGCATAGTACAGCGAAAAGGTAATCAGGTTCTGGGAACCTTTCCGGAACAGGGGATCCATGGACATATACCGCAACATGTCGTTCATCCAGCCCATGTTCCATTTATAGTTGAAACCCAGCCCGCCCTTGTCCGCCGGTCCGGAGACCATAGGCCAGGACGTGGACTCTTCAGCAATCATCAACGCGTGAGGAATATTTTTAAATACAGCTGTATTGAGTTTGCGCAGGAAGTCTACCGCTTCCAGGTTTTCCCGGCCGCCGTATTTGTTAGCCTGCCACTCTCCCTGTTTTTTCCCGTAATCCAGGTACAGCATGTTGGCTACCGCATCGATCCGCAGCCCGTCCAGGTGGAACTGTTCCAGCCAGAAGCAGGCGCTGGAAATCAGGAAGCTCTGCACTTCCGGCCGGCCGTAATCAAAGTTCATAGTATCCCAGTCTTTGTTCTCCGCCAGCATAGGATTCCCGGACTCATATAAAGGTTCTCCGTCAAAATGCCGCAGACCGTGGGCATCCTTGCAGAAGTGCCCCGGTACCCAGTCTAAAATCACGCCGATTTTATTTTTGTGCAGCGTGTCTACCAAATACATGAAATCTTCCGGCGAGCCGTAGCGGCTGGTAGCGGCAAAATACCCGGTCGCCTGATAACCCCAGGAGCCGTCAAAAGGATATTCGCACAAAGGCATCAGTTCCACATGGGTATAGTGCATCTCTTTCACGTACTGCGCCAGTGGCTCCGCTATGTCGCGGTAGGTCATCACCTTGCCCGAAGCGTCCCGCTTCCAGGAACCCAGATGCACTTCATAGATCAGCATGGGATTATGATAGGAATCATAGTCCTTCCGGCTTTTCTGCCAGCTCTTATCATGCCACTGATAGTGCAGGTTCTTTACAATGGAAGCGGTATTCGGGCGTAGTTCCGCGGCAAACCCGTAGGGGTCGCTTTTTAAAATAACCTCTCCTGATGCGGTTTCAATCGCATATTTGTAGGTCGACCCTTCTTTCAATTCCGGAACATAGGCGACCCAAAGGCCGATGCCCTGTTTGGCTCGTTCCATAGGCGTCGCCTTGGCATCCCAGCCGTTAAAGTCCCCCACCACGCTGACCGCCCGGGCATGGGGCGCCCAGACGCAGAAGCGGACGCTGGATTTTTGTTTCCAGCTGGTTAAATGGGCGCCAAACAGACGGTAACTGCTGTAATTGGTCCCCTGATGGAACAGATAGGTACTGTACGCATCAATCGCGCTGATTCGCATAATACTTCCTCGTTACTTCTAAAATTTTTCTAAGGAAACACGGATTTAATGAGTGCTCCGGGCATCAGTCCGCCAGCATTCCGGTTCTCCCGGCTGACGCGTTGTCCCGGGTAACCGGTATCCTTTTAAAATCAGTGTCCCTTAAATTTTAACTGCATCCAGATTCCAGATTTCATCAGCGTATTCCTGAATTGACCGGTCACTGGAAAAATGTCCTGCATGAGCGATGTTTACGGTGCTGGAACGGAACCAGCCTTCTGTATCCCGGTAACGCCGTTCGATTTCCTGCTGGGCAGCGCAATAGGATTTAAAATCTTTCAGCACAAAGAATTCGTCATTGCGGTCCAGCAGCGCTTCCCGCAGTTGTCCGAACATAGGATTTTCTTCCATTACTTCCAAGGCGCGGCGGACATCTGCGTCACTGTTATAAATATCCCAGGAAGAGTATCCGCCCTGCTGATAATACCGCTGCACTTCGTCCGCCCGCAGACCGAAAATCACGCTGTGCTCGTCCCCGACTTCCTGATGGATCTCCACGTTGGCTCCGTCCATGGTGCCCAGGGTAATGGCGCCGTTAAACATAAATTTCATGTTGCCGGTACCGGAGGCTTCCTTGCCGGCGGTGGAAATCTGTTCGCTGACGTCAGCAGCGGGGAACAGTTTCTGTCCCAGAGACACATTATAGTTCTCCAGGAACACCACTTTCAGTTTTCTGGCCGCCCGGTAATCTTGGTCAATGAGCCTGGCTACGGTGTTGATCAGCTGGATGGTAATTTTCGCTTCCCCATAACTGGCCGCCGCCTTGCCGCCGAAAATAAAGGTCCGGGGCACGATATCCATGCCGGGATTTTCTATCAGCTGCCGGTACAGATGATACACGTGCAGAATATTCAGCAGCTGCCGCTTATACATATGCATCCGTTTGATCTGGATATCGAAGATAGAGTGGGGATTTATCGTAATATTTCTTTCTTTAAGCAAATACTCTGCCAGGATTTCTTTCCGTTTCTGCTTCACTGCAGCCAGCCGCTCCCGGAATGCCGCATCATTACCGAAGGGTTCCAGCGCCAGCAGTTTTTCAGGAGCGTGAATCCAGTCTTTCCCAATGGTATCACAGATAAGTTCCGTTAACTGAGGATTTGATTCAATCAGCCAGCGGCGATGAGTAACACCGTTGGTCTTGTTGTTGAACCGTTCCGGGAACCAGGTATAAAACGGTTTTAATGTGTTAATCTTCAAAATTTCAGAATGCAGTTTGGCCACACCGTTTACGCTATGGCTTCCCACTACGGCCAGACTGGCCATATGCACCTGGTTGTTCCAGAGGATCGCGACCTCCCGGGCTTTGTCTTCCTGCCCGGGGAAACGCTGCTGCACGGCATCCAGCCAGCGCCTGTTAATTTCGTCTACAATGAGGAAAATACGGGGCAGCAGTTCCTGGAACATGGGTATGAACCAGCGCTCCAGCGCCTCAGGCAGAATGGTGTGGTTGGTATAGGCTACGGAATTCGTAGTAATACGCCAGGAATCTTCCCAGCTCAGGCCTTCTTCATCCATTAAGATACGCATCAGTTCCGGGATAATCAGGGCCGGGTGAGTATCGTTGATATGCAGTGCAATGTACCGGTCAAATAATTTCGGGGAACCATAATGCTTTTTATAATGGCGCATAATACTCTGGAGGCCTGCGGAAACAAAGAAATACTCCTGCATCAGCCGCAGTTTTCGGCCTTCATACGTTGAATCATTAGGATACAGGAAACGGGAAATCTGCTGGGCCTGATCCTTATACTGCAGGGCCTTTCGGTAATCACCGTAACGAAGCTGGCCGTACATATTTTCCCGCGTGTACTCTGCTTTCCAGAGGCGTAACGTATTCACTGTACGATTCTGATATCCCAGCACCGGAACATCATACGGTACAGCCCGCACCGTATTATACTGTTCGTGAACGCAGACCAGCGCTCCCCCTTTTCCGGGGCGCATGTAAGCATGACCGCCAAAACGAACGTCTACTGCCTTATCTGATTTTTTGATTTCCCAGGGAAAGCCGTTTCGCAGCCAGGCATCCGGCAGTTCTACCTGCTGTCCGTCAATGATGCGCTGATCGAACAGTCCGTACTGATACCGGATGCTGCATCCGTGTCCCGGTAACTGCAGGGCCGCCATGGAATCAATATAACAGGCAGCCAGACGGCCTAACCCGCCGTTACCCAGGCCGGGATCCGGCTCTTCCGGAAATATGTCTTCCAGATCAAAGCCAAAATCCTGCAACGCGCTGCGGCATAATTCCTCCATATCGCAATTCAGCAGATTTGTATTCAGCAAACGGCCCAATAAAAACTCAATGGAAAAATAGTAAACCTGACGGACTCGTTTGTGATTATAAATCTTTTCCGTCTGAATCCAATCGTCGCTCACCAGGTCTTTGATCATGGTGGCAATAATCTGGTACACTTCCCTGTGGGATAACTCTTTTACGTTTTTTTCAAATAAAACTTCTGCCTTTTCAATAAATAACTTCTTAAATTCTTTTTTGGTTTTCCAGGTTCGCATAATCTGATATTTACCGTACCTCGTGTTTAATAATACACAATGGTTCCTTTTCTGTTCCTTCTAATACCGCTTCCGGCTGAATTTCCCTGTCCTTGTCGCAGATGACATAATCAAGGACTGCGTCTTCTCCCACATTGGTGTTCTGCATAATGATGCTGTTGCGGATCACGGCATTACGGCCTACCCGCACTTTGCGGAAGAGGATACTGTTTTCCACCGTTCCTTCAATGATGCAGCCGTTAGCCACCAGGGAATCAGTAACGCGGGCTTCTTCCATGTATTTTGCCGGTGCTTCATCTTTTATCTTTGTATAAATACGGTTATCCTGATGGAAAATTTCCCGCCAGTTCTCCAGTTTCAGCATGTCCATGCTGGATTGGAAATAGCTGTCAATGGAATTGATCCGTTTGGCATAGCCTTTCACAGAAAAACCGAAAATACGCAGATTTTCCACATTGTCGGCCAGCACTTCATTAAAGAATTTCCATTTGCCGCCGAAATTAGCCCGGCGGATCATCCGGAGGAACAATTCACAGTCAATCAATACGCCGCCTAAAAACAGATTCTCATCTTTTTTGACGTTTTCGGCTTTTTTCATACCGGTAACATGTCCGTTGGCCTTGGTTTTCAAAACATAACCTTCTCCCGGACAATCTGCATCCTGCTTTTTATATACAAGAGTAATGTTTGCGTTATGTTTACGATGGAAATGCAATACTTCTTCATAGTCAATATTAGCTACCACATCGCAACCGGAAAGCAGCAGATACTTTCGCTGCCCGGCTTCTACGTAACGCAGGTTCTTGTAATAGCTGTAAATATCGCCTTCCTTCGGATGCAGAAGCTCTTCTTCCTCGTCCATGGGCAAATAATACAGGCCGTGCTGTTTGCGGGCCAGATCCCATTCCTTTGCGGAACGTACGTGATCCAGCACGGAACGGGAATGGAAAGGCAGAATCAGGCCCACCGTATCAATTCCGGCATTGACCATATTACTCAGCGCAAAATCCATCAGCCGGAATTTAGCGCCAAAGGGTTCAGAGGCCAATGGTCGCTTTGCGTTTAATTCTTTCATCGTATTGGGGCACTGCAAATTAATCAATCCTAAAATATCTGACATGTTATTTTGCCCCCTTTCCTTTTCTTTCCGCTTTTATGGTTTCATCATTCCCATATACAGCCACCTCGGAATTGGTCCCCTGAATCTGTACACCGGCACAGATACGGCAGCGTTCTCCGATAATGGCTCTGTCGATTACCGCGTCTTTCTCTACTACGGTTCCCGGAAGGATAACGGAATTCGTAACCTGGGCTCCTTCTTCAACTACCACATTATAGAAAATTACCGAATGAGAAACCTTGCCGGAAATAGCCGCGCCTTCGCCCACCAGCGAACTGTGCAACTGTCCTTTCGGTCCCACATAATGAGGCGGGAAAGAATGGTTGCCTGCATAGATCCTCCAGTTCGGATCATTCAGGCTCAAAAGCGGTTCGTCTGCCAGCAGATCCATATTGGCCTGCCACAAGCTTTCAAAGGTTCCCACATCTTTCCAGTAGCCTTCAAAAGGATATGCGTAAACCGGCAGCTTGTCATTCAGCATGGCCGGAATTACATTTTTCCCGAAATCGTGGTCTGAGTCTTTTCGTTTTGCGTCTGCAATCAGGTACTCTTTCAACACTTCCTTGTTAAAAATATAAATTCCCATGGAAGCCAGCGTACTTTTCGGATTTTTCGGTTTTTCCTCAAATTCTCTGATCCGCAGGTTTGGATCTGTATTCATGATGCCAAACCGGGAAGCTTCCGATAACGGTACCTGAATTGTGCTGACCGTAGCTTTCGCTTTGTGTTTTTTATGGAACGCCAGCATTTTTGCGTAATCCATGGAATAAATATGGTCGCCTGATAAGACCAGAACATACTCCGGATCAATCATATCCATAAAATTCAGATTCTGAAAAATAGCGTCTGCCGTACCCTGATACCAGTTGGAGGAATCCTTGTCATTCATATACGGGGGCAGGATAAAAGCCCCTCCGCGTTCGGAATCCAGGTCCCAGCTGCTGCCGTTGCCGATGTACCAGTTCAGTTCCAGCGGCTGGTACTGGGTTAAGATGCCAACTGTACTTATCCCGGAATTACGGCAATTACTTAATGTGAAGTCAATGATCCGGTATTTACCTCCAAACAATACCGCCGGTTTTGCCACATTTTTTGTCAAAACTCCTAAACGGCTTCCCTTACCGCCTGCCAAAATCATAGCCAGGCATTCCGTTCTCTGCATATAATCACCCCTTACGCACAGATTTTCCCACTGTACCTATTATACCAAAAAATGCAGAATAAAGATATAACAAAAGACTAATCTTCTTATCTTTATAAAGAATTTATTCTCGCATAGTAAAAGCCCCCGCACTTAGTTGTACGGGGGCTTCGTCTCTGACCGGCAACAATCTATCCTCCCAGGCCGCTTCCAGCCCAGTACTTTCGACGCGTGAGAGCTTAACTGCTGTGTTCGGGATGGGA